>Ga0208492_1000003_pt1 | contig 751148 bp, 659 predicted proteins | sample Subbioar_CSW14AB_FD_184820 | JGI IMG/M metagenome (GOLD analysis project Ga0208492, IMG submission 184820) | Serpentinite rock and fluid subsurface biosphere microbial communities from McLaughlin Reserve, California, USA - CR12Mar_CSW14AB (SPAdes) | ecosystem: Environmental > Terrestrial >...
AGAACGTGAACGAATAAAAAAAGCATCACTAAAGAAAAGAAGACAATTATTTTTACAACAAAAACTTTTACATTTAAACACAGAAACACTCTCTAACAACTAGTACACTTTGGTTTGACGATATACATGCATTGCCTGCATTTGATTATGCAAATCCAATTGCCGGAATCATTATTAATGCAAGATTCGCTTTAATTGACAATATTCAACCTGATTACCAACTTCTGATTTTTGATTTTGGATACGCATTATTATTTCTATTCTTAGGCCTTATATTATTAAATAAACTAGGATCAAAAGCAGCAGAAAAACTCTAACCCTTACCATGGAAAAAATTACCGCTTTAAGCGCTAAAAATATCAGCAAAACATTTGAGATATCAGAAGATAGTCACAACACGGTAAAACATCGTCTGTTCAACCTGTTCAACCCACCGAGAAAAAAGAAAGTGCCTGCATTAAAAATGACATCCTTTGAAATCAACAAAGGTGAATGTGTAGGATTACTTGGCCGGAACGGTTGCGGCAAATCAACACTGGTTAAACTATTGGCAGGCGTTTACCCAACCGATACAGGTTATGTTAAGATCAATGGATCAACTATGCTCATGAACCTTGGAGTAGGCATGAGTCATGAGTTAACTGCAAGAGAAAATATTTATGTTTCCGGCTCTGTACTCGGATTAAAGATTAAAGAAATCGATGCCATATTCGATACTATTATTGACTTTGCCGAGCTGCGTGATTTTGTTGATACGAAGATCAAATATTTCTCTTCGGGTATGGTGGCCCGTCTTGGCTTTTCCATTGCAGTAAATGCAGGTGCTGATATTATGTTCCTCGATGAAATTTTCGCTGTTGGTGATATGAAGTTCCAGGAAAAAGCCATCAAGGTATTTGAAAGCTCCTGGATTGAGGGAAAAACGGTGGTACTGGTTAGTCACAGTATGGATGTTATCCGTAAGTACTGCAGCCGAGCAGGATTTATGAAAAACGGCGAAATGGTTTACTTTGGTGACACTGAAAAAGCAATTGAACTCTACATGGCCGATAATCAATAATCGGCCATTAGTTTCTTTTTTCCACAGCAACTAATGAATAAAAGAAACCAACGAGCATACATCCAAAACTTCGGCCCAGGTAGACTTCAAATAGCATTGATACAACAAACACCGTTACAATAAACAAATCGTATACATTACCTGAACGCAAAGTATACAGCAACGGCAGCAATACAAATGCAAATACGAACAGTACAAATCCGGCCAAGCCGAATGTTAACCATGCATCAAGATAACTGTTGTGTACATTCTTTTTTGTTTGAATTGCCATTTTAAATTTTCTTGCAGCATATATTTTATTCATTTCGCTTACACGATCGCCAACACCTACACCTGTAAGCATATTTTTTTGTACAAGCTCCCATCCGCATTGCCATAATGCAAGCCTGGTATTGGCACCGTTCCATTGTGTACTGTCCAGCTTCATATCATAATGACTTTCGGCTGCCTTACTTTCAAACGTAAAATTCGTGTATCCTAATTCTTTAAATCGCTGTACAGTTTTAGGAAAAAACTTAAAGAGCATGAATGTACCAATTAGTAAACCCAAGACCAACGTAGCACCTTCAAGATATTTCCGCTTTTGGATTATTGAATAAAAAGCATACACGAATAAGCCGCCGTAAAATAGTAACATAGCCGAACGACTGGCCAGCAGGAAATGATAAGTAAATAAAATAATTAATGACAGATATAGTAATCCCTGCAATGGCTGCACAAGTGTCTTTCGATGCAACAAGTAAAAAATGCCGGTAATTACCAGGTTAACCAACATCGCCATATATATAGACTGCAGACGAAAGTGGACAGTTAGACTGTCATTATATAAATAACCGGAATTACCGGTTTGGCTATATTGTGAAAAAGACAACCCAAGGCTGATTACGGCGAGAATTGTGGTTACCAGTACAATCCCCAGTAACAACCGGTCTTTTAATTCTTCTTCTATTAATAAAGTTCCTATTGCAAGTGGAAGAATAAATACGGGTAACCTGATGGCCAATTGCGCAGCAGCTTCCTGTTTATCTGTCGACCAGAGCAGACTGATTACGTGGAGTAAATAAAACGCAATCATTAATAAAATAAAGGGGCGCTCTTTCAGCAACTGTAATTTCAATTGCAGTTTAGTATAGAAAAACGAAAACAGAAGTAGGCCTCCAAGTAATATGTTTGAAGCAACAGGTACCCTTGGGATAAATAACGAAATAAAAAAAACGATAATAAGCCAGTAAAGTATTTTATCCTGCAGCTTCAACATCCGACCGTTGCTGTCAAAAAGAAACAATGTCTTCATAAATCAGGTTGTGTGCAAAAATACCTGTAATGAGCCTAAGCTGCAAAGTATACTTTGTTTGTTTTATTAGCGGTTGAGTATTTTACGATACACTGATGCTGTTGCAGCAGCACAATCGTCCATTCTAAACAAACCCAAACGTTTGCTTCCTTTTACTTGCAACTCCTGTATGGCTGCAGCATTACTTAACAGCGAGGATACAACAGAGCGTATTGAGGATTTATCTGTAGGATCAAAATACGCAACTGCTTCACCTCCTACTTCAGTAAAACTGCTTGTATTACTTGCTGCAACCGGGCAGTTGTTTGAAAATGCTTCCAGCAGCGGAAAACCAAACCCTTCATATAAAAATGGGAAAACAAACAATTTTGCGTGCTGATATAAAAAAATTAATTCTTTATTACTTGCATTTACTTGTAGTACCTTATCAGCAATACCCTGCTTAATAAAAAATATATTCTCGTCTGTTGTAAAAGCTCCTCCACCTGTGCAAACAAGCTGCAGACTTTGATCGTTTGTCAAAAGAGGCGCAATAGCTTCTGCAAACAGTTGAAAATTTTTGTAATGAACCCTGTCGCCAACAAAAAGCAAATAATTGGTACTGGTGAACCCTTGTGGCTGTTGTTGAGTTGTTTCCGGATAAAATCCATGATGAATAACAGTTATCTTTTCGTCACCAACCGAATAAATCCTTTGCAAATCTTTTTTTGTTGATCCGGAGATGGCAATTCAATGATCGGCCTTCCTGATTAACTCCTTTTTATGGGCAACAAATTTATCCTTTGCATCAAAATACTGCGGATACAATTCATAGATCATATCATGCACTGTACTTACATACAGCTTTTTTAAGTGCTTTAGAAAATAGGGATCGTAATAAGTAGGATGTAAAAGATCGAAATTATTTTTTTTCAATGCTGCCTGGCAGCAGATTTTATTCCATTTATACAACCTGCTTTTTTTTCGATGCAAGCATCTTTCCTGCAATTACAGGCAGTAAAGACGTTTCTTTTTTCAAATACTGGTTCGTGGAATAAAACAATGAAATATCAGCAACAACATCAGTTCAGTTTTTGAATGAATGACAGAGGTTTGCAAAATATCTTGAAATACCGCCATTGCGCTGCAGCGAAAAACATCTGATGGTCGTATAAAACTTTAATCACGTTATAATTTATCTGCAACGATTTTATCTGAAATTAAGCTCCCGCTTCTGTTTTGCTTTCCATTTCCGAAACAGGTAACGGATATAGATATACCTCGACATATATTGTTTTATCCAGCCCGGCTTCTCCGCTTCAAACACACGATCTTTTGCATAACTGGAAAAACCAGTTTCATTAAAACGGGCAATGCCAAGCGGTATAAACTTTTTTCGAATATTCGGGTCACCCCAACATTGAATATTCAATGCATGATCGGCATAAACCACATACTCAATCTTGTACTTGTACTTCGATAATACAGATGAGGGATAAAACACAGCCTGGTGACATATATTTATTTTCGCCACTTCATACGCTGTTAATCGCTTATTGGTTCGCTTACCCTCTTTGTAACAATAACCGTAATACAGTGTTTGTGCATCGTGAAATTGTTCGGCCATTTTTGCAAAGCCGGGCAATAACTCATCATCAGCGCCCAAGAAATAAACCCACTTTCCTTTTACAAAAGGGAGAGCTTTGTTCATTGCATCGTAAATACCTTTATCGGGTTCCGATTGCCAGTAAGAAATATGCTTATTGTATTTGTGCAGGATATCAATTGTATCATCCGTGCTCTGTCCATCGAACACCAACAACTGATAATTTTTAAATGGTTGTTGTAAAACCGATTGCAGACAATGTTCCAATACTTCTGCTGCATTGAATGTTACCACAACAATAGTTACAGCAGGTTGCTGTGCAACATGTGCATGATGATTTGTATGCAGATTATCAGCTGAACTCACTTGTTTGCTTTATATTATACCTGGTCGTATCCGTTTTCGCAACGCTCAACCTTGTTATGAACAACATCGTAATACGACTGCAAGTTGTGTGCCTCTTTGTGTCTTGATGCCAGTTCATGATGTATATGAAAACAAACAGCTGCCAGTTTCAGATGCCGTTGTTTCACACCATGATTCACCAGCCTTGCAGCCAGCTCTATATCTTCATGTCCCCATCCCTTCACATCATTATTATAACCGTTTACGGCTATAAAATCGTTTTTCCATACGGCAAAATTGCAACCTTTAACTTTTCGTGTATTATCGGTTTTACCATATAACAGACTTGCTGCAAATGGTAAACGTGTAACATTAAATTTCGACTTTATACCAGGCTGCAGCAACGAAAAATCAATCTTTTTACTTTCAAGCGCTTTTGCTGTAAGTTCTTTCGACAGCATTCCTCTGCTACCTTTTATATAATATCCCTTTTGGCTGAACTTGAGATGATCGCTGATAAAATCCGGATGAATGATAATATCGCCATCAATCTGAATAATGTATTCGCCTTTTGCAGCTTTATAGGCTTTATTAAGAATAATGGTTTTGCGGAAACCTTCGTCTTCATGCCACATATGAATTAGCGGAACGGGGAAAACAGCCTGGTACGATTCAATCAACTGTTTTGTTTCTTCCTTCGATCCGTCATCAGCAATAATTACTTCGCCGGGCATTACACGTTGTCGTAACACACTTTTCAACACAAGGTCGAGTGCCTGTGGCCAGTTATAAGTTGATATAACAAGTGTACACTCCATAAATGTGTGTTCGTTTAAACCTTTATTTTATAATGTTTCGATAATTCTTAAATGCAAATAAACGTTTGCCGGTAAACTTTTCGTAGGCGTGCAACAGGCTGTCTTTAAAAGACAATTGCTTTTTATTGATGTCGAGTTCCACATGCCAGTTACGGGAAGCAATCCGTTGTTGCATAACCTGTGGATGTGTGCCTGTAAATTTTCGCAGTGCATCAAATTCACTGTAATCGAAAAAATCAGGACCGTTCATATACGCTTCCAGCTGCTTATCGTCTGCGTGGTAAAAGCGTTGTATATTCTTCAACTTCTTTTTCATTTGCTCCGGGCTTTTAACCCAGCCATAGTGGTACACTTCGGCTTCAACACGTACCACATCCAGCTTTTCTTCGCCCCGCCGGAAACCTTGCGCATCTCTGTAAGAATGGATCGACCGGTCGTTACGAATAATGCGTATCTCATCTTTATACCATTTACGGCTGTCGCCCACATAATCGTAAGTGCCGTAAAAATGCAGGTACTTAAACAAAAAGCCATCAACCCGTTTATCCTGCACATACTTTTCAGCTGTTTGTCGAATAACTGTATGGTATTTTTCGTGAATCACCTCATCTGCCTGAATGTAAAAGATCCAATCGGTATCGGCCGATACATGATCGATTGCCTTATCCGTTTCCAACGCATAAACTTTTCCTCCCTTTCGTAGCGTCATATCCCAGGTGGAGTAAACAATCTTCAGCTTGGGCGATTGAATCCTGCGGATAAGCCCATCGGTATCGTCATCGCCTTTATCAATACTCACAATCATTTCATCTACTACCGGTAACACCGACGTAATAGCCTCCAAAACAGGGAAATCGTTTAAAATAGCATTACGAACAATGGTGACTCCAGTAATCTTCATGATGTAGAATATCGCCAAAGTAAGGAAATTTTTAAATACGTTCATTTTGGCAGAAATCCTGTTGAACTTTTCCGAAGCCCCTGTACATCAATGACACTAAACGGAACTTACCTCTTTTTTACCCTGTTTAACCCTCCGGGTACTGTAAACTTGTCTTACTTTTAAAACTGGACCGTGCTTTGAACCGTCTTAACCTTTTACATCAATCATTATATGAAACTGCTTTTAAAATATCTGGCCCCTTACAAAGGCCTCATTATGCTAACCATGGCCTTAGCCGGTGTTAACATTGGTTTTTCACTCATCGATCCTATTTTATTTGGTAAGCTGATCAACCTGGCAACAAGGCATCTCGGTCAAAACAATACCCCCACACTAACAAAGGAGGATTTCTTTTTTTCCTTTACCTGGGATAAACCGGGAGTGTTATATGTGCTAACGGCTTCTATTACCGTTGCCATGATCAGCCGTATTGCCAAAGCTTTCCAGGATTATTTTCAAAACCTTACCACACAAAAATTTGGCACCAAAGTTTTTACCGATGGTTTAAAACATGCCATGAAACTGCCCTACCAGGATTTTGAAGATCAGCGCAGCGGTGAAACACTCTCTATTTTAACCAAGGTTAGAACCGATACCGAAAAATTTGTTTCAGCTTTTATTAATCTGCTCTTCCCGGTTATTATTGGCATCATCATCGTCGCTATTTATGCATCATCGATTCATTGGTCGTTACCATTTATTTATTTTGGTGGAATTATTTTACTCGTCATCATCAGTAATGCACTCAGTAAAAAAGTAAAAGCGGTACAAAAAACCATTGTTGCACAAACCACACAACTGGCCGGTGCTACTACCGAATCGCTCCGTAATATTGAACTGGTAAAAAGTTTAGGTTTAACTGAGCAGGAAGTAACACGCTTAAATAAAAACACATTTAAAATTCTCGGGCTCGAACTAACAAAAGTAAAACGCATCCGCAGCATCAGCTTTGTACAAGGTACGTTTGTAAACACCTTGCGCCAGGTAATTTTATTTATGCTGATGTGGGTGATCTATAAAGGACAAATGGATGCAGGCCAGCTGGTAACCATGCAGATCTTCTCTTTCTTTGTATTTGGACCGCTGCAGGAAATCGGCAATATTCTCCTTTCCTATCGTGAAGCAGAAGCAAGCATCACCAACTTTCATAAGTTGATGGAAAAACAACCCGAACCAACACCTGTAAAACCTTTGCACTTGGGTGCTATTGAAACATTGTCGTTTAATAATGTTTCGTTCAAACACCAAACCGCATCGCAAAACGCTATTACCGATATTAACTTTAAAGTGCAAACAGGCGAAACTGTTGCATTTGTTGGCCCATCGGGTTCGGGCAAAACAACACTCATGAAATTATTGGTAGGATTGTACCGTCCGCAAAACGGAAACATCCTGTACAATGGAATGGATGAAAACTCCATCAATTTTGAAGACCTGCGCAACCAGATTGGTTTTGTAACACAGGATACACAACTCTTCAGCGGCACCATTAAAGAAAACCTGATGTTTGTGAACCCTTCGGCAACAGACGAAGAGTTAACAGATGCGTTAAACAAAGCAAGTTGCCAGCGTTTATTAGCCCGTGCAGAAAAAGGTTTGGATACAATGATTGGTGAAGGCGGATTAAAATTAAGCGGTGGCGAAAAACAACGTTTATCGATTGCACGTGCACTGTTGCGCAAACCTCGGCTGTTGATTTTTGATGAAGCAACATCTGCACTCGACTCTATAACAGAAGAAGAAATTACCAGTACCATTCGTGATATTTCATCGCAACGAAACCAGGTAACGATCTTAATTGCACACAGGCTCAGCACCATTATGCATGCCGATCGTATTTATGTGCTGGAAGGTGGCGATGTGGTGGAAACAGGCAGCCACCAGCAATTGCTGGAAGAAAAAGGCTTGTATTATGCTATGTGGCGTCAGCAAATTGGCGAACGTAAAAAAATTACCGCTGCTGCTCCCGGAGCATAAATGAGCTTGCTTTTGTATTACCAACGCCGGGCTGTTTACAGTACCGGCGTTTTTGTTTAAACACCGGAGCAGAAAAATATCCTGCCATAAAGTGATATACATCACTCTGTGCTATTGCAGATCGGTTAACTTTGCAAAAATTTTGCTCATGGGTTCAACGTCCAGGCCAAAGCCAAATTACTTCTTAAGTATTTTTTCGATGAACTGCCCCCGCTGCAGAAGAGGAAAACTATTTAAACCGTACAGTGCCTACAATTTTAAACATACGTTTGATATGCACGAAGAGTGCAGTGTATGTAAACAGAAATTTGATATGGAACCCGGATTTTGGTACGGTACCGGCTACGTGAGCTATGCTTTAACCGTAGCCATTTCAGTAGCTACGTTTGTTGCATGGTGGGTTTTAATTGGTGTATCGTTCAGCGACAACAGAGTGTTTTGGTGGCTGGGTTTAAATGCACTTTTGCTGGTAGGATTACAACCCTGGCTGATGCGTTTAAGCCGGACTATTTATGTGTACTTTTTTGTTCGTTACGATGAAGAGTACGAAACAAGCGAACCTCAAACGTTCGATTATTAAGATATATAATAAAGAATGAGTGGTGAGTTGATCAATGCTACGCTCATCACTCATTCTCCATCACTCCACATTTTATTCTTCATCCAGCAAATGCTTTAACAGGCTGGGGCGTTTCAATTCCATATCGCTTAACTCTACATCAATTGCTTTCGTACTGAGTATAATTTCAATAAACGAGTAGATGAGCGATGTAAGTAAGCTTAAGAGACTTATACCAAAAACCCATTTGGCTGCTATATCGTAATGGCGGAAAATCAGAAACATACACACCACACATAATACAAAGCTTAATACACCCAGCGCCTGCATATTACGGATGTAGCTGATACGTGCACGCAAATTACTTATCTGCTTATGCAGTTGCTTCTGTTCTTGTTCTTTCACATACTCATCGTGCAGTTTACGCACCAACGCTGCAATTGCCAGGAAGCGGTTGGTGTAAGCCAGCATTAACAATGTAATAGCCGGAAATAATAAAGCGGGTGTGGTGATGGATAACTCGTTCATACCCTAAAAATAACCAAACAAAAGAAAAGCTGCAGTAAACCGCAGCTTTCTTTCTATCCTACTTAAACCCAAAAACCTATTGTACACTTACTGGAAAATCAACTTCCACATCTGTTTCACCTTTGGAAACAGGGTCGCCTGCGGCCTTTACACCGGGCTTATGCTTCAGCGTAATTTTTAATGAGCCTGTACTTGCTGCACCTGTTGTAAATACGGAAGTAACACCTAATGGCAACCCATTTGCATCGTTATTCAATCCGTTAACAGTTAATGTAGCACCACCACTTACTGCATAATACACCTGGTGATCCACTCCCTCTGTTACAACTTCCGGTGTAATATCTTCGGCAGGGTTTACACTTTCATTTAAAAACTGTACAGAACAGTTATATACTTTCGATGGCGCTAACGTTACTGTTTGAATAACCGGTGCACTTCCTCCAACACCATCAACATCTTTCCAGGAATACACCAATGCACTTCCTCCGCCAACAGGTGTTAATGTGAGCTTTACGGTAGTAATTAATTCTTCTTCGTTTTCTTCGTCTTTATTTTTCTTTTTACATCCGGCCAGGATTAAACCGCCCAGCATAACTACGGCAAATAATTTGATGTGTTTCATTTTCATACTGATTGATTTGGTGATTGTTTTTTACGATTTGTGTTTGTGTTTTATATCAAAAGGTATACGTATACGCAGTGAAATATTTCTACCCATTTCATCGCTGAAATAGCGGAACGAATTCATGTAATCTCTGTAAGCTTTGTTAAGCAGATTGGTTACAGCTAAAATGAAACTGACATTGTTATGTTTCCATTTCAGTTTTGTACCCGCTTCAAAACCAAGTAAGAAATAAGACGGCGGAGGATTAAGATAATCCGATTGTTTTACTGTGGTGCCGGGCACTTCAATATTACCCGTTGCAGGTACACGTGTTTGCTGCAATACCCATGTACTGTTGATTCCAATATAGGTATCGTTCAGTTTACGGGCGTTGCCGAAATTATATTCTACCGCTGCTTCATATCTGTCGGCAGGCATTTGTATTAACCATTGCTTGTTGGTTTTATCCCATGCCCGTAACAACGATGCTTTAAGCGAAGAGCTGAAGTGCGCATCAAAACTGTAGGCAGCAGAAAAATCCAATCCGCTTAACCGTGCATTGGTTTGTGTATAGCGAAATGCAGGGAAAGCGCCACGTATTGTCAACTCAGGGGGAAAGGTTGGTTCAAGAAAAATAAATCCATCAATTTCTTTGTGATATATGCCTGCATCAACATCCCATTTACTGTTACTGAAAATAAAATTGACAGCAATATTATTGGCTCGCTCAGGTGTTAAAGCTGCGTTGCCTTTTTCAATACGTGCCGCACCATGGTGCAACCCATCAGCATACAATTCATTTACCTGTGGTGCACGCCATGCTGTTGATGCATTCACCGTTAAGCGAAGCGATGTGGTAAAACGATAATTGAAGCCAATGTTTCCCGACAGATTATTAAACAACCGATCAGCATAAAAACGTACTGCTCCGTTATCTGTAGTATTATAGATGGATTTACGATCGAAACGGATCCCTGCTTCCAGATCGAGTTTATTCTTTGTCCATTTTTCAATAACAAACAATCCTGCATTCGTCGATTCGTAGTTCGGAATAAACAAACGACGTTCGTACTGGTTATTCTGGTACATGAACGAGCCGCCAACAGTACCACGAAAATCACCTGTATTAAAATGATCCCATACCAGTTCGGCTAAACCGGTTGCAATAGAAAGATCGAGTTGCGGTGCATTACTGCTGCTGGCAAAACGTTTTTGATCGTACTCCTGCCGGTTATTGTATTGTGCCGATAACGACAGGTTTAAACGACCGATGCTGCCGGTATTTTTCCAAACTTTTGCTTTGAGCAACTGGTGCTGAATTGCCTGGTAAGGCCGATCGATGTTATAGGAAAAACCTACATTCTTAATATAATCAGGCGGGTCTTTTGAGAGAATCGCATTCCATAAATCTGTTACATTGCCAATGTGTGAGCCGGCAAAAATGCCTAACCTCGTATTAAACTGCGAATAGAAAAGTTCTGATCCCCAGCTTTGTTTTTTCCAGCCGGCTGCTACTGAAAAATTATATTCTTCATTTGCTGAATTCGCTAACCAATAGTTAGGCGTATGAGCATTGCCGCCTCGTTTAACAGTGCCCTGTAGCCGCCAGCTGAACGCTGTTTGTTTTGCACTGTTTCCTTCCAGCATTGCCGATAAAACACCCATGCGGTTATTGCTGAACAAGGCCGTGTTTACTTCGCCTCCAATACCCGGATCGTGCCGTAATAATTTCGGCTCAACTAATATTACTCCACCAATAGCATCGGCACCATAACGAATAGCGGATGCTCCTTTAATCACTGAAATACGATTGGCAATAAAAGGATCAATTTCGGGTGCATGTTCATTACCCCATTGCTGCCCTTCTTGCCGAACACCATTATTTAAAATGAGCACCCTGTTACTATGCAACCCATGAATAACGGGCTTATAAATATTAGAACCTGTTTGCAACATGCTAACACCACTGATTCGTTTAACAGACTCTGCAAGACTTAACCCACGTGTTGCTTCAAGTGCTTTTCCTTTTACTTCCGCTGATGGGCTGGCAGCGCCTGAAGATCGGCCCTTAATCACCACTTCCTGCAGTTCGGTTACTGCATGCGATAAATCAATATCGGTTTCCAGATCGGCTTTAAGATGAATATGTTTTTCTGTTGTTATACAACCGGCATGACTAACCTCTAATGTATATACACCGGGGCACAAGCCTTTAAAACTGTAAAAGCCATCCTTATCGGTAGTAACATTTAGCTTTAGCTCTTTAATAAGTACAATAGCATCTCCAAGGTGCTCCTTTGTATCGGCATCGTTTACATGTCCCGATAAATTAAGAACACACTGCGCCTTTGTTTCCTGCAGAGCCAACATGCAAACAAACAGGAGTATAATGCGTGCCATTTGAAACATAGTTGCAAATTTGCAACAAAGTTTCAAATTTTAAAATTTTATTTTTTGATTCATCCCGGCAGGGGCAATTTTCACAATCTCTTTACAAGGAACACCGTTATCTCGCCTTTAGCATTGGCTTCACCTGCTGGATGCTTCCGTTCTGTAACCGCATGTAATATACACCGGTGGGCAATGTATGCGAATCGAAGCTGACGGTATAAGTACCCGCACTGTACACCGCATCAACAGGCGTTGTTAACACCCGGCCCAATGCATCCATCACCTGTACCAGTGTATGCCCGCCTTTTGTAGTAAAACGAATGGTTGTAGTTGTTGTAAACGGATTGGGATAATTGGAGATTAATGAAATACCTGCGTTACGGGTATCATCTACATTGGTTGTTCCGCAATTACCATTGGCACACAAACCGAGCTGCTGAAAATTCTGCAGCATAATTGTTTGCAGCGTTTTATTATCTACACAGAACCAGTTTTGCAAAATAGTCGCATATACACTGCGGAAATCGTATTGCATCGGAATATTATCATTCACCGTTGCTGTAGTTGGTATGGTTGGATTAATACCGGTAATACCCGGATTTACTTTACTGCCAAACACAAACAAAGGTGCAGCTGCTCCATGATCGGTACCGGTACTTGCATTCGATTTAATACGCCGGCCAAACTCACTAAACGTCATGCCTAATACACGATCTTCAATCCCTAACCCTTTCAAATCATCCTGAAATGCCTTTACTGCATCACTCAGGCGTTGCATTAAGGTGGCATGTGTACCGGTTGATGTATCGGTGGTATTGGTTTGTGCCGAATGTGTATCGAACCCACCCATACTCACCATGTATACTCTTGTTTTTAAACCGCCTTTAATTAAACGGGCAACAATTTTTAATTGATCGGCCAAGGTATTACCTGTTGGATAAGTACCCTGCGTTGGCACAGCCGCTGCTGCTGCAGAAATACGTGTTGCATATTGATTGGATTGTTTGGCAACCAAACGCACATACTGTAACGCATTGCCTGCTTTTGTTGCTGGTACAGGATCTTCAATACCGTTGATGAGATTATAAAAATTAGTAGCGCTCGATAAACTGATGCCCATGTTTACACTCGGCCCCTGGAAAGTTAAAGATGCAGAAGAACCGATTTGTATACCCAGCGGATCGGGCATGGTTGTGTTGGGATAACCGGAAGGATAATTTACAAACTGATCGCTGAGGTAACGACCTGCCCAGCCGGAATACAACTGCTGGTTACTGTCGCTGGCACTCATCCAGATATCGGTTGCACGGAAATGCGAAAAGTTGGGATTAGGATAACCAACGGCCTGTACTAACCGAAGTTTGCCGTTGTTGTACATGTTTTGCAAACCCGTCATAGATGGATGCAATCCAACTGTATTAATACCGTTAAGGGTAAGAACTTTATTTTGCGGTATCGCAATGTTGGTTCTTGCATTGTAATACTTGCTGTATTGATCAAGCGGAATCACCATGTTCAATCCATCATTTCCGCCATTGAGTTGAATGATGACCAGCACACGATCTGTTTCAACATACGTATTGAGCAATGCGGCCATTACCGGGTTATCGCCCAATACCCGAAACGAAAATTGGTCGATAATGGAAGGCAGTATAGCTGCCGGTATTGTGTTCTGCAAAAAATCTCTGCGTTTCATTGAATCAGATTTTTGATATTACGCCAACTGGTATTCGGCAAGGTTCATGCAATATTTAAACAACCCACGTAAACGGGTATTCACCACATTGTAGTTGGCCGTAACCGGCGATGCTAAATAAATATTCCATGCATTGGTCCAATAATAATCGGAGTCTTGCCCGGTTAACAGAAAATCTTTTTTCAACTGATCTTTTGCCTGTTGTGAAATCGGAATCTGGAACAGGATTTCAAACAATTCATTGATCAATTCATTCGGATCGCCGGGATTGCTGAGCTTTTTGGTAAACTCCACCGCATCGATCACAATCTTTTTTCCATTGCGGCTGTAACCGTTACCAATCATCAGATCGCTGAACTGATTACGCTTGGGCAACGTATCGGTATTCACCCATAGTTCATAAAACTGCGGCACCTGGTAATACGCCGGCCAGCCTGCAACATTGGGCGGATCACCAATGTTCTGCTGATTGGCAGCGGCAACACTCATCACATAATTCCACATACCGTACGTATCTGCATAAAGCGTTGCAACATCCGGAAAAACCACTTCCCATTCTCTGCACAAAGCGACTACATGATCAATCGGCGATTTAATCATTGCACCCCTGTTCAAGACATCAAAGAAATGTTCGCTTTTGAAGAGTGTTTGCAGTGCCGGTTTTATTTCCCAATTACTTGTACGGAGAATTAACGCCAATGGTTCAATTACATTTGTTTCTGCCGCTGCATCAATATCGTAATGCACAAAAAAGCGATAAAGCTTTTTGGCCATAAAGCGACTTACTTCTACATTCTTTGCAAAAATCATATTCAGCAAATCGTCCAGCTCCACATCGCCTGCAGTTGTACCGGTGCGGCCCGTAATAGTTGTATTGCCGTAAAAAGAAGAAAAGGTTTTATTGGTTGCATCGTGCCTTGATGATGTGAAGTAAGAAGGAAATGTATTGACCGTAGTATCAACACGCCAACCGGTTAATACTTTTGCTGCTGCTTTAACATCGGCTTCAGCGTAATTGGGATTATTTTCTTTTCCTAAAGTAAACAGCTCCTGCAATTCACGTGCATAGTTTTCATCGGGAGCCGTTGCTGTATTTACCCGTCCGTTCAAATAAACCAACATAGCCGGATCGAGTGAAATATCTCTTACCAGCTGCTTAAAATTACCCAAAGCTTTTGTACGCAACAGGTTGGCATGCTTGTATAATAAATTGGCATTGCTTACATCAACCGTTTCGGTTGCAAAATGATTATGCCAGAACAAGGTCATTTTTTCCCGGATACTTCTATCCTGCTGCAGTATACAACCCATCCACCATTTTTTAAACGATGCCCGGCGTCTGCTTTGTATTGTTCCATCATTGTTTACACTGTTGATCCATGTAGCACCATTGGCCACATCATTATCGGGTGTTGTTACGCCGGTAACACCATCATAATCTTTTAAAGGCGGTGCCGGTAAAGGCGCTACAGGATTTAATAATTCATCTACCGCCTCGCTCATTGTTTTTGCTGCGAAATAATTGATATCGCCGATGCGTGAACCAAACATGGTTCGCTTTAATAAATGAGTAACTTCTGATTTGGTCCATGGACCTGTGTAAATTGCCAAACCGGTTGTAGTACGGCCTGCAACTGTATGCTGCTTCGCTATGGAAACGGGTTGTACTTTTTTGTTGGCAGTAAGAAACGCTCTACGATCCATAAGCAGGTTGGTTTAGACAAGAATCTTGGTTTTGAGCGAATTAAGATACAAAAGTTTAATGCCTCAGCTAAAAAAATAATTACCCGGTATTTATACTTAAAAAAAAATCCCGCCAAAAGGCGGGATCGTTTGCTTTTATTACGACTGCAGAATTAAACAATGTTTTCAATAATACCGGCAATACCTTGTCCGCCACCAACACAGGCTGTTACAATACCGTATTTTTTATTCAGGCGTTTCATATCGTTTGTAATCTGGATGGTGAGCTTTGCTCCCGTACATCCTAACGGATGACCTAAGGCAATAGCGCCGCCATTGATATTCACAATTTCCGGATTCAGATTCAGCTCACGGATAACAGCCAATGACTGCGATGCAAACGCTTCATTCAACTCAAACAAATCAATATCATTTTGGTTCATTCCGGCCTGCTTTAATACTTTCGGCACCGCTTCAACAGGGCCAATACCCATAATGCGTGGGTGTACTCCGGCCGATGCACAGTTCACCAACCGGGCAATAGGTTTCAAGCCCAGCTGATTCACCAATCGCTCACTCATCACCAATACAAAGGCAGCACCATCGCTTGTTTGCGATGAGTTACCTGCAGTAACTGAACCGTTCACTGCAAAAGCAGGTTTCAGCTTTGCCAGTGATTCTACATTGGTATCGGCACGCACACCTTCATCCGTATCTACCACATAACTTCTTGTTTGCTTTTTGCCTTTTTCATTCAGGTAAACTTCTTCAACCGTAATAGGCAGTATACCGCTTTTGAAATAACCATTTTCAATAGCAGCTTTGGCTTTCATATGGCTGTTGAAGGCAAACTGATCCTGGTCTTCCCTGCTCACCTTATATTCTTTGGCAACAGCCTCGGCTGTTAAACCCATGCTTAAATAATAGTCGGGTTCATCTTTAGCAATGGAATAAGCAGGCACTGTTTTCCAACCAGCTGTTGGTACAAGGCTCATGCTTTCGGTGCCACCGGCAATAATACATTCGGCCATTCCCATGCGGATCTTTGCTGTAGCAATGGCAATGGTTTCCAGTCCACTGGCACAGTAACGGTTTACCGTCATACCCGGTGCATGAAAACCAACAGCACGTGCAGCAATAATGCGCCCCACCTGCAACCCCTGTTCGGCTTCGGGTACGGCATTACCTACAATTACATCATCTACCTGTTTGGGATCGAGCTGTGGTACACTGGCGAGTAAGCCTTTGATGACATCAATTGCTAAATCATCCGGGCGGGTAAAACGAAAACCACCACGTTTAGATTTTCCTACGGCTGTGCGGTAGCCCGCCACGATATATGCTTCCTGCATAGAAATATTTTTAGGTTCAATCGTTAAATAGTTGTTTATGCAACTTTCTAATTCAAAGTTAAGGCTTCAAAAGAATTCTAACCAAATCATTGTTGTTAATCTGCGATCGGCATTTGAAGTTTATCTTCGCAGGCATGTATAAGTTGATTCGCACATTTTTCTTTTTGTTTGATGCAGAAAAAGTACACTACTTCGCCATGAATGCATTGCGGTTTTTCTGCTCCATTGGCTTTATTAAAAAAATACTTGCTGCAAATTTTCAACCAACGAACAAAAACCTAGCATTCGAAAGCTGGGGACTTGAATTTAAAAACCGTGTGGGTCTTGCAGCCGGTTTCGATAAAAATGCAAAGTACCTGCGGGAACTGGAAGTGCTTGGTTTTGGTTTTGTAGAAATAGGAACTGTTACACCCAAGCCGCAGGATGGAAACGAACAACCCCGCCTCTTCCGCTTACCAAAAGATAAAGCCATCATTAACCGCATGGGTTTTAATAACGATGGCGTGAAGTTGGTAGCAGAACGATTGAAGAAATGGAAAGAAAAGTACGAAGTACAAAGTGCGAAGCACGACCACTCACCACTCACCACGCACCATTCACGGCTCATCATTGGCGGAAACATTGGTAAGAACAAAGTAACACCTAACGAAGATGCATGGAAAGATTATGAGATCTGCTTTAATGAGTTGTTTGAGTATGTAGATTATTTCGTAGTGAATGTAAGCAGTCCCAACACTCCGGGTTTGCGTGAACTGCAGGAGAAAGATTCGTTACGTAAAATTCTTTCGCATTTGCAAACACTACGTGCCGAACGTTTGAAACTGAAATCAGGTTCAGTTATTGAAAAACCGATTTTATTAAAAATAGCTCCCGACTTAACACAATCGCAGCTGGATGATGTGATTGACCTTGCAAAAGAAATTCAGCTGGATGGATTGGTGGCGAGTAACACCACCATCAGCAGAGAAGGATTAATAACCGATGCTGCAATTGTAACCGCCATTGGTGCAGGTGGATTAAGTGGTTTACCGGTAAAACAACGCAGTACCGAAATTGTACAATACATTACCCATAAAACAAACGGCGAACTACCGGTAATTGCCAGCGGTGGTATTTTTACAGCAGCTGATGCCAACGAAAAATTGCAGGCCGGTGCTGCATTTGTACAGGTATGGACCGGCTTTATCTACGAAGGCCCCGCCATTGCTAAAAAGATTTGTAACGGACTTACTGTTTAATAACCGTTGCAGAACGTTAATTTTGCATTCCCAAAAACAGGAACAAATAAAGTATGGAACATCTTTTTACCACCGAAAGCATTATTAGTTTTATTGTACTGGTAGTGCTGGAAGTTGTGCTTGGTATCGACAATGTGATTTTTGTAAGTATTATCCTTAACCGTTTAAAAAAACTGAAAGATCAAAAACGGGCACGCCGCTTATGGATGATTATCGGTATTCTTTCCCGCAGTTTATTATTGATGGGTCTTGGATGGCTACTCTCACAAAAAGGGAAAGCAGTGTTTACCGTTGCAGGAAAAGGATTTGATTTAGCCAGCCTGGTAATGCTGGCAGGTGGTTTGTTTTTGATTTATAAGTCGGTACATGAAATACACCAGAAGCTGGAAGGTGAAGATCCCAACCAGGATCCGAAAAATGCAAAAGGTATTTCGTTTGCACAGGCAATTGGTCAGATTGTATTGATCGATGCTGTGTTCTCTTTCGACAGTATCATCACAGCAGGTGGTACCGCCAAGCATGTTGAAATTATGATTGCAGCAGTGGTCATTGCCATGACGATCATGTTTCTTTTCAGTCCGAAAATTGCCGGCTTTATTCATAAGCATCCGACATTAAAAATGCTGGCGCTCTCTTTCCTGGTAATGATCGGTTTAAGCTTAATTATTGAAGGATGGAATGCAGAAGCAGCGCATCAATTACATCTTAAAAACTATATCTATTTCGGTATGGCCTTCTCCTTTGTGGTAGAAATGCTGAACATGGTTATGCGCAAACGCATGAAAGCGAAACGTGTAGTTGAATTAAATGAACCTAAACTGGAAGAAGTATATAAGCAGGAAGATGATGTAGCACATTAACAACATCGCAACGCATAAAAAAAGTCACTGTGTTTACAGTGACTTTTTTTTATGTACTTCAATTATGAAAACAACGTAGGCGTACTGCCACCGTAAGGTTTCTTTCCTAAATGTTCATAGGCTTTTGCCGTTACCTCTCTTCCTCTTGGTGTACGTTGCAGAAAACCTTCCTGAATTAAAAACGGTTCGTACACTTCTTCCAGTGTGCCCGGCTCTTCACCTACTGCTGTTGCAATGGTGGTAATTCCAACCGGACCACCTTTAAATTTATCGATGATGGCGGTAAGGATTTTATTATCCATATCATCCAAACCATACTCATCCACATTCAATGCTTTAAGACCATGTTGTGTAACACCAAGATCAATAACGCCGTTGCCCAACACCATGGCAAAGTCACGCATGCGGCGTAACAACCCGTTGGCAATACGTGGCGTGGCACGACTACGACCTGCAATTTCCTTCGCCGCATCGCTGGTGATCTTTACGTTCAATATTCCTGCAGCACGTTGAATAATTTTCTGCAGTGTTTCTGCATTGTAATATTCCAACCGGGATTTAATGGCAAAGCGTGATAACAACGGGGCTGTTAACAAACCACTTCTGGTAGTTGCACCAATCAGTGTAAAAGGATTAAGGTTGATCTGGATGCTTCTTGCATTGGGTCCGCTGTCGATCATAATATCAATGCGGTAATCTTCCATGGCTGCGTAGAGATATTCTTCAACAACTGTACTTAACCGATGGATCTCATCAATAAACAACACATCATTTGCTTCAAGCCCGGTTAACAAGCCTGCCAGATCACCCGGCTTTTCAATCACCGGTCCACTGGTTTCTTTAATGCTTACGCCCAACTCATTGGCAACAATTCGGCTCAGGGTTGTTTTGCCCAAACCGGGAGGACCATGAAACAACACATGATCCAATGCTTCGCCACGCATCTTCGCTGCTTTAATGAAGATCTTGAGGTTATCGATAATCTGCTGCTGACCACTGAACTCTTCAATATTCGACGGACGAATATTGTTTTCAAATTCTTTTTCGGCTGCACTCAGTCCTTCTTTATCGCTATTTAAATTGGGATTGGCCATTGGGTGTAAAACTAAGGAAAAAGGGGAAGTGGTGAATGGTCAATAGTGAATGAAGCCCTGAGCGAAGTCGAAGGGCGTTTTAGTCATTCGAGCGAAGTCGAGAGGGACGTTTCATAAAGTAATAAACAGTGTAGAAGTATGCATACCTACAAATACCTATTCATCTGCAGAATCAAATCAGCATCGGGGCAATTCTTCAAATAAAACTCCTGATCGCTTAACCGGCATACACCGGGATAATCGCCTTCCTTCAATTCAATATCACTAATAATCTGGAAATGCAGGTGTGGCGGCCAGTGACCGTTTTCACGCGGTTCACCAAAATGTGCAAACTCCTGTCCACGGTTAATGTATTGTCCTTCTACCAAGGCCAGGTCTTTTAAACTTACATGACCATATAAGGTGTAAAAAGCCGTGCCTTCCAGTTGATGCAGCAGAATTATGGTGGCACCATAATCGCCATACGCATCATTAAATTTAAAACTGTGCACCATGCCTCCTAACGGAGCAAACACAGCTGTACCTGCTTTTCCCCAAATATCAGTTCCTAAGTGCAGGCGACGGGGCTCTCCGCCATCGGGTGCATCAAATACACTGCTTCGGCTGTACACTGTTCGATGCTCTGCATAACCTCCGATGCCATACAGTGCATTTGCAGCGTGTAACTGCGCCTGTACATAGGCATCAAACTTTGCCACATCTTCAATTACTTCTTTCGTCAGTGCTTTGTTTGCATCTGTAAAATCCATTTGCAGTAGCCGATCCGATGCAGCATCAAACAACACTACGGGATGAAAACTGTGTTTATTTTTTTCAAGTATTGAAATGAGAGAAGGCATGGAAGCAAGTTACGACGGTTGAACGAAGTATCGCTTTCAGCCAAACAAAAAAGCCCTGCAATGTTGCAGGGCAATGTTATACTGTAGTTGTTTGCTAAACAAGTTCGGGTTGCTGTTGCGGCAACAGATCCTGCATGGTAAACGTAATTTTATCGGCCAGCTGCTCTTCCAGCAAATCGGCAAAGGTTTCAAAATACACAATTACATCTTCACGCACGTTCCGCTGCAGCCAACGAAAACCACCCGGCAAACGTTGCAGCACAGCTTTATCTTCAAGATACTCGAGGTTATGAATATCGCTGGGCGTTAAACCAATCTCCTGCAGTTTCGTAATCAATAACCCCGCAGGTGCGTTGGTAATACCGCAAAAATCTTCAGCGAGCTCGGTCCACTCACCAATGCCCGTATGTGCATAGGCCAGTATTTCCTCCTTACTCAACCTGGTTACTACCTGTGTAAGATTACCGCAATTACATGCACCATGATTGCCCCATGCATAATGGGCGCCATTACGGAGACGAGCTGCTGTTTCACGCAACGCTTCTATTAAACGGATATTTGCTTGTGCCATGCAATAAATTTCCGAAGAAACTTTTTAGCAGATTGCTTTTGTTGAATAATTAACAATTACAAAAAATATTTACATGAACATTTCGTTTTAGAGATACACATGAAAGTCCGTTCTTGTTACTTATTGGTTGTTTTTCTTTTGTTGAGCACACTTACAGAGGCTCAAATGATTACCGGCGTTTGGAAAGGTAAGGTTGGCAATGGATTAAAGCCAGGCCGTTTAGAATTAAAACTCATTCAACGGGGCGATAGTTTATTTGGCACATCCTATTACTACGAATCGGCCAACAATTACCGCCGCTATGCAGTAAAAGGCTATTTCAATCAGCAAACAAATGAAGTGGTTTGGTGGGATGATGAATTGATTGAAGCGAAAACCGGACGCATAGCGATTACTTCGCCAGGCGCTGTTCCGCTGTTGATGGAAGCCGATTTCAATTGCCCCGGTGGCGGTATAATGATGTTGGATGGAAAAGCAGTAACAAAAGAAGAACAAAAGAATAAAGGCGATCTGCATTTAGACAAAGTAGAGCAACCGCAATTCAATGATGAATGGGATTTTGTAATCGACAATTATACAGTTGGTGCCAACGATCCTTATTTTATTGATAGTGTGGCAGCCATACATAAAGTAACCAAACAACCCGAAGTAATTGCAGCAACTCCACCTCCGCCTGTTGCAACCGAACAACCGAAGCGTGAAGAGCCAAAACCCGAACCGGTAGTGGTCCAACCGCAACCAACGATTCCAAAAGAAACAAAACCGGTTACAAAAACAGCAAACAAACCACCTGTAAAAGAACCGGCCGTTGTTACAACCAAGCCGCCAACTATTACCGAAAAATTTATTGAACGTAAGAAAGTATTAACAACAGAATTGCCGTTGCTTGGCGATACCATCGAAATACATTTTTACGATAATGCAGAAATAGATGGCGATTCAATTTCACTTTTCATGAACAACAGATTGGTATTTGAACACGTGAAGCTGAGCGATAAACCACATGTGGTGAAATTCGCTGTAAAGGAATTAAGTGAAACGAATGAACTGGTGATGGTAGCCGAAAACCTGGGTGCTATTCCACCGAATACATCTTACATGATTGCTTATGTAAATGGTGTACGTTATACAGCTAATTTAGAAAGCACGGAAAACAGCAGTGCGATGATAAAGTTTGTGAAGAAAGAGTGAGGGCTAAGAGTTAAAAAAGAAGAAAAAGCAAAAGAGAGTTGTTCGCTTCGCTTACAATATTCAACACAGAGAAAAGGAGAAACAGAGAACACAGAAATATTGATTTAGCAAAGTAAAAGGGTGTACAGTTGTACACCCTTTGTTTTATAGTTAAAATAAATTACCACAGCTGATCATTCACCATTCACTATTGACCATTCACAACTCACTACTTGATCTGCTTCAATATTTCTTCAATGGCTTTATCCAGTTGCGGATCGTTGCCGTTGAGTTTATCTTCAAAACTGTTGATGATGCGTATGTCCGGTTCAACGCCGTTTATCTCGAGGTCTTTTCCTTCCAGTGAATAACAACCCCATGCCGGCATACGTACACTCGAACCATCTACCAAACCAATACCACTGGTAAAAATGATCCAACGATAGGTTCCGTTACCAATGATCTTGCCCAGCTTCAATCCTTTAAAGCCTTGTGCTGTCATTTCTGCATCGCTCAACGATTGTTCATTGATAAGTAAAATGATCGGCTTATCAGAAGGTGCAAAATTGGATTGTGGTGCCAGTTTTCCTTCACGGTATTTCCATTGGAGGTAAGTACGCTGACTTAAAAATTTCAACACTTCATCATGCACATTACCACCTGTGTTGTACCGCAGATCGAAGATGAGTGCATCCTTGTTCGTTAACTCCAGCGTCATATCATTAATAAACTGTTCCAGCTCGCCTGTACCCATGTTCTTCATATAACCATACGCAATACGTCCTTTACTTTTTTCATCAACACGTTTCTGATTGTTATCAATCCATTCATCGTATAAATTATTGAAGAGTGTTGCCTGCGGATGAATCTTTACCTGCACCATTTCTGCACCACGCTTAAATGTCAGCTTCAATTCTCTGTCTCTCGACGGCAGCGTAAAGTAAGCGTTGCGGTCTTTATTTACATCCACTGTTTCATCATTAACTTTCACTAACACATCGCCCGGTTTGATGTCGATATTTTTCCGATCGGCAGCTGAACGTTTTACGATGTATTTTACTTTGTACGGATCATCGTTTTCGAAGATGATGCCTGTTTCCATTGTTGCACTGGTCAATGCAATATTCTCATCATCACCAAACGTACCAAAGCCCTGGTGCGACGAGTTAAGCTCGCCCAACAAATCGTTGAGCAGTGTACGCAGGTCTGCACGGTTGTTTACAAAAGGTAAAAACTGCTTGTAATAGTCTTTCGCTTTTTTCCAATCGAGTCCATGAAAGTTCTCATCGTAATACCCCTCTTCCATGCCGGCCCATGCTTCGTAAAACATCTGGCTGAATTCTTCCTGCAGATTACGACGGAACGTATAACTGATGTTCACCGGATCAATGCGATTGGCATCAAGATTTAATTTATTGATGGTACCATTACCCAAAGCATAATACTTATCACTCACTTCAACAATATCCAGTCCGCCATAATTTTCAGCACCAATAATTTTATCGGTTTTCGTTGGTTCAAATGGTTCCACAACTGTTTTCCAGATTGCAAACCGTCCTTCGCCATGATTGCTTGCATACAGCACCGTTGCCTTCTCTCCTTTTTGAAATACATTGATGAGGTATTGTGCACCAAAGGAGGGCCCGATCTGTTCCAGCCGTTCCATCAACAAATCGGTATCAATAGTAATAACCTTGCCCGAATCAGCATTTGCACCCTTTGCATCTTTTTTCTCTTCTTTAAATAAATCGTTGTACTTATCTAAGCGGTAAGGCTCATCCATTTTCTCCAAAGCCACACGATACACTTTTGCATTCGCCATTCCAAAAGGATAAGACGGTTTCAAACGTTGCGAAACAAAATAGATATACTTGCCATCGGGCGACCATACCGGGCTGTTTTCAGTAACGCCACTGTTGGTAAGATTGATGGTTTTGTTATTCTTGATATGATGCACCAAAATATCTTCTTCAAAATTGCGGCGTGCAGTAAACACAACGTACTCATCGTTGGGCGAAAAACCGGGATCGCTGTTTTGAAAAGCCCACAGCTCATCTTTTACAATGGTTTTGCTTTGCAGTGTTTTTAAATCGAGCAGGCGCACTTCGTTACGTCCGCTGAGGTATACAGCAAGGGTACGTTTTTTATTTACGACTACGCTGCGGTTATTCTGTTGATCGTTGGTGAGTTGCCTGGGCGCTGCACTGCTGTCGGCACGAATAGTAAACAGGTTACTATAACCATTTGCAGTTTGTGTAAAGAGGATTGTTTTATTATCACTCATCCATCTTACATCACGTACACGCTCTGCAGAACCCCGGTTGATCTGTTGTACAAATTTCCCTTCTACATCACTCACAAACAGTTCACCTCTTGCAACAAATACAAACTTCTTTCCATCGGGCGACACATCAAATGCAGCAATGGTACCACGTACTTCAAAATCTTTTTCTTTGGGCAGAATATGATTACGGATAATGGAAATATTAAGTTTCCTTTCTTTATCTGTTTTTACATCATACATCCATAACTGGTAATCCTTTTCAAACACTACTTTTCCGCCATTAGCATTTACCTGTGGCATTTTAATGGATGAAGAGAAACGGGTTAATGCTTTTTTCTTACCGTTGTCGATTGTATAAAGATTGTATTCTCCATTCGCTTCGTCCGAAATAAAATAGACCGCCCCATTCTTATCAATAGTTGCAGCAAAATCTTTTCCCTCCCAGCTGGTATATTTTTTATGCTGTTTGGTTTTAAAATTATACGATTGAATATCGGGATTGAAAGGACCTTTATAGCGTTTGCGTTGTGCCTGGCTGAAACTTTCCCATGTATCGTTGAAAAAGATTTCGCCTGTTGTTGGGTGCTCCACTAAATTATGATCGTACTGGAAAAAATTACTGCCGAACACACGCTGCGGTGTACCACCGGTTGCAGCTACTTTAAAACCGGCAACCTGCCCGGCCCGGCCACTGTTGAAGAAAATGCTTTTGCTATCCCAGCTCCAGCTCGTTACTTCATCGTTACCACTGTGAAACGTGATTTGCTGTACATCACCACCATTCAACGGCATTACAAATACATCAGCATTACCATACTGGCGGCCGGTGAATGCAATCCATTTACCATCGGGTGAAATGCGGGGCGATGTTTCGTAACCCTGCATGGCAGTGATGCGTGTGGCTTGTAAATCGTTGATAGTTGCTTTCCACAAATCGCCTTCAAATGCAAACACAACCGTTTGTCCATCGGGCGTTAGTGTTGGGTTCGAAAGAAAATAAGCATTGCTCTGTGCAAAAGCAATACTACTGATAAGGCTTGCGAATACTAATGAAAACAATTGTTTCATACTTGATGATTTTATCATTGAAAAATACAAAACTCTTCCTCGCAAAATGAAGAAAGGTTGATGAATGGTGAAAAACCTTTCATCAACCTTCTCTATTGCTGTTTCAATTGTGTTATTTCTTTGGCTGCTCTACCTGGTATTCTTTCAGGTGTTTGTAACCAAGTATTCCATTGTCAACTTTAATCTGGCGGTATTCCATAAACACGCTGTCTGCATCGTAAAAACCAATAATACAGGTTAAATCATCGGCACCTTTCTTCAGCTCAGGTTTTGGCATAATGCCCATGTTTGGCAGTGTAATAATTTTTTCGCTGCTGGCATCTTTGTACGAAAATTTTATTTCGTAATTGAGCGATTTCTTTTGCTCAAACAGCTGCACTTTAAATTCTGCACTGTCTGCACCGGTGTATGCATAGGTTTTAACAGGCTCTGTACTTACAGTTGCACGTTCTTCTACATAAGGTTGATTGACGTCGGGCTTTGCATTACATGCAGCGAATACGATTGCGGCTAAGACAACTAACTTTTTCATCATTTTAAATTAAAGGGTAAAAGAAAAGCTCAGCCATAAAGCTGAGCTGACAATTTTATATCACTACGTTGATCATTTTGTTTTTCACATAAATGATCTTCTTCGGTTGTTTACCTTCCAGCCATTTCTGCACCACTTCATTCGCCAGTACAATGGCCTCTACTTCCTGCTGGGTAATGCTCAAATCGAGTGTAAGCTCGGTTCTTGTTTTACCGTTAATGGCAACCGGGTAATCTTTGGTTGACTCGGTTACATACTTCGCTTCAAATTTCGGGAAGGATGCATCGAGGATGGAACCACTGTTACCCAGCAGGCTCCACAACTCTTCGCTCACATGCGGTGCATAGGGTGTTAAGAGAATGAGCAACTGTTCGAGTATTTCTTTCTTGTGACATTTTAAATCGTTGAGTTCGTTTACAGCGATCATGAATGTACTTACACCGGTGTTGAAGCTGAAGCGCTCGGTATCATCTTCAATTTTCTTAATCGTCTTGTGCAGCACTTTCAACTCAGCATCCGTTGCTTTATCGTTATTCCACAGCTGACCTTTCAGATCATCATAGAACAAGCGCCAGAGTTTTTTGAGGAAGCGATGCACCCCTTCAATCCCTTTTGTATCCCACGGCTTGCTGATCTCTACCGGACCAAGGAACATTTCGTACATACGGAATGTATCGGCACCGTATTTATTCACCAGATCATCAGGATTAACTGTGTTAAACTTGCTCTTGCTCATCTTCTCTACCTCAGAGCCGCAGATATATTTGCCATCCTCTAAATAAAACTCAGCATTTGCATGTTCTTCGTTACGCCATTTTTTAAAAGCTTCGATATCGAGCTCATAGCCATCTACAAAGTTCACATCAACATGAATACGGATATATGCAATTTCTCCAATCATATCATGCATTAAAACCTTATCGCCATCAACGTATCTATTTTCATTCCTAATCTCATCAATGAGTCCTGACTTTACATTATTATCAAGAACCTGCTCAAGAAGATTTTTTGAAATATACTTGCCAGACTTTAAAAGTCGATATACAAATCTTGATGAACCCTGTATCATCCCCTGGTTCACCAGCTTCTTAAACGGCTCATCAAAACCAATGTATCCGAGATCGTACAAGGCTTTCGTCCACATACGGCTGTACAACAAATGACCAACCGCATGTTCGGTACCACCAATGTATAAATCAACCTGGTTCCAGTAATCACTTACTACACGGTCGCAGAATGCGTTTTCATTCTTCGGATCCATGTAGCGTAAGAAATACCACGAAGACCCTGCATAACCGGGCATTGTGTTTGTTTCTAATTCTTTCGCCACCCACTCCGGTATATTGGCCAACGGACCTTCACCTTCAGGGCCGGGACTATAACTATCTACTTCGGGTAACAGTAACGGCAATTCGGTTTCGCTTAATGGATAAGCAGTGCCGGCTTTCCATTGAATCGGGAAGGGTTCGCCCCAATAGCGTTGACGGCTGAACGCAGCATCACGCATTTTGTAATTCACTTTGCGTTTGCCGATGCCCATTTCTTCCAGCTTATTAATAACGATCTCAGCAGCTTCACGCATCGGAGTTCCGTTTAAGAAACCACTGTTCTCCAACTGTGCATCTTTTGTGGCATTGGCTTCTTCGCCATTGAAATGTTTGCCGATAATGTTGGTGATAGGAATAGTAAAATGCTTAGCAAATTTGAAATCACGTTCATCGCCGCAAGGCACAGCCATAATAGCACCGGTACCATAACCCGCCAAAACATATTCAGAAATCCAGATCGGAATTTCTCTTCCATCAAACGGATTTACGGCATATGCACCGGTAAACACACCGCTGATTTTTTTCTCCGCTTGTCGCTCACGTTCACTGCGGCTTTTTACATAAGCAATGTATTCATCCACTGCAATTGTTTGTTCGGCCGATTTTATCTGGTCAACCAAATCCAACTCAGGAGCAATCACCATAAAATCAACACCGAAAATGGTATCAGGTCTTGTAGTGTATACCGTGAGTTTTTGACTGTGACCTTTGATTGCAAAATCGATCTCAGCACCACTGCTTTTACCAATCCAGTTGGTTTGCATTTCCTTCATGCTTTCACTGAATTCAATGCGCTCCAATCCTTCCAATAAACGATCGGCATATTCGGTAATACGCAAATACCACTGACGTAATTTCTTTTTCACCACCGGATGCCCGCCACGCTCACTTACACCATTCACCACTTCATCATTTGCCAACACCGTACCCAATGCTTCGCACCAGTTTACTTCGCCATAACCGCAATAAGCAAGGCGATAGTCCATGAGTATGCTTTGTTTGGTTGCATCATCATAGCCTTTCCATTCGTCGGCGGTAAAGCCGGCAGTCGTGAGCCGGTAGCCGTGAGTCGCAGAACCTTCTGCTTCAAACGATGCAATCAACACATCAATTTTTTCAGCTTTGTTGGTAATGCGGTTGTAAAAACTATTGAAGAGTTGTAAAAAGATCCACTGTGTCCATTTGTAATAACCGGGATCGCAGGTACGTACTTCACGCTCCCAATCGTAACAGAAACCGATATTATCCAACTGCCGGCGGAAGTTGGCAATGTTTGCATCGGTACTTACTGCAGGATGCACACCATGTTCAATCGCATATTGCTCGGCCGGTAAACCAAATGCATCGTACCCCATCGGGTGTAATACGTTGAACCCTTTGAGGCGTTTAAAGCGGCTGTAAATATCGCTGGCAATATAACCCAGCGGATGACCTACATGCAAGCCTGCACCACTGGGGTAAGGGAACATATCCAACACATAAAATTTTGGCTTGTCACTTACGTTGGAAACCCTGTTGGCATTTGTATTGATCCATTGCTGTTGCCATTTCTTCTCAATCTCTCTGAACTTATATTCCATGTACCGTTGCGGTTGATTTATGATAATCGATTGTTTGTTTCACGAAGTACGCAAAGCTTTGTGTACCTCGTGCTGTTTTCCGTGAACTTTGTGTAACCATTTTGCTGAATCTTGCATTGCAGCAAAAGTGTGCGACGCAAGGAACGATGACTGAAGCTGTGAAAGAAGACTTAAAAAACTTCTTTCTGCAGCATTTCTGCACCACCCGTAAAATAAGTGCAGCCTGCACCCGTTTAACGGGCAACAAAATTAAGGATTACGGGGCTTGTGCAGGAGATTTCTGCTAAATTTGCCCGTATCCTGTGTAGGGCGGGATTTTTCATTTTCAAGAACTTACATTAAATCAACACGGCATGGCGCAACAACCGAACAAAGCATCAATGAAACGATCCAAACCATCGTACCTCTACAGTATTATTGGCGTAGCACTGGTGCTCTTCATCCTCGGTATTTTAGGATGGATCTTCTTAAACTTCCAGAAAGTGGGCAATACCCTGCGTGAAAATATTCAGTTTCATGCCTGGCTCAGCACCACCAACAAAAAATCGATTGACAGTTTAACGGCTTATGTAGCGGCGCAACCCTATGTAAAATCGTCGGCCTACGTAAACAAAGAAATGGCCAAGGAAATTTATAATAAAGACGGTAACGAAAGCTGGGATAAGATCCTCGACGAAAACCCGTTACCCGAAAGCATCGACTTTTTTGCCAAGGCCGATTATGTGCAGAAAGACAGCCTGGATAAAATAACCGCCGACCTTAACAGCAAATTCCCCGGCGTGATCAGCGAAATACAATACCCGAAAGACCTTGTAACATCGCTCAACGACAGGGCCAAGAAGATCGGTCTTGTACTGTTGATTGTAGCGATTTTGCTGAGCGCCATCGTGATAGTTTCGATTGATACAACCATCAGGCTGGCCATGTTCAGCAACCGTTTCCTTATTAAAACCATGCAAATGGTGGGCGCTACCCGTGGGTTTATTGTAAAACCAATGAACATACGGGCCATTATTAACGGGCTTATCAGTGCCGGTATAGCCATTGCTGCTATTTGGGCCGTTATTACCTGGGCCGAAAGCTATATCCCCGATATGAAGGCGCTGCGTGATCCGAAGATTTACCTCATTCTCTTTGGTTCGATCATTGTCATTGGCGTGGGCATTTCGCTCTACAGCACCCACCGCAGCGTAATGAAGTATTTGCGGATGAAGTTGGATGAACTGTATTAAATTTAGCCGGTAGCCGATAGTTTTTAGTTGATAGCCCAATACAGGCTAAAGACTAAAGGCTAACGGCTTGCTACTAACAGCTTTTCCTTATATTGCACCCCTCAAAACAAGACTATGAGTCAGAAAAAAACAGCAAGCATTTTTACAAAAGAAAATTACAAGTGGATGTTGATTGGCGGCTTGGTAATGCTGGCCGGTTTCCTGTTAATGATTGGTGGTAAAAGTGCAGACCCCAACGTGTTTAATAAAGATGAAGTGTACAGCTTCCGCAGAATAACGCTTGCTCCTCTTTTAATTATTGGCGGTTTGATTATTGAGATCTACGCCATTATGAAAAAACCAAAGGCGTAAGTACTATCATTTAAAGATGAGCCAATTTGAGAATTTGAACATTGATTTCGAATTTTCAAATTGGCTTTTTTCATTTTCAAATTCTCAAATTTCTCTTCGTGAATACTTTTGAATCCATCATCATTGCTATTGTAGAAGGCTTAACCGAATATCTGCCTGTTTCCTCTACCGGCCACATGATTCTTGCCGAGCGGTTGATGAACGTACCCTCCGACAATTTTACGAAACTGTTTACGGTAGCCATACAGCTGGGCGCCATCCTGAGTGTGGTGGTATTATACTGGAAAAAATTTATCGACTTTAAGCGTTGGCAGTTCTACGCCAAACTGATTGTAGCAGTCATCCCGGCATTGGTGCTGGGCAAACTCTTCAGCGACCAGATTGATGAACTGCTCGAAAGTCCGTTGACTGTTTCCATTACCTTGCTGGTGGGTGGCATTATTCTGCTGTTCATTGATTCTGTCTTCAAGCAACATACCATCAACGAAGAAAAAGAGATTTCATTCGGTAAAGCATTTATGATTGGTTTGTGGCAATGTGTGGCCATGATACCCGGCGTAAGCCGCAGTGCAGCCAGCATCATTGGTGGTATGCAGCAAAAACTTACACGGCCATTGGCAGCAGAATTTTCATTCTTCCTGGCAGTACCCACTATGGCAGCAGCAACAGGTTATTCTTTATTCCTCAAAGACTGGAACGAAAACGGCGTTGAGGTAAAAGGTTATGAACTGATACTTTCAAGCACACAAAACACACAGGCCTTTATTATCGGCAACGTGGTGGCCTTTGTGGTAGCCATGCTGGCCATTAAATTTTTTATCGGCTTTTTACAAAAGCATGGGTTCCGTTTGTTTGGCTGGTACCGCATTATTGCCGGTATTCTCCTGCTCATTTTGTTTATGACGGGCTACCTCAAATAACATTTCAGTTTATTGTACTATTTTCATAGAGCAGGCAAGCCCCTGCTCCACTAAAACCAACTTATGCAGACTGCTTCAAAAAAAATAGTCAATGGCTGGGCCATGTACGACTGGGCCAACAGCGTTTACAATCTTGTTATTACTACTACTTTTTTCCCTGCGTATTATGCGGCTGTAACCGGAACCGATAATTTTCCGGATGGCATCAAATTCCTCGGACGTACCTATGTAAATACCGAGCTGAAAGATTATGTACTGGCTTTTGGCTTTTTACTCATCGCCCTACTGTCGCCCATTCTTTCTTCTATTGCCGATTACAAAGGCAATAAGAAAAACTTTATGCGCTTCTTTTGTTACCTCGGCGCACTCAGTTGTTCGCTTATTTATTTTTTCGATAAAAGCAATGTAACATTTGGCTTAATGTGTTTCATGTTTGCCGGTATTGGCTTTTATGGCTCGCAGGTATTTTACAATTCATATTTACCGGAAATAGCTTCCGATGCAGATATGGACCGCATCAGTGCCAAAGGTTTTACCATGGGGTATATTGGAAGTGTATTGTTGCAGATGATTGGCTTTGCGTTAGTAGTGGCCATGCCCGGTAAAGCATTGCCCTTGCAGTTAACCTTTTTAATGGTAGGTATCTGGTGGATTGGTTTTGCACAAATCCCCTTCAGCCGCTTACCCAACCAAAGCAATAAAACCGAACGTAAATTAAAAAAGCATGTATTGGTAAACGGCTTTCACGAACTGCAGCTTGTGTGGAAACAACTGAGCCATATGCCGGAACTGAAACGATTCTTAACAGCCTTTTTCTTTTACAGCATGGGTGTGCAAACTGTGTTGCTGGTAGCCATTGATTTTGGGTTGAAAATTTTAAAACTCGAGAACACAAAACTCATTATCACTGCAGTACTGTTACAGATAGTAGCAATCATTGGTGCCTTATTAATGTCGAGGTTATCGGCAAAGTTCGGCAACATACGGGTGCTCATTTTTACAGTCTTGTTGTGGATCGCTGTTTGTATTGGTGGTTATTTAATCCAAACCGAACTGCATTTTTACATTGTTGCTTCTTGTGTTGGTTTGGTGATGGGCGGCATCCAGGCATTAAGCCGTGCAACCTATGCTAAGCTGATGCCCGAAACAAAAGATACCGCATCGTTTTTTAGTTTTTATGATGTAACTGAAAAACTGGCGATAGTAATCGGGTTATTCTCATTCGGTTTTATTGAAGGTGTAACAAAAGATATGCGCAACTCTATCCTTGTGCTCATCATCTTCTTTGTGCTGGGGCTGTTATTTCTTTGGCATACCTTGCGCACACAACAACGTGAACGAAAAGCAACCGTATGAACCTTTACTCTATTGATACCGGCTATTTTAAATTAGATGGCGGCGCTATGTTTGGTGTAGTGCCCAAGGTAATGTGGAACAAACTGAACCCTGCTGATGAAAACAATCTCTGCAGCTGGGCCATGCGTTGTTTGCTGATTGAGGATGGCAACCGGCTCATTTTAATTGATAACGGAATTGGTGATAAGCAGGATGCAAAGTTTTTAGGTCATTATCATTTACACGGCGATGCTACTTTAGATAAATCCTTAGCTAAACATGGTTTTAGTAAGGATGATATTACGGATGTTTTTTTAACACACCTGCACTTCGATCATTGCGGTGGTTCTATTAAACGTGAAGGCGATCAACTGGTGCCTGCATTTAAGAATGCTACATTCTGGAGTAATGAAGCACATTGGGCATGGGCTACCAAACCCAACGACCGGGAAAAAGCATCGTTTTTGAAAGAGAATATTCTGCCGATCGAAGAAAGCGGACAGTTGAAGTTTGTCAAAGATTGGTGGAATACTGATGAAAATATTGAAGGATGGCATTCAACAGTTGGATTTGGAATTCCGGAAGTACCCTTCTTTGATAACATATCAGTACGATATGCACATGGTCACACAGACCACATGATGCTTCCACAAATTAAATACAAAGACAAGACTATTGTTTACATGGCTGACCTCCTGCCTTCTGTTGCACATTTGCCAATACCATATATCATGGCTTATGATACACAACCTTTAATCTCATTAGGAGAAAAGAAATCATTTCTTACAGAAGCAGTAGAGAACGATTATGTTTTATTTTTTGAACACGATCCGCAGATCGAATGCTGTACGTTGCAGCAAACGGAGAAAGGAATACGAATGAAAGAAAGTTTTCGATTGGATGAAATTTAATGCTCCGTCGGCCCACCTCGTCGGACGGAATTAAAAATCATTAGCCGTCACTCTCGATTGCGCTCGATTGACTTTCATCGTCCTTCGACTGCGCTCAGGACTCAATATCTAACGACTTACGACTATTTGCTATCGGCTTCTTCCCTGCTCACTATTTTGTACTGATCAATCCGGTTAACTTGTGGCGGGTGTTTTTATAACCCATCATATCCACTTTTACACTACCTACCGAAATAGGGCTTTCAATTCGCACCGGTATACGGTTCGCATCATCGCTTACCCAAACCGTCATCTTTTCACCGCCTTTAAAAATAGTGCCTTCAATTAACAGCGGCTTAAACTTAATGGCATTAAAACGGCCATACTTGGTTTTTACTTTTTCTTTACCCATGTAGCGTATATAGAGACCGTATGTTTTATCATCGATAAACATATTAAACGGAATACGATCGCCGGGTTTGTATTTATTAAAATCAATATTGCGGGAGTAATAAATCGCACTCAACACATCCTGTACACAATCGGGTGTTTTAAACGTTCCGCCTTGTGAAGTTGCAGTGTTTGCCTGTTGATTGAAGGTGACAGTTTCAAACTTTTTAAAATCGCCTTCCAGTATGTTACGTATAAATTTATACGGTTGTAAAGTAGCCGTGTCGATATAGCTTTCGTATTTATCACGCACTTTAAAAAAGCCATCAAAAAACGGAATCGTTTTACCATCGCCCACTACATGATAAACAGGCTTTCCATTATAGCGTTCGTTGTATACGTTAAAATTTGCTTCACCACCATAAACATAAATGCCGGCTAATGTATAATACACATGATAGTTGATGGACTCTCCGCCATGCCAGGCCGTATTACGCACGCCGCTGCAGAAATCATCGGCCTTTTCGGTTGGCTGCGTTGTAAAAGACAATAATAAAAAAGTTAACAGGGCAAAAATGCTCTTCATGCATCAGGTTTTAAGATCATTTCGAAAACCACATTTCCGTTAGCCGTCAGCAGGCGGCTGATTTTTGTATATAGACAATCCTTTTGTGCAGATGGTTTCATCGCTCCTTAAATATTTTTATCGACAGCAGTAACAAACTGCCGATTAATGCAGGCAACACCAGGTTTAATAACCAAACCAGTACGCTGCCCGAAAGTATGGCCAGTGTATTGGTGCTGAACACAGCCAGAATTCCAATGGCCACTTTACCCCTGATGCCTACATCGGCAATGGCAAAACTTGGTACAATAGCCATTACCAGAAAAATAAGTGCCACACTCCAGAAACCTTCCCACAACGGCAAATTTACTTGTAATGCCTGCCATATAAGCACATACTGTAAAGCAAAAATTACAAAACGTAAAAAAGAGTAAAATAATATGGCGTAATAGGTTTTGTTACGCAGTCGGTCGAGCACATTGGCAAACACTAACTTTTCTTTTAACCAGGGAATCCATTGCAACATTTTTGCCAGCAACTGCATTCGAAAAAAACACAATGCGGTGAGGCCGGTAAAAAATAACACCGACCATAAAAACACCTGCAGCAAAATACCCGATAAATGATTGCCATCGAGCTGTACCAGGTGCAGTTCACTCTTCAGCAACAGGAGGGCCACTAAACCACAAACCAATGTTACCAGTAACTGCCCCACACTGCTTACCAATGTAAGTGCAACACCCTTCAGCCTGTTCTCCTCCTGCAGATACACAATGCGTCCTCCATATTCACCAATACGGTTGGGCGTGTTCATGGCAAGTGATAAACCACTCAGTACCGATTCAAATGCTTTACCAAACGAAATAGGTTGCAGTTTGTTTACCAACAGGTACCACTTCAACGTTTCCAGTCCCCAGTTTACCGGCATTAATAGCAAACCAACCCAAAGCTTCCAGCTGTCGGCACCATAAAATGCCTGCTTCACCTGTAACCAGGCGCTTGGCAAATCGGGCTGTTGTTTTACCTGGTTGTATAACGAAACACTAATCCACACAAAAAGTACGGGACCGAGAAAGTAATTGATGAAGATTTTGAAGTTCCTGTTCAGTTTCTGTTTATTTTGGTCAAAAATAACCTGCTCCTTGCAAAGTTTTTCTAAAATCATATTGGGGATCGATCCGGGTACAGTGGTAATGGGCTACGGCCTCATTGGCATACAGCAGCAAAAACTGCATTTAATTGAAATGGATGTGCTGAAACTGGCCAAGTACAAAGACATTTATCTGCGTTTACAACTGATACACGAAAAGGTAAAAGAAATTATTGAGCAGCACCACCCTACCGACTTTGCCATTGAAGCACCCTTCTTTGGAAAGAACGTGCAGAGTATGCTGAAGTTGGGCCGAGCACAAGGGGTGGCAATTGCAACAGCCATGAGTGCAGGTTTGGCTGTAACCGAATATTCGCCCAAAAAGGTAAAACAATCGGTAACCGGTAATGGTAATGCCGATAAAGAACAGGTATGGCAAATGCTGCAACAGCATTTACAATTTAAAGCCAAGCCAAAATATTTTGATGCAACCGATGCGTTGTCTGTAGCCCTCTGTCATCACTTTCAAACCAACAAACCGCTGTTAAAAGGTTTGGGAAAAGTAAAAAACTGGGAAGATTTTGTAAAGCAAAACCCAACACGTATACAAAAGCCAACAAAATAACAATACACAAAAAGAGGCCGAACAAATTGTTCGGCCTCTTTCAATATGCTGCTTAATAGTTACATCGTATCTAATCTGTCTTTCGCATTTTCTTCATGTTGAGCAGGAAGATAATGGCTGGTATAAAACCAATAAAGTACATCGGGTTGAAATGACCAAACATCAGATCAACCAGTATTTTTAACGTAACAACAATCGCAAATGTAATCGGTCCCCATTTTTCCATACTCCACACACCACTTAAAGCCACAAACGAAAACACCATCATCAACGCATTTACAGCCGGGTATAAAGTATCAACACCGCTTTTATTTAAAGCAGTATTGCCGGTATAGGAATAAGCAATTTCCCACAAACCCCAGGCAAATAACAATGCACAAAGAATTGTAAGCAATTGCGGACGTGGACTTTTCCTGCTTCCTTTTTTCTTATAGCCATATTGATCGTACCTGATTTCACTCATGGTTTACTGTTGATTAAATTGGTCCAGTATTTTTTGCTGAGCTGCCTTCATCTGTTCCTGTGTCAGCGTCAGCTTAGGTCTTGTAAAGTTAAGATCATCTGCATTGTTAATAGGTACTAAATGCAGGTGTGCATGCGGCACTTCCAGGCCCACGACAGATATGCCGACTCTGTTACACGGAAATACTGCTTCCATCGCTTTGGCAATGGGTTTGGCAAACAGCAGTAACTCCGAAAGTTCAGCATCGCTTACATCAAACAACTTATCGGTTTCTTTTTTCGGCACCACCAGAGTATGTCCTTCTACCAATGGAAAAATATCGAGGAAGGCATAAAACCGGTCGTTCTCTGCTATTTTGTAGGAGGGTATTTCACCTGCAATAATTTTTGAAAAAATGCTGCTCATAACCTTTTTAGTTTAACCGTCCTCTTCATCTACTTTCTAACTTCTGAATTCTATATTCTATGACGCACTACACCGTAATCTCTTCAATCTGAAATTTTACAATACCTGCAGGTACCTGTACTTCGGCCACATCGCCCACTACTTTTCCCAACAAACCTTTTCCGATCGGCGATGAAACAGAAATTTTGCCCGCTTTTAAGTCGGCTTCCTGTTCGCTTACAATCTGGTAAGTAATTTTCTTTTTCGTAGCCAGGTTGGTAATGGTTACACGGGTTAATATCGCTACACGGCTGGTATCAATGGTACTTTCATCTACCACACGGGCATTGGCAATAACCCCTTCCAGCTGGCTTATTTTAGCTTCGAGCATACCCTGTGCTTCTTTAGCTGCATCATATTCGGCATTCTCTTTTAAATCGCCTTTTTCACGTGCTTCGGCAATGGCTCTAGATGCAGCAGGACGTTCTACACCACGCATGTGTTGCAGTTCGGCTTGCAATTTTTCCAGTGTTTCTTTTGTAACGTATTGTACGCTCATAATTCCTCCTTGCTTTACGGTTATACAAAAAAATAACAACGCCTCAATTGGGTTTGAAGCGTTGCATGTTTATTTGAACAACAAAAATAACCCTTTTTTTGAAACAGGAAACAGTTGTTTGTTAAAGTATTTACTGCCAGGCCAGTGTTGTTTTGTTTAATTTTAGGGGCCTGAACGAATACGATTCAGCCGTTTATACACAAAAAAATTACACGTGAAATTGAGCTTTCTTATACTGTTGCAATTCTTTTTCGTTGTCGCAACTCAGGCGCAGGAGGTGAATTATAACCCCAATGCCCAAAAAGATACCACAAAGAAAAGTATTAAATGTGCGGCTGTTGGTAAAATCGGCAAGGCCAATATCCGCATTAACTATTATTCGCCAGGTGTACGTGGACGAATTATCTGGGGAGGCGTTGTGCCAATGGATGAAGTGTGGGTTACAGGTGCACATGCCGCTACCAATATGGAAATAGATCAACCGTTTACAATTGCAGGTAAAAAAATTGCAGCAGGCACCTATGCCATCTTTACCATTCCTTCGAACGGCGATTGGATCTTTATCCTCAACAAAAATTACCAACAGCATTTAACCGATGAGTACGATGCAAAAGATGATCTGATCCGGTTAACTGTAAAACCCATCAGCAGCAATACAGTTACAGAACGTCTGCAGTATTTCATTGAAGAAAATAAACTCGCCATTGCCTGGGAAAAAATAAGAATTGAAATTCCCCTTACTGTACAGCAGTAATTATTGCAGCCCTAACTTATCGGCCAGTACTTTACTCATTTTGTAAAATGCTTCGTGTGTGTAACCAGCGATATGCGGAGTTAACACCACATTGGGTTGTGTTGCCAGCCAGTCGAGTTGCTGCACTTCTTCTTCGGTATAAGTATGCAGCTTTTCATTTTCCTGCACATCCAATCCTGCACCGGCAATCAGGCCATTTTTCAATGCATCAATCACAGCAGCAGTATCGTGTACACGGCCACGGGATGTATTTAAAAAGAAAGGTTTCTGTTTGGCTGCTGCAAAAAATTCGTGGTTGGCATAATGATGTGTTTCGGCGGTAAGCGGTAAATGCAAACTGATAACATCGCTGTAACGCAACACCTGTTCAAGTGATGCTTCCTTTACCATTTCACCACCAAACTCGTATTGATATTTATCGTGTGCCAGTATGCTCACATCAAACCCACGGAGTTTTTTAGCAAAGGCCCTGCCCGTATGTCCAAACCCGATAATACCTACTGTACGTCCATTGAGTTCTATTCCTCGGTTTTCATCACGCAGCCAGATGTGTTGTTTAATTTCTTCAAAGCTGCTGTTAATGTTGTTCATTAAATTCAGCAGCATGGCCAGTGCATGTTCACCCACTGCATCACAATTCCCTTCGGGACTGCTGTATACTTTAATACGCCTGCTCTCTGCAAATGGCAAATCAATAAGCTCAAGTCCACTGCCCAAACGACCGATCCAGATAAGCTTTGCCGCCTGTGCCAGCAACGCAGCATCAATACGTACACGTGTTGATACCACAAGTCCGGCCACATCGGTTATTTGTTCTGTTAACTCTTCGTACGTAATAGCCGGTGCATAATGCACACTGTAACCACCTTCTTCCAGTTTCTGCTGAAGATAAGGATGGCATTTTGCTGTAATAATTACTTTCACCGGTTTATATTCTGTTGTTGATTGTTCTTATTTCATCTGAAACGTAAGCGCTGCAAAATCTGCTACAGATAATTGCTCGGCACGTTTATTAAAAATCTCATCTTTTAAAAAATCGTCGGTAAACATACCACGCACGCCATTGCGTAACATTTTACGTCGCTGGTTAAATGCTGTTTTCACCAGCATTTTAAACTTCTTATCGCTGGCAACTGGAAACGTTGTGGTGGCAGGTTTTAATTTAATCACCCCGCTTTTTACTTTGGGTGGCGGATTAAACGCATGTTCCTCCACATCAAACAAATACTCCACATCAAAATAAGCCTGCACCAACACACTCAAGATACCATACGATTTATTGCCCGGCTTAGATGCTACCCGTTGCGCCACTTCTTTCTGAAACATACCAACCACACAATCTACCTGCTCTTTCCAATCAAGTATTTTAAACAGGATTTGCGAAGAAATATTGTACGGAAAATTGCCGACCACCATAAACCGGTCGTCGAACGGCATATCCGCATCCAGAAAACTTTTATGAATGAGTTTACCTGCTATTGCCGGAAACGTATGTTCGAGGTAAACAATCTTTTCATCGTCGAGCTCTACGGCTTTAAAATCAATTGATGGCTCTTTGAGAAAATATTTAGTGATGGCACCTGCCCCCGGCCCCACTTCTACCAAACGCTGCGGATGCTCTGCTAAAACAGCATTAACAATGCGTTGGCAAATGCTTTCGTCTTTTAAAAAATGCTGACCGAGTGATTTCTTTAATGTATACTGCACAGTGCAAAAGTAGCTGAAAAAAAATGCCCCCCGATGAAGGAGGGCATTTGATTTATTGGTGTGCAACGATTAACCGTTTACGGAAAATTTCTGTACCCAGTTTTAATTGAACAATATACTGTCCGTTACTCCATGTAGCGATGTTACTGATTTGCCATTCGTTGGTGCCCGGTTTTACCTGCTCAACACTGCGGTGTACTAATGCACCGCTGCTGTTAGTAATGGTTATTTCTGCACTTTCCATACGATCGGCAGTAAAGCTTATTTTAAACTGCTCATGTACAGGATTTGGTGCAACAGTAAGTGTATAGTTATTATTCCGCCGCAGGTATAAACGCACTGCAGTGGTATAATAGATCTTGCCGCCCGATGATGCAACATACTTTACCCGGTAAAATGCCTGAGTTGCATTGAAGTTGCTTAAATCGTCGAGTTCAAGATAAGCACCGTTGGTATGCGGCTGTATGCGGTTACCAATGGTATAAAAATCACGGCCATTCTCACTTCGCTGCAGTTCATAATAAGCAACGCCTTCTTCACTCGTTGTATTCCAGTTAACCCATGCGGTTTTGTTTTGCAAACGTGCATTGAGGTTATAGGGTTTACTGCTTAATACTTCGCAGAAGTTTTGCATGGTTAGTTGAATGGTATCTGTTGCATAGGTACTGCCGCAACTATCCATTAAAACCTGCGAAACAACATAGGTACCCGGCTGATCAACATTAATCCTGTCGCCAACATTTGAACCGACAATATTACCATTGGTGGTAGTCCACGTATACAATGAAGTAGCCAATGCATTGGTTACCCAAATATCGGCTGCGCCTCCAGGGCATAAGGATGGAAAATCTGTTGCCACATCGGCACGTGGTGCACGGAAGAAACTGAACGGACCCACAAAGTCTTTCAACTCTGCCGTAAACGAAGTAGAAGCTCTCGACTTTACAAGAATACGGCGGAAAGGTAACCCGCAGATATCGTTCGATGTAACCAGCGGATCTAAACCAAGTTTGCTCAGGTTTACAGAGAATTCCATAAACTGTTTAGCTGCGTAGGTAGTAACTACCGAGTTGTTCTGCAATACCAGGCTGAAAGGGCCGGCCCAGGTACTGTTGCCACATTGCAAACCGGAGTAAAAATTACCGGCTGTTTTAGGCGTAATACCGGCATAACCATAAGTAGCGCCGGAACCTGCTCCGTCGAACGAACCACTCCAGTTAAATGCATTGGGTGTACTCAACAAAGCATTTTTATGTACCCATATTCTTGCTTCAATAAATGAAAGACTTGAACTGCCGTATTCTGCCGTTAAAATAATATCGCCTGTACGGGTAATATTACCTGAAGCATCAAACTGCCAGGAAGTATGTCCGTCATCAGGGCCATAGCCGTAAAACTTCAACGAAGGTTTATCGTAATAGATATCGGTTTGATACATTTCAAAATCGAAATAGCGGTTACCCGTTGTATTATCGATTGATACACCGCCGAACAACCAAAGCGAATCGGCAGTGGTGGTTCCTTCTCTGCGTACATGCATAAACATATCGAGGATATCGTTCTTATCAGGAATACCCTGCGACACCGGCGTTGTCCATGTGTTCGGATTCATGCCATTCTTGTTACTACCAGCAGCAAAAACGGTCGAGTCATCGCCGTGATGGTCACGGATAAAAACAGCATCAATAAGTAAACGTCCATTTACTACAGAAAACTGCGGGTAGCGCATGTTCCTGAAAAACGGAATCATACGAGTTGAAGGTGTTGACGCATACCGGGAAACGATATACGCTGCGCCTGTTGTATCGATAATGTATTCACCAACACCTAAGCCGGTGATGATGTTCTGGCTAAACCAGTCGTCGTTACCAACCTGGAGAAAGCCATTGAAAAAATTACTACGCAACTCAGCATCTACACCAAAACCTGCTTTGATTTGTGGTGTAGTGATCTGTGCAGTTAAGTTTTCGCTCCCAATAAAGATCAACAGAAACAAACTGAGTAGAAGTTGTTTCATAGACTTGGATTAAAAAATGATAAAAAAGCTGTACAGCAGTATACCGTACAGCTTCGAATGACTAACCTCTACGACTAACGATCCGGATCATTTCTGTAGCAGAAGTGACCGACGTTCCATCGTTATTTTTTACTGTAATTCGGTAATACAGGTAACCCGGAAAAGCGGTATTATCTCTGTACTTCTGTGTTGGAGAACCATCGCAGCCAACTTCATCAATTTGATAAAAGTTTACGCCATCGAAGGAACGTTCAATGCTGAAACAAGTAACTTCTGCAGGGTTTGTGATGGCCCAGCTAAGTGCCACATCATTCGCCATACGGTGAATACGGAAATAGCCGATTTCCTGCTGTGCCGCTGCGGGTTTAACTGTTAGAAATTTGTTTGATGAGAGGCCATTAGAGGCTTCTGAAGAAAGTGTTGCTGACAGCATTAATGCTGTACCGATAATTATTGCTTTCATGGGGATCAAGATTTGAATGCAAATTACCGCTCTCCTTGCGCAAGTCATAATTTTCCGCCATGAATTTCCACTTATCAAATCACCTTTTTTTCCTATGAAACAACCGTATTTTCCGCAGTCCCCATAGGTGATTTCTTTATTTTTTTGAAAGGCTGCAATGGCTTTCAAAGCTTTACAGCACAGCAGTAACTAAACAAACCAGTACATTTGCCTGTAATATTAAAAACATGAACCAAGCTGAACAGAAACCGATCATTGGATTTACCACCGGCGATTTAAACGGAATTGGCCTTGAAGTAACCATTAAAGCTTTGAGCGATACCCGCATTACGGATCTGTGTATACCGGTTGTGTTTGCATCCAACAAGAGCATCAACTTTTACAAAAAGCTGGCAACAGAAGCCAATTTCAGCTACCAGGCTGTTAAAGATTTTGAGCGACTGAGCCCGAAAACGATCAATGTGTTCAGCAGTTGGGAAGAGGAAGTGAGTATTCAGCCCGGCCAGTTAACCAACGAAGCGGGTGCCTATGCCATTAAATCGTTGAACGATGCCGTGCAGGCGTTGAAAGACGGGCATATTCATGCATTGGTAACTGCCCCTATTCATAAAAAAAATGTACAGAGCGAAAGTTTTCCTTATACCGGCCATACCCCTTATTTGAAAGCCGCTTTTGAAGCACCGGATGTGGTGATGTTTATGGTGGCTGAAAATATTAAAGTAGCCTTGGTTACCGAACACATTCCTGTTGCCGAAGTAGCTGCTCACATTACCAGGCAGAGCATTGTCAGCAAACTGAAGATCATGAACCAATCGCTGAAAAAAGACTTTGGTATCACTAAACCAAAAATTGCGGTGCTGGGTTTAAACCCGCATGCAGGCGATGAAGGATTGATTGGTAAAGAAGAGGCTGAAATTATACAACCTGCCATTAAAGAAGCCAAACAAAGCGATGTGTTTTGTTTTGGTCCTTACAGTTCGGATGCATTTTTTGCAAGAGGACAATACGAAAAATTTGATGCTGTATTAGCCATGTATCACGACCAGGGATTGATACCGTTTAAATCGCTGGCCATTGGCGAAGGTGTAAACTTTACAGCCGGTTTAAGCGGCATACGCACCAGTCCCGACCATGGAACAGCATTCGATATTGCCGGTAAAGGCAAGGCCGACGAAAGCAGCACAAGAGCTGCATTGTTTATGGCTATTGATATTTTCCGCAACCGACAAGGTTATGCCGATGCCCGCAAAAACCCCATGCGTAAAATGAGTGCCGCTATGCTGGCAAGAGCTGTAGATGAAAAGCTTACGGAAGAATAAAACAAAGGACACAAGGCATTCGGTACAAGACAATAAGCTGCAGGTGCCGATGTACATTCTTTACTTCAGCATTGCTTCAGTAACACCTTTGTTGATGATGTATGAACTGTAGGTAATTTCTACTTTGCCTTTTTTGTTTTTCGGAAGCTCGGGCTTTTTACTGCCGTCATCGTACTCCAGTGTAATACCCTTTGGCAGTTTATAATCTTTGGTATTGAACGAAAACAACACTTTATCGGGCAATCCCCACTCTGCATATTTACCAAACTGCATTTCCATATCGTAGGTTCCGTTTTCTTTGGTGGTGGTGCTTGCTTTACGGATGAGCAGGTTTGCTTCATCAATATACATTGTCGTTAACACCACATCACTTTTATCGCTTGTCGGCAATAATTTTATAATGCGCACCGCTGTAGTGCCCAGTGTTGTTTTACCTGCATCAATTGCGGTATAATCTTCTGTTAACAGCAATGAACTTACGTTTACACTCACACCGCCTTTAGGTAATAACGATACGCCACCATCACGCTTAATCGCAAAACGGTTGGGCTTTTTATAATACGATTTTATATTAGCAATGGGTGCTTTAATAAACACCACATCCGTTTTCATTTTTCCGGTTGCCACATAATCGTTCACCTTGTCCATTTTGGCTTTTACTTTTTTCAACAGTTCGTCTGCTGTAAGCTCTTTACGGAACGAGGTAAGAAATAAAAAGAAGGAAGCAAGTACCAACATAACGGGTACGGCTTTCGTCTTGTTTTTAGTGATGTTCAACATTGTCATTTTGAATGGTACTTAAAAATTAACTCAACACATCTTTACGGTTGAAAATAAAAATAGCCGACCCTGTAAAGACGATGATGTGCAGCAAAAGGATGCCTGCGCTACGCAATACTGCCGGTAAATTACGGATGGTGCCCGGTATAGATAACCCATCTGCATCGGTCTTCATTTCAAAGAACCCTTTCCAGCCGATCATGTGCGAGGTAAAGAAAAAGTCTTTCACGTTTTGAAACAACGGAATGTCGAGTGTAGTTAAAATGGTGAAAACAATAATCACACTCATGGTGGCAACAATAGGGCCTAATGAGTTTTCTGCAAAAATGGAAAAGAAAAAACCGAGCGATGAAACCGTAATAAGCGCCAGTGCAGCAAAGCCAAATGCACACAGGTAGCGCCAGAAAATATCATTACCATTGAGGATGATGATTTCATAACTCTTGGCATTCATCAATCCATCGGTACCAAAAATAGCCATCGATAAAAACAAGCCGAGTATAGCAATCCAGATCAACAGAATTATGGCATAAATAGCCGATGCCAGAAATTTACTCATCAGCAATTTTGTGCGGCTTACCGGTTTACTGATGAGCAAACGCAAAGTGCCCATGTTGGCTTCGCCTGCAATCATATCGGCACTCACCAATGCCACCAGCAACGGCACATGAATCAGTAATGTTTGCAGAATAACAAAGCAAACAAAATAACCATTGAGCGGATTACCGATTACATCAAAGCTGTCTTTTACATCACGCAGTACAAAATCCATGTACTTTGGCCCATCAACATAAATCGCCAGCTGAATCAACGACACAATAGCCCACACTGCAATAAACGCAATGTAAGTGCGTGGACGTTTAAATACTTTAAACAACTCAATTTTTAAAAGGCTCCACATGTTGATTGGCTGTTGTAATCTTTAAAAAATAATCTTCCAGTGTATGGCGTGCATGAATACCTAAAATGCTGATGTTGTTTTCAACGAGCATCTTCGTTAACACCGGCACCTCTTCTTTCCGCAACTTCAACTCAATACCGGCTGCATCGATGCCTATTAGCTGTGCTGCATAGCTGCTGTTGCGGATCAGCTGTTCACAGGCTGTTTGATTGGCTGTTTCAATCAGCACCACTGTATCATCGGGATGAAACAATTCACTCACCGTTCCTTCCACCAGCTTCTTTCCTTTATCGATAATAAGCATGCGGTTGGCAATCTGTTCCACTTCGCTTAATAAATGCGATGACACTAACACTGTCTTCTTCATCTTCTCCCGCAGCATCAAAATTAAATTACGCATATCGGCAATACCCTGCGGATCGAGACCATTCGTTGGTTCATCCAGTACAATCAGTTCGGGATTATGCACCAGTGCAACAGCAATACCTAAACGCTGTTTCATCCCTTGCGAAAACGTACGCACTTTACTGTTGGCTCTTTGTGCTAAACCAACAAGTTCCAGTTGATCCATGTACTGCTGCCGTGTAAGTTTAACTCCACTCATGGCTGCAAACAACTGCAGCGTTTCGTATGCTGATAAGTATTTGTACAGATCGGGGCGTTCAATCACTGCACCGGTGTTGCGGAGTATTTCTTTGCGGTGATGTTTCAGATCGTATCCAAATACTTCAATGGTACCGCTGGTGGGTTGTATTAAGGTTAAAAGCATACGGATGCTGGTCGATTTTCCGGCACCGTTCTGCCCAAGGAAACCATACACATCACCCTTCTGCACAGTAAACGACAAATCGTTGACGGCCGTTAATTCACGAAATACTTTTGTAAGATGGCTAACCTTAATAACTGCTTCCATAATAATTACTGCTGTAACAACACGCAAGTAAAGATAAGGTTTGGCAAAACGAAAACTTATTTGGGAAGATAGGTTTGTAAAGCTTTCACATAGGTTTCGAAAGCTGTTACTCCCTGTGGAGTAATTTTGCAAATGGTTTGCGGATAGTTGTCTTTAAACTGTTTAATAACATCCACGTAACCGGCTTCTTTCAGCTTGCTGATCTGCACACTGAGGTTACCTGCCGTAGAGCCTGTTTTTTCTTTAATGAACGTAAACTCTGCTTCCTTTACGCCAATAAGCAAACTCATAACGGCCAGCCGTAGTTGCGAATGTAATATGGGATCGAGATCTTTAAACATGCGGTACGTTCTTCCCCTTCAGATATTTTTTACGTAATACAATGCCGGGTATCAGCCAGGCCAATGCAGCCGAAACAGCCATCAGCAAAAAATCGAATTTGGTAATGGTAAATGCACTTACCAATGCACTTACCCAGCAAACAATACCGCCTACAGTCATTAACTTAAACTTACGGGCAGCACCGGTAACAATAGTTGGGTAACCATAAACAAAGAGTAAATAAGATGAGCCGTAACTCCAGAAGTTGGGAATATTTTCCTTGCCAGTTATTTCACGGTAATCACTTAACAGCGGATTAAATGCATCGGCCGTAACATTATTCAAAAAATTAACGATAAACACACCAACACCAAAACAAAGCCACACATATCCCATTATATCATCGTCCCAGCCTTTTGCCTTCCGTTCTCTGCGTTCACGCACCGAAATAAAAATCTGCGGAATAATAGCAGCAAGCGCCAGCAACCACACATCAAAGGGCAGCTGCCATTGAAAATGGATGATGAGAAATTGCACAATACTGCAGAAGCTGATGACTCCTCCCCATAAAATGGGCCCGATGCCAGTATCAACAAAATTGTTTTTTGCACGGCTGATCATTTGCTGAATCAGCTGCAGACTTTCCTGTTCTGTTAATTGTTTATCTTCCATATAAATCAATACTGCGTTTTAAAACGTAACCGAAGTAAATATCCGGGTACAATCCATGTGGTAATAACCGCCAGTGCCAATAGTAAAAAAGAAAATTCGTACGGAATGAATACCGATACCAACGCTAATACCCAACAACTGATTGCTCCAATACGTAACGGCACAAACTTTAAAATTACACCCGATAAAAATGTAGGCATACCATAAAGCATTAAGATGAGCGGATTGAACAACTCCGGATGGCCGCTTCTGCCAATAATGATACCTACAAGAAAACCCATCACCACAAATACAACCCATACAAAATTGGTGATCTCATCGGTATAAGTACGCACGCCTTCACTTTTCTTTTTACGGGCAAGATAGATCATCTGGTAAATAACCGTTGGTATAGTCAGCATCCAGATGTACGTGAGATGCTTAAAGCTGGAAAAAAAGTAAATGGAAATAAAACTGGTAATACTGCAAATCAACACCACCCAACCCCACAGTAAATACAGATGACCGTTTTCGTTAAAACGGTTTTGCGCTTTGCTGATCATTGATTCGATCAATTGCAAACTGTCTTTTGCTGAAAAATCCTGTTGCTCCATGTACGATTATTTAAACGCCAAAAATAAGATAGTCCCGAAGCGTTTACTCCGGGACTAATACACATTATTTACACGCTTTATACATTTGCTCGTTTTGCTGCTTACCCCAATTAGGATGCAAAGGGGTTGACGGCTTAAATGTTTCAAAGCGTTTTACAGCTTCTTCAAAAATTGGTTTTGCGTTGGCACATCCGCCACCAAACTGCTCGGGTGTTTGGCTAAGATTTTGAGCCTCCCACATATATGGACGAGGATTATTCGGATCAAGCTTTTTTGATAACGCAATATTTTCTGTGCTGATTGCACCATACTGCATATAACGGCTCATAGGATCAACCACCATCTTCACTGTTGCTATCATTGCTTTTACCAATGCAATTTCAGAATTATTTTTTTCCAGTGCTTCAGCTTTTGCAAGAAAAGCAGTTGCTTTATCGCCCAGTACATCGTTTTGCTTTGGATCGTTTAGCATAAACGTATACCATACTTGTGCTACAGCCGCATAGTAATACGGCAACCATTGTGTTTTTTCTGCATTACCAATACGTTCAAATGCATTGACCACATCCAGCATAGCATCGGCTGTTTTTGCTTCGGCCATAGCCTGCAGATTTTTGGCCATGGCTCCGGTGTAGCGTTCGCTTTGTGCAAAAGAAGTAACACATATGTTTACAAAGAAGAGTGCAAGAAGTACTTGTTTCATTGTTGTTATTTTTTAAGATGATAAGTAGTTATTGTTTGTTTTTCAGTTTTTCATATTCACGTTCTACGCTGTTACTTTTCGGGTAAACGTATGCTCCCATATAATGCGATACGATACCGATACCCCAGCCCAATGTCGGCCAAACCGGCCAGGGAACACCACCGCCATAAAAATGCGACCCGTTAATGGCCCACAAAATCCATAAGAATGAATTGACCAGCAGATACGTGATGAGGTGCTGTTTGAACGATGCACGCTTTTGTGCAATTTCCCACAGTTGTTTGTCTTTTTCATCGTTTGCATCGGGGATGCGTTGAAAGTTGCTCATGGTTGATAAAGTTGAATGGTAAATGATGATTTATAAATTGTTGTTAATGGCATCTTCGCTTCTGTCTACACCAAAGCTGATGAATGCGCCAATGAAAATAAACATGCGTGAGGGCGGTACCAGTTCGGTTTTACGCATACCGTTACCGGAATAGTTATAACCGTACACCTGTTTTAAATTGAACACATTGCTTACACTCAACACATACACCGCAAATGTTTTGCTGTTGGTTTTACCAATAGATGGCAGATAGTTCAACGCAAAACTTACGTTGTGATAATCGGGTATACGGCCCTGATCGGCAAAGAATGTTTTATTGGTATTTGCATCGTACTGGATATTGTAATAAGGTCGACCACTTGCATAGTTGTACGACAGGTTGAAATTGGTCTTCAACTTTGTTACAAACTTTTTCATTACCAATGATGCGGTGTGCTTTGCTGCAAAGTTGGGCGTAATGGCTGTGGGGAAATTTAAGAAATCACGTTTGGTATCGAGGAAGGAATACGAAATCCAGTAATCAAGATTCTTTACATTTTTCTTATCTCTCCAGAACAATTCAAAACCACTTGCTTCGCCAAAACCATTATTGCTGCTGCCGATTTCACGACCATTAATATTTTGTGTTTTGATAAGGTTATCATATTGCTTATAAAATGCTTCTACACGAAACGTAGTGGCGCTGGTTGTTTTCTGGTACTGCGCAATGTAATGCGTGGCCTTCATAAACGTTAATGGATTAACCGAAGGTTGGTAACGTAATTCAGGATTTTGATAGAAGATACCATACGCCAATGAAGCCTGGCTTTCTTTGCCCAACTTGTACGCCAGCGATGCACGTGGTGCAAGATTCGTTTTATTTAAGTAAGCAGAATGCTCAGCTCTTGCTCCAAGCTTTGCTGCCAATTTGTTGGTGAGGTACACATCCTGTTCTGCAAACAAGGAATAAATATTTTCAATCAAACGAGATTTAAATTGCATTCCATTAAAAGCAGTGAAATTATTTTTATCGTCGCTGTGGTTATACTCTGTACCAACACGCAGTGTGTTCAATCCTTTAAATCTCTTCTCCAATACCAGTCTTGCATTGGCATAAAAACCTTTGTTGTTTACATCAAATTGTTTGTATTCAAGACCGTTCAGCAACACATCGTTTTTATTACCGTCCTGCATACCAAAAGCAATATCATCTCTGTTGGTAGAAACAGATACACCGGCGTTTAACTTCCATTTGTTCTTTAAGCTTTCTTTCCAACTGAGATTATGATACATGTTGCCGTTGGTTAATGCAAAACGATCTTTATAACCCAACGAATCCAAACTGTTTTGACGGAAACCCAAACTGTTGGTGAGATAGAAGCCATAATACTTCAACATACCATTCTTCGATGTTTTAATACGGAAGTTGGCATCAATATTATGAGCAGTAGGCGCTTTGCTGTACTCCTGCTGCTGTTTGATTACCGCAAAAGCTGCGGTAAGGTTTGTATAGCCATAGTTGATACCCCACGATGCAGATTTTTGTTTATTGAGTTGTTGAAACCCTGCACCAACACCAATTACAGATACATTTAAACTTGCAGATGATTGTTCAGGCAAATCAATTGACTCCAGTATTAATGCTGACGATAATGCCTGTCCGTACAATGCACTGTAACCACCTGTACTAAACACAGTGCCTTTGAAAATGAACGGCGAAAAACGGCCACGTTGTGCAATACCCGGCACACTGCTGAAAAAGAAATTGTTCACTAATGTACCATCAATAAACGTTTTTGTTTCGGCCGCTGTACCACCACGCACAAACAACCCTTCACTCTCGCCTACCTGCTGTGCGCCGGGCAGTGTTTTTAATGCACCGGTAACGTCGCCATTGGCGCTGGCAGTTGTTACAATATCAATAGAGGTAAGCACAGCTGCAGCCCGCTTGCGATCGCTTGCTTCAAACGAACCGGCAGTAATTACCACCGCACTCATTTCGGTTACTTCTTCTTTTAGTTGTACAGGAAGTTCCAGATCGCCTCCTTTTAATTCAACCGGAATTTCAACGGTTTTGAACCCAATGGCTGTAATAACAAGTACCTGGTTGCCTTTATCAAAGGCTTTGAATTTAAAACGGCCCAACGAATCGGCCGTTGCACCATCGTACGAATCTTTAATGGCGATGGATGCACCGGGGACCGGTTTCTTTTTATTGTCTAAAACGGTTCCGCTGATGTTGGTTTGGCTCCAACCCTGAAGGGTGATGATAAGGCTGATGAATAAGGTTAAGGCTTTCATTTCTGATAAATAAGACTCAAAAATAAACTGGTTTATTTTATAAACCAAATTTACAGGAAAGAATTTTTAAGGTTTTTTACTGAGCCGGGCGGGGGTGATTTATTTCTGTCCTATTTTTTCCCGCAGCAAAACACGGGCATTGTGGGTATCATCGTCGTTGGCAAACGCATCCTTGGGAATAAGGAAAAACGACCGATCGTCGATGTAGAGATGAAAAAAATTAGGCGTTTCAATAAAGTAGGAAAACGCATTATAGTTCCAGTTTTTACTGCCATTGGGGTTTTCGATGTGCATGTAAGTATCGAGGAAAGTAAGGTTAAACGAATCCCGAAAGGTTTTTGCCCTGCTGTACACCGTTACCGGCAGAATAAACCAAAACGAGATCATTAACGCAAACCATAAAAAGGAACTGAGCAAAAAAGCAACGGGTGTAATTTTTTTCCAAAAAAACATAGCACCGGCAAACAGTGCAAACACGTTTACGAAAATAATGAGCAAACGAATTTCCTTCTTAGAGATAAAGTGATAACGTAATGCCTGGATTACTTTTTTGCGATCGTAAGTAAAAGAAATGTTCATGCCTGTTTATTTTTAAATGCCTGTTCTTTATCGGGTATATTTTAACTCACTTTCATTAATACTCCACTCACCGAGTTTCTCTCCTTTTACGCCAAAAAACTCCACGGTAAGTTTGCGCTTTCCTTTTTCGCCGGTAAAATTAAACTTACCGTAATTCTGTTTTTCATCAATACCAAGTACACGATACGGATTGTTTTTTTCCGGTCCGCCAAATGTATGTGTGCCTGCAGTTAAAGGCGATACGGTAATATCGTATAAGGGATATGCCGCCTGACGGTTTACTTTAATTATTTCGCTGTGATGGCGATCTCCGCTCATGAATATTACGCCGGGAATTTTATTATTGTCGAAGAAGTTCATCAACTCGTAATACTCAACCGGGCAGTTCAACAATTTATCAAACGGTGATGCAGGGTTGAGCACCTGGCTTCCGTTTGCAATAAGTTTAAAAGTGGCTTTGCTGTAGAGTAATGAGTTCTTCAGCCAGTCTAACTGTTGCTTTCCCCACATTTGTTTGGCAGGGTTGGGTTTACCATCAACAGAGTCTTTCATGTTATCTGCACTTCTCCACCAACGGTCATCCATCATAAAAATATCAACATCGCCATAGCTGATCATGGAATAAATACCTTGCTCGTTCATACCATAGCTGTGGTTCAGCCAGTAATTCATAAATACCTGGCGGGATACATTTTTCAGAATATAGTTCACCCCAATATCGTTGGGTCCGTAATCATGATCATCCCACATGGCATAATGCGATGTTGATTTCCATAAATTCTGCATTACGGGTGCGGCCCTGTTATCGCTGGCACGGTTCCACAAGCCCCATGCATCGTAATAATCTACATCACGTGTGTACCAGTTATCGCCCATCCAGAACATGAACGCTGCTTTCTCTTTTGCCATCGTTTCAAAAATAGAGGAGTCGCCACCATAGGGTTTACCCGGACGATCAACAGGCGGTTCGTTGATGTAAGCGCAGGAACCGGTCAGGAACGAAAAATCGGGAGCAGGTTTACGCCATTGCCACAGTTCTTTGGTGGTAAACGATCCATCTGCCTTTGTGGGCTTGCTGTTATTCGTATTGTTGATGAGGAAACGATATTCGTAGGTTGTGTTTAATTCAAGATCCACCACATCAAACTGCAACGGTGCAAACCACTGGTCGGCACTTGTTTTTTTGCTGATGCGCTTTGCCGCAGACAGTTGTCCTTTTTTCCAATACCAAAGCTCTGCACTGCTGCCGGGTTTTACTTCAATCCACAATTTAGCAGTACGTAATTCAACCGGGCCCAGCATGGGACCACTTACTAACTGCGCCTGTGCCGTAAAAGAAATAAAAATCAGTACAGGCAGGTATACCAAACGAAGTACGCTTCTCATAATTTCGTGTATAAAGTGAACGACTGTTGAAACGCTGCAATGTAACAAATGTTTGGATGAAATGGATTTACCGCCTTTGTCCTCCTGTTATCTGCTTATTAATTTTGATGAGCAGTTGCAAACAGCAGCCTCAACGTGCTGTTGAACGTGGCTTCTATTATTGGAAAAGTAAACTTCAGCTGGGCAATTCCGAACTCAACAGCTTACAACAGCTCAAGGCGAAACATCTTTATGTAAAGTTTTTTGATGTTACGCTTGCAAACGATGGCAACGGGCCTGTTCCTGTTGCACGTTTAACTGCTGACAGTTTAAGCTTAGCACAGCTATGTAAGCAAACCATCGAAATTATTCCTGTTGTATTCATTACCAACGAAACATTCTTGGAAACCGATTCGGCCGGCCTTCGTTTACTGGCACAAAATATTGCAACGCTTCTCAGCAACATCAGCAAGCAGCTGCAACAGGAACAGTACAGCGAACTGCAGATCGATTGCGACTGGACACAACAGACAAAAGCAGGCTACTTCTTTTTGTTGTATGAAGTAAGAAAGCAAATGCAGCAATCGGCGCTTTTTAAAAACAGTTTGCTTTCGGCCACCATTCGCCTGCACCAGGTAAAGTACAGTGGCAAAACAGGTATACCACCGGTTGATAAAGGTTTGTTGATGTGCTACAACATGGGTAATTTGAAAAACCCTGCAACCAATAACTCTATTATTGAAGTAGACGAATTAAAAAAATATCTCGGCGGTTTAAGCAGCTATCCGTTACAACTTGATGTGGCTTTACCTCTATTCGAATGGTCGGTGTTGTTCCGCAAGAATCAATTCCTGGGCATTGTACAAACAATGAATCCTTCAACTCTACCCAGCAGTATTTGCAGTAAACAGCAGAACCGCTATCAGTTTTTAGTTGATACTTCAATCAGCTATATTCAGTTTTACAAAGGCGATGTGTTGCGGTATGAAGAAAGTACGGCTGCAGTACTGCAACAAACTGCTGCTTACGTTGCAGCAGAGCTGTCGCCTGTCAATCAACAAACACGCATCTTATTCTATCATCTCGATCCATTACTATTATCTAAACACCCCACACATGAACTGGAAGCTTTGTATAGCCGTTTTCATCAGCAGTAGTATTCTTTGCTTTCCGCAAAATTTAATTGGTTGCGGACCAAGCGAAGATCCGTATGATTACTACACCAGCTTCTTTTCGCAAAAGCTGCAGACCGATGAAACTTACCGTCCGTTTTATTACACCGGCTATCGCTTTTTGTACGATGAAGCAGAACCGCTTTCAACCAAAGAAATAACCAGTGCCGAATGGATTCAGTACACCGGTAACACTGCATCGAAAAAAGAAGTACAAGATTTTGTGTTGAAGTATAGTTACAAACAACTGTTGAACCTCTATAACCAAATTGAAAAAAAACAAGCACTTACTGTTGCCGATTCGGTAAAGCGAAATGGCATGACCAAATGGTTCGTGCAATCGAAAGATCTTGAAGCTTTGGGTTACTTGCTGTATGCCAAACAGGTAGAGCCGTTTGTTACCGGCGATGAAGATTACTGGGAAGAAATCAATAGAGACAGTATTAAAATGCAGCGGCTTATTAAAAGTGGTATTCAACTCTGGAACGCTTCGAAAAACGAATTCATAAAACTACGTTACGGCTACCAGGTTACACGGCTTGCACATTACACTGAACAATACAACAACTGCATCAGCTATTACAACAGCTATGTAGCATCCAATACAACTAAAAGCGAGTTGCACAGTTTATCGCAGGCACTGTATGCAGGTGCATTATACCACAGCGGCAAAAAAGAAGAAGCGGCCTATCGTTTTGCACAACTTTGTGCCGACAATGCGCTCAAACGCAGAAGCAACTATATCAGTTTTATATTCAGCACAGCAGGCAATGAAGATGAACCGGTTGTTTCGAAAGAAGATGTGTTGAAATATTGTAAAACCAATAAGGAAAAAGCGAATGTAATTGCTGCATTTGCCTTGAACAGTACAGCCGATGATCTGCTGCATCTGCAAAGCATTTATCAGCTCGATCCTTCATCGCCCATGCTGGAATTGCTTACTACACGTGAAGTAAATAAGCTGGAAGAAAAATACCTTCATCCATCCATTCAAAAACTGAAAGGTGAAAAAGTGATGTACTCATGGAGTTTGTTTGGATGGGATGTTGAGAACCCGAACCATGATAGTCTGTATGCAGCAAGCGAACAGGAAGTAAAACAAATGATGAAGTTCTGCCATACTGTTGCTGGCAATGCTGCTGTTACAAACAGAGGATTGTTTGAAGTAGCTGCAGCTTACATTGCATACATCAGTAAAGATTTACAACAGGCGAATAAGTATCTGCAGGCAGCTAAACAACTACCGCTTACTGAAAAAGTAAAAGACCAGTGGATGCTCACCAACCTGCTGGTACAGATCAACGAGAACGGACAACTGGATGCGGCATTTGAAGCCGATATACTTCCATCGGTACAATGGCTGGAAGCCAAAGCGAAGAAAGATGAAGAGTGGAAGAAATTCTATCGCAACCTGTTTTCAGAAATTATTGCATTGCAATACGAAAAACAAAACGATACTCATAAAGCTGCATTGGCCTTGGGCTGTGCAGATAAGATTATGTATGTAAAGTATGATGATTATGAGGATTACTATTACTGGCGTCAGAATTCCTTATCCTACCTGCGTACAAAGCTGCAAGGAAAAGAAATTGAAACATTGCATCAGCTCATTACTTCTTCGTCCAAAACAGCATGGGAAAAATTTATGGTTGATAACAGCAGCTATACAAAAGATGAAGTGGCAGATGTGGCAGGCACTGCTTACCTGCGTGAGCAAAACTGGACTAACGCCGAGCGTTGGTTAAAACAGGTAAGCAGCAGTTACTATAAAAAAGATCCTTATAAAACTTATCTGGCAGCAAACCCCTTTGCCGATCTGTTATACGATACACATGCACCTACCAAACAGGATACAGTTGTGTACAACAAGCTGCGATACGTTCGTAAAATGAATGCATTGTTACAACAAAGTAATAACGGCACCAACGAGCAAAAGGCAAAAGCATTTTATCAATTGGCAAATGGTTTGTATCAATCGAGTTACTGGGGTAACAGCTGGCTGTTGCAGGAGTATGGATGGAGCGGCAACGACGGACTAACCGGTTTAACCGAAAAAGAACCCTGGAAGAAAGAGTATTACGGTGTGTATACTGCAGAACAATATTATTTAAAAGCGAAAGCATTAACCGCCGATAAAAACTTCCAGGCAAGATGTTTATTTATGGCTGCCAAATGTTCGCAGAAACAAATTGTTGTACCAAGCTATGATGCATATCCTGATTATGAACAATACGAAAAGGCGAATGAACAATATGCAAAAAACATTCAGCAGAATAAATACTTTCCGGAATTAATACGCACCTACAAACAAACAAAAACCTACAACGAGGTTTTTAACTCCTGTGTGTATTTAAAAGATTATCTATCGAATTAAAAACCTACTGTATAAAAGAAACCCCGCAATTGCGGGGTTTCTTTTTATTATTTCACACGCATACACTTGCGGTACGATCCATTTGCGGCTTCATAGGGAGTAAGTGTTCGGCTGCAGCTGCTGAGATAAACAACACCCAACAGCAATACTGAATAAACGATTGTTTTTTTCATTGATACGGATTTGTTAGGTTTTAAAAATAGTTGTTTACTCCTCATCCAGCAACAGGAACAGGGCTGATCTTTTTAGAATTAAGAGTATCCCCTCATAAAAAAAGGCCCGATAGAAGTTTTACGTTGTGAAATTACTCCTTCCTCTTTCAGTATCTACTGCCCAAAATAAAAACGCTCCGGGGAACCGGAGCGTTGGTTATAGGAACCTCTGTTGAGATTAAAATTTGGATGAGTGCATTAACTGCAACCCATGCTGTTACCACAGTTCAGGCACTTGTAACAAGTACCACTTCTGATGGTAATATGTCCGCAGGTGTTACAGGCCGGTGCATCGCTTTGCATGCTTTTCGCTGCATAGTTCAATGCATCTAATCCTGATTCTACTTTTGCGGTTTGCTGAGCCGGGCGTTGTACTTTTTGTGGTTGTGCAGATGATGTTGCTGCTACAACACGTACATCACTCAGTTCAGGTGTTTTTTTTTCGTACTCCAGACCGGTAGGAATATCATCCCAGTCATCGGTACCTGTATTATCAACATCCGGTTTATCCAATACATGCACCAGGTCGGTACGTCCTAAGTATTCGTAAGCAAGGCAACGGAATACAAAGTCAACAATCGATGTGGTTGTTTTAATGTTCGGATGATCTACCATGCCGCTTGGTTCAAACTTGGTAAACACAAATTTCTCCACAAACTCTTCTAACGGTACACCATATTGCAAGCCTACAGAAATGGCAATGGCAAAACTGTTCATTAAACTACGCAGTGTACTTCCCTCTTTTGCCAGATCAACAAAGATTTCACCCAATGTTCCATCGTTGTATTCGCCGGTGCGTAAGAAAATAGCCTGGCCGTTGATCTTTGCTTTTTGTGTAAAGCCACGACGTTTTGCAGGCAGTGTTCTGCGTTCTACAATGCGTGCCAGCTGACGTTTCAGTTTTGTATCGGGCGATGCCTGCACACGCTTGCTCAACTCTTCGAGCAGCTCTTCAACTGTGAGCTTCGCCATATCAACAATAACAGGACCGTCGTTTACTGCAGCAGCTGTTTCTTCTGTAGCAGCATCAGTTGTATCTTTTTTCTTCTTATCGCTTTTCGTACTTAACGGTTGGCTCAGTTTCGAACCATCACGATACAATGCACAGGCTTTCAAACCAAGTTTCCAGCTTTCGTAATAAGCTTCGGCAATTTCTTCCACCTTCGCTTCGTTGGGCAGGTTGATGGTTTTTGAAATAGCACCACTCAGGAATGGTTGTGCTGCAGCCATCATACGAATGTGGCCACTGTGGTGAATGTAACGCTCACCTTTCTTACCACACTTGTTGGCACAATCAAATACAGGATAGTGTTCCAGTTTTAAGAAAGGGGCACCTTCCACCGTCATAGTACCACAGATGTAATCGTTGGCTTCTGCAATCTGGTCTTCATCAAAACCTAATGCTTCCAACAGGTTCCACTCGAAATCGTTGTACTGTTCCGGTGTAAAACCAAGACGTTGCAGACACTCTTCGCCCAACGTGTATTTATTAAACACAAAAGCAATTTCAAAGGCTGATGCCATTGCAGCATCAAGCTTTTTAATTTCTTCTGCAATGAATCCTTTTTCGCTTAACGATTGAGGGTTGATATGCGGTGCTCCGTTTAAAGAAGCAGCACCTACTGCATATTTTACAATGGCATCAATTTCTTTTTCGCTGTAACCCAGTTTCGCCAATGCAGTTGGTACAGACTGGTTAATGATTTTGAAGTAACCGCCACCACTGAGTTTTTTAAACTTCACCAATGCAAAGTCGGGTTCAACACCGGTTGTATCGCAATCCATTACCAAACCAATTGTTCCGGTTGGAGCAATCACCGTTGTTTGTGCATTACGGTAACCAAACTTCTCTCCCATTTCTACTGCATCATCCCAGCTTTTGCAGGCACTGCTCAATAAATAATCGGGACAGTATTGTGCTTTGATACCTTGTGGCTTAATACTTAAACCAACATATGCTTCTTCTGCATCGTATGCAGCTGCACGGTGGTTGCGCATTACACGCAACATATCTTCTTCGTTTTCTTTATAACGTGGGAAGGCACCGAGGAACGAAGCCATCTCTGCCGATGTTTTGTACGCAATACCGGTCATAATAGCTGTTAATGCACCGGCAATACCACGTGCTTCTTCACTATCGTAAGGAATACCCATTACCATCAGCATTGAACCAAGGTTGGCATAACCCAAACCGAGTGTGCGGTAATCGTACGAAAGCTGCGCCACATCTTTTGATGGGAACTGTGCCATTAACACAGATATTTCCAGCACAGTTGTCCATAAACGACATACATACTCAAAACCCTGTACATCGAATGTTTGTGTTGCTTCATCGAACAGGCGACGAAGGTTAACTGATGCAAGGTTACAAGCTGTATTGTCGAGGAACATATACTCACTGCAAGGGTTCGATGCATTGATGCGTCCGCCCTTTGGTGAAGTATGCCATTCGTTAATTGTTGTATCGTATTGTGTACCGGGATCAGCACAACGCCATGCAGCATAAGCGATCTGGTTCCATACTTCCTGCGAAGGAATTTTTTTCATTACACGACCGTCCGTACGTGCTTTCAGTTCCCAGTCTTCTCCCTTTTCTAATTTCTCAAAGAACTCATTCGGGATACGAACAGAGTTGTTGGAGTTTTGTCCGCTTACTGTACGATAGGCTTCACCTTCATAATCAGAAGCATAACCTGCATTAATCAAGGCACCTACTTTCTTTTCTTCTTCAACTTTCCAGTTGATGAAGTCCATGATTTCAGGATGATCTAAATCGAGACAAACCATTTTAGCAGCACGGCGTGTTGTACCACCGCTTTTAATTGCACCTGCAGCACGGTCGCCGATTTTGAGGAAGCTCATCAAACCGCTCGATGTACCACCACCACTTAACTTTTCACCTTCGCCACGAATGGTAGAGAAATTTGTACCTACACCCGAACCATATTTAAAAATTCTGGCTTCACGTACCCACAGGTCCATGATACCGCCATCATTTACCAAGTCATCACTTACACTTAAAATAAAGCAGGCATGTGGCTGCGGACGTTCATATGCTGATGTTGATTTCTTTAACTCGCCATCCTTTGCATCTACATAGTAGTGCCCCTGCGGCTTTCCTTTAATACCATAACTTTCATACAAACCCGAGTTAAACCATTGCGGGCTGTTCGGCACACACACCTGGTTTAATATACTGTACACAAGCTCTTCATAAAATACCTGTGCATCTTTTTCACTTGCAAAATAACCATACCGTTCGCCCCAAACACGCCAGCAGTTAGCCATACGATGCGCTACCTGCTTCGATGATGTTTCTCTACCCAACGAACCATCCGGCTGCGGTACACCTGCCTTACGGAAATACTTTTGCGCCAGAATATCTGTAGCAATCTGACTCCAATGTTTCGGTACTTCCACATTGTTCATTTCAAATACAACTTCTCCTGATGGATTCCGGATCACAGAGGTACGGTAGTCGTACTCGAACAGGTCGAAAGGAGAAACTCCTTCCTTCGTAAACCGGCGGCTGAACTTAAGCCCCTGGCTTGTTTTACTCTTGGTGGCCATAATGAAATGTAAGTTTTTGTTGGGTTAGTATGAATGGTTAAGAAATCGTTAAACGACCGAATACGAAAATATTTTTTCAAGTGATACAGCCAAAGGGGTAGATATGCACAGGTTGTGGAAATCGGGATGAAACTCAATGCAGACTTGATTTTTAGTGTGGAAACTGAGTTTTCAACGCCCCTATTTTGAAAATGAGCAAAAAAAACCTTGGCGGTTAGCAAATAATCCCCTTTGCCTTGCTGCTGCTGCATTTGAGCGATATTATCTGTTTAAAATACACTAACGTTCTATGCTAAACGCTGACCTCCGACAGATTACAATTGCCGGTAATATTATTCTTTCACCTGCACGTCAGATAAATACGGCCGTTTCTGGAAAAGCTGAACATTTTTTTGCATTTTTGCAGCTACAGCTGAGCATTAATGAATCAATACCTTTATACACAATTACTGGAAAGAAAACAGAAAGGACAAAAATCGTTTGCTGTTTTAATTGACCCCGACAAAGTAAATCCGTTGGCTTTAGAACAACTGGTAAAACTTTCGGTGGAAGCAGGTGTTGATTATTTTCTGGTAGGCGGAAGCCTAGTTATTTCCAACAGTCTTGATGAAGTAGTACAGCAGATCAAAGCCTCCTGCGATATTCCTGTTATTCTTTTCCCGGGCAGCCCTTCGCAAATAAGCAAGTATGCCGATGGTCTTTTATATCTGTCGCTCATTTCGGGCCGTAATCCGGAATTATTAATTGGGCAGCATGTGATATCGGCTCCGTTTGTAAAACAAAGTGGTTTGGAAATTATTTCCACCGGTTATATGGTGGTTGATGGTGGTGCGCCTACAACAGTATCGTACATCAGCAATGCAACGCCCCTGCCTTCCGATAAAAATGAAATTGCCATGTGCACTGCCATGGCCGGCGAAATGCTGGGCATGAAAGTGATTTACATGGATGCAGGCAGTGGTGCCAAACGCCCCATCAGCGAAAACATGATTCAGGCAGTGGCTCAACAAATTGAAGCGCCATTGATTATTGGCGGTGGTATTACCGATCCTGAAAAAGCGTATCGCAATTGTAAAGCTGGTGCCGATGTAATTGTTATTGGCAATGCGATTGAAAAAGATCCAAATCTTATTAAAGAGATGGCAGCAGCTATACACAGTGTGCCGGTGAAAGCATAAACTTGTTTTAACGTATAAATGAAAACGCTCCTGCATGCAGGAGCGTTTTCATTTATGCAATGCGTAATATCTTATCGTAACTCATCCACCTTTACTCTTGTTGGCGAATCTTTTCCGCTCACAATACTTCGTGCACTCAATGCAATGGATTTGATGATCATTGTCATGTTATCAAGGTCAAGTGTTTCCACTTCGTCACTTACTTTATGATAGTTTGGTTCGCTATCCATTTTAGAAGTAGAAATGGTATGCGCCGGCACACCTAAACGTGCAAGCGTTGCGTTATCGGAACGGTAGAATAAATTCTGATCGGTGTATGGATCGGGATGAAAAACAAAGCCGGTGCCCTCAAGATTCTTCTGCATTATAGCGCCCATATCTGTTTTTTCATAACCGGTAATGTAGGCAGAATTTTTACCCCACTTACTTTCGGTGCCGATCATTTCAATATTAAACATAGCAGCCACTTGTGCAGGATCGAACTGACGGGAAAAATATTGTGCTCCGTAACCACCCGATTCTTCGGCAGTAAAGGCAGCGAAGATGATGGTACGTTCATTATTGTTTAATGCTTTATAATATTTTGCAAGCATGATTACTGCTGTTGTTCCGGCAGCATCATCATTGGCACCATTGAAAATAGAATCACCATCTACAGGCTTGCCAATACCAATATGATCGTAATGGCCGGAGAAGATCACATACTCATTCTTTTTACTTTTACCCGGCAGCACTGCTACAACATTCGCTAGTTTTTGTTCAACTATTTCGTGCTGCGCTTCGATGCTGTAGGTGGATGGATCATTGGCCGTTAATACAAACACTACATTGTTCTTCATTGGAAACATTCCACGTTTAAAACCTGTAAGCCTTCCAAAGCTTTTGCTATACGAAGTATCAACCAACACCACTTGATTTTTTCCGGAACGGATATACTTCTGCACTTCTGTAAACAGGTTTAAGCCTGCTGCCAGTTTCACTTTTTCGTAGCCCGATTGTTCGTTAATACTGAGGCTGGGGCTGGTGGTTATCACCACTACACTTTTACCATCTACTGGTTGTTGATCCAACGTACAAGTCAATCCTTTAAACCGAGGCGTTATCATTGAAAACTCCTGGCGGTAAGTACCACTGTTGTTCCAGGTTTCCAATCCTGCTGCTTTAAATTCAGCAGCAATAAAATCTGCAGCTTTATCTAACTCAGGCGAATAAATTCTGCGGCCTTTCATTTCATCCGAAGCAAGTACACGTTCAATACGTTCTACTTCTTTGGCATTGATGATCTGGTCGGTTTTTGTTTGGGCTAATAAAAACGTGGTTACAAAAAGCAGTAACCACGTGAGATTTAATTTCTTCATTTGTTGTATTGATTATAAACTCATCATTTCTTTAAACTTAACAGCTTGTCGGCGGCTAACTTCAATTTTATCGCCGCCATGAATTTCCAATAACAATCCGCCGTTGAAATAAGGTTCCACTTTTTCAATCATGCGGAGGTTTACAATATGCTTACGGTTTGCACGGAAAAACATTTTCTCATCTAAACGTTCTTCCAGTGCATTGAGCGATTTTAAAATGAGTGGCTTGTTTGGACCAAAGTAAACTTTTGCATAGTTGCCTACACTTTCAAACAAACGGATATCGCTCAGTTTTACAAACCAGCAACGTTCCCCGTCTTTTACAAATACCTGATCGTTTTCGCTGAGCATACTACGGTTCATAATCACCGGTTCACCATCATTTGTATGCTCTTTTTCATCCTCGTCAAGTTTATGCAATGCATCGGCCAAACGCTTGGGTTCAATTGGCTTCAACAAATAATCCAGTGCGTTTACTTCAAATGCACGTAAAGCATACTCATCGTAAGCTGTAGTAAAAATTACTTCAGGTGTACGTTCCAGTTCGCTTAATAAATCGAAACCGGTTTTGCCCGGCATTTGTATATCAAGAAAAATCAGGTCCGGATTCAATGCTTCAATTTTTTGCAAGCCTTCATCTACATTCGATGCTTCATCGATCACTTCAATATCCGGAAACTCTGATAACAGTTTTTTCAGCTCGTTACGGGCCAAACGTTCGTCATCAATAATGATTGCTTTTTTGTTCATGGTTCGTTTTATTTATATGATAAGGGTGTTATACTTAAACCGATACCGGCATTGTTACTTTTGCTTCCACTTCATTTCCGTTTACATCACTGATGGAAAAACCGGCACTATCGCCAAACAATAACTTCAACCTGCTTTGTGTACTCGAAATGCCAAATCCATCCGCATTCACCTGCCCGTTCAACCGTCCGGTATTCCGTATCACTAACTCGTGCTGGTCTTTTACAAAACGGGAAGTGATTTTGATTTCGCCACCCGATACATTTTTGCTGATGCCGTGCTTGATTGCATTTTCTACCAATGTTTGCAACATCATCGGCGGCACCGGCTGATCGAGCGTGTCTTCATCAATATCAAAATTAACCATCAACCGTTCTTCAAACCGCATTTGCTCCAAAGCAAGATAATCTTTTACAATTGCCAGTTCTTTTTCAAAAGGTACGGTTTCCTGCTTATCGGCCTGCATACTGTTACGTAAAATATTACTCAGTTCGGTTATAGCGGTTCGGGCACGTGCAGGATCTTCATCAACCAGTGCTCTGATGCCGTTAAGCGAATTGAAAATAAAATGCGGGTTAATGTGTGCTTTAATCGTCTTCAGTTCCAGTTCTTTTACCACGCTCTGCATCTGTAATGCATCGAGCTGTTGCATACGGTAACGCTCAACATAGTGGTAAATAAAATAAATCAGGTTCCACACTAACAGCGTCACAAATGAGTTGGCTGCAGAACCCACCAGCAACCGTGTAAAACTATACACCCGCTGTTCGGGTGTAAATAAATTAAAGAGGTTGAAAATAGAAAGGGAGAAAAAAGGCAGAATCATGGAGAACACCACGGTAAGCAACAGAAAATAAACAACCTGCTGCTCAAAAGGCTTTTGCAACATGTTCAGCTTCATTATTACCCACCGCATAAAATGGGTAACTAACACTCCCAGCACCGCAATAATAAACGAACGGAGAATGAACGGTGCATTAATATCCCTGTTATAGGTCCAGGCAAAAAAGAAATTCATGAGCATATTACCGCCCCAGCCTGCTGCCTGGCACCACCAATAAGCTCCTATTTTACTCAACGACATACGCATGGTACTTACAAATCTAACCTTTAAGATAAGGGATTAACCCGCCGAAAGGTACAAAGGGCTAATTATTTGGGTAAATGGTTCATTCTCTGCTCAGCTTTTGTACCCTGCTTCAACCTTTTTTTACTTTGTCTGTTAAACAAAACCGGGCGCTACTATTGCCCGTAAGTTTTACCTTTACATAATTATTCTGGAATATATGGAAATTAAACCTGGTGCACTGTTAAGCCAAATTGACTCCCCCGCAGATTTGAAAAAACTGTCGATGGATCAGTTACCACAAATGTGCGATGAATTACGTCAGTACATTATTGATGTGGTAAGTGTACATGGCGGCCATTTTGGTGCCAGCCTCGGCGTAGTGGAACTGTCAACTGCTTTGCATTATGTGTACGATACGCCTTACGACCAGCTGGTATGGGATGTGGGCCACCAGGCTTATGGCCATAAAATTCTTACCGGCCGACGGGATAATTTTCACACAAACCGTAAATACAACGGCATCAGCGGTTTTCCGAAACGCAGCGAAAGTGAGTACGATACCTTTGGGGTAGGCCATTCCTCCACTTCCATTTCGGCCGCTTTGGGTATGGCCATGGCTGCTAAATTAAAAGGCGAGAACCGTAAGTCAATTGCTGTTATCGGCGATGGTGCAATGACGGCCGGCCTGGCGTTTGAAGCCATGAACCATGCTGGTGTAGCTGATAGCGACGTACTGATTATCCTCAACGATAACTGCATGAGCATCGACCCCAATGTGGGTGCGTTGAAAGAATACTTAACCGATATTACCACTTCTCCTACCTATAACCGTATTAAAGATGATGTGTGGAATGCATTGGGCAAGCTACCCGTGGGCAAAAACTTCAGCCGTGAAATGGCGAGTAAGCTCGAACACAGTATTAAAGGTTTTGTAAGCAAAAGCAGCAATTTGTTTGAAGCGTTGAAGCTGCGTTATTTCGGACCGATTGATGGGCATAACATCACCAAGCTGGTTGATACATTAAAGGATCTGAAAAATATTCCCGGTCCCAAACTGTTGCACATTGTTACAGTAAAAGGAAAAGGATATGAGCTGGCAGAAAAAGATCAAACCAAATGGCATGCGCCCGGTTTGTTTGATAAAGTAACCGGCGAAATTCATAAAAAGAAATTTGACACGCCACAACCTCCGAAATACCAGGATGTGTTTGGCCATACAATGATAGAACTGGCAGAGAAGAATGAAAAGATTGTAGGGGTTACACCTGCAATGCCCAGTGGCTCATCTCTTAAGTTTATGATGGACCAGATGCCACACCGTGCTTTTGATGTGGGTATTTGCGAACAGCATGCTGTTACACTCAGTGCCGGTATGGCAACACAGGGTATGCGTGTGTTCTGTAATATTTATTCGTCGTTTATGCAACGTGCATACGATATGGTGTTGCATGATGTGGCGATTCAAAAACTGCCGGTTGTATTTTGTTTAGACCGTGCCGGTTTGGTGGGTGAAGATGGACCTACACACCATGGCTGTTACGATGTAGCGTATATGCGTTGTGTACCCAACATGATTGTTGCTGCACCGATGAATGAAGCGGAACTGCGGAACATGATGTACACAGCTCAACTCGAAACACAGAAGCTGCCTTTCTCCATCCGTTACCCACGTGGCGAAGGTGTTATGCCGGAGTGGAGAACAGAAATGAAAGAAATAGAAATTGGTAAAGGACGTAAGTTGAAAGATGGTGATGGTATTGCCATTCTTTCATTTGGCCACCCGGGTAATTTTGCGGCAAGTGCTATTCGTGAGTTAAAGAACGATGGCATTAATCCTGCCCATTACGATATGCGTTTTGCAAAACCGATTGATGAAGAACTGCTGCACGAAGTATTCGCCAAATTCGATAAAGTGTTAACCATTGAAGACGGAACTGTGGTTGGTGGTTTTGGCAGTGCAGTACTGGAGTTTATGGCACAGCATAATTATAAAGCTGAAGTAAAGATCATGGGTATTCCCGACCGCTTGGTTGAGCACGGCACACCAAAGCAACTTTATGAAGAAATTGGTATTGATGCAAATGGTATTGCAAAAACGGTGAGAGAACTGATGAATGTACGGGTTACAGTAAAAGCATAATATACATCCTGTATAAAGTAAAATCCCAACGTTATGCGTTGGGATTTTTTATTGAATTGATTAACCGAATCGTTTTTAGTTAAATCACTTCTCTTCTTCGGGGTTTGTTGGATACACGAACGAATCTTCTGCATCTTCTTCCCTGTTCTCGTTCCACTCTACAATAAAATTATTTTTTCCTTCGCCCACCAGCAAACTCATATAACGCTGTTGCGAAAGTTCGAGCAACGAAAGAAATAAGAAGATAGCGTGAATACGATTCTCACAAACATCAAATAACTTTTCAAACGGCATCGTCTTTTCCTTCTTCACCATATCGAGCATATATTCCCGGCTGCCTTCCATGGTATAGTTATACTGCACTACGGTGTGCACCGGTTTGTTAAAGCGTTCGTGGTGCTTCTTCATTACCCGTTCAAACGTCTTCATCAGTTTAAACATGGTAATGGTTTGGATCTCGGTTCCTTCGCCGGTTTCTTCACCAATAGTTGAAAGTTCCCGTGCAATATTTCCCCGCTTCACCATCAGCATACGCATGGCTTCCATTTCGGCCATTTGCACACTGGCTTCTTTAAACTTCTTGTATTCAAGAATTTTATCAACCAGTTCCTGGCGTGGATCAATTTCATTCCCCTGTTCATCTACTTCCTTACGGGGCAACAGCATTTTTGCTTTAATGCGCATCAGTGTAGAAATGAACAGAATAAATTCACTCGACAGTTCAATATTCAACTGCTCACTTTTATGAATAAACTCCATAAAATCTTTAATGATGCGTGTAATGGGGATATTGTAAATGTCCAGCTCATCACGTTCAATAAAGAAGAGCAACAGGTCGAACGGACCTTCGAATTGCGGGAGTTTTATCTGGTATGATTCTGTTTGCAAAGTATTTCTGATTTTTAAACGAACAAGTCCCGAACCTGCTGGTACGGGACTTGCAAATGTAGGGAACTAAACCTTATTAAAAGTTGGCGGTAAAACCAACGCCCAGTAATGATTTGAGCTGTGTACCCAGCAATCCGCCTGTTTTTACATTTTTTACGTCGTGGTCGTAAATAAGGTCGAAATTATAACTGATGCCGATGTATTTGTTCACCTTGAAACCCAGCGTGTTGGTCCAGAATACATCAATATTCTGCGGGTTGTTCTTGTAATTGCTGAACAGATCGAGCCGGCTTGCGAGGCTGATGTTTTTGGCCAGCTCTTTTTTAAGATTAGCGGTTAAAAATGCACCGATTTCGTTGATAGAACCTTTTGTAGTATCGCTGAAATTAAACAGGCGACGGATATCTTTATTGGCTTCGTTTACAAGTACCCAGCGGCTGGTTACCGGCGATAGAAATACATCGAATGTAGCATTCGGCTTATACAAAATACCCGGCGAAACAAGCAGGTAAGCCGGTGCAAAAAAAGCTGAGTTTTTCTCTTTCGGATCGGCGGTGTAGTTATACCCCATCGTCATTTGTGTACGCAGGTTAACCAGGGCCGATAAATACCATTTACTTTTAGCCGTATCGCCTAACTGGTAACCGTAACGTGAAAGAAGATCAATACGGTCGTCGTTTTTGCGTGTGCCGATACTGGTTGCATTAACTATACCGTATTGCACATTCAACGTATTATCCCATACGCTTCTGCCTTTTTTATAATACGCAAAGGTGTTGGCCAATGCATTTACAGAAAAAGAAAATTGCTCGGCACCTGCCGCCCAGTTGCGGCTTGCCCCTTGGCTGAGGTTAAGATTAAACACCCCGCCTTTTGTCCAGCCTTCTTTTTGTTCGGGTTCTTTTTTAATGGTTTTGTTCGATTCGTCTTTTAACCGTTTTACTTCTGCATCCTGTGCAAAAACTGTTACGGTACTGATTGTGATAAGTGTTGTTAGAAAGATCTTTTTCATCATAAGTATTTGTTTGCGGCAAGCACAACAATTATTGCGCCATACCATCATAAAAAAATGGCAGCAAAAAAACTTCTTTGCTGCCATTTATAAAAAGAGATCATTATTTCTTTAAAGCATCTCTTATTTCACGCAGCAACAGAACATCTTCGGGTGTTGCCGGTGGTGGAGCTGCTTCTTCTTTCTTTTTATTGGCTGCATTAATACCTTTTACAATAAGAAACAATACAAAGGCGATAATTATAAAGCTGATGGTTGCACTTAAGAACGAACCATATTTAACCGACCCGATTTTAAGATCGGCAATATTATTGAGGTTGGCCGCTTTTAATGCAGGATCAAGAATCAGCGGTGTAATCACATCATCAACCAATGAAGAAACAATTTTGCCAAATGCTGCACCGATTACTACACCAATTGCGAGATCGATTACATTGCCCTTCATGGCAAAGTCTTTAAATTCTTTTAACATGCCCATAGTGTTGGTTTTAGAGAGTTACAAAAAGAGTTGAATTATTTATCAATACACACAGCACAAATCTTATGAAATTAATTCATATGTCAAATACTATTTTTTCAAACCGGGATATTGCATGCTTAAACCCTTTAACGTATCGTAAACTGTTTGCGCAACCAGGTATTCTTTGTACCAGTTCTGATCGCTTGGAATAATATGCCAGGGTATTTTATTGCAATGCAAAAAACAGGCTTCGTAATACTTCATGTACTTGTTCCAGAGTTTTGCTTCTTCAAAATCCTTTTCGTTGTACTTCCACATTTTGCGTGGGTCATGTGTGCGCTCTTTCAGCCGCTGCTGCTGTTCTTCCGGCGATACATGCAGGTAGAATTTCAGAATCTTCGTATTGTTATGTTCACTAAGCAGCTCTTCAAAATCGTTGATGGCCTTCATGCGTTTAACAGCTGTTGCATCATCGCACCAGCCATGCACCCGTGTAATTAATACATCTTCGTAATGGCTGCGGTTAAAAATCTGAATCATTCCTTTTGCCGGAGCATGATGATGAATGCGCCATAAAAAATCATGACTCAATTCTTCTGCAGTTGGCGCTTTGTAAGACTTCACCGAAACACCCAGCGGATTCAACGATCCAAACACATCACGCAACAAACCATCTTTGCCACTTGCATCCATTCCTTGTATAATTACCAGCAGCGAATGTTTGCTTTCTGCAATAAGCCTGTTCTGCAGTTCATCCAATTCTTCAATAATCTTTGCTGTTTTCGCCTTCAGCTTTGCTTTATCCAAGCGCTTCGGTACTTTTGTACTTATTGCTGACAATCGTATACGGCCCATAGTAATAGCATTTCTACGAATATAAAACTTGCCCGTAGGAATCCATAATTTTCCAACATCTTTGCAGCTTCCATTATGCCGCCAAAACTATTTAACTGGTTTCTTTTTTTACTGCTTTGCTTTATCTGGGGCAGTTCATTCATTTTAATGAAAGAGGGTCTCAAACAATTATCTGCTTACGAAGTAGCTGCCATACGAATGTTAAGTGCGGGCTTAGTGCTGCTGCCTTTTGCGATTCGTTCGTTCCGGCGCATGCAGAAAAAAGATCTTGGCTTGCTGGTACTAACGGGTATACTCGGCAGCTTTATCCCGGCTATTTTATTTTGTGTTGCCGAAACACAAATTGACAGTGCACTTGCCGGTATGCTCAATGCATTAACGCCGTTTTTTGTGATATTGATCGGTGCTGTTTTTTTTCAATCGAAAGTAGCGGTACAAAAAATGATTGGTGTGTTTGTTGGTTTCAGCGGTATGCTGTTACTGTTTCTCTCGCAAAAAAGCGGCAGCGCCAACAGTAATGTATTTTTTGCCGCCTTAATTGTTGTTGCCACCTTATCGTACGGTTTAAATGTAAACATGACCAACCGTTACCTGAAGCATGTTGGTTCGCTCGATATTGCTGCTATTGCATTTGTATCGCTTATTCCCGCTTCACTTGCTGTACTGTCTTATACCGGCTTTACCCAACATCAGCTATCGGATATAGCCGTTATCAAATCGGTTTCTGCCGCATCGGTATTAGGTATTTTCGGAACGGCCATTGCGTCCATTTTGTTTTACATGTTACTGAAACGGGCCGGTACGTTGTTTTCAACAATGGTTACCTATGGTATTCCGTTTGTGGCAATGGGCTGGGGCTTACTTGCCGGCGAAGCCATTGGCCTGTTGCAAGTTGCCGGCCTGGCCGTCATTCTCTCGGGAGTATATATTACCAACAGGCAATAAAAAAGGGACCGATGTTGATCGTCCCTTTTTAACTTTCGTTTACAGCTTGCATTATACCGACATAATTTCCTTGTCTTTTGCTTCCAGATGTTTATCAATCTGTGCAGTATACTTGTCGGTTAATTGCTGAATATCTTTTTCTGCATCTTTGGCGGCATCTTCACTCAAGCCATCTTTCTGCAGTTTTTTAATGCTTTCAATCGCATCACGACGGATGTTACGGATCGCAACTTTTGTATGTTCACCTTCTCCGTTTACACGCTTCACTAATTCTTTACGACGTTCTTCTGTTAACGGTGGTAAAAATAAACGGATGATGACACCATCGTTCTGCGGTGCAAGACCAATATTGGAATTAATGATTGCACGCTCAATGGGCTGCAGCATATTTTTTTCCCAAGGCTGAATAGTGATGGTGCGTGCATCTGCCACACTGATGTTACCCACCTGTCCAATGGGTGTTGGTGAACCGTAGTAATCTACCACAATACCATCAAGCATATTCGGGTTGGCCCGGCCCGCACGAATCTTTACTAATTCTATTTCCAGGTGCTGAATGGCTTTCTTCATATGCTCTTCAGCATCATCCATAATTAACGACAGATCTTCTGACATACGTTTAAAAATTAATGAGGTGCAAACCTACAGAATTGTAAGTATTGCCGTATAAAAAACGATCAGGAAAAGGAATTATTTGGCAACTTCGGTTTGCTCCGGAGCAGGAGTTGGAGTTCCTTTTGCAAGGGGGATAACCCTTGTTTCTTTGCCGGGTTCAGCTTTTTTATCCATCGAAAACAATCTCCGACGGCTTGTTCTGTTAGAGTAGATAAGCAAACTGATAACAGAAAACCCTACGCTGATGAGGCCGAGCAATAAGAAGGTCATGTTCAATTCCCTGGCCAAAACAGTTACACCGGCAATTACAACGTTAAACGAAACAGCTAAGAACGTAACCATTTTATGGCTGAAACCTTTTTCGAGCAACAAGTGGTGCACATGGTTGCGATCGGGACTAAAGGGCGATCTTCTGGATAAAATGCGGTACGCAAAAATGCGGAGCGTATCGAACAGCGGTACAAACAAAATGGCAAACCCAATAGCAGGGGCCGCCGGCAGAAATACTTTAGCGGTTGGTACTGTTGCAACCTGTATAAACTTTATCACCAGCACCGAGTTCACCATACCCAGCATCAGCGAGCCGGTATCGCCCATAAATATTTTTGCAGGAGAAATATTAAAGATGAGGAAAGCGCCTAAACTGCCGGCCATGGCAAACGACATCATGGCGTAGAACGGCATGCCTGCCATATAAAAATAAATACCAAAGCAGGTGGTGGTAAATAATCCCAACGACCCGGCCAAGCCATCAACCCCATCAATCAGGTTAAACGAATTGGTGATAACAATAATGGTTAAATACGTAAACGCCAGGCTGAGAATAAAGGGCATTTTTTCAAATCCCATAAACCCATACATGCCGTCGATGACAATCCCCCCTTTGTATACAATAATAAAGGCTGCCAGCAACTGACCAAGGAATTTTTTCAGCGGCGTAAGTACAACAATATCATCTTTAAGTCCCAAAAAGAAAACAACTAAAAAGGCAGCGGCATAGTATTGTACCTCGGGTAAGCCGGCCTGTACTGCAATTAAAAAACCTAGGATAAAGCCTGCAAAGATGCCGATGCCACCCAAAGAAGGAATGGGATTCTTGTGCAACTTGCGGTCATCATCAGGTACATCAAAAAGATGCTTCGCCTCTGCAACCCGTATAATAATCGGGATGGCCGAGTACGTAATTAAGAAGGCGATTACCGAACCAATGAGGAGGTGATCCATGCAGTTGATTGTTCAAGTGTACGGCAAATCTAGAGGTTATCGGCCTAAATGGAAAACATTAGGCCGAATATTAAAAAAAAACCTTAAGGATATCCTATTACAAATGCCTTCGTAAAAATCTTTTACCCTGTTTAAAGTTTGACACATTAAACCGCTTTTTCTTTTAGCTTTGCCCGCAACTTTTTAAAACTATGGCAGAACTGAAAGAAATAGCAACGCAACTCCGCAGAGATATTGTACGCATGGTACACGGATGCCAGAGCGGACACCCGGGTGGTTCACTCGGCTGCACCGATTTTTTGGCTGCACTTTATTTTAAAGTGATGAAGCACAACCCATCGTTTAATATGGACGGAACAGGTGAAGATCTTTTCTTTCTTTCGAACGGACATATTTCGCCCATCTTCTACGCCACACTGGCACGGAGCGGTTACTTTCCGGTAGCTGAGTTAAGCACATTCCGCAAACTGGATACCCGTTTACAGGGCCACCCTACTACACACGAGCATTTGCCCGGTGTACGTATTGCAAGCGGTTCGTTAGGCCAGGGTTTAAGTGTTGCCATTGGTGCAGCTTATACCAAACGCCTCAATAAAGAAAATACAGTTGTCTATACATTACATGGCGATGGTGAATTACAGGAAGGCCAGATTTGGGAAGCGGTGATGTTTGCTGCCCACCACAAAATGGATAACCTGATTGCAACGGTTGACTGGAATGGCCAGCAAATTGACGGACCTACTGCCAAAGTAATGAGCCTTGGCGATCTGAAAGCAAAGTTTGAAGCTTTCGGTTGGGAAACATTGGTGATTGAAAACGGTAATGATATGGACGAAGTAATTGCCGGTTTGGAAAAAGCAAAAAGCTTTGTTGGTAAAGGCAAGCCCATTGTAAACCTGATGAAAACAGAAATGGGTAAAGGCATCGACTTTATGGAAGGCAGCCACGAATGGCATGGCATTGCTCCTAACGATGAGCAATTGGCAAAAGCCCTTGCTCAATTAGGCGAAACAAGCTTAGGTGATTATTAATTTGTACTGAATTTGTATACGAAGCAGAGGACACAATTCTCTGCTTTTTTATTTTAACCAATAACCGGCAACGGCATTTCTATTGGGCCCTTAACGACACTTTTTGTTTGGCTGCTTTAATGGAAGGAATCCAGGAAGCCAATAAACCAATCACAAAAACGGTTGCAACAATCAACAGAATATCGGTGAGGTAAATATCTATCGGGTAATAGTCAATTACAAAAGAGCCCTGCAGCGGAATAAGTTTAAACGTAACCTGCAGATAGGTAAAAATAAATGCCAGTACAATTCCAATTACACTGCCAATTAATGCCAGCAACACACCTTCGGTTAAGAAGATGCGTTGAATAAATGATTTGCTGGCTCCCATCGCCTGCAAAATCTGAATATCCTGTTCCTTCTCCAGCACCAACATGGTTAATGCACCAATCATGTTAAAGGAAGCAATGATTAAAATCAAAGAAAGGATGCCGTAGATAGCCCATTTTTCTACCTGCATTACACCAAATAATGAACGGTTCTGTTGGTACCTGTTTTCAACCAGATAGTTATTCCCCAACAGTTTTTGTAAGGCTGCAATAGTTTCCTTTTCGGCTTTTACATCTTTTAATTTCAGTTCGGCTGCACTGTACTCGTTCGATTGTAAACCCAGCATTTCTTTTAAAATGTCGAGGTTGGTCATCACATACTTGTTATCAAAATCCTGCTGTATCGAAAATGCGCCGGTTGGTTGCAGGTTAACAGTACTGATGGCATCTAAAGGATTACTTGAAGTAACACCACGTTTCGGCAGGTATGCAGTAACCGGCGTAACCGAACGATCGCTGCGGAGGTTTAAGGCGCCTTCAATACCAACGCCCAACACCAGTGCGGGCGTTTCGTTGCTGCCAAGCTCAAACTGTCCGGCGGTGATCATATCTTTTACACCGCTTGTATTTACATACGCCTCATCAACACCTTTAATTACGGCGTTGGTTCTGTAATCGCCGTTCTGCAGGTGTACATTTTCTTCTACCACCATGCTCAGGCCTTTTACATTCTGCAGCAGTTTTATTTTGTTAATTGTGGCATCATCGAGCAACATTATTTTTTGTTGCCGGGCAGTAATGCGTATGTCGGGATAAAAGGAAGAGTACAATGTTTTCACCAATCCTTCAAAGCCATTGAAAATGCTCAGCACCACAACCAATGCTGCTGTACCAACAGCCATAGCCGACACCGTTATCCATGCAATAATATTGATGGCATTGGTTGATTTCTTTGATCGGAAATAGCGCCAGGCAAAAAGAAAATTCAATGGATATTTTTGTGAATGGTGAATGGTCAATCGTTAACAGCCATGTCAGTAACAACCAACGTCTGTTTACTCCTCTCCTTTCTTTTCATCCTCAATCTTTTTAAACAACTCTTCCATTTTAAATACATGGTCCAGTGTATCGTCGAGGTAATAACGGATTTCGGGTATGCGGCGCAACTGGTGCTTCATTTTAGCCGCCAGATCACGCTTTATTTCAAACGCCTTTTCTTCTACCTTCTTCAAAACGGCTGCATTATCCTTTGCCTGGAACACACTTAAATAAATACGTGCTTCCAGTAAATCGGGCGTTACTTTTACGGAAGAAATGGACACCAACCCTCCGTCGATCATACTCAGACCAAGTTTCTGAAAAATGCCTGTCATTTCTTCGTGTATCACACCTGCTATCTGCTTCTGTCTTTTTCCTTCTAACATATCTTCAACATTTAAACGCTGTAAAAGTAGTTACTTTGCGGGGTTTAACAGCATGAAACAGTTTCAACGAATTTTCAAATACCTGCGTGGCTATGCCGGCAAAATTGTGCTCTACTTCCTGTGTATACTTTTATCGATCCTTTTTTCGATGGTATCGCTGGCCATGCTTGCCCCGTTCCTGAAACTTTTGTTCAACAAAGAAAACCTGGTACTGCAGGCTCCGGAAGCCATACGGTCTGCTTCTGATTTGTTGAGTTTTCTGATGTACCAGATCAGTAAACTCATCGTAAATACCGGACCCGAATCTGCACTGGCTTTTATTTGCTTAATTATTATTTCGGCGATCCTCTTAAAAAATATTTTCCTCTACCTCTCTTATCGTATTCTGGCGCCCATGCGTAATGGTGTACTTACCCGTTTACGTGGCGATTTGTACGATAAAGTATTGCAATTACCGGTTGGCTTTTTTACCGAACAACGGAAAGGTGATCTGATTTCAAGAATGAGTAATGATGCCAATGAAGTGGAGTGGAGTGTAATGATGGCGCTGGAAGTACTGATTAAAGAACCGCTCAATATTCTTTTCTATTTAGTGGGCATGGTAGTACTCAGTCCAAAGCTGTCGTTATTTCTGTTGGTGTTTTTACCGGTGATGGCGTTGATCATTGGCCGTGTAAGCCGATCGTTAAAAAAACAATCAACAGAAGCAGGTGAGAAAAACGGTTTAGTGATTTCAATACTGGATGAAACACTTGGTGGCATTCGAGTAATTAAAGCTTTTACTGCAGAAAAATTATTGGGTGGCAAGTTCCATCAAATGAATGAAGAGCTGAATCACATCCGTAATAAAATCAATTTCCGTAAGGATATGGCTTCGCCATTAAGTGAGGTACTTGGTGTATTGGTGCTGAGTGGTGTGTTATGGTTTGGCGGACGATTGGTATTGGGCAATAATGCCGGTGGTCTTACATCAGAAGGATTCATTACCTACATACTTTTCTTTACACAAATCATTAATCCATCCAAATCTCTTTCATCGGCATATTACAATACCAAACGTGGCAGTGCTGCCATTGAACGTATTGAAGAGATCATTAACGCCCCTGTGGTAGTGGAAGAAATTGCAAACCCTGTTCTTATTCCTTCCTTCAGGCAACGGATTGAGTTTAAAAATGTATCCTTTGCTTATAACGATGTAACAGTGTTGCACAACATCAACCTTACATTGGAAAAAGGAAAAACAATCGCCCTGGTTGGGTCGAGTGGTTCGGGTAAATCAACAATGGCCGATCTTGTTCCACGATTTCATGATGTTACAAGTGGTGAGATTTTGGTTGATGGAATCAATATCAAAAATTATTCAATCAACAGTCTGCGGCAGCTGATGGGCATTGTTACACAGGAACCCATCTTGTTTAATGATACCATTGCTGCAAATATTGCATTGGGTAAACCCGACGCCAGTAAAGAAGAAATTGAAAAGGCAGCAACGATAGCCAATGCACATGCATTCATTATTCAAAAAGAAAACGGCTACAACGAAAATATCGGCGACAGGGGCAGCAAGCTCAGTGGCGGCGAGCGCCAACGTGTAACCATTGCCCGGGCTGTATTAAAAAATCCGCCGATCCTGATTCTTGATGAAGCCACTTCTTCACTTGACACAGAAAGTGAGCGTTTGGTACAGGATGCCATTAACCACCTGATGCAGGACCGCACCAGTTTGGTAATTGCCCACCGGTTATCTACCGTTCGGCATGCCGACGAAATCCTTGTTTTGCAGAAAGGGGTGATTGTTGAGCGGGGTACACACGACCAATTAGTGGCTTTAAACGGGTTTTACAGGAAGCTGGTAGACATGCAGGAGGTGCGGTAAGATTTTCTTTCAGGCGTTTTGCTTTTACGCCAAAACCCCTATCTTTATTGAGTTAATGTGAATTCAGTCCATGCTTTCTGAACCTTCAGATGCTTTTCGCTTGAACAGTCTCCCCGGTTTTCAGTTGCTATCTGGTTCATGATTTTTAGTTTTTAATTTTTTTATTGTGAACATTTACGTAGGAAACCTGGCCTGGTCAATGACAAACGAAGACCTCGCTGCTCTGTTTGAGCAATTTGGCACTGTAACATCTGCCAAAATCTTAACCGACAAATTTTCTGGCCGTAGCAAGGGTTTTGCATTTGTTGAAATGGACAATGCAGAAGAAGCTCAAGCTGCAATCAGTCAATTGAACGACACAGAAGTTCAGGGTCGTAAGATTGTAGTAAACGAAGCACAGCCTAAGAAAGATGATGGCGGCTTCAAAAAACGCAGCTTCGGCGGCGGTGGCGGTGGCTACCGTGGCGGTGGTGGCGGCGGCTACAAAGGTGGCGGCGGTGGCGGCTACAAAGGCGGCGGCGGTGGAAACCGTGGCGGCGGTGGCGGTTACAACAGAGATTATTAATCGGTTACAACTCGCACATACTTAAAATCCCTTCGCAAGCGAAGGGATTTTTTTATTGATATACTCTTTGCTATATCCGTCTTTTGCTTTGTTGTTTCCGACTGCATAAAAAAACTCCCCCGCTTCCGGAGGAGTTTACTATAAAAGCAATTAGTACTGTTTACTTATTCACCTGAAGTTGCGGGCCCTTTCGCAATGCCCATCTTCGCTTCAATGCTTAAAGTGGCATGAGGCACTGCACGTAAACGTGCTTTATCGATCAACTTACCGGTTACACGGCAAATACCATAGGTTTTGTTTTCAATACGCATCAACGCTTTTTCCAGGTGATCGATGTAAGTAATCTGGCGGCTGGCCATTTGGCTCAGTTGCTCACGCTCCATACTTACGCTTCCATCTTCCATCGTCATGTAACGGCCATCATCACCATCACCACCCTGATCATCTTTACGGGTAATTAATCCCTGCAAGTAAGCCAGTTCTTTTTTAGCTGCTTCCAGTTTACGCTGAATAAGCTCTCGAAACTCTACGAGGTCTGAATCGCTGTAACGAACCATTGGACCTTGTGGTTTTGGCTCATCCGATTTATCTAATACCGACTTTGTAAAATCGGGCTGGTAACGCACCGATGTACTAACCGATGTTTTAATAGGCTTAACCTCTTTGGGAGGAGTCGGTTTTTTTGCTTCTTTTTTCAAATCTTTAATTGCTTGTTTAACGGTGGGCTTAATAGCGCTTTCCGGTTTTTCTACCGGTACGGGCTTTTTTACTTCGGCCGGCTTTGCCGCTTTTGGCGGAGCTGGTTTTGCTGCAGGCTTGGCTGCAGGTTTTGCTACCGGCTTAGCAACCGGTTTTGCTGCCGCTTTTTTAGGTGCCGGTTTAGCGGCAGCCTTTTTGGCTACAGGTTTTGCTGCCGCCTTTTTAGGGGCTGGCTTAGGAGCAGGCTTTTTTGCAGCTGGCTTAGCCGCCTTTTTGGGAGCTGGTTTTGCAGCTGGCTTTTTAGGGGCCGGTTTAGCTGCTTTCTTTTTAATTGCCATTCTATCCTCCTTTTTTGTGTACTTGAACTTTAAGGTTGATTTCATTTACCTCAATCTCTGTTCCATCAGTCATTTCAGGAACCATTTCGAGGCTGTCTGCCAAAATTTCGGCGCAAATATAGGATTTAAATTGAGTGATGGAAGGCCGCAGGCTTTCGTTATCCGATACCAGCACAGCAATCCTGTCAGTCAGCTCAAACCCGCTCTCCTTGCGGATTTTCTGGATGCGGTTCACCAATTCCCGGGCATTTCCTTCGTTGAGTAATTCGGGACTGATGGTAACATCCAGTGCCACAGTAACGGCTCCCTTAGCGGCAACCATCCAACCGGGCACATCTTCGCTTAAAATTTCAACATCTGTCAAATATAATGGAACGGTTTCATTCTCTATCAACAGATTATAAACAGTTTCACGCTCAATCCTGCTGATGTCTTCCTGGGTGAACTGCGCCAGTGCCGCCGATACCGCCTTCATCTTCGCTCCCATCTTTTTACCAAGGGCTATAAAGTTGGGTTTGATCTTCTTTTTAATAAAGGTATTGTCGGCCGTGAGGTATTCGATCTCCTTTACGTTCACCTCACTCTTAATAATATCTTCCACCTTACCAAACTGCTCCTGCATACCATTACTCAACACCGGAATCAATATTTTCTGCAAAGGCTGACGCACTTTAATGTTTACCTTCTTGCGCAGCGACAGTACCAGCGAGGAAGCATCCTGCGCCAGTTGCATGCGCTCTTCCAAAGCTGCATCAATCAACGATGCATCTGCAACAGGAAAGTCAACATGATGAATGGAAGCTGCATTGAAGCGGTTGCTTACTTTGTTGAGCTCAGTGAAAATAGCATCGCTGAAGAAGGGTGATACGGGTGCCATCAAACGCAGTACAGTTTCTAAACACTCATACAAGGTTTGGTAGGCGCTGATCTTATCCTGCTCGTACTCGCCTTTCCAGAAACGGCGACGGCACAAACGCACATACCAGTTGCTCAAATGCTCATCTACAAATTCTTCAATTAAACGACCGGCCTGTGTTGGTTCATAATCATCCATTGCCTCATTCACTTTTTTAATGAGTGTGTGAAGCGATGAAAGGATCCAGCGATCAATTTCCGGACGCTCGCTCATGGGAATCGGCGCTTCTTTAAACGCAAAGCCATCCACGTTGGCATACAAAGCAAAGAACTGATAGGTATTATAAAGTGTACCAAAGAATTTACGTTGCACTTCTTTGATGCCTTCAATATCAAATTTTAAATTATCCCAAGGCGATGCATTGGTGATGAGGTACCAGCGTGTAGCATCGGCACCAAACTTCTCGATGGTTTCAAACGGGTTCACCACGTTGCCGAGGCGTTTACTCATTTTGTTACCATTCTTATCTAACACCAAGCCGTTACTTACAACAGTTTTGTAAGCAACGCTATCATATACGAGTGATGCGATTGCATGTAACGTATAAAACCAACCACGTGTTTGATCCACACCTTCTGCGATGAAACTTGCAGGATAGAGATCTTCGAATTTGTTTACGCCTGCTGGAAGTTTGAAGGGATACTTCTCTCCTTTCTTCACTTTTTCATGATCCAGTCCCCACTGTGCGTAAGGCATAGCACCGCTGTCGAACCAAACATCGATCAAATCGGGCACACGTTTCATTGCTTTGCCGCTTGGACTGATGAGCACAATCTCATCCACATACGGTTTATGTAAATCGATATCGCTGCCTAAATATTTTGCATTGTTGGTACCGAGTGTTGCATCTGCTTTTGCAGCGTTTTCTCTCAACTCATCAACTGTACCGATGCAGATTTCTTCTTCGCCATCTTCTGTTTTCCAAATAGGTAATGCGGTACCCCAGAAACGTGAACGGCTCAGGTTCCAGTCAACCATGTTCTCTAACCAGTTGCCGAAGCGGCCTTCGCCGGTTGACTTTGGTTTCCAGTTGATGGTTTTATTCAACTCCACCATCTTGTCTTTGATGGCAGTGGTTTTGATGAACCATGCATCCAACGGATAATAAAGAATTGGCTTATCCGTTCTCCAGCAATGCGGGTAACTGTGTTCGTATTTCTCTACTTTAAATGCTCGGTTTTCTTTTTTAAGTTTTACGCAGATGTCAACATTCACATCTACATACTCTTTCTCGTCTTTGTAATTTTTTACATAACGGTTGCTGAACTCACCCAAACCATCAAGGAACTTTCCTTCACGATCCACCATCGTTAAAATACCGATGTTGTATTTCTTACCTACACGATAGTCATCTGCACCAAATGCAGGTGCAGTATGTACAATACCGGTTCCATCTTCTGTTGTAACAAAATCGCCGACCAACACACGGAAAGGATCAGCATCAGGCGTAATGCGTTTTACTTCATCAATGCTGTTGGCTTCGTACGGCAACAGTTGCTCGTAATGCAAACCTTCAAGCTGTGAACCTTTGAAAGATGTGATGATCTTCCACGGTAATAATTTCTGTTCACCATTGTAGCCTTCAAAATCACCATTTTCTCCTTCTGCTTTCAGATACTTGTGCACCAGGTCTTTCGCCAGCACAACATTTACCGGCAGGTGTGTGTAAGGGTTGAAGGTTTGTACCAATACATATTCAATGTTTGGACCAACCGTTAAGCCGAGGTTGCTTGGTAATGTCCAAGGTGTAGTGGTCCACGCCATGAAAAACACTTCTGCACCATGCACGGCATCATGCAAAAACTTACTCTTCTCATCCTGTGTGGCACGAAACATTACCGTTGCACTCGTATCTTTTACATCTTTGTACGTACCGGGCTGGTTCAGTTCATGACTACTTAAACCGGTACCAGCTGCAGGTGAATATGGTTGAATACTTACGCTTTCGTACAGCAATCCTTTTTTGTACAACTGCTGCAGTAACCACCACAGTGTTTCAATGTAGTTATTATCGAAAGTGATGTAGGGATCGTTCAGATCAACCCAGTAGCCCATCTTCTTCGTAATCTCATCCCATTTGTCTTTATAACGCAATACCGCTTCACGGCACTTCCTGTTGTATTCTTCAACCGTGATCTTTACGCCAATATCTTCTTTGGTAATACCGAGTTCTTTTTCAACTCCCAACTCAATGGGCAAACCATGGGTATCCCATCCGCCCTTGCGTTTTACCTGGAAACCTTTCATGGTTTTGTAGCGGCAAACCAAATCCTTCAGTGTACGGGAAATAACGTGGTGAATACCGGGCATACCGTTGGCACTGGGCGGACCTTCATAAAACACAAAGGGAACCGCTCCGTTCCTTACTTCAATACTTTTTTCAAACGCCTGTTCGGCATCCCATTTAGCCAATATCTCCTGTTCAATGGAAGGTAAATTCAGCTGCGAATATTCTCTGTACTTAACGCTCATAAGTCAATCCCTGTCTTATTTTTAAAGTTGCCAAAGGTACGGAAGTTCGGTAGTGTATGAACACCCGATCCGGCCCTTTTCATAAACTGACGGCAATCATCTGCCGCTTGTTTTTTTGTCAGGGCGAAGAGTTGTCTGTTTTAGCAATTTTGCCCCATGCAACAACATATCATCAGGAGCCTGACGGAGAAATACAACCGTCCGGTTCCCCGCTACACCAGCTATCCCACGGTGCCTGTATGGAAAGAAGGGCTTGACACAGACCATTGGAAGCAGTTGCTGACCCAGCAATTTGAACTGCATAACACCCGGGAGGGCATCAGCTTGTACATTCATTTGCCGTTTTGCGAATCGCTTTGTACCTATTGCGGCTGCAACAAAAAAATTACAACAAACCATAATGTGGAAGAGGAATATCTGTCCATGATTGAACAGGAGTTTGATTTGTACCTGCAGCTCTTTCATCAAAAACCCATTATTCGTGAACTGCATTTGGGCGGCGGAACACCTACCTTCTTTTCGCCTGCCAATCTGGAGCGTTTGATCAATTTTATTACCGATCGCTCCATTGTGCATCCCGATCATGAGTTCAGCATTGAAGGCCACCCGAACAATACCACTTTTGCGCACCTCGAAACCTTGTACAATTTGGGTTTCCGCCGCATCAGTTATGGCGTGCAGGATAACGATCCGGAAGTGCAACGCATAATCAACCGTATTCAGCCAATAGAAAATGTACAGCGTGCCACAACAGATGCCCGCAAGCTGGGCTTTGTATCGGTTAACTACGATCTTATTTATGGCTTACCCAAACAAAGCTTGCAAAGCATTACCAAAACAATTGAAGAAGTTATTACTCTTCGTCCGGACCGCATTGCGTTTTACAGTTACGCACATGTACCCTGGACAAGCAGAGGACAACGTTTGTTTGATGAAAACGATTTGCCATCGCCTGCAGATAAACTGCAACTGTATTTAAAAGGAAAAGAATTACTGACCGCTGCCGGTTATGTGGACATTGGCATGGATCATTTTGCATTACCAACGGATGATCTTTATACTGCGTGGAAAACCGCAAAACTGCACCGCAACTTTATGGGCTACACCACTCAACATACATCCATGTTGTTAGGGTTGGGTGTATCCAGCATCAGCGATATCGGCGCCGGTTTTGCACAAAACAAAAAATCCATCCACGAATATTACGAAGCAATTCAACAGAAAGAATTGCCTGTGTTTAAAGGTTATTTTTTAACGGATGAAGACAAAGCTTTTCGTAATTATATCCTCAGCATCAGCTGCAGAGATTATGCAGTGTTTCGGAGAGAAGATAAACGACTTATTGAAAAATATGTCTTACCGCAATTGCAGCAACCGCTCGATGATGGCTTAATTCATATGAATGAAGATGGATTGGTTGTTACAGAACTCGGCCGGCAATTTATACGAAATATTTGCAGCGCATTTGATCTGTACCTGCAGCGGCAAACCGTAACACCCATGTTCAGTAAAGCGATATGATGCGTGAAGAGAAAGAAGCAGTACGATAACGATTAAACAATTTGTACCCGAACGTCTATCCCGGCTTCGCTCAGGGTAGACAGCCTATTTCCGCAATAACTTATAAATTTTTATAGCACTCATCAACAGCGCAACAAACAACAGTAAACCCAGCACACCCCACAGTGCACTGAGGTTTTGTTTTACGACTACCAACATTACCACTGCAACTAAAAAGATAGTAGCAACCTCGTTCCAGATGCGGAGTTGTTGTGAAGTATACACAAATACGCCTGCCAGTTGTTGTTTTAGAATTTTATGCAGCGAAAAATGATAGAGGTATAAGAAAAGAACAAAAATGAGTTTAATCAACATCCATCTGCCTTCGGATTGAAATACAATTGCTGAAAAGCCACTTGCAAACAACACCCATATACCAAATATCAAAGTAAGAATGGCTGATGGCCAGGTAATGCCGTACCAGAGCCGCTTCATCATAATACCAAATTGTTCCTGCAATACTTTGCGGCTGGTTTCATCTTTTGCATTTGCCTCCACATTATAAATAAACAAACGTGGCATGTAGAATAATCCCGCAAACCAGGTAACAATGAAGATGATATGAAGTGCTTTAATGTATAAGTACATGATGCGAATGATGAATGATGAATCGTCAAATAAAGACAGAAACACCATGCATTATTAAGTTAACATTATAAAGTTCGTATAAGAGTTCGATGGGTACTGTTTTGTACGCAGCACGGCATTCACCATTGCGCATTCACCTCTAAGCCAGCACCATTTCTTTCTCACCTGCAGCAACATTGTAGGCCCAGCCCGCAACAGCTTTCACCCACATCGGGTGCACATTCAGGCAAGGAATCATGGTAAAAGATTCGCCGCCATGATGCATAAAATCTTCTTTTCCTTCTTCGGCAATCTCTTCCAGTGTTTCCAAGCAATCGCTTACAAATGCAGGACAAGCAACTACTAATTTTTTAATCCCCTCTTTCGGCATTTCTTCAAAACGCTTGGCGGTATAAGGCTTTAACCACTCATCTCTTCCTAAGCGTGATTGAAACGAAAAACTGAATTTCCCTTCCGGCAAACCAAGTTTTTGTGCAACCAGTTTGGTTGTAACCACACATTGATGGCGGTAACACTGTGTATGTGCCGCCGAATCAACATTGCAGCAATCATTTACCTGCAAACAATGCGCACCGGTAATATCGCCTTTACGGATATGACGTTCGGGCACACCATGATAACTGAAGAGAATATGATCAAAATCGCCGCTAAGGTAGGGTTGAATACTTGCAGCCAGCGCATCAATATATTCGCTGTTATTATAATAGGGCTTAATAAAATTTAACTGAAAAGGATATTTTCCTTTTGCATGAATTTCTTTTACACTTTCTACCGCCGTTTCGTACGATGACATAGCGTAATGCGGGTACAACGGCACTGCAATTACTTCATCCAGCTCAGGAACTTTTTTCATCAGCTCCGCAAATGCATGTTGCACAGTTGGATTGCCGTAACGCATCGCCACTTCAACCGGGTAACTTACTTCTTTTTGTACAGCATCCTGTAATTGTTTCGTTAATACAATTAACGGAGAACCTTCTTCGGTCCAGATACTGCGGTAAGCTTTTGCCGATTTGGGTGAACGGAACGGCACAATAATGCCCTTTACCAGTAATGCACGAACGAAATAAGGAATATCAATCACCCGTTCGTCCATCAAAAATTCATTAAGGTACTTCCGTACATCTTTTACTTCAGTTGAATCGGGCGAGCCGAGATTCATCAACAGGATTCCTTTTCGTATTGTTTGTGCCATGTAATTTCAGATCGTTTGCAAAAGTAACCGCAATACAAAAGAAAAGTTCAATTACTGTAAAAACTTACATCAATTGTTGTTTTTTCCGTTTGAGTTGAGGTGATTTTTCGTATTGATTTTCATTGACACTCAGCAGTTGTTATCCTGATAAAAATCAACTTTTAATATGACAGACCAATGACAGAATTTTTAGGTTGATGCAATGCCTGCATTTACTTTTGCGGATAGATAACTGATTACAATCACCGATGTTTAAGAACGGCCCAAAAGACATATCGAAATTTTTTATTGCAGGCATCAATTACCGTAAAACAGATGCTGTTATGCGTGGCCGGTTTGCTATTACTAACGAACAGTACGAAGCTTTGCTGAAAACTGCACCGGATTATGGTATTCATGAGGTGTTTGTAGTATCTACCTGCAACCGTACCGAAATTTATGGCTTTGCCGATCAGCCTGCTCAGTTGCAGCAATTGCTCTGCAGCCAAACAGAAGGCACGCCGGAAGAATTTAAACAACTGGCTTACCTCAAAAAAGGCCGTGAAGCAATTGATCACTTATTTCATGTAGGTGGTGGTTTAGATTCGCAGATTTTAGGTGATTATGAAATTGTAGGGCAGATTAAGCAGGCAGCAAAAGTGGCAAAACAGCAACAGCGTATTCATGCTTTTACCGAGCGTTTGGTAAATAATATGCTCCAATCGTCGAAAGCCATTAAAAATAATACGAAGCTCAGCGATGGTACTGTTTCGGTTTCGTTTGCAGCAGTACAATTTATTCGTGAGCATGTAAAATCAATCCGGACTAAAAAGATTGTTTTACTAGGCACCGGCAAATTTGGCCGCAACACCTGTAAAAATTTAGTGGATTATCTCGGCACAAAAAATATTACCCTCATTAACCGTACAGAAGAAAAAGCAGCCGCCCTTGCGCAGGAGCTGGGTTTATTTTCTGCACCCATTGAGGAGTTAAGCGAAAAAGTTGCCGCTGCTGATATTATATTGGTAGCAACGAATTCTGCCGAGCCAACCATTCTTACCAAACAGCTGGCAGGTACGCAACACAAACTGGTTATTGATTTATCAATTCCCAACAATGTAGAAGCATCGGCTGCTGCATTGCCCAACGTAACGCTTATTAATGTAGACCAGTTATCGAAACTGAAAGACGAAACACTGGCCAAACGTGAAGCCGAAGTACCCAAAGCAAAAGCAATTATTGCCGAACATACCGCTGAGTTTTTAGAATGGTACCAGATGCGCAAGCATGTACCGGTGCTGAAAGCCGTAAAAACAAAGCTGAAAGAAATTCATACTTCTCCATTATACATAACTTTGCAACCGCATCATACAGCCTGCAGCAAAGCCGATGAAAAAATTCAGAAGGTAATCAACTGCATGGCCTCAAAAATGAAAGAGCAAAACCAGCGTGGCTGCTATTATATTGAAGCCATTAATGAGTTTATTGCTACCGGCACAGATTAAAATGGGACAAATCATCCGCATCGGCACAAGGGAAAGCGAATTAGCTGTTTGGCAAGCCACACAGGTAAAAAAATTATTGGCAGAAAATGGCTACGAGGCCGAACTCGTTTACATTAAAAGCGAAGGCGATATTGATTTATCAACACCCTTATACGAAATGGGGGTACAGGGTGTGTTTACCCGCAGCCTCGACAGTGCATTGCTGAATAATAAAATTGATATAGCGGTACATTCTATGAAAGATGTGCCAACGCAATTACCAAAAGGTATTATGCAGGCTGCTGTATTAAAACGTGGACCTGTGAAAGATCTGTTGGTGTGGAAAGGCGAATGGTCAATGGTGAATGGTGAATGGACGATACCTGGAAAAGCAACACTACAAATTGCAACCAGCAGCATACGAAGAAAAGCACAATGGCTGAATAAATTTCCATCATCCGAAATTCATAACCTGCGTGGCAATGTAAACACACGTTTACGTAAGTTAAAAGACGAGAACTGGGATGCAGCCATTTTTGCTGCAGCAGGATTGGAGCGGATCAATCTTCGTCCGGAAAATTCAATTGAGTTAGATTGGATGTTGCCTGCGCCGGCGCAAGGAGCCATTATGGTTGTTTGTCGTGAAGAAGATAGTTATGCATTAGATGCCTGTGTGCATTTTAATGATGCGGATACAACCTTCTGCACAAAAATTGAACGTGATTTTCTGCGTGCATTAATGGGGGGATGTTCTACTCCTATCAGCGCTTATGCAGAAATGAAAGAAGATGAAATTCATTTCATCGGAAATATTTTATCGCTCGACGGAACAAAGAAAGCAGAATACGAAACAACCGTTCCTGTTTGGGAAGCTTCCGACTTAGGCGAATTTGCTGCAGAAGAAATATTGAATACAGGCGGACAAGCCATTGCCGACGAAATTCGCAATGCCACAAAATAAGATTCACATACTATCTACCCGGCCATTGAGTGCATCATTGGTAGCAGAAGCTGCAACTGCAGGTATTGCTGTTGATCAATTATCATTTATTGAAACAGAGCCGATACAGGATATTGCCACGCAGCAGGAGATTGAACAGGCCTATCTGCAATCGGCAACAGTTGTATTTACCAGCATGAATGCAGTGGATGCAGTAGTAGCCTGGCAGGATGGTCAACAACCTGATTGGGTGATTTATTGCATGGGCAATACCACAAAAAAATTGCTGCAGGAAAGTTTCGGTACACACAGTGTAGTTGGTACAGCCAACAATGCAGCAGAACTGGCGGAGCTTATTGCAGAGGAAAGTGATGCAGAAGAAGTGATTTTCTTTTGCGGTGAACAACGCAGAGATGAATTGCCGGCCATCCTTCGTAAAAAAGGAATTGATGTGCAGGAAATTCTGGTGTACGAAACCATTCACACACCACACAAAATAAGTAAAGAGTACCAGGCCGTTTTATTTTACAGTCCCAGTGCCGTAAGCAGTTTTTTCAGCAACAATAAAGTACCTGCGCAAACAATTTTGTTTGCCATTGGTAATACAACAGCAAAAACAATCCAACAATATTGTAACAATACCATCATCGTAGGCAAAGCACCCGGCAAAGAAGAACTGGTACGGCAGGCGATGGAATATTTTTCGTGAATTGTCAATGGTGAATGGTGAGTGTAAGCACTCATGCATCACAACTGACGGCTAACGAATCACAACTCACGACTATGACTCAACTAAAGAACGACTTATTACTAAAAGCACTCAGAGGAGAAACGGTAGAACGTCCGCCGGTGTGGATGATGCGCCAGGCAGGAAGATATTTACCCGATTATATTAAGCTGCGGGAAAAATATGATTTCTTCACCCGCTGTCAAACACCGGAGCTTGCAACAGAAATTACTTTGCAACCTGTTGATCAGGTAGGTGTAGACGCAGCGATTATCTTCAGTGATATACTGGTAATTCCGCAGGCGATGGGTGTGGAAGTTTTGATGGAAGAAGGCAAAGGACCATTACTGCCAAAAACAATCAAAACACAACAAGATATTGATGCGTTGATTACTGTTGGCGCAGAAGAAAGTCTGAAGTATGTGTATGATGCATTGGCATTAACCAAACGTGAATTAAATGGTCGTGTACCACTCATTGGTTTTGCCGGTGCACCATGGACGCTTCTTTGTTACATGGTGGAAGGTAAAGGCAGCAAAACATGGGATAAAGCAAAACAGTTTGCTTATACAGAACCTGCAATGGCACACCAACTCTTACAGAAGATAACCGATATTACCATTGTGTATTTGAAGCATCAGGTAAAAGCCGGTGCAGACACCGTGCAGGTGTTCGACAGCTGGGCAGGTTCTTTATCACCAGCCGATTTTCAAACATTTGCTCAACCTTATTTATTCCAGATTGCAGAAGCATTGAAAGATGATGCACCTGTCATCCTTTTCCCTAAAGGAACATGGCATGCGTTGAAAGACATCAGCGAAAGTGCAGCAAGCGGTGTGGGAATCGATTGGTGTATTACGCCGCAAATGGCAAGAGAATTTACGCAGAACAAGATCACCATCCAGGGAAATTTTGATCCGGCGAAATTATTAGCACCCATTCCTGAGATCAAGAAAGCAGTAAAAGAAATGATTGACGCATTTGGTACACAACGATACATTGCCAACTTAGGTCATGGTATTACACCAAATGTTCCTGTTGATCATGCAAAAGCATTTGTAGAGGCAGTGAAGGAATATAAATTGTGAGTGGTCAATGGTCAATGGTGAATATCTGACTGTAAGAACCCATTGACAATTCACCATTCACTATTCACAATTATATGGACGTAAAACAAACCTGGATAGCATTCATTCACGATTTGCAGAATCGCATTTGTGCTGCGTTGGAGCAGTGCGATGGCAAAGCTGTATTCGTGGAAGATGAATGGCAACGTGCCGAAGGTGGTGGCGGCAAAACACGTGTGATCGCCAATGGCAATGTGTTTGAGAAAGGTGGAGTAAATACATCAATCGTATTTGGTGATGTAACAGATGCGATGAGAACACAGTTAAAGATCAACGGCAGCAAATGGTTTGCCTGTGGTTTAAGTTTAGTGATTCATCCCATCAACCCGTTTGTACCAACGGTGCATTGCAATTACCGTATGTTTGAGTTGTACAATGAAAAAGATGAAGTGATTGACCGATGGTTTGGCGGTGGCACAGATCTCACTCCCTATTACTTGATGGAAGAAGATGCAAAACATTTTCATCAAACCTATAAAGATGCATGCGATGCATTTGATGCAACCTTCTATCCGAAATTCAAAGAAGAGTGCGATAACTATTTTGTAAACTGGCATCGCAACAAAGAGCGCAGAGGCATCGGTGGTATTTTTTACGATCATCAACGTCCCGACGAAAAGAAGGATGTGAACTTCTGGATTGAGTTTGCACAAAAATGCGGCAACGCATTTATTGATGCGTATGTTCCGATTGTAGAAAAAAGAAAACAAACTGCTTACACTGCAGCAAACAAACACTGGCAGGAAATACGCAGAGGAAGATATGTGGAGTTTAATTTAGTGCACGACAGAGGAACAATCTTTGGTTTAAAAACCAACGGCCGTATTGAAAGTATTTTGATGAGCTTACCTCCTACTGTACGGTTTGAATATAACTATCAACCGCTACCGGGAAGTGAAGAAGATAAATTATTACAAGCCTGTTTACACCCGAGAGATTGGCTGAATGAAATTTCAGATGAAGAACGTAATGCATGGGCGAAACGTTCAAACTCTTGCTAACATTTTAAACTGATTATATGTATCTGCAAAGAAGAAATAGAATCACGAGAAAGTCCGAAGCCATTAGAAGCATGGTAAGAGAAACCATTCTTACGCCAGATGATTTCATTGTTCCGCTTTTTATTGATGAAGGCGAGAATGTAAGAACAGAGATCGCTTCCATGCCCGGTTACTATCGTAACAGTTTAGATGTAACAGTAAACGAGGTGAAAGAACTCTGGAGCATGGGTTTGAAAAGTGTGTTGCTCTTTGTAAAATCGAAAGATGAATTAAAAGATAACACCGGCAAAGAAGCATGGAATAAAGACGGACTGATGCAACGCAGCATCAAAGCCATTAAAGATGCGGTGCCTGAAATGTATGTGATGACAGATGTGGCACTCGATCCATATTCTTCGTATGGTCATGATGGCATTGTGAAAGATGGGCAGATTGTAAACGATGAAACTGTAGAAGCTTTGGTGAAGATGAGTATCTCTCATGCAGAAGCGGGTGCTGATATGGTGGCACCCAGCGATATGATGGATGGCCGTATCGGTGCAATAAGAAAAGGACTGGAAGAAAATAATTTCATCAACACGGGTATCATGAGCTACAGTGCAAAATATGCATCCTGTTTCTATGGTCCTTTCCGTGACGCCTTAGATAGTGCGCCGGGCTTTGGTGATAAGAAGACGTACCAGATGGATTATGCCAACCGCATTGAAGCCATTAAAGAAACTGTGATGGATGTGGAAGAAGGTGCAGACATTGTGATGGTGAAACCTGCATTGAGTTATTTAGACATCATCCGTGAAGTAAAGAATGCCGTGAATGTTCCGGTAAGTGCTTACAACATCAGTGGTGAATATGCCATGATTAAAGCCGCAGCAGAAAAAGGATGGATCAATGAAGACAAAGCCATCATGGAAGTACTGACATCGATTAAGCGTGCAGGCGCAGATTTGATAGCTTCTTACTTTGCAAAAGACTTTATTAGAATAATGGGCCACTAAGTCACAAAGGCACTAAGGCATTTTTCCTTTGTGCTGCTTTCTGTCTTAGTGCCTTCGTGGCAAAAACATAAAACGATGTACGAAAAAAGCAAAGAACTATTCGAACGGGCACAGAAAAGTATTCCGGGTGGAGTTAACTCTCCCGTACGTGCATTTAAAAGTGTAGGTGGTACGCCACTGTTTATGCAAAAAGCAAAAGGTGCTTACATGTATGATGCAGATGGTAATCAATACATCGATTACATTGCTTCATGGGGCCCCATGATTCTTGGTCATGCACATGAACCTATTGTAAAAGCCATTCAGGAAAAAGCAGTTGATTCAACTTCGTTTGGTGCGCCAACGGAATTGGAAATTGAAATGGCTGAGTTAATTCTCAGCATGGTACCGAATGTTGATATGATCCGCATGGTGAGCAGCGGTACTGAAGCCTGTATGAGTGCCATCCGTTTGGCACGAGGATATACCGGACGAAATAAGATCATCAAGTTTGAAGGACATTATCACGGTCATGCTGATTCATTTTTAGTAAAAGCAGGTAGTGGTGTGGCCACCTTCAATATTCAAACAGTGCCCGGCGTAACGGCTGGTGTAGCGAACGATACATTAACTGCTGCATATAACGATCTGGATGCAGTAAAAAAGTTAGCAGCAGAACATAAAGGAGAAATTGCAGCCATCATTGTGGAACCTGTTGCAGGCAACATGGGTTGTATTTTACCACAGCCCGGTTTTCATGAAGGCTTACGCAAACTCTGCGATGAAGAAGGAATTGTTTTCATTTTTGATGAAGTGATGACAGGCTTTCGTTTAGCCGCAGGTGGTGCACAGGAACGTCTTGGTATTAAAGCCGACCTGGTTACGTATGGTAAAGTAATCGGCGGCGGTATGCCTGTTGGTGCGTTTGGTGGTAAGAAAGAAATTATGCAACACATTGCGCCGTTAGGAAATGTGTATCAGGCCGGAACATTGAGTGGCAACCCGATTGCGATGATCGCCGGTTATACGTTGCTTACAGAATTAAAGAACAATCCCTCTATTTACAAAGAGCTGGAAGAAAAAACTATTTACTTGCGTGATGGATTGAACGAAGTTTTGACAGCATGGGGGCAACCTTACATCATTAACCAACTTGGTTCAATGATCAGCATTCACTTTAGTGATCATGCAGTAGTTGATTTTGCAACAGCAGCATCAGCCAATAATGAACTGTTCAAAAAATATTTTCATGCCATGTTGAAGCGTGGGGTGTATTTGCCGCCATCTGCTTTTGAAAGCTGGTTCCTCAACAATGCATTAACGTATGCAGATTTAGATAAGACCATTGCGGCAACCAAAGATAGTTTGCAGGAACTTGTTTGATTTGTCTGACGTCCTCGTCTGACAAATTACTTACTAACAACAAAGCGATTCAACATTGAATCGCTTTGTTGTTTCATGTCGAAACATGGTTGTCAGACGTGGGCGTCAGACAACGACAGAAACTATTTCACTTCAAACAATTCTCTCAACCGGATGTCTGTGCTGGAGCTGCCGATCATCATACGAAACATACCCGTCTCAATTACTTCTTTCAGATGCACATCCAGCATCGTCAACAAATCGGGAGTAATCGTAAATGTTACTTCTTTTTCTTCACCCGGGTTTAACGTGATGCGCTGAAAACCTTTTAACTCTTTGATCGGTCTTGCAACAGATGCCAGTTCATCGTGCAGGTATAACTGTACTACTTCATCTGCCTTGTATTTTCCTGTGTTCTTTAATTTGAATTTTACTGTAAGATTTTCTCCAGCCTTGATCTGCTTTTTTTCTAACTGTAAATCGGAATAACTAAACTGCGTATAACTCAAACCAAATCCAAACGGAAACAAAGGCTGTCCGGTAAGATTGTTATAATCATCGCCTCTTCCTGTTGGTTTATGATTATATACCAATGGCAACTGTGCTTCCGATACAGGAAAAGTAATCGGCAACTTACCTGATGGCGAACGATCACCAAACAATACATCCGCAACCGCTTCACCACCTGCATCTCCGGGATACCAAACATCCAGTATAGCAGGTACCTGATCGATCCAGTTATTCATGGTGATAGCACTGCCGCCTACCAACAATACAACAACAGGCTTACCTGTTGCCGCAATTCGTTTGATCATTTCTTCCTGCAAACCTGGTAAATGCAGCAAGGCCCTGTCATTAAACTCACCTTCTTCTATACCCGCAACTATAATCGCTAAATCGCTGTTTGCTGCTAACTGAACCGCTTCGTTGATTTTTATTTCTGCATGATCTGTAACCCCTACATTCCAGATAAGACGAAACCATGCATTACCTGCCGGTTCAAAATATTCAATACGCAGATCGTATGCTTTTCCTTTTTCAAAATAGAAATCAACAAGTTTTGTTGAATAAGATTGCTTTTTCCAGTTATCGATGATGAGTTTATTGTTGAGGTACAAACGATATCCATCGTTACCATCAATACCAATTTTATACCTACCTGTAACAGGAGACTCGAGTATACCTGTCCAGCGTGCAGAAAAGAAATCATAGTTGATCTTAGCAGCATCAGGCGAAAACAAAGTCCATTGAAAATTGATCGACTCATCTGTTCGTGTAAGCGTAGGTTGTCCCTGCATAGTTACGTTATTAAAATATTCGCCCTGTAACCCTTTTATCCGTTTGCCATTCTGCATAGTAAATAAATGATTGCCCGGAACAAATGTCCATGTACGATGTTGCCTGCCCGGACCCGCAGCGTATTTTACTTGCGTGTTGCTGCCAACTTTTTGCTGAATACCTTGCAGGATAGAAATTTTCTGATTGCCCGGCCCGCTGTAACCACCCAATCTTGCTTCTGTTGCATCAACTCCAATAACAGCAATTTTTTTCAACGATTTATTTAATGGCAACACAGTAGCTCTGCTTTTACCAAACACATCATTCTTCAACAACACAAACGAACGAACAGCGGCTTCTTTTGTTAATACACGATGTTCGGCTCCAGTCCATTTTTCTAACTTGCTTTCATCGATATAAGGCTGTTCAAATAAACCCAATTCAAATTTCACACGCAACACTCTTGCAACCGCACTATCAATCACAGCAGGATTCATACTTCCATCAAGAAAAATTTTATTGAACAGTTTGTGATGTTCGTATGCTGTTTGAAAAATTACATCCAATCCGTTCTCGATTGATTTCTTACCTGCTTCTGCATAATCTGCAGCTGTAAAATGCAGCACATTGGCCCCACCGGTTGCACCGGCATCGGATAACACAAAACCTTTAAAGCCCCAATCGTTCCGCAGCTTTTTGTTCAACAACCAATCATTGGCAGAACAGGGTGAACCATCGAGTGAGTTATACGCAGTCATAATACTTCTTGCCCCACCCTTCTGCACCACTGCTTTAAACGGAACAAAATAGGTTTCTTCCAGCAACCGTTCGTTGTAATGAATGGGATAACTGTCTCTGCCTCCTTCACCCTGATTCACTGCAAAGTGTTTTGGATTAGTTACTACGCCCCGTTGTTCAAATGCTTTTACAAATGAAACACCCATCGCTGCACTGAGGAAAGGATCTTCCCCATAAGTTTCTTCCACTCTTCCCCAACGCACATCCGTTGCAATATTTACCACAGGTGAAAGTATATGACGAATGCCTCTTGCTTTTGTTTCTTTTGCAATGGCAGCGGCAACATGATTCATCAACGTAGTATCCCAAGTTGCTGCTAAGGCAATGGATTGAGGGAATGCAGTTGCTTCATCCCGCACCAATCCGTGTAATGCTTCATCAAATGCAATAATGGGAATGCCCAATCTTGTTTGCTCTACAAAGTATTTTTGAATGGCATTGATCTTTGCCAATGTTTGCTGTGCAGTTTGTCCCGACTTGTAATTAAGCAATTGTGCAGCTACACCCTGCTGTTGCTGCACGGTATTTACCTGGAAACCAAAAATGCCATTCTTGTAATCAGATGGGTTTGCACCCAGATCGCCGGGGATCATAAACAGTTGCCAGAATTTCTCTTCTGCTGTCATCCGTTGCAGCAGATCTTTCACCCGAACATCAACCGGAAGATCGGAACGTTTATACGCAGGTACTGTTTGTGCAGAAATAAAATGAGCACTAAAAACAAGGGAAAATAGAACAATTATTTTTTTCATATACTGCGTGCAAAAAAAATCAAAATTACGAAGGCTGGCTACACTTTATTTTCATTCGTCAGACGATAAGATCAATTCAACAGCAACTCATCAACAAATATCCAGCCTTTATCGCCTTTACCCGGATGCCATGCAGGCAATTTGCCCACAGGTGTTGCAATGAGCTTAATGTATTTTACTGTCGTGGCCGGAAACTTACATTCAAATCCTTTCATGGCAACAGGCATCAACTTCACCGGTTGTTCGGGTTTTAACCGGCCTAAGAGTTTCAAATTTTTTGCATCATTTCCGCCCCACACTTCAACCTGTTGCGGCGGCATAATATAACTTCCTACATCAACCAATGTGCTTAAGGTAACGCTTTCCAGCCGCACAGGTTTTGAAAACGGCAACAAACATTCCATCCTGTTTTCACGAAAAGCAATCCAGTTGCCTAACTGAAAATTGCGTTCACCTTTTTGCAGATCGAACAAAGTTTTACCACTTTCATCTTTATACTTTTCATTCGGTTTGCTGATGTACACTATTGTATCAGGCTTGTAGGTACTTTTATAAAAACGTGTTTCAAAAACATCACTGCTGATCCATCCTCTCTTGTATGCTTTTGCACGGATGAATGTGTTGCTGTTTATTTCTTCGGTTCCTTTAAAAACTGCAGACTGTACACTGTCCGGTTCACTGCCATCAGTTGTATAACGGATAACGGCACCCTGTATATAATGCTTCAGCTTTAAGGGAACAGGCTCGCCGGTTAAAAATGTTTCTTCATTCAGCAATACAGGCGGCGACAGTTTCAAAATCGTTGTATCGCCTTTATAACCGGTAACAAAATCGATGGTCTTCAATTTTTGTTGTAAACGCTCCACCTCATTATCAGCAATTTTCGTATCCCACACATAAACCGTCTTCAGTTCAGGAAATCCACGCAACTGTTCCAATTGTGCAATAGTAATTTTGTTACCTGCCAAACTAAGACTTCGTAAAAATTTCAGCTTCTTCAATGCCTGTATGCTGTTGCCACTAATACCGGTGAATGATAGATTTAAACGGCGAAGATTTTCAAATCCGCTGATGAATTGAAGATCGGCATCCTGCAACGGCATTTTTGCAAGGTCGAGTGAAACAATTTGCTTTTTAATTTTTTCCAGCTCTTTCAATTGCTCACTTTTAAACAGGTTACTGTTGAAAAAATTAACCGCTAACGCAGGTGACCCATCTGCTTCTCTGCTTACTACTCTGTTGACAGTATTGAGTTTTGCAACAAGTGCCGCATCAGCTTCTTCAAAATCGTAGACAGGTGTCGCAGATGATGAAAATAATCTTGTTGCAATTAGTTGCAGACTGTCGCCCACTGGAAGTTGTGCAACACGCAATTTAAAATCAGCTCCTTTTCGTATCCAGTACGTCAATATTGCAATCTCTTCATCAGTAAGTTGTGGTTTACCTTTCGGTGGCATGTGTTTCTTTTGCTCCATCGGTAAGTGTACACGTTGCAATAACAAACCAAGATCGGCAACAGTTGTATCCCAAAGTTTTCCATTCTTTCCACCTTTCAACAACAGTTCTTCCGATTGCATCACCAGTTCGCCTTTTGCTTTGTTGTTGTTATGACAGGAAATACATTTTGCTTCAAGTATCGGTTTTACCATGTGCGTAAACACTTCTGCATCTTCCATCGCAACAGGCGTTTCTTTCTGTAACTGCTGCAACGGAGCTGTAAGAAATGTTTCGCCATGTGTTACGCCTGCACCTAAATGCCCGGTAACGATGATCAGTAGTAATGCAATAAAAGAAGTACCAACAGTTACAATCTTCCTTGTTTGTATTTTTTGATGAAAAGCATACCAACCCAACGTAAACCATGCAATAGCAATACCGCCCCATTTATGCCACAACAATGCATCTGCATCATAACCTTCTTCTTTCGAAAGAAACAAACCCATGAGCGATGTTGTAACTGCTGTAAACGCAGCTATCAGCAAAACAAATGAAACTGCATTTGCATAAGTAATTTCTGTGGGTGTTTTATGTGGCGGAAGAAACAATACAGCCAATGCATAAACAACAATCAGCACCAAAGGAAAATGAAGTACCAGCGGATGCATACGGCCCGCAATCTGCAACCATACAGGAACAGCAAGCCTGCTCTCAAATACTACTAAAAACAAGAGCAGGCAATTGAATACCAGCGATACATTAAAGAGGATAGCTTTCCAGCGTTGCATATAATCAGTAAACTTTTATTTCATCAATAAACAACCATGCATGATTTCCTTTTCCTGCATGCCAGTCGGGAATAGGTGTTACCGGTAACAGTACCAGTTTAAGTTTGTTTGTTTTTACCTTACGCTTTACCGCTACTTTTTTTGAAACAGTTCTGCGGGGTGCCTGTTGTTCAAACAACTGCTGTTCATCAGCAGCCTGCACAAATACTTTTTGTTGTTCATCATAGTAGTACAGTTGTATCTGCTGCGGTAAAAAAATCCAGCTGCCTTCGTCCTGCAACAGATCAACAAGCACTGTATTGATCTGCTCCTGCTTTTGCAGATGAATCAACACTTCAACTGTATCACTGTTATAACCAAGCCATGTGCCGTTCCGGAAATGTAAACTGCCACCGGCATTATCATACAGTATATCCTTTTTACTGCTGCTGTATTGCTCATGCGGCTTCGTAAACTCCATCACTGCAATCGGCTTTCCATCTTTTACAAATTCAACTTCTGCTGTTGCAGATGGCAGAAAGTTTTTACCGAAGGCTTTTACTTTCACCAATGTTTGCTTTGTAATTGTTACAGGGTTACTGTAAAGCAAATCATTTACCGTTGGTTCTTTTCCATTTAAGGTATAACGTACTTCTGCACCGGGCTGATTAAACTGTATACTGAACGATGTACTGTCTTTAAAAAAAGCTGATTCGTATTTCAACATAGGCGTTGCCAATTGAAATACCTGCTGGCTATGTGCCTGCAACGCTAAATGAAAAAGCAGATATATTAAAAGCTTCTTCATTGTACAGGCGATAATTTATAAGGATAAACCCTGCCGGAATTCCATTGTGCCACATACAGGTTTTCTTCATCGTCAATACAAACATCGTGTGGGTATTGAAATACTTTAATGGTCTGGTACATTTCATCGGGCAGCCCATTATTATACGCAGGTAAATTGCCTCCGATGTTTGAAACCACTTTGTAGTTTTTATCCAGTATCAATACAAAACCCGATTGCTCTCCTTGCCGTGCGTTAGTTTGCAAAACGGCAGCATACAAATAATCGCCTTTAATCACTGGTCTGCAAACCCAAGCACCGGGCAATGCAATCGTGTTGATATATGTTCCATCGAGTGTATACCGCTTAAATGCATTTTGCTGGCGTGAGCTTACCACCAAACATGGATTGCTTTTATCTCTGTCATCAATACAAATACCATGTGCATTCATTAAATATTCATCACCTGTTCCTCTGCCACCAAAATGCCGGATGTAGTTTCCTTTGTAATCGTACTGGATAATAAAGTCTTTTCCATAACCATCTGCTACATAAATATCACCATTGGGTGCAATCGCTGTTTCAGTAGGAATATATTCTTCTGCTTTGCTGTATGCATTAATTTCTTTCGGATAATGAAGCTTCATCAACTGCTTTCCATCGGTAGTTGTTTTAATTACCTGGTGCAACTCATTATCACAAATGAACAACACATCGGTTCCGTTTTCATTGAACAGCGTTAAACCATGTGCGCCGGGGTAATCATGTCCCCAACTGTTGATGAGCTTTCCACTCTTATCATACAGAATCACATTGTTCTTTGTTTCATTGGTCAATAAAATAATGCGGCCCTGTTGATCCTGCACCATTTCATGACAATCCTTTACCGGGTATTGCGCTGCATTTAACTGACTCCATTTTGTATTGATGCGATAACGTTTGTTGTTATGACCAAGAATGGTTTCCTGTTTTGCTGCACCAATAATTGCAGGCGCACATATTAGACCTGCTGCAGTAATGGAACTTTGTTTGATGAATTGCTTACGGTTCATAGTGTATAATTATGCGATCAACCCATTTACTACTTTACCTGCAACATCGGTTAGTCGAAAACGACGACCGAGATATTTAAACGTAAGCTTTTCATGATCAAGCCCCATCAGGTGCAATACCGTTGCATGAAAATCGTGTACATGCACCGGATCTTTAATGATGTTGTAACCAAACTCATCTGTTTCGCCATACACGCCGGGCTTTACACCACCGCCTGCCATCCAGATGGTAAAGCAACGAGGATGATGATCACGACCATAATTTTCTTTGGTTAAAACACCCTGGCAGTAATTGGTACGACCAAACTCTCCACCCCATATCACCAATGTTTCATCGAGTAATCCACGTTGTTTTAAATCGGTGATCAACGCTGCAGATGCCTGGTCAACATCCTGGCATTGTCCTTTTATTTCCGATGGCAAATTGTTATGTCCATCCCACCCTTGATGATAGAGTTGTATAAAGCGTACACCATTCTCCGATAATTTTCTTGCAAGCAAACAGTTGGCTGCATACGTACCGGGTGTTAAACAATCAGGACCGTACAGCTTAATAATATCTTCCGGCTCTTTACTGAGGTCGGTAATATCGGGCACTGCTGTTTGCATGCGATACGCCATCTCGTATTGCTGCACTTTTGCAGTGATCTCCGGATCGCCAAACTCTTTATACGATTCATCATTTAATGCAGCCAGCTTATCTAACATTCTTCTGCGATCGGCTTTATCAATGCCTTCGGGATTGTTGAGATACAATACGGGGTTATCGCCACTGCTGAACTGCACACCTTGGTGAAATGAATCTAAAAATCCATTGCTCCATAATTTGGAATACACACCTTGCCCATTACCTCTTCCCTTCGACAACAACACACAAAACGCAGGCAGGTTTTTATTTTCACTTCCCAAACCATAACTCAACCACGAACCCATACTTGGACGATTACCTACCTGTGCACCTGTTTGAAAAAATGTTAATGCAGGATCATGATTAATAGCTTCGGTATACATCGATCGAACAATACATAAATCATCCACTACTTTCGATGTGTGCGGCAACAACTCACTGATCCATGCTCTGGCTGCACCGTATTGATTGAACTGAAATGCTGTACCTGCCAATGGAAATTTTTCCTGTCCTGCCGTCATACCTGTTAATCGTTGACCCATGCGAATGGAAGCAGGCAAATCCTGTCCATACATTTGTTGCAGCATCGGTTTATAATCAAACAGATCAAGTTGCGATGGTGCTCCGTTCTGAAACAAATAAATAATGCGTTTTGCTTTGGGTGCAAAATGCGGCAGCCCGGTCAGCATCATTTCTTCTTCACTCTTACCAAACAAATCGGGCATCAGCAACGAACCCAATGCGGCACCACCAATACCCATTCCTACCTGTGTAAGGAACCGCCTGCGGTTAATATTTAGTTTGTGTTCAAGAAATTCGTTTTGCATAATTTTTTATTTAGTCGGCGTTCACTTCTTTGGTCAACAACTGTTGCGTCGCATGCCGAAGTTTTATTCGGCATCAAGACCGAAGCGTCTTGACACTTCATCCTCTTTAATTCTATTCATCTTACCAGGCGTTCCTATGGAACGCAAATACCACTTTATATCTTGTTACCCGGCAAATGTTCCTATGGAACATAAACTCAGTAAACAGTACTTGTCATCTTTTTCCCGTAGGGACATTTCACAGGTAGCTAAATGATACGATCAGGTTTCCGTTCCATAGGAACGGTTGGTGCTTTTACAATAAACTCATCCGTTGCTATAATCCTATAATCTCACAAATCCCGGTTCAAACAATCATTTCACAATTGCTTCTTCCAGGTTATAAATCGTATTGATGGTTTTCATTACTGCAGCCAGCTGCTGTGCATTCAATTGTTTGTTGAGCGGATACTCACCCACTTTAAGAGTAACGGCTGCATTTAATTTGTTTTGCTGAAATAACTGCAACTGTTCATCGTAATATACTTTCAATATTTTTTGCTCCGCTGCAGATGGCTGCCGGCAAATAATTAACCGGAATGCCTTGTTTATCTTTTCTTCTACAGTTGATTGTTCGCCGAGCAGTTGCTGCGCCAGTACACGTGATGCTTCAAGCACTGCAGGATCATTCATCATAATCAAGGCTTGCAACGGTGTGTTTGTCTTCAACCGTTTTACTTCGCATTGATCCCGGTTGCTGGCATCGAACATAATCATGTTCGGAGGAGGAACAGTAAGCTTAATAAAATTATACAGTCCACGCCTGTACAAGGCTTCGTTATGATCCTGCCTGTACGTTGCCAATACTCCACGACCCGATGATGCTGCTTCCCAAATACCTTTGGGTTGATATGGTTTTACACTTGCACCGCCGATTGTTTTAACCAACAGACCGCTGCTGGATAAATACATGTCACGAATAAACTCTGCTTTTAATCGTTGACGTGGTGCTCTTGCCAAATAAACATTCTCCGGGTCTTTTTGTAAATGCTGCTGAGTAACTTTTGCAGATTGTCTATATGCAGCAGAGGTTACAATCTGTTTCACCAATCTTTTTATATCCCAGCCGTTCTCCATAAAATCGACAGCCAGCCAATCGAGTAATTCCGGATGCGAAGGCAACTCTCCCTGCATACCAAAATCACCAGATGTTTTCACCAATCCTTTTCCAAAAAACTCCTGCCATACCTGGTTTACAAATACTCGTGCTGTAAGCGGATTGTTTCTGTCAACCGTCCATTTCGCAAGGCCTAACCTGTTACGTGGAAATTTTGTGGTATCAAATTTCATTACGGCTTTTACAGCAGATGCTTGTACCTCAACTCCCGGTTGATCGTACACCCCACGGTTGAGTACATAGGTTTTACGCAATGTATCGAGTTCGCCCATTACCGATACCATTAATGCATTGGTATCTTTTGCATTGATATAGTTGAGCAGATTTTTCCTGTCTTCGGCAGTAATGGTAAGCACTGGATTTTTTGCGGGTTGCGATGCTGTTACATCACCTTCAAAACCTTTTTCTTTGGTGTTATTGAAAAACGCCAGCAACGAATAATAATCTTTCTGCGAAAAAGGATCATACTTATGATCGTGGCATTGAGCACATTCAATCGTAATTCCAAGAATACCTTTGGTGAATGTTTTTGTTTTGTCAATCAAATATTCAACACGGTATTCTTCATCAATCACACCACCTTCTTCGGTGTATTTGTGATTGCGGAAAAAACCGGTAGCCAATATATTTTCTTTTGTTGCTTGTGGCAACAGATCGCCTGCTACCTGACAGGTAATAAACTCATCGTACGGAATATTTTTATTAAATGCATGAATAACCCAATCACGCCAGGGCCATTGTGTGCGGATGTTATCATCCTGGTAACCGTAACTATCAGCATAACGTGCAACATCCATCCAATGCGCCGCCATCTTTTCGCCGTACTGCGGAAGTTGCAGCAATGCATTCACCATATTTTCATAAGCTGCCTCCGACTTATCAGCTAAAAACCGATCCATCATTTCGATGGTTGGAGGCAGACCTGTCAAATCAAAACTTACACGCTTCAATAAACGTTCTTTATCTGCTTCTTCATTCGGCTCTAAACCTGTTTCTTCCAGTTTGGCTAAAATGAACCGATCGATTTCATTCTTTACCCACTTCTTATTTTTTACTTCCGGCAGCGGCGCTTTTACCGGTGCCGTAAATGCCCAATGGGGTTCGTACTTCGCTCCCTGTTTGATCCATTTTTTTACCAACGCAATTTCATAGGAAGTGAGGCTGCCCAAATGCGATTCGGGTGTAGGCATTACCATTGCCGAATCTGTAGAGCTAATTCGATTCACTAACTCCGACAGTTCGGGTTTGCCGGGCACAATGGCAAAAGCTCCTTTGGTATCACGCAGCGGCGCATAGGCACTATCGGCAATGTCTAACCGTAAACCGGCTTCTCTGTGGCCGGGGTCGGGACCATGGCATTTAAAACATTTATCGGAAAAGATGGGGCGGATGTGAAAATTGTAACTGACGTTTTTGGGTAACGCCCCTTCGCTCCTGCCCTTGTTAAAACAGGAAGCAGCTGTTACAATAACTGCAAGAATGAATAAAGTACAAGCAAGCAATCGGTTCATGATACAAGCGGCAATTATATGATTTTTCAGATCGTTTTATAGATCCACCGTCAGCTGCAATGCAGGCAATGCCCACACAACAGATGAATTAAATATAACACTTGTAATCAGAGTTTCAGCCAAACTATTCAGCCGGGGCGTTCTTTTACAAACGCTCAACAGCCTGTTCGTGCTCAAACAAATGTATTGATTCACCTGTATATAACAAAGGGGCTGAACTTTATTCTACATAAATCTCAGCCCCTTACTTCATCAAAATATGCGGTTGCTACGCTACTTTTTCATCACTACTTAACGCAACAGCGGGTTGTTCTTTTTTACTTTTTGTTTTCTTCTTCATCTTGTTCAGCCAGATCATTGTGCCGGTAATTGGTAAACTTGTAGCAATTAAACAGGCAAGGAAATAAAGAATCTTGGTAAACGTGCCGTATACATTACCAACATGGATGGCTTTAATAGAACCTGCAATACGTTCGTTAAATGGCTTCTGCTTAAAAATATCCAGTTTTACAATTTTACCTGTAGCCGGTTCCATGGTAATACGGTCGCTGGCAGCAGGTGCAAAGAAACCCAGCTTTGTTTTGCTGATCATTGTTTTTGCAGCAGCATCGGCCGGCAATGTAATCACATAGTTGCCGGTATAGGGCAGTGCATTATCAGCAGCTTTTATATAATCAGCAATGGATAGTTGCGTAACAGCCAAAGAAGCACTATCCATTGCCTCTTTTTTCTTTCCTTCACCTTCTTTGCGTTCGCCGGCTTTTGCTCCATCTGCCGGTTTATACGTGCCGAGTGTTTTTTGCAAACCTGTTCGGTACCATTCAAAACTCCATTGCGGACCGGTTAAGCCCATCAACAATAAAAAGATGAGTGCATAAAATGCAAGTGTATTATGCAGATCATGGTTTATACGTTTCCATCCTGCATTCCATTTTATCTTCAACCCCTGTTTCCAGAATTTTACTTTTTGCGGAAACCAGATAATTAGACCGGTGATGCACCCCAATGTAAAAATGATGGTTGCAAATCCTGTGATCCAACTGCCCAGCTTCCTGTTCTCAACACCATTAATAATTGGCATTTTTACTTTATCGAGCAATAACCAACGATGCAGGCTGAACATTGAACCCATAAATTCTTTCGTGCCGTTCTTCTCTTTGGAGTTGCCGGTTATTTCTCCAGTGTATGGATTTACAAAATAGGTAGTGCCACCTCTCGGGCCTTCTTCACCGGCTTTCTTTACATTGAACTGATAGGTACGATTTAGTTCAGCCGGAATAGTTACACCGGTTATTGTACCCCCTGTTTCCTGTTTTACTTTTTCCAGCAACGAATCAACTGCCATACGTTCTTTACCTGCAACAGGTTGCACTTTGTATAAATGCGGAGCTGCTTTCTCCGTTAATTCGGTATTAAATACATACACCGTACCGCTGAAACATACAGCAATTACAATCAATCCGCTGCCGAGGCCCAGCCACAAATGAATATCGTTAACCAACTTTCTTAATTTCTGCCAGCGTGTTTTACTGATTTCCTGTTTCGCCATTACTGAAATGAATTGCTTTTACTTTTGGGATTTATGATAAAAGGGGCACGCTGTTTACGTGTCCCTTTTAGACGATCTTTATTTATTTTTCCTGCTTCGAACCTGTTAGAACACATGATTACAGTAATCGGATTCTTATTTAAAAACAGGAAAATTCGAGAGAAGTGTCAACATAAAAAAACTTCACCCATACGGTGAAGTTTTTTTATGAACTCGCCTTATTTAAAATTTTGCTCCGATGCTGAAAAAGAATGTCCGTCCATCTGCTGGAAGCGCACCGGGACCGGGATAACCACCTGCCCTGCGTGTGAAATATTTTTCGTTGGTAAGATTATTAATACCTGTTTTAATACTTACATTTTTCTTTACACGTAACGAAGCTGTAATATCTGTAACCGTATAAGAAGGAATTAAACCATTTTGTGCATTGGCAGTTGGTGCAACTGTGTTGTTTGCATCTGCAAAGGCATCGCTTACATAACTTAACTGGCCTGTTAAAGAAAATCCTTTGATGGAGTAAGTAATACCGCTTCTTAAAATATGCTCAGGTGCATTTTCAACTTTTTTATTCTGCAGATTACTTTGCACTAATTCATTGTTGCTGTTTTTGGTAATAACTTTAAAGTTTCCATAACGTGCATCGGTATAGCCGTAAGAAACAAACAGATTGATATTACCCCATGTTGATTTTTCTGTAATTGCTTTTACGGGATTAAACTCAATCAATCCTTCAAAACCTTTACTTGAGCTGTTGCCTACGTTTGTACGATAGTTATAAAAACTTCCATCTGCACGTTGTTGTACAATGGTTCCAATACGGTTATTGTATTGCAGGTAAAACGCACTTACATCAAAAAACAAATAAGAACCAAATCGTCCACGGTAACCAAAATCGGCATTATAACCTTTTGCATCTTTAATGTTTTGATCTACCACATCTGTTGTGGGTGGAGCCGTTAAATCGGCAAACTGCACAGGGCGGTACGCCTGAGTAATGTTTGCATACAACTCACTCATTGACGTAACGTGATATTCTGTACCAATGCCGGCCAGCACAAACCCACGGCTGCGTTGCTGATTTTGCAGCAATATTTCGTTGCCTCCGCTGAAGCCGTTACGGCCGCTTGCTTTACCAACGATGTACTCGTAACGTACACCCGGAATAACAATGAATTTATCCGTAATTCTGAAAATATTCTCAGCATGTACTGCAGCATTAATGGTATTAAAATCAATATCTCTTGTCCAGATACCATCACTCACCGTCATATCATAATCAGTACCGGTGCTTCCTTTTCCATCTGCAGCATAACGCAAAGTTGCACCTTGGTAAGCACGTGCACCCACTGAAAAAGAATTTTTCATTTTCCCTAACTGATACGCACCGAGGTAACGCACTTCCAAACCATAATTCCGGTAATCGTCTTCGTTTAAATTACGGGCATTGTATTGATTGGTTGTTTTGTTGATGGTATCCTTTACCGTAATTCCTCCGGAAGGAAAATAGCCAACACTGTTACGATCGCCATGTACCGCAAACAGTTTTACATTGAGGCGGGATTGATCGTTGAATTTATAATCACTAACAAGTGCAGCTGTTGTCCAGCTAACATCAAACCAATTACGGCTGCGGAAACTCTGCTGAATATTTTGCTTCAGCTGCGCATCGGTTAAACCGCCGGGCTGCTGGCTGCGCATATTACTGCGCATCAATTCTGCCGTTACAGAAAATTTTTCGGTAAAGCGATACGTGAACGTACCAAAGCCCGAGTTGTTGTAGTAACGGCTGTTTTGGCGGTAACCATCTGCATTACGATGATCAAAGAAGGCGTAGTAGTGATACTTTTTTGTTTCGCCCCCAACTGCATTATAACTGTTGAACAAACCATTGCTGCCAACAGTCTGCTGTGTTTCAAATTCAAACGGCTTATTAATTTCACTTCCGTTGCGAAGAATATAGTTAACCATACCGCCAAACTGCGGACCGTACTGCAACGATCCATGACCTCTGATAATTTCAATGCGTTGTACTGCCTGCAGCTGCGGATTGTAATAAGCTTCCGGATAACCGTAAGGATCGGCTGCAATATCGTAACCGTTTTGTCTGGTATTAAACTCCCAGCTGCGGTTCGGACTTAACCCTCTTGCTGCAATACCAATCTGGATACCGCTTCCATCGCTCTCCCAAATTTGTATTCCCGGAATTTTAGCCACTACCTGGCGCATGGTATTGGTAACCACATTGCCCTGTACGTTATCTACAACTATTAAAGAATTCTTTTTACCTGCATTGATGTTTACGCCCACAATCTCAGGCAGAAAATGAACATCAGCACGGCTGTTACGCCCTACTACTGTTATATCGGACAAGTATTTTGTATGAAGTTGAGCACTGTCTGTTTTTACTGAATCTTTTTGAGCGGTTGTTTCTAACGCACTTATTGCCAGACAAAAAACTAATAAAATCCTGTTCATAAGTATTTTTTTCAGGTGCAAATGTCAAGCATCGCCAACTGATTCATTTACAGAATAAGGAAAACTGTTTACGCAATACGGAAACAGGCACGCTTTGAGCGTGCCTGTTTGCTAATTAAGAACGGCTGTTCGTTTTCGATACCTTCCACGCCAGACGAGAAACCCTGTAACCGGTAAGCTGGCAGCTATGAGGCTGGCAAAAAAAGCCAGCAGCTTACCCGCAATGCCCAGCACAGCACCTACATGCATATCGTAGTTCATCCGTACAATCTTATCGGCCAGTTTTGCCTCTTTGAAAGTACCATCATAACTGCCCTGTGCCGGCAGATGTTTTCCCGTGTACTGATCGTAATGATAGAAATCGGAATTGTAATACGTGCCGGGTTTGTGATTGATCACCACTTCAAAAGGATCGGTTGACGTATGCGCAAAATAAACACCTATGCTTTCGTTGGACTTTACATCGTTCAAATGTTTTTGCCAGAGATAGTCGGCCATGTTTGCAACTGTTGCCGGTTGTGTAGTATCCGAGACAGGGTGTTTGTCTTCCATCTTTGTTTCGCCGCCACTGGTTATCCAGTAGACCGATTTCGCAAACCATTGAAAGCCGAATACCAATCCGGTGATGGCAAGAAAGATAGCGACCCATGTCATGTAAAAGCCGAGCACATTATGCAAGTCGTAGTTCTTACGTTTCCATGTTGCGCTCCACTTCACACTGAAACGTTGTTTGAGTGCCGCTTTGTTGCGTGGCCACCATAAGATCAATCCGGTGATCATCATCACTAAAAAAACAAGCGTTGCACTGGCAGCAATTGGCTGACCAACTTTATGCGGCAACCATAAATAAAAATGACCATCGAGTACAATGCGGAAAAAATCGTTGGTCATATTTTTATGCTTGAGCACTTCGCCGTTGTAAGGGTTGATGAACACGATCTCGTAATGTGTTTCATCATAATACATCACCGATGCTGCTTTATTCTTGCCGGGATATTCAACACCCAACGCCAGCTTTGATGCAAGATGCTTTTCTGCAATGGGCTTTAATACCGATGGTGGTAAAAAAGGTTTGTCTTCGGCTTGTACAAAACGGAATTTTTCTGTTGCATTTCTTATCTCCACTTCAAATGCAAGAATGCAACCGGTGATGCCCAGTATTAAAACCACCAGCCCGGATGCAAGTCCGAGCCAGAGGTGAATTTTTCCAATAATCTTTTTAAACCTCATACAGCAACACAATTAAAAGCGATAGTTAATGCTGAAACGTGCATTGGTACCGGGCTCGGCCTGCCAATAGAAATAATCGGCATAAGGACTACCCGAGAAAAGATATTTATTGAGTATGTTATTGATGAAGAGATTGAAACCGATTTTATCTTTCTGATAAGAAACACCGCCATCCAAACGGAAGTAATCAGGTAAACTTTTATCGCTGCCGTCAAACACATACCACGATGAACGTTGCAGCTGCCACTGGTAACCGAGCGATACACCAAAGCCTGCTAATGCTCCATTTTGCACTTTATAATTCAACCAGCTGTTTTGAATATGTTTACTTGAGCCAGGCACCTGTACCCCCACATTTTTCGGATCGCTGTCTTTTGTCACCTTCGCTTCGGTGAATGCATAGTTCACCAAAATGTCGAGACCACTTACAACTTCACCACGAATATCCACTTCCACACCTTTTGTTTGCTGCTGACCTGATTGACGATTGTAATAACCTCCTGAAGGATTTGGATGATCGAGATCCGCAGTTAATACATTGTTGCGTGTGATCTGGTAAGCCGATACCGATGTATTCCATTTACCTTTTAACCAATCACGCTTTACACCAAACTCAAGATTTGTTCCGGTAACCGGATCAAATGCTTTGCCCTGCCAATCGGCACCAAAGTTTTCTAAAAACGATTGATCATTTACAAAATATACAGCCGTGTTGCGATCAATCGAATAACTTAAACCAACACGTGGAGTAAATTTGCTGCTTTTAAAATCGCCGCTGTATACATTGCCCGTGTTGAGTGTAGTATATCTTCCGGCCAATGTTAAACGGAGTTTATTATCTAAGAAACCGATTTCATCCTGCGCATAAAATGCGTTGTAACCGTTGTAATAACGTACACCACGCTGACGAATATCTTTTGAACGATCAAACGTTGGAATGATGGATGTTCCGTATTGCGGTGCATAGATATTAAAATCAGCAGTACCAATTGCACCACCCTGGTTCCAGTCGTGGAAGTATTCTTTGTTACTCATATCAAACCCTGCAAGAATCTTGTGCGATACTTTGCCTGTTGCAGCTTCACCGCTCACAAACATCTGTCCCATTTTGCTGATGCCGAGGATATCCCAGATGCTCATACCACGCTGCATTAAGCTGTCATTCGTAGCATTAAAACCCCAGGGCCAAAGCGAAGCACCTTCCTGCTGGTAATTAAAGTAGGCAGCCTGCGCCGTAAACTTCCAGTTGCTGTTGAATTTATGATCGAAGATGAGCAACGCATTGCGGTCGTTCATTTTCGTAGCAGGCATATTTACTTCTGCTGTTGTGTAAGTACCTGGCAGATCAGCATACTTTCTTTTGGAGAAAGCGTAGTTGGAGCCGATCACATTTACTTCGGAGAATTGATGGGTATATTCGAATGTAACAGATGTTTTATCATCAATTAAATATTTCAACACAGGTACAACTGAATAACGATTGTTGAAATCATAAGGACGATGCGAACCTTTCAACTGTCCCATTACATTTAACCGGTACAAAAGTTTTCCATCTTTCGACAGCTTACCATCCAGATCAGCAGTTGCACGAAAGAAATCAAAACTTCCAACCGATACACTTACTTCACCTTTGTTACGTCCGCTGGGTTTTTTGGTTACTACATTATAAAAACCACTTGGGTCACCGTTTGCTAACATAAATCCTGCCGGGCCTTTTACAAACTCAATCCGTTCTACCATGCTCATATCTTCAGTTAAAGGACCCCATGTGGTAGATACATTCATGCCGTTACGAAATGCAGCTACATTACTTCCACGCATCGTAATACGTGCATAATTATCCCAATGCTCCACTCTTGTTGCACCGCTTACATTACGTGTTACACCTTCCAGCATATCGAAGATCTGCTGGTTGTTAATCAGGCGTGCAGTAACCACCTGGATGTTTTGTGGTATTTCAAGAATAGGTGTGTTTAAGCGTAATGAACCGGAAACACGGTTTGTTTTAAAACTGTTTTTGTTGGCAACCACCACCACTTCATTCAGTTCTTTGTCTGATAAAGTAAGTTGCACATCCACTGTTGATGTTTTACCAGATTCAACCAGCACTTCCTGTTCGGTATCTTTATATCCTACAAGGCTGATGACAAGTGTATAGCTGCCGGGCTGCAGATTTTTAATTTCAAATACCCCTTCATTATCGGCCACTGCTGTTTTAACAGAGTTCTTTACGAGTACCGTTACACCTTCGCCGGGTTTGTTATCTGCTGTAGTGATTTTTCCTTTAATAACTCCTGCCTGTTGCTGCGCAACTGCTGCCACTGTTGTGCACAGGAGCATGATCAATAATACACTAATCTGTTTCATACTAGTTTCTGTAATTGGGTTAGATGATTGTTCATCGAATTGTTTACGCAGCATTGTGCATGTGCTGCTTACTGCTATTTTAGCGGGAGCAAAATTGCGTTTTCCACAATGGGTTCATTTACAGATTGAGGAAAATGGTTTACGCAATACGGAATGATACACTGCAAACTGCGAATAACGTCTGCGATTAGAAATCACAGTATTTTTTATTACGAAACAGGAGTTACACTTAATGTTTTATAATTATAAAGCAGCTGCTAAGTATTATTTATATAATTTATGTACTTTAGCTTACTACCAACCAACCTAACAATGTATTTCCTCCCTATTATAACCACAGTAATGGCATTTATTTTTTTTGCCATTCTCGTCAAAGACTATTTACGCAGATCGCACACGTTATATATGTTATGGCTGGCCATTGGCTTAGCAGCTTACGGTGCAAGTGCATTTGCAGAAAGTATTCATGCATTAAACGGCTACCATGCTGCTAATTTTAAATTGTGGTACATCAGTGGTGCATTAGTGGGCGGCTGGTCGCTGGTAACCGGTATGCTTTATCTAATTTTACCCAAGAAAACAGCAGATATTCTGATGCTTACAGGTTTAGCATACATCGCTGTTGTTTCCATTTACTGTATTCTCTCACCCACCGGCGAAATCCCGGATGGCAACCGTTTATCGGGCACTGCATTTGATTGGGATTTTATCAGACCCATGACCATGCTGATTCATTTAATAAGCTTCATCTTATTAACCGGAGCTGCTTTTTTCTCTGCTTTCCAATTCAGCAAATCAAGCAGTTTTAAAAACCGGTTCTTCGGTATACTCATTGTTTCGGCAGGAGGTTTAATGCCCGGCCTCGGCCGTTCGCATAACGATATTGGCATCAGTAGTTCATTTTACCTGCTGGAGTTACTCAGCTTGTTTTTCATTTTCAGCGGATGCCTGATGCTGAAAAACGAAAAACAAACGGCAGTGAAAGAATTTCACGCAAAAATCAATTCCTGATACCAAACTTGTTTAGCGGAATAATAACTCGCAAGGCTTTAAGCCGGTGTGCTTCTTAAATGCAGTAGAAAAGTGTGAGATGGATGAATAACCCAGCATAGCGCTCACTTCTGTAACACTCAATCCTTTTTCGTACAACAGATATTTTGCATGTTCCATGCGTTGGTTTTGGTAAAACTCGAAGATGGTTGTACCAAACATTTCTTTAAATCCTTTTTTGAGGTAACACTCGTTGGTGCCAACTTTACGACTTAACTCTTTAATGGTAATGGGTTCACCAATGCGTTGCAGTAACACTTCACGGGCCTGTAAAATGGTGTCCTTGGCATTATCGGTTGCCAGGAAACGGCATACAAAATTTTCTTCGGCTTTCTGTTCGGTTAAACATTCCAATCCATACAGCAGCAAGGTTTGCAGCTGGCTGTTTACATAAATATTCTCCAGCGCATTACTATAATTATGCTGCATCAGGTTTTCCAACACAGTACGTATACGGCTGCATAGATTAACTGTTGTGCTGAACGATTGCTTTTCTTTAAACGCCAGCACCCGGTCGCTTTTAGTTGTAATTGTTTTGCCTTTTACAAACGGCGAAAGATAGGTTGGTGAAAACCGAAACAGAAACACATCAGCTGTTGACTCTGCCAGGCAATCGGCAGAAGTGGCTTTACAAACACCGTTTGCACAAGTTTTACTGTTGCAGTATTTATTACCGCTGATGCAGAAGCGAAGTTCGATTGAACGTTCTTTCGACTGCTTTGGTTGCACATTGTACAGCAGTTCGGCCGTATCCTCCGGTTTTATATGCGGCTGCAGTTTGTAACGGTAAATGCCATACTGTACCGAGCCCGGAATTTGTTTTTCCTGTACCTGTAACAACTCCAGCTCCTGAACCATCAGGGCCTGTTTGTGGGCGGGGGTAAGTATGTCGTTCATCAACTGCATCGGGCAGCAAAGATAAGCCGCCGTGCACCCATAACTGTCGGGTAAATTGACAGAGTTTCGTCATGTTTTATGCCCCCTTCTTCCCCCCACAGAAAAGAGCGGGGATCATCCTGCCCAACCGTTTCATTTTCAGTACAAAAAATGTGGATTTCTTCCCGTAAAATGAGGGCAATAAAACCGCTCAAGCCCTTTGTTTTTCGTACATTTGTCCGAATCTATTTTCACCACTCCCAATCAGATTTTTGAGAAGCAATATATGAGTACAGAGTTACAGGAAACAGCCCTCAGCGCTGCTGCACAAAATGCAGGTTACGGCGCAGACAGTATCCAGGTTTTAGAAGGTTTAGAAGCGGTTCGTAAGCGTCCCGCCATGTATATCGGCGACATCAGTGAAAAAGGTTTACACCACCTCGTGTATGAAGTGGTCGATAACTCTATTGATGAAGCCCTTGCAGGTTATTGTAAAAACATCACCGTTTCCATTCACGAAGACAACAGCATCAGCGTACAGGACGATGGCCGTGGTATTCCTACTGCCATGCACACGAAAGAAAAACGTTCAGCACTTGAAGTTGTAATGACGGTGCTGCACGCCGGTGGTAAGTTCGATAAAGGTTCGTACAAAGTATCGGGTGGTTTGCATGGTGTGGGTGTAAGTTGCGTAAACGCACTTTCTACCAAACTGCATGTAACGGTACAACGTGAAGGAAAAATATTTGAACAGGAATACAAAATCGGCATCCCGCAATATGCTGTGCGTGAAATTGGCACCAGCGATATTACCGGTACCCGTGTTCATTTCTGGCCCGATACAACCATTTTTACTGCATCGGTTTACAAAAAAGAAATTTTAGAAGCCCGTTTACGTGAGCTTGCGTTCTTGAACAAAGGCATCCGCATTATCTTAAATGATTTGCGTGAGGTTGACGAAAGCGGCGCCACTTATACCAATACCTTTTTCAGCGAAGGTGGTATTACGGAGTTTGTTGAGCTGATTGAAAAGAATGGCAAACGCAGCCCGTTGTTACCACAGGTTATTTACATGGACGGGCACGATGCAGTAAGTAATGTTGCTGTTGAAGTTGCCATGATTTACAATGATTCGTACAGCGAACATATTTTCTCCTACGTTAATAACATCAACACCATTGAAGGTGGCACGCATGTAACCGGTTTCCGCCGTGCTATTACCCGTGTGTTTACTGCATACGGTAAAAAAGAAGGCTTGTTTGAAAAAGCAAAAGTAGATGTGGAAGGCGATGACTTCCGTGAGGGGTTGAGTGCAATTATTTCTGTAAAAGTTCCCGAGCCACAGTTCGAAGGCCAGACAAAAACCAAGCTTGGTAACAGTGAAGTAAGCGGTATCGTTGAAACATCGGTAAGCCGTACACTGGAGGCTTATCTCGAAGAAAATCCGAAAGAGGCAAAAAATATTGTACAGAAAATTATTCTGGCAGCACAGGCAAGAGCAGCCGCTAAAAAAGCCCGTGAACTGGTACAACGTAAAACCGTTTTAACAGGCGGTGGCTTGCCAGGTAAACTGGCCGACTGTTCGGATCGTGATCCGGAGCGTTGCGAATTGTACCTGGTTGAGGGTGACTCGGCAGGTGGTACGGCGAAACAAGGTCGTGACCGTAGCTTCCAGGCCATTCTTCCGCTTCGTGGTAAAATCCTGAACGTGGAAAAAGCGATGGAGCATAAGATCTACGATAACGAGGAGATCCGCAATATGTTTACTGCTCTTGGTGTAAAGATGGGTACACCGGAAGATCCAAAAGCACTCGACATCAGCAAGCTCCGTTATCATAAGATCATTATTATGACGGATGCCGACGTGGACGGTAGCCACATTGCCACCTTGATTCTTACATTCTTCTTCCGTTATATGACCAGTATTGTAGAGCAGGGTTACCTCTACCTGGCGCAACCACCACTATACCAGGTAAAGAAAGGAAAGGAAATGGCTTATGCCTGGAATGAAGAAGAACGCAAAGCATACGTTGCCAAATTTGGTGCGGGCAAAGAAGATAGTGTAGGTGTACAACGTTACAAAGGTTTGGGTGAAATGAACGCCGACCAGCTTTGGGAAACAACCATGAACCCAAGCACCCGTGCGTTAAAGCGTGTAACGATTGAAAGTGCGGCAGAAGCCGACCGTGTGTTCAGCATGCTTATGGGCGATGAAGTAGCTCCCCGCCGTGAGTTTATTGAAACCCACGCCAAGTATGCCAACATTGATGTGTAAGCACAAATCAGACTGAACGAAAGCAAAAGCGACTTTTTATAAGTCGCTTTTTTTATTGATTTCCATTCGGTTATGGCTGTGGAAAGCATTTTCACGGCTTTTTGGCTAAAAGCCGTACTTTAGCCCGCACAGACAAGCTGAAAGACAACTATTTTACTAATACCATAAAACAATCAAATTATGCAATTAACAGCGTATAACGTAAAGACAAAAGAGAAGAACGTTCCAATTCTGGATGCAGTGATCACACGTACAGCTAAAGGTGGCTACATGGCTCAGGGCAACGATGGTAAGGGTAACAAATTAACTTCTCTGTTGAGCGAAGCAAAAGCACTGGCTGCTATTGAAGCTGGTACTGCTAAGAAAGGTTGGGATTAATTGAAATTTCTACCATAAAAAAAGTCCTGTACGCATTGTACAGGACTTTTTTATTTCGGTTACTGTTTGCTTACAAAGGAAACCTTCTGGCAATCGCTCTTGTAACATTCTGTATCGATTGTTGAAACGGGTAGTTCCAATCGGTTTGATTGGTGAAGCGTGTACTCCAAACTGTATACCCTTCTTTGATTAATGCGCTGCTTACAAACATATCGCTGGTACGGGCCATACCGGTTGGCACACCAATACCCGGCACCGTACGGTTTAATATGCCACCCACCACATCAATACCCAATGCCACCTCATCGCTTAAAATATGGTTTTGCGTAACCTTGGTTGACACAACAGCATCCACACCCAATATCTTCGAAAGTTCCATCGGATCCATTTGCCAAACAGCAGAATCGCTCAGGCCTTTCTCCTCTAATAATTTTTTTGTTCGTTCGGTACTTTGAAACTGCACCTGTGAGTAGCGACGCAGTCGGGTGTCTACATATTGCACCAGGTCGATGTACAAAGCACGGTTAAGAAAAGCGTTGTTTTTTGCAATCATTTCTTTTACCTGTTCGGGTGTAAGTTTTTTAGGAATATTTCCGGTTACTTCGAGCTGTGCAGGTAAAATAGCAATGGTGCGTATGTTGTACTGCTGTACACGTTCCATCATTCGTTTTCTGGCGCAGGATGAAATAAACAAGGAAAGGGAAACGAGGAGTAAAATTTGTTTCATACAGTTTCGGTTTTTATTGAAGAATACAACTTGCCATAGTTATTGGATCAATTGCAATACCAAAAATAGAAAAGGCTCCCATAACCGAAAGCCTTTATCATTGAATTAACTTAAAAAAAGTAAAATTACTTGATGAAACGGATGCTGAAAGGATACCGATACAATACGTTGTCGGCTGCTTTTACTGCGGCCAGAATATAGAGTACCAGCGATCCGATTCCGATAGCAATCAACATAAAAACGCCAATAATCAATAAACAAAGCGGAATGCTGATGCATATATAAATGATCAGGCTGATTTGAAAATTCAATGCCTCTTTTGCATGTTCGGCTACATAAGGCGATTCCTGCCGTTTAACAAGATAAATAACAAGTGCCGGAATAAAGGTGAAGAAGATAGAGAGTACATGCGTAAGAATAGCAAGACTACGTTCGTCGCTGCTTACATTGGCATAACGTACTTCTCTTAATTGTGCAAAGTTTTGTTCCATGATTAAAGGTTTAATGTGTTTAAATAAGCGGTTAAAGATTTGGAAACAGCAACTTTGTTTTGCACTAAGTTAATGCTTTAATTCTGTTCTATCAACTTGTCCTTGCTACCCCTTGAGACGGGAATCTCGTAAAAAGAAGGTTATACAGCAACCGGTTTTTCCACTACAGCTGCATGCATACGGGTTAACAGACGAAGCAACGCTTCCATGCCATCCATATCCCGTACGACTAAAAGGAAGAGTTTGCCTGTTTGTTTCAGTTGTGCTTTGTTGAGGGAGGTTTGCACAAACTGCATGATGCCCTGAAACACCGGCGATTCGAAGTAAGGCGAGTCGGGGTTATTGATAAAGTAACAACGCAGGGTTTGCTCCTTCAATGTCATTTTCTCAAACCCAAGTTCAACAGCCAGCTTACGGCAACGTACAGTCGTAAATAAATCTTCTACCTGCGAAGGTATCGGTCCAAAACGATCAATCAGTTCTGTATGGAATGCAACAAGATCTTCTTCTGTTTCACAATTATCGAGGCGGGTGTACAAACTCAAACGTTCGCCAATGCTTTCAACATACGCATCCGGAATAAGAATTTCCAGGTCGGTATCGATCACACAATCTTTTACATAGTTTTCCTGTTGTTGAATTTCTTCTTTAAACAGCTCACGGAACTTGGTGCGTTTCAATTCACGAATGGCTTCATCCAATACTTTCTGGTACATTTCAAAACCGATCTCGGCCATGAAACCACTTTGCTCGCCACCCAGCATATTACCGGCACCACGAATATCCAGATCACGCATGGCAATCTGGAAACCACTACCCAACTCACTATGCTGTTCCAACGTCTGTAAACGCTTACGGCTATCGTTCGGCAATGTACTCATGGGCGGCGCCAGCAGATAACAGAATGCTTTTTTGTTGCTGCGGCCAACACGTCCACGTAACTGGTGCAGATCACTTAAACCAAACTGGTGTGCATTGTTGACCATGATCGTATTCACGTTAGGAATATCTACGCCACTTTCTACAATGTTTGTACAAACCAGTACATCGTATTTTTTATCAATGAAATCAAAGATGCGCTCTTCCAATTCATGGCCTTCCATTTGACCGTGTGCAAAACCAATGCTGAGGTCGGGACACAAACGTTGAATGATGGCAGCCATCTCTGCTAATCCGGCAATACGATTATGGATGAAGAACACCTGGCCTCCACGTTCTGTCTCAAAATAAATGGCATCACGGATAAAATCTTCCTGGAATACCTGCACCTCTGTTTGTATCGGCTGGCGGTTAGGTGGCGGTGTATTCATAATACTCAGATCTCTTGCACCCATTAAACTGAACTGCAACGTACGTGGAATAGGTGTGGCCGTTAGCGTAAGTGAATCCACATTTGTTTTGAGTGTTTTGATCTTTTCCTTATGCCCTACTCCAAACTTCTGTTCTTCATCAACCACCAGTAAACCAAGATCTTTAAACTTTACATCTTTGGCCAACAAGGCATGTGTACCAACTATAATATCAACTTTTCCTTCTGCCAGTTTCTGATAGGTTTCCTTTTTCTCTTTTGCAGTTTTGAAACGGTTTACATAATCAACTGTAACAGGAAAATCTTTTAAACGATCTTTAAATGTTTTGTAATGCTGGTAAGCAAGAATGGTTGTAGGGACCATTACTGCTGCCTGCTTCCCATCGCACACGGTTTTAAATGCAGCACGGATTGCAATTTCCGTTTTACCAAAACCTACATCACCACACACCAAACGATCCATGGGTGATGGTGCCTCCATATCTTTTTTCACATCAGCTGTTGCTTTACTTTGGTCGGGTGTGTCTTCATACATAAACGAAGCTTCCAGTTCGGTTTGCAAATAACTATCGGGCGAATGCTGAAAACCTTGTTGTGCTTTCCGCTGTGCATACAGTTGAATTAAATCGAAAGCAATTTCTTTTACTTTCGTTTTAGTTTTTTCTTTCAACCGCTGCCATGCATCGCTGCCGAGTTTATTGATCTTCGGTACACTACCTTCCTTACCGGTATACTTCGAAATTTTGTGCAGTGAATTAATGTTCACATACAAAATGTCGCTGTCTTTATAAATCAAACGCACTGCTTCCTGCATTACACCATTCACTTCTATTTTCTGCAGACCACTGTAGGTTCCTACACCATGATCGATATGCGTAACATAATCGCCGGGCTGCAATTCTTTTAATGCACGAATGGTTAGTGCCTTGCTCTTATTATATGCCTGCTTGACTTTGTATTTATGATAACGCTGGAAAATTTCATGATCGGTATAACAAACCACTTTCAGGTCTTCATCGATAAAGCCTTCATGTATTGCCAAGGCAATTGGCGTAAACGGAATCTCAGCTTTCAAATCAGCAAAGATGCTGTGCAGTCGTTCAAGTTGTTTTGGGTTTTCGGCAAAGATGAATATTTCAAATTGCTTTGCATTCCAACTTTTAAGGTCGCTGATCAACAATTCGAACTGCCTGTTAAAAGCAGGCTGATGCTTGGTATGATACTCCAGCTCAAACCTGTTCTTCTCTTCAACCGTATTTAATAAATGTGGCTCGTAACCAAATTCAATGGTATGATGTTGCTTTATCTGTTCTTCAACAATTGCTGCAGTAATAAAATCCTGTTCGTTCAAATCGATTTTTTCCAACCGCTCATCATCATCACGCTCCTGTTTGGATACCGGCAATTTCAAAAACTGCTCCATGTCTTCTTCCATGGTGAGCAATCGTTCCTTCATTATATCATAATCCTTCACCCATACAATGGTATTCTCGGGTAAGAATTCAAATAACGAAACCTTCTCACCGCTTTCGAATTGTGTTTCGACATTTGGGATGATGCTCACCTGCGCCAATCTCCGTTCGCTCAATTGTGTTTCCGGATCGAAGATGCGGATGCTGTCCACATCGTTCCCAAACAATTCCAAACGATACGGCTTTTCATTGCCGAAGGAATAAATATCAAGGATACCACCACGTACAGCAAACTGCCCGGGCTGATACACAAAATCGGTACGTTCAAAACCAAGATCAACCAGAAAGCCCATCATGTTATCAACGTCCAATGTGTCGTTGGTTTTAATGAGCAGCATATTGCCCTGCAGTTTTTTAGGCAACACTACTTTTTCAAACAAAGCATCCGGATAAGTAACCATTGCCCCCACACGTTGTCCGGTAGGCATGGAAAATTTCGTCAACGCTTCGGTACGCAACATTACATGCGATGAGTTTAGCAAACGAAAGTTCTTGGGGTGCTTGAACGAGGAAGGAAAATAAAAAAGATTGAGTTCTTTGGTAATACTCTCCAGTGAATTGTGGAAGTATGCAGCCTCTTCCGCATCATTAACGATAAACACATGGTTAAACTGCTCCAGCGAAGCGTAGTTAAAAACCGATGCGGCCACGAACTGCGATGAGCTTCCTAACAGGTTTTTTAGATAAATCCGTTGGGTTTGGGAAAAAGAAAGCCTGTCCGCCAGTTGAAAAAGACGGGGGTCATCAGTAAACCTTTTCTGCAATAACTCAAAATTCACAGTTTGCAAAGATACGGCAGCATCAACGATTTTGCATAAGAACTATTCGCATAAAAGCTTTCGTTTTAAGCTGATATTGCCTATTTTTGAACTAATCCAAAATCTGAAAACCAGTTCCATGAAACACTTGAACCCGCTTTCACCTGTATCTGCTGTATATTTTCAAAACTTATTTCATTTGCGTTACTCAACTTCAGCCAAACTGCTGCTTGTACTTGTGCTTATTTGCAACAGCCAGTTGCTTCTTGCACAAAAAACAGCTACAACCATCCGTTTAAAAACAGGCAATGTTACTATCCGGGAAAACATGACCGCCGAGAACATTACCAACGAGTTTAAAAAAGGAAGACTGGGAGAATGGACCTACACATTACTTGCATTTGAAAAACCAACAACGAATACGCAGCAGCAAATGCTAAAGCAAATGGGGGTTGAGTTATTAACTTATATACCAGACAATGTTTATCAGGTTCGTATGCGTCGGTTGCCTCCATTTGAGCAACTATATAATGCAGGTGTTCGGGCAATTACGCAAATGCCCGGTATGGCGAAGCTTGGCAATGAATTAAAAGAATACATTTCAAAAAGAACTGCAGACGTATCAACATTAGTAAACATTCAATTACATCCCGGAGTAAATTGGATTGAAGTTGAACCTAAACTTAATTCATTGGGTGCAGTACTTACAAAGTCGGAGCTTCTAAATCAAGGTTTCGCACAAGTTAGTATTGCAACATCGAATATCTCTTCGCTTAGTGAATTATCATTCGTTGCCTACATAAATCTTTCATTTATGACGCCTCAGGTTTTAAATGGAAGAGAACGTGGAATGTTTGGTTTAACAAATCTTACAAGTCTTGAAACGGCGGGAAGAAATCTGAGCGGAAATGGTGTATTTGTTGGTGTGGGTGATAATGCTAATCCAACTCATCTAGACAACGATAAAAATGTTATCAATAGAAATGGGGCATATATTACGGCTAATCATGGCAGGCACGTAACAGGCACTATTACCGGAAGAGGAATCGGGAATGAACGCTACAAAGGAGCAGCTTCAAACACAATGATTGTGGCCGATTTTTTCGATAATATTCTTTTTAAATCGGCCACCTATTACTCCGATTATAAAATGACTGTGACCAACAACTCCTATTATACAGGACTTGCAGGCTGTGTTGGCAATAGCGATTACAATGAACTGAGTGCTTATGTTGATCAACAGATGGTAATCAATCCATTACTGCAGCATATTTTTGCTGCAGGTAACGACGGAGGTTTAACCTGTTCGCCTTTTCCTTTATCTTTTGCAACAATTAAAAGCGGCTACCAAACAGGAAAAAATACACTTGCTGTTGGCGATTATGATATTGATGCAGATAATCTGAGTACAACGTCAAGTCGGGGCCCTGTTAAGGATGGCCGTTTAAAGCCTGAAATAATTGCTTGTGGTTCGAATGTTATTTCTACCTCGTCTAATAATGGTTATGTAACGGGGTATGGTACAAGTCATGCAGCTCCTTTTGTAACCGGTGTTTGGGCTTTGCTCACAGAACGTTATAAGCAACTTCATGCAAACTCAAATCCAAAATCTGCTTTACTAAAAGCTGTTATTTGTAACAGTGGCGATGATAAAGGAAATCCCGGGCCGGATTACTCCTGGGGATTTGGTTTTGTAAATCCACGTAAAGCTGTTGAAATGATTGAGCAAAACCGTTATTTCAGTGGTAGTATTACAACCGGCATTACACAATTACAAAATATTGCTGTTCCGGCAGGAACAAAGCAGGTTAAAATTTTACTGTATTGGCATGACAAAGAAGGATCGCCTCTTGCAACAAATGCCTTGGTAAACGATCTGGATATTTCCGCCACAGATGGTGGCACAACATACACGCCATGGGTTTTAAATCCATCACCAACATCCGTAAATAATAATGCAGTACGTGGTATTGATCGTATCAATAATATTGAACAAATAACCATCGATAATCCCGGAGCATCAATCACAATAAATCTTACGGGTTTTAACGTTCCTGCAGGTCCTCAGGAATACTTTGTAACGTATGAATTTTTAAAAGATGAAATAAAACTTGAATATCCATATGGTGGAGAACGCATGAACCCGGGCAACTCAGAAGTTGTACGTTGGAATGCAACAGACAACAGCAGCAATCCCTTTACGATTGAAGTATCGCTGGATGATGGTGCTACATGGTCTGTTGTAAATAATAATGTACCGGCTACAACAAATCGTTTTCTTTGGATTGTACCGGCAACACCTACCAACAAAGGCAAAATCAGGATTACACGTAATGGTACAGGAACTTCGTACACCTGCCCCGGCAATTTCACCATTTTATCACTGCCAACATTAACCGTTACTTCGCCCTGCGAAGGTTATGTAAATCTAAGTTGGGGAGCAATCAATGGTGCTACCGATTATGAATTGATGCAGGTAATCGATGGTGAGCTGGCAACGATTGGTACAACCACAGGCACTACCTTTCGGGTAAGTGGCTTAAACAAAACACAAACATATTGGTTTTCTGTACGAGCCCGCATGACAGATTCTGCAGGCATTAGAGCCAACGCCAAAAGCATCATCCCAACTTCAAGTACACCCTGCACTGCAGCAGAATTTGATAAAGATTTAAAAATCGATTCGCTGTTATCTCCTGTTCATGGACGTTTGTCTACAAGCAATGCATTAGGAGCAGCTCACCCGGTAACAGTACGTATCAAAAACCTGGACGATGCTGCCACAAGCGGCAACTATACACTCACCTATCAAATCAATGGCGGCGCAATTATTTCAGAAACATCATCGGCGGTAATTGCCGCAGGTGGTACCGCTAATTATACATTTACCACGCCGGCTAATCTTGCCGCTCCGGGCACTTACACGATTAAAGTAACTGTTAAACAAACGGGCGATCTGCAAACAGCAAATGATGAGTTAACGTATATGGTAAAACAGGTTGCAAACACAGCAGTAACCTTACCTTTTACAGAAACGTTTGAAGCTGCTGATACTGCTGAATATAAAACCAGCATTTTTGCACTCAACAGCTTACCGGCTTTTGATTTTGTTACCGGTAACAATGGACGTTTGCGCACTTTCATTAACAGTGGAGTGGCAGTAAATGGTGGCAAAGCCATTACACTGGATGCCGTTAACTATAATGGTACAACAGCTGCCAACCAGTTAAAAGCCACAGTTAATCTTTCCAATTATAGTGCTGCACAAGGTTTACGTTTTGATTTCAATTTTAAAAATCATGGACAATTAAAACAACCGGGTACAGGCGTGTGGATGCGTGGCAGCGATACAAACCCATGGGTATACGTTTATGATCTTTCTGCAAACCAAGGTAAACCGGGCGATGTAAAACGTGTAAGCATAAATTTGAATGAACTGGGTCAAACACTCGGCTCCAGTTTTCAGATCAGGTTCGATCAGCAAAGTACTACCTCTGCCAACAATGCAACTTATGATGCTGACAACGATGATATGGATGATGGTTTTACGTTTGATGACCTGCGCATTGTACAAGCAACGAATGATGTTTTATTAACACAGCTTGTTGCACCCGATACATTTCTTTGTAACGCAAATGCAGTAGCCATTACCGTTACTGCAAAAAACACGACTGCATCTGCCTTTACCAATGTTCCTGTTTACTACCGCATTAATAACGGCACAGCTGTTGCCGGCAGCATCAGTTCATTGCCTGCCAACAGCGAAGTAAACTATACATTTACAACAACAGCCGATTTAAGCGTCTTCCGGGCTTATAAAATAGATGCATGGATTAAACTGCCGGGCGATGACTATGCTGTAAACGACAGTATCAATAATCGCTTTGTGTACAGCAGCCCGATGGTTAACACATTTCCTTATCTGGAACGTTTTAATAACAGCAATGGCAATTGGTTTACCGATACATTAAGTTATAGCAGCTGGCGTTGGGGCACTCCTTCTAAAACAGTTATGAACAGATCGGCCAGCGAAGGAAAAGCTTGGTATAACACACTCAACAGTTCGTACAAGCAAAACGAAAACGCCTATCTCTATTCGCCATGTTTTAATCTGAGCGGTTTAGCACAACCGGTGCTCAGCTTCAGTCATATTTCTCAACAGGAAGATAATTGCAACTGCGATTATCATACGCTGGAGTACAGTACAGATAATGGTAATACATGGCAACGTTTAACTGCAGCAAACGGCACCAATTGGTTCGATTCGAGCAGTAACCAATCGTGGAGAAAAAGTATTCAACGCTGGCATGTATCAAGTACAGAGGTGCCGAAAGCAGCCAATATCCGTTTCCGTTTTGTATTGTCGAGCGATGAACTGACGCAATACGAAGGTGTGGGGATCGATGATATTCATATTTTCGATAAAGCAACTATTTACACAGGAGCCGATGTATTGAGCAATAGTCAAACGGTAAGCGGTACAAACTGGGTACATTTCTCCAGCAATGGTAATTTGATTGCATCTGTTAATCCATTGGGGCAAAATCTTGGAACGACCGATGTAAGTGTTTATATCAATACCAATCCTGTTCGTTACATGAACGATCAATACTACCTCGATCGTAATCTTGTTATACGTTCTGCCAATGCACCAACCGATAGTGTGCTGGTTCGTTTTTACTTTACAGAACAGGAAGTAAACCGATTACTTGCTGCTACAAGTTGCCCTAGCTGTATAAAATTGAAAGATGCATTTCTTGCTGCGGTAACAAAATACAGCGGCTATGCATCGTTCGAAAATGGTTTATTAAATGATGGAACAGATGGCACCTATCAATTTATTGATTCAGGCAAAGTAGATGTTGTTCCGTTTAACAATGGCTATTATGCAGAATTTAAAGTGAAGAGTTTTTCTGAATTCTGGATCAACGCAGTCAACATGGGTCTCAGCCAGGTTGTAACCGATGTGAACGACGTAATTGAACAGGGTATCTTTATTAAAAACGCATTCCCCGATGAAGCCGGGAACCTGGTGGTTGTTGCCGGTAACAAACCGCAGGTACGTTCTATTACAATACGTGTTGTAAACAGCCTCGGACAGGAAATGAAATTTGTACAAACTTCTTATTCCGATACCAAGATCAACATCGGCCAGTTACCACAAGGCATTTACTTTATAGAAATAAGAGACACTAAAGGCAAAGAGAAATACAGTAAGAAAATAACAAAAGGCAACTAAAAGCCGACGAAAGTATAGACATAAAAAAAGAGCCGATTGGCTCTTTTTTTTATGCTTGTTATTTGATTATCCGATTTTACCGAGAGGAATTTTTCTTACTTTTTCATCATCCTCTTCATCAATTCTTGTAACCGGATAAGGAATTTTTGCTTTTTCAAGGGTTTCTTTTAACTGCTTGTTTGCCTTTGCATACTGTAGAATTTCCTGGTGTGCCGACAACATTTCTTCTTCCACTTCAAGAATCCGCTTTTCTTTTGCCTTTATGTTTTTGCGTCCATACAGAAAACCAATCAATATTGATACAAAAACCAGTACACCGAAAAGAACTACGTGTATTTCAAGGGTCGATTGTGTAAGGCCAAAGATTTCACCTGGTATGAAACCTAGGATTTCAAGGGTTAATTGAGTAAGGTCTATCATTTCTTCCTAATGTTTAGGTCAATAACAGTGCAGTTTGCACATATTGATTGGGGTCTGCTAATAAATAAAGCGCTCGGGCGGCAAATTAGTTCACTTCTGCCAATTATGCAATATAATTGAGAATAAATTGTTTAACGGTTGAAGCCGGAATACGCTCTTGTATCAATGTATCTCTGTGACGGATTGTAACGGTACCGTCTTCCTTCGTTTGATGATCGACGGTAACACAGAACGGCGTACCAATCGCATCCTGGCGGCGGTAACGCTTACCAATGGCGTCTTTCTCTTCATAAAAACATGCAAAATGCGGACGACAATCTTTGATAATTTCTTCTGCCAGCTCCGGCAAGCCATCCTTTTTAGTAAGTGGAAATACTGCCAGTTTAATAGGTGCTATTTTTGCCGGCAAGCGTAACACTGTGCGAATATCTGTTTTACCTTCTTCTGCAGTGGGTACTTCTTCTTCGTGGTAAGCATTGCTCAATACGGTAAGGAACAAACGATCTAGTCCAACAGAGGTTTCTACCACGTAAGGAATATAATTTCCGTAGGGTTTACCTTCTGCATTCAGATCATTATCGAAATACTGCATTTTCTTTTTGCTGAACTCCTGGTGGCGGCGCAGATCGTAGTCGGTTCTGGAGTGGATTCCTTCCAGTTCTTTCCAACCAAAAGGAAATTCAAACTCAATATCTACAGCTGCGTTTGCATAGTGCGCCAGTTTTACGTGGTCGTGGAAACGAAGCTTTTCTGCCGGTAAACCCAGATCCTTATGCCACTGTAAACGGGTTTCTTTCCATTTTGCATACCAATCGAGTTCTGTACCGGGACGAACAAAGAACTGCATTTCCATTTGCTCAAACTCCCGCATACGGAAGATGAACTGGCGGGCCACAATTTCGTTACGAAACGCCTTTCCCGTTTGTGCAATACCAAACGGTATTTTCATACGGCCGGTCTTTTGCACATTGAGGAAGTTGACGAAAATACCCTGTGCCGTTTCGGGGCGGAGGTATACAATATTATCTTCCGGGTTATCGCTGCTTACAGCACCAAACTCGGTGGAGAACATGAGGTTGAATTGACGCACATCGGTCCAGTTAGCAGTACCGCTTACCGAACATTTGATCTTATTGTCTTCAATCAGCTGTTTGATGCCGGCAAAATCATCGGCCGCTAACAACTGTTCCATTTTTGCAATCAGTGCTGCGCCTTGTTCTGCAGGTAGAGTTTCTGCAAAACCTTCAATTAAATGATCTACACGATAGCGCTTTTTGCTGTCTTTGTTATCGATCATCGGATCGCTGAAGTTATCGACGTGGCCGCTGGCCTTCCAGGTAGTGGGATGCATAAAAATAGCCGCATCAATGCCTACAATATTGTCGTGCAGCTGGGTCATACTCTTCCACCAGAAATCACGGATGTTCTTTTTCAGTTGTGAGCCGTACTGACCGTAATCATATACCGCACTTAAACCATCGTAAATTTCTGATGACTGGAAAATATAGCCATACTCTTTAGCGTGAGAGATAATGTTTGCAAAAAGCTTTTCGTTCGCCATGTTCGCTGTTTTTGAAGGTGGGCAAAGATAAGCGTTTGCAGTCGCAAGACGAAGGAACAGCAGCAAGAAACAAAAGCCAATTTTGAAACCCAGGTGTTATTTCAACTTTTCATTTTCCTGATGCCGATTGGCGTCCCTACTATTTTTCTTCTCAAAATTCTTTTGCAGGGCTTCGGTCAAATCAACACCGGTTTGATTGGCGAGGCAAATCAGCACCCACAGTACATCAGCCATTTCATCACTCAGCTCCTTGCCTTTATCGCTTTCTTTAAACGATTGTTCGCCGTATTTGCGTACCATCAACCTCGACAGCTCGCCCACTTCTTCCATTAAAATACCAAGGTTGGTCAATTCATTAAAGTAGCGTACACCAACAGTTTTGATCCATTGGTCCACATCAGTCTGTGCCTGCTTTAGTGTTATGTCTGTACTCATTATCGTATCATTTATCCATTATAAATTATTCATCACTCCTTATTCTTCGTATCAATTACAATTGTAACCGGGCCATCGTTCAGCAATTCTACTTTCATATCGGCACCAAACACGCCGGTCTGTATTTTTCTACCCAGTTCCTGTTCTAATTGTACAATCATTTTTTCATACATCGGTACCGCAAAATCGGGTTTGCTTGCTTTGATGTATGATGGGCGGTTTCCTTTTTTTGTTGATGCGTGTAAGGTAAACTGGCTTACCAATAAAATATCACCCCTCACATCTTTTACGCTCAGGTTCATCACGCCATTCTCATCATCAAAAATGCGCAGGTTCACAATTTTTGAAGAAAGCCATTCCAGATCCTCTGTTGTATCTGCATCTTCAATACCAACTAATACCAGTAATCCTTTTTCAATGGCGCCGGTAATTTGTCCATCAACTTTAACAGATGCATGTGCCGTTCGTTGCAGTACCGCTCTCATAATTTCTTGATTTGGTTGTACATTCGAAAACCGAAAATACAACGCTTCGGGTTTGATGTATGATAAAAGATGTGAGCAGCGAAATTCAATTTCAGACTGCACGTAGCGGCGGTGCCGGCGGACAAAATGTAAACAAGGTAGAAACAATGGTGATGGGCTATTGGCCCGTTGCAGCATCGGCTTTGTTTACCGATGTTCAAAAACAATTACTGCTGGAAAAACTCAGCAACCGCATCAACAAAGAAGGGATGCTGCTGGTAAAAAGCCAGGTACACCGCACCCAGCAAAGCAATAAAGAAGAAGTAATCCGAAAGATCAACGAACTGATTGCTGCTGCACTTACGCCAAAGAAAGCACGCATTGCCAGCAAACCTTCCAGGGCCGCAAAAGAAAAACGCATGGAGAGTAAGAAAAAACTGGGCGACCAAAAACAAAACCGGCGGAAGATTCGTTTATCAGATCTTTAAACATGCTGAAAAGAAACACCATACTCCTAATTACAATTTTCATTGTTCTGTTTGTTTGGATGATGGAAGGCTGCCGTAAAAATAAACTGGAGCTAACAGCCTACACTGTTTCTGTTCCTGCACATTTTCCTGCTACCGATTACTACCAACGTAAACCCATTTACAAAGAAGGTTTTGAATTAGGCCGACGCTTATTTTATGATACCCGTTTTTCGAAAGACGGGACTATTTCCTGCGGCTCCTGCCACGAACAGGTGGCAGCGTTTGGAACATATAACCACGATTTAAGCCATGGCGTAAATGGGGAGCATGGCATCCGCAATGCCATGAGTTTGTTTAACCTTGCCTGGCAAACCAATTTTGGTTGGGATGGAAAATACAATAGTGTAGAAGAAGTTTACACCGCACACATCAACAGCCGCATCGAGTTTGGTGAAAACATTACTTCAATCATTAACAAACTGAAAACCGACAGCCGCTATCCCCAACAGTTTGCACAAGCGTTTGGAACAACCGAAATAAACCAGCAACGGATTTACGCAGCATTAACACAATTCATTTCTGCATTCATCAGCGCCAATACCAAATACGATTCGGTAAAACAGGGGCAGGCATCCTTTACCGTTAGTGAACAAACAGGCTACAACGTTTTTTTAAGCAAGTGTAACAGCTGCCATACCGAACCGCTGTTTACCAATAACAGTTACCGCAATAGTGGCTTACCTGTTACAGCATTAAACGATTTTGGGCGGATGCGTGTAACCAACAACAAATCCGACTCATTAAAATTTCGTGTACCTTCTTTGCGCAACCTGTTTAAAAGCTACCCGTTTATGCACGATGGAAGGTTTGTTGCGTTTTCGCAGGTGTTCGATCATTACCAAACAGGTGTACAGCAAAGTGCAACGCTCGATCCCTTACTCAGCAGCGGCATTCCTCTGTCAACCAATGAACGCAATGCACTGGTCGATTTCTTCCGCACATTAACTGACAACAATTTAACCAACAGCAGCAGCTTTGCTGCACCACAATAAAAAAACCCCGGCATTACCGGGGCTGTTATAACTCTAACTCATTCGATGTTTAAATTTTTCGCTTTGCTCTAAGTACATCCAGTGCTTTCTTCTGATTTTCTACTTCCACTTTCTGCTTTTCGATGTTCTTCTTGTTCTCCTCTATATCTTCCTGCAGTTTACGTAACCGCTTTTCCAAACTCACACTTTCATCTTCATAATCTTTCAATTTCTTCTCGGTCGATTTTACTTTGTCTTCCTGTCCTTTAATTTCTACTTCCAGCGACTGTGCTTCTGCCAAGGCAATAAATCCAAGACAATATTGCTTTATTTTAGCAATCAATACCGCATCATCTGTAGCTTTTACATAATTCTCGTTTCCACGGGTTACCACAAAATATACAATGCTCTCATCCTTTTCCTTACGGCTTTTGCGTTCTACTTTCAATATCAAATCAAAGGCTTCTTCCATTATTTCAGGAATACGCACAGTCTTATAAGTATACACCCCTTTACTTTCTTTTGCACTGTAACCCATTTGGCTGAATTTTTGCCTGATGGCATCTTCAGTTACAGAAGCAGTGTAAGGTATTTCGGTCATAAGCGCAGGAATCTTTTTCTTTTGCACTTCCAGTTCGCCAAAATTCTGAGCCTTTACACTCACTGCAACCGAAAAGAGTGCAATTAATACGAGTAGTTGTTTTTTCATGTGTATCTATTTTATGGTTTTATTTGTCACATAATATAGGCATAAAAATTATCACCTCCCATTGGACTAAATTAGAGCTGATAATTTTTATACCTATTTCATATAAACATATTTTGTGAACCGAAGATAGAAAACAATAGAGATCAGTTGAATGATAATGGAATGATGTTTCCCTATTTTTGACAAATCGTAATTATCCTTACTTGAGCAGCGTAAAAAAATTAGCCGGACAAACTTTATGGTATGGGTTACCCACAATCGCAAGCCGGTTTCTGGGTTATTTGATGAACATGGCATTGCCGTTCATTTTTGCGCAGCCATCGGTTACGGCCGATCTTACACAGGTTTATGCCATCATTCCTTTTTTAAGTATTGTGTTTACGTACGGTGTAGAAACAGCGTATTTTCGTTACTCGAACGAGAAAGACCGCACGGCTCTTTATAATACCTTAAGCCTTTCCATCTTTGGCACAACGATTCTGTTTTCGTTTCTTTTATATTTTTTCCGGGATAGTATTGCCGGCGCAGCTGGATTAAACGATCACCCGGAATATATTACCTGGATGTTAGCGATTCTGTTCTTCGACACATTAGCTACTTTGCCGTTTGCCCGGCTTCGTCAGGAAAACCGCCCGAAGAAATATGCTTTTGTAAGAGTAGCGGGCATTGTGGTAAACATCCTCATCGTGTTTACGTTTCTAGGCTTTCTTCCTTCGTATGTAAAAGATCATCCGGATGGTTTCATTGGCACTTTTTATAACAAAGAAATCGGCATTGGCTACTATCTCATCGGTAATTTATGCGGCAGCCTGTTTACTTTTTTATTTTTGTGGAAAGAATGGAAACAGATCCGTTTCAACTTCGATGGCGGTTTGTGGAAAGAAGTAATGAACTACAGCTATCCGCTCATTATAGTCGGGCTGGGTGGTATGATCAACGATATGCTCAGTCGGCTTGTGTATCAGCATGTGGTTGATTTACCAAAGGAACAAGCCAAAAATGAGCTGGGCATTTTTGCCAATATCTATCGTATTGCAGTGCTCATCACCATCATGATCCAGGCATTTCGTATGGCGGCCGAACCTTTCTTTTTTAACCGGGCCAAAGATGAAGATGCCCCACGTACCTACGCACGGGTAATGAAGTTTTTTGTCATTGCCTGCTGCTTTATGTTTCTCGGCATCGGCTTATATCTCGATGTATTGAAATGGATCATTACATTAAAATCAAAAGCATGGGGCGAAGGCATGAATGTGGTGTTGCTGCTGGCCATGGGCAACATTTTCCTGGGCATCTATTATAACCTCAGCGTTTGGTATAAGCTCACCAATAAAAACATGTACGGAGCAATAATTACAATTGCAGGGGCAGTGGTAACAGTGCTGCTCAACATTGTATTGATTCCCAAATTTCATTACTGGGGGGCAGCTATTGCCACATTCAGCTGTTACCTATTAATGATGGTGAGCAGTTATGTATTGGGGCAGAAACATTATCCTATACCGTATGCCCGCAAAAAAATCATCAGCTACCTAGTTGTAGTAACACTGCTTGTATTGCTGCACAAGCTTATTCTGCTGTTGTATGCGCCACTCTGGTTCAGCATTGTTACAGGAACACTTTTGCTTGGCTGCTTTACCTGGCTGGTGCTGCAAGTAGAACGGAAAGAGATGCAGTCGTTTCCCTTTTTGAAAAAATATATCAATCAACCAAAGTAAACCCTTCAGCTTCCAGTTGGGCTTTTGTTCCTTTGTTAACTTTAATAATGTAGGTACGACCTGTAGGACAGCTACATGCCATACAATAAAAACGATCTGCAGGAGCATCGGTTAACCGTGCATCTGCCACTTCAATTCCCTTACCTGCTAAATAGTGCTTCAGATTAGTTAGCGTTTCGGCTGTTGTAGCTCCGCTATGCCATTTATCGGCACATTGGGTTTGCCCATAAACATAACTACCCGTAATTGACATGTCTTTTTCACAAGCCGACAATGCAATCAAAATCGTCAATACAACTATTCGGAACATATACTTTTTTATGGTTGACCCTTTCAACAACCGGTTCGTTGCATGACAATAAAAATCAAGCAACCTAAAGCCATTGCAGTTTATTGTAAAAACGGGTTATACTTCTTTTCGTAACCAATGGTTGTCGGTTGTCCATGACCGCTATACACGATCGTTTCATCGGGTAACACAAACAACTGGGTGCGGATGCTGTTGAGCAAGGTTTCGTGGTTACCTCCCGGCAAATCGGTTCGGCCAATACTTTGCCGGAACAACACATCGCCACCAATAACAAAACCCTGGGCTTCGCAATAAAAACAAACATGGCCCGGTGCATGGCCAGGGGCAAACAATACCTTCAGTTTATCGGCATCAAGTAAAATTTCATCGCCTTCGTTCAACCAATGCAGCGGTCCGTTGTAATTATCAAAAGGCAGGTTCCACATTAAACCACTGGCCGGGGCAAAGTCTAATACCTGTTTTTCGTTGGGGTGCAGGTGCAGCTCCAGGCCGTATTGCTCATGTACCCATTTGTTACCAAACACATGGTCGAGGTGGCAATGGGTGTTGAGCAGTTTTACAGGGGTAAGTTTATTCTGGTGAAGAAAACGGGCCAGCTCTTCCCGCTCTTCATCAAAATAACAGCCGGGATCTATAATGAATGCATGCCCCTGTTCGTTATAGATTACGTATGTATTTTCCTGAACGGGGCTGAATGTAAAAGCTTTAACAGTGAACATGGATTGATTTTTGTACTTTTAATTACATTTTTCGACTCTGTTTTCTACAACCAATACAACACGAAATGAGCCGGATGAACTGCTGCCTGAAAATTGAAATAACAACTTTTTGGCGAATCACATTTGGTAAATTTCGCTCATCAAATAACAAATGACAATATGCGAATTCAACGGATCGGTTTCTTACGGCTTACAGCATTTGTAACAGGTGTTTTTCTTTTGCTAGCCACATCTACTACTGCACAGGTGAACATGGTGGAATTTGGTAAAAACAGAGTGCAGCACACAAAATTCAAGTGGAGCTTTTATCAAAGTCCAAACTTTAATGTGCACTACACCCTCAATGGACTGGAACTGGCCAAGTTTGCCACACAGGTTGCCGAAGAAGAATTACCGGGCATTGAAGATTTTGTTGAGTTTGCCGTGCAACGCCGCATCAACATTGTTTTATATAACAACTTCAACGATTTTAAACAATCCAATATTGGCATGGGGCTCGATTACCCCAATGCCGGTGGCTTAACCAAACTGGTTAATAATAAAATGGTGGTGTATTACAATGGCGATCATAACGATCTCCGCCGCCAGATTAAGCAAGGCATTGCTAAAGTATTGGTTGAAACGTTGTTGTTTGGTGATGACCTGGGTGAGTTTGCACAAAACCAGGCCTTGCTCGATTTACCGAAATGGATGACTGATGGTTACATTTCGTATGTAGCAGAAAACTGGAGTCCGAAACTGGATAATGAATTAAAGAGTGCCATGATTGGTGCTGAGTATAAAAACTTTTATCATTTTGCTTACGAACAACCCGAACTGGCCGGCCATGCATTCTGGTATTACATTGAAGAGAAGTATCGTAAAGAAAATGTAACCTACCTGCTCTACCTCAGCCGCATTTATAAAAATGTAAACCGTGCAACAGGCACCATCGCTAAAAAGAAACTGAAAGATGTATTGAAAGATTTCATGGTATACAACCGTGATAAATATTTTAAAGACATCCGTGCAAGAAGAAATGTACCCAGTGGCCGTTTAACTCTGCCGAAAGAAATTGGTAAAGCAGATTATTTCCGTTTCCAGGCCAACCCCAATCCAAAGAGTTTTACGTATGCAGTTGTTGAATACAAGAAAGGACAAACCAGGGTCATCCTCAACGAAAACTTTGTATCGGAAAAAGTTTTGTGGAAGAGTGGCGTACGCAACCTCGAAGAAAAACCCAACCCGAATTATCCATTGCTGGCATGGGACCCCAAAGGCACACGGATTGCCATGATTGTTTGGGAAAAAGGAAAAGTATTATTGAATGTGTATGATGCATTCCGCCGCATTAAAACAGTGAAGAATGTTGAATTACCTTTTGAACAGGTAAACGATATGCAATACATGCTCGATGCAAATACATTGGTGATGAGTGCTGTTAAAGGCGGACAAAGCGATGTGTTTGTGTACAAGATCGATCGTATGAAAGAAGAACAGGTTACCAACGATGTGTACGACGATCTGGATGCGAGCTTTGTTGCGTTCCCGAACAAAACAGGTATCATCTTCTCCAGTAACCGTCCATCGCCCAATGCACCTACAGGTGATACCGTTTTACCAAAAGACCGTTACAATGTGTTCCTCATCGATAACTGGAACAAGTCAGAATTCAAACAAATTTCGCAGCTTACAAATATTCCCTACGGCAATGCCCGTTTCCCATCGCAATACAACATGAATCATTTCACGTTCATCAGCGAACAAAACGGTATTGGCAACCGTTGGGCCGGTTTCTTCAGTACAACAGCTGCCGGTTTAGATACAGTGTTCCAGATTGGCGATGAACTGTTGCGCAATCCTGAACCGAAAGAACTCGATTCAACTTTACAGGCATGGAATAAACAGGAGCCCGATTCAGTATACACCTTCCGAGTAACCGACGATAGTTCGTACACCTTCCCCATCACCAACTATCAAAGCAGTGTGTTGGAAACACGGATTGCCGGCGATAACGGACAGGTGACAGAAGTAAACAGACAAGGCGATTTTAAATTCCTGTATAAACTGAAGGTGGATGAAAACGTATTACGCAAACGCAATGTAAATGCACGCCCTACCGAATATGTGAAGCGTATGACGAGGATGGATAAAATTGCGGGTAAAAATAAAAATGACCGTACAGATATTGTAGACAGCGTATCTGTTATTCAAAAGCCACCGGCCGATTTCTTTGAAACAGAATTTAAAACCGATTCGGTACAATCAACCGAAAAACTGATGGGTGTTAAAACGCAAAGCAAAGAAGAAGTGCTGAGCCGTATGCGTTTGTTCCCTTATAAGAAGAAATATTTCATTGATAATGTTAGTACCAATTTTGCTTCGAACACGGTGTTACTCATCAACCGTTTTCAACCTTACTCCGGCGCAACCGGGCCGGTAAATCTTGGCAACAGCAATCCGCTCAATGGTATGATGCGTGTTGGTGCAATGGAATTTATGGAAGATTATAAGTTTACCGGTATGTACCGCACCAACTATGGTTTGCAGGATAATGAAGTGTACATGCGATTCGATAATTTAAGACGCCGTATTGACTGGGGACTTGCCTATTACCGTTCTTCATCATCACTTGGTTTAACTACTTCTTCTGGCGGTACCATTAATAATGCAGCACAAGCCATTACAAGTATTTACCAGGGTAATTTATCGTATCCGTTTAATGAAGTGCAGAGTCTTCGCCTTACAGGCGGGCTTCGCAGAGATGTGTATCATATTAAGAGTGATGACCAGGTGCCGGGATCGTTACAACAACAACCCTTCGATGAAAATTTTGCAGTAAGCCGTTTGGAATTTGTACATGACAACACCATCAACCCTGCCACAAATATTTGGCATGGTTTCCGTGCAAAAGCATGGATGGAATTATTTCATCGCTTAGGTGGCAATTATGCGGTTCGCCCGGGCGATAATACGTTCAACTTTGGTTTCGATGCAAGACATTACCTGCGCATTTACCGCAACTTTATCTGGGCGGTACGTGGTGCTGCCGATGTTTCATGGGGCGATAATAAATTCATTTACTACCTCGGTGGTACAGATGGCTGGTTAATGTTGGGTCAAAACCAGGTTATAAGAAACGGTGCTGTAAAAGAACGTTATTTCAATACAGCCAACAGACCTGCAAACGATGCAAGTTATGTATACGAATCACTGGCGGTAAACCTGCGTGGCTTTACACAAAACGCCGCCAATGGTAACAATGCAGTTGTTATTAACAGCGAATTGCGTTTGCCTGTTTTTGCTACGTTATTTAACCGTCCTATTAATAATGCATTTCTGCGCAATTTCCAGGTAGTGCAGTTTATTGATTTAGGAACTGCATGGAACGGTCGTTACAATAAAATCGGTCGCCCGGAAATTACGTACTCTGATGCAAGCAATCCGAATAGCCCTGTAACGGTAACAATCAAAGCTCCCGGCATCGGACCATTCCTTGGCAGTTATGGCTTTGGTGCAAGAAGCACCTTGCTGGGTTACTTTATCCGTTACGATGCAGGTTGGCAAATGAGCGGTATTTTCAAAGGCCGTCCGCAAATGCATGTGTCGTTAGGCTTCGACTTTTAATGTTTCAATTCTTTATTAACAGATGCCTGCTCTCCAAAAAGAGCAGGCATTTTTTTGAATGTTTCATAGATGAGTAACAGCACAACTGTAAATAAAACAGTTACTGCCCAAACACGTGGATATGCAAATGGCGAAATGATTTTTGTACCGATGCCATACAATAAATCGAATGGCTGAGTAAGAATATGCCAGCTGTTATACCGATCGTAGCGGCCAAGATAAATACCAAAGCCGCACAAAACCAGGAAGCAAACGATGAGCGTATTTACTTTTTTTGTTGAGAATCGTTGCAACAGTATTCGTTCAATATTCCGTAACGAAAACAACCCCATCATCAAGCCGTTCCATGCAGCCATAAACAACAACACTAAATCGTAATACAGCGGTACACCTGTACGCTCCTGTAAGTGAAACAGATCGGTAATTAAATACGGTGAGTTGGGAAAAAAGAGCAGCCACAATCCAAACAACAATGCGTTACGAAAACTATACGATGCCTCCTTCAGTTTACTGCTGAAATACAAAGGCAACCACGCCAGGAATAAATTCCACGGTATAAACAAAAACAAAAAACTGCCGCTATACCATACACGAAACAGGTACAGCAAAATGGAGAACCCTACCGAATAAAGGAAGATGCGTTGCATAGATTTAGAATGAAAAAAGTTTAGGAATAAAAATGATGGCGCCGGTAAAAGCAGCACCGGCACTAACCACCAGCACTGCTGCGGCAGCAATATCTTTCACCTGTTTAATGGCAGGGTGATGTTGCGGTGTTACATGATTGCATAATACTTCGATAGCTGTATTGATTAACTCTGCAGCCACAACTGCGGCAACAGCTGCAATTACCAGCAACCATTCTGTTGTGGAAATATGCAGAAAGAACCCTGCGATGCACACAGCAGCTGCACTGCCTGCATGCAACCGCAGGTTATATTCTTTTCGCAATGCATACATCAACCCACTAATGGCATAGTAAAACGATTTCATATCTTTTCCTTTACATGGTATTGTTTGCGTACATCCATCAACAGTTCGGGCATAATTCCAAACCAATCCAGCTGCGAAAGATCACCGGCTTCTTTTCCTCTTGCATAAGCTTCTTTAAAAGAAGCATAATACTCCGGCATTGTGGCCAGGCCGTACAGTACTGTTGCCAATACAGGAAACGAAACACGGCCATTGGCCAGCATAAAAAACTGCAGACAAACTTCGCCTTCATCGGTAAACGGATAGCCCAGTACTACATGTTTAATATCGTGCCGTTCGTAATAGGGCAACAGGCGAAGGTTGTTTTCATTCAACAGTTGCCATACTTCGTTGCCCACTGTATCAAAAGGCATTGCACTCAACTGTTCCATACTATATGGAAAAGCTTTTTTCCTCCGCACAATTTTCAGTACCGGTAAAGCAAACGTATGAGTAAGCAATACCAGCAGCTGACTTCGTAAATTCTTCAGCAACTTTATCATATAACTGGTGTTGAATTGTTAGCAGATTTTTTCGTGTCGCCATACCAATCAATGCGTCTTGAATAGAACATAACAATCGCCAGCAGAATAAACAAACCAATGCTGCCGAATAACAAGGCACCATCCTGCAACTGAATTAAAATATAAATGAAACCGTACAATGCAGAAAGGAAACTCGTTAATGCAATGGCTACACCTGCCTGTTTAAAAATGCTGAAGGTGTAAGCTGTAATCAATCCAATGGTTGCAACAGATGCAATTACATACGCAATATTGAAACCGGTATATTCTGATACGGATAACAACAACGTATAAAAAATGCAGAGTGCTAAACCAACCAAAATGTATTGCAGCGGATGTACGCTTCGCTTCTTCAGTATTTCAATAAAGAAGAATAAACAGAAAGTAAGTGCAATAAACAGTAAGGCATATTTCACTGTACGCATCGTTTTACTATAGGAGTCGATGCCCTGCAGCAAACCAACCCCAAAAGCATAGGTATGTACATCGTGTTTGCCGCTTTTCCAAACCTGCGGAATATCACGTGTAAAATGCAGGATGTTCCATTTGGCAGTAAAGCCGTTTGATTTTACAACAGATTGTTGTGGCAAAAATTTTCCATCAAACGCCGGGTTCGCCCAACTCGATTGCAGTTGCACACTGGTTTGTTTGGCGAGTGGTGTAAAATACAATCGTTCCGATCCGTTGAGTTTTAGTTTTAGTTGAAATGTTGATGCGGTGTCTTTTAAACGAACAGCATCAGGTATCAACATACTTACTCCCGAAGCTGCAACTTCAGTTTCGGGAAAGCCCGGCTCCATTTCAAATGGTTGTCCGTTCCAATTTAATACCAGCGATTCAGCAATACCCCGGTTATCTGTGATACCTAAACACAAACGCACTTCGTTCCATTGTATACTGTTAGGATCTATACCCGCTTTTGCCAATTGCAAAGGAGCAATTTTGCCTTTGAGCACTACATCCGATTTATACAATACAATTTTAAAAATGCTGCGGTGCTTTACTTCGGGCATCAGTTTACCATCTACTTGCAATGCATCGGGCATATAATGCAACATACGCTTGTATGCGAGCACCTTTCCGTTTTCACCGGGTTGATATTCTATATAAGGTATGAGTAAAAAGGGTCCGTTAATGGTTTGTGCCGATGCCCATTTAGAACTTACTTCGGCAATTACCTCCGTTTGACGCTCCTGCCGTTCACGTACCAGGTCTTGAATAAAAGAAGCAGGAATAAGTAATACGAGCATAAGAAAACCAACGACCATCGACTTAAAAAAGAGCCCGTAGCGTTGCCAGAATGTTTGTTGTTGTGTGTCCATTTTGTCATTTTTAAAAGTACTTTGAATTACAAAGTATAAGTACAAAAAAAATTATCGCCCCATTTGCTTGATCATTTGTTCCAATGCATCAAGGTGTTGCCGAAATGCTTTTTCGCCGGCTTTTGTAACAGCATATGTTGTGTTTGTTTTACGTCCCACAAATCCTTTGTTTACTTTAATCAATCCGTTTTCTTCCAATGCTTTCAGGTGAGATGCCAGATTACCATCGGTAACTTGTATCAACTCCTTAAGCTCATTAAAGCTCACCTGGTCGTTTACCATCAGTGCACTCATTACTCCCAGCCGTACCCGGCTGTCGAAAACCTTATGTAATTGTTCAATCGGATTCTTCATGTTGTAGTATTCTCCTGCTTATGCCTTGCGCTCGTATTTATTCCACATTACAATACCATATATGATGTGTAGTAATCCAAAACCCGCCGTCCAAAAATAAAGACCATAACCCGGAAACCAACAATTAATAATTCCTAATAATAACATACCATAACCGAGAAAACGAATTTCACCAATGGTATACTTGGCACCGTTTACCAATGCCAACCCATAAAAGATTAAACAGCCCGGTGCAATTAAACCATATACACCCGCTTCAATCAACTTCAATAAAAATAAACCGCCGGCTCCGAGTGGTACTGCCACATTCCATACTAAACGTTTAGCCGAAGCTCCCCAAATGGGTATACCCTGTTTACTGCTGCGTATATACGTAAAAATAAAAGCGACTAAAATCGCCGCCAGCAATGTTGCACCCGCAATAATAAACAAGCGATGCCCCATAAACGAATGCAGCAGATTAATACCATCGGCATTGGTTTGGTAATCATTCGTAATGCCTGCCTTCACACTTCTTGTACCATCTGCGCCACCAATAACATCGGCGGCAAACCATGCACCAACCAGGGCACAGGTTCCTGCAGCTACCCCACTCAATCCACTAAGACTGATAAAGCGGCTGCTCCTGTCCATAATGTTACGGATGTCCTTAATTGTTTCCAGCGTTTGATTTTGGTCGGTCATAAAAGCACTTTGAAACACAAAGTAAAACTAAAAAACGATATCCTTCCAAGTTTTCTGTGTGGTTTTTAACAGAACCTTTCAAAAAAGCATATGGCAGCGTGGAATCTCTAAAGGCATGGCAAAAAGGGATTCGTTACTTTTATCGTTCGAAACGATCACTGTAACCGGATGAAGTATATCTCTTTTTTTGTGCTGTTGTGTTTAGTAAGTCAGTCCCTGCAGGGGCAAACCAAAGTGGTTACCGGTATTATTAAAGATTCACATTCGGATGAGCCCATACCTTTTGCATCTGTTGTACGCAAAAACACAACTACCGGTAAGCTGACCGATTCGGCCGGCAACTTTGTGCTGCACTTAACCGCATTAACAACTACAGATTCCTTACTGGTAAGCTATGTAGGTTATACAACTGTTACGGTGCCGATTCCATATTCAACTGCTGATACTGTTTTTTTAACCATTCAACTCGAACGTGGCAGTGCAGGTAAAGAAGTAGTGGTGAAATCGAAATACGGCAGAGGCTGGATCTTGTGGCGCAAAGTGGTACGGCAAAAACCGGTGAACGATCGTTACCGTTTTGAAAACTTTGGCTACGAGTTATACAACAAACTGGAGATTGATCTCAATCGCTTCAACAAAGAAAAGTTCAAGAACATCCGCCCGTTAAAACCGTTTGGTTTTATTATGGATCAGAACATCGACAGTACGAGCGAAGAGAAACCATTCCTGCCGGTGTTTCTTACCGAAACTATTTCCAACTACTATTTTCAAAAATCGCCTTTACGCCGCAGAGAAGAAATTAAAGCCAGCCGTACATCGGGTTTAAAAAATGAAAGTGTACAGAAACTGCTGGGTGGTATGGATCAGAACATCAACGTTTATAACAACTATATACCGGTTTTCGATAAACGCTTCATCAGCCCTATTAGTGACAATGGTGATGCTTTTTACAACTACCGTGTGCCCGACACACAATATGTTGCAGGCAAACGTTTTTTTCATTTAGTATTCTCGCCCAAACGCAAAGGCGAAAACACATTCGAAGGCGATTGCTGGATACATGACACAACTTTTGCCGTACAAAAGATGAACCTTCGTTTATCGAAAGAAGCCAATGTAAACTATGTTGAAAAGCTGAGCATTGTACAGGAATATAAACTTGTAAACGACAGCATCTGGTTTTTATCGAAAGATAAATTCATTATGGATGTATCGGCTATTGGTAAACAGCAATTCGGCGTTACAGGCAGAAAGACAACCACCTATAAAGACATTCTGATCAACTCCGGTATTGTATGGGAGAAACTGCAGAAAAATAAAAAACTGGAAGAAACGATTTTGCTGGCTGGCTCTACCGAGCAACCGGAAACTTACTGGACTGAATCGAGACATGAGGATCTGGCGAAGAATGAAAAAGCCATTTACAACATGATCGATACGTTGCAGAATATGCCGCTGTTCAAACGCTACAGCGATATTGCCAATTTCCTGGCAACGGGCTACAAAGCATTCGGCAGTTTTGAATACGGTCCGTGGTTCAATGTAATGAGTTCGAATATTGTGGAAGGGTTCCGCACACGTTTAGATATTGGTACCAGCACCAACTTCAGTAAAACATGGTGGTTGCGTGGGTACCTTGCGTATGGTTTTAATGATAAAAAATTCAAAGGCAGAGCGGAAATTACGCATTTGTTTAAACGGGATCCACGTATGCGTTTATACATGTCGTACACCAACGATTACGATAACGGCCAACGTTATTACGATGAAGTAGGAACAGATAACGTATTTACATTAGCTGCACGAAAATCGCAGGTACCGATTAAGTTTTTACGGGTGGAACAACAACGCATAGAATTCTCGAAAGAAACACATGCCGGTTTTACTTTTGAAGTTTCAGCAACAAGAAAAATATTTGACCCCATCCGCTCATTACCATCTAAATCAATTTATCCAAACGGAACAGGTGATGCCCTCAATAACACGGAAGTTGGTTTTCGCATCCGTTATGCTTATCTCGAACGTTTTTTAGAAGGAACTTTTTTACGATCAAGTTTAGGCAGCCCTTACCCGATTGCAGAATTGAAATACAGCAGAGGATTCCCGGGCTTTTTAAAAAGTAATTATCAATACCACCGTCTTACAGTATCGGTACACGATTACTTTAAAATTGCAAACCTTGGTGAATTGTATTACAATGTGTATGGCGGAAAAATTTATGGTACACTTCCGTTTCCGTTATTGGAAATACATCCCGGTAACGAAATCTTCTACTATAACAAGTATGCATTTAACCTCATGAACCGCTTTGAATATCTGAGCGATGAATATGCAGGCATAAACCTTGAACACAATATCGGCAATGGCATGTTCCGTTGGTTACCGCCAACACGTAAACTCAAGTTCCGCCAGTTCTGGACGGCGAAAATGTTATGGGGAAGTTTAAGTGAAGGAAACCGAAGTTTTAACCAGGTGGGTACCGTATTCGATCGTGGACACCAGTTTCAATCGCTCAATGGTAAAACGTATATTGAAGTGGGTACCGGTGTAGATAATATTTTGCGTGTACTACGTTTCGATTTTATCTGGCGATTGGCCCCACAGCCATTACCAACAGAACAATACAAACGCTTTGGTGTGTTTGGTAGCTTTCGGTTACAGTTTTAAGTGTTACAACGGAAACTTGGAGTACACAACCTGAAATTATCCTGCATCCAGACAACCTACAATCACCGCACAGGCTTTTTTAATTTCTTCTTCTGTAATTGTTAATGGAGGAGCAATACGCAAACAATTGGCCGCAAACAAAAACCAATCGGTAATTACACCATTGGCAATACAGGCATCAATTATCTTTTTATTTGTTTCAAAGCTGTCGAACACCAACGTCATCATCAATCCACGGGAGCGGATGGCTTCCACTTTCGGGTGTTGTAACAAACTGCGGAATAACTGTTCTTTTTCAAAAACACTATCTACTAATTTCTCTTCAAGCAACACCTGCATAGCCGCCATACCAGCTGCACAACAAACCGGGTGGCCGCCAAACGTACTGATATGGCCCAGCACCGGATTCTCTGTTAACTGCCACATCAACTCACGGTTAGCAAAAAACGCACCCAACGGCATACCGCCGCCCAGTGCTTTGCCCAACAGTAACACATCAGGCACCACATCAAACTGTTCAAAGGCCCACAGGCTTCCGTTACGGCCAAAGCCACATTGTATTTCGTCGAGGATAAGTAACGTGCCTGTTTCGGTACAACGTTTTCGCAAAGCCTGTATCCAGTCCCGCAGAGGCGCATTTACACCCGCTTCTGCCTGGATGGTTTCTGCAATAACGCAAGCCGTTTTTGTGGTAATGAGCGAGAGATCTTCGAACGAATTATAACTGGCATGATGCACACCCGGCAACAAGGGACGAAACGCATTGCGCCAGTATTCATCGCCCATAATACTCAATGCACCTTGCGTACTTCCATGATAACTGTTTTTGAATGCTACAATTTCAGCACGGTTGGTAACACGTTTGGCCAGCTTCATGGCACCTTCGGTTGCTTCGGTTCCGGAGTTGGTAAAGTAAACAGAGTTGAGTGTTGCCGGTAAATGATCGGTAAGCAGTTTGGCATATTGCACCTGCGGTGTTTCTACAAACTCACCATACACAATGAGGTGCATGTATTTATTTAACTGATCCTGTATTGCAGCCAACACTTTCGGATGCCGGTGCCCCACATTACAAACACTGATGCCTGCAATCAGATCGATGTATTCCTTCCCATCTGCATCCCACATACGGCAACCTTCGGCTTTAGCAATTTCAAGAGCCAATGGAGCCGGCGATGTTTGCGCCACATGTTTCAGAAAAAGTTCACGTTGATTCATAATTCTTGGATGCAAATGTCGGAAAACTTAGGGCAGATGCAGATAGAATGCTGGCTTTTGCAGGCATTGTTATTTAAGCATGAAGGCTTTTGCTGAAAAAAGCAGTGAAATAACTATGAACCCTCAGAAAACATTGCGAAATTTACAGTTCAACCAAAAACCTGATTCCGATGCCCGTAATTCTACCTGTAGAAGGCGTTTTCCCCCAGTTTGGCAACGATTGTTTTATTGCTCCCAATGCCACGATTGTAGGCGATGTAGTTATGGGCGATGAATGCAGTATTTGGTTTAATGCAGTGATCCGGGGCGATGTAAACAGCATTCGCCTGGGTAATAAAGTGAACGTACAGGATGGTGCAGTGCTGCATGCCACATACCAAAAAACCAAAACCATCGTTGGTAATAATGTAAGCATTGGCCACAACGCATTGGTACATGGCTGCACCCTGCACGATAATGTATTAATAGGCATGGGTTCGATTGTAATGGATAATGCCGTGGTACACAGCAACTCCATTATTGCAGCCGGTGCTGTGGTGCTGGAAGGAACAATTGTGGAGGCGGGCAGTATTTATGCCGGTGTGCCGGCAAAAAAGGTTAAAGACATTAGCCAGGAGCTGATTAACGGGGAAATTAACCGCATTGCCAACAACTATCTGAAGTATGCCGGATGGTTTAAAGAAACTGTAACAAACGAAAAATAGAAACGGTACAACTATTGTCCATATCCAACTGTTAAACAATTACGTATATGAAACAGATCGCAAAAGCAGCACTTGTCCTTTTTTTATTGTCATTTATAATGACGAGTTGTAACGTGTTTAAACGTACACCGAAAGAAGGATGTCCTACCAATGGTAAAAATGTTGGTGCGGAAAAATTGCTGAGTGGTGAAAAAGTGAAGAGAGCAAAACGATTTAACAGTTGACATATACGGGACTTACTAACCCGCATTAATAACACCAAAAAATACCGCTATGAATCCAACATTACGCAACCATGTAGGATATAATGAGGCCTTACTCGACGATGATGCCAACTACGACAAGTTTCACCGCTGGGCTGATATTCTTGCCGATAAACTGAAAATCTCCTTTACCAAAAAACTGGACGATTTTGAAGCTTTATATTGGGACTTTGTTTACAAAGGCACTGCACTTACTCTCAGTTTCAACATTTTTAATGGTATTTCTGTTTTTCCATCGCTGGAAGAGAAGAGTGAGCATTTTGAAAATGCTGCCATTGCCGAATTAGTTGATGCGCTGAAAGATGCTTCACCAGAAGAATAAACAAACAACCTCTATATTGATCGTTCGCTGCAGAAACTCTTCTACAGCCAATGTTTTTTTGTGTCTATTGTAGCCAGGATGCCACAATAGCTGATGTAGCGTAACGGATGAATTTCTTCTTTGGCAACAGCGGCTTTCACTGCACAGCCCGGCTCTTCTAAATGCAGACAGTTATTGAACTGACAGCTGTTGATCCGATCCCGCATTTCGGGGAAATAATGCGATAGTTCCTGACGGTCTATATCAAACAAGCCAAACTCCTTTACACCGGGCGTATCAATAATGCGCCCGCCAAACGGCAGGTCGAACATTTCGGCAAAGGTGGTGGTGTGCATACCTTTACCACTCCAGCCACTCACTTCTTCTGTACGTAAATCCAGATCGGGCATCAGCGAATTAATGAAGGTTGATTTACCTACTCCCGAATGACCACTGATCAAGGTTGTTTTATTTTTCAGCAAGGCTTTTACATCCTCCACACCTGCACCTGTTTGCATGGAAATCAAAAATACTTTGTAGCCGATAGCTTTGTACATAACACTCCACTCTTCAAACAAATCCATTTCTTTTTTGCGGTATACATCTGCTTTGTTGAATACTATAATGCTGGGAATATGGTATGCTTCCGACGCAATTAAAAACCGGTCGATAAACCCTTGCGATGTACGGGGTTCTTTTAATGTTGCAAACAACAGACTTTGATCGAGGTTTGAAGCAATGATGTGGTGCTGATGTTTGTTGTGCGGGCTTTGGCGGTTAATGTAGTTGCGTCTGTCGCTGATGTTAGTGATCATGACCGTTTGCTCCAGATCGTTCTCCATTTCAATTTCTACTTCATCGCCCACAGCAATGGGATTAGTAGAAGTTATGCCATCAATTTTAAACTTGCCTTTCATACGTGCCTGCACAATATCCCCTTCTTCTGTTTTGGCAACATACCAACTACCCGTCGATTTATAAATGATGGCTTTCATGCTGATGCAAAGAAAAGGAATAGATTGCCACGGAATACAGAAAAATGTTTACCGAGAAGACGCTAAGAGACAAAGAGAGAAAAGATCAGTTACAGAGGTAAATCTTACCTGCTTTGCGCCTTTGTGTTACGGAAACTTCCGCAATACTTTATACCGCAGCCAAATTTCCAGTAACAGTAAAGCCATGATTGCGAATACCAACGGATAAAATTCTTCTGAATAACGGGAGTACTGGCTGGTTTCAATCTTCGACTTTTCTAACTGATCAATATCGGCATATACTTTACTCAGGCTTTCGTTATCCTTTGCCCGGAAATAATTACCACCTGTTTCGATTGCAATTTCAGTTAACAGCTTTTCATCAATATTTACTTTTTCCATTGTACGCACAACACCACCGGTTGTTTGCTGAGGCAACGCTGCATAACCTTCGGTACCCATACCAATGGTGTATACTTTTACATTGTATGCTTTTGCAATTTCTTTAGCCGTACTTGGCGGTATCAATCCGCCATTATTTTCTCCATCGGTTAAAAGTATAACCACCTTGCTTTTCGATTCACTGTCTTTCAACCGCTCTACGCTGGTTGAAAGCCCGGAGCCAATGGCAGTACCATCCTGTAAGATGCCACTGCGTACAGCATAAATCTGGCTCTTCAATGCTGCATAATCCGTTGTTGGCGGACATTGCGTAAACGATTCACCCGAAAAAATAACCAACCCAATACGGTCTGTTTTACGAGCATCTACAAAATCACTCGCCACTTTTTTCATTGCTTCCAAACGGTTCGGACTAAAATCTTCGGCCAGCATACTGCCGCTAACATCCATACATAGAATAATATCAATCCCCTCGCCTTCCACACGTTCTTCGCTGCTGCGTGTTTGCGGCCTTGCAAATGCAATAATGAGTAAGGCAAGCGATAACAAGCGCAACACAAACGGCAAATGCCATAACACATTTTTAGAAGTGCCTGTTTTACGGTAAATGCTGAGTGAAGAAACGGTTACGGAAGAAGAAGCTTTGCGGTTGGTAACAACATACCACACGATCAGCAATGGCAGCAACAGCAGTAACCACAGCAGGTAAGGATAAGCAAAAACAATATGTTGATACCATTCACTAAGCATTGTTCTTTAACTCCTTTTCTGATTGTTTAACGGTTGCAGCAGCCGTTTCAATGGCTGCTATACATTCATTTGCCGGTGCATTAAACCGGGCAAACTTAACGGCATCGCCTAAGCGCAGAATTTGTGCAACTGCGATGACGGTATCGTTGAGTAAATACGGTTTTAACTCCAGCACCAATTCATCGGTTGTAAGTTTAGTGAAGGGCTGACGGGTTTTACGTTCGTAGTAGCGCTTCACCGCATGCGAGAGTTCTGAAAAATTATTTTTCTGATCGAGTTGGGTGTTCCATTGTGCCTGCTTCAGCTTGTCAAGTGTTCGCAGGCAATCGTCGAATGCTGTGCTTGGTGCGTCATCTGTTATAACAGCTTCTTTCTTTTCTTTCCATTTTTTGAAAAGCACAATCAACACAATTAAGCTGATCAATGCAGCAGCTGCCACAATAACTCCAATCCACCATTGCCCGGCATTTACTTCTACAATCGGCTTAATATCGTTAAGTAATTGATTGCCGGTTGTATCGTATTCAATTAATATCTCTTTAACCGGAAATTTAAGCAGCTGTGGTTTGTCGTTTACATTCGACGGAACAATTACTTCAATTTGATCAACCGCCCATAACCCACTGTCGAAACTGGTCAGGGTAAGTTTCCTGGTAAGCACATCGCTGGTATCGTAGGCAATCACTTCAAAATGCGGAATACTATCGGGAAACTTCCATTGTATAGACGACGAAGCGCTGATCGCTTTCAATTCAAACTTCAACGTAAACGGTTCGCCAATATATATTTTGTCTTTGTTACTGGTTACAACAGCAGTTACCTGTGCCTGCACCGATGCAAACAGAATTACTCCAATAAGTATTGCCGCCAGGTGCTTGCTCATCTGCTTCTGTTAATAAAAAATTTCTGTAACACTTTTACATAATCATCGCCTGCACGCATGTGCAGCAGATCGGCACCCGAACGGCGGAATACCTCTTTTACGTAATCGTTATGCTTATGAAAATCTTTCTCGTAATCAAAACGCACCAACGCACTCGATGTATCGATCCAGCGTTGCTCACCTGTTTCAGCATCTGCCACCTGCAGTAAGCCGGCGTCGGGTAAACGCATATCCAATTGATCGTAAATTTTAATACCAATCACATCATGCTTTCTGCTGGCAACACGCAACGCATCTTCAAACCCTTTTCCTAAAAAATCGCTGATGAGGAAACAAATACTTTTGCGCCGGCACACATTATTAAACATGCGGAATGCATCTGCATAATTCGTTCGTTTCGATACAGCATCATTACTCAGCATTTCACGTACAATATAAAGTGTGTGTTGCTTTGCTTTCTTCGGTGTAATAAAGCGCTGCACTTTATCGCCAAATAAAATGGCGCCTACTTTATCGTTGTTATTCACAGCAGAAAAAGCAAGTACTGCTGCCAGTTCTGTTACCAGGTCTTTCTTACGCTGCAAGTGTGTACCGAAGCTGATGCTGGCACTGTTATCGATTAACAGAAATACCATTTGCTCACGCTCTTCTTCAAACACTTTACTGTACGGGTGTGCATAGCGTGCACTCACGTTCCAGTCAATGAAGCGGATATCATCGCCGGGCTGATACTCCCGTACTTCTTTATAACTCATGCCCTGCCCTTTAAATGCCGAATGGTATTCGCCGGTGAACATGTGGTTGGTAAGGCGCTTGCTTTTTATTTCAAGTGCCCGTACTTTCTTTAATATTTCTTCGGTAGTTAACAAGTCGGTAAAGTGTTTGGAGTTATATTTTACGGAACCTTTACCGTATTCAGCACCTGGTTAATAATTTCTTCAACCGATACATTTTCTGCTTCGGCTTCGTAGGTTAAACCAATCCGATGTCGCAATACATCAGCTGCAATGGAACGCACATCTTCCGGCAACACATAGCCACGCTTATTTAAAAAGGCAACCGACTTTGATGCCAACGCCATATTAATCGAAGCCCTTGGCGAACCGCCATAAGAGATGAGTGGTTTAAGATTGCTTAACCCAACCTGTTCAGGTTTACGTGTAGCAAATACAAGATCAAGAATGTAATTCTCGATCTTTTCATCCATATAAATAGTACGTGCAAGATCACGTGCTTCTGTTACTTCACGTACCGATACAACGGGGTTGATAGTGGGCGATGCAATTTGTTGCGTATTCTGCCGAATAATCAACTGCTCTTCTTCTTTTTTCGGATAGTCAATCACCACCTTCAGCATAAAACGATCCTGCTGCGCTTCGGGCAATGGATAAGTACCTTCCTGCTCCAACGGGTTTTGTGTAGCCAACACCAAAAAAGGTTCTTCTAATTTATACGTGTGTTCGCCAATGGTTACCTGGCGCTCCTGCATGGCTTCGAGTAATGCACTCTGCACTTTTGCGGGAGCCCGGTTAATTTCATCGGCCAACACAAAATTGGCAAAGATGGGTCCACGGCGTACAAAAAATTCATTCTTCTGCTGATTGTAGATCATGGTGCCAATTACATCGGCAGGTAACATATCGGGTGTAAACTGTATACGGCTGAACTTGGCATTGATGGCCTGCGATAACGATTTAATGGTGAGTGTTTTTGCAAGACCCGGTACACCTTCTAACAAAATATGTCCGTTTCCCAGCAAACCAACCAGCAAACGGTCTACCATATATGATTGACCCACCAGCACTTTCCCCACTTCGGCACGCAGCCTTTCGAGAAAACTGCCGGCATATTGAATTTTATCGTTCAGTACCTTGATGTCTTCTGCGGTTTTTAACATGTAATCTTGGTTTTATTGGTGAAAATACAACCCATCATTCTCATTTCCTGATGGCTGTATGAAAATTCAATACCCTAAACGCAAAAAGAAGGCCGAAATTGAAAATTGGGCAACTGTAGTTTTACTTTCGTACTATCCACGGGTTAACTTTGCCGCTATGGATGCAGCGAATGATTTGTTTGTTCGATGGATGAACCTCGAACAGAAACTGGTAGCACGTTTTGGCAAGAAGCCCGATCTCGAATCGATTTTGTTTCTGATTGGTGTACAGGAATTTGGTCAGTTGAAAGAGAATTTTACCAAAGAGCAGAAGCAGGATCTGATGCATGTGGCTGTTTGCTCTCTCTTATCGCAAAGCGGCTATTTTGAATTTGAACAATTTGATAAAGACGGCTGGCCGCATTTCAAACAACTGAAAGCCATGCCCAACATGAGCATGCGGGAGCAGGAAGATTTTATTAAAGACCATGTTTTACTTTATTTTGAACAAAGCGGACTTTAAATGAAACAGTTTTTCCTTTGTGTACTTTTCTTCATAGTTGTAAGCGTTGCGGATGCACGTAACCGTAAAGTAAAAATTATAACTACCAAAGGAACCATTATTGTACAGTTAAGCGACAAAACACCTTTACACCGCAACAACTTTATTAAACTGGTGAAACAAGGTTATTACAACGGTATTCTGTTCCATCGTGTAATAAAAGAGTTTATGATACAGGCGGGCGATGATTCTACCAAACAATCGGTGCCGGGTAAACGCTATGGAAACGGTGGATTAAAAAATAAAATCCCCGCAGAATTCGACAGTTCGCTTTTTCACAAGCGTGGCGTGCTGGCCGCAGCCCGAGATAACAATCCCGAAAAAGCCAGTAGCGGCAGCCACTTTTACATTGTGCAGGGTAAAAAATTTACAGACAGTACATTGAACGAGGTAGAAGTGAAACGGATGGGCGGACGGAAAATTCCGGAGCGATACAGGGAAGTTTACAAAACAGTTGGTGGCGCTCCACACCTCGATCAGAATTATACTGTTTTTGGTGAAGTAGTAAGAGGGATGCATGTTGTGGATACGATTGCGCAGATGGAACGTGATCAGTACGACCGGCCGAAAGAAGATGTACGCATCATCCGTATGAAACTGAAGAAGAAATTTTTATTTTTCTGATTGCGATAAAACAATCAATTTAGCAGCGCTTAAAAACAAATACAATATGAATTTTCCAGAAAATCTCCGTTACACAAAAGATCACGAATGGATCAGCTTAGAAGGTAATGTTGCAACCATTGGTATTACCGATTTTGCACAAAGAGAATTAGGCGATATTGTGTATGTGGACATTAACACAGTTGGTAAAGCATTAAATGCTGAAGAAGTATTTGGTACGGTAGAGGCTGTGAAAACAGTAAGTGATTTGTTTTTACCTGTTGCCGGTACTATTACCGAAGTTAACAGCGCATTAAACGATCAACCTGAGGCGGTTAATACCGACCCATACGGCGCAGGCTGGATGGTAAAAGTAACCGTTAACAACCCTGCAGATGTGGAGCAATTATTAGATGCTGCAGCTTACAGTGCGTTGGTAGCATAATGAAAGAAAAAATTCAGCAATACTTGTCAACAAAATGGCCGGCCATCATATGGTCGGTCTTTGTTTTTATACTGCTTGTTCTACCGCCTGAAGCACTTAACAAAGAACGAAAGATCGAGTTTGTTCAACTCGACAAAATCATTCACTTTTTCCTGTTTGGCATACTGGCCGGTTTATGGGCGCATTACAAAAAACAGCAGCTGCAAAAACAATTATTTCCCTTTTTGTTTATTATGGCTGTAACAGCTATTTATGGTATTGCAACCGAATTTGTACAGGATTGGGTAGGCCGTGATTTTGATGTTTGGGATATGGTAGCCGATGCGGCCGGTGCCCTTGTATTTGTATGTTGGGTTTGGTATAAAAAAGAAGACCCCGGTAGAAACCGGGGTCGAAACCAAAACTAACTGCTTATGAGAAAAATTTAAATTCAGATTTGTTATACAAAGTTCGCACTATCTGCAACGCTAAACTGTCACTTCATTGTTAATATTTTCTAAAGCCTTTGTTTTAAAAACGGGCCCTGATAGAAATCAGGGCCGTAAACCAAAACTAACTGCTTATGAGAAAATTGACTGCTTTAAAGAACTTTCATATATAAGACGCTAAATGCATTCCAAAGTTTACACACTGTTTGTTAAAATATCCTAAAAGCATTTTCAGCGATCTCTGTACACAGTATTTCTAAAATCATGCCAATACAAATTGCGCCTGTTATTATTGAATTTAAAGCCGGTAAAAATCGGCTTTGTCCAATTTGATTCATTGCACTAACTCCAGGGTAATTAATTACCAAAAAGCCCTTTTACCGTATCCATCATACCGCCTCCGCCCGATTGTTGCGATGCGCCTCCTTTTACCATATTAATTACATCATTTAAGTCGGTATCACCATCTCCATCCTTATCTAACCCGCCCTGCATTACCCTGCCAAGCAAGCCCTGCAAATCGAGCCCATTGCTGCTGCCGCCGGTTAAAGAGCTGAAAATGCTTTGCAAGTCAATACTGTTGTCAGCAGGATCGTTTGTTTTGGATATAAACTTGTTTAATACCCCTGGTAACAGATTGCTAACGATATTTCCGGCCTGTCCCTCATTTAAATTAAACTTATCCATGAGCGATGAAACGGCGTTACCCGACAGTTGACCGGCTAAAGGATTTTGTTGTAAATCGCCTCCCTGTCCGCCTAATAAACGCAATACATCTTTAAACTGCCCACCAGCCAATGCTTGCTGTAAGCCACCGGTAATACTTCCGGTAACATCAGCAACAGCTTCATCGTTTCGCTCGTTGGGAATATCCGGGTTTTCAATAATGGCAGCACCTGCCTGTTGTTTTACAAGATTCAATAATTGATCAAACATAATAATAGCTTTTGTAGCCAATCAAATTACAGCAAAACAAGGCCGACTGCAAGCAATACAGATAAAATATTTATTAATATAAAATATAAAGCCCGGCAATACCTGCCGGGCTATGATATGAAACATCGTCTTTTATCTCACTTTAGCTGCAATTACAGAAGCATCGTCCTGCATTGTTTTGCAACTGGTAGTTGCTCCAATCCACCATCTGCCAATTGGTTGGTTATACGATACACCCATAATTGGAGCTTCACCATTGCCACCGGGGTTGTACTCTGCCAACCAGTTACAGCTTGCATCGTATTTGCTTTGATGGTAAAGACCAATGGTGTGGCCACCTTCATGTGAAGAAGCTTCCCATACATTTTTTTGGTTATAGCCCAATGCTTTTGAAAATACAAAGCCGGGAATATCAAGCCCCCAGGTCCACGAATTGATATACGCTACACCACCTGCGGCACCATACCACTCATGATATTGTGTGATGATGATACGTTGTCTTTTGTTTGCAGCAGCAGCAAAATAAGCAGCTGAATCTGTCGTTACTTTAATATTTGCAAAGGCTGCATAATCGTTGGTTACTTCAGCAAGAATATTTGCAATTTCGGTACTGGTAAAGCCTGAAGGAGTTGCATAAAAAGCAATTCCGCTGTTCCAATAAGGGCTGCTTACTGTTTGGCCGTCAAAATCAAGGTATAATACCCAAGATGAACTGGTAACCGGCGGCGTTGTAATTACAGTTGAACCTGTTTCGCATGCATCGCCAATACCGTTTTTATCACTATCTGCCTGATCGGGATTATAAGTTTTAGGGCAGTTGTCCTTTGTATCTGGAATACCATCTTTATCGACATCTTTCCCTCTTCCTGCAATTACATTATCAGCAAATAATTCGCCGCGGCGGATGTTGTTGTAATTTCCATTAAGGAAATCGCAGGTTTCTTTTTTCTTTGAATTGAGAGCGTTGGCCGTAGTAAGGCCTTGTTGTTCTGTAAGAATTGAATTTTCTTTCTGGCATGCAGCGAGGATTAATACGCTTGCATAAACAATCAACTTTTTCATGGTGATTGGATTTGGTTTTTAAGATATTGGAAATTGATTTAAGTAGCTGCTACTATGTACGTTTCATCTGTCTTATGAGTTTCTTGCTGTTTCCGTTTAAAACGAAAAACATACCAAACACTCACTGTTGTTTTGTTTTTGACCAAAACAGCTAACAAATTGCCGTATATGAGTAAGAGCTAAAGCTCAGATAAAGTCACGTCAACTATGTATCTGAATCTGATACAAAGTAACGCCGCTTCTTTTTCGTGGGAAATAGAATAAGTAGTGAACCTGATGTAGTTATAAAACGATGGCTTTGCACAATTCCACTTACTGGAGTGTAAGCTTTTCTGCGTTCTCGGCAAACTGTAAAGCATCTATTAATTCTTCAATTTCGCCGTTTAATACTGCATCCAGGTTGTAAAGCGTAAGTCCGATCCGGTGATCGGTTACACGGCCTTGCGGATAATTGTAAGTTCTGATTTTTGCACTCCTGTCGCCTGTACTTACAAGACTCTTTCGCTGGCGGGCAATTTCTTCTTCGTGTTTACGCACCTGCTCTTCGTACAAACGGGTACGCATCATTTGCATGGCTTTTTCACGGTTGGCCAGCTGTGTTCGCTCTGTTTGACAAATAACCACTGTTCCGGTGGGTATATGCGTAAGCATTACTTTCGTTTCAACCTTATTTACGTTCTGCCCGCCCGCACCACCACTTCGTGATGTTTCCATTTTTACATCACTTTCTCTCAATTCAAAATCAATTTCTTCTGCTTCGGGCATTACAGCCACTGTTGCGGCACTGGTATGTACCCGGCCGCTTGTTTCGGTAGCAGGCACCCGTTGTACACGGTGTACACCGCTTTCAAATTTCAATGTACCGTATACATCATCACCGGTTACTTCCAACTGTACCTCTTTGTAACCGCCTACCGTTCCTTCGCTTTCGCTCAGCACTGCCGTTTTCCAGCCACGACGTTCGCAATATTTGGTGTACATACGCAACAGATCGCCGGCAAACAAGCTGGCTTCATCGCCACCTGTACCCGCACGTATTTCCAAAATCGCATTCTTATCGTCCTGCGGGTCTTTCGGAATCAACAGCTGACGAACATATTTTTCGAGTTTCTCTTTTTGTTCTTCCAAACCGGGCAACTCTTCCTTGGCCATTTCACGCAACTCTTCATCATTGCCATTCAATGCTTCACGGTAGCTCTGCACATCTTCAAGCACAGACAGGTATTGCTTTCTTGCCTGTACAATTTTTTCCAGACTGCGATACTCCTTACTTAAAGCAGAAAACTGCTTGTTATTGGCAACAATTTCGGGGTTAGTGAGGGCTACACCAACTTCATCAAACCTTGCCTGTATTGCTTCTAACTTGTCTAACATAATATTCTGCTCCTGAAAGGAAATGCTTTCGTCTTAAATTTGAGCGGCAAATTTAAATGAAATCGGCATGCAATACAGGAAATTCAGAGCAGAGCAGTTGTTTGATGGATATACGTTACGAAAAACAGACGATACGCTTATTGCCGACACAGCAGGGAAAATAGTGGAAATTGTTGCTACTGCCGATGCAGGAGATGATGTTGAAAGCTTCAACGGCATTTTATCGCCGGGCTTTATCAATTGCCATTGCCACCTCGAACTCAGTCACCTGAAAAACGTAATTCCACCACATACCGGTTTAATTGATTTTTTATGTTCGGTTGTAACCAAACGAGGTTTTGAACAGGAATTGATCCAGGAAGAAATACGAAAAGCCGAACAGGAAATGTATAAAAACGGCATTGTGGCTGTTGGCGATATTGGCAATACAGCCGATACGGCTGCTGTAAAACGAAACAGCAAAATCCGTTGGCACAACTTTGTAGAAGTGCTGGGGTTTACCGATGAAAAAGCCAGCAGCAATCTGCAACAGTACTCGGCTGTGGCAGACCAATTAAAACCACATCAACGCACATCGCTGGTGCCACATGCGCCGTACAGCATTTCACCGCTTACATTTCAATTAATCAACGATGCAACAGCCGGGCAAATTATCTCCATCCACAACCAGGAAACTGCTGCGGAAGATGAATTATACCAAACAGGTGCTGGCGATTTCCTGCGTCTGTTTAAAATCTTCGGGTTCGACCGATCTCCTTTTCCGGTAACAGGTACAACCAGCATCCGATCATATTTACCCTACTTCAATAAGCAACAAACCGTGTTTCTTATACATAATACATGGATGCCTGAGGAAGATGTGAAATGGGCGAATGAATATTCAGCCGCTAACGATTTGCAGCTTGTTTATTGTTTGTGTATTAATGCTAACCTGTACATCGAAAACAAAGTGCTACCTGTTGCATATTTTCAACAACAGCATTGCAATCTTGTATTGGGCACCGATAGCTACAGCAGCAACTGGCAGTTAAGTATTGCCAAAGAAATACAGGCATTATTACAACACACAACTGTTACTGCGGAGCAGGCACTGCAAATGGCTACGCTTAACGGTGCAAAGGCCTTGCAGTGGCAACAGGATCTTGGAAGCTTTGAAAAAAATAAACAACCGGGTATTGTATTGATTGAACAGGATTTCAGTTCATCGAAACGATTACTCTAAAACAACAAACGCATGCCAATGGAATGCGTTTGTTGTTTTGCCTGCTTCTTATTTATTCATAAGAAGGCTCTATATCCACTAAAGTTTTCTTTTCGCCCCGATAGAAATATTCACCGCTCGGACGACTGGTTATACGTATGCGCTTTAATAATTTTTGCAACTGCTCTTCCTGTGGCTCATCCTGCTCCAGTGCTGTTTTTGTAAACTGTGTCACTTCATAATCGTTTAAACGATAAAGCGAATAGCGGTAATTGTATTTCCGCTTTTTCTTGTCTGCAAACTCAATTTCGTTTTCCGATTCGGGCACTAAACCAACTGTTGCAATTTTCCACTGCACATCATCTTTCTTCATTTTATATTGAAAGAAATAGACATACCCTTTTTTATCATCAATCGTAAGCGCATAACGTTTCAAAAATGAAATGGTATCAGGTTTATCATTTTCATTAAACGATATCAGCTTTGCAATGGCAAGATCTTTCTGATTTCTGTACCTGGCAGGAAACAGCTTTTCCATATTCCACTGCTTAAGATCGTTGAACAAACGATAACGATACTCCTCTTTCGCAGCAAAGAAATAAATTAAACTGTCCGGCACAGGCTGTTTGTTTTTTAACAGCACTTCCATTACATCGTATTTCAGTTCTTTACTTTCAGATTGTAACAGTTGTGTAACAAATGTTTTTACCGCTGTATTTTCTGCAATGGAGGGAATGAGTAAGCGGCTGTATAAAATCAAATCATCGTTGGTTTCGTCTTCTTCATCAAAAGAAGAAACAGTTACAATGTCTATATCTGCTTCGCCGGCATCTTCATCTTTTTTTGCTTCGGCCTTTTGAATCGATTGCTTCTTTTCTGCAATTACCTGTTTACGCCACAGGTGTTTTGCTTCCAGTAAAAATTTATCAAAATACATCCGGTAATCGGCTGCCGTAATAATGCCGGCATCCACCATATCAGCCAGCAATTCCATCATTTCATCTTTATAATCTTCCAGGTTGACCAATGGCAATAAATCGGGCAAAATGGTTTTTATCAGCTGCAAAGTATCGCTCATGTTATCAACAAATGTATCATCACTTTCATCTTCTTCGCCGTAAGGAAGCATACTTCCTCCAATACCGTAACCGCTTGCTCCATAACGTCCATAATTATAATTGTTATCCTTTTTTTCAATGATTGGCGGCTCGGCTTTTACAATATCTCTGAAAAGCGAATAAGCCATTGCTGTTTTTTGCAGTAATAAACTTTCGAGAACTACATATTGGAGCTGGATCGTATCACCGGCTGCAAAATAGAGATCGTACAAGTAGTTGGATGAAGCAGCTGTTTTAATACTCGCCAAACGCTTAATTAAAGCGCTCTTGGTATCAAGGTAGTTTTTCTCTTTCCAGTTTATTTGCACAATTGCATTTTTTAACCTTGAAAAATCGGTTGAATCGAGCACAATAGATGAAATGTATTTTTTAGCCCGCTTGTGCGCAACCGAATCGGCAGATTGCAGATCACTAAAAAAGTAATCCGATTTCGTTGCCATAATATCGAAACCTTTCAATGTTGTATCGGGCTGAAATGTTTGATAGAATCTGTTGATAAATGCACTTGGTTTAGTTAGCGTATCCCGTAATGTTTGAATGGTAAACACCATGCCATCTTTCAGGAACGATTTAACATGAAGCATGCGGCTGCTTCCTTTATCGGACAAATAGGTTTCCCAAACATTCATTTTATTAGGCAATACAGTTTTCTGTTGCCAACGAACAATGCGACTGGTATCGTTGTACTCGTTATCTGATAAGCGTGAACTATCTGCTACATACGTATAAAAAGGCATCTTGTAAAAACTCACTTCAATGCGCTCACCGGTTGTATCGTTTTCAATAACCTTTGTTTCATTAATTGTTTTATACAAAAAAGATTCTTTGCCTTCATCCTCATCGTCGCCTCGGCTGTAGATGCCGGCAAGTTCTTTTAAATCTCTTTTCTTTTTTACTACCGGGTAATAAGGTGTAGTTACCGTATAGTAAAGTGCAGTATCTTTTTGCTGCGTTTCACTACCGTATACAAAAGGTAACAATTCAAAACTGTTGATGAACTGATCGATAGCCGCATTATCTTTTGCAGCATGAACAATTACGGCATAATAATGCGGACCCTGTAAAATAAAACGTGCACTAAATATTTTACCGTCTTTATCACTAAACTTTGTTTGCAAGGCCGGATAACCTTTGTGTTTTATTTGTTTGCGTTCCAGCTGCTTGCTGATAAATTCTGACGATTTAAAACTTTCTTCAATTAAACTCAAATCAAAAGTATCCTCGCCCGATTTGTTATAGTTGTGCAGCGATGTAGCTACTACCCTGTATTGGTTTATATCATCTGCTGCATCATACACCCTGTTCTCTTTTACGGAAAAGAAAGGTTCGTGTGGAAAGGCTACTGCAAAACCACCGCTGACTGGCGAAAACAGTTTGCCGGATATTTTTTGTTGTCTATAATTTTTAAGTTGAATGCTGTTGAAAAACTCCTTGCCTTCTGCACTGTTGCTGACATAGTTTCCGATACCACTCATTTTAAATATCAGCACTTCGTAGGGGGTAGCAAGAATGTGATAACGTTGCACATCGCCACGGCGAGTGCGGTTTACAATATCGTAACCCTGGTAACCGTTTTTACTGATCTTTTCTTTCGACAATATTTTACCGGGAATACTTTCGTAAAGCATACTGTCTACAATTTCAAGTACACGGTTTTCTTTATGACCCCACATGAATGCATTGGTGGTTATTTTCGTAACCATGTAATAACTGCCATTGCTCATATCGGCGTGCTGCACCTGTTTAAAAAACGGGTGATTGGTTGAAAAAAATTCACCGGGTGCAAGCAGTTGATAGGAGCCATCTTCTGCTGTAATTTTTTTCATTGTTACAGGCACTGTTATTTTATCTACAGCCTCTTTTTCCTGGTTACTGCGGCCGGCCATTTTTACCGGGCGTACGATGTAACCTTTGCTGCGTAATAATTCAATAACACCACGGTTGCCCGGCAAATGCGCTGCACCAACTCCTGCAAAAACAGAAGCGCCGGTTTTAATAATTGAATCAATTGAGTTTGCCTGTATTTCGTTTCGGCGATAGAGGAACTTCTCATCAAACAACTCCGATTGAGAATTGTAGCGGTTGATGCTATCCAATAAATCAAGATTGCCTGTACGGTATGCTTCTTCCAGTTTATCGAACGAATATTCGCTGTTGTAATTATCGTAGCTGCGTTGCTTCTTGTTCTTATCTTTCGATGCATCTTTCACCGCTTCAATCATTAGCTGCATACTTTCATCAAAATTTTCCAGACCGGCTGTTTTCTTTCCATACTTTCTTCCGCACTGGTAAATAAACATGTCAAGAAAAGTGTCTTCTTCAAAGTCGGATGTTTTACCACCGTATGTGCGGTACAACAGGTTATTGATAACAGAAGGGTTGCTGGCCAGTGCATATTTAATCAACTCCTCGTACTTGTGTACTTTAAGTGTGTTGATGGTAAGATAATCGGCACCCGTGTTGCGTTTAGGCATAAAACTCATTGGATCCATATCGTACTTATCCATATCCTGCTGCCAATACCCCATATCGTTTTCCAACGCTACCACCTGTACATTTTTAATACCGAGATAAAATGAATCGGGCAGGTTATAAACGAGTTTACTGCTTACATGCATTGTGCCGAATAAGTACGAAGGTTTTGCATCGCCTTTCTTTGTTATTTCCCAGAAAAGGCTTGGATATTTAGCCGGTTTTTTATGTACCTGGCATACAGCCGAAAAACTTACGAGCAGAAAAAGGATAGCGATAACGGGTTTGAATTTCATACGTAACATCTTGTGGTTTCGTGTGGTTATAAGTAAAGATGCACCGTTGAACAGATTGCACAACGGGCATGGTAAAGTTCGGTTTATTTTCATCAGGGCGACAGTACTTCCTGCAACACCTGCAATGTTTTCATTTTCGAAAATTCGGGCATGTGCAACAGGTAAAAGGTTTCAATGGCTTCCAGCAGTTGCCTGCGTTGTAAATAATTCATCGGCACTTCAGTAAGCTCATGCGGCTGCATGGCTTTTAATACTTCGCTCATCAGCTGTGCAGCTTGCCCATCAATATAATGCACATGCTGCGGATGCGTATCTACAAAACTACCTTCCTGCAAATCGAATACGGCATGTGTGCCTGCATCTTCAATGTTCATTTGAAAACCAAAGAAATTGGCAAGGTGCAACGAAAAGTATAAAGGAAAATTTGCTGTAACCGTATCAGAAGCTTTATCTAATTCCATCAATGCTTCTTCCACAAAATAAAACAGATCGGGATTGTTTTCGGGCTGCTTTACACATTTCTGCAACAGCTCCATCATATACAGCATCACGCTGTTTTTAATTACATCTGCAAACAATTCGGTATACAAAAAACACCAGCGGAACTCTTTGATGCGTTGCAGATTTTTTAAGTCGTGATGGTAAACAACCAGCTCCAGAATTGCACCCGGCTGAAAGTAATTGGCCTTCGCTCCCCCTTTTTTGCTGCTGGCTCTTACACCCTGTACAATATAGCTCTGCAAACCGTACAACTCTGTATAGGCCGATATAATTAAACTTGTTTCACCATACTTTACAGTACGCAAAACAATTGCCTTCGTTTTATGTAATACGTTACTCAATAGGTGTTACTTGATAAATACAATTTTACCAACCTGTTTCTCTGTACCAAACTCATCTTTTGCCAATACAAGATATACGCCGCTTGCCACTCGTTGGTTCCGGTAATCACGCCCATTCCAAACGGCCTGGCCGCCAAACGATCTTGTTTGAAAAACCAAACGTCCGTTTAACTCCACAATTTTTACAAGCGCATTTTCGGGTAAGCCACGAATGCCTATTGTGCCGCCATAACCTGCAGGTACGGGACTTGGAAATACAATTACTTTATCTGCATTTTCACTTGCTTCGGTTGCACTGCCCCGGTAGCTGCAAATACCATTAAAAGTTGAGAAATATACTTCACCACTGGCAGGATCAATGGCGATGCGAATAATGTTATTACTTAACAACGGACTATTGTCTGCGGTAAACCGTTCCAATACTTTTTCACCATCGGCACTGATTAACCAAACACCATTTCGTGTGCCAATCCATTTACGGTTTGCAGCATCAACAGCAATGGAACGCACATCTTCGTTTTCAAATAACAGTCCTGCAAAATTATCCTGTTGCACAACCGGCTGAAAAGCTTCGCAGCCGTTTCCTGTAAACACATCGCCGGGGCATTGAATAATGGCTATCCCTTTATCGGTACCAAGCCAGATAAAACCATCTTTATCCTTCGCCATGCAGTTTACCATATTGCTGGGCAGGTTACCGCTACCTCTGCCTGTTTGAAACCATTTCCACCGATCATCGCCGGTGTTATCAATCGATGCGCCGTGGTTGTAACAAAACAAACCATTGCCTTGTGGTACCTGAATCCATTTCTGATCAGCATCATCAATTAACACAGCGCCCACCATATTATCCTGCACCAAAAAAGGCACACGAAAACTTCGCCAGTTACCATCGGCCTTCTTCACTAAAAAATTATTACTGCCGGCAAAATTGCTGATCCATAAATTATTGCTGTTGTCGAATGCCATACCACCTACCCTGTAATTATTCGGATCGCCGATTGCAACATTTAACGGAGAGTTCTGCTTGTAAATTTTAAAGCTGTTGGTCGTTTTCATTTCAACCAATCCTCCACCAAATGAACCTGCATAAATCGTTTCATCTCTTGGATCTACTGTAACAGAAATTACATCGAGCACCGTATCCATCCACGGTAATGTAAAGCGGTTATAATCTTTCCACTCATTACCATCGTACGTAAAAAAGCCGGTACCGTTAAATTGGTAATTCCATGCATCGTTTATACTGCCACCGGCAACATACAATTTCTTTTTATGAAAGAAGAGTTCGCCATCTAATGCCCCATACGGCGAGTTGATATTGTATCGTTCAAATACACTTCCTTCTGCTTTTACCAAACCTTTTTCATAATCGGCTATCCAGATTTCTGCACCGCTTTTTACCGCATGAAAAGGATAACGTAACTGATTATTATTTTGAACTGTTGCTGTAACTACTCCACTGTTGTTGAGTACAAGCACCCGGCGCTCGTTCCAGCCAAAACGTTCTTCGCAAAGAAGCAGTGATCCGTCGCTTACGTTTAAAGTTTCCCACCGCCAATCATCTGTATAAATGGCTTGCCAGTTTGTTCCATTCAACACATAAATGGTATTGAAGTATTGTACAGCAAGAGTATTATTGAAGGTAAATACCTGCTTTACCGGACCGGCAGGCAATCCATTTGCACCACTGATAGTACTCCAGTTACGGTAATCGTTTAAATTAACGGTTGATTGGTTAGCTACTTTTAATCCTTCTTCTGTTGCTGCATAAAAACGGGTTGCATCTGCCGCAAAACCATTTACCTGTACATTACCGCCTGTATTACCGATGAAGAAGGTATTGCTTACTTCGTACTTTGTAAGATCAACTACAATTACACCCAAACCTGTACTGAGATAGGCCTTACCGTTATAAAAGCTGATGTTGTTAATGGCTTTATCGCCGGGTATTGTGCTGCGCATCACATCCGGAATATTGATGACATCGTTTCTGTACAGGATATCGATATTGCTGTTTTTGTATGCGATGAGCAATTTTTCGTCGGCAGCAGAGTAATGAAGCGTACGAACACCAACATCACTCAAGCCGCTTACTTTACTTAACCGGGTAATTTCTCCGTCGGTTCTGCTAACCATATATGCCCCAAACTCAGTAGCCGTAATCACTTTATCGCCGGCAAATGCCACACGTTTGCCCGAACGGTAATCCATGTGCTCACGCCACTGGCCGATCGGTTGCAATTGAGCAGCAGCCTGCAGTGCTGTTGCGAGGTAAATGAATAGAAAAAACGTTCTCATCAATACTCAAATTTAACTGGTTTTGAAACAGCGCCTGAAAAACCATGCACCCAAAAACACAAAATGCACACAAATTCAATCCCATCATTACTTGCAGCCTCGTTCCGCTTCAAATTTTCTGCATGTATTCAGGCAGAATGGCGTTTCTTTGCGCTGCTTATTTTAAATTAAACGTATCAGAACGCATGTGGTATAATCTGGGTAAATGGGTGTTGCGTAACAGACTTCCTCTTTTAATTGCAGTAATTCTTTCAACCGCAGTAATGGCTTTTTTTGCAGCTAAAGTGCAACGTAGCTACGATAATGCAAAAGCTATTCCCATCGATCATCCGAAATACCTCGAATACGAAGCATTTAAAAAGAAGTTTGGCGAAGATGGCAGCTTACTGGTAGTAGGTTTTGAACAGAAGAATATGTTTGACTTAAACTTCTTCCGTTCATTTACCGATCTGCAAAAAGAAATGAAAAAAGTGGCGGGTGTAGAAGATGTTTTAAGCATCAGTGCGGCAGTAAACCTGGTAAAAGATACCGCCAGCGAAAAATTGCGTACCACCACTGTTTTTCCCGAACAGCTTACTTCACAAGCCGAACTCGACAGCTGCAAACAAATACTTTACAACCTGCCTTTTTATAAAGGACTGTTTTATAACCCCGAGGCAAATGTGTACATGATTGCTGTGCGCATAAACAAAGATGTACTGAACTCCAAAAAAAGAGATGCTTCTGTAAATGGTGTTATAAAACTTGTAACGGCGTTCGAAACAAAATACAACACAACCATGCACCTCAGCGGTTTGCCGCATGTGCGTACAGTAATGAGTACACGTATTGCTGCAGAAATGCAATACTTTTTACTTGGCTCTGTATTACTCTCTGCGTTAATTCTGCTTGTATTTTTCCGTTCGTTCAGTACCATGTGGCTGAGTATGGCGGTAGTAATTATTGGTGTTATCTGGAGCCTTGCAACAATGGTGATGTTTGGTTACAAAATCACGATTCTTAATGCCTTGATTCCACCATTAATGGTGGTAATTGGTATTCCTAATTGCGTATACTTCCTTAATAAGTTTCATACCGAATTCAAAAAAACAGGCGATAAAGAATTATCACTGATCAATATGATTGGACGCATGGGCATTGTTACGCTCTTCTGTAACATTGCTGCAGCCATTGGTTTTGCTGTATTTGCCTTAACCAAAAGCCAGATCCTGCGTGAATTTGGAATCGTAGCCGGCATTAACATTATGGTGCTGTTTGTTATTTCATTTATTCTTATTCCTGTTGTATTAAGTTATTTACCTGCACCCAAACAACGTCATGTACGTTACCTCGAAAACGAGCGGCTCAATAAATGGATCATGCGTATTGAAATGTGGGTATTCAATCATCCCAAATACATTTATACGGCAACAGCCATTCTTGTTGCGTTTTCATTAGTGGGTGTAATGCGTTTGAAAAGCGTAGGTTTTATTGTTGATGATTTGCCAAAGAATGATAAGCTGTATGTTGATCTGAAATTTTTTGAACAACATTTTTCCGGCGTAATGCCATTGGAAATTGTGGTGGATACCAAAAAGAAACAAGGCGCAGTCCGCAGCATTTCGAACCTCACTAAAATTGATTCGTTAGTTCAATATTTACAACGCCGCCCCGAAATTGGAAAGGCTCTGGCTTTAACCGAAGGGTTGAAATTTGCACGCCAGGCTTATTATGATGGCGATAGTACCATGTACCAGGTGCCCAATGAATTTGACCTGGCCTTTCTTGCACCTTACCTGCAAATGAAAGCCGACAGCGGTAGCAAGAACAACAATTTTGTAAAGTTGGTGAGCAACTTTGTTGACAGTACAAAGCAGAAAGCACGTATAAGTGTAAACATGGCTGATGTTGGCAGCGACAGCTTGCCGAAGATTTTGGCAGATGTACAGCAAAAAGCGGAGGAACTGTTTAACGCTGACAGCATTGAATATGCCGAAATGATCAACAAAGGAGAAGTAAAGGCGAATGAAATTGACTCCGCACGTTTAGAAAAATCGGCCAATATACAGTTAACAGGCACCAGTATTATTTTCGTAGAAGGCAGCCGTTTTATCATTAACGGTTTAAAAGAAAGTATTTTCTGGGCCTTTCTGTTAATTGCGTTGTGCATGCTGTACCTGTTCCGTTCCATGCGTATACTCATCTGTTCACTCATCCCCAATATTATTCCTTTAGTTATTACGGCCGGCGTTATGGGTTGGGTTGGCATTCCGCTAAAACCCAGTACAGTATTGGTTTTCAGCGTGGCATTGGGTATTGCCATTGATGTTACCATCCGTTTTTTAATTAACTACAAACAGGAATTACCGTTACACAAACATGAAGTGGCCGAAACCGTCAAACAAACCATTCGTCACACCGGTATCAGTATTATTTATACTTCGTTGGTGTTGGTAGCCGGTTTTATTATTTTCTGTTTTTCCGGTTTTGGTGGTACACAGGCATTGGGCTGGCTTACATCACTTACACTTTTGGTAGCGATGATCACCAATTTGGTGTTACTCCCGGTACTACTTATTACAACGGGTAAAAAGAAGACATACCGTTCATAAAAAAAGCTTCAAACATGCAGCAACATTGTAAATTTTCTGTCTTCTCTTTAACAAATCTTAACATTTGCCGTTACATTTGGCATCCGCTTTATACAAGCGCCCAAATAACTGACTTAACCTCCTGACTAACACTCGCAACATTTCGGAAACAATTATCATTAATAAACCTAAGCGAGTATGAGAAAACTTGTAAGTATTGTCTTTGTGCTCCTGCTAACAATTATGCAGGCATTCGCACAACAAAAAACTGTTACAGGGAAAGTAACAGAAGAAGATGGCACCCCGATACCGAATGCTTCAGTGCAGGTAAAAGGATCATCTGTTGGTACCACAACCAACGCATCGGGAAGTTTTACCCTTTCTTTACCTGCTACTGCCAAAACACTGGTCATTAGTGCTATTGGTAAGGCAACGCAGGAAGTATCCATTGGCAGCACTACCAACTTTGCTGTTAAACTCAGCAGCGCTACCAGCGAATTAAGTGAAGTAGTAGTTGTAGGTTATGGTACCGGTAAGAAAAAGAGCAATGTAGCCGGTTCTTTAACCAAATTAAGTGGTGAAGTTGTAGAAAATAAACCTACAGCAAACATGCTGGATGCCTTACAAGGTAAAGTGGGCGGTTTACAGGTTTACACTTCATCTGGTGAACCTTCTGCAACTCCATCAGTTCGTTTACATGGTGTGGGTTCTTTAGGTGCAAGTAACACTCCTTTGTATGTGTTAGATGGTGTTCCTGTTGGTGCAGGTAGCATCGTATCATTAAACCCGAACGACATCGAATCAATTACTGTATTAAAGGATCCTTCTACTACAGCAATTTATGGTTCACGTGCGGCAAACGGTGTAATCCTTTACACAACAAAGAAAGGTAGAGTAAGTGCTCCAACATTAAACATCAGTGCACAGTATGGTGTATCGAACCTGGTAGAAACTACTCAGGACATGTTTAATACCTTTATGAATACAAAGCAGTTAACAGATTTCTGGATAGCTACCGGCTACCAGACACAAACGCAGGTTAACTCTTTGCTCGCAACGTATCCTTTTGATACCAAGTGGTACAAAACGTATTACAAAGCAAACGTGCCTACAAGACAAGTAGACGTAAACATGAGCGGTGGTGGCGGTAAAACCACTTACTACGTTTCTGGTGGTTATTTTAAGCAGGAAGGTTTGGCATGGCGTTCTGATTACGAGCGTTATACATTCCGTTCGAATGTTAATTCAACAGTTACAGACTGGTTTAAGTTTGGTTTAAACCTTTCGGGTGGTGTGGATGACAGACAAACGAACCCATACGGTAGTAACAGTACAAACCGTGGTTTGGCTTTGCTGGCTGCGCCTTTCTATTCTCCTGTTGATAAAAACGGGGTTGAATACCCTGATCTTATTCCTGGTTGGAACCGTTATAATCCAAAATACCTTGCTAACAAGGTTCAATCAAACAGCAGAAACGTTCAGTTTAACCCAACAGGTTATGTTGAATTTATGCCAATCAAGAACTTTGTGATCAGATCACAAGCTGGTATGGATGCTTATGATTTTACAACCAGCAACGTTCAGTATCCTTCGTTCATTGGTTCATTGAACAATGGTAACGCAAGTGAATCATTCGAAAGAGGTGCATTAAGCACTATCACAAATACAGCTGAATACAAATTCACTGTTAAATCTGATCACGATATCACTGTTTTAGCCGGTCAGGAATATATCAAAGGAAGAACAAGCGGTTTCTCCGGTTCTTCTACCGGTCAAACAGATGATCGCTTAGTGTTGATTGGTGCAGGTCCTAACAACCGTAATGCATCTTCTTCACTTACAGAATATGCTTACCAGTCTTTCTTCGGCCGTTTAAACTATAGCTACAAAGGCAAATACTTTGTAGATGCGTCTTTGCGTCAGGATCAGTCTTCACGTTTTGGTAGAGAAAATCGTACTGCAAACTTCTGGTCTGCAGGTTTACTCTGGAAAGCGAAAAACGAAGATTTCCTTGCAAATGTTAACTGGATTGATGAACTGTCAGTACGTGCCAGCTATGGTACAAGTGGTAACTCTGCTATTGGTAACTACGATAACCTGGCTACTGTTGGTACAGGTCAGTACGACGGTCAAACAACATTCGGTATCAGTGCTGCAGGTAACCCACAATTAGGTTGGGAAAGCCAGGCGCAAACAACCATTGGTGTTGATGTTGCCCTCTTTAAGATCATTAACCTGAAAGCGGACTACTACATCCGTGAAACAAAGAGCCAGTTATTTAGTGTACCGTTCCCTTATACATCCGGTTTCGGATCTATTCTGGATAACGTAGGTGCCATTAAAAACTCTGGTATTGATATTGAATTGAGTGTAAATGCACTGAAGAAAAGAGATGCATACATCACTCCGTTTGTATCGTTCAACTACAACAAAAACGAAATTACAGAACTGTTCCAGGGCCGTAAATACTGGGTTATTCCTAATACAGGTGTAAGCTATGTAATTGGTCAGCCTGTAACATTCCTGTATCCAATCTGGGCTGGTGTTAATGCACAAACAGGTTTACCACAGTGGTATTTACCAGATCCAAATCCGGATAACTTCGTTAACCCAACCAAAGATCCTAGTCGTGTAACCTCTACCTTTAACTCTGCTGCATTACAGCAAAGTACAGGTATCCAGCGTTATGCTCCTTACAACGGTGGTTTTGGTGTAGATGCAGGTTATAAAGGTTTTTACATGAATGCAAACTTCAGTTTCTCTCAGGGTAAATACCTTATCAATAACGATGCTTACTTCTTCGAGAATCCAAACCAGTTCCCTGGCTTTAACCAATCAGTAGCCGTTCTTGATTACTGGAAAAAACCAGGCGATGTTACAAGATTCCCAAGATATGGTCAGCAGTTTACACAGTTCGATTCACGTCTTATTCAAAATGCTTCTTTCATGCGTTTGAAGGGTCTTACAGTTGGTTACCAATTACCAAAGTCAATTCTTGAAAAAACGAAAGTATTCAAGGGTATCGACTTTGCAGTTACAGGACGTAACTTATGGACTGTTACAAAGTATCCTGGTCCAGATCCTGAAGTGGATTCAAATTTATCACTTGGTGCAAACCCTAACACAAAACAAATTGTGGTTGGTTTAAATCTTCGTTTCTAAGCGATAATTATAAAACCTAAAAGCATTTAATTAAGAAATATGAAAAAGTTAATTCAAAAAATATTCTTGCTTTCCGGTGCGGTTCTGGTATTATCGGCTTGTTCGAAAAAACTGGATCTGTTCCCCTTTAGCAGTATTGAACTTTCGCAATCGTTTAAAACCATTAACGATGCCAAAGCTTACGACAATGGTTTGTTTGGTAACCTCAGAGGTTTACAATACGGTATCTATACCATTTCACAAGATGTGCAGGCAGATCAATTGAATGCATCACTTGATTTTGGTAACCGTAACGGTAACCCCCACCGTTGGGGTAGCAGCTTCCTGGCTGATGATTACACCATCAGAGATACCTGGAGCGGTTACTACTTTGCGTTGAAAAACGTAAACGCAGCAATTGAAGGTTATCCAAACATTCAAACTACAAATGCAACCGACCTGGCATCATTAAACCGCTACAAGGGTAATGCCTACATGGTTCGTGCATTTATTTATTCTCAATTGATTATTCGTTTTGCAAAAGCATACGATCCTGCAACTGCAGCTACCGATCCGGGTGTGCCTTTAGTATTGCGTTACAATCCAACGGATCAGCCAAGCCGTGCAAGTGTAAAAGCTGTATACGATCAGATCCTGAGCGATATCAACCAGGCAGCTACTCTTTTATCAGGTGTTGCCGGTGCGCAAGGTTCTACCCGTTTTACTATTCATGCAGTGAAAGCTTTAGAAGCAAGAGTAAAACTGAACATGCAGGATTGGGCAGGTGCAAGAGCTGCAGCTGAAACTGTAATCAGCAGCGGAACTTATCCTTTATACAATACTGCTGCAGGCTTACTTTCGTATTGGAAAGATGATGCTACAAGAGAAACTATTTTGCAATCTTTTGTAAGCAAGCCAAACGAATTAGCTAATACAAACGCCATTTACCTCGGCTTAATCCCTGCCAATGGTAAATTTGCTCCCGACTTCATCCCAAGCCAGTGGGTTGTTGACAAGTACAATGATGCGGATTTACGTAAAGCAGTTTATTTCGAACGTAAACTTTGTGTAATTCAGGGTATCGATTATCCGAACATCTGGCTCGTAAACAAATACCAGGGTAACCCTGCTTTGTTTACTGCTGCAACAACCAACTATCAGCAAGCACCGAAAATCTTCCGTGTTGCTGAATTGTACCTGATTGCTGCAGAAGCTGCTGCCCGCCAAGGTGGTGCTAACGAAGCGGCTGCTTTAACACACCTCAACAACCTGCGTGTTGCAAGAGGTCTTACCTCACTTACCGGTATAACAGGCGCTGCGTTGTTGAATGAAGTAAAAGACGAGCGTTTCCGTGAACTGGCATTTGAAGGCTTCCGTTTGTGGGATTTGAAACGTTGGAAAGAAGGTTTCACAAGATCTGCTCCGCAAAATCTGAACATGATCAATGTGGGCCCTAACTACAACACGTTAACAGTAGCAGCAAATGATCCTAAGTTTGTTTGGGCTATCCCTACAAATGATATGACAACCAACCCAAGTTTAGCTGGTCAGCAAAACCCAGGCTGGTAATATTAACTACTACTTCCGAATCTGCAACCTTCAGGGTTCTGCAGGTTTTCTAAAAGCGGTCAGAAATTTCTGACCGCTTTTTTTGTCTTATCCCACCAATAAACCACTTATACCGCAAAAAAACCGATTGTTTATTAAACCAAAGCAGCATTACTTCGTTTAGTTTGTCTATCCATTTGTTCAACAGAAGCAAATCTGCCTTAAATTTAAGGTTCTAAAAATCCTCTATCGTTTGCAAAAAACCAGCAATTGGAATCTATTTTCAATCATAAATCAACACAAGCATGAGAAAACTTGCAATCATGATGTCTCTGTTGTTATGCTCATTCAGCATTTTTGGGCAAAACAGAACCGTTACCGGCAAGGTAACAGATGAAAAAGACGGTACCCCGCTTGCCGGCGTATCCGTTACAGTAAAAGGCACAACAGTTGGTACAACTACCGGGGCCGATGGTAGTTTCAGCCTGAGCCTTCCTTCCAGTGCCAAAGTTTTGGTGTTTTCTTTCGTAAACTTTGCCGTACAAGAACAAAGTATTGGTAACCGCAGCGAATTCGTTATTAAGCTGGCTTCAGAAGATAAGGCGCTTTCTGAAGTTGTTGTTGTTGGTTATGGTACGGTACGTAAAAAAGATCTTACAGGTAGTGTTTCCACAATTGGTGGCGACAAAGTAAGAGATTTACCTGTACAAAGTTTTGATCAGGCTCTTTCAGGTCGTGCTGCAGGTGTAAGCATTACAATCCCCAATGGTGTTGTAAACAACCCGCCTGTAATCCGGATCCGTGGGGTAAACTCGATTAGTTTAAGTTCATTTCCGCTCGTTGTAGTTGATGGTATTCCATCTTTCTCCGGCGATGTTGGTAATGGTAACGCAGCCAATAACCCATTGGGCGACCTCAACCCGAACGACATTGAAAGCATTGATGTACTCAAAGACGCAGCAGCTGCCGCAATTTACGGCTCAAGGGCATCTGCAGGTGTTTTGATTATTACCACTAAAAAAGGTAAACAAGGTCGTGCTCGTGTTAACTACGATGCATGGCTTGGCTTTACAAAACCATTCAATCTTATTCCTGTTTTAAATGGAAGAGAATATGAAACAATTAAAAACGAAGGGTTAACAAATGCAGGTACCCCACCCAATGGTACAACAAGAGGTTTTTACCCATACCTCGGACCTGATGGCAACCCCGTTGATACAAAATGGTATGATGTAATTTACAGAACCGGTGTTTCTCAAAATCACAACATCAGTGTTTCCGGTGCGAATGATAAAACCAATTATTACTTTTCTGCGGGTTATACCAAACAGCAAGGTATGATCGTTGCAAACGACTTTACCCGTTTAAATGCAACCATGACCCTGGATCATAAAGTAAATAACCGCATTACTTTCGGAGGTAAATTCCAGTACGCCAACTCAAACAACACAGGTGTTAACTCTGGTTCTACTCCCGGCGGAGCATTTGCTACTTCAGGTATTGCACGTTTGGGTTTCAACCTGATGCCTAACGTACCTATCTTTTTAAACAACGGCACATATAACATTAACACGGTAAGTAATACAATTGGTCAGGGAGGTAACTTAACTGCATTACAGTTTACAAACCCTCAATTGTTACTTGATTTAAATAAGTTCGCTTCAATCAGCGACCGTATTATCGCAAACGCATACACAAACGTAAAGTTGTTTGATGGCTTAAGTTTCAGAACAACTTATGGTATTGATAATTTGAACGTTGTAAATAAAAGTTTCCAGAATGCATTGCATGGCGATGGTGTTGCAAGTGGCGGTGCTGCTACCAACACATTACAATCGTACAGAAGATGGAACTGGACCAACGTGCTCAACTATAACAAGAGCTTTGGCAATCACAACGTAACTGCGCTTGTAGGTAATGAACAACAATACACCAATGCAGAAGGCTGGGGTGCTACAAGACAAGGTGTTACCGATCCGTTTTACAACGAGTTTCAAGGTGGCTTTAACACAATTGTACCAGGTGGAAACTTTTTAGGTGAAAACTATCTCGTTTCGTTTTTTGGACGTGTTAACTACGATTTTGATAAGAAATATCTTTTATCACTCAACGGCCGTCGTGATGGTTATTCTGCTTTCGCTCCTGAAAATAAATATGGTAATTTCTGGGGTGCTTCTGCAGGTTGGGTAGTAAGTGATGAAGACTTTTTCAAGAACTCCGGTTTATCAAAAGTTTTCAGCAACCTGAAAGTAAGAGGAAGCTATGGTGTTGTTGGTAACAACCAAGGTATTAACGACTTTGCATTCTGGAGCTTCTTCAGCAGCGGCTTATATGGCAGCAACCCCTCTTTATTCTTCTCTCAGGCAGGTAACAGAAATCTGAAATGGGAAACCAGTAAGAAAACAGATATTGGTTTAGAAATGGGCTTCCTCAACAACCGCATCAATGTTGAAGCTACTTATTACATTAACAATGTAGACAATCTCATTCTTGCAGAGCCGCAAGCTCCATCAAGAGGTATACCTGGTAACTCAATTCTTACCAACGTAGGTAGCATGAGTAATAAAGGATTTGAGTTTACAGTTAATGCCAACGTTATTCAAAAACAAGGCTTTTCGTGGAATACCAGCTTTAACTTAACAACGCTTAAAAACGAAGTAACAGCACTTGCTGCAGGTAATGCAGATATTCAGCCTGCAACTTCCGGTCTTGAACGTCCAAGCATGATTCGTGTTGGAGAGTCAATTGGTAGCTTCTATGCCGTTCGTACTGGTGGTGTAAATCCAGCAAACGGTCAACGTATATTTTACTACCGTGATGGTACTGCGGTACAATACAACCATGCTGCTCCTGTAGCCTCACGTTGGACACTCGTTTCAACCGGTGCAGTTGCTCCACGTGTAGCAGACCAGGCAAACGATGGTGTTATCATTGGACCTGCTCTTCCAAAATGGACCGGTGGTTGGGATAATACATTCCGTTACAATGGTTTTGATTTGAACATGTTGTTCTTCTTCTCCGGTGGTAACTATGTGTACAATGGTACAAAAGCCGGCTTAAGAGATATGCGCAGCTGGAACAACTCAAAAGAAGCCTTAACCCGTTGGACTAAAACCGGCGACGTAACCAATATTCCACGCATCGTATTTGGCGATAACATCTCAAATGGTTCGGGCGTTGTTATTAGTGAAAACGTTGAAAAGGGCGACTTCCTTAAATTACGTACAGTAACATTAGGTTATACTTTGCCTAAAGTTGCTACTGAAAAAATCGGCATTAACAGTTTCCGTTTTTATGCACAGATCCTGAATGCATTTACTTTAACGAAATATACAGGATACGATCCTGAAATTTCTTCAAACGGTAATGGTAATGGTAACCCAAGTGTTGACCGTAACTCTGTACCTCAGGCAAGAAGCTTCAACATTGGTGTTAACGTAGGATTTTAATCATTTAAAACATTAAGATTATGAAATTTAAGATAGTATCGTTTTTGCTGATTGCTGCAGCCGCTGCCGGTTGTAATAAATCAAAACTCGAACCCATTCCGCAAACTGCCTTATCCGATGCTGTTGCTTTCAGCGATTCGGCACGTTCTGTACAACAGGTGAATGGTTTATATTCTGCCATCAAAACGGGTCAAATGCTGGCCGGTCGTTACCAGGTATATCAAGATGTACGTGGAGAGGAATTTATTAACCGTACAAATAATGCTGTTACAGCCTGGCTTACCTGGCAGTTTAATTTAACCGCCAGTGCCAATGAGGTGCAGGGTTTTTGGGCAGCAGGATACGCAGCCATTAACCGTTGTAATGTGGTAATAGATGGTTTAACGAAATCATCTATCAGTGAAAGTTTGAAGAAAAACTTAATTGCTGAAGCTAAGTTTGTTCGTGCTACATCCTACTTTATGCTGATGCAATTATATGCACGACCTTATACAGATGGAAACGGCAGCAAGCTTGGTGTAATTCTTAAACTGCAACCTGAAACTTCAAGCGGTGATCAAAATCAGGCTCGTGCTACAGCTGCAGAAGTTTATACACAGATTCTTAAAGATCTGAATGAAGCTGAAGCAGACCTTCCATCTTCATATGGTACAAACGCAACACTTAATACAACAAGAGCGCACAAAAACACAGCTATTGCATTAAAAACACGTGTGTACCTGAATATGGGTCAATGGGCGAATGTAATTACAGAATCAAATAAACTTGTTCCAAATGCAGCTCCATGGAATGCACCAACAGGTGTAGCCAATGGTTTACTTGCAAATGTTGCAACAGTTTATACCAATTACACATCTGCCGAAGCCATTTTATCAATGCCGTTTACTTCGCTTGATGTTCCCGGTACACAAAATGGTTTAGGTTGGTATTACAACCCCGGCCCTAACGGTGGTGGTGAATATGCCTTAAACCTTACTGCTCCCGGTATTGCAGCAGACCCAGGCTGGAGAAACGAAGATGCACGTAAAGGCTTGCTTGTTGTTTCTGGCGGTCAAACATGGTTACGCAAATTTCCAAACCCAAACACTGCAGCAGACTGGAGTCCTGTAATTCGTTATGCAGAGGTAATGCTTAACCTTGCTGAAGCTTTAGCAAGAAACGAAGCAGGTACAAACGTTAACGCAAGAGCATTAGCTATACTCAATGCAATTCGTAAACGTTCCGATCCTACAATTGCCGATTTTGCACCGGCAACGAAAAACGACTTAATTGCTCTTATTTTAACCGAGAGAAGAATTGAGTTATTGGGCGAAGGTTTCAGAAGTTCGGATATTGCACGTACAAATGCAACTTTCCCTGCTAAAGGAACGGTTGGTGCGGTAGCTCCATCAGCAGATCAATATGTATGGCCAATTTCTATTGCAGAATTATTGGTTAACAAATCATGTCAGCAAAACACTGGTTACTAAATTGTAATCGTTGTATAAAAAAGAAAGCCCCTTCAATTGAAGGGGCTTTCTTTTTTTAATACCTTTTGTACTACTGTAACACTTCTGCAAGCTTTTGCTCTAATGCAGCACCCCTCAAATTATCTGCAATAATTTTTCCTGTTGGATCTATCAACACATTATATGGAATTCCATTGAAGCCATATAAACCAACCGCCTCACTATCCCAGAATTTCAAATCGCTGATGTGTGTCCATGTTAATCCATCTTCCTGAATTGCTTTTACCCAGGCATCTTTTGTTTTATCGAGCGATACACCAACAATTGTAAAATTTCTATTCTTGAATTTATTATATGCGGCTACTACATTGGGGTTTTCGCCACGGCACGGACCGCACCAGCTCGCCCAAAAATCGACTAACACATATTTACCACGGAAACTGCTTAAAGAAACTGATTTACCATTTACATCGGGCATGGTAATATCGGGAGCAACTGTACCAATAGCAGGTGTTGATGATTTTGGCTGTTGTGCACCTGCCACTCCTTCACGAAACTGCTTTACCACGGCCTGTATGCCTGTATGTTTAGGGAAACGTTTCACCAAATTATTATACATCGCTTCGTTCTCCGCCACATCGGCACCCACATTAATTGAAGTAGCAAACATACTTACCATCGGACTATTATCTTCCGCTGCTGTTTTCTTTACGTATGCACGAAAAGACGACAACACTGCATTCATTTCATTTTGCTTCAGGTTACGCAAACTATCGCCTTGTACTTCGTTCTGCAACTGGTATTGCATAGCATATAATTTCTGCTGCGTTACTGATAACGAGTCAACAAACTTTTGCAAACGTTCACTTGCAGGCGAACCACTGTAGTTTACGTTACGGATATCTTTCCAGTCGCCTTTAATGGTGATATCCGATTTGTCGTTGATGACAAAAAACAACGGACTGTTTTCTTCTTTGGGGAAACGCAGCTGCAATAAACTTTCTTCCGCCGCTTTTCCTTTTAATGAAAACTTACCGTCCTTTAATGTAATACTGTCTAACACTTGCGGTGGCATGTTTTCGAACGAAATCTGTTCGAGGTAAACAACCGTTGCGGGTGCTCCTTTTACTTCACCACTTACGGTAAAGTTTTTACTTCCGCTGCGTTCGCATGCTGCAGCTGTTAATGCAACTACAGCAATAATTCCGATTTTCTTTATCATGATATTTAATTCGCTAATTTTTCAGTTACTAATTGATTCAGCAGTTTCGGATCGGCTTTACCATTCGATTTCTTCATTACTTCGCCCACGAACAAACCAATCAATCCCTTTTTTCCTTTTTTATATTCGGCTACTTTTTGCGGCATGTTGTTGAGCACTTCTTCAATCAACTGTTGCAATGCATCTTCATTCCGCTCCTGTAACAGGTTCAACTGTTGTGCCAGTTCGCCTGCATTGGCAGTGGTGGTTTGCAACATTGCCGGGAGTAATTTCTGCACAGCCATTGTATGACTTACTTTTCCTTCTTCTACCAGCTGAATAACTGCAGCCAGTTGTTGAGGCGTAAGTGTAAGTTGATTAATTTCCTTTCCTTCTTCATTCAACACCGATTTAACCGGACCAAGTAACCAGTTGGCAATTTGTTTATACGATGAAGTAAGTGCTGCGGTTGCTTCAAAATAATCGGCCAGTTCTTTATCTTCTGTTAACAAAGCCGCATCATATAATGGCAATGCATATTGCTGCATGAACCGTTCTTTCTTTTGTTCACTTAACTCCGGTAATGATGCCTGTATATCTGCAATAAACTCATCAGTAATAACGAAAGGCGGCAAATCCGGATCGGCCATATAGCGGTAATCATCTGCATCTTCTTTTGTGCGAATAGCGAAGGTTGTTTCTGTATCGGGATTAAATCCTCTTGTTTGTTGCAGAATTGTTTCGCCTTTCTCTTTCATATCGATCATACGCATCACTTCATGATCGATTGCTTTCTTGAGAAAGCGGATAGAGTTGAGGTTCTTGATTTCGACTTTAGTACCAAGTTTCGGATCGCCTTTTAAACGAATAGAAATATTTGCATCGCAACGCAAACTTCCTTCTTCCATATTTCCATCGCATACATTGAGTGTGCGAACAAGTTTACGTATTTCTGTAAGATAAGCGGCTGCTTCATCGCCACTATGCAAATCGGGTTCACTCACAATTTCAATTAACGGCACACCTGCACGGTTATAGTCAACAACGGAATACACATCGTCCTGGTCGTGCATACTCTTACCCGCATCTTCTTCCATATGTATACGGTTGAGTTGTACATTGCGTTCGCCATCTGCAGTTTTAATTTTTACAAAGCCGCCTTTGCATACCGGCGTTGTATGTTGCGACAGCTGATAGCCTTTTGGTAAATCGGGATAGAAATAGTGCTTGCGGGCAAAGTAGTTTTTGCGTTCGATTTCGCAACGACAGGCAAGCCCCATGCGTACGGCCAAGGCAATTGCTTCTTTGTTCAGCTTCGGTAATGTACCGGGATGCGCCAATACAATGGGACTAACATGCGTGTTGGGCAATGCGCCAAAACTTGCATCATCGCCACAAAACAATTTACTTTTTGTAAGCAACTGTGCATGTACTTCCAAACCAACAACGGCTTCGTACTTCTCTGAATAATTTGACATAGTTTAAAAGCGATATTTCGACTGCGCTCAATATCTGCAGCAAACCCTTCGACTGCGCTCAGGATTTACACAGGGTTGGCAAAAATACCCGTTTTCGGTGGAAGCTTATGTGAGTAAATGCACAAAAAAGCCCCTGTTCAAAAACGGGGGCGATGATATATCAGAACATGAGAAAAACTTACAGATCGGCTTTTTGCAGTTTCTTCGGAATTTTCACTTCCACATTTACCGTTTTACCGGCACGCAAAACCTTTACACTCCACAGGTTTTGTTCGGGCTTTCCACGCAAAGCTGCACGGGCTTCGTTTACCGATTTTACAACTTTACCATCCACTTCGGTTATAATATCATCTTTAAGCAACCCGCTTTTTGCAGCAGGCGAATCGGTATCCACTTCCAGAATTTTTACGCCGTTACCTTCTTCTGTATCCTGAATGGTTACACCTAATTGCGGACGGCCACTTCTGTAAAGCAGCATGTTCTCGTTCATTCCTTCAAAACGGGGAATATGGAACTGAAACTGCTCAGGGGCACCAAACTCTTTCAGTTCGGGCATTTCCATGCGAAACTCATGCATGCCTTCCGGACCTTTTCCTTCACCTAACTTAACCTTCACTTTCTTTTCTTTTCCGTCACGGAGATAAGTGATATCCACTTCATCATTTGGTTTTTGTGCACGGATGGCAGCACTTAAATCGGATTGGCTGGTTATTTTTTTATCGCCCACTTTGGTAATAATGTCGCCTTTTTGCAAGCCGGCTTTTTCTGCTGCTGATTCTTTTTGTACGGTTTCAATTTCGGCACCTTTATCGTGATCGTTGCCGATAACACCCAGCAATGCACCACTTTTCCAGTTTAATTTGAACTCACGTTTAAACTCTTCGCCGTTAAATGGTTCCCAGTTTTGCGCACCATCGTAACGATGATAAACACGGGGTGGTGTTACACGTACCTTGGGTACACGATAAGTAAACACATCGCCATCAAAACGCTCTATAACTATGTCTTTATCGCCTTTTTCAACCGGCTTACCGTTAACGGTTACTTTATCGCCTTCAATTACAATAGTGGTCTTTTCGGTTTTATCACCCTTTTTACGAATGATGATCTGTTCCTTTTTTTCTTCTTTTATCCGCTTCTCTTTTTTCTCTTCTTTTTCCTGTGCTGTTGCTGTTACAGCCAGTAATTGGGTAGCGGCTACAAGGGCCAGCACATACAATGAAAACTTCTTCATACTAATAAGGTTTTAAGTTGATGAAGCTAATGTACGAAGTTTTTCTTATCTACGAATTATTTCGCAGATTTTCGGTTTTTTTAACATTTTCGCATGGCTTAAACGAAAACTACCGCAGTTTTTGGCTGCGGTAGTCTTTGTAAATAGTGTGCAGGTTTCTCTTTGAAACGCCGGATACTTATAATAACCCTTTCACTTTTTCAATAACCTGTTGCAGGTTGCTTACATCCTGTCCACCGGCAGTAGCCAATGTTTTTTGTCCGCCACCTCCACCTTTTATTAAAGGAGCAATATGTTCTTTAATCATCTTACCTGCATCTAATCCTTTTGCTGCAACAACCGAATCGCTGATGCCGATTGCAACAAATGGTTTACCATCAATATTGGCACAAAGCACAGCTACATAATCGTTGAGGTTTGTTTTAAGATCGAAACACACTTTCTTCAACGCATCAGCATTACCCACTTCAACTATATCACCAATGAACGTTACATTGTTAATGATCTCATCTTTCTGCAACAGCTCGTTACGCAAAGCAACCAGCTGACGTGCTTCCAGCTTCTCCAGTTTTTTCTTCAGCTCGTTGTTATCTGTTTGCAGGCTTTCAATTGCTTTACCGAGATCTTTGGGATTCTTCAGCATATCACGAATAGAACGAACAGCTGAAAACTCTTTGTTTACAAATTGCTCAGCTGCAAAACCGGTAACAGCTTCTACACGACGCACACCTGCAGCAACTGCACTTTCGCTGGTAATTTTAAATAAGCCAAGTTCCCCAGTTGAACCCACATGTGTACCGCCGCATAATTCAATGGAATAGTTTTCATCCATAATTACAACCCGCACAATATCAGCATACTTTTCGCCAAACAACGCTGTTGCACCAAATGCAATAGCTTCTTCTTTCGGCATTGATTTAATTACAACGGGAATATTAGCACGGATCTTTTCATTCACAATAGCTTCTACCTTTGCAATTTCATCGTCCGTCATTTTTGCAAAATGCGAAAAATCGAAACGCAGATATTCATCGTTCACCAAGCTACCTTTTTGTGCTACATGTGTACCCAGCACTTTACGTAAAGCAGCATGCATTAAGTGTGTGGCAGAATGGTGTACAGCAATTTTCTTTCTGCGAGCAGCATCCACTTTTGCTGTAACCAGCGCCGTAATATTTACAGGCAACTGATCTACAAAATGAATGATCAAATCGTTTTCTTTTTTTGTATCGGTAACCGGTACCAGTTCCCCATCAAAACTTAAAAGTCCTGTATCACCTACCTGTCCGCCACTTTCAGCATAGAAAGGTGTTTCATTCAACACCAACTGACAGGCAGCTTTTCCTTTGATATTTACCTTACGGTATTTTACCACTTTTGTTTGCGCCTCGGTAACATCGTACCCGACAAAACCTGTTTTTTCGGCAGGTAAAATTTCAACCCAATCTTCGGTATCAATCGTTGTTGCAGCACGGCTCCGTTCTTTCTGTTCGTTCAAAGCGGCATCAAATCCCTTTTCATCAATGGCTAAATTATTTTCACCTGCAATTAAACGTGTAAGATCAATCGGGAAACCATAGGTATCAAACAATTCAAACGCAGCTTTACCATCAATTACATCTTTGGTTGAGCTGATGATATCATCGATACGTTTTAATCCTTTTTCCAATGTGCGTAAGAATGCATCCTCTTCTTCCTTCACTACTTTTTGTACGAAGGCTTCCTGTGCTTTTAATTCAGGAAATACTTTTTCGAACTGTGTTGCCAATACGGGCACCAGCTGATGTAATAACGGCTGCTTGTAACCGAGATAGGAATAGTAATACCGAACGGCTCTTCTTAAAATGCGGCGGATTACATAACCTGCACCGGTATTGCTTGGCAATTGTCCATCGGCAATGGTAAAACAGATGGCACGGATATGATCGGCCAGTACACGAAACGCAATACTTTCCTTATTGTCGCCGGCAGTATATTTTTTTGAAACAATATTTTCAACAGCTGCAATAGTGCCTGTAAAAATATCTGTATCGTAATTGCTTTGTTTGTTTTGGAGTACACGTGTTAAACGTTCAAAGCCCATACCGGTATCAACATGCTTTGCAGGCAGCTGCTCCAGTGATCCGTCTTTCAAACGGTTGAACTGGATGAATACATTGTTCCAGATTTCAATCACCTGCGGATGATCGTTGTTCACCAGTGTTTTTCCATCAACCAGTTTACGCTCTTCATCGCTTCTGCAATCAACATGTATTTCGGTACAGGGGCCGCATGGTCCTGTATCGCCCATCTCCCAAAAATTATCTTTCTTATTTCCTAACAGAATTCTGTCTTCGGCAATCCACTTTTTCCATTCGTTCCATGCTTCTTCATCTTTGGGCAAATTCTCTTTTGCATCACCTTCAAACACGGTTACGTATAAACGATCTTTCGGAATTTTATATACATCTGCCAGCAACTCCCAACTCCACGCAATGGCTTCGGTTTTAAAGTAATCACCAAAACTCCAGTTGCCCAGCATTTCAAACATGGTGTGGTGATAGGTATCTACTCCCACTTCTTCTAAGTCGTTATGCTTACCACTAACACGCAAACATTTTTGTGTATCGGCTACACGTGTATGTTCGGCTTTGCGGTTACCCAGAAAATAATCTTTAAACTGATTCATCCCTGCATTGGTAAACAACAAGGTAGGATCGTTCTTTACCACAATGGGTGCAGAAGCAACTACCTGGTGCTTCTTGGATGCAAAAAAGTCTAAAAATTGCTGTCTTATTTCTGCTGCTGTCATCATATTCAACCGTTGTTTGGATTGATTTTTGAAGGGTGATACACCTATCTTTGTAAATACCCCTAAAGGGGAGGCAAAGGTAAGTTAAACCTCAAGACTGCGGATTGCTTTATATGAAGAAAATCAAGTATTTCTATAATACCAATACCCTCCGGTACGAAAAACTGGTAACACCGCTGCGTGTAAAACTGTTGCGTGTATTCAGTTTCCTGGCAGCTGTTTCGGTAGCAGGTTTCTTGTTTATGCAAATTTCTTACCGCTACTTCCCATCGGCCAACGAACAAAAATTACGCAGAGAGAATAATCGTATTAAAGAAAATTATGCGATCCTGAATGAAGAAATAAAACGGATGAACCAAACGCTTCGTGAAATTGAAAAGCGTGATAACCAGGTGTACCGTTCTATTTTTGAAGCCAATCCATTACCCGACAGTGCACGTGCCAAGATGATGGAAAAACAGGCAGAAGATCGTTTAATTGCCAGCTTAACGGAAGATGAACTGAATACCTCCATCATTCAACAGATTAATACACTCCGCAACCGCTTATACGCACAAACCACTTCCTTTACGGCTATTGAGGGAATGGTGAAAAATAAAGAAGCCTTACTGGCCGCTACGCCTGCCATTCAACCGGTAAGCAATAAAGAGCTTTCAAGATTGGCATCGGGGTTTGGTTACCGTATTGATCCGGTTTATAAAACCACGAAGTTTCATGCGGGTCTTGATTTTGCTGCGCCGCAAGGCACACCCATTTATGCCACTGCCGATGGTACGGTATCGTTGGCGGGCAATAGTGGAAATGGTTTCGGTAATCACGTGGTGATTAATCATGGATATGGGTATGAAACATTGTACGGACACATGGTACGTATTAAAGCCCGGAACGGACAAAAAATACGTAGGGGCGAAGTAATTGGATGGGTAGGCAGTACAGGAAAAAGTACCGGTCCTCACCTGCATTACGAAGTACATAAGAACGGGCGTGACCTTGATCCGATTTATTTTTTCTACAACGATCTTACGCCTGAACAATTCGACCGGATGTTGAAAATGGCTGCAACGGGTAACCAGAGCTTTGATTAATGCTTAGAGCATAGTTCATAATTCATAGCCAATACAACAGGGAGGAATGAACAATAGTAGACTGCTATGAACTATCAACCATGAACTATCAACTGATTCCCTATTTTTGCTGAAACTACATTCCACTGGCAATTCAATCGCAAATATCGTTCGACTTTGATGATACACCGAAGGCAGATGATATGCCAAAGGCAGCACCACGACGTGGTCGTAAGCCATTGAATAAAGCGCCCAAACCCAAACAGAAACGTGGCCGTAAGAGTTTGAAAGAATCGGCCGATGAAGCTGATTTTGTTGATTTACCAACAGATGAAGAATTAAGCAAGAAACTGTATTACAGTATTGGCGAAGTATGCGATATGTTTAAAATCAACCCATCGTCTGTACGCCATTGGGAAACAGAGTTTAGTTTTTTAAAACCACGGAAAAATAAAAAAGGAGATCGCTTTTTTAATGCAACCGAATTAAAAAAAGTGCATCTTATTTACTACCTGCTTCGTTATAAAAAATATACCATTGAAGCAGCTAAAGATTATTTAAAGAAACACCGGAGCGAAACGGATATTCGTTTTGAGCTGGTGAAAAGCTTACAGCAGATTAAACAATTTCTGTTAACGATCAAAGCCGACCTTTAATTGACATTTATAAACCCAGGTATGAAATTCTTAGTAGCCGTTTTTTTATTAGCAGCCCTTAACAGCTCCGCACAGGTACAATACGAAATTTCAAAAGATCCGAATAACGGTTTAAAAACACTCAAAGGAATATTAAGCCCGGAAATTATTCAGAACGATGAAGCATTTACATGGATGAAAAACGACATCAGCTGGTATAAGCCCAATGCTGATTGTGTTAACAATCTTACTGCTGTAAAAGATACGGTACAGCTGCTTGTTTTTATTGGCACCTGGTGCGAAGATTCGCACAATGTTTATCCGCAGCTGTTGAAGTTACTTACACAGGTTGGGTTTGATAAAAAACGACTGACCATTATTGGTGTTGACCGGAATAAAACCACACTCGGCTCGCTCTGCCAGGCATTGAATGTAACCAAAGCACCCACTATTCTTGTAATGAAAGCCGGCAAAGAAATTGGCCGTGTAGAAGAATATGGCAAGTATGGCGTGTACGATAAAGAATTAGCTGAGGTATTGGCGAAAGCAAAATAATTATTCTGCCGGTCGTAATGCAGCATGTTCAATCTGCAGCGATTTCATAATACTGATCAGTTCGAGATTGATGGTTTGTTTCAGCTCCTGAAACACATTAAAGTCGATGACTGCCGTAAAATAATCAACCTGTACAGTTATTGCTTTTTGGCCGATCTCTGTTACAAATGCAGTTCCCGATTCAATTAACTCGTGTTGCTCTAATAACTGTCCGGCTTTTTGCTGCAGTTGCATTAACTGTTGTGCCGTTGTATCTACTCTTACTTCCAGTTTAATTTCTGCTTTGCGTTGCGTACGCAGTGAAAGATTATCAAGTATACTATCCACCATCTTTTTATTGGGCATGGTGACAAAAGTTTTCTGATCGGTGCGGATGCGTGTACTGCGTAAACCGATCTTTTCAACAGTGCCTGTAATGGATTCTACTTTTACAAGGTCGCCCAGTGTAAATGGCTTATCGAAAAAGATGATGAAGGATGCAATCAGATTTTCTAAACTTTCTTTTGTTGCCAACGCAATGGCAGCGGTAACAATACTTAAGCCTGTTATAAGATTCGATACATCGAACTTTAAAACAAACTTGGAAAACATAATGACGCCGATAATGAGCACAATTACTTTAAAGAAATCACGGAAGAAAACAACCAGCTGATTATCGGTTTGGTCATTTGTTTGGTCGGCCTTAGCCTTTAACAACAATGCCAGGAAATCAATAATGCGACGCAACAAACGGATAAAGAAAATAACAAGGATTGCTTTCCCGGTTGCTTCAAGAATTTCTTTTGAAGTGATCTTGTATAATTCAATATCGAGTACAGACGGGAAGGTGAGCTTATGAAACGAAAATACCACCACCGTCCATACAATAAACCACTCCATCGGAATCAACACCAGTGCAATAAACTGCTCACGGCTTACATACTTTTTTGCAAGCGGAAACAGGCGGTACAATAGCCCACAGAGAAAACGGGAGATTATGCCTTTTAGCAAATACATCGCCAGCAGAATAGCAGCGATCCATAAATAACTGATGAGCGGGTTATCGAAAACTTTCGTTTGCAAAAAATCTGGCATACGCAAAAATAAGTACTGTAAGAGTGCAATAAAACTTAAAACGTAAAGTGCCGGATAACGCTATCCTGCAACACATAAATATGGCCGGGTTTTATAACCGCTTTTTGATGTTGCAGTAATTCAGCCGGCAGGGTTAACCGCTTTTCGGTAAGTGTTCCGGTTGTATACGCAATAAGCGATTGCTGTTCGATACCAATGATGGTTTTACCCAGCACTGTTACATCTTTTAAGCCGATGTAGGAGAGTTTGGTTTTAAACGAGCCGTAAATATCAAATACATAAATTCCTTTTTCCGGGTCGTAGAGATATACAAAACCATCCTGGTCGAAAATTTGTGTGGGCGTTGGCACTTCATCGAAGATGATGCGGAAGTCAACAGTTTCGGTTAATACTTTTCCATCTTCACCAATCTTCTTCAGCTTACTCACCTGTTCATCGTACACCCAGATATTGTTATCATAACTCTGTGCAATGGCTTTTACCTGGAAAATATTCTGCTTCCGCAAATCAATACTGTTTACTATGTTCAGAAAGCGATCGAGCACAACAACGGTTGCAAAATTTTTATAGTAGAGTAATACCTTCAGTGGATTCGCAACATCAATAGAATGCAGCTTGCCATAACGCCTTACATCGTTAAACACAGCTACAGAATCGCCATTTGCATTGAGCTTTTTAAGCTGATTATTTTTTGAAAGAAGAAAATAGTTGCCGAGGTTATCTACTGTAAAATCAACATACTCTCCTGTTACAGACTTTGCAGCTGTAAAGGCTGTTTCCTGTGCTATAGCTGCCACAGCAATCAACAGGTTTACCAGGAGTAATAATTGCTTCATGATTTATAATAATTCAATTCCAAATTCTGTCCATCGAACGATGCATAGCTGAAATACCGTATCCAATCGCCGAGGTTGATGTAACGGCTCTCTTCATTCAGACGAAAATCAATGGGCAGGTGTCTATGCCCGAACACAAAAAATTCAAACTTTTTTTGCTGCAGTACTTCCTTGCAATAAATGATGAGCCATTCTTTGTCTTCGCCTAAAAATGTTTCTTCAGCTGAACCTGTTTGTGCACGGCTTCGTCTGCTGAGATAATTCGCCAACCCCACACCTACAACCGGTGGTAATATACCAAACAGCCATTGACATGCCGGGTTACGGAAAACTTTCTTCAGCATTTTATAACCATGATCGCCGGGCCCTAACCCATCGCCATGACCCACCAAAAACTGTTTGCCATTAAATGTAAATTCTTTCGGCTCGTAATACACAGGTATGTTTAATTCTGTTTGCAGGTAATCTTTCATCCACATATCATGATTACCCACAAAAAAATGCAATTGAATACCGGCATCCGTTAATTCGGCCAGCTTACCAAGCAAGCGTACAAACCCTTTAGGTACTACCGTGCGATATTCGTACCAGAAATCGAACATATCGCCTACAATAAAAATAACAGCTGCATTGTGTTTTATTTCGTCCAGAAACCGAACGATCTTTTTTTCACGAACAAGACTTTGTTCATACGTGGGTGCCCCCAAATGAAAATCGGACAGGAAGTATATTTTTTTGCCGGCAGGAATTTGCATCAAACAAATATAAAGAAGCTCTGTAACAACGTTGTTATTTTGCTTTGCTGCGCTGGTATTCCAACACATCGCCGCTTTCAATAACCGGTTTATCTGTTACATCGCATTTGTACCAATAGATCCATGCAGTATACTCCCCTTTGTCTATATAAATAGTTGTTGCTGCACGTTCATATAACTGTTCTTCGCCTTCTTCGGGATGCACACCTTCGTAATCATCTAACTGTGCAATGGCCCAGCTGAATTCTTCGGGAGAATTGGCCTGGTATAATTCACCAATAATAAATGCTTCATCGGTAGTAGGTAATGCGGCCGGATACTCTCCTAAATCGTAGAGCTTTCCTTTTACTTTTCCATCGGCTACTTTGGTAAAATATGGTGCGATGTATTGAAACGCCGGACCGGGAAATCCGCTGCGTAAACTACCGTACACAAACAATAAATGAAGGGCATCGTTCATGGCTTAAAGATACAAGGAAGACGGCACAAGAAAAGAAAATACAATATCCAAATTACAAGGAACGAGACTAGTACAAGAAAGATTCAAGATGAGGAATTTCGTCCTGATAACGATCAGGATCAACTACTGATTCAGTCTACCCTTCAATCAAAAAAACAAACACTTCTTTCGGACCATGTACACCTACAACCAATGTTTTTTCAATATCGGCTGTACGGCTGGGGCCTGTTGCAAAAGTGATGAAAGAAGGTAATTGATTGCCGTACTTTTCACGAAGGTTTTGCAACGCATCTTTCAGATCGTACACCAACTGGCTGGTGTAGGCAATACATACATGCACCGGTGCATACACACTTGTAGTGCGGCCGCTTTCATTTGCGGTACTTAACACCATTGTACCGGTACGGCTTACCAGCAGTTCGCAAGTGGTAAAACTTACATCGCAATCTGCAAGATTTGAATGGAAGTTGAGATTGACTGTTTGTTGCTGAAAAATGGACCTTAGTTTTTCCTCTCTGCAAACCACTTTATCCCATTTACGGGCAGCAGCCAATTGCAACAGTTGTTCGGCCATATCTTTTTCATCGGCACAAAACACAAACTTGCCTTGCAGCTTGGTAAACTCCTGTGCAAACTGCACCGCCATATCATCAACCGGCGGTTGAAATACGCTGTTGTTTCCTTCGCTTTGAGGAAAAGGAACAGGCACCGGATGACTCAGTGCCTGTCTTATTTTTTTAAGAATGTTTTCTTTTGATGCAGATACACTCATACAAATTCTTATGCAGGAAGAGGAGTAATGGTTGGACCGCTTTCCTGTGTACCATTATTATCTGCCGGATGAACGAGTGATGATTCTCCTTCACCTTCATCTAACAGTTTTTTATGCTCAAACGGACGCTTACCGATCAATGCTTCCACATCGCTTTGGAACAGCACTTCTTTTTCCAATAATGCTTTCGCCAGTTTCTCTACGTCGCTTTTCTTATCCGTTAACAATGCCTTTGTACGCAGATAAGCTTCATCAATCAGTTTGCGTACTTCGTTATCGATCATTTCTGCCGTTTGCTCACTGTACGGTTTGGTGAATGTTTGTTCCTGTGTTGGATCGTAGTAACTGATGTTACCCAACTTATCATTCATACCATAAACCGTAATCATAGAGTAGGCGATCTTGGTAATCTGTTGCAGATCGTTACTTGCACCGGTAGAAATTTTACCGAAGAAGATATCTTCACTTGCACGGCCGCCGAGCGTCATACAAATCTGATCGTTCAGTTGCTCTGTGTTATAGAGATATTGTTCTTTAGGCGTGTATTGCGCATAACCTAATGCCGCTGTACCACGTGGTACAATGGTTACTTTCAGTAACGGATAAGCATGCTCTAAATACCAACCGCAAATGGCGTGGCCGGCTTCGTGGTAAGCAATGATTTCTTTTTCTTCGGGGCTGATGAGTTTGTTTTTCTTTTCCAAACCACCAATTACACGATCAATTGCATCCTGGAAGTCGCTCATATCTACTGCCGCTTTTCCTTTACGTGCAGCAATCAAGGCAGCTTCGTTACATACGTTGGCAATATCTGCACCGGCAAAGCCAGGTGTTTGTTCAGCCAGTTTATGAATATCGAGTGTTTCAGAAATTTTAATGGGTTTCAGATGCACTTTAAAGATCTGCTCACGGCCTTTTACATCCGGACGATCAATAGTGATCTGGCGATCGAAACGACCCGGACGTAATAATGCTGAATCCAACACATCCGGACGGTTTGTTGCAGCAAGAATGATAATGCCGGTATCGCCACCGAAACCATCCATTTCTACCAGCAACTGGTTCAATGTATTTTCACGTTCGTCGTTACTTACAATAGCATTTCTTCCACGTGCACGGCCAATCGCATCTATCTCATCAATAAAGATGATACAAGGTGCTTTCTCTCTTGCCTGCTTAAACAAATCACGCACACGGCTTGCACCTACACCCACAAACAGTTCTACGAAATCGGAACCACTGATGCTGAAAAAGGGCACTTGTGCTTCACCCGCCATTGCTTTTGCCAGCAATGTTTTACCTGTACCGGGAGGACCTACCAACAATGCACCTTTAGGAATTTTACCACCAAGTGCTGTATATTTTTTGGGTTGCTTCAGGAAGTCAACAATTTCCATTACTTCCACTTTTGCTTCATCTAAACCCGCAACATCCTGGAAGGTAACGTTCACCTTTGTTCCCTTTTCGAACAGCTGGGCACGGGATTTTCCAATATTAAAGATGCCGCCACCGCCGGGGCCTGCGCCACCGCCACTGTTCATTTTACGCATCAGCAATACCCATAAACCAATCAACACAAGAATGGGCAAGAGTAAACTGATGAGCGGACTGATCCAGTTCGGATCTTCCTTGTAATCAATTACCGGTTTACCGGTTACTGCCGCATGTTCATCTACAATTTTGTTAACACGTTCGGAGAACGATTTTACATCGGCAATGGAGAACTGAAAGTGTGGTCCTTTGTCTTTGTTGAGTTTAGCATTTTTGCTGAACTTTTTTGCAATTGCCGGATCGTTAAACGCTTCGGGCTTTAAGGTAACACGCACAATACCATCGTTACGGATTACCTGTAACTCTCTTACATAGCCACGCAACAACATACTGTCTTCAAACACCGTTTGCGATGTTTCAACAGTTGAAGGTGTAATGCCTTTAAATAAGTTGAAGCCGATTAAAACGGCTGCTATTAATGCGTAAAGCCAATAAATATTAAAACGGAACGGTTTACGTCCATCGCCTTTTTCGCCATTATTTTCTGGGTTATTTCCTTGATTCAAGCTCATCTTCGTGTTTTTTTCCCTTCATTCAGGAGTTCAGATAGTATTACAAATAAGTGAATAAAAGTTTCGGGTAAATGTTGTTATTTTTTTGATAACGATTTGTTATGATTCATGCTCTGCTTCTGCAGCATCACTCCACATTTCTTCCAGGCGGTAGAATTTCCGTGTTTCGGGTTGAAAAACATGGACTACCACGTTTACATAATCAACCAACACCCATTGCAATCCTGTTCGTCCTTCGCTGCGGTAAGGTCTTTCGCCACATTCTTCTTCTACCAGGTATTCCACATGGTCGGCAATTGCCTTTACCTGTGTTGTACTGGTTGCTTCGCAAATAATAAAGAAATCAGATACAGCTTCAGGAATCTTACGTAAGTCCAGACTTACGATATGTTCGCCTTTTTTTTCCTGGATGGCCCGTAAAATTGTTTTAAATAATTTGCTGTTTCGGTTAATGCGTACAGGGGTGCCTTTAGATCCTTTGCTCCGGTCATTTAACAGAGATAGTGTATTCAATCGCTTGTGGGTTTAATGAATAATTCTTTTTTGCTATGACGCCCGATCACAGCATTTTACTTTTAATTTGTCCAAAATTAGTCAATCTTCATCAACCTTGTCGCCTAAAAAATCAAATTACAACTGGATTGAACTGGACACTGTGGACAGCACCAACAACTATGCCATGGGGCTTGTTCATGCAGGAACGGCACAGCACGGAACAGCTGTACTGGCCCACCATCAAACCAACGGAAAAGGACAGCGGGGAAAAGTTTGGGCAACAGAACCAGGTGCCAATCTCAGTTTCTCCATTGCCGTAAAACCTAATCTGCTCATTACGCAAGGGTTTCAACTGCTGGCAACTGTTGCAGTAGCTGTTCGTAACCAACTGGAAAAATATATGGGTGATGAGGCCTGCATTAAATGGCCCAACGATCTTTATTGGCGTGACAGAAAGACAGGAGGCATCCTCATTGAAAATATTATACGGGGTACCGATTGGCAATGGGCCATTATCGGTATCGGCATCAATGTTAACCAAACACAATTCGGCCAATTGCAAAACCCCGTGTCCATTAAACAGGTTTCCGGCAAACAAACCGATGTATTAACACTCGCCCAACAATTGCACAAGGCCGTAACAGATGCATTGAGCGACTTAGAAATGAACGGGTTTGATGCTTATTTTGAACAATACAACCGGCATTTGTTCCGTAAACAGGAAATGGTACGCTTAAAAAAAGATAGCCGCATCATCCATACCCGCATTAACGCAGTAAACCGGCAAGGACAATTGGTCACAGGCATCAACAGCGAAGAATGTTTTGCGTTTGGCGAAGTTGAATGGCTGCTTTGAGATTTATTATTTTTTTTAACATCTTCCCTCTGTACGAAGCCTAACGGATGTTACCTTTGCGGCACGTAAAAAAAAGAAACATATGAAAATTGCTGTAGCTAAAGGCGATGGAATTGGTCCGGAAATAATGGATGCTGTCTTATCGATTTTTAACGCCAATAAAGTGCCCCTCGAATACGAAATTGTTGAAATGGGTAAGTGGGTGTTCGACAAAGGTTTTAATAACGGTATGACGCCTGAAGCAAAGCAAACCATTGAAAATTTAGGTCTGCTGTTTAAAGGCCCCATGGAAACTCCCAAAGGCAAGGGCGTAAAAAGTATAAACGTTACAGCCCGTAAAACCTGGAACACCTACGCTAATAAACGTGACTTTCAAACCCTGCATGGTGTAGATACAGTATTTAGTAAAGCAGGCATTCCCATTGACATTACGGTAGTACGTGAAAATATTGAAGATACCTACGGAGGTATTGAGCATATGTTAACGCATGATGTGGCGTTGAGCCGCCGCTTTATTACACGCCCAGGCAGTATGCAGGTGATCCGCTATGCGTTTGAAATGGCCCGCCAGAAAAATGCAAGACGCATTACCTGCGGACATAAAGCCAACATCATGAAAATTACCGATGGTTTATTCCTCGAGTGCTTTTATGAAGTGGCAAAAGAATACCCCGATTTAAAAGCTGATGATATTATTGTAGATGATTTGTGTATGAAGCTGGTAACCCGCCCCGATTTATTTGATGTGGTGGTGCTTACCAATCTGCAGGGCGATATTGTGAGCGATTTATGTGCCGGCCTGGTTGGTGGTTTAGGTTTTGCACCAAGTGCAAACATTGGCGATCATATTTCCATTTTTGAAGCGGTTCACGGTACAGCACCGGATATTGCGGGAAAGAATATTGCAAACCCAACAGCACTGTTGTTAAGTGGATTGGCAATGCTGCGTCATGTTGGATTAACAGAAAATGCAGGATTGATTGAAAATGCATTGCTGTATACATTGGAGAATGGAATTCATACCGGCGATTTTGGTGATAAATCGATCCCCGCTGTAAACACCACACAATTTGCAGAAGCCATCATTAACAACTTTGGTAAAAAGCCAGAAAGTGGTGGCCGGGAAATTATACCAAACAAACCGGGCACTCCTACTCCATTAAAGCTGCAATCGAACTCCATGATGGTTTCGCATGAAGGGGAAGCAGAAACAATTGTTGGTGTTGATCTGTTTATTGAAAGCGATGAACAACCGGCGGCTATTGCAGAAAAATGCCAGCGTCATGCAGGTGTTAAGTTTAAGCTGGTAAACATCAGCAACCGTGGTACACAGGTTTGGCCTACCGGTTCTGTTTATACCAATCTTGTAAACCAATACAATGTTCGTTTCGAAAGCATTGAAGATTATCCATTGAACCAACAGGATGTAATTGGTTTGTATGTGAGCATGAGCGGTAACTTCAAAATCTGTTCGTTTGAGTTGCTGAATATGTGGGGCGATAAAAAAGCATACAGCCTGGCACAAGGACAATAATCGATCGTACATACATAACATAAAAAGAAAAGCGTCTCTGTAGTGAGACGCTTTTCTTTTTATCACTTCAAGATCACTATAAAAAAAGTGTGTCTTACAGAAACCTGCATCAACACACTTTACAACGATAGGTATTCTTATAATAGTTTAATTATTTGCAGCACCGGCATCGATCCAGCAAATAATTGAATTCTTTTGTGCGGTAGAAATAGTTCCCGATTTAGGCATTGTTCCGTTAATAATCGCCGCTCGTATTTGCACTTTGGCAGCATTAATTTGTGCATACGTAGTTAACGGACCGGGGCCATTGGACGACGTTGCATCATGACAGGATGAAACTGCGCAAGACGATGAAATAATTGGCGCTACATTGGCCGTAAACTGTATAGCTGCACCGTTGCAATTGGGCGTGAAAGGCGTGCTGCCTCCACCTCCTGTTGATCCGCCCCCGCCACTATCTTTTTTGCAAGCCACGATAAACAAAACAGAACACAAAATGATAATCGTTGATAATAGTTTCATTACGCCGGAAATTAGTTCTGGAAAAATATGTAATTAACAGACAGAGATAAATTATTTCTATCTGAACCGGCATTTTTGCCGTTTAAACAGGATTACTCCACCCGACGAAGAAAACCAAGCCGGTTTTATTTTACCAGATCCAGTATTTGCTGTGCGTGGTTTTTGGAATCAACTTTTGAAATAACTGCTGCAATGATGCCCTTTTCGTTAATTACGAAAGTGGTACGCACCAACCCATCGTAAATTTTGCCCATAAACTGTTTCTTGCCCCAAACATCGTATGCATTAATAACCGCATGGTCTACATCGGCAATCAAACGAAACGGTAACGTATTTCGCTCTTCAAATTTCTTATGCTTGTTTACATCGTCTTCGCTTACACCTACAATTTCGTAGCCTGCTTTTTGAAGCAATGAAAAATTATCACGGAGGTTACAAGCCTGTACGGTACAGGTAGGTGTAAGATCCTGCGGGTAGAAATAAAGAATGACTTTTTTGCCTTTATACTGTGCCGATGAAATGGCTTTACCATCCTGATCGATGCCTTTAAACGCCGGTGCCTTATCGCCTTCTTTTAATTTGGTGACATAGTTTTTAAAGGGTTCTTTCTTAACTGCTTTTTTTGCTGTGGGTTTTGCTGCTGCTTTCTTTACCGGTTTAACTGCTGCCTTTTTAACTGCTGCTTTCTTCTTCGTTGCCATTTATTGCAAAATATTTTGATAGAAACACGGATCATCTTCTTTTGTTCACAGGTAATGCTATGAACAGCCGTTGTTTATTTCCTGGTAAAACGGATAATGCGTTCGGTTACATTGCCGGCTTCATCTTCTACCCTGAGTTTTAACTCATGTTCGCCAATAGGACAATACTCATCTGTTTTGTAACGAAACACCGGACCTAAACCGGCGAACATCAACCACTGTCCGTCGAGCTCTGCCCGAAAACTATAAATGGCTTTTCTATTATCAGCAACCGTAACTGTAATGGGCGAACCTGCAACTACTGTTCCGCCATCGGTAACACCTGCAACGGTAATTGTTGGCGGCACATCATCCACTTCTAACCAAAACTCACCAAAGTCACGACTCTTTGCTTCGTACCAGCCTTTTACCAGTGTTGCACGTTCAACCACTACTTTACCTTTTGTATTATGAATCATAACAACACGGTTGCGTGCACTTGCCGGAATTTCTTTGTTCGGCTTAATGCGAAACATCATCGAATCGTGTACTGGAATAACCGGCGAATGCATGACATGAATATTGGAATAAGCAGTGGCACTTGTTTTATAGTTGTACACCAACCGGAATGCATCGTAAAAACTTTTTTCACTGCTCACCATCTGCACATCGGCTTGCTCAAAAATATTGATCTGGTTAGGCAGCATATACCGACTGTCCTTCTGCACATTTGCTGCAGCAGTGGTCCATGCCGAACGCTTTAATTGGAAACGAACAGTTGAAGCATTATTGTTTGCATCTTTTACTACAATCTTCACCAGGTGTGTTGTGGTATCATCTAAATGTATTAAGCCGTCGCCTTTTTTATAATAGATAGGCAAACGATCGCCGGGCAAAGGAGAGATATGCTGATAGTAAGAACCTCCATTTGCTTTAATACGATAATCGATATGTGCGTTGAGATAGCGTGTTTGCAAATAATCAATTCCATCTACACGAAAACCACTGATGGGTTCTTCATCCACATAAACGACTGCTTCAAAAATACCATTCGCATTGGGCACACCTGTTACACGATCGGTTGCAACAATGGCAAACGATACCGCTTCGCTGTTCACGGTAATGGTGCCACCGGCAACGCCATAACCGCCTGCCACAGGTGTTAACGCCATTGTTTTGGGTGTTTGTTCATATGTGCTTTTTGTACGGTCGTACACGGCCAGCTTGGTAACATCGGGAGGCGTTACATCATGTATACGATGAAACAGTAATGCATTTAAGCAGGCATCATCATCCGTGCGGCGAATTTCGTAATGCACATGCGGGCCTGCAGATGCACCTGTGTTACCACTGTACGCCAGGAACTCTCCTTTCTTCACCGGGAACTGATTTTTTGCAAATTCCACATCGCCTTTCCAGCTTTCTTTTACATACTGTCCTTCTTTCATTGCCTGCAACACTTTTGTGGGGAAGGTATTCATGTGGCAATACAAAGTGGTGTACCCATTGGGGTGACTGACATAGATCGCATTGCCAAAACCATTGGGATCAACTTTTACTTTCGAAATCCATCCATCGGCCGGTGCATAAACGGGCAGGTTTTCTCTGCGGAGTGTAAACAGATCCAACCCCATGTGAAAATGGTTAGGACGCATTTCGCCAAAGTTCGCATTCAGCTTTAGTGGTATATCCAACGGATACCGGAAGTAATTAGTTGGATAGTTGTGCTCAGGAAAAAGCTGTGCCTTTGCAGAATGAATGATGAACAATAAAAAACAAGAAGTAAAAACATGTTTGAGCATGCGGCAAAAATAGGAAGATGAGCGAAAGTGTTTGCCCCTTACAGACGATGCAGTATTAACAATGGGTTGCAGATTGTTGATAACAGGCTGCTATTTTAATTTCAACATCCCGGTTGTTTTTATGCTTTTTGTAAGCAGGCAACAAAAAACAAAGTAAAATGAGAGCACCCCGGCCATCCCCTTTTAGGAGAGGCAGCAAGATGTTACACATAGGACAGATGAAAGGGGTGGTTCTGTTGATGGCTTTATTGCTGTACAAGAGTGCGACGCCCATGCAACCCAACAGTATTCCTAACGACCGTTACCAAAAAACCTCGAAATCAATCAAAATTTCACGCTCAGATTAACGCTCAATCCAATACTTTTGCAGCCAAATTCTCCCCATGCCAAAAGATAAATCGATTAAAAGTGTGCTGATTGTCGGCAGCGGCCCAATTGTGATTGGCCAGGCCTGTGAGTTTGATTATTCGGGTTCGCAAGCAGCCCGCAGTTTACGTGAAGAAGGAATTGAAGTGATCCTCATCAACAGCAACCCTGCCACCATTATGACCGACCCGATGATGGCTGATAAAGTGTACCTGTTGCCCCTTACGATTGAAAGTATTGAAGAGATCCTGGAAGAAAATCCGCAGCTGGATGCGGTATTGCCTACCATGGGCGGACAAACAGCGTTGAACCTCTGTAAAGAAGCCGACGAACTGGGTGTTTGGGACAAATACAATGTGAAGATGATTGGTGTGGATGTAAAGGCAATTGATACAGCTGAAGACCGGGAGAAATTCCGCCAGTTGATGATTGATATTGGTATTGGTGTTGCACCTAGCCGTGTAGCCAACTCGTTACTGGAAGGAAAAGAATTTGCACAGGAAATCGGTATTCCGTTGGTAATTCGTCCTTCGTTTACGCTTGGCGGTACCGGTGGTGGTATTGTAATGCATAAAGAAGAACTGGATGCAGCGCTGGAAAGAGGTTTGAAGGCAAGCCCGATGCATGAAGTGCTGGTGGAAAAAGCATTACTCGGCTGGAAAGAATTTGAATTGGAACTGTTGCGTGATAAGAACGATAACGTTGTAATTATCTGTACGGTTGAAAACTTCGATCCGATGGGTGTGCATACCGGCGACAGTATTACGGTTGCTCCGGCGATGACGTTGAGTGATACTGCTTTCCAGAAGATGCGTAACATGGCGATTAAGATGATGCGTAGCCTCGGCAATTTTGCCGGTGGTTGTAACGTACAGTTTGCGTTAAATCCGGAAAACGAAGACATTATTTCGGTTGAAATCAACCCACGTGTTAGCCGTTCATCTGCCCTGGCAAGTAAAGCAACCGGTTACCCGATTGCAAAAATTGCTGCTAAACTGGCAATTGGTTATACATTGGATGAATTAAAAAACCAGATCACTCAAACAACTTCTGCTTACTTTGAACCTGCGCTTGACTATGTAATTGTGAAGATGCCACGTTGGAACTTCGATAAGTTCAAAGGTGCTGATGATCGTTTAGGTTTACAGATGAAGAGTGTGGGTGAAGTGATGGCGATTGGCCGCAGCTTTACGGAAGCGGTGCAGAAAGCTTGCCAGAGTTTGGAGAACAATGCAGTTGGCCTGGGTTACTACGGCCAAAGCGTTAAACATGCGGAAGAGCTGATTGAATATATTAAGGTGCCGAAATGGGATCGCATTTTCCGCATTAAAGATGCGTTGATGGCAGGTGTAAGTGTGAAGACAATTGTTGAAGCCACCAAGATCGACCGATGGTTCATTTACCAGATCCAGGATATTGTGAACATGGAAAAAGAACTGGCGAAACATGATATGCAATCTCTCACCAAAGAATTACTCACCGAAGCAAAACGCATGGGCTTTGGCGATGAGCAGATCTGTCGCATTATGAAAGAAGATGCAAGCGAAGATGAATTGTACGAAAAACGTAAAGCCTGGGGCATTACCCGTGTGTACAAAATGGTAGATACCTGCAGCGCCGAGTTTGAAGCGAAGACGCCGTATTTCTATTCAACTTTTGAATAACTAAGAGCTCGAAAGAGTGAAAAGAGATAAACAGAGCAGCGGATTATTTCCGCTGCTTTTTTATTTGCAAGTAATAGAATCACGGATAACACGGATTAAGCAGATAGACATAGATTTATCCATGTCCATCCGTTCAAATCAGCGTCATCCGTGTTTCTATAATCACTTATTTTGCAACTATGTACATTCTCGGCATCTCGGCCTTTTACCATGATTCCGCTGCAGCTATCCTGAAAGACGGTGAGATTATTGCTGCTGCACAGGAAGAGCGGTTCAGCCGAAAAAAACATGATGCCGGGTTTCCTTCAAAAGCTGTTGAATACTGTTTAAAAGAAGCAGGTGTAACGATTGATGAACTGGAAGCTGTTGTATTTTACGACAAACCATTACTGAAGTTTGAGCGCTTACTCGAAACCTATTATGCTTTTGCACCAAAAGGATTTACTTCTTTTTTAATGGCTATGCCTGTGTGGTTGAATGAAAAACTATTTCTGAAGAAGAAGATTCGTGATGAGCTGAAGAACATTCAACTCTACGATAAAAAGAAACTGAAACTTTTATTTCCCGAGCATCATCTCAGTCATGCAGCATCAGCATTTTATCCATCGACTTTTGATGAAGCTGCGATACTGACGATCGATGGTGTGGGCGAATGGGCCACCACAACCATTTGCAAAGGCAACGGAAAAAACATCGAGATACTCAAACAACTCAACTTCCCCCACTCTGTTGGTTTATTGTACTCTGCATTTACTTACTACTTAGGATTTAAAGTAAACAGTGGTGAATATAAGTTGATGGGGCTAGCACCCTACGGCGATCCATCCTCTGAACAAACCAAACAATTTGTTTCCATCATTAAAGAAAAGCTGGTAAAGATCTATGATGATGGTTCCATTTATCTGGATCAACAGTATTTCAATTATGCCGTTGGTTTACGCATGGTAAAAGATAAAAAGTTTGAAACACTGTTTGGCTTCAAACGCAGAGGCGAGGGGGAAGAATTAACACAGCAACATTGTAATCTTGCACTCGCCATTCAACAGGTAACGGAAGAAATTGTATTGAAACTTGCTGCACATGCAAAAGCAATTACAGGTGCGAACAATATCTGTTTATCAGGCGGCGTTGCATTGAATTGTGTGGCAAACGGTAAACTACAAAACGCTAATCTGTTCGAAAATATGTTCATTCAACCTGCAAGTGGCGATGCAGGTGGTGCTGTTGGTGCAGCTTTGGCAGCGCATCACATTTATTTTGAAAAGGAACGAAGAATTGCTACGGCAATGGATGCCATGAAAGGCTCTTATTTGGGTCCGTCTTTTTCAGCTGAAGAAATTGAAACTGTTATTCAACAATACAAAGCAGTTGCAACTACATTCAACAACAGAGATGAATTAAATAAAACGGTTGCAACATATATCAGCAATGGAAATGTCATTGGCTGGTTCCGGGGACGGATGGAGTTTGGTCCACGTGCATTGGGTAACCGAAGTATTATTGCTGATCCACGTAACCCGGATATGCAGAAGAAGCTGAATCTAAAGATCAAATACCGGGAAGGCTTTCGTCCGTTTGCTCCTGCGGTGCTTGCAGAAGATGCACAGGATTATTTTGAATTAACAACTCCATCTCCTTACATGTTGTTGGTTCAACCGGTGAAGAAAAATTTGCAGCATCCTGTACCGGCGAATTATCATCAACTCAGCTTAGCAGATAAATTATATTTCCAGCGCAGCAGTTTACCTGCAGTAACACATATCGATTATTCGGCTCGTGTGCAAACGGTGCACAAAGAAACCAATCCTGCTTTTCACGCACTCATCAGTTCGTTTAAACAACAGACAGGTTGTGCAGTGTTGATCAACACCAGTTTTAATGTGCGTGGTGAACCGGTTGTGTGTACACCGCAAGAAGCGTATCAATGTTTCATGCGTACCGAAATGGATTATCTTCTTATCGAAAATTATCTTTTCAGCAAAACTGATCAGCCTGCGTGGAAAGAAAAAGATGATTGGAAGAAAACACTGAAGGCTGATTAATTGTCTGACGCCCTCGTCTGACAATTAACATCAAAAAAGAAATTTTACATTTGCAACACTATGTTTGAATTTCTTAAAGACATGTGGGCCTTCTTAAAAGTGCGCAAGAAATGGTGGTTGGCTCCGATTATTATTGTTATGCTCTTGCTGGGCGTATTGCTCATTTTTGGCGGTAGTTCTGCCGTTGCACCCTTTATCTACTCCTTGTTTTAATGAAGTGGAAGGCAAAACATACTTCACTGCTTGTTATTACCCTCGGTTTTGCCGTATTCTTTCTTTTGTTTAAAAAAGAGTGGATGCTCATTCCTGTCGGCATCAGCACCATTGGTTTTGTTATCGGGCCTGTTGGCGAATACATTCACCTGGGCTGGATGCTTTTGGCCAAAGTGCTGGGTTATATCAACAGCCGCATCCTGTTAAGTATTATTTTTTTCCTGATTCTTACGCCCATTGCACTCCTCATGCGACTGCTGGGTAAAACCCAGTTTGTAAAAAAAGCCGGGGCGCAACAATCGCTTTTCAACAGCCGTAATCACCTGTACAGCAAGCAAGACCTGGAGCAACCCTTCTGACAACTCATAACTGTTAGTAAAATCGGCCAAAATTTGGGCGAAAAAATCCCTCAAAATTTTTCCTGTAACCGTACATTTGCACCGCAATGGCAAATACGATCCTTCACAACGAATCCATTCCATCTCAACGTAAAAAAATTATTGTTCTCGGCAGTGGCCCCAACCGTATCGGTCAGGGTATCGAGTTCGACTACTGCTGTGTACATGGTTTGCTCGCCATCAAAGAATGTGGCTACGAGGCAATCATGGTGAACTGTAACCCCGAAACGGTTAGTACCGACTTCGATATGGCCGATAAGCTGTATTTCGAACCGGTGAACTGGGAGCATCTCTGGGAAATTATTGAGCTGGAACAACCTTACGGCGTCATCGTACAGTTGGGCGGACAAACAGCGCTCAAGCTCGCAAAACGTCTGCACGAAAAAGGAATCCGCATCATCGGTTCTTCCTTCGACAGTATGGATATTGCCGAAGATCGTGGCCGTTTCAGCGATCTGTTGAAAGAACTGGAAATTCCTTATCCAAAATACGGTACAGCTTATACCACCGACGATGCCATTGAGGTAGCGAAAGAAGTGGGTTATCCTGTACTGGTTCGTCCCAGTTATGTATTGGGCGGTCAGCGTATGCGGATCGTTATTAACGAAACCGAGCTGGAAAGTGCGGTATTAAGCCTCATCAAACATTTGCCCGGCAATAAAATCCTCATCGATCACTTCCTCGATCGTTGCCAGGAAGCCGAAATTGATGCCATTTACGATGGTGAAAATTTCCACGTAATGGGTGTAATGGAACACATTGAACCGGCCGGTATCCATAGTGGAGACAGTCATGCTGTATTACCTGAGTTCAACCTTACGCCGCTGGTTGTTGCAACCATGGAAGAGTATGCAAAGAAAATTGCGAAAGCATTGAAAATACAAGGTCTCATCAACATTCAGTTTGCAATTAAAGATGGCAAAGTGTATGTAATTGAAGCCAACCCACGTGCCAGCCGTACTACGCCTTTCATTGCAAAGGCCTACCAGATCCCTTACCTCAACATTGCTACCAAAGTAATGATGGGTGTAAACAAACTCACCGACTTTACATTTGAGAAAAAGCTCACCGGTTACGCCATCAAAGAACCGGTGTTCAGCTTCAGCAAATTCCCGAACGTAAACAAAGAACTCGGACCTGAAATGAAGAGTACGGGTGAAGCCATCCGTTTTATTAAGAATCTGCGTGATCCTTACTTCCGTCAGTTGTATAAAGACAGAAGCATGTATCTCAGTAAATAAATTTTGAACTCCGCACATGTTGCGGAGTTTTTTTTGCTGCCGGGAAGGCGGAAAGACGAAAAGAAAAACTTACTGCCTTCCCGTCTTTCCGGCTCACTATTTTTTTTGATACCAGCTGCAGCATTTCATAGCATCAACTGTTGCCACGCTCGTTTCAAAGTTCCTCTTTCAATTGAACTTTGTTTTAACAACGTTCATATTGTTATTCGCATTTGTTCTTCCTAACTTTCATTTATGAACAACAAAGAAGTACAATCGATCATCACAAACCTCGAACGTGTGCTAACCGGTCAACCGTGGTATGGTGAAGCGGTGATGCCCATGCTGCGGAAAATTCATCCGGCTGTTGTGTATATCAATCCCAAGAACTCGCATGCAGCTATTGAAATACTGTATCACATGATTACCTGGGCTGAGTTTACATTAAGCCGTGTGCAAAAGAAACAGGATTACGATTTAAAAACTGCAGAAGAAATGGATTGGCGCATCATCGACCCGAAAGTGCATACATGGGTAAAAGCATTGGATGAGTTTGAACAGCTCCACAAACAACTCATTGCCGAACTGCAAACCAAAGACGATGCTTTTTTAAGTGAAATGGTTGATTACCGTGAATACAATTTCCGTTTCCTGCTCAATGGATTGATACAGCATAATATTTATCATTTAGGTCAAATAGCATTTTTGAAAAATCTATTAGGGGAATAATATCTCTCACTCCTGTCCGCCGTAAGCCTTGCAGGCGGGGATTACACTGATATACACAGAAAAAATCCGTGCTTATCTGAGAAATCCGTGAGCAAACACTTGCATTTCTAACCTGCTGTTTTTATCTTACTGTAAAGCAGCTAACACCCATGATCCCCTTCTGGAAAAACATCCCTTTCCTCCGCATCTTCGTTCCGCTCAGTGCAGGTATTTTAGGTGGGTGGTATTTTTCTTTGCATTGGCTAATAGCTGTAATAGCTGCAGTAATTGCTCTTCCTGTTTATCTCTTTTTTCAGTTTAGTGGCCAGCGCAACAAATTTTATCATGGCTGGGTCAATGGCATTGCTTTCAATATTCTTTTTATTGCATTCGGTATCGCATTAAGCTGGTTCAACCAACTACCCCACCAACCAAACTGGGCCGGGCATTTTTACAAAGAAGGCGATGTGGTACAACTGCGTTTACTCGAACCATTAAGTGAGCGTGAGAAAACATACAAAGCACTTAGTGAGATCAGCATTATCTATCATCAGCAAAAAGCAAGAAAAGTAAAAGGCAGGGCGATGATCTATTTCCGCAAGGATAGTATTGCACCTCCTTTACAATATGGCGATGTAATTCTTGTACGCAGCAACTTACAGGAAATAAAAAATGCAGGTAATCCCGGCGGCTTCGATTACAAGCGTTACGCATTGTTTAACGGCATCACTCATCAACTCTTTGTCAAAACAAACGAGTATAACAAGTTACCGCAACAGCAAACATCGTTCTTCTGGAAAACGATGTACAATGCAAGAAGTTACATTCTGCAAACCATACGCAAATATGTAAAAGGCGATATGGAGCAAAGTATTGCTGAAGCGTTGCTCATTGGTTATCGTGATGATTTGGACAGAGATCTTGTACAGGCATACAGTAACACCGGCGTCGTACACATTATTGCAGTAAGTGGTATGCATCTTGGATTGATTTATGGTTTACTCATGTTCCTGTTCAAACGGTTCAACCGCAACAGGCGCATGAAATTCATCCGGGCCATTCTGGTTATTGTGTTGCTTTGGTTGTTCAGTTTATTAACAGGCGCCAGTGCATCGGTATTAAGAGCAGTGATCATGTTTACCGTAATTATTGGTACAGAGCTGCTCGACCGTAAAGGAAATATTTACAACAGCATGGCAGCATCTGCAGTTGCACTCTTACTCTTTAATCCATTTTTGTTGTGGGATGTCGGCTTTCAGTTATCCTATGCAGCTGTGCTGAGTATTGTGTTGTTCATGAAACCCATCTACAACTGGTTTGCAATTCAAAATAAATTACTCGATGGATTGTGGAAGCTGAATGCACTAACACTGTCAGCACAAATTCTTACCCTGCCGCTTTGCATGTATCATTTTCACCAGGCTCCCACATTGTTTCTCATCACCAACTTAATTGCTGTACCGTTATCGAGTTTGGTTTTGTATGGCTTGATCTTGTTAATGCTCGTTTCACCAATTACTGTACTGGCGAATACAACTGGTTGGCTCATTACAAAAATGCTCTGGATCATGAACCAGTTTATTCTTTGGGTCGATCATTTTACGTTTGCAGTAGTGGATGGTATTCAACATGCACCTGTTCAAACCATTTTACTGTACGCCATCATAACAGCAGCAGGCATCTGGCTCATTGAAAAAAACAAAACTGCCTTTCGCTGGCTGCTCGGCTGCATCATTTGCTTCTTTGCTGTGCAGGCATTCTATCGTTACCAGACAATACAGCAACAAAAACTGGTGGTGTACAATTTATCGCAGCACACAGCGATCGATTTTATGTTGGGCAATCAATATTACTTCGCCGGCGATTCTGTTTTGCTGCAGGATGGTTTCCTGCGCAATTTTCACCTCAAACCTTCCCGCATTGCCCACCGCACCTATCATCAGCCAAACCTTAACACAAGCAAGGTGTGGACCATCAACCATAAAACCATCCTTCACATTAACCGATCTTACCGTTACGATTCAACGAAAAAGATCACTGCCGATGTGGTCATCATCTCCCAAAACCCCAAACTCTATCTTAACCAATTACAGAAAACAATCAACTGTAAGCTGCTGGTGTTCGATAGTTCCAACCCGCAATGGAAGCTGAAATACTGGAAAGCCGATTGTGAGAAGCTCGGCATTAACTATTTCTGCACAAGTGAGCAGGGCGCTTTTGTGATGAACCTGTAGAGGCTTACCTTTGCGCCTTCTTAAAGTCTTGCCACAAAGAACTCAAGCTCCGGCACATTCTTTTCTTCGTGCCGCTTCGTGACTTAAGTGCCTTTGTGGCCAAAATCAATCACATTTATGAAGAAAATTCAATCGGCACTCATCTCAGTTTTTTACAAAGACGGTCTTGATTCATTGGTAAAGCTCCTCCACGAGCAAAATGTAACCATTTATTCAACCGGCGGCACCCAGCAGTTTATTGAAAAACTCGGCGTTCCGGTAGTGCCTGTTGAAAATTTAACCAGCTACCCTTCTATTTTGGGCGGCCGTGTAAAAACATTGCATCCTTCTGTATTCGGTGGTATCCTCGGCAAGCGTGACGATGAACAGCATTTAGCCGAAATGAAACAATACAATATTCCTGAAATGGATTTGGTGATTGTTGATCTGTATCCGTTTGAAGAAACGGTTGCTTCAACAACCGATGAAAAAGCAATCATTGAAAAAATTGATATCGGCGGACCATCGATGATCCGTGCCGGTGCAAAAAATCATAAAGACGTAGTGGTATTGGCAGCGAAGAAAGAATATGCCGTGTTGGAAAATATTCTGCGTGAGCAAAACGGTTCAACAACTTATGAACAACGTCGTGCGTTTGCCATCAAAGCATTTGATGTGTGTACTGCATACGATACTGCGATCAGCAACTACTTCCATCAATCCGCTGTTGAAACACCTTTCAACAAAGATGAAAAGATCATGCGTTATGGTGAGAACCCTCATCAAAGTGCACGTTTCTTCGGCAACCTTGATGAACTGTTTACCCAATTAAACGGTAAAGAACTTTCGTATAACAACCTGGTTGATGTGGATGCAGCGGTGCAACTCATCAAAGAATTTACAGAAACTACGTTCGCCATCATCAAACACACCAATGTTTGCGGTGTGGCGCAACGTGCAACTGTGAAAGACAGTTGGGATACAGCGCTTGCAGGCGATAACGAAAGTGCATTTGGTGGTGTGTTGGTTTGCAATGGCGAAATTGATAAAGCAACTGCTGATGCGATTAATGAAATTTTCTTTGAAGTATTAATCGCTCCTTCTTTTGCTGCAGATGCATTGGAAGTATTAAAGTCGAAGAAGAACCGCATCTTATTACAACTTAAAGCTCAACCAAACGTAAAAGAGCAATACAAATCTATTCTCAACGGCGTGTTGGTACAAGGTGTAGATGAAGGCAATTATACCGAATGGAAAGAAGCCGGTGGCAGAGAAACAACGGCTACAGAAAAAGAAGACCTGACATTTGCCAACCTCATCTGCAAACATTTAAAATCGAATGCCATTGCATTGGTGAAGAATAAACAACTGGTGGGTAAAGGTTGCGGACAAACAAGCCGTATCGATTCACTCCGTCAGTCGGTTGAAAAAGCAAAACAATTCAATTTCGATCTGAATGGTGCTGTGATGGCGAGTGATGCGTTCTTCCCGTTCAATGATTGTGTGCAGTTAGGTCATGCAGCAGGTATTGTTGCATTCATTCAGCCGGGTGGTTCTATCCGTGACAATGATTCAATCGAATACTGTAAACAAAATAACCTGGCAATGGTAATTACAGGTATGCGGCACTTTAAACACTAATGGATATCGGAATAATTGATAATTCATAAGTACGGAATCATTATCAGCTATCCATTATAAAATTATCAATTAACTTTTGAAGAAACGCAGTTTCAATAAAACAATTACAACAGCAACTGATACTGTAAAGAGTCTTTCTGTCTTTAATCCTTTAACCATTCATAAAAAAGGAACAAGGGCAAAAGCATTGTTTGCACTGGCAGTTGTTTGTGTGTTGTGGGGTACCACATGGATTGCTTCAAAAGTTGGTGTGCAACACATGTCTTCTGCATTGCAACTTTCCGGTATGCGGCAATTGCTTGGCGGACTTTGCTACATGATTTTCTTTATTGCAAAGGGCGCACAATTCCCCAGAGGAAAAGAACTTGTTCCATTGCTGATTCTTTCATTACTGAACTTTGTATTAAGCAACGGCCTCAGCACATGGGGATTGAAATATATTTCATCGGGACTTGGCGCCATTATGGGCGCCATCTTTCCGTTATGGATCGTTATCATTAATCTCTTTGGTTCAAAAGAAAAGATTCCGGCAAAAGCATTGCTGGGTTTAATGATTGGCTTTGCTGGTGTTTGCGTGATCTTCTATGAACACTTGCAGGATTTTTTTGATCCCAATTTCCGCTTTGGTATTTTGATATCACTCATTGCAACCTGGACATGGGCATTCGGTTCGCTTTACACGAAAAAGCAGGCGGCGAATTTTAATCCTTATTTCGGTTTAGGTTTCCAGATGGTGATTGCTGGTGCTGCTTTGCTGGGCATTTCTACAACCGATCCCAACTTTACGCCGTTTACTGAAATTGCATGGCAGGCTTGGGCCGCTATCGGTTATCTTGTTTTATTTGGATCGGTGATTGCGTTCGTTTGCTATTTATATGCATTGCAAAATCTGCCAACAGAACAAGCCAGCATTTATGCATATGTGAATCCTGTGGTGGCGGTGTTGTTTGGTGTATTGCTGTTTGATGAAAAAATATCTGTTCCATTGGCAACCGGCGGATTGGTTGCATTACTGGGCGTTTATCTGGTAAACAAAGCCTATAAGAAAACGGCAGATGAACAGCGTGATGTTGCCGATAATTAATCCTGTTATCTTTACTGCATGGCCGAAGAAAAGATCAGTCTCAATAAATACATCAGTGCAACAGGTTATTGCTCACGACGTGAAGCCGATAAACTGATTGAACAGGGTCGTGTTTCCATTAACGAAAATGTAGCGTTACCCGGTGCAAGAGTAAATCCCGGCGATAAAGTTTTTATTGATGACGAACTGTTGAAGGTGAAACCGACTGCAAAAAACAACTGGTTTATCATGGCCTTTAATAAACCGGTGAACATTACATCCACCACTGATGAAAAAGACCGCAGCAATATCATCCGCTACATCAATCATCCAAAACGAATCTTTCCGATTGGACGTTTAGATAAAGATTCTGAAGGATTGATTTTCCTAACCAACAACGGCGATATCGTTAACAAGATTCTGCGTGCAGGGAACGAACACGAGAAAGAATACATTGTGACGGTTGATAAAAAACTTACTCCCGATTTTGCTGCTAAGATGAGCAAAGGTGTACACATACTCGGCACAACAACGTTACCTTGTAAAGTGCGTACCATCAGCAGCAAAACATTCTCGATTATTCTTACACAAGGATTGAACCGACAGATACGTCGTATGTGCGAAGTGTTTGGTTACGAAGTAGTGAGTTTAAAACGCATCCGCATTATGCACATCAAGCTGGGTAACCTTGCTGTTGGTAAATGGCGTTACTTGAGCGAACCCGAAATGCAGGAGATGATGAAGATGCTGGAAGGTTCGAGGAATGAGCAATAAAATCCGTGAGTGGTGAGTCGTGAATTGTGAGTGTTTTGCGTACCTCCTACTTCGTACCTCGTACTTCCGATACAAACTTTCCATACATCTCTCTCCATCCTTTAAACATCGACTCTGTTGCCAACATGTGATTGTGAAAAATGGTAATGAACGTACCGTTTACCTTTCGCACTTCTGCACAAAGCTGTTTCAGTTCTGTTAATGCTTCCTCAGGTGATTGATGCAGTTCGTAAAATGAATTGGCTTCCATGTATGCAAACGGATGTACACGCAAAGCCGTTGTTTCTTCTTTCTCCAGATCGTACCACAAAAAAGAATGTGAAGTGGATGCACGGAAACCATTGACTGTTCCATAACCCATGCTGTAATCATCTGTAAATCCATGTGCAATAAGTGTACGATAAGAATGCGGCAGATGAAATTGTATATAATGATTACGGGTTGAAGTAATTGCAGTCTGGGTAATATGTTGCAGCGTTTCTTTTTCTTCCTTCAGTAACAATGTGTTCACTGTGCTTTGTGTGGAAGGATGCAAGGCAACGGTTGCTGTTGCAGCTGTTGAACGGACAAGTTGCTGCAAAGCCCTTTTCTTGGGTAAAATATTTTTATCGTATTCACTGTTTCGTTTTGCCAACAGGAAAAAATAAATGGACTGAAGTTGGTATTGTTCATGCAATTGTTGCAGCCATGCATACGAATCGTATGGATCTTTTTCTTTTCCACGCAATACTTCGAAACGCTTGCCGATAGTTGACGGATGTTTTAACAAAGCGCCAATTGTTTTCAGTAAGCCTTTGTGCTTGTAACTCCAGGCAATGTCAATGTCGTAGGTGGGAAGAAAGCTGAATGGTGAGTGGTGAGTGGTGATTGGTGAAAACCTTTGCTTCAACTTCTCTTCAAACTTCATCAGCCAACTATCGATGAGCGGCTGATGCAAGAATCCTTCTTTCCATGCTAATGCATTCCAATGTGCATAGCGGCCATATTCATCAGGTTCATATTCCAGGTATTCTTCGTAACGGGTGATGAGATAAAATACAGCAGAAAAAAGATCGAATCCTAAATCATCATCAGTCTTGAAAAATGCTTTCACGCCTTCCCATTCAAAACAATTTATGCGTTGTTTGCGAATATCTTGTTGCTGTAATAATCCTGTTGATTGGATAAAGAAAGAAGTTGCATCAATACGCTCACCTGCATAAACAAGCTTCACATCATTGCTTTGTTGAAACAGCTCTTTATCGTCTGTTACAGCTGCTTCAATCTGCCAACGTTCATGCAGCAGTTGAACAATGTAATTGATGCGGGGTGTGATATGCGGCGTATAAACAAGCATGTTTGAAATTACTGCCCGTTTCGTTCACGCCAAAGTTGATTGAAACTTTTTTCGGGGAACTGCATTTCGCCACGGTGCCTTGTCCAGTCTTTCACAAATGTATTGATCATCCAGCTGCGCATTTTGCTGCTGCCGGTATTCATGAGTTTACGGCTCATCGATACTTTTTTCCAAACCTTCCAGGCCATACGTTCACCAAACGATGCGTATCCTTCTTCCACTGCTTCATAACGATTTTCTAATAACAGTTCATGCAGGTTGATACGCATGGGGCAAACTTCTGTACAGTTGCCACATAACGAGGATGCATAACTGAGATGTTTGTATTCTTCCAAGCCACTCAGGTGCGGTGTTAAAACCTTACCGATCGGGCCGCTGTAAGTTGTACCATAACTATGGCCGCCGATATTTTTATAAACAGGACAAGCATTTAAACAGGCTCCGCAACGGATGCAGTATAAACTCTCTCTTGTCTTTGGATTCTTCAATACGTTTGTACGTCCATTATCCAACAGGATCACAATCATTTCTTCAGGACCATCTTTTTCACCGGGTTGTTTTGGACCAAGCACAATGCTGTTATACACCGTTACATTTTGTCCGGTGCCATAAGTTGAAAGCAATGGCCAGAACAAACCCAAGTCGTTCATGCTGGGCAATACTTTTTCAATGCCTACAATTACAATATGTGTTTTTGGAAAAGCACAACTCAATCTTGCATTGCCTTCATTTTCTGTAACAGCAACAGCACCAACATCAGCTAAAATAAAATTCGCACCCGTTACACCCACTTCGGCCTGAGTATATTTCTCCCGAAGAATTTTGCGTGCAGTTAATGTCAATTGCTCGGGTGTTGCTTTAGGATCAGTTCCTAATTTTTCTGCAAAGAGTTTGGCTACATCTTCTTTGCTTTTATGCATGGCCGGAGTAACAATGTGGTAAGGTGGTTCATCATCCAATTGCTGAATGTATTCACCAAGATCTGTTTCCACACTTTCAATACTGTGCTTACCTAAAAATTCGTTGAGATGAATTTCTTCGGTAACCATGCTTTTGCTCTTCACCAATGTTTTGCAATTGCGTGCTTCGCAGATCTTTAAAATTTCATCGCAGGCCTGCTTTGCATTTTCGGCCCAAATGACTTTACCGCCACGGCGTGTAAACTGCAATTCAAATTCTTCCAGTTGCTGATCGAGTGTTTCCAATGCACGCCACTTCACATTCTTTGCACGTTCACGTGCAGTAAGCAGCTGCGTAAACTGTTGCTTACCCTCCGGCACTTTTGCATTGTACTTACCAATGTTGAAATTGATGGTACGCCTGTGATCGAGATCGGCCGCTTTAATGGTACTCTTAGCAATAAATTTATCTGCAGTCTGGCTCATTGATTAAAGTTACTTCTTTGCTTCTTTGGATGCGTAATACTGGTCGGCAATTTGCGTAAGCACTTCATAAAAATCTTCGCCGTATTTGCGAATGAGTGCTTCTTTCAAAAACACATAAACGGGTACTTTCAGTTTCTGTCCGTTTACACAACCGGGATTACACATCGGGTCTCTCGGTTCGTAGTTTACATATTGCTGTTCGGTATTTTTGCTCTTGCTGATTTTGATGGGATAAAGATGACAAGAGATGGGTTTCTTCCACTGCAATTCACCCGCATAGTATTGCTGTTCGAAGGCACACTTCACAATTCCTTTTTCATCAACCAAACCATAGGCGCACATACCATTGCTGATGGTTGGTGTTACCCAGCCAAACTCCTGGTCGTACTGGTACAGACCGTTTTGCTCAACTACTTTTCTGCCCTCTTCGGTAATGAGGTGTTTGATCTTTTCGTAGCCATTGATCACTTCCTTTAACTCATCGTTAGTAAGAGGCGCCCCTGCATCGCCATCCACACAGCAACCACCTTTGCATTTGTTGAGGTCGCATACAAACTGCTCCTCCACCACTTCATCACTGATGTAGATATCGTCAATTACAATCATGCCGCAAAGATACGTTCGTAAAAAATCAAACTACAATAAAATGAATAGTCTATTGTGTTTCTGATATAGTAATACTTTCAGACCAATATTCAGGAAATTGATCTTTTATGTTTTCATCCAGAACAGTGTAGTTAAAAGGGCTTGTCAAAACTTTAGATAATTCAACATTATAGATTCTGTTTTCTTTAAAGAAGTCTTTACCAAGAAACTCCGGACAACGAATCTTAATGAAAATAATATTATCGGTTCCCCTTGGAATATCTCCCCCGATTACTTCAAATTTTTGCTTTGATGCCCAAGCGATCACACCACAATGAGGGGAGATCGTTTTTTTTATCAACTTAACTTTACCTGAGAATTTAACTGGCTGCACATTTGTAAGTCCAAGAGACAAAACACTTATTATGGCGAGAACAATATAGTTGAAAATCCATTTCATTAATCTCTCCACTTCAAGGTTTGAATCAAATGCTGCATATCCTTGTACAGAAATTGTTCAACGGGTTTGATCGAATCGTAGTTAGGCGTCGCATCGAAGTAGAGTGCGCCACGCAGGAAATGCTTTGTACTGTCTGTAACAAAAAACTGTTTACCCGTTGCAGCATTACCGCCTACATCAAAAATAAATCCGTTTACACCGGCACCGCCTTTCACGGGTATTTCATCGATGGAAGTTGCTTTTAAACTGTGCTTACTGGTCATCTTAAATGCATCCTGTACCAGCACATCAAATTTATTGGTGCCACCAATTGTTTTGTAGCTAATGTGCATACGGCCGGCAAACTCCGGAAAATCCAGATTGACCCAATAGGGATTTTCTGCTTTCGCTTCAAAGAAGGTACTATCCTTCAATACTTTGCTGTAAACAGGATATTCAAACGTGTAAGGGTAACCCGGCTCATCAAACAACACATATTTCTTTTCAGGAAAATCGATATTGAAATATCCTTTAGGGCGTGGTCGGGGATCGGAATTACACGCAATAAAAACTATAAGTAAACTAATGATATAAAAAGTACGAGGTACAAAGTACGAGGCACGTAAATGCAGTTGTTTCATCTTAATCAATCATTGGTTTAATCGTCACTTTCACTTTTTCAATACGGTTGCGGCTTACTTCCAAAACTGTAAATTGAAAATCGCCTGTTTCAAGCACATCATTTACACGGGGCAGGCGCTCTGCGAGTTCCAGTATTAACCCGGCAAGCGATTCGCTTTCACCTTTTACAGCATCAAACGTATCTGCAGGAAGATTCATAATGCGGCACACATCGTGTACCATGGTGCGGCCTTCGAAGAGATAATTGCTTTCGTCGATCTTTTTGTTGATGCTTTCATCTTCATCAAACTCATCTTTAATATCGCCGATAATTTCTTCTACTACATCTTCCATAGTTACAATACCGCTTGTGCCGCCAAACTCATCTACCACTACTGCAAAATGAATACGTTTTTGCTGAAATTCTTTCAACAGATCATCAATGAGTTTATGTTCGGGAACAAAAAATGGTGTACGCATGAGTTGCTGCCAGTGAAACCCATCGGCATCATTTACATGCGGCAATAAATCTTTTGTTTGCAGTATACCTACAATTTCATCGAGGTTGTTTTTATACACCGGCACACGGCTGTAATGCAGATCCTGTAAACGTTTGATCACATCTGTAAATGAACTATTGTAATCAATACCGCTTACGTCGAGCCTCGAACGCATAACCTGTTTTACGGTTATGTTGCTGAAGTTTTGGATGCCCTTTAATATTTGCTTTTCTTCTACTGTCGCTTCTTCCTCGCTCATCAGATCAATGGCATAATCGAGTTCTTCTGATTTAAATGATGCTGTTTGATGGCGGGTAATTCTTTTTTCAATACTATCGGTGTAACCTGCCAGCCAGCTGCCGGTTGATTTGAAGATGGGATAGACCAACGCATCAATCCACCAGCTGGCAAAGTATGCAAAGAAGATATTGTTTTGCGAAGCCCACACTTTCGGTAATATTTCGCAGAACAACAGTATAAGTGCAGAGATGGCTAATGCTTTCAGGAAAAACTCAACAAGAAATAGTTTATGCTGCAGATTAAAGCCTTCGTCTATTAAATAGTTGGTAAGAAAAACAAGGCCAAGATTAAAAATAACATTCGCAGCAAGCAGGCTCGCCATTAAAACTTTCGGCTCTTCCAACAGGTTTACAATACGCCTTGCAGCAGCATCGGGTTTTGTTTTAATTACATTCAGTTCTTTGTAACGCAGTGTAAAAAATGCAACCTCTGCCCCGCTCACAACAAACGATAAAAAAAGTAAAAGCAGAAAAACCAGTACCAACAGAGTAAGTAACTGGCTGTTTATAGCGAGTAATACCGGTTTAATGGATAATAAAAAAGTGCCTGCGTGGTGATAGTCCAAAACATCAAGATTAAGTGAACAATATGCCGCTTACGGGCAAAAATAAACAACGCATTGGTATTTCCTAAAAAGGAAGGTCTGCGCTGGGTTCACCAATTGGTGGAAGATCATCGCCATGATAACCGCTCAACGGATCGGGGCCTTCGGGACGGCCTGTACCATCTGTTCGTTTATCCAGCATAATCAGGTTATCGCCTACCACTTCTGTAGCATATTTTTTAACGCCTTCTTTATCTTCCCAGCTACGGGTTTTTAAACGACCCTCAATGTAAACAAGACTTCCTTTGTGTAAATATTTTTGCGCCAACTCTGCTAATCCACGCCAAAGTACCACGGTATGCCATTCTGTTTGGCTTACCAGTTTTCCTGTTCTGTCTTTAAACGTTTCAGTTGTTGCCAAGGGGAATTTTGCTACGGCTATATTGCCTTCCAATACCTGTACATCAGGTTCTTTTCCCAAATTGCCGATCAGCATCACACGGTTAACTCCTCTCATACGATTAAATTTAAGTGCAGAATGTGTAAATCAGGTTCCTAACGCTTTTTGTCGTTCCTTCTAAATTACGTTTTTTGCTTTACTGTTGTATGCCTGCCCGCAAATAATTCAAGAATCCCTGCCTTTAAAAAATCATTTAACAATTTTGGAAAAGCCAATTGCTGCAATTCCTTCATCGTTTTCCACTCCCAGCCGGGTAACTCAATTTGTTTTGCTTTTAACTGTACTAACAAAGCCGTGCCAAATATTAACTGATGACTTAATTGTTGTTTTACGGGCTTTGTAATGCTGATGATGTGGTACTCTTTTTTTATGCCGTTCTCTTTTAACCAGTTTTCAACTGAGCTCTTCTGTTGCTGTTTCCACTCCTTCTCGTTCGTGTATTCGTTATTGGGAAACTGATACAAATTACCCCACACATCTTTTCCGGTTCTTTGCTGCACTGCAAATGCACCATTGCATTCCAGCAAATAAAAATGAAACCAGCGGGTGCGCACTTTTGTTTTCTTTTCTTTAATCGGCAGCTCCTGTACAATACCTTGCTTAAACGCAACACAAGCCGATTGCAACGGACAGTTTTTACAGTCGGCCAGTTCGGGTTTGCACACAGTTGCTCCAAAATCCATAATTGCCTGGTTATAGGCAGCCGGGTTTGTAACATCTAAACATTCATCGGCAAGTTGTTGAAATTGCTTTTTTCCGGCGGTGGTGTCTACGGCGGTATCAATTCCAAAAAAACGGCTCAAAACACGAAACACATTGCCATCAACAACCGCATGAGGTAATCCAAAGCCAAAGGATGCAATGGCGGCAGCGGTATATGGACCAACACCTTTTAATTCAAGAATTGAATCGTAAGTGGCCGGGAATTTTCCTTTTAACTCAAAGGCAATGTATTGTGCAGTGGCATGCAGGTTACGACAGCGATTGTAATAACCCAAACCTTCCCAAAGTTTATACACTTCTTCCAAAGGAGCTTTTGCTAAACGCTGGATGGTGGGATAGATTTTAATGAAACGCTCGTAATATTTTAACCCCTGCTCGGCACGGGTTTGCTGCAGAATAATTTCACTTAACCAGATGCGATAAACATCTTTTTCTTCCTTCCAGGGAAGCTGTCTTGTATTGTCTGCAACATGCCATTGCATTAGTTTTTTACGAAACCCTGTAGATCGATTCATGCTGTAAACAGAACTGTATTTATACAATCAATATGCAAAATAGGATAAAGCATCAGAACACGTAAAAACACTTATTGTTCATAATCAACCAGTTCTGAAAGATTTTTTAGCCAATATGTTTCATTTTTTGGATTTTATTCAGGATATTAGTCTTAAATATCACAACCCATAAACTTTTACCCATGAGAAAAGCAGATCTCGTGAATCAAATCTCAGAAAAAACAGGCATTCCTAAAGTAGATGTGCTTGTTACACTCGAAACCATGTTTAAAGAGGTGAAAGATTCCCTTTCTGCAGGCCAGAACATCTATATCCGTGGATTTGGAAGCTTTATTACCAAGAAAAGAGCGGCAAAAATTGGCCGTAACATCAAGCGTAATACTGCGGTACATATTCCCGAGCATTACATTCCTGCATTTAAACCGGCCAAAGAGTTTGTACAGGAAGTTAAAAGTCGTTATACCGGCGGTTAATTTCTTTTCGTAAAGCGTTAAATGCCCCCATCTTTGCTGTAGCTTTGCACTTCAATTTTTTAAGTGTGAGCAGGCAACAAATTTTATATGTAACTGCTGCTGTAACAGCAGTTTTTCTTTTGTTCTTTTTCGGACGAACAGTTCCTAAACAGCAGGCCGGTGACGACCATGCAGGTCACGACCACAGCAAAAATGCTGCACCGCCTGCTGCCGCCAATTCAAATGGCGTAACACTCGACTTCCCCACTATGCTTGGTCTTGCCAAAAAAAGACTGAACCCTGCCCAGTTGCAAAAAGTAACAGAATGGGAGAATTCTGTAGTACGTGGCGATGTAAAAAATCAACAAATACAGGTGTACCGAAAGCTATCTGCCTTTTGGATGGATACCATCGGCGCCTTTGTTCCATACGCCAAATATCTGGGCGAAGCTGCTAAGTTGGAAAATTCGGAGAAAAACCTCACCTTTGCAGCCCATTTGTTTTTAAGGGAAGCCCAATCGGTATCGGAACAACCGTTACAGGTATGGATGGCCAAGGAAGCAAAAGAGCTATTTGAAAAGGCATTAGCCATTAACCCGGAGAACGATTCAACAAAAGTTGGCTTAGGCAGTACTTTCTTTTTTGGAGGTGCCGGCAATGAGCCCCCCATGAAAGGAATTGGACTGATCAGAGAGGTAGTAGAAAAGAATCCGGATAATATGTTTGCACAATACATGTTAGGTGTAGGTTCCTTTATAAGCGGACAATGGCCAAAAGCGATTGAACGTTTCGAAAAAGTGGTAACACTGGAACCGCAAAACCTGGAAGCAATTTTAAGGTTGGCCGATGCATATGAAAAGAGCGACGATAAGGCAAATGCAAAAAAGAAGTACGAGTTGTTTTTACAAACAGTAAAATCGCTCGAAACACAAGGCAAATTCAAGAGCAATCCTGAAATGCTGAAACAAATAGAAGACCACATTAAATTATTATAACCCTATTTTTTAACGAACGTAAATAGTATTAAACATGCCTTGCGGAAAAAAGAGAAAGCGTCATAAAATTGCGACGCACAAGCGTAAAAAACGTCTTAGAAAGAACCGTCATAAGAAGAAGAATAAATAATCTCTTCTGAAATTGAACGGAGTCCCGCTTTTAAACGGGACTCTGCTTCGCTATGGCCATTGCAGAAATCTGTCTGCTTGCTTGTATACATTTGCTTACAGTGGCCTCCTTCCTTCTGATCAGGTGAAGTAGTATAGTTCAATTTTAAAAGACGTTTTAGTGAATAAGGAACTGATCATCAATTCGGCCCCGACCGGGGTTGAAATTGCATTGTTAGAAGATAAAAAACTAGTAGAACTTCATCAGGAAAGTCTTGATACAAGTTTTACTGTAGGTGATTTGTACCTGGGTAAAGTAAAAAAGCTTGTACCTGGTATGAATGCTGCATTTGTGGATGTTGGTTTTGAGAAAGATGGTTTTCTTCATTACACCGACCTTAGTCCCTATGTTCGCTCTCTCCTCAAGTTTACTGCACTCTCCATTAACGATAAAAGCGAAGGCATCACCGATTTCGGTAAGTTTCAAACCGAAGCTGAAATCATCAAAACAGGAAAAATTGGCGAAGTACTGAATGGCAAGCCGAATATCCTTGTTCAGATTTTAAAAGAGCCGATTGCTGCAAAAGGGCCCCGTCTCAGTTGTGAAATTTCGTTACCGGGTCGCTTTGTGGTATTAACGCCGTTTAATGATATTGTTGCGGTATCCCGTAAAATACATTCAAGCGAAGAGCGCAAACGCCTGCAAAAGATTGTTGAGTCGATCCGCACCAAAAACTTTGGTGTAATTGTTCGTACAGCTGCTGAAGGAAAAAATACTGCAGAGCTCCATGAAGATCTCAACAACCTCGTTGCTATGTGGCAGCAAATTCAGCAAAACCTGAAGAATGCAGTGGCGCCGGCTAAAATTCTAGGTGAAACAGATAAAACAACCAGCATTCTGCGTGATTTACTCAATGCCGATTTTAACCGTATTGTAGTAAACGATAAAAATATTTATAACGACGCTCTCAGCTACATTCAAAAAGTAGCTCCTGATAAAGCAGATATTGTTACGTTCTATCAAAACGGTTCACCCATTTTCGACAACTACGGAATTACCAAACAGGTAAAGGGATCTTTTGGCAAAACGGTGAACCTCGCCAGCGGTGCTTATCTCATCATTGAACATACAGAAGCATTACACGTAATTGATGTTAACAGCGGTTACAAAAGTGTAAGTGCCAACCAGGAAGAGAATGCCTTGCAGACAAACCTGGAAGCGGCAGAAGAAATTGCCCGTCAGTTACGCCTGCGTGATATTGGTGGTATTATCGTTGTAGACTTTATTGATATGAAGTTGCCCGATAATAAACGCAAGCTTGCAGAAGCAATGGAAGAATTTATGCGTGCCGACAGAGCCAAGCATGCCATCCTTCCTATCTCCAAGTTTGGTTTGATGCAGATTACAAGGCAGCGTATGAAGCCTGAAGTAAACATCAACACACAGGAAGTTTGTCCAAGCTGTAATGGAACAGGTAAAGTATCTGCAACCTTGATCCTGGAAGATGAGATTGAAAAGAACATCAGCTATCTTGTAATGCAGAAGCATAAAGAATTGCTGATTGCTGTACACCCGATTATGGAAGCATATTTGAAAAAAGGTTTCCCATCGAAACGTATGAAATGGAGCTGGAAGTACAAACAAAAAATTAAGGTGAAAGCAAATACATCTTATCACCTTACCGAATATCATTTCTTCGATAACCACGAAGAAGAAATTAAACTCTAACTAAAAACGGTTGATCAATTGATCAACCGTTTTTTATTTTAAGCCATTGTTGCAATCATACTAATCTCCACATTTACATTTTTGGGTAAACCCTTTACTGCAACAGTTTCACGTGCAGGAAAAGCGCCCTCAAAATATTTTCCGTAAATCTCATTTACTTCCGCAAACAGGTTCATATCGCTGAGGAAGATGGTTGTTTTTACCACATTATTAAAGCTGATACCTGCTTCCTGTAAAATAGCTTTCAGGTTGTGCATTACCTGGTGTGTTTCTGCCTGTATATCGGCATTATTTAAATCGCTGGTACCGGGCTTTATGCAAACCTGTCCTGAAATAAATAAAAACCCGCCTGCAGCTACTGCCTGATTGTAAGGCCCGATTGGAGCAGGTGCCAATTCGGTTTGAATAATTTTCTTTTCCATCATACCACAAACTTACTCCTTTGGCCGAAGAAAAAAAGCAAGTTGCCAACCTTCGCTATAAATTTGCGGCAATGAATATTCTGCTCATTGGTACTGATACATGTAACAGTCTTTTTGGAAAGCCTTTTCCTTTTGAGGGATTTGTATGCAGGATGGCAAAAGAACCAATTGCTGATGATCTTGCTTTTGCAGACTTCATTATTGATCTGAGTTTTGAAGAGCATCCCGAACGTAAGACAGTTTATTCATCTAATAACAAACCTGTACTCATTGGAAGTGTTATACAAACATTACGGGAGTTAAATGTGCAGGACCAACAACCTGTTGCAAGGTTTAATCACTGGCCGGGTTTTATCAATCGCTCTGTTATTGAGTTGTCAGTTCATGAAAGTCAACAACATTTATTTACTGCGTTTTTTACACAACTGTCAGTTGCTTATTATGTAACGGCCGACGTTCCCGGTTTTGTAAGTGCACGCACCGTAAGTATGATTATTAATGAAGCTTTCTTAACCAGACAGGAAGCTGTTTCAACTGAAGATGAAATTGATACTGCCATGCAGTTAGGAACCGGTTATCCCATGGGGCCGTTTGCATGGAGCCGGCAGATAGGCTTACAACGCATTGCTGCACTGCTGCAAAAGTTAGCGGCTACAGATGTACGTTATCAACCGGCATCCACTATTTTAAACACAACCGCTGTACAATAATGGCTGTATTGCTTTGCATCGATTCTTCCACTACACACGCTTCTGTTGCTGTTGCAAAAGACGGTGTTTTGCTTGGCTTAAAAACAAATACAACACAAAAAGACCATGCATCGTTTCTGCAGCCTGCCATACATACTTTGCTGGATGAATTGCATGTAACATTAAAGGAGGTACAAGCGATTGCCGTAACAACCGGCCCCGGTTCTTATACCGGATTAAGAGTTGGATTGGCTTCGGCAAAAGGGTTATGTTTTGCGCTTAACATACCGCTCATTGGTCTGCATACCACGCAGGTAATAAGTGCTGCTGCCCGGAAACAAATTCAGGAGAGCGAAGGTTTTCTCCTCTGCCCCATGATTGATGCCCGCCGGATGGAAGTTTTTACGGCCCTGTACTCGCCTGAACTCAAAGAAATGTCCGCAATCACCCCAAAAATACTGACGGAAGATTCCTTTGCCGAGGTGCTGGAGCAGCAGATGGTTTATTTTTTCGGAGACGGATCGGCAAAATGGCAAAATATTTGCAAAAGCAGTAAAGCTCGCTTTCTTACAACTAATTGGAATTCAGAAGATATGATCCTTCTTGCAGAGCAGTCGTTCAACTCCCGGCTATTTCTTTCCTTAGCCTACTCGGCCCCCGAATATGGTAAGGGCTTCTATTTTGGCAAGCAGTAAACTTTGTCCTTTACGACTATGATTTCAGTATTTTTACGGTTACTTTTACGATTCCATAGATAAGAAAAATACGAACCCCAACCACAAAACTTACCCTACCATGGCTGTGACAAAGAAAAAAGAGAGCAATCCGCCCATTACTTTAGATTATCATGCTGTAAAAAAATCGGCGCTCATTTTACGGGCCCTCAACCATAAACTCAGACAACAAATATTACAGTTGATTAACGAGAACGGCCAATTAACCGTAACCGAAATTTATGTAAAACTCCGCCTGGAACAATCCGTGGCATCGCAGCATCTTGCCATTTTACGCAGAAGCAATATTGTAAAAACAACCCGTGAAGGAAAGTTTATCTGGTATACAGTTAACCACGATCGCTTAAACGATATTGACCAATTCATTAAAAACTTACTGGCCTAGGCATTCACGTTTACTTTACACACAACATTACTGTGGTTTTTCAGTTCCTCTGCATCTTACGTACATTTGCGGAAACAGAATTGGTATGTATATACAACAACTTTATACTAACTGCCTGAGCGAGGCGGCTTATTATATTGAAAGCGAAGGTGAGTGTGCTATTATTGATCCGTTGAGAGACGTTGATGTGTATGTACAACTTGCAAAAGAACGCAACGCTGCTGTCAAATATATTTTTGAAACACATTTTCACGCAGATTTTGTAAGCGGACATCTTGATTTAGCAAAGCAAACAAATGCCCCTATTGTTTATGGCCCCGAAACAACAACCGCCTTTCCGGTATATGTTGCAAAAGATCATGAACAATTTAAAATAGGTAAGCTTACAATAGAAGTTTTGCATACACCGGGCCATACATTGGAAAGCTCCTGTTACTTACTGAAAGATGAAAACGGAAATGATTATTGCATTTTTACAGGCGATACTTTGTTTGTAGGTGATGTTGGCCGCCCCGATCTTGCACAAGGTGGCGACTTAACAAAAGAAGATCTCGCAGGGAAATTATATGATTCACTTCAGCAAAAAATTATACCACTTGCCGATCATGTAATTGTATATCCTGCACATGGGCCGGGCAGCTCCTGCGGTAAAAGCCTGGGTCCGGAAACACACAGTACAATCGGCGAACAAAAACAAAGCAATTATGCTTTGCAGCAACAATCGAAAGAAGCATTTATTAAAGCCGTAACAGACGGGTTGGAAGCTCCGCCCAAATACTTTCCTGTTAATGCACGCATTAATAAAGAAGGATACGGTCCGTTACAAAAAGTATTAGAAACAGGTATGACAGCATTATCAATACAAGCATTTAAGGAAGCAGCAAAAGAACCCAAAACCATTATTCTCGATACAAGGCAATCGGCGGTGTTTACCAACGGATTTGTTCCGGGCTCAATCAGTATTGGATTAGAGGGACGTTTTGCCGAATGGGCCGGTGCATTATTACCTTTCGATGAAAACCTTTTACTCGTTTGTGAACAGGGAAAAGAGGAAGAAACAATCATCCGCCTGGCACGAGTTGGTTTTGAAAAAATAATCGGTTACATAAACGGCGGTTTTGAAGCATGGGAACAAGCAGGCGAACAGGTGGATATGATTATTGATGTAGAAGCAGACGAACTTGCTATGGACTTACCACACGATGACAACTTAGTGGTTGTGGATGTACGCAAAGAAACGGAGTTTGCAGAAGGACATGTAAAAGATGCTGTCAATCTTCCGTTAGCAGAAATGAATGATCCAGGCTTAATGGCCAATATTGAAGACAGGGATAACCTGTATGTACATTGTGCAGGCGGTTACCGCAGTGTAATCGCTTCTTCAATTTTGAAAAAACAGGGGTTTCATAATCTGCGAAACATCGTTGGCGGATTTGCAAAAATTAAAGAACAGAAAATAGAGATTGTAAAAGAAAAAAGTGTTTTGAATTAATAAAAAGAAAGCCGGCAAATGCCGGCTTTCTTTTTAAACAGATACAATTCTTTTTTTACAGAACATTTTACAACCAAATTGTGAAACGCTTACTACAAGTTGATTTAGCTGTTAATCCATTTATCTCTGTATGCCTCGTTCCACTCGTGCTTCCATCTTCTGTGGCTCCACAAATAATTGGCCGGTCGTTGGCGGATAGAGTTCTCAATTTTGTCAACAATCAAGCGTGTCAGTTGGCCATCTTTATAATCGGCCGGAGTTGAGGTCAGTAATTCAAATTTGCAATCGTAGTAACCACGCTTCACTTTATAAAAATCAGCATAAATAACAGCTGTATTATTTCGTTTAGCTCCATACTCTGGCCCACGTACAAAAGGTGCAGGTTTGCTGAAAAAATTTGTCCAGTATGCTTTTCCGGGGTTGCCCGGATTTTGATCTCCCACCAGAATTAATGCGTACTGGTTCTTCAAATATTCTTTTACCTGGTTTTGAAAATCGGTAGCCGCCACCAGTATCACACCTGTTTTACTTCTTAAGTCATACACAATTTTATCCATCACTTTATTACGAATGGGCATGTATACAACAACAAAGGGCATTTTTGATAAAGCACCTAACCCAAGGTTAGCCATTTCCCAATTAAAATAATGGCCCGATACAATCTGTACGCTCTGTTCCTTTCCTACTAAATCGTTCAGCACCTCGATATTACAGGTAAAGCGCTTTTTGATTTCTTCGGTACTCCACGAAAACATCTTCACCATTTCAATAAACGTATCGCAAAAGTTATGGTAAAACTCCTTCATAATCTTCTTCCGCTCCTCCTCCGGCTTTTCCGGAAACGCAATACTTAAATTATGCATGACCACTTTTTTGCGGTAACCAAATACATAATACAACAGTACACAAGCAAAATCGCTAACAAGGTATAATACAGGCAACGGAATAAACGAAAGCAGCTTTAAGAATCCGTATAAAATATAATACATGGCATGAAGGTATAAATTCCGCAAAAGTATACAGCTTACAGAACAATGTTCTGCAACAGCGGGCTCTTCGCAGGATAATCGGTATTAAAATGCAAACCTCTGCTTTCTTTACGGAAAGCAGCTCCTTTTGTAATGAGATAACCAACCGTAATCATATTACGCAACTCCATGATCTGCGGAGAAATAGTTGTGTTACGATAAAGCTCTTCTGTTTCTTCCCACAATAAATCGAGCCGTCGCATGGCCCTTTGCAAACGGATATCGTTGCGTACAATGCCTACATAATCACTCATTACCTGTTGCAACTCTTTTAAACTTTGTGTAATCAAAATCATTTCTTTCGGCACACTTGTTCCTTTTGCATTCCATTCGGGTAAATCTGTATGTATCGTTTCAAATAATTTCATTTTTTCTACCGCATCCAGATAACTGCGATGAGCAAATACCATTGCTTCCAGCAAAGAGTTACTGGCCAGGCGGTTGGCCCCATGCAATCCTGTACTGGCACATTCACCGGCTGCATACAAATGTTGAATAGATGTACGCCCCCACTCATCGGTTTTAATACCACCGCAACTGTAATGTGCTGCCGGTGCCACCGGTATCATATGTTGTGTTACATCAATACCAAGGCTTTTACACTTCTCATAAATATTCGGGAAGTGATGAATAAATTTTTCCAGATCCATATGACGGCAATCGAGCCACACATGTTCGGTACCGTTGATCTTCATTTCACTGTCAATTGCCCTTGCGACAATATCACGTGGTGCAAGATCTTTACGTTCATCGTACCGTTCCATAAATGCTTCACCCTGATGGTTACGCAAAATACCACCATCTCCACGTACTGCTTCTGTTATAAGAAATGCCTGTCCTTTCTGTCCTGCCTGGTATAATGCAGTTGGATGAAACTGGATGAACTCCATATTTTCAATGCGGCCTTTTGCACGATAAACCATAGCCACTCCATCGCCACTGGCAATAGATGGATTAGTGGTTGTGCGATACACCTGCCCGTTGCCGCCCGCTGCAAGCATGGTTATTTTAGCCTGTATAATTTCAATACGGTTTGTTTGCAGGTTTAACGCATACACACCAAAGCATTGCACATCGGGTGTTGATTTTGTTACGAGATACCCGAAGTGATGTTGCGTAATAAGATCAACAATAAAATAATGATTAACGAAACGTATGTTCGAAAAACTACGAACAGTTTCAAGCAATGCCCGTTCCATTTCTGCACCTGTAACATCTTTATGATGGAGTATGCGGTGTTCACTATGTCCACCTTCTTTGCCCAACGCATAATCACCATCTTTCTCTTTATCGAACCGGGCGCCCCATTCAATAATTTCAGCTACACGTAATGCACCTTCTTTTACAACTACTTCAACAATTTCTTTATTGCACAAACCATCACCTGCAACCAATGTATCATCAATGTGTTTATCAAAGCTATCGTTCTCCAGATCGTTTACAACAGCAATACCACCCTGTGCATATTTCGTATTGGTTTCATCGGCCATGGATTTTGTAACAATCAATACTTGTTTATCGGGACAAGCCTCTGCAACTTTAATAGCATAAGTTAAACCCGCAATACCGGAACCAATTACAAGAAAATCTGTTTGCATAAATTTTTAAGAAAGACTAAAGTTAACAAATCACAGATGTTTGTAAATGTGTGCTTTACACACCCCAAGATTTTTCTGCAAAAAAGCTTGTATAAAAACCAATTCAAACATATCTTTGAATTATAATATGAAGCTGACCTGTTTTACAGATCTCCTTTATTGAAAACACCAAACTCCTCCTGTAAATCAATCAATGTATTGTATTGTGTTTAATAACACATGTTCGGTATTTGTATGAATGTCATAATATGGAAATGTTTTTACTTCTTAACAAACGAAATTGTTTTTTGGTATTGAATTTGTTTAAGTCGAAGTAAAATATCCATAAAAAATCTGTTCTGCACGAGCTCTGGCTTATCAGCTTTAATGCAATGATGGGGGCATGTGCAGAATTTTTTTGTACATACCCCAACCATACATTGCTGTTTAGAAAATTACTTTAAAAGTATTTGCATCAGCATCATCCATCATTTCAGATAAAGAGGAAGAAAGAAACACCGAACGTTTATCATCCGACAGTTTTGCATTCTTTCCTTCCAGTCGCTTTGCCGGGCGTGGTAGTTTAATCGTTACCATCATATTCATTTGCGACATAAACATTTCTGCACCTTTCATTTCTTCACCCATTTGTTCCTGCATCTTTTCTCTTGATAAAGCAATGCGTTCAATGCTGGTATCGGTAATAACATACGGTGTACGTTTAAAAGGCAAACCGCCATTCATCATTCCCTGTGTTGGATCGAGTTGATCGTTTGGACCAGCTGCTGCCTCCGCTTCTTTCTGTTGTTGCTTTTTCAGTTTATTCAACGAATCAACTTTATCATATACCGCAAAAAACTTTTTTAAGTCCGCAGCATTCTTTAGCGGAAACTGCATCACCACACTCATCTTATTACCCGGCATATCCATTTTAATATGTGCAGTGCCATTATAAAAATAAGCTTTCTCTTCTTTGGTAAACGTACCACCCGAAGAATCAATCATATCCTTGAGCGAATACACAGAATCCATTACTCTGTTTGCAACGCTGTCGGGAATTTTTTCGCCGCTCATGCTTTTTATCATCGCCATCATCTGGCTCATGTCTACATCAATTTTATAAAAGCCATTTCCTTCTTTTGCAAGATCAATTTCTTCGTGCATGCTGCAAGACGATAAAAACAATAAGGCGGCGATAACAACAGAAAAATATTTATACATGGTTTGTGTTTAATTAGATTGAGTGTATTATGCCGGCTCTACCCAGGCATCGTTTTCTTTTAATAGATTAATCAGTTCAGCAACCGCTACTTCACTATCCACGCTTCGCTTCACCACTTCTTTGCCTTTATACAATGTAATTTTTCCCGGACCACTGCCCACATAACCAAAATCAGCATCGGCCATTTCGCCGGGGCCGTTTACAATACAACCCATGATGGCAATTTTAACGCCTTTGAGATGATTGGTAACTGCACGGATCTTTGCTGTTGTTTCCTGCAGATCGAATAATGTTCGTCCGCAACTGGGGCAGCTGATGTATTCTGTTTTAGAAATACGTGTACGTGTTGCCTGCAGCAAGCTGAATGCGGTGTTATTGATAAACTGTTCCGGCGATTGATTGGAAAGATAATTACGGCCGCTGGTGTTTTGCGAATAGCTTGCCATTTGCAGTTCGTAACTTTTTGTACTCATACCTAAACAAATACCATCACCCATACCATCGAGCAACAATGCGCCACACTCAGTTGAATAATGAATAAGATGTTCATCGGCTGTACTCCAGTTACTGTCTGTAATTAATATAACAGGGTTTTGAATTTTACGGTTCATCAGTTCAATAAACATGCGGCGTACACTCTGCATAGCATTTTTATTGGTACTGCTTAAGCAAAGCACAACAGTGGGGTCATTTGCTAATTGATCGAGATAGGTATAATCGTTGATGGTTTCTTCATCGTTATAACAATCGATCATTACAAAATTCAACTGTGCATGTTTCTTTTCGGCTTCAACATAACCGCTATCCATAAAAATGGGATAATACTTTTGTTCGCCTGCACTTGTTGCAGTTGTTTCTTTCCATGTTTCAGGATAAACAATCACCTTTAACGTGCCGGGTAATTCGAAGTTGAGTTTTTGGTTTGCAGTAAAAATATAATCAGCTGCCATATCACCAATGCTCCACTTATCTGTTACTTCATCGTACTTGTAACCAACCTGCTCTAACTCTTTTGGAGTGATCGTTTTCAACTTACTTAAATCGGCAATTACAACAGGTACCTGTTTGCCACCAATGTTTCCAACTTCAAATGTTTCTCTGCGTTTGTAATAGAAAGGAGAATAAGGTAATGAGTCTGCTTTGATAACAGGCACTTTACTTTGTGTTGTTGTCTGTAATCTGTCAACGGTGTAACGTTTCACCAAATCACGACAAACCTGAATTTCAAATTCAGGATCTTCGGTTAAGCTTACACGAACCGTATCGCCTATACCATCTTCTAACAATGTACCAATACCTGCTGCGCTTTTTACACGGCCATCTTCTCCATCGCCTGCTTCTGTAACTCCCAAATGCAATGGATAACATTCGTTAAACTCACCATACATGTGTTGAATAAGCAAACGATACGCCTGCACCATTACCTGTGGGTTACTGCTCTTCATACTCAGCACAATGTTGTGAAAGCTTTCTGCACGTGCAATACGCAGAAACTCCATTGCACTTTCCACCATGCCAATCGCTGTATCGCCATAGCGGCTCATAATACGATCGCTCAGCGAACCATGATTGGTACCGATACGCATGGCGGTGCCATACTCTTTACAGATTTTCACCAATGGTGTAAAACGTTCACGAATACGGTCGATCTCTTCGAGATATTCCGCATCAGTATATTCAATCTGTTCAAACTTTTTCTTATCAACGTAGTTCCCTGGATTCACACGTACCTTCTCCACAATACGTGCAGCAATTTCTGCGGCATTCGGTGTGAAATGAATATCGGCCACCAGCGGTGTGTTATAGCCACGCTTGCGTAATTCATCTTTAATATTCTGTAAATTCTCCGCTTCCTTTTTGGATGGTGCTGTAATACGTATTAATTCTGCACCGGCTTCAATGCATCGGATACTTTGCTCAACAGTACCAAGTGTATCCATGGTATCGGTTGTGGTCATTGTTTGTACACGAATAGGATTGAAATTTCCCAACAGCAGATCGCCGATTTTTACCTCTTTTGTAGCCAGTCGTTTATAATCCGTTAAGGAAGGAGTATATAAATGCATAATTGAGATTGCAGAATTTCGATTTTAGATATGTAAAATTACAGTTGTGATGCCTAATTAGTTCTAATAAATCTAAAATCGTAAATCTGACCTCATAAATGGTCTACCAGTCTTTCTCGGGTTGATTGGGTGCGCCGGTCTTTTTCTGCATTTTCTCCTGCAGTTCCTTTTCTTTTTGTTCCAGCGCTTTCAGGTATTGCTCTGCCTGCTTTTTGGTGAGTTTGCTTTTTTGCGGCTTGGGTTGCTGCGGTTTCGGCTGCTCCTTCTTTTTTTCTTCTTTGGGCTTTTGCTGCTGCTTCTGCTCTTTCTTTTTTTCTTCGGGCTGTTGTTGCTTGCGGGCCCGAAGTGCCAGTTGCAGATTTTTACGCACTTCTTCATCGTTGGGCGATAAACGCAGGGCCTGTTTGTATGCTTCAATAGCTTCGTTCAGCCGGTTGCTTTTATGCAGCAGCACGGCTTTGTTGTACAATGCTTTTGTTTTCAGTTCAGGATCATCGGTTGTTTCAATTGTTTCGTCAAAAGCTTTCAGCGCCTGCTCTATTTCTTCCCGTTTGTACAATGTATTGCCCAGATTATAACCGGCAACCGGGTTGGGCTTTTTTGTGAGTGACTTGCGGTACGATTCTTCGGCTTTTTCGTAGTTCCCTTCTTTATAAAAACGATTCCCCTTTACCACATCACCATCCTGTGCATACGTATATGCAAACAACAAAGACATACATATGGTGATGATTACTTTCATGCTTTTGTAGTAACTGCGGCTGCTGTTATTTTTTTCCGTTCGGTAATAAACAGGTCAATTACCAACAGCAAGAATGCTGCCAGCAGAAACCACATAAAGTAATAATTATAATTCGCCTGACTTACTTCGCCTTCTACTGCTTTCTTTTCTATTTGGTTGATGACAGTTGTAACATCCTTCAGCATTTCATCTGTATTCTGCAGATTGCCATATAAGCCACCATTTACAGCAGCAAGTTGTTTCAGCAAGGGCTCGTTTAATTTTGTAATAACCGTTTGGCCGAATTTATCTTTTTTATAATCCTTTGTTTCCGGATCGGGTATGGCCGATCCTTCTGCTGTACCAAGGCCGATTGTAAGTAACAAAATACCACGATCTTTCAATTCTTTTGCCATACGTTCTGCTGCTTCATCATGGTCTTCGCCATCGGTAATGAGTACAATAATTTTATACCGTTTACTTTCCTGCGGAAAACTTTCCGCAGCTAAACGCAGGGCTTCACCAATTACAGTGCCTTGTGTAGGAACAGCTTCGGGAGCAGCAGATTGAATAAAGAGTTTGGCTGCGCCCTGGTCGGCCGTTAACGGCATGGGCAAATAAGCCTTGCCTGCAAACCAGATCAAACCGATACGATCGTCGGGCAACTGATCGAGCAACTTTGTTACAAACTGTTTGGCTTTATCTAAACGGGTGGGCTTTACATCATCGGCCAGCATGCTTTTACTTACATCCATGGCCACCATTACATCACGCCCTTTCCGGTTTACCGCTTCTGCTTTACCCGCTGTACGTAAATTGGCTGCACCAATAGCCGTTAAGGCCATCGCCCCTAAAATGAGATAGAATTTTGCAGCGAATTTCTTTGGTGAATGACTAACGGTTAACAGGTTCACCAGCTGCTCATCGCCGATTTTCTTTTTTGTTTTCTTCTTCCAGCGTTGATTGAACACAAACAGCAATGCAGCCGGAATTAACAACAGCAGCAACAATAAATATTCAATATGTGCGAAGGAAAATAACATGTTCGTTTATGGGTACAAGATACCGGAATAGAGCAATAACGGCAAACAGGTTGCAAAAGTTGCGCCAACTATAAACGATAAACCCAAAACCCGGAACTGCTTTACTTCTTCCCTTGCATAAAATCGTAATGCTTCAGAATAGCTTTCAACAAAGCCAGGCGATTAGTACGCATATCGTAATTACGATCGGGCGATTGTACCAGCAGTACAAAGAAATACGGGTGACGGTTCTCTTCGATCCAGCCAACGATCCAACCAACATTATCACCTTTTTCATCAAAGCCCCAGCCTGTTTTGTAAGCTAATTTGTAGAGTGAGTTATCTTCCTGCAGCATTACTTTACGAACGATCTGCTGTGTACGCTTTTGAAAAGGTAATTGTTCGAAGTATAAACGCTTCACCAAACCCAATTGCTCATCGGGCGAAATTTTTAATTGATTGTTGAGCCAGAACGAATCGACAGTAGTACCAATTTGCATGTTGCCATACTTGATCGAATCGAGCCAGTATTGCATGGTATCTTTTCCAATGCGGCGGGCTACTTCCTGGTAATAAGGAACAGAAGAAACTTTAAACGCTTCTTCCATTGTTAAATCTTTGTTCAGTTCTTCACGTTCCCGTACAACACCATCCCATTTGATGATCATTTTTTCATCAAAAATCTTCCCGGTTTCTAAACCAATTAAGGAGTTCACAATTTTAAAGGTAGATGCGGGTGTATAGCGTTTGCGGAAGTTGGCCGAATCGTAAATGGTAAACTGCGCCTGTGCATTATCGAACATAGCAAACGAACCTTTGGCTTTATACTTATCAAAGTATTGCTGCAGGTCGTTATCAATCGAAAAATTATTAATGGAGCAGGAATTGAAGACGAGTACAACTGCTACCAAAACAGAAACAAGACGCATACTGTTGAATTTTGGCACAAAAGTAAAGTTAGAATGCGAAAGCAAATCTTTTAATTAGCGACTCTTTTAAGAATACCCCGTTGTACACTGCTTACTCTAAAACTTTCAACAGGCGGCACATCGGTTGTGCTGCCACCGGTTACGGCTATAGGTTTGGATGGATAACTGATAAACTCAATGTTTAATTGATCGTTTATTAATTCGTAACTGCTTACTATCGTTGCTCCCTGTACGGCAAACACAAATACAAACCTGTTCGCTGCATAATAACCATCAAGCATTATGGAATTGCGTTCATCCATCTGCCAATGTCCCTTTGCCGTATCAACAGGAATTAACCTGTATGGGCGGGTATCTGTTTTTTGTGTGGCCGAAGAATCATCGCCATACATAATTTGCCAGCTATACCTGCCACTGTCTAACGGCTGTACCTGCAGCCGCATGGTAAATTGTTGCGGAGCTTTGGCAGCACTCGTCCAGGTAAGCGTTCCTTTCCATTGGCCAACATAACCGGCCGGAAAAGAAGATGGTTGTGCAGCTGATTTTCCATAGCTGCACAACCATACAATACTTATTACAATAATTATTCTCATGCTGTTACTTCTTTCAACACACCCAGCTCTTTGCCCACTTTTGTAAAGGCGGCTATCGCTTTATCTAAATGCTGCTGATCGTGTGCAGCACTTAACTGTACACGGATGCGTGCCTGGCCTTTCGGTACAACCGGGAAGAAGAAGCCGATGACATAAATGCCTTCGCTCAACAATTTTGCTGCAAAGTTTTGTGCCACCACCGCATCATACAACATAATCGGTACAATCGGGTGGTCGCCGGGTTTAATATCGAAACCTGCAGCGGTCATTTTTGTACGGAAGTATTTGGTGTTGGCTTCCAGTTTATCACGCAGCTCAGTAGTTTCGCTCAACAAGTCCATTACAGCAATCGATGCTCCCACAATACTTGGCGCCAATGTATTACTGAAAAGATATGGGCGTGAACGTTGACGCAGCATTTCAATTACTTCTTTGCTGCCGCTGGTAAAACCGCCACTGGCACCGCCGAGTGCTTTACCCAACGTACCGGTAATGATATCAATCTTACCCATCACGCCACGGTATTCGTGTGTACCACGACCTGTTTTACCTAAGAAGCCGCTGCTATGGCATTCATCTACCATAATGGCTGCATCATATTTTTCTGCCAGCTCCACTATTTTATCCAGTTGGGCAATGGTACCATCCATGCTGAAGCTGCCATCGGTTACAATTACACGGTTACGGGCACCGGCTGCTTCCTGCAGTTTAGCTTCCAGGTCGGCCATGTTGTTATGCTCGTAACGGAAACGTTGGGCTTTGCACAAACGAACCCCGTCAATAATACTGGCATGGTTCAACGCATCGCTGATGATGGCATCCTGTTCGCCAAACAAAGGCTCGAACACACCGCCGTTGGCATCAAAAGCTGCGGCATATAAAATAGTATCTTCTGTACCGAGGAATTTCGAAATTTTTGCTTCCAGTTCTTTGTGAATATCCTGCGTACCGCAGATAAAGCGTACACTGCTCATACCAAAGCCACGGAGGTCGATGTATTTTTTCGCCGCCTCAATTACTTTGGGGTGCGACGAAAGGCCGAGGTAGTTATTGGCGCAGAAGTTGAGCACAATTTTCCCGTTCACCATAATTTCCGGGCCCTGCGCACTTTCAATAATGCGCTCGGTTTTAAAAAGCCCGTTGGCTTTAATTTCATCCAGTTCATTTGCAATTCGTTGCACGAGTTTCTCATTCATACGTCAATAGTTTATGCAACAAAAATAGGGCGATTCGCCGCTGTTTGAACGTGTAACCGATTGCGCCAGCCACAAATTCACATAAATATGTGGCGAATTTGTAACATTTTAGCTCTAACTTCGTCCAACTTCATTAAACAGCTGTTTTGCCGCAGGGCCGCAGTACTTGTAAATGAAAAAAGCAACTAACAATCAGATGAAGAAGCAACTTATATTTTTGGCCGCTGTTATTCTTGTAACAGTTTCTTCGTGGGCTTTGCTTTCCGGCACATCTGCATACAATAAAAAGCTTTCCCCTGCGTCTCCAAAATGCAAGAATACCTGTCAGGAAAAACCTGCCAGCAACAATGCACCCCAAACAGGCTTTTTTATTTTAGACTCTTTCTCAGGAGCTCTTTAAAAAATATTTTTCTTTTCCTGTAACTTTTTATTTCCGTGTGCGTAACACAGATAGTTAAACTTATCATCACGGATCACTAACTGATTTATGACCGCCAGAGACTATAATGAATGTGTGACCCGGTATGCCGACAATGTATACCGTTTTATCCTCAAAAATTTGGGGCACGAGGAAGATGCACGGGATGTTGTGCAGAGTGCTTTCGAAAAATTGTGGGTAAACAAAGACAATGTGGATACCGAGCGGAGTAAATCGTACCTGTTTACGATTGCGTATAACCAAATGATTGATCATATACGCAAACACAAACGGATGACTTTGAAAGACGAATTTGCGGAAGAAGTAAGAATACAGGATCGTCCGCAGCACAATATGAAGAAAGTACTGGAAGATGCGTTGGCCCGGTTAAGCGAAACAGCCCGCAGCCTGGTACTGCTGAAGGATTATGAAGGATACAGTTACGAAGAGATAGGCGAAATAACGGGATTGAACGAGAGCCAGGTAAAAGTATATTTGCATAGAGCCCGATTGCAGTTGAAGAATTATTTAGTGAGTATTGAAAATGTAATGTAAAACAAGCTGCCAGCTTTTAGCTACAAGTAAGAAACAATGAATATTAACCGCCATAATTACGAAGAATTTTTCCTCCTGTATGTTGACAATGAGTTGACAGCCGGGCAGCGGAAAATTGTGGAAGCTTTTGTGGCGGCCAATCCCGACCTGCAGGAAGAGTTCGATCTCATCAATCAATCTACATTTACAGCTGATGCCAAACTGGATGATGCATTTATGCAGTCGCTGTTAAAACCGGTTGAAGAAAGCAGTGTAAACGAAGAGCAACTTTTATTGTATGTGGATGAAGAATTACCTGCTGCAGAAAAAGCGAACGTAGAAAAAGAACTCCTTACTAATGCCAGCCTGCAAAAAGAGTTGCTGTGGTTACGCCGCAGCCAGGTAAAACCCGATACTACCATTCTATTCCCCGATAAACAATTACTGTACAAACAGGCTGAGCCTGCCCGTGTGTTTTCATTAAGTGCATCGGCAAGGCGCTGGAGTGCAGCTGCAGCTGTGGTTGTATTACTAGGCAGTGCAATGTGGTTATTGATGGATAAAGAAAATACGAATGATCCTGCAAAATTTGCAGTTGCGGATAAGCAAGAGGGAAAACAAACAGAAGCTCAGTCTCCAAAAAGTGTTATAGAAATTTTAGAAGAGGAAAAAAAGAAACAAGATGCAGAAAACGGTTCTGTTGCCGTAAATGAAACAAATAATGTACAAATCAACACGCAAACAAATACGGTTACTGCATCAACAACTGTAGCAAAAAACAATACAGGCAACACAAATACAACTAACCAACCCGATGTTGAGTTAAAGCCTGTAACAACAACACAAAATGACGTTGCAAAAAATAATTCTGAGGTTCCCGGTAACATTTCTACAACACCAACCGTACAACCTATAGAAACAAGCACAGCAACCAACGCCGCTTATACACTTTACAACAACGATGTTGCTGCAGTTGACAACGAAGAAGACAATGAGCTTCTTACCGAAGAAAGACAACGCAGAAGTGGTATAGCAGGGTTACTTAAAAAAGCAAAACGGACGTTTGAACGTAAAACCGGTATTCAGTCAGGCAGCTCCGAAGTACGCTTTGCTGTGTTTGCAGTAAACACCCAATAACAAAAAACTTTAAACGGAAATTTTATGAAGCAGTCTCTATTCGCATTGCTTGGTCTCATTGTATGCCTTGGCGTTAATGCACAAACCGACACAACAAAACCACAAAGCGCCGATACCATTAAAATCGGCAACATGGTCATCATTAAAAAGAATGATGGCAAAGAAAAGAAAGAAGAGAAGAATGACAACGATAATGATGATGATGGTACAAGCGTTGAAATTAAAAAAAGGAAAGACTATAAAAAGTCGAATGTAAGCACCAACTGGCTCATTGTTGATCTTGGTTTTTCCAATGTAAACGATCAAACCAATTATGCAGCACCGGCAACACAAGCCTTCTTCCCCGGCGGCACCAAAGAACAACTGGATCTACGTAACGGCCGTTCCATTAATGTAAACGTTTGGTTCTTTATGCAGCGAGTAAACATCATCAAACACGTAGTAAATCTGAAATATGGTTTAGGCGTTGAAATGAACAACTATAGCTTTGAAAAAAGTGTACGTTACAATACCGAGCCTGTCACCAACATTACCATCGACAACATCAAATACCGCAAAAACAAACTGGCTGCCGATTATTTAACGGTACCGGTTATGCTCGATTTCAACTTTGCACCGAAACGCAAAAAAGGCTATGGCTTCAGTGCAGGTGTAAGCGCAGGTTACCTGTATGCAGCCCGCCAGAAAATGAAAAGCGAACAGAACGGTAAAGAAAAAGTAAGAAGTGATTTTAACCTGGAACCATGGAAACTTTCTGCAATCGGCGAATTGAACCTCGGTGCAGTACGTTTATACGGAAGCTATGCGTTGAACGATTTACATAAAAACGGATTGCAACAAACACCTTATAATTTTGGCATTCGGCTTAGCAGCTGGTAATACAGCTAACGCTGTATTCTCTGGCAGGCCGCTCTTGAAAGGGAGCGGCTTTTTTTATCCCCTCCCGGGAGGGGTTGGGGTGGGTATTTTCCTTAATTTGCTCATTCAAAAAAAACAGATGAGTTATAAAGTAATCGATATTGAAGGCATTGGCCCGAACTATGCAGCGAGGCTGGAAACCATGGCCATTTTTACTACCAATGATCTGCTGGCACAAGGCAGTACCAAAAAAGGAAGAGCAGGAATAAGTGAAGTGACCGGTATACCCGAAAACCTGATTCTTACCTGGGTCAACCACGCCGATCTGCACCGTATTACCGGCGTTGCCGGACAAACAGCTGAGTTGCTGGAAGCAGCCGGTGTAGATACAGTAAAAGAACTAGCCCATCGCAATGCCGAAAACCTGCACGCAAAGCTGGTTGAAACCAACGAACAGTTTGGCTTAACCGGTAAAGTTCCTTCTGCCGAAAAGCTGGCAGAAATGATTGCCGAAGCAAAAACACTGGAGCAAAGAGTTTTTCACTAAGCAATTTTTCGATGAGTATATAAAGGCCGCTTGATAACCAGCGGCTTTTTTTATTTCCGGTTCAAACAGTATTTATCCCCATTCGCATCAATAGTTTGTTAATTAGATTTACTGCAGAAAATATAGAATAATTTTTCGTCGTTATATCCATACCATCGAAACAACGTGTACATGAAAAGCCAATCAACGCTCCTTGTTATTTGCAGTGCAGCAATGCTGGCACTGTCGGGTTTCAGCTTCTTACATCGCAATAAAACCGTTCCGGCTGTTAAAAAAGCAGAACGCAAATCTGTAAGCTACCGGGTGGTTATTGATAAAAGCCATTACGAACTGAAAGTATACGATGAAGAGGGCTGGCTATTTACCTACCCGGTAGTTTTCGGCACCAGCGAAATGACGGATAAAATGATGGAAGGCGACCGCCGCACACCCGAAGGCAACTTTAAAATCATTGCTAAAAAAATACATGCTGAGTGGGGCCACTTTCTCCTGCTCGATTACCCCACACAAACCGATATTGAAAAATTCAATGCCCGCAAATCGCAGGGCATTATTCCCTCCAATGCAAAACCCGGTGGAGGTATTGGTATCCACGCTACACGCCGTAACGAAGATCGTTTTATCGACTACTACTACAACTGGACGCTCGGCTGCATTTCTACCAAACGGGAATATGCAAAAGAGTTGTACGATCTGTTGCCGATTGGTACAGAAGTAACCATTGTTCATTAAAATACCCGCTGTACGGTATAGTATTGCTGCAGCTAAAAAAGTTTCTTTGGTTTCAAACTCCACAACATGAAACCAAAACACAGCCTGCTGTTTATTTTACTATGCAGCAGCCTCAGTTTAACCGCACAAAAACTTTCGAAAGAGGGTACTCACGAAATTTCGAAAAAAGCCAACAAAGGTTATTTGTACGAGCCTGCTATTGACGAGGCGAAGAACGAATTAACCATGACCTACGTTACAAAAGCCACGAACAAAAAAGCAAAGTTTGAAACCTATCGCTTCGATCTCGATTTCAACTTTAAAGGAATGGAAGAGAGCGAACAGCCGATGGAAAAAGTAAAAGGATACAAAGTTGATAAGGGAGAAGAATATACCCTCAATTCGCTCACTGTTGAAACAAACTTTATGGGCACATTGGTGCTTCGCCGTAAAATTATTAAACGTAAATGGAACTGGTTCTGGGGTGGCTACGATTCAAAAATTTCTTTGGCCGACAAACTGAAGCCCAAAACAGATGACGGAGAAAAACTGTTTTACTTCGCACATACCGAACAAGACGAATTGGAAAGTATCCTTGTAATTGCAGGCGCAAAGGGACCAATGACAAAAGATCCCATGCGGCAGTACAAAGAAATTCATGTGATGCGATTTGATACAGAGATGAACCGCATCGGCGATCAAACCATCAACTTCGATACTCCACAATCTATTGCAGGCATCAGCAGTGCCGATAATGAAGAAGATGCAAATGCGGAAGATGATATCCTTATTCTGTTTGCTCCTATGGGCGGCAAGGGAATGAAGAATATTGCCGACCCCGACCCTGCCAATTATACGTTTGTACGACTTGGATACGATGGAAAAATTAAAGAACGTATTGCCATTAAATCGAAGGCCGGCATCTTTAACGGTAACATGTTTGTACAAACAAATGATGGCGTATTAATTCTCGGTGCAACCGGCAGCGATGATGATTACTTCAACGAAAAATTCAGCACACCGCAACCGGGTTCAGATGCACGAGATGCACAGAACGATGAGTTTAAGGCAAAAGGTTTCCAGATTGTAAAGATCAGTAACGGTAAAGTTGCGTTTGTTACCAACAATACGTTGGATGATTTTGAAGCCAAAGCAAAATCGCCTGCATCGCAAAAGAAAAAACCGGAGTACACCGGTAAAAAATTCCGCATTGCCGATTTAAAGGTTTCACCAACAGGTGACATCTTCCTCACCGGACAGAAGTATAAAAAATCAAACGGTGCAAAATTGTTAGGGGCCAGTGGTGGACCTACCATTAAATATGAAGATATTATTATGATGCACTTTGGCAACAGTGGTGTTTTAAAAGCAGCCTATGGTGTACGTAGAGAAGAAAACGATAAAGAAGCAAGCATGTCGCCCAATAATCAAATGCTCGTTTTCAGTAACGATGGCAGTAAACTTTATTGGATGATTATGGAAATGGCCGGTGTTAAAACCGAGCGTGAGCTGGGCGAAAGCAAATACAAGTTTTTAATTTATCCAAACGTATCGGTTATAGATATTAACAATGCCAGCATTGGTGAGTTTGTACAGTTTGGCCAGGGTAAGAGTGATTATTACGTAAACAATAAATACCCATTATTGCCAATAGGTAAAGGACAAATCGTTTTCCTCGGCGAAAACAAAAGCGGTAAAACATTGTGGTTTGCTAAAATGCCTTTGGAATAAATATTTGCAACAGGAGTTTACCCAAAATCCACGTTGTAAAAAAGAACCCCGCTTCGGCGGGGTTTCTTTTATTATAATTTTCCTTTTACGATTTCATCAACTACACCGGGATCAAGCAATGTACTTGTATCGCCCAAGCTGCCTGTTTCACCTTCGGCAATTTTGCGTAAGATGCGGCGCATAATTTTACCGCTGCGTGTTTTGGGCAAGCCGCTTACAAACTGAATTTTATCGGGCTTTGCAATGGGGCCAATTACACGTGTTACTGTTTGCAGAATATCTTTTCGTGTAAGTTCTTCATCATTATTGTGCATGTGGCCATAGATCACATACGCATAAATGCCTTGTCCTTTTACATCGTGCGGGTAACCTACTACTGCACTTTCCACCACACCTGCGTGCATGTTAATAGCATTCTCTACTTCAGCCGTACCAATACGATGACCGCTTACATTTAATACATCATCTACTCGACCGGTAATACGGAAATTGCCATCTGCATCTTTCAAAGCACCATCGCCGGTGAAATATAAATTCTCGTACGTTGCAAAGTAGTTTTGTCTGCAACGTTCATGATCGCCATACGTTGTACGCAGTATTGCAGGCCATGGAGCTTTTATACACAGGTTGCCTTTAATAATACCGTCTTCATCGGCCTCTGTTACTTCCTCGCCTTTTTCATCAACTAAGATCGGTTGCACACCCGGCATAGGCAATGTAGCCCAACTTGGTTTTGCAGGTGTAACACCTGCCATATTTGAAATTAAGCAACCACCTGTTTCTGTTTGCCACCAGGTATCAACAATCGGGCATTTGCCTTTGCCCACATGTTCATCGTACCAATGCCATGCTTCTTCATTGATTGGCTCACCAACGGTGCCGAGTATTTTTAAGGAGGAAAGATCTTTTCCTTTCAATGGTTCCAAACCAAAACCCATTAAACTGCGGATGGCTGTTGGTGCGGTGTAAAGAATATTTACTTTATGTTTCTCAACAATATCCCAGAAACGTCCTGCATCGGGCCAGGTAGGAATACCTTCAAACATTAACGAAGTACCACCTGCACTTAACGGACCGTAGAGAATGTAACTATGACCAGTAATCCAGCCAATATCTGCAGTACAAAAATGTACATCGCCGGGTTTGTATTGAAATACATTTACAAATGTGTAGTTGGTCCACAACATATAACCGGCACTGCTGTGCACCACACCTTTGGGTTTACCCGTTGAACCGCTGGTATATAAAATGAACAGCGGATCTTCTGCATCCATTTCTTCTGCAGGAAATGATACCACACCGTTTTGTTCTACCTGGTGTTCTGCATGTTCCATTTCATCTTCCCACCAAACATCTCTTCCTTTCAACATTGATACAGGCGTACGAGTACGGGTATAGACAATTACTTTCTTCACTGTACGGTTACCAATCAACGCATCTTCAATTACACTCTTGAGCGGAATATCTTTATTGCCACGGTAAGCACCATCACAGGTAACAATAAACTCCGCCTGTGCATCGTACAAACGATCAGCAATACTTTGTGCACTGAAGCCACCAAAGATTACACTATGTATAGCACCGATTCTTGCACAACCTAATACGGCATAAGCCAACTCAGGCACCATGCCCATATAAATACAAACACGATCGCCTTTTTTAACACCGTTGTTTTTTAACACCTGTGCAAACTGACAAACACGTTTATGCAAACGGTTATAAGTTACAATACGCACACGCTCTTCGGGATTGTTCGGTTCCCAGATAATGGCGGGTTGATCGCCCATTGTTGCTAGATGACGATCGATACAATTTTCGGTGATGTTAAGTTTCGCACCTTTGAACCACTCTACTTTCGGTTCACGAAAATTCCAATCTAAAACTTTGTCCCATTTTTTACGCCACTGAAAGTTTTCGGCAATATTGCCCCAGAAAGCTTCGGGCTCTTCAATGCTCTTCCTGTAATCGGCTTTGTACTGTTCTAACGAAGTAATTTGGTAAGGATAACTCATAGCAAACGATCTGTTCTTTTAAGGTTGCACAAGTTAACGAAATTCAACATACTGCTTTAACGGGAACGTTTGCACATTTTATTTTCCAAAGCAAACAACTGTGTTGAAAGAGATGCCTTATATTTCAAGAATTAAATACGATTGACTTTGCCTGCAGCTTCGTTTTAACTACTTGCTGTTAGCATTCATCAATCTGTAGAGATAAACGATCACTAACACAATACGCTTCTTGCATGAATCCAAAGAACAAAGGCATCTGGAAAGTCATTGGTGCCTCATCGCTCGGTACATTAATTGAGTGGTACGACTTTTATATTTTCGGAAGTCTGGCAACTGTAATTGCCAGTCAGTTTTTCCCGAAAACAAATCCAACAGCCGCCTTACTTTCTACACTTGCCACATTTGCGGCCGGTTTTATTGTACGCCCTTTTGGTGCGTTGGTGTTTGGCCGCCTTGGCGATATGATTGGCCGTAAGTACACGTTTCTTTTAACATTGGTATTAATGGGTGGTGCTACATTTGGAATTGGTCTTGTACCCAACTATGAGCAAATTGGTTTTGCTGCACCCATTATTGTACTGCTGCTGCGTTTACTGCAGGGCCTTGCACTGGGTGGCGAGTATGGAGGTGCAGCTACTTATGTTGCCGAACATGCGCCTGCAAATAAAAGAGGTTACTTCACTTCGTGGATACAAACCACAGCAACACTGGGCTTATTTGTATCGCTGGGTGTAATTCTGTTAACCAGGCACAGCCTTGATGCTGATGCTGCAAAATCTATTGCCAAGTTTAACGATTGGGGCTGGCGTATTCCGTTTCTTGTGTCCATTTTGTTAGTGGGTGTATCCATCTACATCCGTTTAAAAATGAACGAATCGCCCTTGTATGCAAAACTGAAATCAGAAGGTAAAACTTCAACCAACCCATTAAAAGAAAGCTTTGCACACAAAGGCAATTTAAAAATGGTGTTGCTGGCGTTGTTTGGTGCAACGATGGGACAAGGTGTGATCTGGTACACCGGACAATTTTATGCACAATCGTTTTTAGAAAATGTATGTAAGCTCGATTTTGATCAGAGCCGTACACTACTCATTTGGGCCATTGTGTTTGCCACACCTTTCTTTGTGGTGTTTGGCAGTTTGAGTGATAAGATCGGCCGTAAATGGATTATGATTGTTGGCATGCTGGCGGGCATTTTGTTATACCGCCCCATCTTCAGCACATTTAAAAAGGATACGAATGTAAAAGAATGGATAGCGCAAGGCGTAACAGTGTTGAAACAAGACAGCAGTATAACTACAAATGATCAACAGCAAACACTCGCTGTTACCACCACCATCTATCAAACAAACGAGCAGGCAAAGTTTACTGAAATAAAAACAGATACGTTGCTGGCTAATAACATACGTGTAGCAGATAGCAAACCGGTTTATACAGGTGTTACACTCAACAGCGAAAAATACATCAAGTTTATTGCACTCGTTTTCCTGCTCATCTTATTTGTAACAATGGTATACGGGCCCATTGCTGCATTCCTTGTTGAACTGTTTCCAACCAAAATCCGTTACACATCCATGAGCTTGCCTTACCATATCGGTAATGGTGTGTTCGGCGGATTAACACCTTTTATTGCAACTTTGTTAACCACCATTTACACCAATGATGCATTGGTGGGTTTGTGGTACCCGATTATTGTAGCAGCAGTTTGTATGGTGATTGGCGCATTGTACATCAGCAATAAAATTGATCCGGATGTAAACGATTAACCGTTGTAACAAAAACTTTTATTCCTTCAACTTAACAAGCACTTTTTATATGAATCAATTGAAACGATATGCAGGTATTCTCTGGATGCTGCTCGGCCCTGTTACCTGTTACTTCCTCATCAGCACGGCTATTGCCGAAATAAAAAGCAAGCCTGTGATTGATACAAAAATTCAATGGGCTGTATTTGTGATTGTATTTATACCAATTGCAATCGGCATGATTATTTTTGGTTGGTATGCGTTGAAAGGCGAGTATGATCATCTGCCCGAAAATTCAGACGAGTTAACCGATTAAAAAAGTTTTAACCACCAGTGCAGCGAACAGAACTGCAGCGTGGTCTTTTAAGCTGAAAGAACACGAACAATTCCCTATTGATTCTGTTCGATGTCTGTTCATATGGTTGGTTTTTTTAAGCCCCCTGATATTCATCAGGGGGCTTTTTTCTGCATACAAATAATGGTTACATTTGAGTTTGGCCGAACATCATGCACAATAATCGATTCGTGTTAAAATTTGTTTTTCTTTTTTTGCTTTCAGCTTCTACAAAATTTGTTACAGCACAATGCAGTGGTAATGTTTTGTTTTATGAAAATTTTGGCGGGGGCCTCAGCTCACCATTAACCGGTTCGCCACTTCCTCCCGGCATTACTACCTATACATTTGATTCACTAGGCCTTGTGGATGATGGAGAGTATGGCATCCGGAAAACAACAGCCGATATTGCAACCGGTGGCCGGCAGTTTAATACCTGGCACATCGGTAACGATCATTCTTCGGGCGGAAATATGATGGTGATCAATGCCGATTATACTGCAGGTAAGTTCTACGAAACAAGAGTAAATAATTTATGCTCCGGCTCTCAATTATATTTTTCTGCATGGATTGCTAATCTTATTCCGCTTGGTTTAAGTAACCCGCTCGATCCGGTAATCCGTTTCGAAATCAGCAGCGCAACATCGGGCAATGTACTGGCAAGTTTTATTACACCTACCATTCCCCGCTTCAGCAATTTTACCTGGGAGCGTTATGGTTTTCCGTTTGCGTTACCAACCGGTGAAACATCGGTTATTCTGCGCATCTTCAACAATCAGGCAGGCGGCCTCGGCAACGATCTTGCATTGGATGATATTGAGTTTACATTGTGCGGACCGAATATGACCACCAACCTGACTGGTGCATATTCAAACAGTAACGATGCATGCATTGGCAGCAATCTGCAACTGAGCGTTAATGTTGCAAGCGGCTTTTATGCAAATCCCGCTTATCAATGGCAGTTTAATAACGGTGGCGGCTGGACGAATATTCCATTTGCCACATCAACCAATCTTACCATCAGCAATGCACAATCAAGCGACAGTGGTTCGTATCGTTTACTGGTAGCAGAGGCGGTAAATATTAATTCAACCAATTGCCGGGCTATTTCGCCTGTTATTAATGCAAATATCTACCGGCCACAACCTCCGCAATTACGCAGCAATGCACCGGTGTGCGAGCAACTGCCGTTGTATATTTCAACACCTGTAAATGCATTGCAATACAATTGGTCGAAGGGATCAACCATCATCAATAACCCAAATGATTCTTTGATCTTTTCAACTGCAAGTGTAAATGATGGCGGCACTTACAATCTGCAGCTAATAACAAATGGAGGATGTGTGAGCAACGGCTCCATTACTGTTGCCGTGCAGCCAAATCTTTTTCAGCATTTAACACCCGGCGATACACTCCTGTGCGATGCACAGGTATTACCGGTGAATGTGCAGCAAACAGCTCCTGCAACTTATTTGTGGAATGATGGTAATACATCAGCACGGCGGACTTTATCCAACACCGGCATGTATACGGTACTTACAACCGATAATGTTTGCAGCCGCAGAGATACATTCAGCATCAGCCGCAACTTTACACCAACTGTTGCATTGGGTAACGATACATCCCTTTGTTTCAGCGAGCAGGTTGTATTACATGCCAAACATCCATTGGCCGAAACATATTTGTGGAGCAACAACTCCACCGACACAAGTATTACTGTAACCACACCCGGTTTATATACGGTTGCTGTTGGTAATTTCTGCGGCACTGTAACCGATGCCATCATGATTGATTTTAAAGATTGTGCCGATATGATTTTTGTGCCGAATGTATTTACTCCAAATGGCGACGGGTTGAATGATGTGTTAAAAGCAAAAGCTTATTTCCGCATCGATTCGTTTGAATTGCGTCTTTACAACCGTTGGGGACAACAGATTTTTGTTTCTACATCGTTAAACATTGGATGGAACGGCACCATGAATAATCAGAAAGCTCCGCCCGGCCAGTATGTATGGATGCTTGTATACAAACGCAACGATAAGCTGTATAAACAGAAAGGAACGGTATTGCTGATACCTTAGCTGTAGACTGAAATGATTTTACTTTACTTTTGAACAAACACAGTGTATGTCGATTGAGGTAAACAACCTGGTAAAAATTTATGGCGAGCAAAAGGCGGTAAACGGTATTTCGTTTAAAGTAAACAAAGGCGAAATCGTTGGTTTTCTGGGGCCGAATGGTGCCGGAAAAAGCACGACCATGAAAATGATTACCGGTTACCTGCAACCCAGCGGAGGTGAAGCTTTGGTGTGCAACATCAAAGTAAATGATCAACCGACTGCAACAAAACAAAAGGTCGGTTACTTACCCGAAAGCAATGCTTTGTATTACGATATGTATGTGCGGGAATATCTTGGATTTATTGCAGAGGTTCATCAAATTGAAAATCCAAAATCGAAAATCGAAAATGTAATTGAGCAGGTTGGTTTAACGCCGGAAGCACATAAAAAAATTGCACAGCTGTCGAAAGGTTATAAGCAACGTGTTGGTTTGGCAGCTGCACTCATTCACGATCCGGAAGTTTTGATCTTAGATGAACCCACAAGTGGATTAGATCCGAACCAGATAGTTGAAATACGGAATGTAATTAAAGAGTTAGGTAAAAATAAAACAGTGCTCTTTTCTTCGCATATTATGCAGGAAGTACAGGCACTTTGCGAACGTGTCATCATCATCAACAAAGGAACCATCGTAGCAGACGATAAGTTAAGCAATCTGCAAACCGGCAATGCAACACAAACTGTACAGGTAAGTTTCAAAGAAGCTTTGGAAGCAGCCTGGCTGGAACGTTTACAGGGCAGTAAAACCGTTACAAAAATTGACACCAACAGCTGGGAAATTGAAACGGACGATGCAGAAGGTTTGCGCAAACAAATTCTGGCGATGGCCATTGAGCATAACCTTAACATTGTTTCCCTGCAAAGCGGCAGTAAAAGCCTGGAAGATGTGTTCAGAAGTTTAACAGCCTGATCCTTGAATACGCTCAAACTACTCATTCATTGGCGAGCACAGCCCCGTAAACAGCTGCCATTCCATACAATCGTTTGTTGTAGTTAAAAATAATCAATTAGAGGCTTTTAGTCCTTTGTTCCTGCCGTTGAATGTCTTTTCTTTGCAGCGCAAACAAAAAGTCAAGAAAGAGAGGAGTCACAAAGTCCGAAAGAAATGACTCTGCCGATCACAGTTCAGAAATGTTTCAGTTCCGGTCTTTTCTCTTCCCGACTTCCGGACTATACTTTAAACTACAAATTCAAGATTATGAGCTTCATTGCCGACATTCATGCAAGACAAATCCTCGACAGCCGTGGTAACCCTACCGTTGAAGTAGATGTAATAACAGATAATGGTATTATTGGCCGTGCTGCTGTACCAAGCGGTGCAAGTACAGGTAAACACGAAGCAGTTGAATTACGTGATGGTGATAAGAGCAAGTTCCTCGGTCGTGGTGTATTGAAAGCTGTTACGAATGTAAATGAAGTGATCGCTGATCAACTGATTGGTATTGATGTAACCCGTCAGGCATACATCGATTCATTATTATTAAAAATAGATGGTACAGAAAATAAAGGCAACCTCGGCGCAAATGCAACACTGGCAGTAAGTATGGCTGTTGCAAAAGCAGCTGCAGAAGAAAGCGGTTTGCCATTGTACCGCTACCTCGGTGGTGTTAATGCAACTGTGTTGCCAATGCCGTTAATGAACATTATGAACGGTGGTGCACATGCCGATAACAAAATCGATTTCCAGGAATTTATGATTATCCCTGTTGGTGCACCTTCTTTCAGCGAAGGTTTGCGTTGGGGTGTTGAAATTTTCCATAACCTGAAATCGGTATTGAAGAAAAAAGGCTACAGCACAAACGTGGGCGATGAAGGTGGTTTTGCCCCGGAAATTCAAAGCAACGAAGAAGCCATTGAAACTGTATTGGAAGCTATCAGCGCTGCCGGTTACAAACCAGGCGAGCAAGTGGCCATTGCCATGGATGCTGCATCAAGCGAAATGTACGATGAAGCAACCAATACCTACAAATTCTACAAAAGCAATCCCGGCAAAGTAATCAGCAGCGACGAAATGGTTGCATACTGGACAGAGTGGGTAAATAAATATCCCATCATTTCAATTGAAGATGGTATGGCAGAAGACGATTGGGCCGGCTGGAAAAAATTAACAGAAAGCATCGGCAGCAAATGCCAGCTGGTGGGTGATGATCTGTTTGTAACCAATGTAAAGCGTTTGAAAGAGGGTATCGATAAGCAAATTGCCAACAGCATCCTGGTAAAAGTAAACCAGATCGGTACGGTTACAGAAACCATCAATGCTGTACAAATGGCGCAAAACGCCGGTTATACTTCAATTATGAGTCACAGAAGTGGTGAAACAGAAGATACCACAATTGCTGATTTGGCGGTGGCGTTGAACTGTGGCCAGATCAAAACCGGTTCGGCTTCCCGTACCGACCGTATGGCCAAGTACAACCAACTGATCCGTATTGAAGAAATGCTGGGTGAAAACGCAGTATATCCAACAGGAAAGATTAAATTTGGTAAGTAACACTTAGTTAATAGTTCATGGTTCATAGTGGTTTACTATGAACCATGGGCTATCAACCAGTAAGAAAATATGAAACTGTTAACAGGCATACCTCCCATTTTCAGAAACAAATACGTCTTAACCTTCATTGGTTTTGCGGTGTGGATGCTGTTTGTTGACCGGAACGATTTTTTTACCCAGGTTGGCCGTTACCGTAAGCTCAGCGATCTGAGAAACAGCAATACCTATTATAACCAGAAGATTGAAGCGGCGAAAACCGAGCTGGAAAACCGCAAAAACGATCCCGCCGCCTACGAACGGCTGGCCAGAGAAAAGTACTATATGAAGAAGGACAATGAAGATATTTTCCTCTTCGACGAATAAAATTCGCCTTTACCTGCACAATACAAGTTTACCAACAGCGTTTAATAGAAAAGCATCCTCTGGAAAGCCCCTACAAAAAAAGGATTGCTTATGACACATAATTTTACGCCTGAAGACTTGTTACAATATCTCTATAAGGAATTAAGCCCGGCAGAAAATGCAGCTATTGAAAAAGCAATGGCGGAAGACTGGACACTGAGAGAAAAGTTCGATGTAATTAAAAAAGCAGCACAACGACTCTCACAGCTAGATCTGTCGCCAAGAACGGAAACCGTTTTATCGGTTCTTAAATATGCCAATAAAACACTGGCTACAACAGATATTTCTACCAACTGATCTTTCCCTAATTTCGCCGTCATTCAATTTATTTGCTGAATGACTACAAAAGAGCGTTATCAATCAGTCATCGATTATTTTACGGTACATGCACCCGATGCAGAAACGGAGCTATTGTACGACAACCCGTACCAGTTGCTCGTGGCTGTAATCCTCAGTGCCCAATGCACCGATAAAAGGGTGAACTTAACCACCCCAGCCATTTTCGAAAAATACCCCGATGCCGAAGCACTAAGCAAGGCCACTTTTGATGATCTGTTTCCATTAATCAAAAGCATATCTTACCCCAACAACAAAACCAAACACCTGATTGGTATGGCCCAAAAGCTCGTCAACGAGTTTAACAGTGAAGTGCCGTTAACGGTAGACGAGTTAATTACCCTGCCGGGTGTTGGCCGTAAAACAGCCAATGTTATTACATCGGTTGTGGATGAGCAACCCAATATGGCGGTAGATACACATGTGTTCCGGGTAAGCAAGCGTATAGGTTTGGTGAAACAATCAGCCACCACTCCATTGGCAGTTGAAAAAGAGCTCATCAAAAACTTTCCCACTGAACTGATTTATAAAGCACATCACTGGCTCATTTTACATGGCCGCTATACCTGTTTGGCCCGCACTCCTAAATGCAGGGAATGCGGTTTGCAGCATTGCTGTAAGTATTTTATAAAGAATAACCGGTAATAAGTCGTGTACAAATAAGAATCCGTTTATTGTTTCGGAAAATGTGCAATCAATTCAATTTCCAGTTTTGCTTCGGGCATATATAAACGGGCTATCTGCACCCAGGTAGCAGCAGGAAAATCACCTTTGTAAAATTGCTTGCGTACATAATTGAATTGCTTCATCGCTTCAATATCGGTTGTATATAAATTCTCTTTTACCACATGCTGAAACGTTAATCCATATTGCTTCAGCGAACGTTCCAAACCGCTGTACAAACGCTTTATACCTGCCTCATCAATGGTAAGCGACACAGTTCCGGAAATGTATAGCACTTCACCCACTTTCAGCGCCTGGGCATAACCCGCCGCTGTATCCTGTTTGTTGGGATCGCCCCAATGCCATTTTTCTTTTTCAATGGGTGCTTTTGTTTGCTGCGCAGATGCAGTAACTGAAAAAAGCAGGCATGCTGTAACAAAGATGATTCTGTTCATGATCATAAGATTTGAAACAAGTTACTTGAGATTACTGCAGGTAAAAACAAAAAATCCATCAACGGATGTTGATGGATTTAACTATATATGAAACTGACAGTAATTTACAAATACTTACCAATCTCTTCAATCAGCTCACCTTTTGTAATGGGTACACCTTTGATTTTGTTGTAACCTTTTGCATCAACAAAGTACTCGTCACGCAAAATACGGATCAGCTGACCATTGTTGATCTCCGGTACCAATACCGTATCGTAACTCTTCAGTATTTCGCCCAGGTTTTTAGGGAACGGACGGATGTAACGCAGGTGTGCATGTGCCACCTGTTTTCCCTGCGCCTGCAATTCGGTACAGGCACTTTTAATTGCACCATACGTACTGCCCCAACCTACAACCAATACTTTACCGGTTGCAGCACCGCTGTCTAACTTCTGTAAGGGAATATAATCAGCAATCTTATCAACCTTTGCCTGTCTTGTTTTCACCATATGCTGGTGGTTATCGGGATCGTAGCTGATGTTACCGGTTACATCCTGCTTTTCGATACCGCCGATACGATGTTCCAAACCGGGTGTTCCGGGAATAGCCCATGGACGAACCAGTTTTTCATCACGCTTATAGGGTTGTAATTTTTCTTCGCCTTCGTCGAGTCCTTTTTTGAAATTGACGGTAATAGCCGGCAAGTCTTCGCTCTTCGGGAAACGCCAAGGCTCAGCACCATTGGCAATGTAACCATCGCTCAGGAACATAACAGGCGTCATATGTTGCACTGCAATACGTACAGCTTCATATACCGCATCAAAACAATCTGCAGGTGTTGATGCTGAAATAACGGGCATCGGACATTCGCCGTTACGGCCGTAGTAAGCCTGCATCAAATCGCTCTGTTCTGTTTTGGTTGGCAAACCTGTAGAAGGACCACCACGCTGAATATTGATAATGAGCAACGGAATTTCCAGCATCACTGCCAAACCCATCGCTTCACCTTTTAATGCAATACCGGGACCACTACTGGTTGTTACACCCAACGCACCGCCATACGCAGCACCAATGGCCGATGTAATCGCTGCAATTTCATCTTCGGCCTGGAAGGTTTTAATTCCAAAGGCTTTGTGGCGTGAAAGCTCGTGCAGGATATCACTTGCCGGAGTAATCGGGTACGAGCCAAGGAACATTTGCAAACCGCTTTTTTGCGCAGCTGCAATTAAGCCATAGCTCACCGCCTGGTTACCCATGATGGAACGGTACACACCGCTTTCCATTTTGGCTTTTTCAACCTTATAAGTAGTCGTAAATGTTTCAGTTGTATCGCCGTAGTTATAACCCGCACGGAGTACACGGATATTACTTTCGAGGATATCGGGTTTCTTACCAAACTTCTCTTTCAGGAAGCTGATGGTATTCTCCATATCACGGTTGTACATCCAATACAGGAAGCCCAGTACAAACATGTTTTTTGCACGATCTTTTTCCTTCATCCCCATGGTAATATCGCTCAGCGCCTCACGGGTCATTTTGGTCACATCCATTTTAATCACCGTATAGTTCGACAGGCTGTCGTTCTCCAATGGATTTACACCTTCGGGATAATTAGCCAATCGCAGGTTCTTCGCATCAAAACCATCGGTATTCACGATGATCTTACCACCTTTTTTAATCGACTTGAGGTTGGCTTTCAATGCAGCTGCATTCATTGCTACCAGCACATCACATTCATCGCCGGGGGTAAATACGCTGTCGCTGCTGAAACGCAACTGGTAACCACTTACACCGGCTAATGTTCCTTGTGGAGCACGGATTTCGGCAGGGAAATCGGGGAAAGTTGCCAGGTCAATACCCATTAAAGCGGTATTGTTGGTAAACTGACTACCGGTTAACTGCATACCATCGCCGCTATCGCCGGCGAACTTGATTACTACGTCTTGTAAAACTTCCTGGGTTCTTGTCATAACGGGGGCAAAGTTAGGCCGCTCCAAGCTATGAAAAAATTGATTTTAATCACTTTTAAAAGCATTTTTTTTCACGACGGCAGCCATTTGTGCAGAAGCAGGCAATGATTGACCAATGAACAGTTCCACACCTGTTTTACTACCGATCGTTCTGCATAGTTGGCAAACAAACGAATCTGGCATTGCAATTGAATATCTTAAAGAAAAACAACATTATGGTGAACCCTAAACACATCGCTACCTTCTTACTGGGCGCAGCAGCCGGCTATGCTTTATTTAAGTACAACAGTATGACAGATGAAGAGAAAGAAAAACTATATGCTGATTTGAAAGCAAAGGCTAACAACCTGAAAAATGAAGCAGAAAAAGCAGCGGGTAAAGCAGGTGAGTATTTTGAAGAACTAAAAACAAAAGGCGCCGACAGTATGAAAGATTATATGGACGAAGCAGAATCTTTTTTCAACGATCTGTTCAAGAAAAAAGAAACCGGCAATAGTAACGGTTCAGTTTAAAGAACTGATTGATTGAATCGGTTACTCACTGGTATAATAAAAGTTCAGGCGTTTTCATGTAACATGAAAACGCTTTTTTGTTTTATACAATCTTTAACGAGGCGGTAGTTGCAAGTGATGTTGTTGCAGAATAATTTCATATCCGAATTAAACAATCAATAAAACTTTTATGAAATAAACATTAAAAATTTTTGAGCAAATTTTATGTTGATGAGATGAAAATTTTTAATGTTTATCCTATGTGGCCAAAAAACAATAAAAAATAAACACATGAAACCAAATGTATCATCGTCTGCCGACGATGAAGGTGAGCCTGTAAACGCCACCCGCTATCTTCCCAACCTCCTTCTTCTCCTTTTCTTCAGCAGCTGCAATTACAACAAAGTAAATACCGAACTGGTAAACATTGTGTTGCCTGTTGCCGAAAGTAAACCGGTTGTAGCAAAGCCCGCACCTCCACCCAAAAAGAAAAAGAAACTTTACATTACGTTTGATGATGGTCCGAACAAAGGCACTCGTAATGTATTACAGGTATTGAACGAAGAACAGGTTCCCGTGAGCTTTTTTGTTGTGGGCGAACATGTGTATGGCAGCAGAGACCAACAGGCTACCTGGGAGAGTTTACAACACAACGCCTGGGTTGAAATTTGCAACCACAGCTACACGCATGCACACAACAAGTTTGCAAAATTTTACAGCAACGATACTGCTGTTGTTGCCGACTTTGAACGCACACAGGATTCACTACAGCTGAACAACCGCATCGTACGCACACCCGGCCGCAACATGTGGCGAACAAGTACTATTAATGCAAGCGATATTGTAAAAAGTAAAGCTGCAGCCGACTCACTATACAGCAATGGCTTTGTTGTAATGGGATGGGATCTTGAATGGCATTACAACGATTCGATGAAGCTGAAACAAACCAGCGATGAATTGATACTGCAGGTTGACAGCATGCTGCTGCATAACAAAACAAAAACTCCCGACCACATTGTATTGCTTACACACGATCAAACTTTTGTTGACTCGTTGAGTACTGCATCGCTGCGGAAGTTTATTCAGCAGATGAAAACAAAGCAGGAATATGAACTGGAATTCATCAGCCGTTATCCGGGACTGAAGTAAGAAAAACAATGTTTATCTTCATTCTTTAAATTACTTGAATTATGTCTTTATTCAAATCGGGCAATCCTACTCTCAGTGAAAAACAATTTCAACAAACTACTTCGGACTATAACAGTTATGAAACCATGACTGTACGGGGAACCATGAACAAATTTGGTTTCCTGATGCTGATGGTCATGGCCGGTGCTGCATTCAGCTGGCAGGCTTTTAACGAAGGAAAAAATATCACACCTTATTTATTGATCGGAGCTTTGGGTGGCTTGGTAGTCGCTTTGGTCATAACGTATAAAAAAGAATGGAGCGGCTATTTAGCTCCTGCGTATGGCATACTGGAAGGTGTGTTTGTTGGTGCCATTTCTGCTTACTTCAATTTCCTGTTTCGTGAAAAGTATCCCGATATTATCATGCATGCAGTACTGCTCACATTTGCAGTTGCGGCAAGTATGTACCTGCTTTATTCGTTACGTATTATCAAAGTAACCGAACGCTTACGTTCTGTCATCTTTGTAGCAACGGCCAGCATTGCAGTTTTCTATTTGCTTACATGGATTCTCGGTTTCTTTGGCATTCACTTCGCATTCCTTACCACAGGCTCCACCTTTGGCATTGTGTTTTCGCTGGCAGTAATTGGTATTGCAGCATTGAACCTGTTATTGGATTTTGATATGATTGAACGAGGCAGCGAAATGGGTGAACCGAAATTTATGGAATGGTATGGCGCTTTTGGATTACTGGTAACGTTGGTATGGTTGTACCTGGAAATCCTCCGCTTACTTTCTAAACTCAACGACAGAAAATAAAAAATCATCAGTACAAATAAAAAACGCCGCTCCTCAGCGGCGTTTTTTATTGCTGCTCAGCATCAGTAATAACAGTTGATCGTTTTTCCCTATCTTCCTTTTTCTAAATCAACTTACAACATGTCCGAACAAAAGTTTCAACCCTTTGTTCCCGACGACAGTAAGATGCCCGAGTTCACCATAAAAAGTGTACTTGTTGGCGCTGCGTTCGGAATCATCTTTGGTGCCTCCACCGTTTACCTTGCCTTGAAAGCCGGTTTAACCGTTAGTGCATCAATCCCCATTGCTGTTATTGCCATTACCTTAGGCCGATGGGCGCTTAAAACAACCATCCTCGAAAACAACATCATTCAAACAACGGGCAGCGCCGGCGAAAGTATTGCTGCCGGTGTAGTGTTTACCTTGCCGGGCTTTTTGTTTTTGAGTGAGAAAGACAGCTCGCAATTCTTCAACTACTTTACGATTCTTACGCTGGCCATATTTGGTGGCATCCTTGGTACATTAATGATGATACCGTTGCGGCGATCGTTGATTGTAAAAGAACACGGCACACTTCCCTATCCCGAAGGAACAGCCTGCGCCAGTGTTTTAAAAGCCGGTGAACGGGGCGGATCATTTGCCAAAACTGCTTTCATGGGTTTGGGCTTTGCTTTTGTGTATGCCATTCTGCAAAAGATCTTTCATGTAATTGCTGAAACACCTTTCTGGATGACGAAGCAGGCCAACAAATTTTTCCCATCTGCAAAAGTGAGTGGAGAAATTACACCGGAATATTTAGGTGTGGGCTATATCATTGGTCCAAAAATCAGTGGTGTACTGGTGGCCGGTGGTGTGATTGCATGGTTTGCGTTTACACCATTACTTGCATCACTTGTACCACCTGATACCATTGCAGCACAACTGGCTAAGCTTGGTTACTTAGCAGATGTTACAAAAGCAGGCGGACCCGGTGGATGGGATCCTGCAACACATAGCTTCGCCGATTATTCAACAGCCATCTATCGTGCATACATCCGCCAGATTGGTGCAGGTGCTGTGGCTGCAGGTGGTTTTATTACGTTGATCAAAACCATTCCTACTATTATTTCATCTTTCAAAAGCAGTCTTGGTTCCATCAAAAAACAAGATGGTGTTGCAGTTGAAGTAAGAAGAACTGAAAGAGATCTCAACATTAAAATTGTTGGTATCGGCAGCCTGGTATTAATTGCATTGATGGCTGTGTTGCCACAAGTGCCCGGCGACAGTATCGGCAGTAAATTATTACTCGGTTTACTGGTGGTGATCTTTGGTGCGTTCTTCGTTACCGTATCATCACGCATTGTTGGTTTGATCGGTTCGAGTAACAACCCTATCAGCGGTATGACGATTGCCACACTCATGGGAACTTGTTTGATTTTTATTGCAGTTGGCTGGACGGGTAAAGTATACGAACCCATGGCGCTTGTTGTAGGTGGTATGATTTGTATTGCAGCTGCCAACGCCGGTGCAACATCGCAGGATTTAAAGACCGGTTACATTGTTGGTGCCACACCAAAAAATCAACAGATGGCGTTGTTCATTGGTGCCATTGTTTCATCGATTGCCATTGGTGCCACCATTAAAGTGTTGGATACACCAACAGCAGAAATGGCGGCGCAAGGCATTACGCATGCCATTGGTACCGATGATTACCCTGCTCCACAAGGAACTCTAATGGCTACGTTGATTAAAGGAATATTATCCTTCAATCTGGATTGGCAGTTTGTATTGGTAGGTGTTGCAATTGCTATTACGATGGAACTCTGCGGCATCAAATCGCTCAGCTTTGCAGTGGGTTTATATCTGCCTCTATCAACCACATTGCCCATCTTTATCGGTGGCGCTATTCGTGGTATTGTTGATATGCGTAAAAAGAAAGCAGGCGAAGAATTAAGTGCCGAAGAAGAAGATTTAGGTAAAGGCAACTTGTTTGCGACCGGTCTTGTTGCAGGTGGAGCATTAGCCGGTGTGCTAGTAGCGATACTTTCAGTGAACGATTCTATTGCCGCATCACTTGGCAAAGTAAATGCAGAGCATGGGTTAACAGGCATGCTTGGCGATAATGGTTACTATTTGCTTGGTGCGTTATTCTTTGTGTTAATGGGTTTTGTTTTATACCGCATCGGTATACAGAAAACAGAAAAGATACAGGAGTCGTAATAAACGAAAACTGCTGAAAAATATAAGAGCCTCCAAATGGAGGCTCTTTTTCTAAAACTACAACTATGCGAATGGGTCAGTAAGTACGATTACATTAAACCAAGAAAAGAAGCTGCTGCTTTAGCAGGACCAAGAATAGAAAACGCCTGCTCTTTACGGTTTGCAATTTCTTCGTACAGCTCGGTGTATTTATTGGTTACGTTGGCAATGCTGTATTGATAGCGCATTTTCCAACCGTTGTTAATTAACTGATCACGGTATGCTTCGTTTTCAATTACCTTCAAAATACCACGACGGATATCGAATACATTGTAAGGATTTACTTTACATGCTGCATCATCTGCAATTTCATCCATCGGCGAAATACGGCTGGTTACCAACGGGCGGCCAACAGAACATGCTTCCAGAATTGGTAAACCAAATCCTTCATAAGTAGAAGCAAATACTACCATATCGCTTAACTCATACTGTTGTTTCAGTTCATCAAACGAAAGATTGGTATGTGTTTTAAAATCAATTTTATTTTCCTGGAGTACAAGCTGCGTTTGCACATCAATGCTACCCACAATATGCAGTTCACAATTAATGCCTTTTAATGCTTTGGCCAGGTTATGAATATTCTTATTTTCTTTTGTACCAATCTGTAAAATGCGTGGCTTTTGTGCATTAAACTCTTTAGGCACAAACTCAAAACGTGGATCTACAAAATTGGGAACTACTTTTACTTTATCTGCATGAACACCGGTAAGTGCAATCAACTCACGTTTTGTTTTTTCGCTGATAACCGTAATGGTGTTTGCACGCCACATAGGTAACTGATACCAGAAAAATTTAAACAGCCAATACTTCAAATTTGTTTTGCTGTATTTGGTTAAGAACACACAATCGTGAATGGTAAGAATGGTGTTGCTCTTCTTTAAACCAAGCGATACGTAATGAATATCACCGGTAATATGATTGATTGCCGATTGATGCTTACGTGAACTGAAAATGTTTTGAAATACGTTTCGGATGGAAGGCACTTCAACCTTGCTGGCTTTGAAGTGTGTAGTTTCTGCTACCTGCGCCTGCACATTATTGAACAACGATTCAATACTGAACGCATGCAATCTTTTTTTGCGAAAGAAGTAAGATACTTCCATGGATATTGGACGATGTTTGGTTTCTCGAATAATTGGACAATACAAATATAAACGGCTTTGTAACCACCCGCAATAGGAGTTACCACCTAATCTTAGTACAGTAATTTTACGGCAGCGAACCCTAAACCATTGATTTTAAATGAAATCGAGTGGTCTCACCGTTTGCTTCAAAATAGCATCAGCGTCGGCACCCAGCCATTTGTTGAGTACTGTTGCATACACCTGTTTAAAATCTAGCTGGAATTTTACATCGCCATCATCAAGGTTTGACAGGTCGGGTAATGGATTATAAATCCCTTGTTTTTTTAAACCGCCGCCTATAAAAAACATATTGTTTGCTTTTCCATGATCCGTTCCATTACTGGCATTTTGTGCTACTCTTCTTCCAAATTCAGAAAAGGTAAAAAGCAATACATCATCGAAACGGTTATTTGCTTTGAGGTCTTTTACAAATGCTTTTACTGCATCGTTTAACTCGGTAAACAAACGCTTCTGCTGCCCTTCCTGGTTAATGTGTGTATCAAAACTTCCCAGCGATATGTAATACACTTTTGTATTGATTTCGCTGAAAATGAGCGAGGCGATTGTTTTTAATCCTTTGCCTAAATCTGTTGCAGGATACGATTCGGATGAGGGACGTTGTTTACTCTGTTTAAAAATATAATCGGCGCTTGAAATCGTTTCAGCCATTGTTTTGTACAAATAATCAACCGGCTGTTCGTGTGCATCGTGTTGATGATTGGCCATAATTTCTTTGAAATAACGTTCCTGGCTGGTTGTGTATAAACGTCTGGGATCTTCTAATGCAAGTCCTTTGATATTTTCACCTTTCAATGCAAGACTTAACACATCATCAATCTCCAATGCCTGTGTTGGTTTATCGCAACCTTTACATTGCGCATCGAGGTAACGCCCCACCCAACCGGTGTTCCAGTAATCTTTACTATCGCTGGCAGTATGCCAGATATCCATACTACGGAAATGACTTTTATCGGGATTGGGATAGCCAACACTGTTGAAGATGCCCAGGCTTCCTTCATCGTACAAATCTTTAAACGACGTAAGCGATGGATGCAAACCTGCTTCATCGGTTAATGATAAGGCCGCATTGCGTTGTATACCCAACTTCGGTCTGTTGCTGTAATACAAATCGTTTCTGTACGGAATCACGGTGTTCAATCCATCGTTACCGCCACTCAGCTGAATGATAACCGTAACCTTATTACCCGGAGGTACCAGCTTTCCTTTTTCAAATGCTTTTAAAAACTGCGGCATCAGCAGCGATGCTGTTGCGAGTGAACCGATTTGTAAAAATTCTTTGCGTTTGATATACATAAAAAAGAGTTGAGGTAAGTTGTAAAAAGGAGAAGGCAAGATTTCGTACCTCGTTCTTCTTACTTCCAACTTTGGTTTAACACATTTGATATTCCGGTGTACACATTAATTGAATGATGGCAGTTTGAATGTATCGCTCCCTTGAGCTTGCATCTACAAACTTTTCAACCATTGTTTTATTAAACTTGTCTTTATTCGTTTGCCACATCAATGATGCAATCTGTTGCAGCAACTCTTCACGTTTAATTTTTTCCAGCTGCTTATTTGCCGGTTCCCAGTTGATGGTTGTTTCCACCACACGGCCGGGCAATTTATTACCACGGCCCATCTCCTGGTCATCATCCGATTTTGCTTTAATATTGAAGGCTTCTTTTGTTGCCACCAGTTGCGGAATTCGCATACGGAACATGAGCGATGAACTGTCAATCCAGTTGAAACCGCCTGGCCAACCTGCAACATTGGGCGGATAGAATAAGATCTGTCCTAATATTTTTTGCAGGTAGAGCTGCGCATCTTCATTGGCAATTTGCATCGGCATTACACGGCGTATACCCACCAGTAATTCCACCGGCGATTTTACATGCGAGCCAATATTCTTTTCATCGTAAAACCAATCGCTCGTAAAAATATCTTTCAGCAATTCTTTTATTTCGTAACCCGATTTGTAAAACCGATCGGCCAGCCATTGCACATGCTTTTCATCAACCTGTTCGTTTACATAAAAACGATAAATCTTTTTGGTTATGTAAACCGCTGTTTGTTTTTGTTCCAGCAACAGATCCAATATATCATCGCCATCAAAATTGCCTGTCTTGCCAAGCACTGTTTTCAGACCATCGTCATGTATAGCCGGACGAAAAATAAATTCGCCATTTAATTTAAACTGCCAGCCGGTAAATGCACGGGCCGCTTCTTTAATATCTTTTTCGGTGTAGTTGCCCCGGCCCATGGTAAACAACTCCATTACCTCCCGTGCAAAATTTTCGTTGGGTTTTTGTTTTCGGTTTTGTTGATTATTGAGAAAGGCAAGCATAGCTGCACTACGACTTACTTCTTTCAATAATGTACCGAAATTGCCGAGGGCATTTGCACGGATAACCTGTAATAACTCCTGTTGATAAAGTGCATTCAGATTACGGCAAGCAAAATGCCCGTGCCAGAACAGTGCAACTTTTTCACGCAACTGTTGCTCACTGTTCACCATTTCATCGAGCCACTCTAAGTTGAGGTTACGAATTTCTTCTCTCGACTTTTTCTGCATGGCCTGCGCCTGCTCCTTCGTCATTTCTGTACGACGTACGCCATCAACACCATTCATCAACCCTTCCACAAAATTGCTGGCAACCTTCAACGGCATGGGTTCCTTTTTAGAAGCTTTCTCCAATGCTTCGTACAATTTTGCAGGTGTTGTTTTTGTAAGATCGCTCCATTGTTCCACTGCCGGGCCAAAGCCTGCACGCCATAACAGATGCTGATTTTTTAACTGAACCGATATTGCCATGGAAAAAATTATTTGTTATTGACTCCTTATTCTTGAAAGAGTTTAATAGTAAACGATGAATTTGAAAAAATCGTTTATCGAAACAGCGTTCTTCTTACATTTAAGATATGAACGTACGGCCATATAAATACTTAAGTCCATTTATTGTTTTTGTACTTGCATGGATTTCTTTACAGGCAAGTGGTTGGCTGAGTTTTCTGGCAGTGATCTATGCCTTCGTTTGCATTCCGTTGCTGGAGCTCTTTCTGAAACCCGATCTGTCTAATTTTTCTGCAGCAGAAGAAGAAGTTGCGAAGCGTGATAAAACCTACGATGCTATTCTGTACCTCGTTTTACCACTGCAATACTTTATGCTCATCAGCTTCTTGTTTTCAATGAAGCAAAGCGATCTTTCAACTGTTGATAAAGCAGGGCATATTGTAACCATGGGATTGTTGTGCGGTGTATTCGGCATTAATGTAGCACACGAGTTAGGCCATCGTGTAAACAAATGGGAACAGCTGATGGCGAAAGCTTTGCTGTTAACCTCGCTCTACACACATTTCTTTATTGAGCATAACAAAGGGCATCACAAACATGTGGCCACACACGACGATCCATCCAGTGCCCGTTACAACGAATCGATTTTTGCATTCTATCCACGCACCTTATTCTTCACGTACATCAGTGCATGGAAAATTGCAAACAAAGAGTGTGAAAAGAAGGGAAAGCCTGCATTAAGTCTGCACAACGAAATGTTGCAGCTGCAATTATTACAGCTTGCATTTGTACTAATCATCTTCTTGCTGTTTGGTTTAAATAATCTGCTGGCCTATCTGTTAGCGGCATTTATGGGTATGTTGTTACTGGAGTGTGTAAACTATATTGAACATTATGGCCTCAGCAGAAGCAAGAGCAGCAGCGGATTGTATGAACGTACCATGCCGCACCACAGCTGGAACAGTAATCACATCATTGGCCGGTTGATGTTGTTTGAACTTAGCCGTCACAGCGATCATCATTATATGGCCAGCCGTAAATATCAAATTCTGCGGCATCACGAACATTCCATGCAAATGCCTACAGGTTATCCCGGCATGATGCTGCTGGCACATATACCGCCACTTTGGTTTTACATCATGAACAACCGCATAAAAAAAGAGACGCCTGCGGCGCCTCCTCTTACAGCATAGGTGTTCTTATAATCAGTTTGTATATTATAAAATGATGCGGGCTCCGATACCGATATTGTTAAGATAACCAAGGCCAAGACTTGTACCCAGGTTGAATGAATTTTGTGTACTGCTGTTTCCGTTTGCAGATCGATTTTTTCTCCATCCATAACCAATATTCACAAAATCTGCAAAACGTACTTCAAACAAAAAACGATTGGTCCATTTGTATGCGAGGCCGGGATATAAACCTGCGTTTACCAATACAAGTTGCTCTTTATCTTCAGATGGTAAGGATACATTATTGATCGATTGCCGATAAGTTATTCCGGCCCTCCCTTCGCCAAATACAAAAAAATCGCCTCCAATTTTCTTATACCTGCGTGTAAAGAATCCGCCGTATGTACCTAAATAACTGTTCTTGTAATTGTTACCTGGTTGATTCGAAAATTCTGCTTTATTTAACCCATAATCGGCTCCTGCAAAAAAACCATTCAACCTGTTTTCTTTTACCGCAAAACCAAGTTCGGCCGATAACCCTAAATTGATGATGTTACTTTCCTGAATTACCGATGTGCTTTCCTGTTTGTTATTGTATGAACTTACATTCAATCCGAAACCGAGCACTTTATTTCCCTTTTGAAACTGAGCAGAAGCGTTGAAGGCCAGCAATACAATAACTGAAAGTGTAATAATTTTTTTCATGCGTTAATTTTTATTTGATTTTGGTCGCATGTTATTCGCCACATTAAAATTTTCATTCCGGGTTGGTAAGAAAATGAATATTTTATTATGGCTCATTTCATAGCATTTAGTTGTTGAGGCACAAGTATAGAATCAGTTATTCAATTATAATCTTAAAGAAATGTTTCTTATAGAAATATTAAGAAATGGATTGCTCGTAAAACAACGATTGCCCAACAGCTTATCAACAGTAGATCTACGATAAAACCCTCAAATGCAGCAACGTTTCAAAAAAATAGTTTACCCTGCTAACGGTTGGAAGTAAAAAAACAATAACTTCCGATTGTCATTTTTTTACGCTTAAACCAAACTCTAAACAAAAACATGAAGAAATTATCTGTGTTAACAGCAGCCTCTTTATTGCTGTTATTTAGCTGTAGCAAATCCGTATCAGACAAGCAAACAAACCAAACTGATGCAGTTGTAGAAGCTCCTCAATCTGAAACCGGAGCGGCACGTAACTGTTACAGTTACCAGGTTCTGCAGGAAAACATGAAAGCTGATCCTGAATTAAGAAAACGTATGAACGATATTGAAGCGTTTACAGAAAAGGTTTTACAAAATCCGGCTGCCTACAAGCTTGTAAATGGCGTAATGGAAGTGCCTGTTCAAATAAATGTTCTTTGGAGAACAGCTGCTGAAAATATTTCTGACGCACAAATTCAATCTCAAATTGATGTATTGAATGAAGACTTTGGAGCAACAAATGCAGATTACAATAACACACCTGCCATTTTCCAATCTGTTCGTTCTGGCGATACCAAAATCCGCTTTATATGGGATCCATCCACAACAATCAGAAAACAAACCACCAAAAGTTCATGGGGTACAAGAGATGCCATGAAAAAATCTAAACAAGGTGGTATTGATCCAACAAGCCCGTCTACAACCCTCAACATGTGGGTTTGTACAATCGGAGGTGGCATTCTTGGTTACGCACAATTTCCTGGTGGCAGTTTAGCAACAGATGGCGTTGTTATTGATTCAAAATATTTTGGTCGTACAGGTACTGCTACAGCACCTTATGGTTTAGGAAGAACAGCTACACATGAAATCGGTCACTATTTCAATTTACGTCACATCTGGGGCGATGCAACTTGCGGAACTGACGGCGTTGCTGATACTCCAACACATAATACATCAAACGGTGGTTGCCCAACCTATCCTCACTACAGCACTTGTTCTGGTACTCCAATTGAAATGACCATGAACTACATGGATTATACATACGATGCTTGTATGTATATGTTCTCTGCCGGACAAGCTGCTCGTATGCAGGCAACGTTTGCAGTTGGTGGTCCAAGAGCTTCATTAAGATAAGATGATCGCTTTACTATAATCAACATGAGAAAACAAGGTCCCGCCAACTGGCGGGATTCTTTTTTGGTAAATATTCCGGCTATATGCTTTTAATCCTGCGGCAAAAATTGTAGTTTATACGTTGCTTTTATTCATCATTCTAAACTACAACACATGAAAACAAACTATCTCATTATAGTATTGCTGCTTGCAATAATCGGTTGTGCTAAAACCGACAGTAAAATAAATACTGCTGAAGGCGAAGAGTTGTTTATTACCAAAGCGCCCGGTAAAGCCTGCCGTACATACGAAGTGTTCCTGGAGCAACTGAAAGCAGACCCCACTTTAAAAGACCGCATGAACGACATCGAGGCTTTTACCAACCGTTACCTGCAAAACCCAGCTGCCTATCGAAAAGTAATCAACGGAGTACTTGAATTACCGGTGGTTGCAAATGTGCTCTACCATAAACCCGAAGAAAATATTTCTGACCGGCAAATACAATCCCAGATAGATGTGCTGAATGAAGATTTCGGAGCAACCAACAAAGATTTGTTTACCACCAGCACCTATAACAGTGTGAAGTCGGGTGATCTTAAAATTCGTTTTATACTAAAACAGGTAAACAGGAAGTATACAACTGTTACTGCATTTTCTACCAACAATGCTATGAAATCAGCAAGTCGTGGCGGCATCGATGCCACAAGCCCTGAAACAACCATGAACATGTGGGTATGTAATTTAGGCGGCGGCATTTTAGGCTATGCACAATTTCCCGGTGGCAATAAAGCAACCGATGGCGTGGTCATCAATACACTTGCATTTGGCCGTGGAGCTGCTTATAATCTTTACACAGATTACAACCTTGGCCGTACTGCCACACATGAAGTAGGTCACTACTTCAACCTCCGGCATATCTGGGGCGATCGCCAATGCGGTAACGATTATGTGGATGATACGCCGCTGCATTATACCTATAATTTCGGTTGCCCGCCTGCAAATAAAATCAGCAGTTGCGATGGCAGTATTGAAATGACCATGAACTACATGGATTATACCGATGATGCCTGTATGTATATGTTTTCAAAAGGACAAGCCATGCGTGTACAGGCTACTTATGCAATTGGCGGTCCCAGAGCTTCACTTGCAAATTAAGTTTCGTTCTACCATAAAAAATGCCCTGTTAGTAACAGGGCATTTTCATTTATATACTATTTGATTTTAATTGATCACATCTGCACCAAAATACGGACGTAATACTTCCGGTATTGCAATACCGTTTTCGGTTTGATTGTTTTCCAGCAATGCAGCCATGATACGTGGCAACGCCAATGAACTTCCGTTTAAAGAGTGTGCTAATTGTGTTTTTCCTTTTTCATCTTTAAAGCGAATTTTCATCCGATTCGTTTGAAAGCTTTCGAAATTACTTACACTGCTGCACTCCAGCCATTTCTTTTGTGCGGCACTCCATACTTCAAAATCGTATGTTAATGCAGAAGTAAAACTCATATCGCCACCACACAATCGCAGAATGCGGTATTTTAAACCAAGATTCTGCAACAGCTTTTCTACATGCGCTACCATTTCATCCAACACTTCATAACTCTTTTCGGGATGAACCAATTGAATGATCTCCACTTTATCGAATTGGTGTACACGGTTCAAACCACGCACATCGGCACCAAAGCTTCCTGCCTCTCTGCGGAAGCAAGGAGTATAGGCCGTCATCTTAATCGGCAGTTCATTTTCTTTTACAATCTCATCACGATACACATTGGTAACAGGTACTTCTGCAGTGGGGATCATGTAAAAATTATCGGCCTGCATGTAATACATCTGTCCTTCTTTATCGGGCAATTGTCCGGTGCCGTAAGCAGTTGCTTCATTAACCATGTACGGCGGAATATATTCGGTATAACCTGCTGCCGTATTGTAATCAAGAAAATAACTGATGAGTGCACGTTGCAGTTTAGCTCCTTTTCCTTTGTATACAGGAAAACCTCTGCCGGTAATCTTTACACCTAATTCAAAGTTGACGATATCGTATTGCTCAATTAATTCCCAGTGCGGTTTTGCATTGGCAGGTAATACAGGTTCATCGCCGCTTTCTTTTACATTCACATTATCGTCTGCTGTTTTACCAACAGGTACTAATGTAGATGGCAGATTGGGCAAACGCACCAGTAACTCATTCACCTGCTGTTCCAATGTGCTTAACTGATCAGCAATGTTTTTCGACGATTCTTTATACTGTGCCACCTCTGCTTTCTTTGCTTCGGCTTCTTCTTTTTGTCCTTTACCCATCAGCATCCCGATTTCTTTCGATGCTGCATTTACTTTCGCTGCCAGCTCATCATTTTCCAGCTGTGTTTTCCTGCGTTGCTCATCCAGTTCAATAATCTGGTCAACGAGGTTTACATCAGCAAAATGTTTTACGGCCAGTCGTTCTTTCACCAAATCCCTGTTCTGGCGAATAAATGCCAATTGTAACATAACTCTAAAATTTGCGCAAAGATAAGCGTAAGTACGAAGTTAGAAGTACGAGGTACGAAAGCCCCTGAGTCCTGAGTAGTCCTGAGCGATAGTCGAAGGACGGTCAAGCCCATCGAGCGGAGTCGAGATGGGCGTTCATTAGATTTTGTTTTTTATTCTGAGGCTTGTGTATCTGCATCCAGCGGTCAACAAAGGTGATTGGTCCAAAACCAAACTGTGCATACAATCCATGTGCATCTCTGGTGGCCAGCATAAAGCAACGAATCCCCTGTACATCATCATGCGCCATGATCTCTTCCATCAGCCATTTGCTTAAACCCTGTCCACGATACGCTTCATCAATAAACACATCGGCCAGGTAAGCAAAGGTTGCTTTATCAGTGATCACTCTTGCAAAACCGATTTGCCGCCCTAAATGAAATACACAAACGCTTAATGGATAATCACCTTCTTTCCTAAATCAACTAAAGTTCCTACTTCTGGAAAATTCTACAAAATTTAACCTTAAAAATTACCACTTTGTGGTATTGATTCGTCTATTCTAAAAATGTATTTTGGAAGAATAAAGTATATGCAACTTTATTTTTATCAAAAAAAGGATTATAAAACCATGAAAATGCTTTTACTAAAAAAAATAATTTTTGGATGTCTTTTTGCCTTATTCCATAATCTTTCGTTTTCACAGGAAAATACAATTCAATTTCAACTTCAAATCCCCTTTCAATTGGATAGGCAAGAAGCAGAAATATCATATTCTTGGGGAACAGAAACACAAAAAAAAACAGCTATTAACTTTGGTTTAGATGGCTTAATAAAATTTAATCAGAAACGATTGGGCTTATATACAGGCTTTGGAATTTTTAGAAACAAGTTTAACATAAGTAGAGGCTACGACCATCAGGCTTTAAATCCAGGTAGAGATAGTTTGCCGATTGGCACAGAGACAAACAATTACATCTATTCTATTCTAAGATTTCCAATTGGTATAGAATACCAAATTCTTGAAAAAAAGCATTTCATGCTTAAAGTCGGAGCAGAATATTATCTAAATTTTTCCTTTCGACGAAAATATAACGGCGCTATCCCTTATCAAGGAGCAAACACGGTATATAATGGCTTTACCAATTTTGGAAATTCATTTAATATTTTCTTCACGCTGTCAAATCCATCCTCAAAAACAGATATTGGAATCGAACCTTTTGTACGCATTTATAACAGGTACAATAAAGACAGATTTTTTAACGAGAAAGAAAATGAAAGTATAACACGAAATTTTGATGCTATTGGTATAAGTTTCAAATATTCAATTAACCATTAAACTTAAAATATGAAATTCATCTTTACACTATTAGGCTTTATTGCAATTTTACACGTCTCAATTGCTCAAGTTACAATTAATAGGTATTCCTCAAGTCAAATCTCTACACAAGGAATTATCGGTAAAAAATCATTGGATAAAGAAATCATAATTAATGAAATTGACGTTGATGCCATTTTCAAGAAATGGGAAAAATGGGGCGGCCTAAATTTGCAGAACCCATCGAATGTGATATCTCTCCATTAGAGAGTGGTCTTTGGGAAACAATTGATAACTTTCGTGTAAGCAGATTGAAAATTACAGCTAAAAAAGCAAGAACAATTACGATCTATTTTGATGTATTAAATCTCTCAGTAAATGCCAAGTTATATATTTATAACGCTGAAGGAACTGTAATTGCAGGCCCAATTACAAACAAAGAAAATATTCAAAAAGCTAATTTATGGGGTTCTAACACTTTTAAAAGCTCGTCTGTAATTATTGAATTGATAACTCCCATATCAGAAGAAAAATTAAACAAACTACATATCAAGCAAGTTTTATATGGCATTAATCCCAGTATTAAATCTTCAAAACCAAATTTAGATTCTATTACTGGTCCAGGGTTTGGCTTATCTAGTTCTTGTAATATTAATGTTGCTTGTGTTACAGGATGGGAACAAGAACGACAAGCTATTGCACAAGTTGTACATAGTAATGGAGATTGGTGTTCCGCATCATTAGTTATGAATACTTGCAATACAAATGTTCCATATATTTTAACAGCAAATCATTGTATATTAGATGGGAATGACAATTTAATTAATACTAACAATTCGACTTTTGAATTTTTATGGTTTAGTTCAACTTGCACGCCCACAACAAATACTTCATCAACAATATTATTTAATGGCGCTTCAATTCAAGCAAGATGGGAGCAAACAGATTTTGCATTATTAAAACTAAATCAAACTATTCCACAAAATTCTAATTTAACCTTTCTTGGTTGGTCTCGCTCAAATAATCCCCCAAATAGTTCAGTAGGCATACACCACCCGATGGGCGATATAATGAAAATAAGTGTTGAAAATAACTTGGCATCAGTTGGAAGTGTTAGAAACTTTCCCAACACAGCATGGCGAGTTGTATGGGATCAAGGGACCGTAGAAGGCGGATCATCCGGATCTCCATTATTTGACATTAACAACCATAAAGTAATTGGACAGCTTTTTTCAAATACACAACCTACAACCCAACCTTGCAATCAGGCAATAGGCGGGTCAAATTATGGTCGATTTGATGTTTCCTGGGAAGGGGGTGGAACTCCATCTACAAGGTTAAGAGATTGGCTTGATCCAGAAAATACAAATGCAATGACTACTAATACGACAAGCGTTGCTAATCTTCCTAATTCACTTACCCCCACAGGAAGTATTATTGGGTATTATACTGTCAACGGAGGTACCACTCAATACTCAATAACCAACGACACTTACCAAAATTTGTATGTACCACGTAATTCATGGGTTTCAATTGTTTTTAGCATTTCGACTCAAACATTTCCTATTAATCAATGGTCATTCGAAAATAACACATCAAACGGCCTAAATTTCACAGCTTACTTCATGTCCTCTCCTTATGGCTATGGAAGCGTTATTAAAAACATTTATTTAAATGCAGGTACCAACTGCGGTACTATTCATAAAACATATACTTTCAATGTGGTGTCAATTGGAGGATTTGGAAGAATAGCTATTACCCCAAATCCAACAAAAAATATTATAAAAGTGACAATTTTTAAAGAAGCTAACAAGCCGCTTGATATAAATACTAAAAAAGATAACGAGATTAAAGTCGTAGGTAAAACAAATTTTACATTATTTGATATTAATACTAATCAGGTAATTAAAAAATGGACCTTTAATGAATCAGTTATGACGACCTATACTTTGAATATTAAAGACATTAAAGCAGGAATATATATATTAGCGTCTGAAAGAAACGGAGAAACTTCAACAACCAAAGTAATTATTCAATAAAAGAATTAAAAAGCAGGCCAGTAAACTGGCTTGCTTTTTAATTGAAAACCAAACTGTGTTGATAAAACTCATGAATTTATCAAATTGGACTTCGCCATGTCATCAATTTAAATGACCTTGATTTGTAAGGTCTACTAGTCGTTTTTAAAGTGATGCAGATCTTAAGGAATAAGATCAACTTAAATATTTCGCTACAATCGGTAACCTTCTTCCCACACCAAATGCTTTCGGGCTTACACGAATAATGGGACAAAACTGGTTACGTTTGTATTCGTTTACGTTTACCATTTTCAATACACGATCAACCAACGCTGCATCGTAACCCAATGCTTTAATTTCTTTCGGTCCCTGACGGCGTTCGATGTATTGATACAACACTTTGTCGAGTATCGAGTAGTCCGGTAACGAATCAGAATCTTTTTGTCCGGGTCTTAATTCTGCACTCGGTGGTTTGGTAATGATGTTATCCGGAATGATTTCTTCGTTGCGGTTAATGTACTTCGCCAGTTCGTACACCTGCAGTTTGTAACAATCGCCCAGCACACCTAACCCACCGGCCATATCGCCATACAACGTTCCGTAACCAGTTGCCAGCTCACTTTTGTTGGAGGTGTTGAGTAAGATGTAACCAAACTTATTGGCAATGGCCATCAACAGATTTCCCCTGCTGCGGCTTTGTATATTTTCTTCAGCCAATGAAAAAGGTAGATCGTTGAAGATCGGCTTCAGCTCGGTTAAGAAACTGTCGTAAATATTTTTGATGGGAACAATGTCATATGGGTTGCCTAAATTCTTACTCAACTGTTCAGCATCACTTACACTATGCTCCGTTGAATAATGCGATGGCATTAAAATGGCACGCACATTTTCTTTACCCAAAGCAGTACATGCTAATGTTAATGTAACTGCACTGTCGATACCACCACTGCTGCCGAGGATGGCTTTGGTAAAACCCATTTTACGGAAGTAATCACGTATGCCGAGGATGATGGCATCGTGTATTTCTTTTATGCTGAGGGTTTCAGCCAGATGCAAAGGATTCAATTCTTCGTTGGGAACAGCTTCTGCTGTTGCCTGCACCGGTTGTACATATGTTCCATCATCTTTCAGCTCTACAGCTACCAACGCTTCTTCAAACAACGGCAAATGTGCAATCATGTTGGCATGTTTATCAAAGACGAGTGAACCGCCATCAAACACAATTTCTGTTTGGCTACCTACGCTGTTGCAATACAGCATCGGCAATTTGTATTTCTGTACGTTCAGTTTTACAATCGCCTTACGGTCTTCCACATGCGTGTAATCAAATGGCGATGCAGACATGTTCAGCATCAAATCCGGCGAAAATTTCATCAGCTCATCCATCGGGCAAATGCGGTACAAAGGATTATCGCCCAGGTTCCAGATATCTTCACAAACAGTAATGGCTAATTTCTTTCCTTTAAATTCTACAATGTTCCAGTCGTATGCGGGTTCAAAATAGCGGTACTCATCAAACACATCATAATTAGGCAAGCAGGTTTTGTGCACTACGGCTTTTATTTGCTGTTCGTATAAAAAGAATGCTGCGTTGTGCAAATCCTTTCCTTCAAGTTGTTTATTACGATCGGGAGCACCAACCAGCACAGCAATACCATCCGCATGTTGTTTGATCTCGTCAATAGCTTGATACGACTTCTCAATAAAATCGTTGAACTCCAGGAAATCACGAGGTGCATAGCCACAAACCGACAGTTCGCTGAACAGGATGAGATCGCCACCCTGCCGCTTGGCTTCTTCAATAGCGGTAATTATTTTTTGTGTATTACTTTCGAAATTGCCGATGTGATAATTTTGCTGCGCTAAGAAAATCTTCATTCCACAAATTTCAGGAATTTGCATTTCATTTAGCAGGCTTCTTTTAACCGGAGCTCAACAACAAACCCAACAATATTCCGTTAGGGAACATGATGAAATAACTATAAAAACAGGACTTTTAGAGAAAGAATCTTGGATTCTGTTTTTATGGTTATACTATGTGGCAAAAGAAAAATAAAATGAACACATGAAAAAATTACTGCCCATTCTCCTGCTCATTGGCATTGCTGCCTGCAACAGCGGCAACAATGCACCCGATGTTTCGCATATTAAAGTCGATTTAAAAACCCAGCGGTTTGAACAGGATTTTTTTGCCATCGACAGCAATAATACAAAAGCCGGTCTTTTTCAACTGGAGCAGAAGTACCCTGTTTTTCTTCCCTTGTTTGTAAATCATGTGCTGGGGCTTGGACCGGTAAACGATACCAACGAACTGGCATTTGAAGGAAGCAAACGCTTTCTCAATCTTAACCAGATTGTGTACAAAGAGTCGCAGAAGTTATTTAAAGATTTCAGTGGTACTGCAAAAGAACTGGAGAATGGTTTCCGCTATGTGAAACATTATTTCCCCGATTACAAAGTGCCGACGATTATTACCACCGTTGGACCAATGGATGCATTGGCACCGATGAGTAATAATGAACCAAGCCCGAATTACATGGGTGAAAATTTCCTGGCTGTCAGCCTGCAATTTTACCTTGGCAAAGATTTCAGCATTTATAACGATCCCGGTTACATCAGCAGTGTTGCTCCGCAATACAGAAGCGCCCGTTTCAGCAAAGAATATATTGCAGGCGATGTATTTAAACTGGTAATTGATGATTTGTTTCCCGACAGCAGCAGCCGATACCCATTAATCGAACGCTTTATTGAAAAAGGAAAACGCTTGTACTTGTTGCAACAGTTTTTGCCAAACAGTAACGACACATTGCTGATTGGTTACACCGGTAAGCAACTCAAATGGTGTAAAGAAAACGAACGCAGTATGTATAACTTTTTTATACAGCAAAACCTCTTGTTCGAAATTGATCCGGCGTTAACGCAAAACTTTACAACCGACGGACCAACCACACAGGGAATGCCTGAGCAAAGTCCGGGAAATATTGGCGCCTTCCTCGGTTGGGAAATTGTAAAAGCATACATGCAAAAAAAGCCATCTGTTACTGTTGCGCAACTCATGCGCACATCCAACAAAAACATTTTTAACGAAGCTGATTACAAACCGCATTAAGCCATTTGCGGCGGCCTGCCCATTAGTTTCATCATTCTGAAATGCGATGCAATGGCTGCCCGCATTGTTTTAATGGAATGATAGGGCAATTTATATTCGGCGCATTTTGCCTTAACTATTTTACTGATAGCGGGATAATGAATGTGACTGATACGGGGAAACAAATGATGCTCCACCTGGTAATTCAACCCTCCTGCAAACCAGGAAAGAATTTGATTGCGTGGCGCAAAATTAGAGGTGGTTTTTATCTGGTGTACAGCCCATTCATTTTCGATGAGCAATGGTTCATTCGGTCCCGCATATTCAAACTCCGTTTCTTCTACCACATGCGCTAACTGAAAGACAATCGCCAACACAAAACCAAGCACTACTTCCATTACCAGGTAACCAACAAGCCAGGGAGCAAAACCAAGTACCCAAATAGGTAAAGCAATATAAAAGAAAGCATATAATACTTTACTTACCCAAAAAACTACATGATCCTTTACATGCATTTTCTGCATGGGTGTACTGTTTACTTTCTTTTTAAAGTATTTATCAAAATCAAGATAAGCAGCCCATGCTAATGATGAGATGGCATATAAAAAAACCACATAAATATGCTGATACTTATGAGCAGGTTTCCATTTTTGTGTCTGGCATTGACGCATTAACGGACTGCGTGCAATATCATCATCCACACCATCTACATTGGTGTAGGTATGATGGATGATGTTATGTTTAAACTTCCAGATAAAAGAGTTGCCGCCCAACGCATTAATGGTATAACCCAAAAGATTGTTCACCCATTTTTTGCTGCTGTAACTGCCATGGTTTGCATCGTGCATTACATTGAAACCAATACTGGCAAATACAAAACCCAGTATGGCGCATAAACCAATGGCCAGCCATGCAGGCATTGAAACAGTTAAAAGTAAAATGTAAATGAGAATTGCCGATGGAATAAGTACAATTGTTTTCAGGTACAGTTTGAAATTGCCTGTTTTTCGAATGGATGCCTGGGCAAAATAATGTTCTACTGATTGCTTAAGATCTGCAAAGAAAACTGCATTGGAGTTATTAAACGAGACTTTGGCCACTTTATTAAATACTACCCTTTTAAATCAGAACGAATACGGTAGTGCGTGAAGATAGCCTTTATTGCTGAGCTATCCCGTTTTGTGGAACGATAATAACAAAGCTTTACGTTGTTAATTAACTTTAAAAGGAGCAATCATTTCAAACATGGGAATACGAACGATAAACTGCTTTTTGGTGTGGAGGTTTTCCATGGTATAACTGCCTTCCATTTTACCCATTTCGGTTTTTAGGTTGCAGCCGCTAACATACTGGTATTGATCTCCGGGTAATATAACAGGCTGTACACCCACCACTCCTTCGCCATCAATCTCTTTGTACGATCCGTTACTATCGAAAATGTTCCAATGACGTTGCAATAATTTGACAGGAAATGTGTTGTTGTTTTCAATGGTAATGCGGTATGCAAACATAAATTCAGAGGCTACCGGGTTGCTGTAATCCGGCTGATAGTATGTTTCCACACTTACTTTTACACCTTCTGAAATCTGAAAAACCATTTTTTATTTTGTTATAAAAATAATCGAATTTTAAACAACTCGGATCATTCACGTAAAGAAGGTTTTAAAAACACTTATTGTATATGCCTAAAACAACGCATAAATATTCAAACGGAGAAGTAACAATTGTATGGAAACCCGACACCTGTATTCACTCCACCCTTTGCTGGAAAGGGTTAAACGAAGTATTTAATCCGGGTAAACGACCATGGATTGAACCAACAGGCGCAACCACCGACCGTATTATTGAACAGGTGCGTAAATGCCCCAGTGGCGCCTTAAGTTATTTTATGAATAATGCGGAAGAAACCGACAAAGCAATTCTTGCAGAAGAAGCAAGCATTGTGCAAATAGAAGTGACGCCGAACGGACCGTATGTTATAAAAACCAGCTGCAGTATACAACACAGCGATGGACGTACAGAAATTAAAACCGGTACTACCGCTTTATGCCGTTGCGGTGCATCGCAAAACAAACCTTTTTGCGACGGACATCACCGTAAAAATGGATTTGAAGGTTAAAGGAACTACTTAAACCAATATTCACCAATATTGGTTTTACCTAACAGCCAGATAACCGACATACCGGCTACAACCACAGAAGAGATCACCATGAGAATCACCGCTCTCTTCTTTTTCTTTTTACGGCTGTTGGAACCCGAACTTTCGTAAAACAAGTAACAACTCCAGAGGAGCATACCGAAGGAGAAAAAGAAAAAGAACTTAAACAATTCCAGTCTTGCAGTATAGGCGCCAAGAAGAATAATTGAACTCACGGGTCTGTTGGTTTTTTAGAACGTTTGAATGATGGTAAAGATAATTAAATACCAAACGGGCTAACCCGCTTTTTTTGTTTTACTGTAGCCGTTCTTTAGCAGAAACTGCAGCACTTTTTCACGATGATCGCCCTGCACAATAATCTCTCCGTCTTTGACTGATCCACCTGTTCCGCATTGGTTCTTTAATTGTTTGCCCAGTTTTTCGGCATCTTCATCGGTACCAACAAAACCATCTACCAATGTTACCGTTTTACCTGCACGGTGCTTGGTTTCTAATTTCACCCGCAGGTTTTGCTGTACCGGTGGCAACGTTTCCTGTTCTTCACGCTCTTCATCGTCAAAACGAAAATCAGGATCGGTACTAAACACGAAGCCTTTGTTGTCCGGTTTATTTTTTTTACTCATGGTATTAGTGTTTACGATGCAATCACTGCTTTTAAACTTAAATCTAAACTGCGTGCCTGGTGTATTAATGCACCCACGCTTACAAAATCAACACCGGTTGCTGCAAATGTTTCAATGTTGCTGAGGTTGATGCCGCCACTTGCTTCTGTTTCGGCCTGCTCACCAATTAATGCAACTGCTTCTTTAATTAATTCGGGTGTAAAATTATCGAGCATAATCCGGTTTGCTTTTCCTGTTGCCAACACACGCTTTACATCTTCAATACTACGGGTTTCCACTTCAATTTTTAAACCGGGCTTTACTGTTTGCACATAGTGATAGGCCTTTTCAACTGCAGCCTCAATGCCGCCGCAATAATCGATATGATTATCCTTCAGCATAATCATATCGTACAATGCAAAACGATGATTATGACCACCGCCAATCGCCACTGCTTCTTTTTCCAGTAAACGGAAATTGGGCGTTGTTTTACGTGTATCAAGGATGCGTGTTTTATGGCCCTTCAGTTTATCGGCATACGTTCGGGTAAGTGTGGCAATGCCGCTCATGCGTTGCATACAGTTTAACACCAACCGTTCGCATTGTAAAATGGTATGTACAGATGCTTCTACTTCAAATGCAGTTTCACCGGGTTGCATGGTATCTCCATCCTGCTTAAAGGCATGAAATATGATATCGGGCTGACGGTAACGAAAAACCGCTTCAGCTACTTTCATACCGGCCAGTACGCCTGCTTCTTTAATTTTCAAAACAGCTTTCCCTTTTGCATCGGCCGATATGCAACTGAGTGTTGAATGATCGCCTTCGCCGATGTCTTCTTTTAATGCATAGGCAATCAGTTCCTGTAATAATTCATTGTAGTTGGCTACCATGCTGCAAAACTAAAGGAATACAGGTGAGCACTAAAATGTAAAAGGCCCGCTGTTCGAAAACAGGGGGCCTCTTCACGCTTGCTTTTCCTCTTATTTTTGTTCGAATTCTATTCCCTGAATTAAATTTTTATCGCCTTTGGTACGCATGTAAACAGTGGTGCGGTAGGTACCACCATTGGTTACCAATGTACCAATAATAAAGTTGGAAGAAGGATTGCTGCCCGAGTGTTGCAACTCAAAACTTTTTACTTTGTTGAGCGTAAAAAAATCTTTGATCACCAACTCTGCCTGCCCTTTACTGAAGGAGTTGCTTTTGCCCGGTAAACTCACATCAACCATACTGTCAAAATACTTCGACATTTTTTCAACGCTTCCTGTTTTAAGCGCTGCAACAATATCGTCTTTTTGAGTAAATGACAACAAAGCCACAACGGTTATTACAAACAGGATGTTAAGTAACAGGTAATTAGTTTTCATGTGTTTGATATTTGTGTTTAGCTACCTCGTATAAACGCTAAAAAATCGTGGCTTCTTTTATCTCCGTTCATTTTTAAACATAAGTACGAAAAACATGCCAAGTAAATATAGTAACAGACGGCAAATTACATGCCTGCGTTGCTTTGGCCTGTAATCGAATGATTTTGACCCAAATAAAGTAATTTTGGCGGTATGACAAAGAAAAAAGCAATCCTCGTAATAATGGACGGCTGGGGCCTGGGTCAGGTTTCGTCTGCCGATGCCATCCAAAATGCCAATGTGCCATTTGTTAGCAGCTTATACAGTCAGTACCCCAATACCACCCTTACCACCTGCGGCGAAGCAGTAGGGTTACCCGACGGTCAAATGGGTAACAGCGAAGTTGGTCATTTAAACCTTGGTGCCGGCCGTATTGTGTATCAGGAATTACAACGTATACATGTAGCTGTGCGCAGCGGCGAATTTGCAGCAAACAAAGTATTAAACAACAGCATCGATTATGCAATAAGCAATAAGAAGACATTGCACCTGATAGGCTTGGTAAGCGATGGTGGCGTACACTCGCATACCAGCCATTTAAAAGCTATTACTACTCTTTGTAAAGAGAAAGGATTCAGCAACGTATTGGTACATGCGTTTACCGATGGCCGTGATACCGACCCCAAAAGCGGATTAGGTTATTTAACCGATTTACAGCAACACCTCAACAATACTGTTGGTGCCATTGCAACTGTTACCGGCCGTTACTATGCAATGGACCGTGATAAACGTTGGGAGCGTGTAAAGCTTGCGTACGATGCATTGGTAAATGCAGTTGGCGAAAAAACAGATGATGTACTGAAAGCAGTTGAAACATCGTATGCCAATGAAATAACCGATGAGTTTTTGAAGCCGGTAATTAATACAAAAGTTGAAAACACAAAAATACAGGATGGTGATGCCGTGATCTGTTTCAACTTCCGTACCGATCGTTGCCGTGAAATAACGCAGGTGCTTACACAGCAGGATATGCCTGAGTTTGGTATGCAGCAATTAAACCTGCATTACACCACCATGACGGAGTACGATAAAACCTACAAGAACGTAAACGTTATTTTCGCTACAGATAATCTTACGAAAACATTGGGCGAAGTGTTGGAACAACACGGCCGTACACAAATACGTATTGCAGAAACAGAAAAGTATCCGCATGTAAGTTTCTTCTTCAGCGGCGGACGTGAAAAACCATTTGAAGGTGAAAAACGCATTATGATTCCTTCGCCCAAAGTAGCTACGTACGATCTGCAACCCGAAATGAGTGCAGTGGAAGTAACCGATGCCATTGTACCGGAAATACAGGATGAAACAGCTGATTTTATTTGTTTGAATTATGCCAATGCCGATATGGTTGGTCATACCGGTGTTTTCAGTGCAGCAGTTAAAGCTGTTGAAACAGTTGATGCCTGTGTGAAGCGTGTTGTAACTGCAGCATTGGATCATGGTTATACTGTTTTTCTTACAGCCGACCATGGCAATGCCGATTATCTTGTAAACGAAGATGGTACTCCCAACACGGCGCATACGCTAAATCCTGTTCCGTTATTTGTTATTGACCGTTCATGGAAAGGCACCGTAAAACCCGGTAAATTGGGAGATATTGCACCAACGATTTTAACCATGATGGGCTTACCCATTCCGGCTGAAATGACAGGTGAAGTACTGATCTCCTAACATGTATGTATTAAGAACCATAACTGCAGCTGTTTTATTTGTATGTATGCTTGTACCGGTTATAACTTCGGTTTACCTGCAACTAAAACAGCTGCATATACAACACGAAATGCTGGAGAAGATGGAGAAAACAGCACTCATCAGCATTCGTGTAAAAACCAACAGCATACAATGGGTAAAGCCCGGCAAAGAATGTATGATTGGTGCTGAAATGTTTGATGTAAAACATATACAGCAGGAAGATGATCAGCTGGTGTTGACCGGTTTGTACGATGTAAAAGAAAAAGAACTGAAAAGAATTGCAGCCAAACAGGCGCAGGAGCAATCCAGGCAATCGAGGTATGCCATCAAATTACTTTCGCTGGTTTTAATTACTCCCGAACACATAAGTGTTCAACCAATAATGGTTGAACAAAACAGGCGCTATCCTTTGTTCAATATAACTACTCACATCAATCCTTTCATTGGATTTATTACACCTCCCCCACGTTTTGATGCGTAATATTTTTTAGGAATGAATTACGTGCATGTTTTGTGCTGTTTATACCGGTACAGGCATGTGCATATCTGTGTTTACTGAATCAAAACAAAAGAATGAGAAAACTATTTATGGCTGCATTGGCCTGTTGGGTCATGCCTGTATTGTATGCGCAGGAAACTGTTGCAGACAGTGCATCAAAAGAATTATCAGAGCTGGTTATAAGTGCCAGTAAGTTTCCGGAAAAGAAATTAAATATTGCACAGCGGATTGATGTCATCAGTTCAAAATACATCAGCCGTGTTAATGCACAGAACACAGGCGATTTATTGATGAACACGGGTAATGTGTTTGTACAAAAAAGCCAGCAAGGCGGCAGCAGCCCGGTTATCCGTGGCTTTGAAGCAAGTCGTGTACTACTGGTGGTAGATGGTGTTCGGTTAAACAATCTCATCTATCGTTCGGGGCATTTGCAAAATGCAATTACGGTTGATCAGAACATGTTAAGCAGCATGGAAGTATTGTATGGACCAGCCTCCACTATTTATGGCAGCGATGCATTGGGTGGTGTGGTTCATTTTCGTACAAAAGCTCCGGAGCTTGCAGCAGATGGAAAAAATATGTTGGTAAAAGGCAATGGCTTTGCACGTTACAGTTCTGCCAACAACGAAAAAACAATTCATGCAGATGTAAATCTTGGCTGGAAAAAATTCGCCTGGTTACAATCGTATACCTACAGCGATTTTGGTGATGTGCGAATGGGCAAAAACTATCCTGAAAACTATCCAACATTCGGCAGAAGAGATTCGTTTATGACACGTATAAACGGTATTGATACAGTTGTAAAAAATCCTGATCCGCAAGTACAGAAATTCTCCGGCTACAAGCAATGGGACCTGTTACAGAAGTTGTTATTCAAGCAATCAAAAAATATATCACACGCCATCAACTTCCAGTATTCAAATACAACCAACGTTCCCCGTTACGATCGTTTACAGGATAAACGCAATGGCACTCTTCGTTTTGCCGAATGGTATTATGGACCGCAGGAACGTTTACTTACAGCTTATGAATTAAACATTACTAAAGCCGGCTGGTTCGATAATATTAATCTTAATGTAAACTACCAGGCAATTGAAGAAAGCCGTTACACACGTGACTACCGCCGTTACGACCGGTTAGATGGACGAGTAGAAAATTTACAGGTTGCAGGCTTTGTACTGGATACACGTAAAACATGGAACAGCCACGAGTTAACGCTTGGTGCCGATGGACAATTCAATACACTTACATCAACAGCATCGAGAGTGAATATTATTACGGGGGCTTCTTCTAAATTAGATACACGTTATCCGAATGGTGATAATACACAAACTAATGCAGGAATGTTTGCTCAGCATGTATTCAAATTCAAAAACAAAAAATGGGTACTGAATGATGGGCTTCGTCTACAAATAATCCGTTTGCATTCAACCATTGCCGATAATTCTTTTTTCAATTTACCCTTTACAGAAATCAACCAAAACAACACTACACTTACCGGTAACATCGGTTTGGTGTATTTACCTGTTGCCGGTTCTAAGTTGAGTCTAAATGCCGCCAGTGGTTTTCGAGCACCCAATGTAGATGACCTGGCAAAAATTTTCGAGTCGAGTACAGCTGCACGCCAAGTGGTTGTTCCAAATACTGATATAAAACCCGAACGTACGTATAACATTGATTTAGGCATCAGCCAAAACATTGGAAAAAACGTTCGTATTGAAGCAAGTACATTTTATACCTGGTTCCGCAATGCATTAGTAAAAACTCCATACCGTTTAAACGGACAAGATTCGATTGTATATAACGGTGTATTAAGTCAGGTGCTTGCCAACACCAATGCCAACAAAGCATACTTGTATGGTGTATCGGGTGCAGTTTATGCAACGGTTGCAAAATATATTACGTTCAGCAGCCAGATCAATTTCACCAAAGGACGTTTTGAAACAGATAATACAAAGAACTCTTTGGTATACGAAAAACAAGCAAACGGCTCGTATGCATTGGTGAGTAAAAAGGTTTCATCAAAACCACTCGATCATATTCCTCCTGTATTTGGAAAAACAAGCATCAGCTATCAAAAAGAAAATCTGTTTGCCGAAATTTTTGCTTTGTACAATGGCTGGAAAAAACTCGATCAATACAACGCCGATGGAGAAGACAATGCACAATACGCAACAAAAGATGGTATGCCGGGTTGGGTAACATTCAACCTGCGAACATCTTACAGCTTTAAGCCTGTTACTTTACAATTTGCAATTGAAAATATATTCGATCGCAACTATCGAAACTTCGCTTCGGGTTTTTCTGCACCGGGCCGAAACTTCATTTTAGCGGCAAGAGTAGCATTTTAAGGCTGCCTGAGCTTCCATTTCCCAACTGCTGCTTTCCTGCTTTTTTTGGCAGGAAAGCAGCAGTTTTTTCATAGAATTTGTCTAAATTGAGGGTTGCAAACCCATCTGTGAATGACTGAGGAAGCAATCTTACAGGGATGTCTTAAAAATCAACCGGCCGCACAGCAGGAGTTGTACAGTAAGTACAGCCCTAAAATGTTGGCTGTTTGTTATCGCTTTGCCCGTAACCGGGAAGATGCGGAAGACATGTTGCAAGAAGGTTTCATCAGGGTGTTTACACAAATTCATCAGTTTCAAAGCAAAGGTTCTTTTGAAGGTTGGATCAGGCGCATTATTGTACACACCTGCATTAATCATCTTAAAAAGCACAAGAAGTTTAATGACAGTGTGGACATTTCCCAAGCTCATACATTACAAGTAAGGGAAGATAGTGTTCCTTCAATTATCCAGGCCAAGCAGGTAGTAGAATGTATTCGTATGCTGCCGATTGGTTACCGAACGGTATTAAACCTTTTTGCGATTGACGGTTACACGCATCGTGAAATTGCACAAATGCTGGATATTGAAGAAAGCACCAGCCGTTCGCAATACACAAGAGCCAAAGCCATGCTGGAGCAGATTTTAGTTCAAAAGAAAATTATTATCCGGCCACAGAGACAGGATGAATGGGTTGCAGCAGCCCATGCTCGGTTTTAAGATCCGTACAACCAAACCAAAAACTGATTATGGAGCGCTTTATGTATCGGGACGAATCATTTGAAGGAATGTTAAAGGAAAAGGCTGATGAGTATCGTATGTACCCATCCCAACAAACGTGGGAAAACATACAGAAACAAATCAAGCGCCGTAACCGTACATTTAATTTTAAATCTTTTGGTTTAAGCACCCTTCTTCTTCTTGGTTTTGCAATTAACGCCGGCGATGATGAACTGACAAACAGCGAACGCAACTCTTCTTCCTTATTACAACAGCCTTTTACAAATACCGACGAAAATGATGTTGCACGAACAACAGAAGCTCCTGTTGTTTCTATTCATACAAGCATTCAAAAAAAGTCCGTTGCTGAAACAACCGCTGAAGCCGGTGAGGTTGATCAAATAATTTCGACTGAGCCTTCTGTTGCAGAAGAAACAATTGCAGTTACCTCCGCTGAACAAACTGCAGCATCAGCAGCAGATGAATCAACAGCAATTCCTTTGGCCATCGAAAAAGTTTCGGCAGACAGCAGGCTGATGTCGGTTGATCCTGCACAACGTTTTGTACCAACGAAAGCAATTGTTTCTTCGGAAGCATCCATTGCACCTGCTGCTGTTGAAGAACAGTCGCAGAGTACAGTTACAGAGCCTTCCGCAGCTGTACTTACAGATGCTGAGTTGAACTATGAAGTAAACGTACCTGTTATTTATAAACAACCGCTCAGGAAACAAATTCAGTTTTATTTTACATCCGGCGCAAGCTATCGGGTGTTGTATAACGATAAGCAATTAACTTTTGGTAATCTGCAGAACCTGGATCCGGAAAATGTAGCACGGCATAAACCTTCTATTGGTTTTGAAGCCGGTACTGCTATTTTATTCCCCATGTCTGAATCAGTTAAATTCCGTACCGGTGTGCAACTCAACTATACACGATACAATGTGGAAGTGTTTAGATCTACTCCACAGGTTGCGACTATCTCTTTTGCAACATCGGGTGTTGTACAACGCATTTCTGCTTTACGAACCGATTCAGGCCGTTTGAGTATTGTAAAAAATGAAACCCTTCAATTTTCAATACCCGTTGGTTTAGAATTTAAGCTGGCAGGTAAGCGTAAAGTACAGTGGAACATGGCTGCGAATATTCAGCCTACTTATCTAATATCAGCTTCCGGTTACTTTCTTACCAACGACCTGAAAAAATATGTAAAGGCTCCGGACCTGTTAAGCAATCTTAATTTAAACAGCGCCTTGGAAACATTTATCCGTTGGGATATGAAAGATTTACAACTGCAGGCAGGGCCACAACTTCGCTACCAGTTATTTTCCAATACACGAGGCGACTACCCGATCAAAGAACATCTGGTTGACTACGGATTCCGCATCGGCCTTGTTAAAACGCTCAGGTAATACAGGGAACTTTAAGGGCTCCACACATCACACAGTAGTTTTCAATATTTTTACAGCATGAACCGCTTATTACTCATTGCTGTAAGTTTAGCTGCATTGTTACTTTTGAGCCATTGCAAAAACAAGCCAAAAGAACCCAAAGATTATATTGATGTTTCGTCTTACCTGAAAGGACAATTAAAATACATTGATACAGTTCCGTTTGCTTTTTTAAAAGTAGTACAACAAGACAGTGTTTACACCGATTCCCAGTTTATAACCAAAGAACAGGTGAAAGCTATTTTACAACCGTTTCTGGTAAAAGAAATTGAAAAGAAGAATTTTGAAGAGAACTTCAAGGAAGTATCGTTTGTTGATGCAACAATAGAAACGCTCACCATTAACTATGAAGCCATCGATGATGAAACACCGGTTACACGGGTTGATATTTATGTAAACCCCGAAAAAGAAACCATCAGCCAATTATACCTGGTGCGGCACGAAGAAAAAGGCGATTCGTCTATTGTACAGCAGCTGTTATGGAAACATAATAAAAGCCTTGTGCTTATTACCTCAACAGCAAAGAAAAACCAGCCCGAGAAAATTATTACCGAAAAAGTGATTTGGGACGAGCGTGAAGAAAATTAATTATGACCGAAGCTGAATTAAAAAAAGTATTGCCGGGCATCCCAACTCAACCCGGTATTTATAAGTATTACGATGCAGATAAGAAATTGCTGTATGTAGGAAAAGCGAAAAACCTGCGTAAGCGTGTTTCATCGTATTTTACAAAAACACTACAGTCGTATAAAACACAAGAGCTTGTTCGTCGCATTCGCAGTATTGAGTTTACAGTTGTAAATTCAGAACAGGATGCCTTCTTTCTGGAAAATTCGCTCATCAAACAATTTCAGCCCGTTTTTAATATTGATCTGAAGGACGATAAGAGTTATCCCTTTATCGTTATTAAAAATGAAGCATTTCCACGAGTGTTTCTTACAAGAAGAAAAATACTGGATGGCTCTACTTATTTAGGACCCTTTACATCGGTTGCCAAAGTTAGAGATCTGATTGATTTTATCCGTCAGCATCTACCTATCAGAAATTGTAAATTAAATCTTGCAGAAGCACAGCTGAAAAAAGGCAAATACAAAGTTTGTCTCGAATATCATTTAGGTAATTGCAAAGGCCCCTGCGAAGGCTTACAAACCGAGGCAGATTATCGTGAAAACCTGGAGCAGGTAAAGAATATTTTAAAAGGAAATCTTTCGCCTGTTATTCGCCATTTAAAAGAAGAAATGAAGCAGTTTGCTGCAGATCTGAATTTTGAAAAAGCAGAAATCAATCGTAAGAAAATTGAACACCTGGAAAATTACCGGGCGACCTCTACAGTGGTGAATCCAAAGCTGGGCGATGCAGATGTAATTTCTTTGGTTATTCACGAAGAAAAAGCGTTTCTTAATTATATGATGGTGCAGAACGGCAGCATTATACAAACAGAAAATTTACAGTTAGAAAGCAGGCTTGGTGAAAACGAAAAAGAAATTCTTGAGTTTGCGGTAAGTTATATACGCAACAGGTTCGAAAGTTTTTCACCCGAACTGATTGTACCGGTTGAAATTGAACTGTTAGATGAACAACTGAAAATAACTGTACCAAAGGCAGGCGAAAAGAAAAAACTGCTCGACCTGTCGCAAAAGAATGCCGCCATATTTTTTGAAGAATATAAACGGAAAAAAGCGCTGCAGCTGACCGATAAAAAGAACGAAAATAATTTACGCATCGTTCAACTGTTGCAAAAAGACCTTCATTTGCCCCAACTACCCTTGCACATCGAGTGTTTCGATAACTCGAACTTCCAGGGATCATACCCTGTTTCTGCAATGGTTTGTTTTAAGAACGGAGAACCCAGCAAAAAAGATTATCGCAAGTTCAATATTAAAACGGTGCAAGGTATTAACGACTTTGCATCGATGAAAGAGGTAGTTATGCGTCGTTATAAACGCTTAACAGAAGAAGGTGCTTCATTACCGCAACTGGTGATTATTGATGGAGGAAAGGGACAATTGTCTTCAGCCATGGAAAGTATCAGAGAGTTGCATTTAGAAAATAAAATGACAGTGGTGGGGCTTGCTAAAAATGTAGAAGAGATCTTTTTTACAGGTGATCAGCAATCGTTGAAACTGGATTATAACAGCGAAAGTCTCCGTTTGATCAGAACTATACGGGATGAAGTACATCGATTCGGTATCACATTTCACAGGGAGAAACGAAGTAAAGGAACGTTTAAAACCGAACTCGACAGTATTAAAGGCGTGGGTGAAGCAACTGTTGAATTACTGCTGAAAGAATTTAAATCGGTAAATAATATTCGTACAGCTGCCTTCGAAGATCTTGTTCAACTGATTGGAAAAAGTAAAGCACTCGTGGTAAAAAAAGCACTGAAAGAAACAAATTAACTTGAGGCATTGATTAAAAAAAAATGGGGCCAGGATAGAAATCCAGCCCCGTCTTTAAAATCCAATATCCTATGAAAAACCGAGGTAAAGATACACACAGATGAGAGAAATGCAATACCCGAAAGCGGGTATTTTTAAACAATTCCCGTATTTTTTCGATGCTCAGATTATTGTTTTTTCAATATAAACTATTGGCAATCAGTATTCGCCTCCTTTAAGCCATAAAAAAAGCCGTCCTAAGAATGGACGGCTTTTGCATTCGAAAATATTTTTAGTACGACCAGAGATCCTGTTCGTAGTTGAAGATTTTTTCTTTGATATTTTCACCTTCAAGTAAACGAAGAATCGGGTCTTTGATATAATCTTTCAAACGACGGTCGTATGGGTTATCCATTGTAGACTTGGTAATATAGCTGCTGAACATGCGGTTCTCAAACAACTCTTCCCATGTCATACGAGCACCAAAGTTTTTACCGTTAAACGCTTCGTAGCGAGAAAGAACGCCACGGGCATCAGGATAATACACCCAGAACATCGGAAACATACCAACGAATATATTTTGAGAAGTATATACCGGTTTTACTGGACAAATACCCAAAATCCGAACAAACATGCGTGATGACTCTTTGTCAAACACCCACTCTTCTTTGATACGAAACTGATAAATGCTGTCTGGGTCAAACTCACGACTTCTAACCTCGTAACGTTCAATATTACCCTGCATATCATAAACAGGAACAGTATCTACACCGCCAGCAAAAGACTCCATTACTTTTGACGGTGTTAACGGTGTAGTAAAGCGATCGTCATCAGGACTAAACGCTGTAATCTCTCTGTCTTTGATTGCTTTCAAAAGAATTGCAATAAACCGCTGGTTTCCGTTATCCTCATCTGCCGAATAACGGAAAGGCAGATTCATTTTTTCACGTGTATCGAGTTCTCTCCAAACACGCTGACGATACACTGCATCATCCTCACGAATGTGTTCATATGCTAAAGGCTGGCGATCCTTGATCAAATTACGCTCAATTGATGCATCATTTCTTAATGATGGAATAACTGTATCTAAGGAGTTGTTACCAGATTTTGGAACAACAACAATTGGAATATTGGCTTGTGGTTGATTTGTCGGTTGTTGTTGATTATTATTGCCATAACTCGATGTCTGTTGCTGATTGTTAGACGTGCCGTAATTCGATGACCCATAATTAGATGTAGGAGTCGTCGTCTTCCTTGTCGTCTTTTTACGTTGCTGAGCAGCAACATCACCTGAAGCTATCAGAAAAAGTGACAAAATACCAAAGCACAAGTTTTTCATTTTCATTGTACCGTTTTTTTAATAACGTGATTTTTAAAAAATAATATTCAACGGCTAATTATCTCAAGTTAAAAAACGGACCAGGTATTCTTCTACGTCCACCTGGACCAGAAACCTGAACCTCGTCAAATGTTACCGTTGTACCGGGCTTTGCTTTATTAATTAAGTCCTGAACTGCATCAAAACTATTTCCGTTGACTTGGCGGTATTGAGGTTCAGGAAACCCATTTCCTGTCAGGTATATAACATAGCTTGTAACGGTATATTCAACACCCTCAAAAACAAAATTCTCCAACTCGGCTCTCAATCCACGTTGTGCTTTAAACACATTTGATTGCATAACGCCTCCTTTACTGGCTCCGACCATTGCAACTGGATCTGGTACATTTTTAACACGAAATTCAAAACTGCTAGTTTTACCGTCAGCATTTACTGTAACTATAGCTTTCCCCGGTGAAGTAGGTTTCGCTATATAACGACCTGGAGCAATTTTGGTAGGCTGAGGCCCATTGTTAATGCTAACACTTACTTTTTCATCACCTACGTTACCACCGCTTACAGCGAGTTCGTTATCTAAACCAATGTATAATACTTTAACTTTCTCAGCACTTACAAACGCACCGGTTGCAGTACCTACAGTATAAGCAATTTCAGTTTCCTTCGATTGTGGGTTACCATCCTGATCGGTATAGTTCACCAATACTTTTACAGAGCCGCTTGTGCTGCCTACTTTAAATTTCTTTACAGCTAACCCTTTTTCGTTTAATGTAACAGGCGCACCTGCAATTGAAACGGTAGGAAGTTTTTGTTTACTGAAAGCTCCTAAACCAGCTGTAATTTCCATTTCCTGTCCGGGGAAGAGGTAGGTTGTACTTGCACCTACAATTGGCTCGTAGGTATCAAAGATTACCGCTACCTGTCCAACACGGTTATGGAATTCGTTTACAATTCTGTTTTCAGTCGTCTTAACATCGTTCTGGAATTTACTGAGCATAGTTAAGGCAGCTACAGTAGGTGTCATATGGAAGTACGAAGACGCCCATGTTACATTACCCAATTGACGGTTGTTTGACTTTGGAATTTCTGTGTTAATAGGTAGGTTGTTTGCAAACATCTTTCCTACTTCAGGATTAATCGCTAACATTTTAGCTTTATACTCCTCCAGTTTTTTGCGCAGTTTCTCACCTTCGCCCTGCTTATCCATTATACGGGTAGCAATATCAACATTATCTTCTTTAAATGTTGAGTTTGGATCAGCCGGATCGAATCCTGCTTCAACCTTCATTTTCAGTTTCAGCTTATCGATGTAGTCTGACATTTCTTTTGTCAGCTTTACAGCTTCTTCAGCTCTTGGCATCCACTCTGCCGCTTTCACAGCCGATGCAGGATCCTTTAATTTTACTTTAAACGATTCCATGATCGTTGTTGTTGAACGGTCAACAACACTATTGGTAGTAGTAAGACTATTATCGACAACTTTAAATGCATTGATGATCTCTGCTGATACGTTGAGTGCCAACAGTGCTGTCAGCACCAGGTACATCAGGTTGATCATCTTCTGCCGGGGCTCTTTAGGTAGTGCCATCTTTTTCGGATTTTGGTTTTAAATCAGGAATAAGTTTTGGTTCATCTGTTGATTCTTATTAACGGCCCTGCATTGCGTTGATCATGTTGCCATAGATGTTATTCAAGGTACCGAGGTTCTTCGCTAATGAACCAATTTGTTCTTGCGCTTTTTTCGCATCGTCTACGCTGCCCAACATTGCTTCAGAAGCTTGTGTAAGGTTGCCATAGAATTTATTCATCGCCTTAAGATGGTTGTTTGTATCCTGTAACTCCAATTCATAAATAGTATTTAATGAACCTAAGTTTTTCGTCATTACCTGTACTTGCTCGTGGTAAGCTTTTGTGCCTTCAGCAGCAAGGTTGAAAGAAGAAACGGTAGAAGCTGCCTGTTGGTATGCATCTTTCATGCTGCCCAATACTTTTGCTGCTTCTTTTGATGATGCGCTGAGTTCGCCAGTTGACGCAACCACATCGCTTACATCTTTAATACCACCAACTGTGTTGTTCAGTTTCTGGAAGTTTTCGCCAAGGCTTTTTAAACTCGCAGGTGTAATATCAGCTTCGTGTAACATTTTATCTAAAGAGGCAAGAGCAGGAGTGCCTGCTTTACCGGCAGCCGGTGCATGATCATCATGCAAACCATAACCCTGTGTTGCCAGGTATGCATATACAACGAAGATACCTGCCTCGGTTAAAAGTCCTACTGTAAGCATCAGATCAGCAAAAGAAAGGTGAAGGATTTTTGCCCATGCTCCGAAGATTACTACGGCTGCACCTGCTGATACAATGATGTTTGTGATTTTTTCGGTTGATCTAGAAACTGCCATAAAAGTTGGTTTTAAGAAGGTAAATGATGGTTTAAGATTAGCTCAAAAAGCAACGCTTTTGTTCTAAAAAATAAATATTGGGTTTAAAAAATTAAGTGCTGTTTAGAATTAACGCTTGCGCATCATTGGAGGCAGGTTAATTACACAACGGAACCCGATGTATGATTTTGCTGTATCCTGATACTCGTAATTACGTGTGCTTGTTTGCAGGAAATAACCTACGCTTTGCCAGCTACCGCCACGTACCACTTTACGTTTCATACGGGGAGGATCGCTATCCTTGGCATTGTAACGGATATCGGGGTTCATGTCATGTGCGAAGTTGTAACCTCCTTCGTAATACAAAGAACCGGTCCACTCTGCTACGTTACCTGCCATGTTATATAAACCAAAATCGTTTGGCCAGTAAGCATCGGCACGTACTGTATAAAAGCCTCCATCTTCTGGATAATTACCACGGCCCGGTTTGAAGTTGGCCATTAAACATCCTTTACGGTTACGTAAGTAATAGTTACCCCAAGGGAACATTGACTGAGAACGACCTCCACGGGCAGCATATTCCCACTCTGCTTCAGAAGGTAATCGATAGCTCGATTCTGTGGCGTAGCCTTTTGCATCGTTATAACTGTTTAAATAGCGTGAGCGCCAGTTACAGAAAGCGGTTGCCTGCTTCCAGGTTACGCCAACAACAGGATAGTTTGCAAATGCAGGATGAGCAAAATAACGCTGGCTCATAGGTTCGTTGTAACTGTAAGAGAAGTCACGTACCCATACCAGTGTATCAGGATAAACCTTTACGGGGTTTTTGATAATAAATTTTGAACGGGGTTCGTTTGGTTTGCGGTAAGCAGCAGCTTTGTAGTCTACATACTCTTCCAGGTAAATTAACTTATCAGGGTCAATTTCCATTTTACCGAAGATGCGATCGTCTGGTGCCATCATCATCTGGCCGAGTTTCTCGTATACATTTTTTTCTTTCCAGATGCCCGCAGCTTTCTTTTTGTCGATGCTGTTGGTTTTAGGATCGATGTAGCCGAGAATTGTTGCCGCAATAGAATCTCTCACTTCAAACACAAACTGTTTGTATTCGCTGTTGGTAACCTCTGTTGCATCCATCCAAAATCCGCTGATAGATACCTGGCGGTTACGTGCGGTATAAGCATAGTTAATATCCTCATCGCTGGGTCCCATGTGGAACGTACCCTGTGGAATCATAACCATGCCGAGGTGTGTATTGTTGTTTTGCTTAGCGCCGTAAGCAGCTCCAACAAGTTGACCATTGCTTGCACCAGTTTTGGAGGAAGACTTCGATTTGCCGCAGCTGACTGCCAGTACGGATAGAGCGGCGATTGTTAGGCAACTTAACAGTTGGTTCTTCATTTGTTAAGAATTTAATTTTCTTGATTAAGGTATTGGACAAATTTAAGCACTCCTCGCAGGAGATCACCTTAAAATTCATCGCAATGCTAATAATTAATTTTTAATTATTCAAAATGTTTTTACGCATCAGAACGATAACGGGGAATTGATTTTTTTATTGTTTTATTATGATTTAGAACTTAAAAGTGCCCGTATTTCCTGCGTTTCAGCGGTTGGTTGTAAACAGGCATACTCCCGGCACAGGTAAAAAAGTGTTCGGCCATCGGATGTTTCCCTGTTAGATAATAGAGGGAAAGTACGATTACTTTCTGCGGAAGACTGCAGAATTACCTGTGGCCTGAAAAGCCTAAGTATTTCATCTCGCTTGGATTCATAGTCTTTACCTACCACCGCTAACTCAGCAAAACCCCTGTTCATCTTCAGTAATAAGGATGCCCAAACAGCAAACGAACCGGGATAACGGACCACCGCATCCTGTAAACCCAGCATCATTTTCGCACTTCGCTCCTTCCATTCGGGCAAATCGAAAAGGATGCCCAGCTGTACCAGGTTATCGGCCATAACACCATTACCCGACGGCACAGCCCCGTCGTACACTTCTTTTTTCCTTACCACAATATCGGCCTGCCCCTCCTCGGTAAAGAAGAAGTAGCCCGTTTCGCTTTCCGAAAAATGTTCAATTACATAGCTTGTAAGTTCTTTTGCGGTGTGGAGATAATCCTGGTTCGAGGTTATTTCCTGCAGTTGTAATAGGGCCCGTATCAGAAAAGCATAATCGTCTAAGAAAGCCGGAAATTTCTGCACTCCTTCCTTATATACATGCCACAAGCCTTTTTCTTTACGGAAGGTTTTAAGCAGGAAATCCATATTGGAAACGGCCTTGTGCCGGTACGCTTCGTTGCCAAGAGCTGCAAAAGCCGAGCTGTATGCAGCATTCATCAATGCATTCCAGCTGAGGATGATCTTATCGTCGAGTAACGGTCTGATTCTTTTTCCACGTTCGGCCAACAACTGTTGCTTACAGGCTTCAATCATTGTATTGAATGTATGCAACTCCAGTCCGTTTTCCGCACAAAACTGCTCAGCCGTAATTCGGGTGTGCGGAATATTCACTTCCTCCCAATTACCCTCTTCTTTTATATTGTAGAACCGGCAGAACAGATCTGCATGCTCTTGCAAAACTGAATCAACCTCGGTTTTACGCCATGTATAAAATTTACCTTCCACCCCTTCACTATCGGCATCTAAAGCCGAGTAAAAACCATTTTCCGGCGAGGTCATTTCCCGTTCTGTAAAGGCCAGCGTTTCTTCAATTACCTTTTTATACAGTGGATCTTTTGTTACCTGGTAGGCTTCACTTAAAACCGAAACCAATAATGCATTATCGTACAGCATTTTTTCGAAGTGCGGTACCAGCCATTCAGTATCGGTACTATAGCGTGCAAATCCACCACCAATATGATCGTACAAACCGCCTTCAATCATTTTTTGCAAACTGAGGCATGCCTGTTGCAATGCCTCATCATTACCTGAAAAATGATGATACTTCAATAAATAGCCAATGGTAAATGTTTGCGGAAACTTGGGTGCACGCCCAAATCCTCCCCACTCTTTATCAGCCGTTTTCAAAATGGCTTCAAACATCAGTTCATTATGCTTATCAGGAAACAGCTCTTCAGCAGGTAAATCAAATTGTAATACTTTTTGCGTGCCGAACGAGTTGGTGTTTTGCAAATGATGTAACAACTCGGCCGCCTGCTGTTCAATTTCATCTCTCCGTTCTTTAAATGCATTGGCCAAGCCATACAATACCTCTTTCCACGAACTGCGGTTGTAGGCACGAACAGGCGGAAAATAAGTACCTCCGTAAAAAGGTTTTAAATCGGGTGTAAGAAAAACATTCAGCGGCCAACCGCCACTACCCGTCATCGACTGCACCGCATCCATATAAATATGGTCCAGGTCGGGACGTTCTTCCCGGTCGATCTTGATGTTAATGAAATGCCGGTTCATGATTTCTGCTGTTGCCACATCTTCAAAACTTTCCCGCTCCATTACATGACACCAGTGGCAGGAAGAGTAACCGATGCTCACCAGAATTGGTTTGTCTTCTGCTTTTGCTTTTTGCAATGCCTCATCGCCCCAAGGGTACCAATCGACCGGGTTGTGTGCATGTTGCAATAAATAAGGGCTGTTTTCTTTCGAAAGCCTGTTGGTATGCTGCATAAGAATTTAAGCAATGTATGAATCAACAAAGCTCGCTTCTTTCCATAAAGAAAGTGTAGAATTATTTTGTGAGTTGTGCCAGAAAACGATCCAATGCAGAAACCATACTCGGCGCCTGCGGTTCGGGTGCTTTAATCTGTAATTGTAAACCGGCTTCTTCAACCGCTTTAAATGTATTTGCACCAAACGCACCAATGTATGTTCCGTTTTGTTTGTACTTCGGCAGGTTCTCGAATAAGCTTTTTACACCGCTTGGCGTAAAGAAACAAATAACATCAAACTCGCCTTCTGTTACCAGATCCTTTACATCGTTACTCACTGTTTTGTAAAGAATGGGGGTTGCAAATTCGCAGTTATGATTACGTAACCAGGTGGTTATTTCGTTATCGAGATTTTCGCTGCAGGGGTATAAAAACTTTTCGTTGCTTTTGTGTTTGTTTACTACATCAAACAAGCTCTTATTGGTACCATCAGCACCATAAAAAACTTTACGCTTACGGTACAGGATGAACTTTTGTAAATACAGCGCAACCGCTTCTGTAATACAGAAATACTTTGTTTCCTGCGAAACAGAAATACGCATCTCTTCGCAAATGCGGAAGAAGTGATCGATCGCATTACGGCTTGTAAAAACAACAGCCGAAAAAGCGGTGATATCTATCTTCTGTTTTCTGAAATCTTTAGCCGGGATTCCTTCAATACGTATAAATGGCTGAAACGCAAGTTCAACGTTGTACTTCCGGGCAAGTTCATAGTATGGAGACTTGTCGGATTCGGGCCTGGGCTGCGTAATGAGGATGCTTTTGATAGCTTTTTCTTTTTGTGGCTTCATACCGTTTTTTCCCATACGTACTTGGAAAATTTCTGCAAAGGTAAGTACAAATCTTTACAAAAATCCAAGCACCAACTTGTAGATAACCAGTAGCGGCGCCACTTCAAACGCCAGGAAAAATAAAAAGAAGTGAAACCGACCCACTTTTATTTCGGACTGAACCGGGCTGTAGGCACGGAGAAAACGATATAAGAATAGCCCGCCCACAATCACCAACGATATGGTAATAGCAATACCGGCCAGCTCCCTGTTGGCAAAAGCAATGATAAACAGAAAGGGTACCAACAGAATACCGATGATTTTATTAATGAGAAATACAATAAACGAATAGGTACCGGCCGCATTTTTAATGCTGAACAGCCAGCCGCTAAACTCTAAAAACAAATACTTGGCTACATATAACACCGCAACAATACCTGCAGTAATTAATGGAATAAACACCTCGGGTAACTGAATGGACACTTTAAAATAGCGAATCAACAAGTATACATAAGCCCCCGCCACTACCGCAAATAAAATATTAAACAACAACGATTGTAAGCCCGATTGTACCAACTGCTCCCGTATTTGGTTAACCCGTAACGATGTACGGAAGAACACACGGAACATATCGTTAAAGTAACGCAGATAACTTAACCGCAGCAACCCAAATAAAAAAGCAATGCCTAACAGGTAATAAAACAGCCATTCTTTGTGCTGCACCTGCTTTTCTTTTTCGATCTGAAACTCAGCAACAGCAAATAAATTAAGTTTTGAAGTTGAGAGTACTGCCCTGTAACAGGAATCGATCGGCACCAATACAATCTGCTTCACCGAATCGGCAACCGGCGCTTGTAATACGGCTGCACTATCTGCAGGTTGTTGAACAACACCGCTATCCTGGGCATTGCAAAACAAACAAATAAATAAGCAGATGAGAATTGATGTAAAGCGCATGGGTTGTTTGCAAAAATACTTAAGCGTATGCATCCATCAGAAAAAATTCACGTAGCCGAAATGGATTTTACTTTGTCGCAGGTTAAACGGCAAATCGTTTCGCTTGCCTGCTGCAAATGCAATATTGAAAATACCGGCCTTGGTTTCAAATGCCAAGCCAAAACCCGCACCCAACAATTTATTACTGGTATTGGCAAACTGGCTGTTGTTGCGCACCAATCCCCCATCGGCAAAAGCATACAGGTAACTGTTTAAACCAATGAGTATGCGGTACTCGGTTGTAAGCACTGCATAGGCCGATGCAAAAATGCTTTCCTCATCAAATCCCCGCAATAAACGAAAACCACCCACCTGGTACAGTTCGTTCCGGAAAATTCGAGGACTTTGAACCAGTCCGGCATGAACGGCTGTTTTAAAGGTTGTTTGTTTGCCCGTTTTAAAATAACGGGCCACGCTGGCTTTTAAACGAAACGTATAAGCTCTTGTACCAACCGAATCGTACAGCGCTTGATAATTGAAAGCCGGATTGAGCGGATCTTTCAAAGAAGTGATATTGTTATTAGCTCTTATTTTACGAATACCTGCAGAGCCGGTTAACTTTACATCAAATCCTTTGCGTGGATTAAACCGGTAATCGGTATTGTACCATTCGTACTCAAGGCCAATGTTGGAAGTTGTTTGATCAATCTGATCGGGCAGGCGTTTACTGTTACGCACCGTATTAGTATCAACCGTAAGCAAGTTTGAAATAAACTGCTGGTAAAAAATCTTTGCACTTCTGTTTCCACCAAATGCATATTGAATACCTAACTGCAGATTAATATTAAGGAAACTGCTGTCTTTCTTTAATCCGTCAAAACTAAAATCGGCGCCAATGGGCGAACCAAATAAAAACGGTTGCTGATAGCCCAGCTGTAAACGTGGCGATTGTACCTGTATTTGCTGAAATACGATACTTAAAGCTTCTCCCAGGCCAAAACCATTTTTTAAATTAAGATTGAAATCGCCTGTTACAAGTAATTTGTTACGTCCTGCTTCATCGGTTGCAGGAAGAAATCCAACCAGGCCGTTTATCTGGCTGCTCTTTCGCTCTTTCAAATAAAGATTGACAATTGAACCGGTGCCGAGGTATGTCATGTTCCACTTCTGCTCCTCAAACAAATAAGGTAACTGCAACAACCTTGACGAAATATTGAGCAGCTTTTGCTTTTGATAAATTGATCCTTGCGGTATCTCAAGGTAACGTTGTAAAAACCGGTTATTAATTTTTACATCCCCATACACCCGTATACTATCTACTTTATACTCGGGTCCTTTCTCTACTTTTAAAACAGCTGTAATACCTTCCTTTTGCAAAGCAAAACTATCGAGGTACACATTGGCAAACGGATAACCGGTATTCTCCAGCTTATCCAGTATTTTAACCTGTAACTGTTGAACCGTTGCATAATTGAGCGGTTGCTTTGTAAAGTTTTTATCTCTGTAACCCGCAGCATTTAATAACTCCTGTGGTACAGAAGAAGTAGTAAGCATGGCCCAACGCCAGGGCTCACCAAGATAAAGGACCACCGTTGCAGCTGCAGAATCCATTTGCACCGAATCAACCGACGCAGCGATGTAGCCCTTCTTTTGTAACAGGCCGGGTAATTCAAAAATGTATTGTGAGCAAAGATTCTTATCATCAAATTCACTCTTTAATCCAATTGCAACCGAAACATCGTTAGTATCGGTAAATTGATAGAATAACCGATACTTATTTTGCGCAGTTACATTACTCAGAATGCAACAGCAAAAAGCAGTTAAGAAGATTGTTTTATGAATAGCTGAACGAAGTTGATGCACGAACGGTTAGTTTTGCAGAATCGAAATTAAGGTTTCGGTTTGATGATGGCAGGCATTTATATACATATCCCTTTTTGCAGACAGGCTTGTAATTACTGTAATTTCCATTTCAGTACCAGTTTACATTACAAGAACGATTTTGTTGCCGCTTTATTGAAAGAGATAGAACTGCAGGCTGCTTCCAACTATTTACAAGGACAGGCCATTGAAACGATTTATTTCGGTGGTGGTACGCCCAGTCTGTTAAGTATTGAAGAGTTGCAACAGATCATGCAAACCTTGCAGCAGCAGTTTGTTATTGATGCAGATGCCGAAATAACGCTGGAAGCAAACCCCGATGATGTAACAGATGAAAAACTTTCCGGCTGGAAACAACAAGGCATCAACCGCCTCAGCATTGGTATACAATCGTTGTTTGAGGAAGACCTTCAATGGATGAACAGAGCGCATACAGCCGAAGAAGCCAAACAGGTAATTACGAAAGCAAGAGCTGCAGGCTTTAACAGCTTTACTGTTGATCTTATTTACGGCACCCCGGGCTTAACCGATGAAAAATGGTTGAGCAATATTAACTGGGTGTTACAGCAAAACATCAACCATCTTTCCTGTTATGCATTAACAGTTGAAGAAAAAACACCGTTAGATAAACTCATCCGTCAACAGAAGAAAACAGATGTAGATGCAGAGCAACAAAGCAGGCAGTTTGTGCTCTTGATGAATGAATTGAACAAAGCCGGTTTTGAACATTACGAAATTTCCAACTTTGCCAAACCCGGTTACCGCAGCAAACACAACAGCAGTTACTGGAAGGGTGTTCATTATCTTGGTCTCGGACCATCAGCGCATTCGTTTAACGGCGTAAGCCGCCAATGGAATGTAGCCAACAATCAGCAATACATCCACGCATTACAGCAACATACAATTCCCTTCGAAAAGGAAGAGCTTACCAAAGCACAACAGTTGAATGAATACATTATGACGGGCCTTCGTTTATTGGAAGGTTGCGATCTTGCTTATGTTGCAGAACAGTTTGGCACTGCAGCAGCTGATCGGTTAAAAACAGAGGCAACTGCTTTTGTAAACAGCGGGCAAGTAACAGTACTAAACAATCATCTTGTTTTAACACAACAAGGAAAATTATTTGCCGATAGCATTGCAGCAGATTTATTTTTCGATTAAGCTTCCCGACGCAGAAAAGCTTTTCTAATTTAGTGAGCGTATAACGCAATCCCGCACTGTATGTACGAAGTTATTTCTAACCTAAGTGGTATGCCACGCATGCGTTTGTTTGGCATTACCATTCTTGAGCCCTTTACAGTGCTTACCAACTTACTTATAGCACTTGCGTGTTTTTATGCTTATTACGGTTTAAAGAAAAAACAGCTAAACCAATCCTTTACGCATCGTTATATCGGTTATTTTTTTATCTTAATCGGCTGGGCAACCATCATTGGCGGCGTGGTTGGCCATGCGTTTTTATATGTAACAGGTTTTTATGGAAAAATTCCCGGCTGGTATTTGAGTATGGCGGGTGTTGCAGCTTTTGAACGAGCAGCCATTGCACACAGCCGCCCGTTGATGCATAAAAATGTTGGTCGCTTTTTTTCTGTGCTCAACATTGTTGAAATACTCACGTTCATGTTTCTCTCCATTGTTAAGCTTAACTTTTTGTTTGTTGAGTTACATGCAACGTATGGTTTGTTTGTAGTTGTGTTTTGCTTTGAGCTGTATGTTTATCTTAAAACAAAAACTGCTTCCTTTCAATACCTGCTCGCAGCAACATTATTTGGCTTTGCAGCTATTCTTTGTCATGCACTAAAATTGAGCGTAAATAACTGGTTTAATTATAACGATGTAAGTCATTTGTTCATGGCTGTATCCATTTTGTTTTATTACAAAATGGCTTTAGTACTAAAACTGCAGTAAGAAGAAAGAAGAAGCTGAGCAGGTTTATTCAACCGAGTGCTTTTTGGCAGTGTGCCTGGTAAGTAAATGATGTACAATACCTGCCAACAGCATCAGTAAAAGTGCCCAGGCACCAAAACCTGTAAATGAAAGTGGCATTGTTTTTTTGTTTGTATAAAGATACGAAGAGCTGTTTGCAGCCGTGCACCAGCCATCAAACTTTAACACTTAACAACATCAACAAACTTATTGCTGCAACACATATTCAGCAGGAGACAGGTTCCATCGATGATCAAAAAAGCCTGTAAGCTTAATGGCTTTCGCATCACCCTTCAACATATCACTGTTAAAAATCATAAAATCGGGAAAGCCGCTGCCACCTGCAAAATACTGGTTGGCAAAAGCTGCTTTCATACCTGGAACGCCTGTAGCTGCAACCGCTCCAACAAGCAAGTTCGGATCTTTTTGCGGCCAGATGAAATATGCGGCCAGATCATTTCCGTTCCACTTTGTATCGCCTGCTTTCAGTTCATTATTACTTACCTGAATGGGACAATCGCCCAGCAAACTTTTCCAAGCAGCATTGGTATTGGCATTGCCGTACAGGATCACATTTCTTCCTGCGTATTTAGCAGCAGCATATTCTTTATCTGTAATAAGATCAACCGCACCATTACCACGGTAGTACCAGGTTTCGGCATCGTATACCGCTTTGTTCATCACTGTTTCTTTTTCTTCTGCAGTTCCACCTGTTGCCACAACAAACAACATATTGTGATTGAATGCTTCTTTGAATGTACCGTAACGCTGCGGATTCTTTTCATGTATTGAAGGCTTCGCTGCAACAGCCCATTTGCCATTTTCTTTTACAACAAAAACTGTATCGTTGGCAGAAGATGTTTTATGCGAAACAGCAGCTGTACTGTCTAACACAATTTTTACTTCTGCAGCTGCACCAAAATCGTTCAACGCTAATTGCAGCATCAATACATTTTCTGTTGAGCCGGTAATTGAATTTGCCGCACGGTTTCGTTGCAGTTGAATACGGCTGTACTGCAACGGATGCACTTGCTGATAAATTGTTGCCCAGCGATAACTTGCTGAAATACCCGGACTGGAAGTTGTAAAATCAATTGTATTTACTGCGGTATCATGGGCAATGCTGTGCCATTGAAAGAAACTGAAGATATATGGCCAATCCACACTCTGGTCGCCAAACCAATGTTCTCCACCCGGGTATTCATAATAATTATAATCGCTGTGAAAATCGGCCAGCACTTTGCGCATTTGTCTTGCATAGGATACCGGCACCACTCTGTCCGAATCGCCATGCAGGATATAAACACCAAGTGGTTTATAATTGAATGCAAGTTTGGGCACATCGCTTTGATTGCCGGCACGCAGCAATATTTTTTCGGAAGCACTGCGGCTGCTGTCGGGTATACGTCCATCTGCAGAGCCATAATCTTTCAATGAAGCATAACCAGCTGCGGGAGCAATCGCTGCCCATTTATCAGGGTAAGTTGCACCAAGAAACCAGGTACCATGACCTCCCATTGAATGCCCGGTTAAGTAGATGCGTTGCGGATCGGGTTGAAAAGTTTGCTTTGCAATGGTCAATACCTCCAACGCATCCAATCGTCCCCAATCTTCCCAATTAAACCCACGTGGCCTGCGGTTAGTTGCTGCCACCAATGTGCCCCAGTCTTTTGGTTTGTAGGCACGTGCCTGTCCTATTGCTTCCACACCTGCACCATGCACCGAAAGAAATAAAGCGGCATTGTTTTTCCATCCACCCAACTGTGGTGTAACCGCATAATATTGTAAACTGCCATCGATCGCACTGATGAAAGTAGAACTGTAATAACTTCCGTTTTCAACGGCTTCAATCGAGATTATTTTTTCATCTACAGCTTTTCCATTTTGCAACAGCGAAACATTGCAATCGTATTTTCCTTTTGCTGAAATACCTGAAGCATCGAATTCAATGATTACTTTTCGTGTGCTGCTTGCCGGAATTGCCGCAATTGCAACAACAGCTTCTTTACCTGCAATGAATGTTTTAACCTGAAGGTTTTTTACAGCAACTGCTGAAGTGTTTGCTACAACCAAAGCAGCTTTTAGTTTTTTGTTTTGTTGATTAACAACAACGATCGGCAAAGTAAGATCGTTGGTTAAAAGCTGTACAGGCTTTACATTCAGAATAAGCTGCGGTAACACATTTGCTCCACGCACATAAAATTCATTCAATCCTTTTTTCAGCAGTACAGGCACATGCATATAATCTGCACTGTACGGATCGCCCATATGTGGCGCTCCGTTTACATACACAGCACTGTTGCCCATAATATTCAACAACGCCGGTTGTGCTTTCGTGCTGTTGTAAGTGAGGTATAAATAATCACTACCCCTGTCTGCAGAACCTGGATTTAAAAACGGATTGGTACTGCGTTGAAAGTTTCGGCCAAACACACGAAAACGTCCGCTGCTGTCTGCAGTTATTGCACGCCAGCTTATTTGCTCACCTTTATCGGTTGTTGTAAATGTTGCATTTGCTGCAGGTTTTGCCAATGTACCGTTATACATTTTCCATGCTAGCAGATCTGTGTAAATTGCTTCCCTTCCATAACGACTGCCGCTGGCCACTGCAAGGCCTTGTGTAAAACGAATAGTATCCTGTGCAACAGCTTCGCTAACAAAAAGCAAGAATAGAATAACAGTGATTGATCGTAACATCTTTGTTTGAATTAGTTGAAAAGAGCAATGTAATGTATGAGCAGAAGAACAGATTAAAACATGTGTCAGCGCTTTTCAAGTATTAATGAAAAAAACCTTCAACCTTTACTCCGGCAATTTCACCTCCAACTAAAAAAACGCCTAAAACAGGGCCGATAAAAAAGAGTAAAAGTGGCAGAAGGATAGTAAGAGTATATAAAATGAGTTTATTAATTACGTATAGCTTGTATCTCTTGACTAAAAAATCCATTTTCCCTTCCTTAAAAAATTTCTTCTGGACAAATCTTCTTCCTTTCGTGAAAAGAAAAATCGAACACAACAGAATAATGCCTAGTGAAAGTGGTCTGCTTTCAAAGTTTAAAAACCATTCAACCACTTGCCAAAAGGGAATAAATATTGCAAAAAACAGATTGAATATCACAAAAGTAATATAAAGCACAATCCTTTCTTCAGCATTCCATGTATCTGCTCTTTTATATTCTTGATAAAGTTTAGCAATTAAGAAGAACACTTCACTAGTAGATTTAAAGACTGACAAATACAACTTAATAACATTGCAGACGTTCTTCAAAACGTCGGACAAGATTAAATCAACACCTGTTCCAATTGTTCAAATGCTTCGGCAGGTTGTACATCTTCCCATAATATTTTATAGACAGCTGTAGCAATGGGCATATCTGCACCCAGTTCTTTATTAATGAGGTAAAAACATTTACTGGCATTGTACCCTTCTGCCACCATATTCATTTCCAGTTGTGCGGCTTTTACACTAAAGCCTTTACCGATCATATTACCAAACGTACGGTTACGGCTGTATAAAGAGTAACAGGTTACCAGCAAATCGCCCATGTATACACTGGCTGCATAGTTGGCCGATTTACGTAACGATGTTTTTAATAACTGTACGCCGGGTATCGGTTCTTTGTGCACACCCACTTCAATATTGCGGATACCCACTTTGCGTAAGAAGCCTGCCATTTCATCGGCCGCATTTGCAATTAACACGCTTAAAAAATTATCACCGTATTCAAGCCCGTGTGCAATACCGCTGCCGAGTGCATAAATGTTTTTAAGAATAGCTGCAAACTGAACACCATACACATCGTCGTTGGTAACAGTGTTGATGTAATGGTTGCGGAACTGATCGGCAATCCATTGTGTAGTGGTTTGATTTAAACCGGTAAATGTGAGATACGATAATTTTTCCGATGCCACTTCTTCTGCATGGCAAGGCCCCATGATGGTATAATAATCATTCGCATCAAAATCAAACTCCGCTTTTAGGTAATCGTTCAGCAGCATATTGCGCTTAGGCAGAATACCTTTAATTGCTGAAATGATTTTCTTTCCGTTGAAAATATCTTTCGGTAATGCTTCCAGCACCTCTTCTACATAAGCCGATGGGATGGTAAGTATAATATAATCGGTATCACGGATTGTCGCCTGCATATCAGTACGCAGCTCCAGGATCGATACATTAAAGGTGGCTGAGCGCAGGTAACTCGGGTTATGACCATATTTCTGCAAATGATCAATAATATGTTGGTTGCGCACACACCAATGCAACTCAACTCCGTTTCCGTTAAGAATTTTTGCAAGAGCTGTAGCAAAACTGCCGCTGCCGATTACAGAAATCTTTTTTGTATTGTTCCCTTCCTTTTTCAAGCAAATAGTTTCATGTGGTTATCTAATACTGTCTCCTGTCACATGTTTTTCATCCTGAAAAGAAATCCGTTGCCTGTCTTATCAATGTATTTTTTGCCTGCGGCTCTTTCAGAACATCTAAAATAAAGAATCCCGCCTCTCGGCGGGATTTTCATCTTGCTTTTTTTACGATTTATTTTTCGTCGTACACTTTATCTTTTGCAACAACCGTCACCTTCATTCCATCTTTTAATGTTTTACTGATGGTATTATAAGGTGCACTTACCACTTCATCGCCTTCTTTAAGGCCACTCAACACCTCAATGTATTCGTTGTCCTGTATATTGGTTTTAATGGCTACCTTTTTTACAGTACCGTCTTTCTGCATCACAAACACCACTTCTTCCATTTCTTCGGTCATTACCGCATTGGCAGCTGCTGTTACTTCCTGGCCTTGTGCTTTCTTTTTATCTTCTTCTTCTTTTGCTTTTGCTTTCGAAACCTGCTCGTTTTTATCACGGGTAGTAACAGCAAGTATAGGTACAGCAATTACATTTACCTGTGTGGTAGTCATAATATCTGCACTGGCGCTCATACCCGGACGGAAAGGAAGATTTTTTCCTTTGGCCGGATCAATCAGATCTGCATAAGAAGACGGATCGATACGGATGTACACTTTATAGTTAGTAACGTCGGTTGATGTAGCGGCTGCCTGTGTTTGTGCCGATGTGCTGCTGCTGGAAATTTGTGTAACCACCCCTTTAAACTTGCGGTCGTTATACGCATCCACTTCAATAATTGCACTATCGCCGATTTTTACTTTCGGAATATCGTTTTCACCAACATCTACACGTACTTCAATTTTACTCATATCGGCCACACGCATAATTTCTGTACCGAGGCTGAAGCTGTTACCTGCCACACGTTCGCCTTTCTTTACAGCCAGTAACGATACAATACCATCCATGGGCGATACAATGGATGTACGGGATAAATTCTTTTCTGCTTCTGTTAAGCTTGCCTGTGCACTTTGTACACTGGCCTTACCGCTGCGGATGGTTTGACGGGCTGCATCCAGATCGGCTTTTGCAGTTAAGTACGCACTTTCTGCAGTTTCAAATTCCGATTTTGAAATCACCTTATCATCGTACAATTTTTTCTGACGGTCGTAGGTAAGTTTTGCCTGGTTTAACCGTGCTTCAAAGGCAAGCAGAGAAGCTTCGGTATTGCCCACCTGTGCCTGTTGCTGGTTTACAACAGAGGCTGCACGGTCTTTTGCAGAAGTTAATACATCGGCAAACACCTTTGCCAGCAGCTGACCTTTACGAACACTGTCGCCTTCTTCTACATACATATCCACTACCTCACCACTTACATCGGAGCTTACTTTACGCTCATCTTCAGGATATACTTTACCGCTTGCACTGACTGTTTCAATAATGGTACGGCGTGTAATTTTCTCCGTAGCTACTTTTACACCTTCTTTTTTACCAATTACTTCTTTCTTTTTGAGAATGATCAGGGTAACTGCCAGTACCAGGAGTATACCAATGATCCACCATATTTTCTTACTCATATATTTCTGTTATTCCGGTTGTAAATGATGATAATTATAATTTCAATCCTTGTCCTTTATAAAACTCCAGCACTTTCATGCGGAACACATAATCGAACTGATTGGATATTTTTTCGAGTCGTGCACGAAACAGGTTGTTCTGGTTGGTAATAAGATCAATGGTACGCAACAATCCGGCATCGTACCGTTTGCGAGATAACTCGAACGAGTATTCTGCTGTTTGTACACTTTTAATAGAAGCCTGGTAACGCTGAAACGCAGCACTTGCATCGTTGTATGCACGATAGATATCCTGCTTCAGTGTTTGATTATCTCTGTCTACCTGTAACTGTTGGTTTTGATAATTGAGTTTACTCCGTTGCCATGCAGTACGGGCTTGTCCGCCATTGAAGATGGGTATTGTTAAACTTACACCCACCGACTGACGAAAGTTAAAATCTAACTGACGGATGAAATTTGCTTTTTGCGAACCCGAAGGAACAGAGGTTTGTGTAAACACATCGGGGTTATTAACCGAACCTGCCGATGTAAAACCAATGGGTATTATAATAGGTACATTGGCGCCTTTGGGCAAATTTTTTAATGCACTTGAATAAGCAGTGTTAAGGTTTCCAAATGCTCCGATAGTAGGATACATTCTGCCTCTGGCCGCTTTTACAAATTTTTCCAACGATTGCAAACGCAGATTATTGACCCGTTGCAACGGCATATTGGCAATAGCCAGCTGGTAAACCGATTCGGGTTGCAGTTCTGCAAATGTTTCAACCGGTATTAATTCAACCGGCGGTGTATCGAGTTCAAAAGGTTGGGAAGGATCAAGGTTCATCCACACTTTTAACGCCAGCAAATTGGTTTGATAAGCTGCAAAAGCTGCAATGTAGGTGCTGCTGTCTCTGGCAAGCTGTGCTTCCAGTTCAGCTGCATTTAATTCGGGTAAGCTGCCGGCATTTACCAGTTTACGGGTATTGATTAACTGTTCCCTGGTTTGCTGTATCTGTACATTAGTAATATTAACCTGCTCACGGGAAAGTAATGCCTGCAAGTAAGCTGCTGCCACGCTTAACGAAATATTGTTTTTCCATGTTTCAACATTCGCTTCCTGTGCTTTTGTTTCCAGTTCGTTGCCCAAGATGGTATTCTTCTGCGAATTAAAATTGAAGAGTGTTACGCTGGAAGAAAACCCGAACTGCGAAAAAGAAATTTGCTGATTGGTAAAACCGTTTGTTGCAGGATCAATTGATCGGCCAAACTGGAACCCCTCGGAGTTCTGAAAATTGGCGTTGGGCCAACGTTGCAGTTTACTCTGGTGCAGGGACAGTTCACTCAGCTTTGCCTGTACATCGGCCTGCTTAATATTGATGTTATTGGCCACGGCGTACTCTACGCAACGGCGTAAATCCCACTTAGCCTGTGCAGATACCTGTGCAGCAGAAATAAGCAGAAACGATGATAAGATTGCGAACAGCGTTTTTTTCATAAATACAATTAATGACAATATAATGACGAACGGGGCACGAATTTATTGATTTTTGACCAGCGGGAAGATGAGATTATAAAGTTTCCTGCCAGCTTTCAATTATTTCAACCCTGCTTTGCTGAATGCCTGTTCCAGATCGGCTATAATGTACGAGGCATCTTCAAGCCCCACATACATCCGCATCATCTGGTGCTCGGGGTTGGCAGCATCAAACTCATGATCCTGCAAACCGGCACATTTGGGCAAGAGCAAACTCTCGTGCCCACCCCAGCTAACGGCCATCTGTATATGTTGCAGGCTTTCGCAAAATGTTACAATCTGCTGCCGGCTTTGCGCCTGTACATAAAAGGAAAACAGCCCCGGCGCTTCTTTCATTTGCTGTTTGGCTAAAGCTACCTGCGGAAAACCTTCGTCGAAAGGATGCAAAATCCGTTTTACAGCCGGGTGCGCTTTTACAAAAGCCAGTACTTGTTGTGTAGAGCGGTTAATACGTTCCAGCCTGGTGGGCAACGTGCGTAAACCCCGAATGAGCAACCAGGCATTGAACGGCTGAACGCCGCTGCCAATGTTGAGATACTCACTATCGAAAATGCGTTTCATCATGGCTTTGCTGCCGCTGAGTACACCGCCCAGCGTATCGCTGTGCCCACCGATGTATTTGGTAGCTGTTTGCATGGCCATATCAATACCCAGTTCAACAGGCTTTTGATACAACGGTGTGCAATAGCTGTTATCAATTAAGGTAGTAATGTTGTGCTGTTTGGCATAAGCGGCAATGGTGCCGATATCCTGCAAGGCAAAATCCCAGCTGTTCGGGCTTTCCAGGTAATAAAACGTGGTATTGGGTTTTGTAGCATTGAAATAATTGCTGGCATCCCGGCCATCTACGTAAGTAGTACTTACACCAAAGCGGGGAAGCACCACATCGAACATGCGCTGTACCCAGGTATAAGGCTTACTTACACTTACAATATGATCGCCGGCTTTTACATTGGCCAGCACACCTGCAAAAATGGCTGCTGCGCCATTGTTGAAAATAAGACAGTCTTCTGCTCCGTCCAGAGCCGCTAACTTCTTACGCAGAATATCTACCGTTGGGTTTAATCCACGACTGTAGAGATAGGTACTCATTTCATCTGCAAATGCAGCACGCAGTTCATCTACCTTATTAAAACGGAAATTACTTGTTTGCATAATGGGCGGCGCAATAGCATTGTAGTAATGCTCACGATCTTCGCCCAGTTCGTTAAGAATATATGATAAGTCCATAGCTGAATTAGTTTGTTGTTTGCACTGAAGCAACGCAAAAATTAAGCACCAGTAATAAAGCCAATATGATTGCCGAAAGGATCGGCTACAATTGCAACTTCAATACTGCCTCCTACATTGTGCACAGCATCGATGATTGATGCACCAATTGAAGTTGCTTTTTCCACTGCAGCACGAATATCTTCTACTGCCCAGTAAGCTGTAGTGTGGTTGCCGGTTTGCACGTTGCTCATATCCGGATCGAGTCCTAATTCAAATCCGTTAATATCAAAACCAACATAAAACACTTCATCGAAATACGGTTCCTTTTCGGTGAGTGATGTGTACCACGCTTTGGCAGCAGCCAGATCGTTTACATGATAAATAACAGTGCGGAGTTTTTGCAGCATACAGTTATTTTTTGCGGTGGAAAATAAAATAGATGATAATAAAACTTACTAATACAGCAAGCCCTGTGAGCGCAGCCATAGGATCATCAATAGCAATACTGGTGCCTACAAATAAATAAGCGGCAATAAAAATAACCGGCATTAACGGAAACAGTTTCATTTTATAAATACCGGTTCCATCTAAATGCTTCGTCTTTTTTCTGAACCAGAAAATAGTTGCACTGCTCAGTACCATACCAAAGCAATCGAGAAAAATGGTGAACGACAGAATTTTTTCAAACTCCTGTGCAAAAAACAAAATCACAATACAAATGGCAGCAAATACGGTTAATGAAAATGTAAGCACATTTGTTTTTTCATTTTGCTTTGCAAATATTTTGGGTAAGCTGCCATCATCGCCCATGGCGTACATAACACGTGGATTACTCATGAGCAGCCCATTTACATAAGCCAGTACACCTAAAAACAAAAAAGCTGAAAAAACAGTAGCTCCTGTTTTGCCGAAGATCTTATCAATCACCACATACGCAATTTCACGCTCACCTTTCATTTGGTTAAAACCAACGAGATTGTAATAACTCATGTTCACCAATAAATACAACCCGATAATAATGGCAATACCCATGAAAATACCACGTGGAATATTTTTTGTTGGGTTTTGTACTTCGTTACCAAAGTTGATGGTTTGCTGATAGCCGCCATAGGTAAACGAAACGGCAATCAAACTCACACCTAAACTTTTTATCCAATCGATGCTGCTGAAAGCTTTTGCAGTTGCCGGTACGGTTTCCTGCACAGCATACTGATCGGGAAAGTATAATGCCGCAATCAACACCAGTATCATGCTGATCTTAATGATCATTAAAATATTCTGCGCCATAGAACTCAACTTCAATCCACGCAGATTAATAAAATAAAAGAGAAGGATGGCTGCACAACTCAACAAAGCTTTGTGCGTATCTGTCCATTCGCCGGGAATTAATTTCAATAAATAACCGCTGCCGATTAATGCCACACCACTTAAGCTGGCCGCATTGCTTACCAGAATTAAACAGTTAATGGCAAACGCAATACTCGGATGATAGGCTTGTGCAAATACTTTGTAATAACCGCCGGTAACCGGAAACCGGCTGCCGATTTCGGCATAGGTTAATGCACCGCACAAAGCTACAAGACCGCCAATAAGCCATGCACTGAAATACACCGACGGATCAATGGCATCTTTAGCACTTGTTGCTGCTGTTCGAAAAATACCCATACCAATTACCAGGCCTACAACGATCATGGTAAAAGAAAACAGGTTGAGTTTGTTGTTGGAAGTTTTCATGCTTTTTCTTGGGCTTTGAAGATAGGGAACCCTACTTGATTTCGGATAGCAGATTTATGATTGGTTGCAGGTTGCCTGTTTCCGGTAATTGGTTTCCTGTGCCCCCCTGCTCTTTTGGATTTTGTTTCCTCAATTTTCTTCCCTGCACCTTGCTTCTTGCCGCTTGTTTCTTTCTCCTTATTTTTACGCTATGAAGAACCAATTACTAACCCTTTTTGCTGCAACATCTTTTACCATCTCTTCTTTCGCTCAAACCCAAACCGATTCCACTTCAAAAGAATTAGGCGAAGTGGTGATTACGGCGTTCGAACAAAACCGTAAGTTGATGGATGTTCCTGCGGCCATCAGTTATATCGGTAACAAACAACTCAACCGTTTTGCGCCGGCATCGATTGTTTCAGCTATGAACACTGCTCCCGGTGTGCGTATGGAAGAACGCAGTCCCGGCAGTTACCGCTTAAATATCCGTGGCAGCTCATTGCGCTCACCCTTTGGTGTACGCAATGTAAAAGTGTACCTCAACGATCTACCGTTTACCGAACCCGGTGGCTCAACGTATTTAAACTTGCTGGGCTTTTACAATATCAATTCCATTGAAGTGTTGAAAGGACCCTCGGGCAGTTTGTATGGTGCCGGCAGTGGTGGTGCAGTATTAATTAAAACAAATAATACCAATCAGCCTGCAGGTGCAGGTGTCGATTACAGCTTCGGCAGTTTCGGTTTACAGAATATGAATGTGTATGCACGCATTGGCGAAGGAAAAAGTCAGCAGACGATTGGCTTTACCAAACTGCACAGCAATGGTTACCGAGACTGGACAAGGCTCGACCGTAGTGTGTTTACATGGGACAGTCGTTTTACCATCGATGAAAAACAAAGTATCCGCACTTATTTAATGTATGCCGATCTTTCTTATCAAACACCCGGCGGTTTAACCGCTGCTGAGTTTGCTGCAAATCCCAAGCAAGCCAGACCAAGAGTTGGTGCCACACCATCGAGTGCTCAGGCGAATGCAAGTGTGAACCAGAAAAATTTTTTAGCAGGTATAAGTTATGATTATAACATCGCTTCCAATTTTAAAAACACCACTTCGGTGTATGGAGCTTTTTCACAGTTCGCCAACCCAACTGTTCGTAACTACGAACGCCGCAGCGAACCACATACAGGAGGACGTACAACTTTCGCATACACCCCCACTGTTGGTTTGGGTGAATTGAAACTGGTTGCAGGTGCAGAATTGCAGCGTGGTTGGTACAACATCCGTGTATATAAAAATGTAAATGGCAAAAGCGATAGTTTGCAAACAGAAGATGAAGTGAACCCGTTTTTGTGGAGTGTGTTTGCGCAGGCCGATTGGAAACTACCGAACGACTGGATTATTACTGCAGGTGCCAGCAGCAACCAGAACCGCATTGAAATAACAAGGCTCAACAAATTTCCATTAAGTCCGCAACGCAGAACCTACGCCAACGAAATTGCTCCCCGCTTTTCGTTACTGAAGAAATTCCGCAACAGCTTATCGTTGTATGCATCGGTAGCGAAAGGTTTTTCTGCACCCACTTCTGCTGAAGTATTACCAAGTACGGGTGTAATCTCCACCGATCTGAATGCGGAAGAAGGCTGGAACTATGAAGCAGGTGTACGTTACAATTACCATCAGAAGCTGTTTGTAGATGTGAATGCATTTTATTTCCAACTCAACAATACCATCGTACAACGCAGAGATGCAGGTGGTGCCGATTTTTTTGTAAACGCCGGCAGCACCAAACAGCAAGGCATTGAAGCGAATGCCCGTTATATTGTTGTGGATGATACAAAGCAGTTTTTATCGAACCTTACAGCATGGGCGAGTTATACGCTGAATGATTTTAAGTATGAAGACTTTAAACAGCTGACCAATGATTTCAGCGGTAAGCATTTACCAAGTGTGCCCGACAACATATTTGTTGCTGCTGTTGATTTGATGTTGAAGCCCGGCATTTATGCCAATGTTACTTATACCTACAACAGCAAAACGCCGTTAAATGATGCCAATACTTTTTACGGCAACGATTTTCATTTACTGGCTGCACGCATTGGCTTTAAACAAGTATTTATAAAAGGTTTCCGTTTCGATTTGTTTGTAAGCGGCGATAACTTATTTAACGAAGTGTACAGTTTAGGCAATGATATTAATGCAGCAGCAAATCGTTTTTACAATGTAGCACCGGGAAGAAATTATGCAGTTGGGGTGGCGATGTTTTGGGGATGTAAGAAATAAATAGGAATTGACTAGAAAAAAGACAGTTAGCTATTTGTTTGTTGGAATACTATTTTCCACTGGTAGTGTTATTGCTATTAGAGATGGCTTTGTGTTTGGCTGGGTGGCGCTTTTATACTTCGGCATTTGTAGCTGCTTCTTTTTGATAAAACTTTTTTACCCTTCGTTTAAATGGGTAAATGATCCAAATCCGAAGAGCAAAGAATTCTTCGAGAAAGCAAAATCAGATTTTGAAAAGCAATACGAAGACAATGGCCCATTTTCTTATACAGACAAAGGATTTTTCATTCACTCAAAAGATGAAGATATGTTTATTGAATGGAGCCAAATACAAAAACTAACTGGATTTAAAAGAGACTATTTTACTACGGATTGTATTTGTTTATTGGTTGAATACGAATCTGACCTGCATTTTGAAATAACAGAAGAACATGCGGGATGGCATCAATTTTTAAAGCGACTACATGAAGCAATTCCCCCAATTAAAAAAAACTGGGATATAGAAATAACTACTCCTGCTTTTGAAACGAATTGGACTGTTTTGTATGAACGAAATAATCAAGAGATTTCTCCTTCGTCGAAATGAAGGCATTCTGAAAGTTTTGAGTTGCCGAGTTTGCTCATAATGACCGAACCGTCATGTCGAGGCACGAGACAACTCTATGCAATAGGCTGTAATAAAGAATGAAGAATCAATGTCTGACGTTTTCAACGTCCTGACAAGATTTACCATATATCTCCCTGATACACTTCCACTTCTTCTTTCCAGGTAGCGTAAGAGTTTTTGGTTTCGTATAAACGGAGTTCCACCAGCTTCATATCATCGGGCAGCTCGTCCTGTATCGCCCATTTAATAAAAAGTAATAAATTTTCGGCAGTAGGTTCTGCATCCCATGAAACAAGATTTTCCTGCTCCAGTACTTCGGGGTGGCGGGCAATATAGTTATGCGATAAGACCAGCTTATGATCAAACAGATCCACCACTGCTTTTTGTACAATCGTTTTCAGATCTTTAAAATCGAGCAAAAATCCGGGAGCCGGTAAAAATGCATTTTCATTTACCAGCGAACCAACAGTTACATGCAGTTCATACGAATGGCCGTGGATATTTTTGCACATACCATTGTAACCGTCAATAGCATGTGCTGTTTCAAAATCAAAAATCTTTGTAAGTAATAACATAGTTGCCGTTTTTAAAACGGCACAAAATTATTCGTGTATTCTTTGCTTTACTGATTTATGAGGCTGATGTTCGTCATGTTTTAGCGGGAAAGTGGTCAGACGAAATTTTGGCATGAACAACAATTAATAATTGCAAACTGTACGAACCCGTTTTGCAAATACCTGCAGGTTCGTATAGTTTGTTGCAATTACTTATTGCATCAGCGAACAGGCGGACATTTCCAACTATTGCTCTTGCCGAATTTAAAAGTGGTACCAATTGAAATGTTGTAATACGCATCTCTCCGTTGCGGATTTGCAGCTCGGCTGAATCCATCAATATAATCGCTGAAACTGTAACGATACGTTGTTTCAAGATGCAGAAACCATTGATCGGTTAAACTGTATTGCACACCTGCACCAACAGGTATTACCGGCAACAAACGGGGTGTTCTTCTTGCAAGGTCAGTTGCAAGTCCGGTTAGTACTGCAGGCTCTTCGGCGAAATAATCAGCATTAAAGTTTGATGCATCACGCCGTACACGTAACAGGCTTAAACCTGCACCGCCAAATAAATAAGGCGAGAGTGTTCCCTTGCCTTCCTTTAAATAATTATCTGCAAATGGCTTCCAAACTGCAACTGCCGAAAACTCAAGTACAGGTGTTCGAAAATTAAAATTGCGTTGCTGCCTGTAAGCAGGTGTATTGTATTTGGCATCATCTCCTTTTAATCGTGCAAAAGAAAGATTAGCCCTTACTCCCCATGATGCAGACAGATAGCGTGTGCCATATAAACCTAATCCCGGCTGCATGGTTTTAAGCGATCCAAAACGGTTGGGTGTAAGATCGCCTTGGTAAATGTAAGTGCCGATGTTGGCGCCTGCTTCATACTTCGATGTGTGTAACTGTGCGTTGGTTTCGGTTGTTACCAATACCACCAACACAAAAGACAAGGATTGGAATGTTGCTTTCATTCAATGAATGTTTAATCTTGATTAATGAAAGCAGTATAGTTCGGCAAATGCGAATGAGGTGGTTATACGGTGTGCTGCTGTAACGCAGAAAAAGATGATTCATTTTACACAGTTTGTTAAAGCCTGTGAAAAGAACCAATGAAATACGCCTGTTTTGTTTCATAAACAGATGTGCAAAAACTTATTTTGATGAACAAGCACGGCTCCCCTACTTTTGCTGCGGTAACGGTTTCCGGCGTTCATAGCCGGGATTAAAAGGGAAGTCCGGTGTAAATCCGGCGCTATCCCCGTAGCTGTAAGTTCTGTTAGTGAATGGTCAATTGTGAATGGTGAATGTTTCTGCTTCGGCAACTCTACTCGCCACTTCCTATTCTCCACTCACCTGTTGATTTCTACAAACCACTGTTCGGTTAAGGTATTAGCCACACGAACGGGAAGGTGCTCAACAGCGAACAAGCCAGAAGACCTGCCGATACTTCCGATAGCTATCGGAATTCACAATCATTTGCTTTCGGGTGAAAGGCAGGAGATGTAACAGCGCATCGCTTTTATATTTCTATCACGCCGTTGTTGGTGTCCCCACCAACAACATTCTTCGAAAGCAGTCACAACAAAACCTTTTTTCAACAAATGAAAAGGAAATTCATTGTCGTGGCTGCTGCATTCGTTATCAGCAGTCAGCTACATGCACAAAACGACAGTAGTGCAAAATCGTTAGAAGAAGTAATTGTAACGGCCAATCGTTTACAACAGAAACAAACACAAACCGGAAAAGTAATCACCGTTATTGGTCGTGATGTGCTGGAGAAAAGTGCCGGCCGCTCCGTTGCACAGGTGTTGAACACACAGGCAGGTATTACCATTAATGGCGCTCTCAATAATTTAGGTACCGTGCAAACTACGTATATGCGTGGTGCCAACAGCGGTCGAACACTGGTGTTGATGGATGGCATTCCGGTAAGCGATCCTTCACAAATCAATAATGAATTTGATTTAAACCTGTTACTGGTAAATGATGTGGAGCGTATTGAAATTGCACGTGGTGCTCAATCAACTTTATATGGCAGTGATGCAGTAGCCGGTGTAATTAACATCATTACCAATAAAACCAATGTAACAAAACCATTGAATGTAAAAGCTACTGCAGTTGCGGGCAGCTTCAATACGTATCGTGGCAATGTGCAGATATACGGTAAGGCAAATAACTTTTCGTATACGGTACGTTCTGCCGCCATCAGCAGTAAAGGATTTTCTGCTGCAAAAGATACAGCAGGTAACAAAGGTTTTGATAAAGATGGTTTCCTTGGTTTTACCAACAGTGCAAACGTAGAATACAAAGCAAGTGAGCAATTACAGCTGCGCAGTTTTGTGCAATACAATCAATACAAAACAAGTGTAGATGAAGGGGGCTTTCGGGATGATCGTGACTTTACCCAGCGCAGCCGCACATTCAACACCGGTGTTGGTTTTCGATTTCACAACAAGGCTGTAAGTGTTGCAGGTAATTATATGTACAGCGAAAGCTACCGCAACTTTTTAAACGATAGTACACATGCACCCGGTTTTTCAAAGTATGCACAAGACGACTATGCTGGTAAAAACCAGTTTGTAGAATTGTTTGCAACTATTCATTTGGGCAAAGGATTTACGTTGTTACAGGGAGCCGACTATCGATTCAATTCATTCAACAGTCAGTTTTTATCCATCAGTTCATTTGGTCCGTACCGTAGTAACTTCAGGGATACCAGCATCAGTCAGCAATCGATGTATGCATCTTTGTTGTACAATGGCATAAACGAAAAGTTGAATATTGAGTTGGGCGGACGTTTAAATGTACACAGCCAGTATGGTACAAATTACACATACACCATCAACCCGTCTTTTGCACTTACCAATCAACTGCGTGTGTTTGGAAGCATTGCCACCGGTTTTAAAGCGCCGAGTTTATATCAGTTATTTTCATCGGCAGGAAACCCAGAGCTGAAAGCAGAAAAGAGTATCAACTACGAAACAGGTATACAGTATAATGCAAAAAATATCCGTCAGCGTTTGGTTTATTTCTATCGTGAAATTGAAACAGGTCTTGATTTTGATTACATCAGTTTTGTCTATTACAATATTCCCAACCAGGTAGTACGTGGTGTTGAATATGAAGTAAGTGTTACACCGGTGCGTAATCTCAGCATTACGGGTAATTATACCTACCTCAACGGAAACGATTTTGTACAGAGCCGTGTTACAACAACAGATACTGCTTACAGTTACTTGCTCCGTCGTCCTAAACATCATATCAATCTCAACATTGGCTACCAGTTCAGCAATGGTATTTATATTGCACTGCAAGGCAAGTATCTGAGTAAACGATTTGATGTGGGTGGCTATCGCAAAGCAGATGTACCATTGAATGATTATTTTATTGCCGGTGCGTATGCAGAATACAAATGGAAAAAACACATTCGCTTTTTTGCAGATGCACAAAATATCGGCAACAGCAGATTTTCCGATCTGCATGGATTTAACAGCATGCCGTTTGCCTTACACGGAGGCGTAACGATTGATCTTTAAATTTTAAACAACCCGCTGCCCACCGCAGCGGGTTTTCTGTTATGAACAAACACGAAGAAAAAACATGTGCTCGTTGCAATGCAACGTTTGAATGCAAACCGGGCGATATTGTGCACTGCCAGTGCTACGGTATTGAGCTGAGTGCAGAAGCTGAAACATTCATTCAAAAGCAGTACAGCGATTGCCTTTGCAGGAACTGTCTGTTACAATTACAGCAATCGTACTTTTTATTTCAATCGCAACCGGAGCGTTATAAAAACCGCTGATGACTATGACAATTCAGGAACAACTGCAACAAAAGATCAACAACAAAACAAAACCCATCGGTGCATTAGGTATGCTGGAAGAACTGGCCTTAAAGATCGGCACTGTGCAGAACAGCTTATCGCCGGTTATCAGTAAGTCGCATATTGTTGTGTTTGCAGGCGATCATGGTATTGCTGCAACCGGAAAAGTAAATCCCTACCCCCAGGCAGTAACAGCTCAAATGGTTTTGAATTTTATAAATGGTGGTGCAGCTATCAACGTGTTTACCAGGCAACACAATATCGGCTTAACGGTTGTTGATGCGGGTGTGAATGTTGATTTCGATCCATCGCTTCCCATCATCCATGCAAAGATAAATTATGGCACTGCTGATTACAGTCGTTCTGCTGCCATGACCATGGAAGAAGTAACTGCAGCCATTGAAAAAGGCAAAAGTATTGTACAGGCATTGTTTGAAGACGGCTGCAATACCATCGGCTTTGGCGAAATGGGCATTGGCAATACTTCTTCTGCCTCACTCATTATGCACCAGGTATTAAATCTTCCGTTGCAAGAATGTGTAGGAAGAGGAACCGGCGCAAATGATGAACAACTGCAACGTAAGCTCAATACATTAGAAGAAGTAAGTCGTTTGCATGAACTCGCCCGTAACGACATTACAGCGCAGCAACTGCTTAGCCGTGTTGGTGGATTTGAAATTGCTATGATGTGCGGTGCTTACCTAAAAGCTGCAGAATTAAACATGATGATTGTTGTTGATGGATTTATTAGTACAGCAGCTTTACTCGTTGCAAAAAGATTGGCACAGCACGATACAACATTAACCCCCTTTAGGGGATGGGGGCTTGTATTTGCGCATTGCTCCGATGAAAACGGTCATCGTAAAATGCTTGAACATTTTGCTGCAAAACCTGTTTTGCAATTAGGAATGCGCCTGGGCGAAGGGACAGGTGCAGCGTTAGCCATTCCGTTGTTACAAAGTGCAGTTGCATTTTTAAATGAAATGGCGAGTTTTGAAAGTGCCGGTGTTAGTACCACAGAATAATGGGTTAACGGTATTTACGATAAAAGCAGCACAATCATTTATATTGCAGCAACATGAGAAAGCAAATTGAAATATTTTTTACTGCCTTAATGTTTTACACAAGGATACCTTGTCCTAAATGGGTAACACATGATCCGGAGTACCTCAACAAAGCCACCCGTTATTTTCCATTGATGGGTTGGATTGTGGCGGCTGTTTGTGCATTGGTATACATGGCAACCGAATTTTTTCTTGGTTCATCCATTGCTGTTTTATTATCCATGATTGCGGGTATATTAACAACGGGTGCATTTCATGAAGATGGATTTGCTGATGTATGCGATGCATTTGGTGGCGGCTGGACCAAAGAAAAGATCCTCGACATTATGAAAGATAGCCGGATTGGTGCTTATGGCGCTATCGGCATCATGCTGCTATTGTTGTTGAAATTTACAACGCTTAGTGCCATGCCGTTTACACAAATGTGGATGATCCTGCTTGCTGCTCACAGCTTCTCCCGTTTATGCGCAGTAATAGTTGTAGCAACAAGTCAATATGTACGGGAGAACGATGATGCAAAAGCAAAGCCATTGGCGAAATCGATTACCGCAAAAGAAATTATTCCTGCTGTGCTCTTCGGATTACTACCGCTGCTGTTCTTTCAACGCTTTGAAATTATCTATGCACTTATACTGCCCTTACTCGGTACGTTTTTCCTGAGAAGATATTTTCACAAATGGATCGGTGGTTATACCGGCGATTGTTTGGGTGCCACCCAACAGGTAACCGAAGTGTTGTTTTACCTGAGCTTACTCGCCTATTGGAAAATTGAGTTTATTCTTTTGCAATAACATAAACCGCAAAGAAAAATGAGTGCAGAAATCTATCTTATCCGTCATACAACGCCTGCTATTGAAAAAGGAACCTGTTATGGCCAGGCCGATCTGGATGTAACTGAAAGTTTTTTTGATGAAGCAGCCCGCATCAAAGAATATTTGCCTGCACATATTCAAACAGTTTATGCCAGTCCATTGCAGCGCTGCAGTAAACTGGCGCAACATCTGTTTCCGGCACACCACATTTCGTTTCATGATGAGTTGAAAGAAATTCATTGCGGTGAATGGGAATTGCGGAAGTGGGATGATCTTCCTCAGGAAGTAGTAATGCCGTGGATGAATGATTTTGTAAATGTGCGTATACCCGGCGGCGAAAGTTATCTCGATCTGTTTGCAAGAACCACTACGATGTTTGAACGCATTGCCGCCAGAAAAGAACATGCAGCTATTGTTTCGCATGGCGGCGTATTGCGGAGTATTCTGTCGCATCTTACCAATACGGCTCTTATCGATTCGTTCAATGTATTTAAACTGCAGTACGGTTGTGTAGTAAAACTATATTGGGAAAACGATACAGCAGTTCATGAAATACTGCATAATGTGCAAAGCACATCGGAGCAACATAAGCCCAGTTTCAAATAGTTGATGATCGCTTAATCAGGCAGCTCAAAAGAAAAGTTATCTTTGCCGAAACAATCGCCATGAACTTCGACTTCAGCCTCAGCCAGCTGCTCACGGTTTCATTTACTTTATTTGCTGTAATTGATATTATCGGCTCAATTCCTTTGTTGATTGCCATGAAGGATAAGATGGGCGCCATCCGTGAATTTAAAGCCACGCTCATTTCCGGCGCATTGATGATCCTGTTTTTATTTGTGGGCGAATCGTTTTTACAAATGCTGGGGGTCGATCGTCGATCGTTTGCGGTGGCCGGTTCCATTGTAATTTTTGTGCTGGGATTAGAAATGGTGTTGGGGCACGAATTTTTCAAAAGCGATAAAAATGCAAAAAGCGGAACAGTGGTTCCTATTGCCTTCCCTATTATTGCCGGAAGCGGAACACTTACCACCATTATGTCGTTGGGCGCCAACTATTCCGACCTGGTTATTCTTATTGCTATCCTGTTAAACCTGGTTGTAGTATTCTTTGTACTAAAATCACTTCAATTCATAGAAAAATTGCTTGGTCCTGCAGGTTTACTTGCTGTGCGGAAATTTTTTGGCGTAATATTGCTGGCCATTGCCGTAAAAATATTTGCAGGTAATGCAGGAGGATTGATCAAATAGAAAAATCCAAAACCCAATAAACAAAATCCAAATAAGCAGGCTTCAATTCCTTATTTGAGCCTTGGACTTTGGGTTTTACATAATGGCCTCGTAGTACAATGGATAGTATAAGAGTTTCCGAAGCTCCAGATCCTAGTTCGATTCTAGGCGAGGCTACATAAAGGTTCCCTGTCTGCCGACAGGCAGGGATTCCTGTCGAGGCTACTAACAAAAAGAGTCGCAGTACTGCGACTCTTTTTTATTTCAGTTTATTCAGTCATCTATGGATTGGTTGAAAACAAACTTGCTTCTTTCAGCAACATACGGGGATGCAGCTTCAATTGCGCAATAATAAACTCTGCAAAATCTTCCGGATGCATAACACGTTCTGCATCGCCTTTAATTAAATCGGCACTGTAAGCTAAATCGGTAACGATCGTGCTTGGTGCCAATGTGGTTACACGAATGTTTTGCTTCCGTACTTCCTGCATTAAACTTTCGCTTAAACCAAATACGCCAAACTTGGAAGCACTGTATGCACTTGTAACTGCTGCGCCATTCTTACCCGCAGTTGATGAAATATTAATAATATCACCCGCCTGCTTTTCCAGCATTTGCGGTAACACAGCACGAATGGTATAATACGTTCCAAACAGATTTACTTTTATCTGTTGTTCCCACACGTCGGGTTCCAGTTCTAAAAACCTTCCAAAGGTTCCTGTACCTGCGTTATTAATTAAAATATCAACGGCACCTAATGCAGCACTTATGCTTGCCACTGCAGCTTCTACTTCTGCACGGTTGCTGATGTCGGCTGTAGCATACGCAACATTTACACCCAATGCTTTTATTTCATCGGCTACTGTTTGTAAATCCTTTTCGGTACGTGCAATTAAACCAACATGTACGCCTTCTGCTGCTAACGCAAGTGCAACAGCTTTTCCAATACCCTTACCTGCACCTGTAACAAGCGCAGTTTTGTTTTTTAATGATTGCATATTTTTTGTTTATCCTTTTAAATGAGGCTGCAAAGCTACAGGCAAGTGATGCTGCAGCTGCGTCAAATCGCTGTCATACTTTCTGTAAGGTAACCGCTAATTGTTCGGCAAAGAGCCGGCTGTATTTATTACTCGTGTTCCCGGCCTGCAATTTTTCCGTTGCGCCAGTTTGTATTTAATTCTTCAAACTCTTTCAGTTCTTCGGCTGTAAATTCTTTATTACTGAGTTTTTTCAAATCGGGTTGGCCTGCGTTAACCCATGCGGTGTACCAGAAACTGGCTACAGCAAAAATACTTTGCCGCATGCGCCGTTCAACCATCCCATTCAGTTTCGTATTGTAAGCGGTTGTAAAAGAAGTAGAATATGTACGTATGGTTACACCATTTCTGTTTTCAAACGAATATTTCTGATCCGCTGGCGTTGTTTGCGTCAGTTCTTTCTCAAAACGCAAGACCGTATCAGCGGCTGCAGCACTTTCCAGCACACGTTCCCAAATAAACTGTCCGGGATTTTTCAGGTGCTCAGCTTTGCCCATCCAGAAATCAAATTCTTTTTCGGCCAATAATTCCGGCACACGGCTTTCCCAAAAACCATGGATACCATTTTGGTTGGTAAACTGTCCGTTATGGTTATGACTTGCATGCAGCGGTACATGTGCATCGGCAATGTAATGACCGATTTCTGCACTCAGCTTTAATATTTTCGCCTGGTTCTTTTCTTTAAAGGCACTGGTTAAACGCCAAAGCATTGTTTGCACCCACCATGGAACAACACCGTATGCATTCACGGTATCGGCACTAAACTTTGCAACAGCACTATCGTAATTGTGGGGGAGATTTTTAAACGGATACGAACCGTAATGATCAATATCAATATAATGCCGTGGTCCTTCTTCGGGTATAGCGTAACGGCGTTTATCCGGATCAACCGAATGTTCGGTGAGAAAATCGATATGCGTTTTGTAAAAACCAATCATTTCGGGTGGCAATAAAAAAACGGCCAGGTAATTAATTTTACGATGACCGAAAAAACCCCAGCAAAAACATTGCTGTGAAATGAGCAGTAAAACCGTAACGAATAAAGTTTTCTTCATACAACTTATTTCTTCATTGCCTGTTCTTCTTTCGAAATTTCTTCTTCAATCTCCTCATCCATTTTTGTTACCCCGCCACTAATGGCAAACTTCATCGCTTCTGTACCGCTTAAATGCCCTTCAAGCGATCGTACCCTGTTCGATGGAATTAAATATACATTACCTGCAATGGAATAACTCATCGGTACATACACCGCCACATAATCCTTCAATCCAAATTCATCTGCTTCATCTCTTGTTAAAAAACCCACCCGCCAAACATCATTATCATCAATATTAGCCAGCACCGGTCGGTTAAATTTCTTTTTCTCGCCGGCAAAGGCTTCAAAAAAATCTTTTACGGTGGTATAAATAAACTTTATACCGGGTACTTTTTCCAGCCAGTGATCAAACAAATTAAATATACGGCTTTGAATAAAAAAGGTACTGAGGTAACCAACAAGGCAAATTGCGCCGATGATAATGAGAAACCCAAGCCCGAAATTGCGCACAATGACTCTTCCTTCATCATCAGTAAAAGTAAAAATGGGTATCAGTTCGTCTATACTGGTCACGATCCAGAACAACGCATAGCCCGTTACTGCAATGGGTGCTAACACCAGTAAGCCTTGCAAAAAGTACTGGAATAATCGTTTGTAATTAAAGGTTTTAAACATGTTGATGAATTTACCGCATCAAAAATACAGCTTTCGTTTGCCGGCCATGAGGATTAATTTTTTGTAAACGGCGGCAAAAAAATTGCTGGAAACTTTGGCAACGAATAAAGTTTCCATAGTTTTGCCCCCGATTTGTGAACTATGGAAGTAAAAGAAAGAATACAGAAAAAGGCGCATGAGATGTTTTTGCGGTACGGCATCCGGTCGGTTTCGATGGATGATATTGCTGCTCAATTGGGCATGAGCAAGAAAACCATCTACCAGTTTTTCTCTGAGAAAGATGAACTGGTGAATGCGGTGATGTCGGAGGAGGTGAGTCATACCCAACACGAATGCGAGCTGTGTAAAACCAACGCCCGTAATGCGGTGGATGAAATTTTTCTAACGCTGCAACGCCTGTACGAACAGTTTGCGAACCTGAATCCGATGGTGCTGTATGATGCAGAAAAGTTTCACCCGAAAGCATTTGAAACATTCCGCAAAATGAAAGAAGAGTTTCTGCTTCAGGTTGTAGCACATAACCTGAAGCGTGGTATTGAAGAAGAACTGTACAGAGATGATATAGATGTGGAAATGATGAGCCGCTACAGGGTAGAAACAATGATGGTACCGTTTGCAATGGCTGCTTCATCGCCCGGAAAATTTCACCTGGTAGATGTAAGCCGTGAAACAATGGAGCATTTTTTATACGGCCTGTCTACTTTAAAAGGACATAAACTCATTTCAAAATACCGAGAAGAATATAAAAAGAAACAAAACAGTAAACCTTAACATCCATACTACCTGCTTAATATTTCTGAAGGAAAGATTTTGCAAGGCAAGGTGGTTAATCACTAACTAAAGACAAGCAATGAAACAAACAAGAAGAAACAAGTGGCTCGTGTTTGCACTGCTGCTGCTTGGTTTTCAGGTAACTCAAGCGCAAACAGAATACCGGCTAACCGTAAAAGAAGCTGTTGACCTTGCATTGAAGAACGTGGCAGACATTAAAAATCTGCGTATCGATTCGTTAAAGCAGGAAGCACAGAACAAAGAAATTGTGGGCTCTGCTTTACCACAGGTAAGTGGCAGCGCACAAGTAGCACATTATCTTACTTTACCGAAAGTGTTATTCCCGAGCGCCGGCCGTACAGACATTTACAATGTATTAAGCCAGGAAGGCGTAAAAGACGGCAGCGGTAACACCATTCAACCCAAGCAGGAGTTTACTGTTCAGGAGTTCAGCTTTGTACAGCCGTGGAGTGTTACAGCAGGTGTAAGCTTAAACCAGTTGCTGTTTCAACCCGATGTATTTGTTGGCTTAATTGCCCGCAAAACATCGATTGAATATGCAAAGGAAAACATTAAAGTACAGGAAGATAAAACACGTGAGCAGGTACAGAAAGCCTACTACCAGGTATTAATTGCAGAACAGCAGCTGGAAGTTTTGCAGCAAAGCCTGAAGCGTTTTGAAAAATTACTGAGCGATCAGGAACAACTGTACAAAAACGGTTTTATTGAAAAGCTCGACATTGATAAAACAACTGTAAGTTTTAACAACACCAAATCAACCGAAACACAACTCAAGAATATTATTGAGCTGGGTTATGCTGCACTCAAATTCAGCATGAGTTTAAACCAAAACGATAAAATTGTTTTAACCGAAAAACTCTCTACCCAAACAGTAAAAGAAAACATTCTCGACGATGGTTCGTTCAACTACAACAACCGTGGTGAAGTTCGTTTATTAAATACTGTACAGAAGTTGCAGCAACTGGATGTACGCCGTAACAAACTGGGGTACGCACCAACGCTGGCTTTCTTTTATCAGTTTCAGCAACAGGGCCAGTTAAATAAAAACTTCTCGGCGTTTACCGGTCAAAACTGGTTCTGGTTTAATTCCAACTTAATCGGGTTAAGTTTAAACGTACCCATTTTCGATGGTTTCCAGCGCAAGTATAAAATTCAGCAGGCAAAGTATACACTCGACAAAACAAACAATACAATCGAAAACGTAAAGAAAGCGATTGATTTTGAAAAGAACGCTGCACAGATTAATCTGCGGAATGCCATTTTAAATATGGATGCACAGCAGAAAAACCTGGAACTGGCAGAGCGTGTGTATAACACTACCAAGAAAAAATATGAGCAAGGTGTAGGCAGCAGCTTTGAAGTATTGCAGGCCGATACAGAATTGCAACGTGCACAGGGTAACTACTTTGATGCATTGTACAATGCTGTGATTGCCCGTATTAATTATTTCAAGGCAGTTGGACAATTAAACTAAATCATCAACCATACTAAACTTTAAAAAACTACACATGAAACGCATATTTCAATACAGTATCATCGCAGGTTTTGCCGTGTTGCTTGTTGCCTGTGGCGGTGGAGCCAAGGAGAAAAAAGGTTCGCTGGGCGATAAAAAAGCACAGCTGGAAAAACTGAAAACAGAGCAAGTAACGCTTGCTACAAAAATTAAAACCCTGGAAGAAGAAATTTCCAAGCTGGATACAGCTGCGGGCAAAACAGAAAAAGCAAAACTCATTTCTGTTTTACCTGTATCAACAGAAGATTTTTCGCACTACATCGATCTGCAGGGCAAAGTAGATGCAGACGACATCTCTTACATTGCTCCGCCAAACGGACAAGGTGGTGTGGTTACAAACATCTACATCAAAGAAGGCCAGTATGTAAAGAAAGGTCAGTTGGTATTAAAAATGGACGATAAAGTGTTACGTCAGCAAATTAAAATTTCTGAAACACAGCTGGCATTGGCAAAGGAATTATACAACCGTACAAAAAATCTGTGGGATCAGAACATTGGTACAGAAGTACAATTGCTGCAAGCCAAAACACAGGTTGATGCATTGGAAAAACAAATTGCAACAGCAAACGAGCAAATTAAACTCTATACCGTTTATTCGCCTGTAAGCGGCATTGCCGACCTGGTGAATGTACGTGTGGGTGAATTATTTGTAGGTGCAAATGCTACCGGCTTTCAAATACGTATTGTAAACAATAGCTCATTAAAAGCAGTTGTTGAAGTACCGGAAAATTATATGAACCGTGTACGTGTTGGCAGCCCGGTAATTGTAACTGTTCCGGATTTGAATAAAACATTCAATTCGTCTGTAAAACTGTCTTCACAAATCATCAATCCTAATTCAAGAACGTTCACCATTGAGGCAAATATTCCGGGTGGTGCTGTTCGTCCGAATTCGGTAGCTGCAGTACGCATTAAAGATTATGATGCACCTAACGCAATTGTTATTCCGGTAAATCTTGTACAAACCGATGATAAAGGCAAGTATGTGTATGTTGTTGAAAAAGACAGCAAGGGCCGTACAGTTGCAGTAAAGAAACCGGTAATTGTTGGCGAATCGTATGGCGATAAGATTGAAATTAAATCGGGCTTACAGGCAGGCATGCAATTAATTTCAGAAGGTTATCAAAGTGTATACGATAAACAAGTTGTGTCAATCGTTTAATTCATCATCGGCTGCAAAACAATGTATGTACATGCTGCCGGTATTCACCAAATGCTGACTATATAATATTCTTATATGCAATCAAACTTAATAGAAGGGCTCAGCAAAAAGTTTAAGGAGTTTAAATTAACGAGCTGGAGTGTTGATAACCGCACGGCGATTTATATCATCACCATTCTTATTACAGCTTACGGGTTATATAAATTCAACACTTTGCCCAAAGAGCAGTTTCCTGATATTGTGGTACCAACCATTTCGGTTGCCACTATTTATGTAGGTAACTCACCTGCTGATATTGAAAACCTGGTAACACGCCCCATCGAAAAACAAATTAAAAGCATTAGTGGCGCACGTGTTATTAAAGTACAATCTACTTCACAAACCGATTTCTCGTTGATTGTTGTGGAGTTTGATACCGATGTAAAAACAGACCTCGCCAAACAAAAAGTAAAAGATGCGGTAGATAAAGCAAGAACAGATCTGCCACAGGATCTTACAGCAGAGCCCGATGTACAGGAATTCGCCTTCAGCGAAATGCCCATCATGTATGTGAATGTGAGTGGAGATTACGATCCGGTAAAATTGAAGCAGTATGCCGAAAAAATGCAGGATCGTTTTGAAGAGCTGAAGGAAATTACACGTGCAGATATTGTGGGCGCACCTGAACGTGAAATACAGGTGAACGTTGATCCGTACCGCATGGCAAGTGCACGTATTACCTTTAGTGATATTGAAGGTGCTATTGCACGTGAGAACAACGATATTACCGGTGGTTTAATTGAGATTGGTACACAAAAACGTACTGTTCGTGTACGTGGACAGTTCAACAGCTCATTCGATCTGAATAATATTATTGTAAAAGGTGTAAGCGGTTCGCCCGTTTATCTGAAAGATATTGCTACCATTAAAGACACGGTAAAAGAAAAAGAAAGCTTTGCCCGTTTAGATGGTAAAAACGTTATTACGTTAAACATTGTAAAACGCAGTGGTGAAAACTTAATCAGTGCCGCCGATAATGTAAAAGCAACGGTTGAGGATATGCAGAAGAATGATATTCTTCCAAAAGATCTGAAAGTAACATTTACCGGCGACCAGAGTAAGCAAACAAAAACATCGTTTAACGAATTGGTGAATACCATTGTTATCGGTTTTATTCTGGTATTACTCATCCTCATGTTCTTCATGGGTGTTACCAATGCCTTCTTTGTGGCGTTGAGTGTACCGTTGAGCGTGTTTGTGGCCTTCCTGTTTTTACCGGTAGCCGATTACATTGTGGGTTCAGGTGTAACACTCAACTTCATTGTACTGTTTGCATTGCTGTTTGGCTTGGGTATTATTGTGGATGATGCTATTGTGGTAATTGAAAACACACATCGTATTTATCATAACGGACGTGTACCTGTAATACGCAGTGCAAAAGAAGCTGCAGGTGAAGTATTTATTCCGGTGCTGGCCGGTACGGCAACAACACTGGCGCCGTTCTTCCCGCTGCTGTTCTGGAAAGGAATCATTGGTAAGTTTATGATTTACCTGCCGGTGATGCTCATCTTAACCCTTGCTGCTTCGCTGATTGTGGCGTTTATTATGAACCCTGTGTTTGCAGTAAGCTTCATGAAACCCGAAGGCAGAGCATACGATGACAGAAAGAGTGCCATCTTCCGTAAATGGCATTGGTGGGCCTTCTGGATTATCGGTATCATCAACCATGTAATCGGTAACCACGGTACCGGCAACTTCCTCTTCTTTATGGCGTTGGCAGGTGTGCTGAACCGTTATGTATTGCGTGATACGATTTATTACTTCCAGGAAAAAATTCTGCCTGGCTTAATGAACCGTTACGAAAAACTGTTACGCTGGATTTTGGTTGGTTACAGACCGGCATGGGCATTGGTTTCATTATTCTTGTTATTCCCGATATCGGTAGCGTTGTTGATGGCAAGAGGTAACTCCTCCACCTTCTTTCCAAGCGGTGATCCGAACTTCATTTATGTTTATCTGAAGTTACCGGCCGGTACCGATGTAAAGTATACTGACTCAGTAACCACTTTACTGGAAAAGAAAGTGTACAAAATTCTGGAGAAAGAAAAGCCGGGTGAAGAAGGATCGATTGTAGAAAGTATTATTACCAACGTGGCCGTAAGTGCAAATAACCCACGTGATAATAACAGAAGTACACAAGCAAATCTTGGACGTATTCAAGTATCGTTTGTAGAGTTTGAAAAACGCCATGGCAAATCAACCAAAGTGTATATTGATGAAATACGCCGCAGTATTAAAGGTATACCCGGTGCTGCCATTAGTGTAGAACAGGAAGATGGTGGTCCGCCCACAGATCCTCCGGTAAATATTGAAATCGTAGGTGATAACTTTACCAGTATTGCAAAAGTGGCAACGGAGTTATACAATTACCTCGATACAAACCGTGTGGAGGGTATTGATAACCTGCAAATGGATATTGACCTGAACAATCCTGAAATTACAGTAACTGTTGACCGGGAGCGTGCATTAATTGAAGGTGTAAGTACCGCCCAGGTGGGTATGGAAATACGTACGGCTTTATTTGGTAAAGAAGTAAGTAAATTAAAAGAGGGCGAAGACGAATACAAAATTCAGCTTCGTTACAGTGAGTTGCAGCGTAATAACATCAACGATCTCATGAACATGAAGATCACCTTCCGTGATTTCAATACCGGTCAAATCAAACAGGTACCGATTAATGCGGTTGCGAAGTTCGACTATACCAGCAGCAGTGGTGGTGTAAAACGGAAGAACCTGAAACGTACCATTCAGTTACAATCAAATATTGCTGATCCTACACAGGCAGCCGGTATTAATGCGCAACTGAAAACAAAGATCGATGACTTTAAAAATAAAGTGCGTATTCCGGAAGATGTTACCATTCGCCAAAGCGGACAAAGCGAACAGGAAGCTGAAACAAATGCGTTTCTCGGTACAGCGTTGGTAATTGCCATTGGTTTAATCTTCCTGATCCTTGTATTGCAGTTTAACAGCTTAAGTAAACCATTCATTGTAATTACTGAAATCTTCTTCAGTATCATCGGTGTATTACTGGGTTATGCATTAACCGGTAAAACCATTGCTACCATCATGTTAGGTGTAGGTGTAATTGGTTTGGCGGGTATTGTAATCAAGAATGGTATCCTGTTGATTGAGTTTACCGATGAGTTGCGTCACCGTGGTTACAAAACACGTGAAGCAGCTATCCAGGCAGGTAAAATCAGGATCATTCCTGTATTGCTTACAGCATTGGCAACCATGCTTGGTTTGTTACCGCTGGCTGTTGGTTTCAATATCGATTTCATCTCGTTGTTCCAACACCTGAATCCGAAGATTTTCTTTGGTGGTGACAGCGTCGTATTCTGGGGACCATTGAGCTGGACAATTATCTATGGATTGATCTTTGCCTTCTTCTTAACATTGGTAATGGTGCCTAGTATGTACATCATTTCCGAACGTTTAAGAAGACCCATGGAACAATTCTATGGTACAAAGTACATTGCATTGCTTGGTTTCCTCGGTCCGTTCTTCTTCATTTTCGTAGGCATTATGTTCCTTGGAAGAAGAATTCAAGGCAAGCGTGTTTGGTTAGGTAAACAATACAGAAGAGTTCCTTCGAAAATATAAATTCCGGCAACAGCTGGCAATAAAACCCTCTCAATTATGAGAGGGTTTTTCTTTTTGTGTTTAACAAAATAATTCAACCGGCATATTCGTCTTAAAAGTAATTTCACATAAAAATTATCATCATGGCACAGGCACACGAAATTGATTACCGTATTGTAGGTGAAGAAATGCAGTACGTAGAAATTGAACTTGATCCGAACGAAACAGCCGTTGCAGAAGCAGGCAGTTTTATGTTGATGGATGATGGCATACAAATGCAAACCATTTTTGGCGATGGCAGCGCCAATGCACCAACCGGTGTGTTAGGAAAATTATTCAGTGCAGGTAAACGCTTACTCACCGGTGAAAGTTTATTCATGACAGCATACACGAATATTGGTCATGGAAAAAAACGTGTAAGTTTTGCTGCACCTTATGCAGGCAAAATTATTGCACTTGATCTCTTACGTTTGGGCGGTCCGGTTGTTTGCCAGAAAGATGCCTTTCTCTGCGCAGCAAAAGGTGTAAGTGTTGGTATTGCACTGCAGCGTAAACTCGGTACCGGTTTGTTTGGTGGCGAAGGGTTTATCATGCAAAAACTGGAAGGTGATGGAATGGCCTTTGTGCACGCAGGTGGTCATGTATTTGAACGTGAACTGCAGCCCGGCGAACTGGTAAAGATTGATACCGGTTGCGTGGTGGCTTATACACATACAGTTGATTTCGATATCCAGTTTGTAGGCGGTATTAAAAATACCATCTTCGGTGGCGAAGGGTTATTCTTTGCAACACTGCGTGGTCCGGGCAAAGTGTGGATACAAACGTTGCCTGTATCAAGATTAGCCAGCCGCATTCTCTCCTACGGTACAACCAACCGGAAAGAAGAAGGTAGCCTCTTAGGTGGCATTGGTAATTTACTGGATGGAGATGGGTTTAGATAATTTGTAAGCTGTAAGTATCATCATGCCGAGGTACGAGGCATCTCTAAAACTTAATACTGTAATATTTATAGCAAGCACAGGTGCTAACAATACTTGACATGACAGAAATATCTCCTTCGTCGATATGACGGAAACAAAAGCCGGAAAATTTTTCCGGCTTTTTATTTGGAAATCTAAAACCATTCATCGTATATTTGCGATATAAGTTTAAAGCCGATCCGATTCGTCTTTTTCTTTCACCTTATTCATCGTATAAAAACGATAAAACAAATGGCAGTTCATAAAAAAGAAGAGTTCAGTACAAAAGAGCAAAACCTGGCAGCCTTTGCAAAAGCAATCAGTCACCCCGCACGCATTGCTATTTTAAGTGTACTGGCCAAACGTAACCAATGTATTTGCGGCGAAATTGTGGAAGTACTGCCATTGGCGCAAAGCACTGTGAGCCAGCATTTGAAAGAATTAAAAAATGCAGGACTCATCGATGGTGAAACCGATGGCCCACGCAGCTGCTACTGCATTAACTGGAAAGCATTCGAAAAATTTAATACCGATTTCAATTCGCTTTTTGAAAAACTGAAAGAAGCGAACGCCAAGTGCTGTTAATCATTCAAACCTTTATCATTTAAAAACAAACAACATGACAAACGATGTACAACTGAAAGAAATTGTAAAGCAGAAGTACAGTGAAATTGCTTTGCAAGACAAGGAAACCAATCAATCATCCTGCTGTGGTGCTGGCGGCTGTTCTACCGAAGTGTATAACATCATGAGCGATGATTATACCAATCTGAACGGTTATAACCCCGATGCTGATCTTGGCCTTGGGTGTGGTTTACCTACACAGTTTGCAAAAATAAAACCCGGCGATACGGTAATTGACTTAGGCAGTGGTGCAGGCAATGATTGCTTTGTTGCAAGAGCCGAAACCGGCGCAAACGGCAAAGTGATTGGTATTGATTTTACACCTGCCATGATTGATAAAGCCAGAGCCAATGCAGAAAAGCTCGGCTTTAACAATGTGGAGTTTCGGCAAGGCGATATTGAACACATGCCTGTTACAGCAAACACTGCAGATGTAATTGTAAGCAACTGTGTACTCAATCTCGTGCCCAACAAGGACGGTGTGTTTAAAGAAATGTTTCGTGTATTAAAAGCAGGCGGCCATTTCAGCATTTCGGATGTGGTACTTGTGGGTGCATTGCCCGATGCCTTACGTAAAGATGCAGAAATGTATGCAGGCTGTGTAGCAGGTGCTATTCAGAAAGAAGTTTACTTAGAGCTGATTGCACAAAATGGTTTCACCAACATTACCGTACAAAAAGAAAAAGCAATTATAATTCCCGATGATATTTTAAGCAACTACTTAAATGCAGAGCAACTGGCCTCGTTTAAAAACGGAACAACCGGTATCTTCTCCATCACCGTGTTTGCACAAAAACCAGCTTGTTGTGCACCTGGCAGTGGTTGCTGTTAATTCTTTTTTTCACAATTAAACCTTAGCATCATGAACACAAATCAAAATGATCCCGGCTGCTGCGGCAGCGAATGTTGTTAAAACAAACGGAGCGCTAAAAGCGCTCCGTTTCTATTTACGATAACGTGTATTTATAAAGTAGACCGTACGGCACCGCCATCCACCATCATTGTTTGTCCTGTTACAAATCCACTTTGCTTACTCAACAGCCACAAAGCCAGCGATGCAAAATCATCCGCATTACCTAAACGGCCAACTGGTATTTGTTGTATGGCAGCTTGTTTCACTGTATCAAAATCCAAACCAGTCTGTTCACTTTTTTTGTGATACAACCTGTCGATAGCGGGTGTATTATGACTACCCGGACCAAGTATATTCAATGTAACTCCGCTTTTGGCTATTTCCTGGCTCATGGTTTTTACAAAGCCAACGACAGCTAACCGAAGCGATGTACTCAACACTAAATTTTCGATGGGTTGTTTCACACTGCTGCTTTCAACATACACAATGCGGCCATAGCCTGCATTGATCATGGCAGGTACAAATGCCTGTGTCAATTCCACTTTCCAGCGCAATATTTTTTTATACGCATCATCCCAATCGGTGAGCGTTGTTTCCATCACTGTTTTTGCAGGTGGGCCGCCGGCATTAACCAACATACCATGCAGCTCCCGATCGGCAACAAGATATTTTAAAGCTTCAATGGTGGTTGACTCAGTTATATCGCCCACCACTACTTCTGCATTACTGTGCATATCGTACTGCTCGTGTAATTGTTCTTCGCCTCTTGCCACTGCAATCACATTTGCACCTTCGTTGAGTAATGCATGTGCTACTGCTTTACCAAATCCACTGGTTGCTCCGCCAACGATAAACAGCTGATCGTTTAAATAAAGATTCATGTTCTATTTTTTATTTCACGTCTGGCCGCTTTGAGCGGCCAGATTTTTACATTCTACTGTAATTTATTTGCATGCCGGCTGACCAACAGCCATCCGTTTTGGCGCTTGGCATAAACTTCTGTATACAATAAGTTTATATCAACGGGTTTCCCCTCAACCACTACATTAAAAACACCTTTCCCGTTTACAATTACAAAACCTTTGTACACTCTTGCTGTTGCTTCTGCAACAGTTACTTTATTCATTACAAGTTTGCCCGAACGGATATCTTCAATTACTTCCTTTTTGTTTTGCACCCATCCGTTCGAATGCACATACTGCACACGCTCATCGAGAAGATTATTCAACGAATCGAGCCGTTTGTTCACCATCCAGCGAAACTTTGCTTCATGCAGTTTCAATACAAATTTTTCGGTTGCCGATTCATCTGTTACTTTTTGTGCAGATGCATGTACTGTACTAATTAACAGTAAAAGGAATAGAAGTCTTTTCATATACTGAAGATAATGAGAAGTTAGCGACACAAAAAAGCCCCTCGTAAAACGAAGGGCTCACTTATTTCAACGAAACCTTACGCTTCCATATAAGCATCAATTTCTTTTTGTAGTGCTGCAAAAATTTCATCAATGGTTCCTTCACCTTTTACTTCAGCAAACTTATCAAACTGCTTATAGTAATCGGCCACCACCGATGTTTTGTTGCGGTATTCTGTAATACGTGCACGAATCACTTCTTCGTTGGTATCGTCGCTGCGGCCGCTGGTTAATCCACGGTTGAGCAAACGCTTCACCAGTTCTTCTTCACTTACCAGCAAAGCAATCATGGCAGAAATCTGTGTGCCTTTCAGCTTTAATAATTTATCCAATGCCTCGGCCTGTGCCACCGTACGTGGAAATCCATCAAACAAAAAGCCTTTTGCCTGCGGGTTAGCATCCAATGCCGAACTGATCATACCAATCACTACTTCATCGGGCACCAGCTGACCTTTGTCCATCAGCTTTTTAGCCTCCATACCAAGCGGTGTTTGTGCGGCTATTTCGCTGCGCAACAAATCGCCTGTGCTCAAGTGCTTGAGACCATATTCAACAATTAATTTCTCGGATTGCGTACCCTTGCCGCTACCGGGAGGGCCAAACAGAATCAAATTAAACATAAGCACGTAACTACCTTAGTGAGGCTGTAAATATAGTCAGCATCGTTTAAAAATCTGCAAACTGAACTTATTTTGATTGGAATTTGTTTAAAACAAAGGTTTGTTAAGAGTCGGTATCTGTCATTTAACAGACATCCGTTAGTATAAGAACCTACGTAACTTTATTCAATCAAATGAAATTGGCATGAAACGAATTGTTAGTATGCTTGTATTGCTGAGCCTGGTACTGGTAAGTTGCGAAGCACAAACAAGTCAACCGAACGTAAAAAAGAATACTATGAGTGAAGCGAAAAAACCGGGAAACCCTGTTTACTCCAAAACAGATTCCAGTAAAGTAAACATGAGCGAAGAAGAATGGAAAAAAATCCTGCCTTCTGATGTGTATTATATTGCCCGCCAGAAAGGTACGGAGCGCCCATGGACTAGCAAGTTTGAAAAATTTGATGAAGTGGGTACCTATTACTGTGCAGCCTGCGGCAATGCATTGTTTAAGAGCGACACCAAATTCGACAGTGGTTGCGGATGGCCCAGCTTTTATGAACCCATCAGCAAAGGATCCATCATTTACACACCCGACAACAGCCATGGTATGCAACGTACCGAAGTGCAATGTGGCCGTTGCAAAGCGCATCTGGGTCATGTGTTTGAAGACGGTCCGCCACCAACCGGTTTGCGTTACTGCATTAACGGTGTAATTCTCGATTTTGAAAAAGCAAAAGAAACCGAGAAGAAGTTTAATGAGAAGAAAGGATAAGTACTGTTAGAGATAATTATCAACGAAAGCGAATCAGCAATGGTTCGCTTTTTGTTTTTTGAACTACAATGGAGCAAAGACATAAAAGAAACAGGAAGGCTTTTTTTTATGCTGGAAGAGAGGTAATTTGTATAAAATTCAGGCAGATGAGTATTAAACAAATGAAAAGTGAGTTATTAAAGGAACTGGATAAAGCTGATGAAAGTACCATTAAAAGCATGTACGATGTATTTAAAATGGTAAGTCAGCAAAAAGGCGGTCCTTCATGGGTTGATTTATCAGCTGAGCAAAAGAAAAAAATTGATCTTGGTATCAAACAATTAAAAGAAGGTAAAGGAATCAGTGCAAAAAAAGTAACTGCATCATTAGCAAAAAAATATGGCATTAAAGCCTAAGCAAATAATTCTATCACCATTAGCTGCCAAAGATCTCGATGAGCTCTATCTATACCTGCAAACAGAATTCGGCCAATCTGCTGTCGAAAAATTTCATAAAAAGTGGATTGCTTTTTTATCTGTCATAGCAAATCAACCACGCCTTTTCCCAATCCTTAACAAACGAAAGAATCTCCGCAAATACGCAATTCATCCGAAAACGCTTATCATCTACAAGCCATCAGTAAGAAATATAGAAATCATCGCAATTTTCAACAACAGGCAAAACCCTCAGAATCTTAAGTCTGTTATCCGTAGAAGAAAATAAACTCCAATCTTTAGGTCTTTCTCTCTTTTATCTCTTCGCCCAGCCACCCATCAAATTCTCTCCACGCATTTTGTTTTCCCTTTATCTTTATCACTTAAGCAAAAAAGTTTATGAGAAAATTTCTGGCGCTGAGCATTTGTCTCACTGTAATTGGCTTTATCAGTAAAGCACAAACCCCTTCCTGGTTAAGGTATCCTTCAATTTCACCCGATGGTAAAACCATTGTGTTTACGTACAAAGGCGATTTGTACAAAGTAGCATCTACAGGTGGTACCGCTACTCCGCTTACTATGCACGAAGCACACGACTTTATGCCGGTGTGGAGTAAAGATGGTAAAAGTATTGCCTTTGCAAGCGATCGTTACGGCAACTTCGATGTGTTTCTGATTCCGGTTGAAGGTGGTGAAGCCAAACGTCTTACTTATCATTCAACGGCAGAATATCCGTACAGCTTTACCAACGATAACAAGAGTGTGGTATTTGGTGGTACACGGATGGATTTACCAACCAACCGCCAATATCCTTCCGGTTACATGACGGAGCTCTACAGTGTTGCTGTAAACGGCGGCAGAGTCAATCAACTGTTTACCACACCTGCTGAAGATGTAAAGTTCAGCAAGGATGGCAGCAAACTCATCTATCACAATAAAGTTGGCGGCGAAAACATCTGGCGTAAACATCATACATCGGCTATTACAAGAGATATTGTGCTGTACGATTTTAAAACCAATACACACAAACAAATCACTTCGTTTAATGGTGAAGACAGAAGCCCGGTGTTTACAACCGATGAAAGCGGTTTCTATTACCTGAGCGAAGAAAGCGGCTCATTCAATATTCATAAAATGAGTGTGAGTGGTGGCAAATCGGAAAAACTCACTTCGTATAAAAAACACCCGGTACGTTTTCTCAGCAGCAGCAACGATGGTTTGCTGTGTTACAGTTACGATGGCGATATCTATACAATGAAACCCGGCGCATCTGCACAAAAACTTAACATTACTATTTTAGCCGATGCACGCAACAACCGTGAGCAGGTGTACCGTGTTACAAGCGGTAGTGGTATGAGTCTTGCACCCAACGGAAAGGAAATTGCCTTTGTATATCGTGGAGAAGTATTTGTTACCAGTGTGGATGGTGGTATTACCAAACGCATTACCAATACACCCGAAGCAGAAACGGCTGTAAGCTTTGCTCCCGATGGCAAAAGCATTATTTACTGCAGCGAACGTGATGGCAAATGGAGTATTTATGAAACAAGAATGGAACGCAAGGAAGAACCTTATTTCTATGCATCTACCCTTTTAAAAGAAACAGCTGTACTGGAAAATAAAAATACCAATACACAACCTTTATACTCGCCCGATGGAAAAGAACTGGCGTTTATTGAGAACCGCAATCAACTGCGTATTTACAATCTTGCAAGCAAACAAAGCCGTACCATTTTAAGCGGCGATCATTTATTTGCATGGACAGAGAATGATCAATACTTCCAATGGAGCCCCGATGGTAAATGGTTGTTGTTCGATTATGCAATGCCGGGCAGTGCTGTTGGCGAAGTAGGTATTGTAAGTGCCGATGGTAAGAAAATTGAAAACCTTACACAAAGCGGTTTCGGCGATTTTAATGCCAAATGGATTATGGGTGGTAAAGGCATGCTGTGGTTCAGCAACAGAGATGGTTTGCGAGGTGCAGCTATGAGCGGTGGTTCGCAGGCTGATGCGTATGCGATGTTCTTTACGCAGGAAGCGTTCGATCGTTTTAAACTGAGTAAAGAAGAAGCTGCCTTATTAAAAGAAACAGAAGAGAACAAAGCAAAAGCAGATACAAGTAAAAAGAAAACAGCAGCAAAAGATTCTGTTGTGATTGATTGGGATGGCTTGAGTTTGCGTAAAACAAAACTCACCATTCACTCCTCTTCAATGGGCGATGCATTGGTAAGTAAAGATGGAGAAACACTTTACTACCTGGCCCGTTTCGAACGTGGTATGAATTTATGGACCACCAATCTCCGTACCAAAGAAACCAAAATGCTGGTGCCGTTGAACACCGGTTTTGCAAGCATGGTATGGGATAAAGAACAGAAAAGTATTTTCCTTAATGCTGATGGTGGTTTTATGAAAATTGATCCGGCCAGTGGTAAACAAGACCGCATCAGCATCAATGGTGAAATGCTGGTAGATGGTTTGAAAGAACGCCAGTACCAGTTTGATCATGTATGGCGCAGAACAAAAAATACATTCTACACCAAATCATTCCACGGTATTGATTGGGATAGCTACAAACCTGATTACGAAAAATACTTACCGCATATCGGCAACAACTATGAAATGAGTGAAATGCTGAGTGAGTTGCTGGGCGAATTAAATGTGAGTCATAGCGGTGCTGCTTACAGTGGCAACTTTACTGCCAATGCAGATGCTACTGCCGCACTGGGAATCTTCTACGACTTTACACACAAAGGCAACGGTATTAAAATACTGGAAGTAATTAAAGATGGTCCGTTAGACAAAGCAGGGATGAATGTAAAAGCAGGAACCATTATTGAAAGCATCGATGGTGAAATTGTTACAGCAGATAAAGACATTGCACAATACCTCAACCGCAAATCAGGAAAGAATACGTTGGTTGTTTTGGTTGAAGGAAATACAAAACGTGAACTCATTATTAAACCTGTTTCGTTAGGCGAAGAAAACCGTTTGCTGTATGCACGCTGGGTAAAACGCAATGCCTATGAAGTAGAGAAGATGAGTAACGGCACATTGGGTTATGTACATATACCGGGTATGAACGATGGTGCTTACCGTACTACGTATGAAGAGATCATGGGTAAGTATTTCCAAAAGAAAGGTATTGTAGTGGATACACGTAATAACGGTGGTGGCGACTTGGTTGCAGATTTAGCGATGTTCCTCAGCGGTAAAAAGTTTATGGACTATGCTACTGATACACGCAGCAATGGTTTTGAACCTAATTTCCGTTGGACGAAACCCAGCATTTCATTGGCCAACGAAGGCAACTACAGCGATGGACATTGTTATGCTTACATGGTAAAAGAAGTAGGTATTGGTAAACTGGTGGGCATGCCGGTGCCCGGCACCTGTTCATTTGCTGCATGGGAAGCGTTGATGGATACCGGTATCCGCTGGGGCGCACCTACAGTTGGTTGCAAAGACAGCAACGGAAACTACCTGGAGAATGCACAAACCGAGCCGAATGTAAAAGTGAAGAACGAAAATGAAAAAGTAAGTGCAGGAACTGATCAACAGTTAGAAACAGCGGTGAAGGAATTAATGAAAGAAACAAAGTAAATACGAAGTACTAAGTTAGAAGTACAGGACAACGCCACTACAAAATGTAGTGGCGTTGTTATTTATCTTTAACAGCAAATCAGCCGGCTATGAAATTACAGCTATTCATTCTAATACTTATTTTGCTAATAATACACAATGGTTGCCAAAAAAAACATACTTACTATTACAGTATCGATGGAAAATCGAAAATGGAAATAGAAGCTATTTCAGATTCGGCAGCTTACATGCAGGCTTTTGTCAACTTTCATATTACACGTAAGATCTATCGGGATGAGAAAGCTTTTTACCCCAATGTTAAAAGGAAAGAACCGGTGTACTTTACGCTTTATAACAAGCAAGAAAAAGATATTACGAACAGCGTCAATTTCTTACAGAAAGACAGTCTTGAAAAAAATGCAATCAAAAGAATCTTCCGGTTAAAAAACATTTTCCTTGATGATGCAGAAAAATCAAAAGAAATAAATTAATAACAGGAACAGTATATGAATATTTCTACATGAGTTCCGATTCCCGAACCAGAGATTATACTTGCCAAACAAAATAATCAATAGCCTCGTAACGGCATCTCCACCTGCAGTGCAAAACCTTTACCCGGCGCCGATTCAATTATTGCAGACCCGTCGAGCACCGTTAAACGGTTACGGATATTTTTCAAGCCAATTCCTTCCTCGGCTTTTCCTTTTTCCATACCAATACCATTATCTGCTACCCGCATTTTAAAGAGTGCATCGGAAGTAGACAAGGTGATCACTACCTGTTTCGCCATTGCATGTTTCAGAATATTGGTGCATTGTTCCTGTACAATCCTGTAGGCTGTAAGTTTCTGCTCATCACTCAGCAGTTCATCTGTAAAAGCTTTATGATTCACTTTTGTTTTAAGTCCTACACTGTTCAACATGGTTTGTAAAAGCCTTGTTATCTGTTGCAAAAATGTTTCTGTTACCCGGTTTGGTGTAACCAGCTCATGCGATATCCGCCTGTTTTCATTTACTGCATGGCGGATGTTATCGATACACTTCGGTAAAAATTCATCCAGCATGGACGTATTGTTGCTGATCATGGACAGCAGCATATTGGTACCAACCAAAATCTGGTTTACATTATCGTGCAGTTCAATACCAATAGCGTTCCGTTCTTTCTCCTGCCCCTGTATCATGGCCTGTGTTATGCGACGTTGTTCATCGAGCTGGCTTTTTAAACGTTCTGCTTCCAATTGTTTTACTTCGGTGATATCAATGTGCATGACTACGGCACCTTCAAAGCGATTGCCATGAAGCGAGGTAACAATCATCCGGAACCAATTCCTGCTTTTACCCATCTCGCAGGAATGCTCAAAAACAAATTCATTTCGTTTGCGATCGAGAACAGATTTAATACCCTTGGCCATTGCTTTCACATCGGCACTTTGAACGACCGACGGCTCTTTCGCTTTTAAATAGTGATCGCCAATTCCGTATTGTCCAATAACCGCACAAAGGTTTTCGTTGCGGCTTACCCATGCCTCGTTTACATCCTGTATAATTCCTTTCTTATCAAGTAAAGCAATGTTGGCCGGTAATGCATTAAGGATGGTAGACAAACGTGCGGCCATCATCCTGTTTTCTTCCAGGCTTTTACGTAATTGTTCTTCGGCCAGTTTCTTTGCTGTAACATCCTGTTTCGATCCCAGCATTTTTAAAGCCTTACCATTCTCATCACGTAGTATCGAAAAACGATCGGAGATATAAGCGTACTCACCATTTGCCTTCAACAAACGGTATTCTACATAACCCTTTGTAATGCGTTTACTATCCCTTGCCCTGTCTTCTTCTTTTACAATGCGGTCTCTGTCGTCGGGATGAATGCGTGATTCCCAAAATTCCAGATCGTAATAATCATTCACAAGCGGGTATCCAAACAGGTTTTTATAGCCGGCGCCGAGAACAAATGTTTTACCCGTTCTGTAATCGTGCTCCCACATAGCATCACTGGTTGCATTTGCTACCGATTCGTAACGTTCGTTCGAAAGCTTAATTTCTTCTTCTGCATTTTTACGGTCGGTTATGTCTACATGAAAACCATCCCACACGATTGTGTTCTTATCAACTACTCTTGGTGTAGAAACAATATTCAACCAACGGATTTCATTCTTATAGGTACGGCATCGTACTTCCACATTAAATGTAGACTTGTGTATGTATGAATCTACTTCTGCCTGTTCCATAATCGGCCTGTCCTCTTCCAGAATGCTGTTATACAGGATCAGCGGAGTTTCCATTACTTCCTGCGGTGTGCGACCTGTTATACGTGTAACCTCTTTACTTAAATAAGTAAACCTTCGGTCGGTTAAAGAGTCGCCCATGAGCTGGTAAATCATTACACCCGGCAGGTTATTACTAAGCGTTTCTAACTGTGCATTCTGCTCGGTAATTTTTTCCTGCGCCTTTTTTTGCGCTGTAATATCCATGATCATACCATGCCACACTGTACTGCCATCTGCTTCACGCATAGGCATTGCACTTCCGTTATGCCATACCATTCCTTTCTGGGGATGATTGAAACGATACTCTACCCGCCATGCAGTTAAATTGGTAGCGGATGCTGTTATTTCTTTATAGATCGTTTCTGCATCTTCGGGGTAGATGCGAACAAATATCGGTTGCGGGTTTTTCCGCAGCTGTTCGAATTTAAAGCCATAAATTTCTTCCACTCCGTTGTTGGCATAGGGCATGCTAAACGAACCATCGGGTGCCATCCGGAATGAATAGATTAACCCGGGCACCACCGCTGCAATACTTTCCAGTTTACCTTTTTCTTCTTTTAATGCTTTTGCTGCTCTTACTTTATCTGTAATATCAACCGACAGAATAAAGATGCCTTCAGGTACCGGTTGTAAACTCAGTTGAAACCAGATTTGAAAACCACCCGGGAAAATAAACATGTTTTCAATCTGCATTGCCTTCTGCTGCGCCATACACTCTTCTGCCAGATCGTAGATACGGTTTTCTTTCATGTCGGGAACAAGTTCCAACAGGTTGCGGCCTATCAATGCTTCTTTCGGGATACCGATTTGTTTCGAAAATGCATCGTTTACATAAATGTATTTTTTATCGTAACCAATAATCTGTACACCTTCAATCATTGTGTCGAGTGAGTTACGGTAACGTTCTTCACTTAACTTAATCTGTTCACTTGCTTCCTTTTTCTCCGTAACATCATGATAATTGAATACGATCGAACGGATATTATCATCATGCAACAGATTGGTAGCTGTACCTTCCATCCATAAATATGTACCATCTTTTTTTTGATAGCGAAAGACACGTTTTACCGAACCACCCGGTATATGTATTAACTCCTTAATCGCCATTGCGATCGTTTGTTTATCGTCTGGATGAATGTAGGTTAATGCATCTGTACCAACAGACTCTTCGTCTGTACGGCCGGTAGTTCTGTTAATTGAGGGGCTTCGATATGTAATATGGAATGATTCATCCAGCAAAACAATCATATCAAAGCTGTTTTCTATCAAGGATCTGAATCGTCTTTCACTGGCTTTTACTGCGCTTTCTGCGTGCACTCTTTCCGTAACATCTTCAAGGAGCGCAAGCCTTGCTTCTTTTCCATCGAATAATATTGTTTGTGCCCAAGCTTCTACCAGTATTTTCTTTCCTTTTTTCGTAATGTGGGTCCACACCCCTCGACTTTGGGTATCTCCAAAGCTTTCGGTTACTGATTCAATATTTCTTAACCGCTCCTGTTCTTCTTCCGGACGAATATCGAAAAGTGTCATACTGGCAAACTCAAGCTCACTATAACCATATTTCAGTATTGCCTGTCTGTTTACTGCCAGAAAACGTAAAGTATGCGGATCGAAAATCCACATGGGTAATGGGTTATTTTCAAACAGGTTTCGATACTGTATTTCGCTTTTTTTTATTTCTTCGGTGCGGCTTTTTACTTTCTCTTCCAAATGATCGTTGGCAACCTTTAACTCTTGTGCCAATGTTTCCAATTCGCTTTGTACTTTTTTCCGTTCAGTAATATCCCGAACCGTTACCATCATGTAATTTCCTTCTTCACTTCGTATGGGCGATAAGGCTATGTCTGCAGGAAAAACATAACCGTCTTTGCGTACCGCTTTTAATTCAACACCTGTTTGCATGGCACGCATCCGTTGCTCTTTTACAAAACCCTCTCTATGCTGTATATGCTTTTTTCTTACCTGTTGCGGCATCAGCATTTCTACCCTGCTGCCAATCATTTCTTCTTTTGCATACTGAAACAACTGTTCAGCTTTTTTATTTACAAACCCAATTATGCCTTCCTCATTACTAATGATGATAGCCTCCGGTGCGAGATCGAGCAGTACTTGATATTTGTTATTAACAGTCACAGCCCGCTCTTCTTCCAGTGAATAAATAAGAAACCGGAGCTGTCCGTTTTCTGAAAAGGGTTTGCAGTTATGTGAATACATAACTTGACTACCAGAAAATAATTGAACAGGCGAAGTAATACTTTGCGGTTGTCCGCTTACTATAGTATTGCTGATAGCGCTGTTGATTGCAGCTTTCACCTCCTCACTAACCGACAACACGTTTGTCAGCAATTTTCCGCTTATTGTGTTAACTGCATGCGATATTAAATTGCTGCAACCCGAAGTTGCTGCAAGTATTGACCCATCGGGTGCAAGCAAAAAGCTTTGGCCAGGCAATGCCTCAACCAGCATTTGTAAAGTGGAAGTGGGGGTCAAAAAATATACTGCTATCAGCTAAAATTGCTAAACAAATAATGTCTGGTTTTAATGAGCGAATGATGGGTAGTAGTACTTATTAAATTCTGCAGCTCAAAAACAGACATTTTAAATATAACCACAAGATAAAAACAGCCTGCTGATTATCGTCAGGTAAGTAAGTAATCTGCCGAACAATAAGGGTTATTACCTAACCCGTTTCATTTCTACTACCCAGATTTTATTCTTACTACTACAGAAAAATTATTAAGGAATAGTACTATATCTGCATTAGTTGCAGGCTTTTAAAAAGCAACTGGCATGCTGCAAACTCCACTCACTAAACAGCCATCTGCAAGGCTCCACATTGCACTATTTGTACCGTTTTCAGCTGTATATTTAAGTCATCACTTAACCACTGCATATGAAACGTAGAGATTTTCTCCGCAACAGTACTTTAGCCGGTGCCACCACTTTTGTAGCTGCGGCCTGCAATCCTTCAACTATAAAAACAACAGCAGACAGCGTAGCAAGTGAAACCGCCGATGCATTTGCATTGAACGAATTAACCATTGATGATCTGCAGGCAAAAATGCAGGCAGGCGATTATACATCTGAACAAATTACGCAGCTGTATCTCGACCGCATTAACAACATTGATAAAAACGGACCTAAACTGAATGCTGTGATTGAACTGAATCCGGATGCGATCGGCATAGCACAGCAAATGGATGCGGAACGTAAGGCCGGTAAACTGCGTGGACCTTTGCATGGCATTCCTGTTTTGATTAAAGACAATATTGATACGGCTGATAAGATGATGACAACAGCGGGTTCGCTTGCACTCGACGGACACATTGCAAAAGCCGATGCATTTATTGTTGCAAAACTGCGTGATGCAGGCGCTGTACTTTTGGGTAAAACCAATTTATCCGAGTGGGCGAACTTCCGTTCTTCCAATTCCTGTTCGGGTTGGAGCAGCCGTGGCGGACAAACAAAAATGCCGTACATCCTCGATCATAATCCCTGTGGTTCCAGCTCCGGTTCGGGTGTGGCTGTATCGGCGAATTTATGTGCTGTTGCCATTGGTACCGAAACCGATGGATCCATTACCTGTCCGGCATCGGTAAATGGTACAGTTGGCATAAAACCAACTGTTGGTTTGGTAAGCCGCAGTGGTATTATTCCCATATCTGCAACGCAGGATACTGCAGGGCCGCTTACACGCAGCGTAAAAGATGCAGCCATTCTTCTATCCTGCATAACAGGTGTTGATGCGAATGATGCTGTTACAAAAGAAAGCGAAGGAAAGATTGCAAAAGATTATACTGTGTTCTGCAAAGCAGATGGCTTGAAAGGAAAACGATTAGGTGTTGAAAAAAAGAAATACGAGAACCAGTTTTTAAACCGGTTGCTGGAAAAAGCCATTGCCGATTTAAAGCAGCAAGGTGCTGAAGTTGTTGAACTGGACTATCTCGACAAATTAAATGACTTAGGTGATGCAGAATATGAACTGATGAAGTTTGAGTTCAAAGATGGATTGAATAAGTACCTGTCGACTTCAAATGCAAAGCTGAAAACAATTGATGAAGTGATTGCATTTAACAAAGCCAATGAAGATAAAGTGATGCCTACGTTTAAGCAGGAAAACATGGTGGCCAGTGCAGCAAAAGAAGGACTTGACAGTGCAGCATACAAAGAAGCTTATGCCAAAAGTCATCTCGGCTCAAAGAAAATTATTGATGATGTATTGCAGCAAAACAAACTGGATGCATTGATTGGTTTAACTATGGGCCCATCTTGCAGTATTGATGTGATTTACGGCGACCGCTGGGGTAATGTATTCCTCACAAGTCCTGCTGCTATGAGTGGCTATCCACATATTTCTGTTCCCTGCGGATTGCTGTATGATTTACCGGTTGGTCTTTCATTCTTCAGCACAGCATATACAGAAGGTGAGTTAATCAGTTTGGCTTATGCGTATGAGCAAGCCACCAAACATCGTGTACAACCATCGTTTAAAAAAGCATTTCTGGCATAAACTAAATCATGCTCCTTTGTAACGTTCGTACAAAGGAGCATGATCAACTATAAACAAGAAACCAAAAACGATCAATCCTTTAATTCACATTCATCTTAAAACGCTTCACCTGCTCTTTAATAATACGTTCCACTTCTGTTTCCATTGTTGACACCGTTGCCTCGGCACCTTTCTTTTTCTGATCGTTGATGTATTGCTGGCGTTGCTGGTTGAGCGCAATGATTTTTGTTTGAATTGCTGCACGCTCTTTCTGCTTTTGTAAAACGATTGCTTTTAACTCTGCTGTAGATTTATTCTGCAAACTGTCGGGCAATGTTTTCTTATCGATCTTTTGAATTTCTTCCTCCTTTCCTGCAGTACGGTCTACCAGATCCCAATCGGCATTGTTATAAAGCATGTTATTACTCTTTGCTTCGGCACGTTTGATACCGGCTTTTTTACTCATCATGGTATTGGCCTGATCCATTTTCTGCTGCTTTTCGTAAAACTCCTGTCCTCTTGCGCCGTAGCTGATGTAGGTACTGTTGAGTTGTTCGTTGAGTTTAAAAATTTCATCGTCGTAAGGTGTGGCAATATCTTCAATTTTATAATCCTGATTGATGTTTGTAAAACTGCCATTGCCACATTCGCCCATCAGGTTCCAGAATTCCCGTATGCCTTGCTGTCTTTCGCCGCAATAAATGGTATTTACAATAACGCCTTTGCTTTTTGCAGCGGTACAGGCTTGCGTAAAACTGATATTCCCCTGGCGGAAACTTTCATTCCCTGCAATAAAAATTACTTTGTACGAATTAGGATTACTGTCCCATTTCAATTCATTAATGGAGGAATAAATAACCTGACCACAATACTCATCGCCACCGTTGGTTGTTAATGCAAACAGGTTTTGCGAGAGCGAATCGAGGTTGGTAATAAAATTATTGATCTGCCGGATGTATCCCTTCCGCACATCGTTGCGTGGTGTACCATACTCGTACAATGCAATTTCAATTTTGGGATTGGCTTTGTTTTCGCAATGCACACGGCCGAGTGTGTTGACCATGGTCCACAGTTGTGCTTTGGCCTGGTCGATGAGGCCATCCATACTGTTGCTGACGTCGAGCAGAATAGCCACCTGTATTTTTTGATCGGTTGTTGGTGGGGTCGCTGTTCTTGTTTGTTGTTGTTTACCGGGTTTAGTAAACGCAAAAGCGAGTACAACAGCTGCGCTTACAGTGAATGCAGCCAGTAAAGGTTTACGAATGTTTTGCATAACGTTGATTTTGTTGTTGGATGCAGCCGGTGCTGCAAATACACAGGAGCCTTGTGTGCTTTGGGAATGTTTTAACAGAACCAAGGAGGCTTTTTGTTGTGTACGTGTGCAGCTTTTACATGCGTATGCCAACCTCGTTGAACGCTTTTAACTGCCTTGAAGGTGGGCTAAGCCGTGCTTTATCCCGGCAGTACCTGGCGGGAACTTTGGATGTAAAAACGCTCAAAAGCGGCAAAAACGCTCAAAAACGGCATAAATGGCATAAATGGCCGTTTGATTTTTCGATCGCAGACTTGTTTTCTATTTTGTGTGTATGGCACAACAAATCGGGTTACTGAAGATAACGGGAACGATTGGCGGTATTTGTTTTTACTGCCTTGATGGGGTGTATTATGCACGGGCAAAAAGTTCGCTTACGGGGCAACGGGTAAAACGTGATCCGGCATTTGCAAAGACGATGCAGAATGCGGATTTACTTGGAAGAGCGGCGAAAATTGCCTCGGAACGCTATCGGCGAACGGTGCCGAAAGCAGAGCGGAGCCGGGGTAAGTACCGGGAATTGGTGGGTGTGGTGTTGAGGGAGCTACGGGAAGAGACCACGGAATCACAAAGAAAGATACAGCGACAGAACCACCAACAGCACGAATGGACACGAAAAGATGTTGAGTTATTGGCCACGGATGAACGCAGAAGAACACAGATGAAGTACCACGAAAGACACGAATTAACACGAAGAGATGTTGAACTATCAGCCACGGATGAACGCAGAAGAACACAGATGAGGTACCACGAAAGACACGAATTAACACGAAAGTTTAGACGCCACAGATTAACACGGATGGACGCAGATAAACTTCAATTATACCAACCTTTCTACTTCGCCAACCCTTCGACTCTCTCCTTCACTGCGTTGCGGAGAGCAGGTCGCTCAGGATGCCACGAAAAACCCTCCTGCGTTGAAACTTCGGACGGCGAGCACGAATTGACACGAAGAGATGTTGAACTATTAGCCACGGATCGACACAGATGGACACAGATACATCACCACGAATTGCACGAACAAACACGAAAATATGCTGAAGTGTAAGCCACTGATGTACACAACTACACACAGATTGATTAATCCAATAGTTCAAAGACATCTTTTACTACCTGCAGCAGGTATTCTATGTCGGATTCTGTTACTTTAAAATCGGGTTTATAGCGAGCTTCGATGTATGCTTTTTGTAACAAAGTGAAGCGGCTTTTCTGCTGTTCGGTGTTGCGTGGCAAGCGGTCTCTGATTTGATACGATACCAATTCTGCCAATCGTAAAAGCCGGTCGATGCTATGTGTATTGGCATAATAGCCGGTTTGTGCTTTCACCAATGTAATCAAGGTTTGCTCTGTACACTGGTGTAACATGAACGCAGCCATGCCGAATTGTTTACGTGCGATGAACAATTCGGCAGCTACTAAAAATTCTTTTGCCCTGTTTTTACCTGCAACCCTGTTCTTTTCGATTGCTTCTGTTTCAGCAGCCAGATCTTCTGCTGGTGCAGTTACGCATGTGATCGTTCCGTTATCGAACCAACGAACCGCCTTTTGCCATACTTGCACAGCGAACGAATGCCCTTGCTTTAACCACTCCTGAAAACTTGTTGTTGCTACCACCCATACTGAACCTGTGCCCAAATGCCGGCAATTGACTTCAATTTTATCTTGCCAATCCGCCAACGTTTTGTTGCCGAGATCACTGATGAGAATAAGTAAAAAAAGATCGCCAATATACATAGAAGATGGTGCCGTGTATTGAAAGATGCTTTCGCTTCTACGGCGGTACCTGGATGCTCCGAGCAGAAAGACCATGTCGGGATTTGCTGATTGACGAATCGTGTTGACCCAAGCGGGTTGTTGCAGCTCGATGAATTCTTTGCATTGATGGTAGATGGTGAAGGCTGACATGGGTGTTTAGTTTATTGAAGATTGAAGGAATGTTATGTACGCACAACTATTCGTTTTGTTTCATTTCTTTTTGCTTGTCCGAAAAGAAACCCCGCCTGACCGTCCGGCAGGAAAAAGGACCCCGAACCCCCCGCCTGAACGGACGGGCAGGAATATACAGCCTGGTTTTCGGCTTACGCCCTGATGTAACTTTTGCACTACTGTTATTAATAACTGTTGTACATACACAATCATCCTATGTGCAAGTGGTTAAGTAATTTTTTTTACTCTGCATTTCATTTTCGCTTATTTCCTTTTGATAATTTTTTTTGGCTTTGTTGTTTGGCTTTTGGCTTTTTACTTTTTGCCACGACTAAAAGTCCTTGTTTGGTAAGTGGTGTTATTACTTCTTTTTGAAAGGATTTGAATTGTTGTTTGAATACTGAAATAAAGGGGCCGGCATCGTGCATTTGTGCCATCAATTGTGCTAAAGCAAGTGTTGGCAGCAGATAAAAACAATCGGTGTTTGGGCAGTTAACAAAAAAAGGAAGAATGCCTGCCTCTGACTGGAGTTGTTTGTTTTGATGGGGTATATGCATCAATAGCCGGTGATGGTCGGGATATTTTTTGATCTCAAACTTTGGATGTATTATTTCCGGTGAAACGATGATGGGAATGGTTTCACGGAGGCGTGGTTTGTCTTTGAGGTATTTGAGCCAGTACAAGTGCGAGTAATAAACCTGCGACTGCGAACATAACAAAGGCCAAGCTTGTTGCCACAGTTGAAACAGTTTATGATAATGTTCCCAATGCCATATATGGCCCTGCCACTCTATTTCTTTATCCAGTTTCTCTACTTCTTTCAACATTTCTAAACAAAGCCTGTTGAGTACTTTCTGGTTCCCGGAAAAATAATGCTCATTTTTTGCATGAACAGTTTCAGCAAACGAACAAAAACTTTTTGCCTTATGACCAGCCTTTACCGGTATTGCCAAACAGGGCATCAGAATGGGAGGCGTACGCCTGCTTGAAAAACTCAGAATGAGGTAGCAGACCAACTGCTCTTTACCGGAATGAAGCTGAGGTTGTTGCAAAAGATTTTCTGTGACTGCAGGGCTGCTGTTAAGCCCGTATATTTTTTTGTGCGGTGGAAGTGTTACTATTTCGGGCCCAATCTTATACTCATTAAATGCAAACGCTTTTTTGTTGGCCAGTGCAGTGGCCGCCCATCCACCCGGAGCAAATTGTTTGAAATAGGTTTTGCTTTTAAAGATGGCAATATCTCTTAGAGCCCGGTAAGTGTGGAGGCATAAGGTTTCGACAGGCTGGTTACAGGAGCAACTTACGGCAAGTTTATCCGGCTCTACTTCTATTCGTAACAGATACTGCTGCTCCTGAAAACTGTTGATCAGTGTTAGTTGTTTGCCCCGAAATGATTTAAACTGTAAATGCGGACTGTACCATGTTGTTTTGCGGAGCAATTTTGCATCAAGCTGGGCTTCGAGTTCTCCCATTTCAATGCTGTAATCGTTACCGGATAAATGAATGGTAAAGGGTTGCAATGCAGGGCGAGTGTTTGGTGTTGGGTTCATATAAAGCTTGTTAGAGGTTAAGGTGGTGAATCGTGAATGGTGAAACGTCAGTCGTGAATCGGCAGTCGTGAGTTGTGAGTGGGCGGTGCTGCAAGGTTCGTCTATGGTTTATTTAACGGCGTGGTGTAAAGATGGTGCGGGTTGGGTTGGTAACCTACCAGCGGGGGGTTGTGTTTTACAAATGGCGATTTGTATTTTACCCGTTATGCGTTAAAAGTTATGGGTTACGGGTTATGAGAACTAAACAGAAATAATTACTTTAGCAGTATGACAGAAAAGACTATACACGAAGGAAGAAATGTAAAACGCATACGTGAGATACTGGGTATTAAGCAGGATGCGTTGGCGATGGAATTGGGATTGAGCCAACAGGCCGTGAGTGCATTGGAGCAGAAGGAAGCATTGGATAAAGAAGTGATTGAGAAAGTTGCAAAGGTTTTGAAAGTTACACCAGAAGCAATAAGAAGTTTTAATGAAGAAACTACAATCAACTTTATTTCAAGCACATTTAATCATCATGACAACTCTTCTGTTTACGGACATTATACTTTTAATCCCGTTGAAAAAGTTGTTGAGTTGTATGAAGCCTTATTAAAAAGCGAACGAGAAAAAATTGCACTGCTAGAAAAGATGTTAGATAAGAAATAAGGACAATTCTAATTTGAAAAGCCTTTGCGTAAGCAAGGGCTTTTTTATTTTGGGAAAGTTTGTATCTTAGAAATCCTGACTTACGCCTGCTGACGCTATGAGGAAACTGTTTATTTATCTGCGCTTTTGAATTTTGCTACGCTTGCCGAAAGTTTCAAGGAAGATTTAGGGAATAAAAAAAGCGACTTGCGCCGCTTTGAATGTTTTCACAACGGAATAATCCTTATTGTGATTTGCTTTCAAGAAATAAAACTAATGATAAAAAATTAAACTAAGCTGCTATGAACAAAAATATTTTGGGACTTGATTTAGGCACTAATAGTATTGGGTGGGCGTTAGTTGAACAAAATTTTGAAAATAAATACGGAAATATTCTAGGAATAGGCAGTCGTATTATACCAATGTCGCAGGATATAATAGGTGAGTTTGGAAAAGGAAATTCCGTATCTCAAACTGCAGAAAGAACACGCTTTAGAAGTGTCCGGAGATTAAGAGAAAGATACCTGTTAAGGAGAGAAAGGCTACATCGAGTTTTGAATGTGTTGGGTTTTTTGCCCGAACATTATGCAGCTGAAATTGATTTTGAAAAGCGTTTAGGCAAGTTCTTGGATGAGTCTGAGCCTAAAGTTGCCTGGAAAAAAAACAACGAAGGTAAATTCCAGTTTCTATTTCAAAAATCCTTCAATGAAATGGTTGAAGATTTTAAAGCCAGCGGACAGGAAATAAAAATACCGTATGACTGGACAATTTACTATCTGCGCAAAAAAGCAATCATGGCTAAAATAGAAAAAGAAGAATTGGCCTGGTTGATTCTAAATTTCAATCAAAAGCGGGGTTATTATCAATTGCGGGGGGAAGATGATGAAACGCCTTCTAACATAAAAGAATATGTAGAGCTGCTTACTGTTGTTAAAATTGAAAAAGGTGAAACGGACAAAAAAAACAATAAAAAACATTGGTATAATGTTACTTTGAATAATGGATGGGTTTATTCTGCAACTTTTTCTTCAGAACCCCAATGGCTAAACGCTGAAAAAGAATTTCTAGTTACAGAAGAACTTGATGAAAATGGAGACATTAAAATTGTAAAGGACAGAAAACAAGATAAAGAAGGAAAGGAAAAAAGAAAAATAACTCCACTGCCAACGTTTGATGAAATTGATTTGATGAGCAAAGCTGACCAAGATAAAATTTACAAAAAGATTAAAGCCAAAACAGAAATAACAATCAGCAATAGCGGTAAAACTGTTGGTACCTATATCTATGATACGTTACTTCAAAAACCACAACAAAAAATAAGAGGCAAATTAATACGCACGATTGAACGCAAATTTTACAAAGAAGAATTAAAGGACATACTGCAAAAACAGATTGAGCTGCAGCCCGAATTGTTTAGCAATGACCTATATAATGAATCTGTTCGAGAATTATACAGAAATAATGACTCGCAGCAATTACAATTGAGCAAGAAAGACTTCGTTCATCTTTTTTTAGAAGATATTATTTTTTTCCAACGACCGCTACACAGCCAGAAATCTTCCATTGGCAATTGCACGCTTGAATACAGGAAATACAAAGATGAAACAGGAATAGAGCAAACACAGTGGCTTAAAGTCATTCCCAAATCAAACCCATATTACCAGGAATACCGATTGTGGCAATGGATATATAACTTATCCATCTATAAAAAAGAAGATGACAGCAATGTAACCGCTGAGTTTTTAAACGGCTTAGAGGATTGGGAAAGTTTGTTTGAGTTTCTTAATGATAGAAAAGAAGTGGAGCAAAAGACTTTGATAAAATATTTTCTTGACCAAAAAGGATTTAAAGGAAAGGTGTTGGCTGCTGAGCTTGAAAAATATCGATGGAATTATGTAGAAGACAAAAAATATCCCTGTAACGAAACTAAAATGCAAATAAGCACAAGGCTTGAAAAAGTACAGGGTATTAGTACCGGTTTTTTAACAAGAGAAATCGAACAGCAACTATGGCATATCATTTATTCCGTAACAGATAAGATTGATTATGAAAAAGCCTTAAAGACCTTCGCAGCCAAACATCAATTACATGAAATTTCTTTTGTAGACGCATTCAAAAAAATTCCTCCATTTAAAAATGATTATGGATCATTCTCTGAAAAAGCAATTAAAAAATTATTACCCTTACTACGTTTAGGAAAATACTGGAGTTGGGATGCCATTGATAAAAACTCAAAAAACAGAATTGAAAAGATTGTATCAGGCGAATATGACGAAACCATTAAAGACAAAATAAGAGACAAAGCATTGCACCTTAAACAAGAACATCATTTTCAGGGTTTACAATTGTGGCTGGCCCAATATATAGTTTATGGAAGACATTCTGAGGCTGCTGAAATCGGCAAATGGAATTCAGTAGATGACCTAGAACAATATCTTCAAGATTTTAAACAACATTCCCTTCGCAACCCTATAGTGGAGCAGGTTGTAACCGAAACGCTTCGTGTAGTAAAGGATATTTGGTCTAAGTATGGTAATGGAGCCAAAGATTTCTTTGATGAAATACATATTGAATTGGGAAGAGAAATGAAACTGCCTGCTGAAGAAAGGGACAGAATGACTAGGCAGATTACAGAAAACGAAAACACGAATCTTCGTATTAAAGCACTTCTGTCAGAATTGATGAATGATGCAAATGTGGAAAATGTTCGCCCATATTCACCGATGCAACAAGAAATCCTTAAGATATATGAAGATGGCGTACTTAATTCTGACATTGAAATTCAAGAGGACATTCTTAAAATCAGCAAAACAGCGCAGCCATCCTCATCGGATTTGAAACGTTATAAACTTTGGCTAGAGCAAAAGTACCGTTCCCCGTACACAGGGGAAATCATTCCGCTCAATAAGCTTTTCACAACAGAATATGAAATAGAACATATCATACCACAAAGCAGATATTTTGATAATAGTTTAAGCAACAAAGTGATTTGTGAGGCGGCCGTAAATAAATTAAAAGACAATCAGGTAGGCCTGGCATTTATTAAAAACTTTCATGGGCAAATTGTGGAGTGCGGGTTAGGGAAAAAGGTAAAGATTTTTGAAGTAACAGGTTATGAGGAATTTGTAAAACAACACTATGGTAAAAACCGAAGCAAACGGAATAAACTTTTAATGGAAGAAATTCCTGAAAAAATGATTGAACGGCAAATGAATGATACTCGCTATATCAGCAAATTTATATCCGGCTTATTGTCAAATATTGTTCGTGCGGACATAAATGATGATGGAGTAAACTCTAAAAATGTATTACCCGGAAATGGAAAAATCACCAGCGAATTAAAACAGGATTGGGGATTAAATGATGTTTGGAATGAATTGATTCTGCCACGATTTGAAAGAATGAATAAGCTGACTAACTCAACTTATTTTACTACATGGAATGAAAATCATCAAAAGTTTTTGCCTACAGTACCTCTTGAATTTTCAAAAGGGTTTTCAAAGAAAAGAATAGATCATCGACATCATGCAATGGATGCTTTGGTGATTGCATGCGCAACAAGAGATCATATCAATTTACTCAACAATCAGTCTGCCAGATCGGATACCAAACGATATGATCTTAAGAGAAAATTGATGCGTTTCGAGAAGATTGCATACAATCATCCGCAAACAGGCGAACGCATAGAAAAAGAAGTACCTAAAGGTTTTCTTAAGCCTTGGGAAAACTTTACCATAGATACTAAAAACAGCTTGGAAAATATAATAGTGAGTTTTAAGCAAAATCTTAGGGTGATTAATAAAGCAACTAATCGCTATGAAAAATGGATAAAAAAGGATGGAGTAAACACAAAAGAAACTGTTGAACAAAAAGGCGTAAACTGGGCAATCAGGAAACCTATGCATAAAGACACTGTTTCTGGCAAAGTAGACTTGCCACGAATAAAAGTTCCTAAGGGGAAGATACTTACAGCTACCAGAAAGTCATTGGATGCAACGTATGACTTAAAATCAATTGAAGCCATAACTGACACCGGGATTCAGAAAATTTTAAAAAATTATTTAGCAAGCAAGGGTAATAATCATGAATTGGCATTTTCACCTGAAGGAATTGAAGAAATGAACAAGAACATTCAAAACTATAATGATGGAAAGTTTCATCAGCCAATTTATAAGGTAAGAGTATTTGAGTTGGGAAGTAAATTTCAACTGGGCGAATTGGGTAATAAGAAAACGAAATATGTAGAAGCAGCAAAAGGAACCAATTTGTTTTTTGCTATTTATCAAGACAATAGCGGAAAGCGAAGTTTTGAAACCATCCCTTTAAATGAAGTAATAGAAAGGCAAAAACAGGGCTTAAGACCTGTACCGCAAGAAAATGAAAAAGGAGGACAGTTGTTATTTCATTTGTCCCCAAATGATTTGGTATATGTGCCTACAGAAGATGAAAGAGAAAACTCATCAAGAATTGATTTTGAAAATTTGACGAAAGAGCAAATGAAACGTCTTTACAATGTGAACGACTTTTCTTCTACTTGTTATTTTACACCAAACCGTATCGCAAAAGCAATAGCAGCAAAAGAAGTAGACCTGAGTTTTGATAAAGAGAAAAATAAGGTAACAGGTTCTTTTGATTCTAAAACGGCAAGTTTTGAGGGCGTGCAAATAAAAGACATATGTATTAAATTAAAAATTGACCGCCTCGGTAATATATCTCAAGTTTAAAATTGTAATAAAAAGATAATTCGTCCGTTTAATCATAGCAAACCCAATTTCCTATGATCAAGCGGACCCTTTATTTTGGCAACCCCGCCTACCTGAAAACCAGCAATGAGCAACTGATCATTGAGCTTCCGGACACAGGCGAAGTGAAGCAGGCACCGATTGAAGATATCGGTATCCTGATCCTTGACCACCAGCAAATTACCATTACACAATCGGTTCTTGCCAAACTGTTAGCAAATAATACAGCCGTGGTGAGTTGTGATGACACGCACCACCCTACCGGCTTATTACTGAATCTTGACGGCCATACCCTGCAAAGCCAGAAGCAGCAGGCCCAATTAGAAGCCAGTGTGCCGTTGAAAAAACAATTGTGGCAACAAACCGTTACAGCTAAAATTGAGAACCAGGCTGCCCTGCTGGTTCAGGAACGGGAGGATGCACAGTATTTACTACGTTTAGCCAAAGATGTAAAAAGCGGAGATGCCGATAATAACGAGGCACAGGCAGCGGCTTATTACTGGAAGCGGCTATTCCCTGCATTTCTTGATTTTCGCCGTGAACGTTATGGCCCTCCTCCCAATCAATTACTGAATTACGGTTACTCTATTTTACGGGCACTGGTGGCAAGGAGCCTGGTTGCCAGCGGACTTTTACCCACGTTTGGCATTCACCATCGTAACCAATACAACAGTTATTGTTTAGCCGATGATATGATGGAACCTTACCGCCCATTTGTAGATAAGGTGGTGTGTGATATTGTGCGGATGAACGGGAAGTTTTTAGAGATGACCCCGAAGATGAAGCAGGCTTTACTTGCTATACCAGCGATGGATGTGCAGATTGGCGGACAGAAAAGCCCGTTAATGAATGCGGTGCAGCGCACAACGGCGAGTTTGGCGAAATGTTTTGAAGGGAGTACGAGGAAGTTGTTGTTTCCTGAGATGTAATTTTTTACCCACCCCTACCCCTCCAAGGAGGGGATTCCTCCTAAGGTGCTGCTTTAAAGGTCTTCGACCATGTATTTTTCCAATGAAAATCTCATGCCTAAATATTAACCGATGTATGAACGCTTTAATGCTTACCGCATCATGTGGGTATTAGTATTTTTTGACTTGCCTACGGAAACCAAGAAGGAACGGAAGATCTATGCGAAGTTCCGCAAAGAGATCCTGGCCGATGGCTTCAATATGTTCCAGTTCAGCATTTACCTGCGGCACTGCCCGAGCAAGGAAAATGCAGATGTGCATATCAAACGTGTGAAAAAACTACTGCCTGAGAAGGGGCATGTCGGCATTATGTGTATTACGGATAAACAGTTCGGGATGATGGAAATTTTCAGGGGACATGAGGCCGTTGAAAGCCCTGAAACGGTGCAACAGCTTGAACTTTTTTAAAGAAACAGGATGAAAAAACCAGCCCTGAAGGCTCGTTTTTTCATCCTGAAAAGCAGCTTAATTCATTGATTTTTCACCGTTTAGAGGAAAGCTACTGTGAAAGAACTAAGCTAGTTAATAAATTGAAAGCAAATCACAACTTTCGTGGTGAGGGTTACTTTACAACTGCAACTGTGAAAGAACTAAGCTAGTTAATAAATTGAAAGCAAATCACAACTGCTAATTTATTTAAGTATCTGTTTAAAAAACTGTGAAAGAACTAAGCTAGTTAATAAATTGAAAGCAAATCACAACGAAGTCGAGGTTTTTATCGCAATCTTCAAACTGTGAAAGAACTAAGCTAGTTAATAAATTGAAAGCAAATCACAACACACCATCACGAACCCATGTACAGGCTATTACTGTGAAAGAACTAAGCTAGTTAATAAATTGAAAGCAAATCACAACATTGTTTTGTCAGGTTATAACTTGACGAAAACTGTGAAAGAACTAAGCTAGTTAATAAATTGAAAGCAAATCACAACTGTCTTGTATTCGCTCACTCGATGAAAAATACTGTGAAAGAACTAAGCTAGTTAATAAATTGAAAGCAAATCACAACATCTGTTGGTAAACGCTTACATTGATGCTAACTGTGAAAGAACTAAGCTAGTTAATAAATTGAAAGCAAATCACAACGTGCTTACATTAGTGCCGTACATCTGGGGTACTGTGAAAGAACTAAGCTAGTTAATAAATTGAAAGCAAATCACAACAGCTATCCATTAATTGTCTTGCTTCTAATGACTGTGAAAGAACTAAGCTAGTTAATAAATTGAAAGCAAATCACAACAATCTGTCTGCATATTTTGAACTTTAGTTACTGTGAAAGAACTAAGCTAGTTAATAAATTGAAAGCAAATCACAACACCTTATCAATTAACTTTGTTTATCTTTATACTGTGAAAGAACTAAGCTAGTTAATAAATTGAAAGCAAATCACAACAGTCGAATTATACTACTCAGTTTCTTTATACTGTGAAAGAACTAAGCTAGTTAATAAATTGAAAGCAAATCACAACTATCTTAGCGATACACTAAACAACAATAATACTGTGAAAGAACTAAGCTAGTTAATAAATTGAAAGCAAATCACAACATACGATCGGTAGCAATGCCAATACCGTACACTGTGAAAGAACTAAGCTAGTTAATAAATTGAAAGCAAATCACAACATATGCAACCAGTAATTAGAACACATTACAACTGTGAAAGAACTAAGCTAGTTAATAAATTGAAAGCAAATCACAACTGTACAGCGGATGCACCTGCATTAAACGCAACTGTGAAAGAACTAAGCTAGTTAATAAATTGAAAGCAAATCACAACTGGAACACCAACATTCTAATTATGCAATGCACTGTGAAAGAACTAAGCTAGTTAATAAATTGAAAGCAAATCACAACTATTTGTGCCAATGCTTCCATTGCACGAAACTGTGAAAGAACTAAGCTAGTTAATAAATTGAAAGCAAATCACAACAATCGCTTCAGCTTTTAAATAATTGATGAAACTGTGAAAGAACTAAGCTAGTTAATAAATTGAAAGCAAATCACAACACAGCTATAAAGAGTTAATGGCAAATGCCGACTGTGAAAGAACTAAGCTAGTTAATAAATTGAAAGCAAATCACAACCAAAATAGCTGACACAGCTTTATTCCTTACACTGTGAAAGAACTAAGCTAGTTAATAAATTGAAAGCAAATCACAACCCATCGACGAAAACATGCGAAAGCAACAACACTGTGAAAGAACTAAGCTAGTTAATAAATTGAAAGCAAATCACAACACAGGAATGGAGTGCTGCAAATCCACGCAAACTGTGAAAGAACTAAGCTAGTTAATAAATTGAAAGCAAATCACAACACTGTTCGATTGTTTTAAAAATCTGCAATGACTGTGAAAGAACTAAGCTAGTTAATAAATTGAAAGCAAATCACAACGAGTGCAAGTGCTTTGTTTTTTCTTCCTTAACTGTGAAAGAACTAAGCTAGTTAATAAATTGAAAGCAAATCACAACGAAGTCGAGGTTTTTATCGCAATCTTCAATACTGTGAAAGAACTAAGCTAGTTAATAAATTGAAAGCAAATCACAACCTTTTTCCATTCGTATGGAGTGCCGAAAATACTGTGAAAGAACTAAGCTAGTTAATAAATTGAAAGCAAATCACAACAACATTTCAGCTATTGTCATATTATGTAAAACTGTGAAAGAACTAAGCTAGTTAATAAATTGAAAGCAAATCACAACGCGTTGCTGATAATCTTGTAAACTTCCCTAACTGTGAAAGAACTAAGCTAGTTAATAAATTGAAAGCAAATCACAACACCTGAAAATAGTCATACCCGTTTCTTCTAACTGTGAAAGAACTAAGCTAGTTAATAAATTGAAAGCAAATCACAACACCTTTAGGTATATCAAAATTTTTATTTTAACTGTGAAAGAACTAAGCTAGTTAATAAATTGAAAGCAAATCACAACCAGGCCATCAAATCACTTCACCTATGTTATACTGTGAAAGAACTAAGCTAGTTAATAAATTGAAAGCAAATCACAACCAGCTATTGTTATCAGCAACCGCAAAGCAACTGTGAAAGAACTAAGCTAGTTAATAAATTGAAAGCAAATCACAACGTCCTCCGCATAGACCATCTTTGCTACGTTACTGTGAAAGAACTAAGCTAGTTAATAAATTGAAAGCAAATCACAACACGCCTGTGCTGATGCTTGTAAGATTGAAAACTGTGAAAGAACTAAGCTAGTTAATAAATTGAAAGCAAATCACAACCGGTTTGATTTTGTTACAAGCCTTGCAGCGACTGTGAAAGAACTAAGCTAGTTAATAAATTGAAAGCAAATCACAACGGGTTTTTCTTTTTTTTTACTTCTCCTTCCACTGTGAAAGAACTAAGCTAGTTAATAAATTGAAAGCAAATCACAACACATCTTTAAACACTTCTTTGTTCTCCTTACTGTGAAAGAACTAAGCTAGTTAATAAATTGAAAGCAAATCACAACTCCAGATCAAAAGATTATTGACGGGCTAATACTGTGAAAGAACTAAGCTAGTTAATAAATTGAAAGCAAATCACAACCCTTGAGCCGTAAGGCCGTAATTAGGTAAGACTGTGAAAGAACTAAGCTAGTTAATAAATTGAAAGCAAATCACAGGTTTTTTACCTGCTGTCAGGAATATTTTTCGGCCGTTTCGTTTCATGTTTTAGTTTTACGTCGTGAAATTCTTTACACAGCTGCTTACCGTTTATATTCTGCTATTGAGCATGTTTCCCTGTCCGGAAGATGTGTTTACTGCTGATAAGGATACAGCAACTGCTGCTGTTACCCCAACACCTGCAGATGATGATTGCGAAGATGATTGTCCACCATTTTGCGACTGTGCCTGCTGTGCTGTACCAATGATGCGTAACTGCAATTGCATACATATGATAACACCGGTGCAGCTTGCAGTTTATCATCCTGTCATACAAACATTATCACTATCCGATGTTTACCGTCCCATCTGGCAACCGCCGCAATTGAGTTAATCGGTCATACTATTTCTTAACTCAACTCTTTAATTTTATTTATGCAACAATTCTTTTTGCTGTTACTGCTTGTATGTATCGGCAGCAGCAGTACGGCACAACATAGTTTCACCATTACCGTAAAAGATAAACAAACCAATGAAGCGTTACCGGCCGCTACAGTGCAGCTTGCACAACGTAGTGCCGTAACCGACAGCAGCGGTACTGTCAGCTTCACCAATCTTCAACAAGGCATTTACAAAGCAACCGTATCGCATATTGGTTATTCCACACAATCCATCAACATTATTGTACCACTTGCAAATAACGAAGCAGTTGTTGTGCTGCTCGAACCGGAAGACGAGGAAGAAGAAGAGATCATCATTACCTCTACCCGCAGCACCCGGACGTTTCAGAATATTCCGACCCGTGTAGAGTTTATTGCAGGTGAAGAGCTGGATGAAAAAGCAAATATGAAACCGGGCGATATCCGCATGTTGCTGAATGAAAGCACCGGTATTCAAACACAGCAAACTTCGGCCACATCGGCCAATGCGTCGATACGTATACAAGGTTTGGATGGCCGTTATACGCAGATACTGAAAGATGGTTTTCCGTTGTACAACGGCGCAGCAGGTGGATTGGGGTTGTTACAAATTGCTCCGCTCGATCTGAAACAGGTAGAAGTAATTAAAGGTTCCGCTTCTACCTTGTATGGTGGTGGTGCCATTGCAGGTTTGGTGAATCTTATTTCAAAAATACCCACCGAAGAACGTGCATTCAACATCCATCTCAACGGTACAACTGCAGGCGGACTTGATGCCAACCTCTTCTATGGTAAACGTTTCGAAAAATTTGGTATCACTGTTTTTACATCCAGGAACAGCAATGCAGCCTACGATCCTGCAAAAATCAATCTCTCCGCTATACCGAAGTTTCAGCGCTATACTGTTAATCCACGGTTGTTTTTTTATCCATCTGCTAAAACAAAAATTGTATTGGGTTTAAATGCAGCTGCAGAAGAGCGACTGGGTGGCAATATGGATTATATTAAAAACGAAACATCTAACAGGTATTACGAAGAAAATACGTCGCATCGCTATTCGGCGCAGTTATCTGTTGATCATGCCTTGAACGAAACAAACCATGTAACAATCAAACAAAGTGTAAGCTTTTTCCAAAGATCAATCGGTTCACCCGGTTATTCTTTCTGGGGCAGGCAGATAAATAGTTTTACCGAAGCAAACTATTCGCACAGCAGCCAAACCACCGAGTGGGTGGCAGGTATTAATTTATGGAACGAAGGCTTTACAGATCTGGGACGCATCAATTTTCCTTCACGAAACTTCCGGCAAAACACCATTGGTGCGTTTGTACAAAATACATTCAAAGCAAAAGAATGGTTACATATTGAAAGTGGTGTGCGTGGCGACTACGTCAACAATTATGGTTTTGCTTTTTTACCACGTGTAGCTGTTTTGTTTAAACCTTCCGCTTCCTTCAGCTCCCGTATTGGTGGTGGTATGGGTTACAAACCGCCTACCATTTTTACAGAAGAAAGTGAACGTTTACAATACAGTCAGGTTCTGGGTATTGATTCCTCCAATAAACTTGAAAGAAGTTATGGCTTTAATGCCGATGTAAACTATAAAACCAAGTTGTTTGATGCAGTAAGTTTCAGCATCAACCAGTTATTCTTTTATACCCGTATTAATCAACCGTTGCTGTTACAAAGCACACCCAACGGCAGAAAGTTTGTCAACAGCAGTGGCCATATTGATACAAGAGGTATTGAAACCAACATCAAAATCGGTTACGAAGATTTTAAACTCTTCCTTGGTTATACATTTACCGATACGAAAATTCATGAAGGCAGCAACAAGCGTGTAAATCCGTTAACAGCACGCAACCGCATCAATGCAGTATTGATGTATGAAGTGGAAGAGAAATGGAAAGCCGGACTGGAAGCTTATTATTTCGATAAACAATTACTCACCGATGGCGAAACCGGGAAACCTTACTGGATCTGCGGATTTATGGCAGAACGTTTATGGGAAAAGTTTTCGCTGTACATCAATTTCGAAAACTTTCTGGATGCACGACAAACACGTTTCGACAGCATTTATACCGGCAGTTTCAACAATCCGATTTTCCGTGATATCTATGCACCACTCGATGGTTTTGTCGTAAATGGCGGTATTAAAATCAAACTCTGATCGTTGCTTTTCATACGCAACTGCATTGTAAAAAACAAAAGAGCCGCTACGCAACAGCGGCTCTTTTTCATTATCCCTCAATCAAAGCAACAATCAATGATGCTCGGGAGCAAGTTTTACATCATCTGGACTACGCCACAATGCACTCAGCAACAGTTCACGCATAAAGAAAAATTCTTTCGGTAAACGGTCATATGCTTTTTCAAACAACTCTTCATGTCCCAGTAATTCTTTCTTCCACAACTCACGGTCTACATGCATAATGTTATTGAAATCGTCTTTGCATAACTCATCCATGCCTGTCCAGTCCAGATCACGGTAACGTGGTCTCCAACCTATCGGACATTCAACAGCACTTGCTTCGCCTTTGCTGCGTTGTACAATCCATTTCAGTACACGCATGTTTTCACCAAAGCCAGGCCATGCAAATTCGCCTTTTTCATTTTTGCGGAACCAGTTTACACCAAAAATGCGTGGTGCATTGGGCAGATCACGACCAAACTGTAACCAGTGGTTGAAGTAATCGCCGAGGTGATAACCAAGGAACGGCAACATCGCAAACGGATCACGACGAACCTTACCCAGCTCACCAAATGCAGCAGCCGTCATTTCGCTGCCCATTGTTGCAGCAAGGTATACACCAAAGTTCCAGTTAAACGATTGGTACACCAATGGCACTGCCGAACTTCTTCTGCCACCAAATACAAAGGCAGTAACAGGTACACCTTCGGGGTTATCCCATTCGGGATCAATTACCGGATTCTGGTAAGCAGGTGCGGTAAAGCGTGCATTGGGGTGAGCAGCCGGTTTACCACTTGCTTTATCGTACAAATTTCCTGTCCAGTCAATCAAACCTTCGGGCGCTTCTTTGCTCATGCCTTCCCACCAAACATCACCATCGGGTGTAATACCCACGTTGGTAAAAATGGTATTGGCTTTAATGCTTTCCATTGCATTGGGATTGGTTTTTACATTCGTTCCCGGAGCAACACCAAAATAACCAGCTTCGGGGTTAATGGCATATAAACGTCCATCAGCACCTTTATGAATCCAGGCAATATCATCGCCCACCGTTGTTACTTTCCATCCATCCAATCCTTTTGGCGGAATCATCATGGCAAAGTTGGTTTTACCACAGGCACTTGGAAATGCAGCAGCGATATAACTCTTTTCTTTTTGCGGAGATTCCACACCGAGGATCAACATATGTTCTGCTAGCCATCCTTCATCACGACCCATGACACTGGCAATACGCAATGCAAAACATTTTTTACCCAGTAATGCATTACCGCCATAACCGCTGCCGTAAGAAATAATCAAACGCTCATCGGGGAAGTGGGTAATATATTTTTCTGTTGGGTTGCAGGGCCATTTTACATCAACCTGGCCTTCGTGTAAAGGAGCGCCCAAAGTGTGTACACATTTCACAAACGAATCGTCCATGTACGGCATCACCTGTTCGCCCATACGTGTCATAATGCGCATGTTAATTACCACATATTCACTATCGGTAATCTGCACGCCGTAGCGTGAAAGTGATGAACCAACAGGACCCATACAAAAAGGAATCACATACATCGTTCTTCCCTTCATACTTCCTTTGGTTAATCCTTCGAGCAAGTTTTTCATTTGATTTGGTTCCATCCAGTTATTGGTTGGTCCGGCATCTTCTTTTCTGCGGCTGCAGATATATGTACGGTCTTCTACACGGGCTACATCACTGGGGTCGCTGAAGCAGGCATAACTGTTGGGGCGTTTTTCCTGGTTCAGTTTAATAAATGTTCCTTTATCAACCAGTTGCTGGCATAGCGCATCATACTCAGCCTGCGATCCGCTGCACCAATGTACATTGGCCGGTTGAAAATGTTCCTGCATTTTAAGGACCCAGTCTTTCAGTTCAGTTTTGTCGGGGGCAATCATCTTAATTTAGTTTTAGTTAGACAAACATAATATCCATTTCTTCATATGCAAGTAAGGTTTAAACTGTTTTTTGGCGAATGATGAATGTAAGTGTGCTGTCCAATCTGTATCAGCGTTTTACTGCTGAACCAAAAATGAGTAACCCTTTCCTGCAAGTTGCAGAAGCAACAAGATAAGATTGCTTTTTGTCAACTGCGTAAATGATATTACCTTTTTGCTTTAATATGGTATTATGGTAGGATGGATTACCTCGCTTTGGTGGAAACTAAACGGCTGGAAAATTACCGGTACGTTTCAGGATGATGTGCCGAAAATGGTGATAGCAGTGGGGCCGCACACCAGTGCATGGGATATTGTTGTTGGTTTAGCTGCACGCTATCTTATTCCGATAAAGCATGCTTACTTTCTTGGTAAAAAAGAATTATTCGATGGCCCGTTTGGTTGGTTCTTTCGTGCAATTGGCGGTACGCCGGTCGATCGTTCTTCATCGCAGGGTTTGGTAAAACAGGTAGCAAATAAGTTCAGCGAACACACGGTATTTCGCATTGCCATGAGCCCGGAGGGAACAAGAAAAAAAGTAGAAAAAATCCGTACCGGTTTTTATTACATTGCCAAAGAAGCAAACGTACCCATTCAATTGGTAGGTTTTGATTTTACCAAACGGGAAGTCATTATAGGGCCTTTAATTTATCCATCGGCCGATGAAGCAAGCGACTTTAAACAGATCCTTACTTTTTTTGCCGGCGTAGAAGGCAAACATAAAGAAATGGGTATGCACCACATGCTTCAATAAAAAGTGCCATGCTGTAACCGGTACAGCACAGCACCTGCTAAATCAACAAATCATTAAAAACTTTGATCATCGGCACTGGGACCATAACTGCCGGGGATAGGAATATTTAACAAACGAAGGTATACGCCTAACTGTGCACGGTGGTGTGTGGTTTGTGCAAACGAGTGGCGGAGTGCTTCATACTTCGTCAGATCAGCCAGCAGGGTGTCGCCCATACACATTTTCCAATGTTTGTTTACAAGCGTATCATCATCCGTTTTTTCAAGTAAGGATTTTCCTTTGCTGTACGATGTTTCAAGCAAGTCCAGTAACTCTTTGTTATTGTTTACCGGAGATGGCTTGTATGGCTGTGCTGCAAAATCGAGCACATCATGCTCCAGAATATGTTCGGGCCAACCGGGTATTTCTGCAATATGAATGGCCAGGTTTTTCATACTCATACTTTTTTCATGTGGTTTCCAGTCGAACTTATCGTCGGGAACTAATGCAAGCATTTTACGTGTAGTAGCAATTTCCTGCTCCATTTCTTTAACGAGCAATTGTGTAAGATTCATAGCTGATTGTTTTTAGAATTCAAAGAAACAACCGGCCACTGACAACCCTATGGCAGTGTACTTTTTGCGTGTATAAAAAATTAATAATTCACCGGCAGCTGCTTCATGTAGTCGTTAATATCAATATGGTTGCTTTTGGAAAATGCAACGCCGGTATCTTTTACTTTCAGTATGCGTGAAACCCTGAAATCACGGTAGTCGTTTCGTACATGGCACCAGGCGGCCAAATGCCAGTTGTAAGCATAAAAGATTAAACCAATCGGCTCTACCTCCCGCTTGCTTACTTCGTTGTTATTGTTTTTATAATCGAGCAGCAGTTTTGTTTTGGAAGAGATGGCTGTTTGCAAAACAGAGAGGTGTTCAAAGTCGGTATAACCCGGATGCGACGTCTGAAATTTTGTTTGCTGTTGCAAACGCTCCAGCTTTTCTTTTTGCGATGGACGCATCACTGCTTTTACTTTGTCCAACGCTGTGTTGTAATGTGTAAGAATTGATTTATCGGCAAAGCGTTCTACCACTGTTTGCATCAACAGCAAAGCATTGGCTTCCTCATTGGTAAAACTTACAGGTGGCAGAAAAAAACCATCTACTAAAAAATAGCCACGGTGTTGCTCAAAACTTACAGGTATTCCCTGTTCGGCAATAGCCTTCATATCTCTGTAAACCGTACGTACACTAATGTTATACTTTGCAGCAATTTTTTCGGCAGTTACAAACTTTTTTGTTTGCAAAGTTGTAATAATGCCCAACAGGCGGTCAACACGGTTCATAAAAGATAGATTGATTCAAATGTAGCAATTCCCGTTCCAAGTAAAAAGCAGCTGATTTTGTGTTAACTTCCTTTCACCAAAACTCTAACAGCATGAGATTCTTTTCAACCGCATTCCTTCTGTTTGTATGGATGCACACAAATGCACAAACAAAATCTGTTGCAAATCCTAAAGCAGAAGCCTGGAAAAAAGAAGTAATCAAAGCCATTGATGGCCGTGCAAAAGATGCACAGGTAATGGTTGATATGGTGTTCAGTTTTTCTGAACTTGGTTTTCACGAAACAGAAACAGCCGCTTACCTCACTAAAATTCTGGAAGAAAACGGATTTACCATTCAACGTGGTATTGCAGGCATACCAACTGCATGGACAGCAACATGGGGTAACGGCAAACCATTTATTGCCTTAGGCAGCGATGTGGATTGTATACCCAAAGCTTCGCAAAAACCGGGTGTTGCTTTTAAAGCACCCATTGTTGAAGATGCGCCCGGCCATGGCGAAGGACATAATTCCGGTTTGCCCTTACTTATACTTTCCGCCATTGAAGTAAAGAAAATTATGGAGCGTGAAAAACTACCGGGTACACTGATGATATGGCCTGGAGTTGCTGAAGAACTGGTAGGCAGTAAAGCATGGTATATAAGGGATGGTTATTTTAAAAATGTAGATGCCTGCATTTTTACACACGTGGGTAACAACTTAGGTGTAAGCTGGGGCGATGCCGGTAATAACGGTCTTGTTTCGGTTGAATTTATGTTTGAAGGAAGTGCCGCACATGCAGCAGGTGCTCCCTGGCGTGCAAAGAGCGCATTGGATGCAGTAGAGTTAATGAACATTGGATGGAATTATAAACGGGAACATTTAAAACCCACGCAACGATCGCACTATGTGGTGACCGATGGTGGCGATCAGCCAAATGTTGTTCCATCGAAAGCTGCTGTATGGTATTACTTTCGGGAACGTACCTACGAAGATATTAAAGCCATGTACGATGATGGTATCCGTATTGCCAATGGTGCAGCAATGATGACCAATACAACAGTGAAGCATCGCTTGCTGGGTACTGCATGGCCCGGCCATTTTAATAAAGCCATTGCCGAAGCGATGTATAAAAATATTCAGGTGGTTGGTTTACCCACCTGGAGTAACGAAGACCAGGCACTGGCAAGAGCCGTTCAAAAAATGAGTGGCGCACCAAAGAAAGATATGCGTGGTAACGTTATTGATGGTTTGGCTGTGAAACTGGATACTCTCAACGGACCTGTTCAATTTTCAATGGGTGGCGGCAGCGACGATATTGCCGATATTGCCTGGAATGTACCAACTGTTGTATTACGCTATCCGAGCAATATACCCGGCACACCGGGGCATAGCTGGGTTGATGGTATTGCAATGGCAACACCCATTGCACATAAAGGTGTTGTTGCAGGTAGCAAAACGGTTGCAGCTACATTAATTGATATGCTTACGAACCCGAAGATTATTGCAGATGCATGGACCTATCATAACAACGTACAAACAAAAGAAGTAAAATATAAACCCTTTGTTGAAGCCGATACTAAGCCGGCTGTATTTCTGAATACCGAAATCATGCAACAGTTCAGGCCAAAGCTGAAACTGTTTTACTACGACCCATCGAAGTACAACAGTTATCTTGAACAGCTGGGCATTACATATCCAACATTGGAAAAGAAAGATTAAACGATTTCAACAACTTTAAACGACTACTGGCTACAGTAATGTAAAGAACCTTATGATCTTTGATTTTAACCTGTATAGTTCGCTGCTGCTTATTTTTTTTGTACATATTCTTGTATACAGCATCATGTTATGGCGCAGAGGATTAAAACAGGAATCTGTACCGGACAGATTACTTGGCAGTTTTCTCTTCCTTGCTGCTTTGTATGTTGTACCGTGGATGACGGGGTTTGCAGGCTGGTACGATGGTTTCAGGGGACCATACCGTGAAATTCTTTTTTACACGCCTTTTGTGCATGGGCTTTTTATCGGGCCATTGCTTTACTTGTATGTGAAGAGCATTACCAATTTTCATTACAGCATTCACAAAAAAGACCGGCTGCATTTTATTCCCGGGTTATTGTATTTGCTGTGGTGTATTATTGTTGCAGTGGTTGATAAGCTGGTTGTAAAAGACTATTACCTGATGAATGGGGTGAACGATCCTGATTTCGACGGATGGTATCAGCTCGTGCAAAAAATCAGCATACTTATTTACCTGTTTCTTTCCATCCGTTATTACAGGCAGTATAAACGCTTTACTTTTTTTGAATACTCGTTTCTTGATGTTGCCGGCCTCAGCTGGTTACGAAATTTCCTGGTTGCATTTGGCATACTCACGGTACTGCCATTAGCTGAAGAACTTCTGAATCTGATTCCCGCATTTAAGCAATTAGATTACATCGGTTCCTGGTATTATTTCTTTGCCTTTGCATTGGTGGTTTACTATATTGCCATTAACGGCTACAATGCAGTGCATGTGCCGTTGCGAAAATTGTTATTTGAGCCGCAGCTGTTGCTGCAATATCAAAGCCAGTTACAGTTGCCTGCTCCCGAACCTGTTGTACAAGATGCCGAATTTGAAGTACTGGCAGAAGTGCAGCAGCCAGATGCCTATCTGCAGCAATGGAAAGAAAAATTAACCGCCTCCATGCAGCACGATGAGTTGTATAAAGATGCAGAGCTAACGCTTTCGCAACTGGCAAAAAAACTATCTACCAATTCCTCTGTACTGAGCAAAGTGGTGAACCAGGGTTTCGGTTTAAACTTCAACGACTTTGTAAATGAGTACCGGGTACAAGCCGTAATAGCGTTATTAAAAGCAGGCGAACAGAAAAACCAAACGCTGCTGGGTATAGCATTCGATTGCGGATTTAATTCCAAGGCCACCTTTAACCGGGCATTTAAAAAGCAAACAGGCATCAGCCCCAAAGAGTGGATGGAGAACAATACATAACCACATTTTCCCTGTCTGCTTCTGTAAGTTCGGGTTCATTTTCTTTTTTCTTTCTTCAACCTGTAACAGAAAACAGCGAATTAATGCCTTTGCTTTTACGCTTGTTCTCAATCGGTTAGAACATTTGAGTCTGCTACATATCATTTGATCCTTTATTTTCAGGTCTCAAATCAACATTTGAGACGACTGGCTTTTTCATGCGATGCATTTTTGCTGAAACAATTCAATCACCGCAAAATTTAATCGTCATGAATCAGCTACTTATCGCCTTTATCGTTTGCTTAGGTATGACAATTACCGGCAAAACGCAAAGTCACTATTCGTATTACAATGGCAAAAAATGGGAACAAATCAGTGGCAACGGTAAATTGGTAAAAATCAATCCTGCCATTTCTTCGTTCATCAATCTTACCATCAATCACATGAATGCGCAGGTAATTGTTGAAGCCGGTTCCGATGCTTTTTCGATGGATGTTTCAATTGATGAAAACCTGAAAGAGTTTTTCCGCTACAAACAGGAAGGAGCTACGTTAACCCTTTCGTTTGATCTTAGTGGCGGCAAATATGATCGTTGGCTGTCCTCGAACAACACGGTTATAACACTCAAGGTTCCAAAGCTGGAATTGCTGAATAACAACGGCAATACAAAAATTGAAGTAAATCAACTTCAACAAAAAACATTCAAACTCATTAGTTCGGGTAATGCTGATATTCTGCTTGCCGGAGATGTGGAAGAAATTGTTTTACAAAGTAGCGGCAATAGTTCTATTCATGCAGCTGCACTTATTGCTGCAAAAACAGTCCTCAGCTCTTCTGGTAATGCGGATGTTGTGCTGAACACCAAAGAGCTGGTTAAACAAAATATGAATGGCAATAACAAAGTAACCAACGTATTTGGCGGCACAGCTGCAACAACTACGCTCACAAAAAAAGAAGTACCGCTCACATTCGTCCGCTTTAAACTACGCAACAACAGCTTGTTCCCCACTAAACTTTCTGTTATCTCTTACCGGCCCGATGAAAAAGGAAATGGTACTACGGCTTTTGTAATGGCACCTTACGCAACAAGAGTTTATCGTTTTCCTGTTGGCACTAAAATTTATATCGCCAGTCAGGAGCAGGTAAACACCGTTATGAGTGGTGCCAGCATATCCAATCAAACTCCATTTCTGTTGTTAAAGAAAGAAGACAATAACAAAATCTTTAACATCACTCAATAATTACAACCACCTCAATTCATTTGTATGAAACAATTTTTATTCGGCAGCAGCTTCAACGGCAACAAAGCATTTAATATCGCCTGGCTTTTGTTTCGCTTTTATATCGGTATTTCAATCGCCATTGGTGCAGGCTGGCCAAAGATGAATGAACTTGCTGCACCGGGCTGGTTTGTAAAACAGGTTGGTGAACTGGGTTTTACTTTTCCATCGTCTGGCTTTTGGGCAGCAGCTGCAGCATGGGGCGAGTTTGTGGGCGGGCTTTGTATTGCAGTTGGTTTCTTTACCCGTTTTTCTGCACTACAACTGGCGTTTCAGTTTTTTATTATTTCATTTATCTGGTACAACGAACCGGCGCCGATTGTAGGCATGTATTATCAGCAATTATTGTTCTGGGGCTATGTATTAATTGCAATTGCAGGTGCTGGAAAATATTCTGTTGACAACCGGATTATGAACAGAAAAACTGCAGTAACGCTCAAGCCATTTGCAACAGCAACTGCAGTTCTTGTTGTATTAACATTGGCATTATCGTCTTTTACGCAAAAGCCACCAACCTTACAAACCAACGATCTGTTGTTACTGCGTGGTACATGGAAAGGAACACTCACTTACAAAGATTATTCATCTAATACAAGCGAAACGATTCCTGTAGTAATTTATGGAGCTTGTAAAGATGATGATGAACAGACCTGCCGTACCTGGACGCTTGTATTTGAATACCCTGATGAACCAAAAGCCAATACAACATCAGATTACACTATTGGAAATAATGGCAGGAGTTTTAATAATGCTTTGCTTGTGAAGAAAGAAATATTGAAAGATGGCACGTTGTTGTTTATTACAGAACAGAAAGGAAAAGATGGGAACAATCAAAAGCCCTGCACGTTCAGATATGTATATCAACTTCGTTATAGTTTGTTCAGCATCACCAAGCTGGTGAAATTTGATGGAGAAGAAACCTATTTTCAGCGTAATGAATATAAAGTAACACGTTAAACACAAATCAATGAAACAACTCTTTACTATACTGGCACTTTTGTTATCCCTGTGTACGTTGGCTCAAACAAAAAAGAAAGCAGAAATTGATCGCATCATCGGCACATTCATCATTGACCTCCGCCCCACTCCTGAAAGCGAACCTTATCTCAAAGAGTTTAAGTTTACTAAAATAGAAGGTAAGAAATTTGATGGCGAGTTTTATGGTTATCCCTTCAGCGGCGGTTTTTTAAATACAGATTGGGATAAAATTTACTTTGCGTTTACAACAGCCGATCAAAGCGGCACCTATTACCACTCCGGCTATGTAGAAGGCAATAAAGTGTTCGGCATTACTTTAAATGAAGCAAGAGGTTTTGTGTTACCGTGGAAGGGAGAACGAACAAAGCAATAATTATTTCACCTCTTCGAACATGCCTGTTTTTTTGTTCTTGCGTACATTATCCCAATGAAAATACCGACCGTTCATAGCTACGTACACACCCGAAGGTAATGTTTGCACAAAGGCCAGCGCACTGCCGAGGTTAAACAAACCATCGCTGCTGCCAAATTTAATGGGAATCATGGCGCCGGTTAATACAACCGTTTTGCCGGTTATTTTTTGTGCAAGCACTTTCGCCGTTTCGCTCATGGTGTCGGTACCATGGGTAATGATAATACGGTCTTCATCGCACTGTATGCATTGATGCACGATGAGATCACGGTCTTCGGCCGTCATTTCAAGGCTGTCAATCATCATAAGTGTACGAATTTCCACGGGCACATGGCAACGACCCATTTCCAACAGGTCGTGCATGTGTGTATCGTTAAAATAAAGCTGACCGGTAATTTCGTTGTACTCCTTATCGAATGTACCACCTGTGATAAAAATGCGGATTGCCATATTGAATCGTTTAGCAGAATTACTGCAAAGAAATACAATCCGCCGGTAATACCGAAAGAAATACAAAAAGCCCGGCTGCCGTTAAATTACCAGGCCCGAAGAGTTGATATAGTTTACCAACGCAGCACTGTTCTTTAAATTCAGCTTCTTCAGAATATTATGTCTGTGTACTTCTACTGTTTTTAAAGAAATATTGAGCTCTGCAGAAATTTCTTTCGAAGAAAGACCTTGCTTGATGTATTTGATTACATCGAGCTCACGAGCAGACAAGGTGTTAGCACCGCTGCTTTCTTCTTCAAAAATCTGCTCACTTAAAATTGTTTTTACTTCGGCGCAGATGTAACGCTTTCCTTCGCTAACGGCAACAATGGCATCAAACATTTCCTGTTGTGGAGAGTTCTTTGTTACATAGCCCATTGCACCAAGCTTTAAAAGCTTTTTCACGTAAGCCGGTTGTGAGTGCATGGATACGCCGATAATTTTTGTAGTGGGCGAAAACTTACGGATCTGCTCGGTAGCTTCAATACCGTTGATGGGTGCCATGTTAATATCGAGCATTGCAATTTTCGGACGAAGCTTTTGCGACAAAGCAATTGCTTCCTCGCCGTTACTGCATTGTGCAACAACTGAAAAACGGGGATCGCTGTTTAAAATAAACGTCCATGTTTCTCTGATCAGCTTATGATCGTCGGCAATTAATACTGTAATTTTTTCCATGGTAATGTAGTTTTTAGTTTTTGTTTATTGGAATAAGCACGGATAATTTGCACCCTTGCCCTGGATTCGTAATAATTTCTGCTGTTCCTTCGTGCAGTTCTGCACGGCTTTTAATATTCATAATACCTTGTCCTTTCTTTATGGTTCGTAAATCAAACCCTTTGCCATCATCTTCAATATGCAGGTACACATCATTTTCCGACACAGTAAGTTCAATCAGAACATTCGATGCTTCGGCATGCCGAACAATGTTGTTCAGTTTTTCCTGGATTATACGATAGATCGTAAGCTGCAGGGTGTTATCAGTAATTTCTTCTATTTCTTCAGAATGAATAAATTCAATGCCGAAGCTGCTCAATAAACGGAAACTATCGATCAGATCGTTAATAGATGCAATAAGGCCTAAATCGTTTAAACTGTGCGGAACAAGTGATCGTGAAAGGCTCCGCACTTCTTTTATAATCGAATTAATATGGTTTGTACTCCGGTCAATCAGGGCTTCGGGATTTTGCTGGTTGCCCTTGAGCATTTCCAGGTATAGTTTTGTGGTGGTAAGCAGTTGGCCAATGTTATCGTGCAACTCCTTTCCTATTTCGGCCCGTTCTTTTTCTTGTGCAAATACCGCTGCCTGTGCTATCTGGTTCTGCCGGCTTCTTTCCTTTTCAATAATCTCCTTCTCAAGGTTTTTTTGCCGGGTAATATCCTGCATCGCTCCTACCACACGTATGGGCTTGCCCTCCTTATCGTATATAAGGTAACATTTATCTGACACATATGAAAATGAACCGTCCATTTTCTTAAACCTGTATTCACATTCCCAATGGGGTGTTGTATGTTCGGTTAAAAACTGATTAAAACTTTTAACAACACGCAGCCTGTCTTCCGGGTGAATATTGGACTCCCAGAAATCCTTTCCGGTTTCTGCATCCTCAAAACCATGGCCAAATAATGCACGGTAGCCATCGCTCCAGGTAATACCTTGTGTTTCAAAATCCAGGTCCCAGATAGCTTCACGTGTTGCATTAGCAACCAGCATATAACGTTCGTTGCTAAGTCTTAACTTCTCGGCAAAAAGTTTTTGCTCCGAAATATCCTGCATGGCTCCTACAAAACGTATAGGCATTCCATCCCGATCGTGAATTTTAAACCCTTTATCGCTAATGTAGGCGTAAGTACCATCCCGTTTAAGAAACCGATATTCACATTGCCATTGATTATAAGCCGATTGACTTAAGAACGAATGCAATTGTTGCTTTACCCGTTCCCTGTCATCGGGGTGCAGTTTCGACTCCCAGAAATCCAGACTGGTATGTTCGCTGTCTGTATCGTAATCGAATAACTGCTTATAACCCTCGCTACGCAGAATTACATTCTTTTTTAAATCAAAATCCCAGATAGCTTCGTTGGTTGCACGCTTCACATACTCGTACCGTTCGTTACTTACAGCCAGGGCTTCGATCATTTCTTTCTGTGCTGTAATATCTCTATGCGATGCAATAACAATGCCTTCATCCATCAGTGGTGTTGCTGTCCAAGCTATCCACTTGGTATTACCATCTTTGGTAACAATTCTGTTTTCAAAGTACTCTATACTTTTTCCTTCGCTTAACTCCATTAATTTCTGATACACTGCCGGCTTATCAAAATCGTGTACATAACTTAACGGATGAATCGACTTTGCTTCTTCTGCAGTATATCCGCTAAACTCTATAAACGCCGGGTTAACACGAATATAACGGCCATCCATACCTGCAATGGTTAATATATCCCTGCTGATGAGAAAGAAATTGTTGAGCATGGAGCTGTTCATCTGCTTCGACATTTCTGCACCAAACAAGTTCGCCATGGTGCTGATGAGATTGAGCTCGTGCCGGTTATAGGTTCTTTTGCGGCGGCTCATTAATGCCAGACAGCAGATGACTTTATTCTCAGATACAACAGGAATCAATAATGCCGTCTGTATTCCGCAGTTTTGCATTTGTTCCTGCCGCTTAAACTGCATACTTGTGTTTGTAATATCTTCAATCCAATGAGGGCGAAGACCACCGGGATGGTCTGCATCAAAATAATCGGCCGCAGGAAAAACAAGTTGTTTTGTAACTGCAAAATATTCCTCCATTGCCTGCTTATCTAAACTTTCATCAACATCTACTACTTCGCTTTTCAAATAAGCACCATCAAAGCTTGGTATCCATAATTCGCACAAATCCCACTTGGTAAACTTTCTGAGTTTGTGAATAGCCAGTTGCAGGTTTTCCTTTAACGGCCTTGGCTGAATAAGAATATCAGAAATGTCAAAACCCAATTCGTTTTCCTGCTGCGTGCGATAGCTTTCTGTAACATCGGTTATCTGCAGCAGGTACCCATTTGTAGCAGCATATGCTACTTCGTGACGGGAAATTGTAACCAGCAGATAGTCGCCCTGCTTGGTACGATGCTCTACAACAATTTGCTTCGTATAAATTTCATTGAGCTGATCGCAACTTACTTCTTCTGCAAATAGATCGAGGATAGTAAGGTGCTTAAACTCCTCTGCCGAATAACCATAACAACTGATTGCTTTTTCATTTACATCCAGTATGTGAGTATGCTCCTGGCTTACAACCAAGAGAGGGAGTGAAAGGTTATTGAAAAATGCTTTGTAGCGTTCCTCGCTGGTACGTAAAATTTCTTCTGTTTGTTTTCGAAGGGTAATGTCGTTGAGGTTAATGAGCATTGCCCTGATATGCGGATTATTAAACAGGTTCTTCCCTTTTACTTCAGCCCATAACCAATCGCCGCTTTTTTTACGAAAACGTAAATCAACAGCACTATTCTGTCCGGGGTTTACCAACTCTGCCTGGAATACAGCGGTTGCTGCCTCCATATCTTCGGGATGCAAAAAACTAAATCCGCTTTTGCCCAACAGATCTTCAACGGTATAACCCAATACCTGCTCCATATTGGGTGAACAATACAAAACTTCGTTTTGCCTGTTTACAAGAATAAATACATCTACACTGTTGCTGAGCATTTGTACAAGCATTTCCTGCTTGGTATCAATAACGGTATTAGCGTACGCCAGCTCTTCTTTCTGTTCTATTTCTTCTGAAATATCGAAGCCTACACATTGTATATAAAATCCTTCTTCATCCGAATTGATATATGTAAACTCCCATTTAGTATAAGTGAAACCACTAAGTGGAATAGGCTTGCGCAGTACAACTGAAAAACTTTTACCCGGTTGCTGTATACATTGTTCAACAACTGCTGCACATGCTGCATGATCGCCAGGATGAATTGTTTCAAAAGAATGAACAGTAGAAATACTGTTTTCGTTGAGTTGAAATTTGCGGAAAAAATAAGGATTGGCAGCAGCATAAAACCCATCCGGCTTAATCAGTACATAGTACAGTTGATAGCTGGATTGAAAGATGTCAGGTATAAGCGCTGTTCTGTTCATTAATATTGGATACAAATCAAAATTAAAATAAAACACCTATTGTACTTGTAGTACAAATTCCCATTAAAATGAGGTAATACTTTCGCTACAAATAATCAGTTATACCATTTTGCCTCAGATGTTGTTTTGCTAAATAAACGGAAAAAAACGAATTGCGTAAAAGTATTTTATCACAACTAATAACCATATACAGATGGTTGTTAACCTCAAAAATTTCCACTCATCCAAACTTTCCTTCCTGTTTACTGTTTTCAATTACCTTAACAGCTAATAAACTTAACAACAGCATGAGAAGATCAGTCCTCTTTGCCTGGTTATTGTTGCTTACAATAACAGCCAGGTCACAGGAAACATTTCCTGTTAACGGCGTAGCCGAACCAAAAGCAGCTTGCTATGCATTTACCAACGCAACCATTGTAAAAGATGCGGCCACCAGCATCAGCAATGCTACCATGCTTATCCGTGATGGGAAAATTATTGCAGTTGGTACAGCCATCACAATACCGGCCGATGCGTTGGTTGTGGATTGCAAAGGGAAATTTATTTATCCCTCGTTCATTGATTTGTATGCAGATTATGGCATGCCCGTTCCGCAACGAAGCCAGGGTGGATTTAACTTTAATGCGCCGGCGCAACTTACTTCCAATCAAAAAGGTGCCTATGGCTGGAACCAGGCCATCCGCACCGATGTGCAGGGCGCACATATTTTTACGGCCGATAATGTAAAAGCAAAAGCTTTACGTGAAAGCGGTTTCGGTGCAGCGCTTACCCACCAGCGTGATGGTATTGCACGGGGTACAGGTGTGTTTGTTACACTGGCTGATACAAAAGAAAATAAAACAATCATTAAAGAAAAAGCAGCTGCACATTACTCGTTCAGCAAAGGCACATCCATGCAATCGTACCCAAGTTCAATTATGGGTAGCATATCACTTCTGCGTCAAACTTACCTCGATGCACAATGGTATAAAAACAATCCGTTGGCAGAAGGTGTAAACCTGACGTTGAAGTACTGGAACGAACAACAAAATCTGCCCCAGATTTTTGAAGCAAACGATAAATGGGCTGTTGTACGTGCCGATAAAATAGGTGATGAATTTGGCGTACAGTTTATAATGAAAGCAGGCGGTAACGAGTACCAACGTATAACCGATATGGCGGGCACAAAGGCCACATTTATTCTGCCACTCAATTATCCGGCAGCAATGGATATTGAAGATCCGCATGATGCACGTTTTGTTTCCCTTACCGATATGAAGCATTGGGAAATGGCTCCGGCAAATGCAGCAATGTTTGAAAAAGCAGGTATCAATTTTGTACTTACAACATCCGACCTGCGTGATCCACGACAGTTCCTTACCAATCTGCGTAAAGCAATGGAATATGGCTTAAGCGAAAGCAAAGCAATGGAAGCATTAACCAAGGCTCCTGCAACATTACTGGGTGTGTACGATATGGTGGGGAGTCTCGATGCAGGTAAAGTTGCCAACTTCCTGATTACATCCGGCCCCATCTTCTCCGAAAAAACAATCATTTACCAAAACTGGGTACAAGGCGAAAAGTACAGTGTAAAAGATGAGTTGTGGAATGATGTAAAAGGCATTTACAACTTAACGGTGAACACTCCCGGAGGCACAAAAACATTTACACTTGATGTAAAAAACAGTACTACTGCAAGTGTTATCGGAAAAGATACACTAACCGGCCGCTTTACATTTGACGGTAAACAGGTTCGGCTCAACTTCCCCGAAGCAAAAGGCAGCCGCAACAATATCCGCTTAAGCGGTATTGCAAACGATCATCTCTGGAGCGGTGTGGGTGATGATGTAAACGGAAATCGCTTTACATGGACTGCTGTTTACAGTAAAGAAACTACTGTAAAAGCTGACAGCAGCCGAGGTAAAGCACCGGTGAAAATTGGAGCCGTAACGTATCCGTTTAACGGTTATGGTTATACCGAAATGCCGAAGCAGGAAACCATCCTTATTAAAAACGCAACGGTTTGGACCAATGAAAAAGAAGGCATTTTACAAAACACCGATGTGCTGATTAAGAACGGTAAGATTGCAGCTATTGGTAAAAACTTAAGTGATGCAGGAGCTAAAGTTGTTGATGGTACAGGCAAACATGTTACTGCCGGTATTATTGATGAGCACTCGCACATTGCTGCTGCTTCCATTAACGAAGGCGGACAAAGTGTAACATCAGAAGTACGTATTACCGATAACTTAAACCCGGACGATATCAATATCTATCGCCAGCTGAGTGGCGGTGTTACATCATCACACATCTTACACGGTTCCGCAAACACTATTGGCGGACAAACACAACTCATTAAACTCCGTTGGGGTGCTAATGATGAAGGTTTGAAATTCCAGAACTGGCCGGGCTACATCAAATTTGCATTGGGCGAAAATGTAAAACGATCTTCTTCACAGCAAAACAACCGCTTCCCCGATACACGTATGGGTGTAAGCCAGGTGTTAACCGATGCGTTTACACGTGCAAAAGATTACGAAGCTGCATGGAAGAAATATGATGAAGAGAAGAAGAAAAATCCAAAAGCAACAGCTCCCCGTCGTGACCTAGAGTTGGATGCATTGGTGGAAATTCTCAACAAAAAGCGTTTCATCACTTGTCATTCGTATGTACAAAGTGAAATCACCGATATGATTCGTGTGGCTGATAAATTCGGCTTTACATTAAACACCTTCACACATATACTGGAAGGTTATAAAGTAGCCGATAAAATGAAAGCACACGGTGCCAACGCTTCTACCTTCAGCGATTGGTGGAATTACAAAATGGAAGTGGTAGATGCAATACCCTACAATGCTTCGATTATGCATAATGTAGGAGTAAACGTTGCCATTAATTCTGACGATGCAGAAATGGCCCGTCACTTAAATCATGAAGCTGCAAAGAGTGTGAAATATGGTGGTATGAGCGAAGAAGATGCGTTGAAAATGGTAACACTCAACCCTGCAAAAATGCTGCGTGTTGATGACAGAGTAGGCAGTATTAAAGTAGGTAAAGACGCAGACATTGTTGTATGGAGCGATCATCCGTTGAGTATATATGCGAAAGCAGAAAAAACAATTGTAGATGGTATTGTGTATTACGATCGTGAAAAAGACAAACAGCTACGTGTTGATATTGCAAAAGAACGTGCCCGTTTAATGGCGAAGATGATTGGCGAAAAACGTTCGGGTATGCCAACGGTTCCATTTGCACCAAGCATGGAAATTATGCATACCTGTTCCGATCACAATCACAGTCATGGTTTACTGGTAGTAGATGCCGACGAACTTAATCAAAACAGCAACCAATAAAACTTACTGCAATGAAGAAACTAATTTTAAGTATACAACTTTTACTGGCAGCTGTTTTTGCGTCTGCACAGGAAACAGTTTATCCTGCCGGTAAACAAACCGAAACAATAACCATTACCAATGCCACTATTCATGTAGGCAATGGTACTGTTATCAGCAATGGATTCATTACGTTTGAAAACGGAAAAATTAAAGCTGTTGGGCAAACAGCACCTGCAAGTGGCGGCAAAGTCATTGATGCCAAAGGTAAGCATGTGTACCCGGGTCTAATTCTTTCGTCTTCGCAACTGGGTTTGGTTGAAGTAAACAGTGTACGTGCAACCATCGATCATACAGAGATCGGATTGTACAATCCCAACATTCGTTCTATTGTTGCGTACAATACCGATTCAAAAGTAATCGGCACATTACGCAACAACGGTATTCTGTTCGCCAATGTTGTACCACAAGGTGGCACCATCAGCGGTTCATCAACTGTTGTGCAACTTGATGCATGGAACTGGGAAGATGCGATTTATAAAGCCGATGGACAAATGCACATCAACATGCCGTCGTTACTTCCCCGCCCTTCACGCTTTGGTGGTTTTGGCGGTGGTGCAGAAACAAGAAGCAGTGCAGACAGAGTAAAAGAAGCATTGGCCGAAGTAGAAAACATCAAAGACTTTTTCCGTGAGGCAAAGGTGTATCTGAAAGAAACGACACACAGCAAAACAAATTTGAAATACGAAGCAACAAAAGCATTGTTTGAGAAAAAACAAAAGCTGTTTGTGCATTGCGATATTGTAAAAGAAATGCTGGTAGCAGTTGATTTTGCAAAAGAGTTTGGCTTTGATGTGGTGATTGTTGGCGGTAGTGAAAGCTGGCAAATTGCAGATTTGCTGAAGCTGAATAACATTGCCGTAATACTTGCCCAACGCCATGCATTGCCAACCATGACGGATGATGATGTGGATCTTCCCTACAAATCGGCAACTTACTTGCAGGACGCCGGTGTATTGTATGCCATTAACGATGAAGACGGGCAAACAAGAGGCCGCAACCTTCCGTTTAATGCAGGTACGGCAGCTGCCTATGGTATTACCAAAGAGCAGGCCCTTACAGCTATTACATTAAATGCTGCAAAAATCCTCGGTATCGACAATGTTACCGGCTCACTTGAGGTAGGTAAGGATGCGAACATTGTGATTTCTGAAGGCGACATCCTCGATATGAAGTCGAGCATTGTTACAACGGTGTTTATCCAGGGCCGCCAATCAAGCCTTGACGATAAGCACAAACAACTGAACGAGCGCTATAAGTATAAGTACGGGATAAAGTAATACAAGCTACTTAGCTCAATAAAAAAGGTTACCGTAAATCGGTAACCTTTTTTATTACGTACTTAAACAGTAAGAAAAACGTTTATATCTTCACATGACCCAAATTTTGAAATCACCATGAAAAAGCTTCTGCCGGTTTTATTACTGATTGCCATAGGCGGCTCCTGCAGAAAGCCGCAAGACACGCCTCCCCTGCAAAGCATTATAACAGATGGGGTTTGGCGCATTTCGCTTTACAAACAAAACAACAGCAATAACACCTTTCTTTATACCGGATGGCAGTTTCGTTTTAATGCCGATAAAACATTGGTTGTAAGCAACGGTTCGCAAAGCTTTACGGGTACTTGGGCCGAAGATACGAGAGCCGATAATTTTGAGATTAAAATAACCAGTACCGAACAGGAGTTATCCGATATCAGTCATCTTTGGTTTAACAAGCTGCTTACCTACCGGCAGGTACTGTTTCAAAACGATAAAACAAATCCCACCAAAGAATTACAGTTTACAAAATTGTAACCACATCAGCCAATCAGCTTGGGGTAATCAACAAACCAAAAAGTTTTCTTTGCTTTTGTAAACCTGCTCCAGTCAGCAGTTTCAATCTTTACTGCAAAAATGCAGCAGGTAGGCATGTTATCGATTTTTGCATCCGTTAGCTGGTTTGCAAATTCAGTAATGCCATTGTTGTGCGAGAAAATTGCGACCGTCTGCAGCTCGGCAGGAAGCGCTTCAATGGTAGCTGTAAAAATAGACGGCTCGGGTAAATACAGTTGCGAAAGTAATTGCATACCGGCTTTATCTTTTCCGAATGCTTTCATAAAATGCTCACAGGTTTGGCGGGCTCTTATGGCCGGGCTGCTGAGAAATGCATCGATCTGTATATTCCGTTCGACTAATTTTTTAGCCATTGCAGGTGCATCTTTCAAACCCCGTGCATTAAGTGTACGGTCAAAATCGTTCTGTTGCGGATGTTCCCAACTGCTTTTTGCATGACGTATAAGAAGCAACGATTTCATCTTCTGAAAGTAAGCATTCAACCGCAATAAAAAAACCACCTGTTATAACAGATGGTTTTCTCTTCAGTATTTTTCCGGCTTGATATAATTGATTTTAAAGACGGGCATTTTATACACAACAAAAACTTTACCAAACGAACTTAAAGCCAGAGCTATTTTTAATAACCACGAACATTTTTTCCATCGAGGTAATTCAACAGTGCTTTGTTACAAACTCTGTTACCACCTGGTGTTGGATAGTTGCCGGTAAAGTACCAATCGCCGGTATTTGTAGGGCAACTGGTATGCAGGTCTTCAATATTCTGGTAAATAACCTGTACCGGAATGGTGAAACCTGCGGGTGTAATCAACTGTGCAATTTTATCGCTGATTTCTTCTGTTGTAAATGGTTTGTATAAACGACGGACAACGTTTTCGGTATGCAGCTGATTATTGCGGTGCAACTCCTTAATGGTTTCATGTACTTCTGTAATTACATGTTCCATACCACGCTCCTTCAGCAAGGCAACTGCTGCACGGAATGCAACAAAATCGCCGAGCTTACTCATATCAATACCGTAACAATCGGGGTAACGAATTTGCGGTGCACTTGAAACAATAATAATTTTTTTCGGACCAAGACGTCCCAGCATCCGCACAATACTTTCCTTCAATGTTGTACCCCGCACAATCGAGTCATCAATTACCACCAATGTATCTTCACCACGGCGAACAGTACCATACGTAATATCATAAACGTGCTGTACCATTTCGTTACGGCTGCTGTCTTCTGTAATAAACGTACGCAGCTTTACATCCTTGATCGCAATTTTCTCCTGGCGGATTTTGCGGGTTATCATTTCATTCAGCTTCTCTTCATCAAAATCTTTACCCCAGCTTAAAATACGTTGTACTTTAATCTGGTTCAGATATTCTTCCATTCCTTTCACCAAACCATAAAAAGCAACTTCGGCGGTGTTAGGAATGTAAGAGAAGATGGTATTCTTTAAATCGTAATCGATATGTTCAAGAATACGTTTGCTGAGTTTATGACCAAGTGTAATGCGTTCACGATAAATTTTTTCATCACTGCCACGGCTGAAGTAGATACGTTCAAACGAACAGGCTCTGCGCTCTTTTGGTTCAAGCACCTGTTCAATATGATAATGTCCATCGGGTTCAACAATCAATGCCTGTCCGGGCATTAATTCCAGTACTTCGTTTTCGCCCACATTAAAGGTGGTACGGATGGCTGCACGCTCACTCGCTGCAACTATAACTTCATCATCAATATAATAATAAGCCGGACGGATACCGTGTGCATCACGCATAACAAAGCTGGCGCCATTACCCGTCATCCCACCAATGGTATAACCACCATCAAACAAAGGCGTTGCTTTCTTTAATACATTGGCAACAGAAGGGTTGTTGGGATTGATTTCATCTTCCTTTACCAGGAAATGATGCACCACTTCCATCATCGCTGCCAGATCGCTCTGGCGTTGAAATTCACCCGGATCAATATTAATAAGGCTGAATAATTCGTCTGTATTTACAAGATTAAAGTTTCCTGCAAGTGCAAGATTTCTTGCTGTATTTGTATTACGCTTAATAAAGGGATGGCAAAACTCTACATTGTTTTTTCCCTGTGTACCATAGCGGAGATGCCCCAGCATTAACTCGCCCAAAAAAGGCAGATGCCCTTTCATTAAACCGGCATGTTGCTTAATATCGGGTTGATATTTTTCAAGCTCCTGTACTTCCTGCCCTACTTTAAAGAACAAATCGGCAATGGGTTGGGGGGCGCTGCTGCGTAAACGATGGAGAAAGGGATACCCCGGTTCTACATCCAGCTTAACAGCTGCAATACCGGCACCGTCTTGTCCACGGTTGTGCTGCTTTTCCATAAGGAGGTACAGCTTGTTAAGGCCATACAGCACCGAGCCATATTGTTTCTGGTAATGAGAGAAGGGTTTGCGTAAACGAATGAAGGCGAGGCCACATTCGTGTTTTATTTCGTCGCTCATGGTTGTTGTATCAGAAATCAACCGCTGTTTTAGCTACGGTTGTGGAAGGCGCAAAGGTAAGAACCTGTTGCTACATTCCTGCATTAATTCAGCACCGTTTCAGGATAAAGACTTTCGGCCAACCATAAAAACTCACGCACAAATACGTCGATGTTTTTCTGGAATGACGGATCGGTAAGGTTTCCCTCTTCATCAAATTTTTTATCAACGCCGCCCACAATTAACATATACGGACTTGCAATACCGAATAACGCATTGATGAGCAATTGCATTTGCTGGGTTGCACGAATACCACCTAAAGGGCCGGGACTTGCTGTTACAATACCAAATGCTTTATGTGCCTGTTTCGGATAATGATCGAGCAGGTTTTTCATTGCAGGGGTATAACTGCCATTGTACTCCGGTGTAACAAGTATAAAAGCATTGGCTGCGAACATCCGTTTGCTTAGCGGCTTAAATGCTTCGGGTGTTGCATCTTCCGACACAAACACATCCTGCAGGAGGGGAAGATCCCACTCACGCACATCCAGTATACCTACTGTATGTGTTGTATTTTTTTCGAGGAGCTGTTTTAAAAACAAAGCCACACGGTTGGTAACACTGTTTTCTCTGGGGCTGCCTGCTATAATTTCTATATTCATAATTGTATTCCTCTTTTCTGCTTCCGCTGTTCACAATAAAAACCAAAAGTAACATCTCTTAGTTGAGATGGCCGAATTTGCCGGCATTAAAATCATCAATTGCCGCTATAATTTCCTGCTGGGTATTCATTACAAACGGGCCGTATGCTGCTACCGGTTCAGTAATAGGTTCACCACTTAACAGTAACAAATGTGTTTCGTTATTTGTTTGCACATGAATGCGATTACCTGCCTGTTCAAAAATCAGCAGATCGCCTTCTCTTGCCGTTTTATCATCGTTAATGAGTACCGTTCCTTTTAAAACAAGTACAGCTGTGTTATCGCCTTCTGTTACATGGAAGTCAAAGTCGGCATGTGCATTTGTATGCGCATCAAAAATATTTATGCGGGTGAAGGTGTTGGCCGGACCTTTTACTGTATTCATTTCGCCTGCAATAATTCTGATTTTGCCTTGCCCGTTGGGTAATGTTATTTCTGGAATGTTTGCAGACCGAATGTCCTGGTACGCAGGCGGAGTAGATTTATCTTTTGCAGGTAAATTAACCCAAAGCTGGGCACCGTGTAATAAGCCACCCTTTTTGCTGAATTCAGTTTCATGAAATTCTTTGTGGAGAATACCTGCACCGGCCGTCATCCATTGCACATCGCCTGCAAATAGTTTTCCTTTACCACCGCTGCTGTCTTCGTGTTCCAAAGCACCCTCCCATAAAATACTAACTGTTTCAAATCCCTTGTGCGGATGCACATCTACACCACGGGGATGATCGGTAGGTAAATAATGAGTGGGCTCAATGTAATCAAGCATCAGGAAAGGACTCAAATCCTTCCACATCGCCGACGAAATAAATGTCTTTACCTTAAAACCATCTCCTACCATATGAGGGGGAGCCGCTTTCCTGATGTACTTGATTTGTTTCATGTGTTAACGTTTAGTTTGAAAACTTGTCACATCTTTTCCGCCGTAACAGTTTCCTTTTTCTTGCTTTTACGATTGCAATTATGCTTGCTTCACAAACTGAACATGGAACTGCAGTTTTACTTCATCACTAACTACAACACCACCTGCTTCTGTAACTGCATCCCATCCTAAACCGAATTCTTTACGCTTGATTTTGCCTTCTGCTTCGAAACCAACTTTTGTCTGACCCCATGGATCTACCATTAAACCTGCGTATTCAGCTTTCAGTTCAATTGGTTTTGTTACATCACGTATTGTCAAATCGCCTTTTAATACCAGGCCATCATCTGTTTTACTTACAGAAGAAGAAACAAACTTTAACTCCGGATATTTTTCTGCTGCGAAGAAATCATCGCTCTTCAGGTGACCATCACGTTGTTCGTTACGGGTATCAACACTGTTGATGTCTGCTGTAAATGTTACCACTGCATCAGAAAAATCGTCTGCTTCAGCAGTTAATGTTGCATCAAATGTTTTGAACTGACCTGTAACAGTTGTAATCATCAGGTGTTTTACTTTAAAAATAATGTCGCTGTGTGCTGCATCAATTTTGTACGTTGCCATTGTGTTTAGATTTTGTTTTGAGATTAAATATTTGTTTTGAGATTTTTTATTTCAACATGGGTACTTCCATTAATAACAAGCGTGCATCTGCATCTGCTGTAATGTGGAGCGTGTCTGTTTCGCTGATTCCGAGTCCGTCTCGTTTATTCAACGATTCGCCATTGATCGTTACATCGCCTTCCAGCACAAATGCATACACGCCGCTGTCTGCTCCCTTTAACTTGTATTCTGCTGTAAATCCTTTTTCGAGGTTGCCAAGGCTAAACCATGCGTCCTGGTGAATCCAAACACCTTCATCATCGGCATTGGGACTAAGCACCTGCAGCAGATTATTTTTCATTTTGCTTTCATCAAGTGTAATCTGTCCGTAACGTGGCTGTACATTCTTTTTGTTCGGGAACACCCATATCTGCAAAAACTTTACGTCTTTGTCTTTGTTGGCATTCATTTCACTGTGAGAAATACCTGTACCGGCACTCATTACCTGTATATCACCCTGCTTAATTACTGTTTCGTTGCCCATGCTGTCTTTATGCCGCAGATCACCGCTTAACGGTATGGAAATGATTTCCATGTTATCGTGCGGGTGCGTACCAAAGCCCATACCTGCAGCTACACTGTCATCATTCAATACCCGCAAAGCACCAAAATGGATACGCTCCGGGTTATAGTAACCGGCAAAACTAAAGCTGTGGTAACTGTTGAGCCAGCCGTGATTGGCATGACCCCTTGTTGCTGCTTTGTGTAATACCTTTTTCATATTTACTCCTTTTTTAAATACATGTATGTACACGTATTTGTTTAAAAAAATATCAACTTTCCTGCTGCCTGATGATTTCAAGCAATTCGTTCAACTTAGCTGCATCGCTTTCGTTCAGTTTCACATGCTGGTCAAATACGCTGTTGATACGTTGTGTACTCAATTCCAGTATATTAAGGCCTGCTGCTGTGAGCGACATTACGGTGTGCCGTTTGTCATTTGCATCAGTGGTGCGTTTCACCAGCTTTTTCAATACCAACCGGTCAATAATGCGTGGTACGTTTGAGCTTTTCTCGATCATTCGGCCTGCAATATCCTTCACACACATATCGTCGGGCGATTTACCCTTGAGTATACGTAAAACATTGTACTGTTCATGTGTTAGCCCGAACTGCTTCAACTCCCTGCTCATGATGGTTTTTAACCACCAGGCAGTATACAATACATTCAACACTGCTTTGTGGTTTTCGTTTTTAAAATTCGTGCTTTGTATGGCCTGTTCCAGTTTCACAATGCAAATATATGTACATACATGTAATTTTCCAAATACTAAAAAGCCCTCCGGTTACGGAGGGCTTTGTTATAACATTTCTTTAGTTTTTTACGGTATTGCCGAGTATGGCTTTAATAGGAGCACATTCACGGTATTCGTCTTCAATTTGAACGTAAAAGGTTTTGGAGTTTTTAATAAACCACTTCTCGAGTTCCTTTTCTTTCTTTTCTTCCAATGCACGGCCGGCTATTTTGCTGTAATCGTCCGTCATATTTTCCCGATGTGGCGCTGTGCGGGCTACGAGGTAAATCAGGCGTACACCCTTTTTGCCCTGGGGGTCGGTAAAGGTTGTGGGTTGCGAAAAGTCGCCCGGTTTTAATTTTTCCAGTAAAGGAACCATATCCTTATCCAGCTCATCGATGGTAATAATGGAAGTACCATCTTTTCCACGCATCATGCCTGCTGTAAATTTCGAATTATCATCATCCGAATACTTGCTTACTGCTTCGCCAAATTTCATGGCCCCGGTAATTAACTTTGCACGGATGGTATCGAGTTTATTGATGGCGTCTTTAATATCGGGTTCGTTAATACGGGGAATTTTAAGAATATGACGCACTGTTACTTCATCACCATTGCGTGATAAGCACTGGATAATATGGTAACCGAATTTTGATTTAATTACACGTGATATTTGTCCTTCCTTTAAGCTCATTGCTGTATTAAAGAACGTAGGATCCCACTGGTTGTCGCCCCTGTTCAACACATACAAACCAGCATTTTCTTTGGCTGCAGGATCATCGCTGTACTGCGATGCAAGGAATTCCATTTTCTTCGAACCTGCTTCTATCTGGCGCTTAAATTCTTTCAATTCTTCCTGGGCGTATTCTTCCATTTCACGTCCGGCTTTCGGATACACCACAATTTCACCTATCTCTAATTCTGTTTCATAAAAAGCTAAACTGTCTTTCGGAATTTTATTGAAGAACGCACGCACTTCGGTAGGAGTAATTTTTACGTTCTCTACAATTTTATTACGCATGGCAGCAGCCAGCTTACTTTCCTTAATGGGATCACGCATTTCTTCACGAAACTGGTAAATGGTTTTACCGGTGATCTGTTCAATTACTTCCTTTGAGCCGTATTGCTGAATAAAGTAACGGATACGGTTATCTACATCTGCCTCAATTTCTTCTTCGCTTACCGGTAATGAATCTTTTTCAGCCTGGATCGCCAGCATTTTATTAATAATCAATTGCTGCATCAGAAAACAAGGTGCATCGGGTGGTAATTCGTAATCCTTGCTTCTTGCGTCGTTAATCTGGTTATCGATATCGGACTTGAGCACAATACGATCGCCAACAACACCAATAATTTTATCTGCCGTAATTTTTTTTACCTGCGCCTGCGCTGCAACTGCTACAACTACTGCAATAACGGTTAATACTTTTTTCATTTTCGGGAAAGATGAGGGTCAAAAGTAACAGAGATGACCGTTGTGTGCACACAGCCATCTCTGTTTTAACATTCTGTTTCTATTCTTTACGCTTTTACAGTGTGCGTTTTACTTCTTCCTGTTCAAAGGCTACGATGGTATCGCCAACGCTGAGATCTGCAAAGTTTTTAATGGTTAAACCACACTCCATATTTGAAGCGACTTCTTTTGCATCATCTTTAAAGCGCTTCAAGCTGCCCAGTTCTGCAAATCCACCTTCTGTACGTGGGTATACAAGTACACCATCACGGAACAAACGGATCTTCGCATCACGCTTCAGTTTTCCTTCGAGTACATAACAACCTGCAACAGTTGCCTTATCGAATTTATACACTTCACGTACCTCAACTGTGGCTACTTCTTTCTCGGTGATCTTCGGCTCCAATAAACCTTCCATCGCACTTTTCACTTCTTCGATGGCGTTATAGATGATGGAGTAGTTCTTGATTTCCACACCTTCCTGGTCGGCCAAACGTGCTGCCTGTAATGAAGGACGTACGTTAAAACCAATCAGGATCGCATCAGATGCACTTGCCAATGTTACATCGGCCTCAGAAATCTGACCTACCGCTTTCAACACCACATTCACCGCAATTTCTTCGGTAGAAAGTTTCTGCAACGAATCGGTTAAGGCTTCTACCGAACCATCCACATCACCTTTAATGATCAGGTTGAGTTCTTTAAAGTTACCCAATGCCAAACGACGACCGATTTCATCAAGTGTAATATGCTTCTTGGTACGGATACCTTGCTCACGCAGAATTTGTGCACGACGGCCTGCAATTTCTTTTGCTTCGGCTTCGTCTTCGTACATTCTGAATTTCTCACCTGCCTGTGGCGCACCATTTAAGCCAAGTATCTGTACCGGCGTTGAAGGACCTGCTTTATCGATACGTTGGTTACGTTCGTTAAACATGGCTTTTACACGACCGTAATATTGGCCCGAAACAATCAGATCGCCTTGCGAAAGTGTACCGTTTTGTACCAATACGGTGGCAACATAACCACGGCCCTTATCGAGCGATGCTTCAATAATGGAACCGGAGCCTTCTCTGTCCGGGTTCGCTTTCAGCTCAAGTAATTCGGCTTCGAGCAATATTTTTTCGAGGAGCTTATCTACATTTAATCCCTTTTTGGCAGAGAGTTCCTGGCTTTGGTATTTACCGCCCCACTCTTCTACCAGAATATTCATTTGCGATAACTGCTCGTAAATTTTTTGCGGGTTGGCACCATCTTTATCAATCTTGTTCACTGCAAAAATCATTGGTACACCTGCTGCCTGTGCATGGCTGATGGCCTCTTTTGTTTGAGGCATCACCGCATCATCGGCTGCTACCACAATTACTGCAATATCGGTAACCTTAGCACCACGGGCACGCATGGCCGTAAACGCTTCGTGACCCGGCGTATCGAGGAAGGTAATTTTTTTACCGGATGATGTTTGTACTTCGTACGCACCAATGTGCTGTGTAATACCCCCGGCCTCGCCTGATACTACATTCGCATTACGGATATAATCGAGCAATGACGTTTTACCATGATCTACGTGACCCATGATGGTTACAATGGGGGCACGTGGCTGCAAGCTTTCTTCATCATCTGCTTCAATTTCCTCTTCCATTTCGGCCTGCTTCTCCATATCGATGAACTCTACTTCAAAGCCAAATTCACCTGCTACCAGTTCAATCAATTCAGCATCGAGACGTTGGTTAATAGAAACCATCATACCCAAACTGAAACATTTTGCTACAACATCCGTTGCCGAAACATCCATTAAGCTGGCGAGCTCTGCCGCACTTACGAACTCTGTTACCTGCAGCTTATTATCTTCTGCACCCTCGCTCGACTGATCGGCCATTTCATCACGCTTCAGTTTACGGTATTTCGCTTTCAGGCTCTTACCACGACCACCCTGGCCGGCAAGTTTCGCCTGTGTTTCACGGAGTTTTTCCTGAATTTCTTTTTCGTCGATGACTTTATCTTCTCTGCGTACCTGTATACGTGCACGGTCGTTTCTGTTTGCACCACCTTGGTTTGGACCACCCGGGCCTCTGCGTTGGCCACCACCTTGTTGTCCGCCACGGTTTTGGTAACCGCCCTGCTGACCACCTTGTTGCCCTTCACCTTGTGCGGGTTGCGATCCTTTTTTATCTATCGGAATGCGCTTACGCTTACGCTTTTCTTTATCTGTAACCGGTTTCGGTCTTGTATCGGGGTTAACCGGTAATTCAATTTTACCTAAGATCTTCGGACCTTCCAGTTTTTCTGCCTTAATATTTTCAATTACCACTTCTTCATCCTCTACAGGAGCAGGCTGTTCAACAACCGGTGCAGGCGTAATAACGATAGGCTCTTTCTTTACAATTTCCTTCACCTCAGGCTTAGGCTCTTCTTCCTTCTTCCGCTTTTCAATCTTCTTCGGCTTGGTAGACGAATCAATTTTATCTAAGTCGATCTTTGCAATAATTTTTGGCCCTTCAACTTCAGGAGCTTCAATTTTTGTTATTTCCGGCTCTGGTTCTTTCACTACCTCTTTCTCTTCTGCTTTTGGTACTTCTGCCACAACCGGAGCAGGAGCTTCCTCCACAACCACAGGCTTTACCTCTTCCACTACAACCGGTACTTCTTCAACAATAACCGGTTTTATTTCCTCTACCTTCGGCTCCTCCTTCTTCTTAATTATTTCTTTTTTGATAGAAATATCTTCTTCTTCCTTCTTCTTTTTCAGATCGGACATGCCGCCTTTAGGAATCTCAATCTGATCACTTTTTGCTTTCGCCAGTTTATCGGATGAGAACTCTGCCTGCAAAGCACGGTACATTGCTTCCGTAAGTTTTGCAGTAGGCTTTAAGTCGTCTTTGCTGAAACCCTTTGCGGCCAAAAAGTCAATAAGAGTGTCTTTACCAATATTGAACTCCTTGGCAGCGGCCATTAAACGTGGTGTATTACTTTCTGACATAATTTCTTTCCCGACGCATACAGCCGTATGCAGGGAACAACTTGTTTAATTGTTTAAATAAATCTTATAGCTATAACCTGTAAAGGTTATTCTTTCTCAAACTCTTCTTTCAACACCCGACGTAATTCCTCAATTGTTTCTTTCTCCAGGTCTGTACGTCGTTCCAGTTCCTCCGTTGTTAATTCGAGTACGCTGCGTGCAGTATCGCAACCGATACGCTTCAACTCATCAATTACCCAACCGTCAATCTCATCTGTAAATTCATCCAGGTCGATATCGAATTCATTGGTTTCTTCTTCCGTATCACGGTATACATCAATTTCGTACCCTGTTAATTCACAAGCCAGTTTAATGTTTACGCCACGCTTACCGATAGCGAGTGAAACCTGGTCGGGCTTAAGGTATACTTCTGCATGTTTACCATCCTGGTCAATATCCATACTGGTAATTTTTGCAGGTGTTAAAGAACGTTGGATGAGCAGGTTGATGTTGTTGGTAAAGTTAATTACATCAATGTTCTCATTCTTCAGCTCACGTACAATACCATGGATACGGCTACCTTTCATACCTACGCAGGCGCCCACCGGATCAATACGATCGTCGAAGCTTTCCACTGCCACTTTCGCTCTTTCGCCCGGCTCACGCACAATTTTGCGGATCACAATTAACCCATCAAAAATTTCCGGCACTTCAATTTCGAGCAATTTAGCAAGGAACAACGGACTTGTTCTTGATAAAATGATTACGGGTGCATTATTTTTTAATTCTACTTTCTTAATTACAGCACGGATGTTTTCACCTTTCTTGAAATAATCCTGCGGAATCTGCTCACTCTTGGGTAACAAGAGTTCGTTTCCTTCTTCATCCAGCAACAACACCTCTTTCTTCCACACCTGGTATACTTCGGCAGAAATAATTTCGCCAATACGATCGCCATATTTCTTTACCAGTACATTCTTCTTTAAATCGCCAATGCGGCTTGCCAGTGTTTGCTTAGCAGCAAGAATGGCACGGCGACCAAAATCGTGGATATCTACATCTTCGTATAATTCTTCACCTACTTCATAATCGGGTTCAATCTTAACAGCATCGCTATAGGCAATCTGTGCTAATGGATCTTCCACCTGTCCGTCTTCTACGATGGTACGGCGACGCATGATCTCCAAATCACCTTTTTCGGTGTTTACGATTACGTCGAAGTTGTCATCGCTTCCGTATTTTTTACGAAGCAAGGTTTTAAATACATCTTCCAGCACCTTCATCATCGTGGGGCGGTCAATATTTTCCGCATCCTTAAACTCCTGGAAACTCTCAATAAGATTGATACTTGCCATAACTCATTTTTTTAAATACAACGGTTGTTTTCAATGTTTGCAACCGTAATTCAGTTAAATACAATTTGAATTTTAGTTGATTTAATATCTGCATAAGCCAGGAGGTGTTGCAACACTTCCTGCTTTTTCCCTTTCCCTTTTGTTTCTTCCACCATTATTTCTGTTTCGCCTGCAGCCAGTAATTTTCCGTTTACTTTACGGCCATCTTTTAAAATAACTTCTACAGGGCGGCCCACATTTTTAAGGTATTGACGGGTAAGTTTCAATGGCTCTTCCAAACCAGGTGATGATACTTCGAGCGAAAAATCGCCTTCGTTAAACATACCTGCTTCTTCAATGAGCTTATACAGTTCCCTGTTGTAGCCGATACAGCGGCCGATGGGTAAACCGGCATCTGCATCAACAAAAACCTGGATGTTATTGCCCGGTTTCAGTTTCACATCTACCAGGAAACTATCGGGATCTTTGCTGATCATGTCTTCGGCCAGTTGCCTGATGTTTGCTGCTTTTTGTTCTAAGTTCATGTAAGGAAAATAAAGAAGGGAACGATGCCGTTCCCTTCCACTGTTTCTTTTATCCGCTGCAAAAGTAAGAGAATGGAGGGGAATGGAAAAATTTTTTTAAGCCTCTGTATCCGGGTAAGCTTTAGGGGAATCTTCACACAAAGCGCCCGGGTTTAATTTATCTTTGCAGCATCATGTTACTACGTTATTTACTTTACGGACTCCTGATTTATTTTGTATTCCGTTTTATTTTCAGATTTGTTATTCCTGTAACAAAGGCTGCACGAACAATGAAAAACCAAATGAACGAGTTTCAGGCACGCATGCAGGAACAACAACAGCAACAAACCGCTGCTCAACGGCCGCAACCGGCAAAACAACCTCTTACGCCCAAAGAAGGCGATTATATTGAATTTGAAGAAGTAAAATAAAAGAAAGGCACAAGACTTAAAACACAAGCCTGCAACCAAACTTATAGGTGAGCCATCAATCCAAGCTCCTCTACCTTCATGCCCGGCAGCAGATGAATGGTTTGCAGACCCAACTGTTGTGCGGCTTCAATATTATTCACACTATCGTCGATAAATATTGTTTCGGCCGGGTTGAGTTGGTGTGCATTCATTACATATTCAAATGCTGATGCATTGGGTTTACGATGGCCAATGCGGTGCGAATAATAAGCTGCATCGAACAAGGCATCAAAAGCCTGCTCCCTTTGCAGCAACGCATACCTACACTGAAACTCCTGCAAATGAATTTCGTTCGTATTACTGAGGAGGTATAATTGATAATGCTGCCGTAACTGCGGTAAAACAGCCAGGCTTTCTACTCTGAAATCGAGCAGCAACGCATTCCACGCATCTCTGATCTGTTCATCAGTAAGCGCTAACCCTGTTTCTGATCTGAATGCATCGTAAAACAAATGGTCGTCTATACCCGTCTCCAGTTTTTTAAACAGTGCATTGCTATGAAACTGATTGAAAAATGCAGCGAAATCTTTTACGCCTAAATCGGTAAACGCTTTTTCGGTTAAGCGGAAATCAATATCAAGTAATACACCACCCAGGTCGAAAATGATTGCTTTAATTGTTTTCATGTTGCAAAGAAAATACATCTGCATCGGTATTGAACGGTATCGCTTCTCATCAAACAAAAAATTACCTCATAAATAATGCGCTGCCGATACACCTATTTTTCTATCTTTGCCCCCGCCCAAAAGGCCGGATCCTTAGCTCAGACGGTTAGAGCATCTGACTCATAATCAGAGGGTCGTAGGTTCAAATCCTACAGGATCCACACTTGATTTTCAAAAAGTTAAAAGGTTACTGGTTTTAGTAACCTTTAATTTTTTCAGAAGTGGTAACAAAAGTAGTAACAGAATTGAAGGTAATCCCTTCAGACTGGCTCATTAACCCCTCCTCCATTCACTCCCCTTGGCAAATCTGGTATCGTTATAATGGCAAACTTGTCAAAATAATGCGGATGAACCGTGAAAAAGACTACCAAGCAAGGGTTGAGGTAACCAAGCAGCTAATCAAAGAGGAAGAGGAAAAGATCAAACAGTTTGGGTTTAACCCCTTTACAAAAACTTATCAGAGGACCCCAAAACAAGTTCCTTCTATTGCTCTACAGATAACAGATAATAATAGCATTGGCTTTATTGCTGCACTTCAAATGGCATTTGACCAACTAAAGCGTGAACCTGGAACATTGATGAACATTAAAAGCTGTTTAAAATATGTTTCCAAAGCTGCTGAGTTGTTGGGTATCCATGAGCTGCCTGTTATGGAAATAAGAAAAAAACATATTAAAATCCTTCTGAACAACTGCAAAGGAAATAATATCTCTCCAAGAACGTGGAATGTATACAGGTCATATCTGATGATTCTGTTTGAAGAACTGGATGAACTGGAGCTGGTAGAACATAACCCAGCTAAAGAGATCAAAAAGAAGAAAGAAGATGTAAAAATCAGATTAACACTGACTGATGAAGAAAGGGCGTTGGTAAAAAAGCATCTACAGCAGAACTATCCAGACTTTTACAGATTTGTACAGATATTTTTCCATTCAGGTGGAAGACGCAGCGAACTTTTGAACTTGCATGTAAAACATGTTAACCTTGATCGTGGGGAATATTTAGCTGTCGTTAAGAAAGGTAACAGAAAAAGAGAGTTAATAAGAGTTATCAAAGATGTCGCCATGCCATATTGGAAAGAAATTATCAGCACAGGCACTGCTGATAATTTTGTTTTTAGCATTGGGTTGAAACCAGGCCCAAAAAAAATACGTGAAGAACAGGTGACTAGAAGGTGGAGACGATTGGTGAAAGAAAAGCTGGGAATACAAGCCGACCTCTACAGCCTGAAACATTTAAACACAGATGAAACAGCTGCTCTGTTAAATATAGATGCAGCAGCAGCCCATAACGGTCATACTTCAACTACCATTACAAAAAAGCATTATGCCTTTGGTGAGGAAAAAAGACAAAGGGAAAAACTGCGAAAATTAAATAACGAACTGTAAGAGGTTTATCCAGCCTGCTTATACTGAAGGCAGGTTGGATTATTTTTATAAAATCCACACAGGTAATTGCGTAGTGTACTTGGGTGCATTCCTATCTCCAAAGCTGCATCTTTAGATGATTGATACTCCTTCCCGGTACAGTTATCTATTACGGGCTTTGCCTTGGATTTGATGAGCTTCAATTTGTATGCATGCCGGATATTTTCTGCATGCGTTACCCATTCAAGGTTTTCTATTCGGTTATCATCTTTAATCCCGTTAATATGGTTTACTTCATACTTCTCTCCGGGACAGGTGATAAATGCTTTTGCAATTAATACATGCAGGAAATGAGTTTTACAAGTACTGTTTTTTGATAAGCGTACTTCAACATAACCGTAGTTATTAATTCGCTGAGCCAATATTTTTGCTTTTACAGTCCTTAAACCATGGGTGGTTTTTACAACCCGTTCCAAACTCCTTACCTGGCCGGCATTGCTAACTTCATAACAGGATTCGTATCCTGCAACGGCCTTCCATCTTTCAGCAACTTTTGCACTGTTATTTTCCATTTCGTGTATGTTTTTGTATGGTCTGTAGACGACAATCAGACTGCAAGACTAAAAAGCCAACATTCATTTCACCTGAATTAATAAAGCATCCCCTCCGTGTTCCTCGCCCAAAAAAATAGCCAACGGCTACTCAAAACTTTTGCCCATCCATAACGGATTACACAGATTTTGATTTATCATGTTACCATAATACACACCCACTTCCACGTGGGGTTCTGACATTACTATCCAGGAGCTACTTGACCTGCTTCATATCATTGCTTTTCATGACAGGTTGTGCCACATCGTGGTTCAATTACTCGTCAACCATATGTTAAGTGAAACAAACTATCTCGTTTGTTTTATTTTTTGAAGTGTACTTCTTCATTTTAGGGAAAGCAACTTTAAAAGCGGAAAATTTATTGATTATATGAACATGTTTTTTATGCAGATGATACGATACAAATTTACTAAGGTTAAACAGAAAAAGTAATTGTAGCAGGCTTATCCACAGAAAAGTGTGGATAAGCAACCATCGCTAATTCGCTAAAACAACTTCTAAAGCGAATCTTTGAAATGAAGTAAACAACTGCACCGATCTATCGATAAAAATCTATTGGAGTTTTTTGGGCTGCAAAAAATTAACCCTTGCCAAGAGAACACAAAAATCCCCCTAGCAATTTTTAGCTGCTTACAATTTATTAAGTGCTTTCATCACAGCCGTACGTCAAACCAGCAATCATTGCGTTTACTGGTTTTTACACCTACATGGAAACCTACTACCCTGTTAATTCAGGTCACCTTACCCTTGTGAAATGCCCCACCCTGCGATTTATGAAAATAACATTTTTGAAGATACCGGTGACAACTCCTCGCTATGTTTGCCTTTTATTTCAAGGCTGCAAATATTAAACCGATGTCTAAGCTTATATCTATCCGTTGGGACCCTCTAAGCCGCATATTACATGTTTGGATTTTGATGTAATTCTTCATCACAAAATTACCAACACCTTATCGAAGTACCAATAACTGCAGGTGTTTCAGCAAAATATAGTTTGACATTTTTTGTTAATTACGTTTTACTTTTTAATAAAAAAGTTAGGTATAAAAATGCAAGGGCATTCTCGAATGTTGGTTTTTATATCTTTTAGAGTTGACAACAATTAGTTGCGTTCGTTAATATAGCATTCATCTTCTTTTACGCTTTATCTGAATGATTGCTTGTACTGTACATTTTTTAACCAGCCCCTCCCTAACTTTTTTGGTTAGAAATACCCCCTGTGTAAGAGAAAGACAGGTACTCCCACCTCACAACCCCACCCAAACTCAGGGTAGTGCCAGGGTAACCCGGATATGGCATTTACCTCAAATATTTTTAATCAAAAAAGTTATTTTATGGTAACAATTTCCAATTACAGCCTTAGAAAAAATAAGGCCGGAAAAGAATTCGTAACGCTCGAATTACAGGGTGATCTTGAAATGGTTCAGTCTACTGAAACTGGACGATTCTATGCAACGGCAAGACGTTGTTCAATTACTTCCACATTTACTGAGGAGGTAGCAAAAGGCTTAATCGGTACGAAAATGCCGGGTAAGGTTATTAGAATGTCTTGTGATAAGTATGATTACACCGTTCCTGAAACAGGTGAGGTGATTTCTCTGCAACATACTTACCAGTACTCGCCAGATGAAACCGCAAACGAAACGGTCGTCTCTCCAAAGCCCGTAATGATGGGCGCTTAATTCTTCATGGCAGGGTGTTACGCATCCTGCCTTTTTTTAATCTTTCATATTATATATATGCAATTACAAACTGCACAACGTAAACGTGCAAAAATCAAAATGGGTTTACAAGGCCCTTCAGGTTCTGGTAAAACCTATTCCGCACTTCTCCTTGCTTTTGGCTTAGCTGGCTCATGGAATAAGATTGCTGTCATTGATTCAGAAAACCATTCTGCTGAATTATACGCTCATCTTGGATCGTATAATGTGCTGAATATAGCAGCTCCTTTTACACCTGAAAAATATATACAGGCAATTGAAGTATGTGAGAAAGCTGGTATGGAGGTGATCATCATTGATAGCGTTACGCATGAATGGGAGTATCTTCTCGACTATCATTCTTCATTGCAGGGTAACAGCTTTACCAATTGGGGTAAGATCACACCACGGCATAACGACTTTGTTCAGAAATTACTTCAATCGCCTTTGCACATCATATCTACTGTACGTACAAAGCAAGATTACGTATTGAATGAAAAGAACGGTAAGATGGTGCCGGAGAAAGTAGGATTAAAATCTGTTCAACGAGATGGTTTGGAATACGAGTTCACCTTGGTCTTTGATCTTGACATGAAAAATCATGCAGTTGCTTCTAAGGATCGAACAGGATTATTCTTTGGTAAACCGGAGCAGAAACTTACAGCTTCAACAGGTAAGGAGATTCAGGATTGGTGCAACAGTGGTGTAGAAATAACACCAGTTGATATTTCAAAACGCATCAACGAATGCCAGTCAATTCAGGAGCTGTTAAAACTCTACAACTTTTATCCACAGTTTAAGGAAGCACTTAAACCAGAGTACGAACAAAAGAAACGGCAGATACTCATTAATCAGGATGTATCTGCTCAATTAGTTCACCAAAAAACCACATCAAATGGAACAGATCATTGATAACACTCAGCAAGTGATAATGCCGGTACCATTCAACAGAGTAATTGAACGGACACACAAACCCTTCATTGAAGCTAATACAGTTACAGCTACATTGGATGATGTTAAGCACAACCACATTATCCCTGTGTTTGTAAAAGACAATGAACCGTTGATCAGTCATGCAGAGTTTATTGAAACTGCGTCTTCCGTTACATCTGATGTATTTCATGGCGAAGAGATACTGCATCCTGACATTCGGGTTTCGCACCCCATCAAAGGACGTATACCTGATGCAAAAGATAAACCGGCAAATCTGCTGCAGGAATGGGAAAAGACGTTGTATTATGAACGAATGGCGTTTGTGATTGAAGTTCCATCTATACAGGACACTATAGACGGTAACATGCTTTCTTTAACCATTGGAGGAGTAAAGGCTTACAACATGGACAACCTTTACAGCAGATCCATGAGTGAGCAGCACTTCAAAATCTTCATTGGTTTTAAGAATAGCGTTTGTACCAATCTCTGCGTGTGGACCGATGGCTACATGGCTGATGTAAAAGTGAAAAGCGTTGGTCAATTAAAAGCTGCTATCAAAACGTTGTTGCAGGGTTACAATCAAAACTTTCATTTGCACCAGTTAAAGCAGTTACAGAACTACAGTATAACAGAACAGCAGTTTGCTCACCTGGTTGGCAGGTGCAGAATGTATAATCACTTACCGGCTGATCTGAAAACAGAAATACCTCCAATACTTTTTGGTGATCAACAAATGAGTGCAGTGGTGAAGGACTTCTATAAGGATGAAAGTTTCTGCAGAGATGCAAACGGGAATATCAACCTGTGGAAGTTGTACAATCTCTTCACCGGTGCAAACAAGAGTACTTATATCGACAGCTTCCTTGATCGTTCCGTTAATGCGTTCAATCTGGTAGAACAGATCAAACACAGTTTAGAAACAGAAAGAGTTTGTTGGTATCTGAACTAAAAAAAGGCCATCCCTAAAAAGGGTTGGCCGTTGCTAACCTATGAAAAACACCTCGGTAAAGTTATAGACTGATTAACACTATAACGACTGCTTGTTCAAGTAGTTTTTCAATTTAAAAATTAATAAACATGGATCCTCCACACATCAACCACCAACTGCTGGTTATTAATTCAACAGGTAGTATACGACAGCTTTTCGTACCGTTTCGTGTTCAGGTACTTTATAACACTAATACGCTGCATAAAGATTGCTGGGTATGGGTTGAAGAAGTAATGCAGCATGAGCAGTATGTTCTGCTGTATAGAGTCACCGAGTACTGGTGGCCGTATTACTTGTTCAGAATACAGGTAAGCTTTTAAGGTGCCCACTTTTTAACAGAAGTGGGTTTATTTTTTCATCCATCCGTCTGTGAGGTCATCAAAGATCTCCGGACGGTTTTTTTATTTTATTCATTATGAAACAACAAGAACGTGTAGCCGAAATAGAAGTAAGCTACAGACCTGCTATTGGTAGAAAACCAGTTATTGCATCCTCACTCGATGCTTTCACAGAGCTGATTGAATTCTTTCCACCGGAAACCATTGCTTTACAGGAACGATTTATGGTGATGTATGTAAACAAAGCCAACCGTGTGCTAGGTGTCTATGACATGGCAGCAGGAGGGATGACAAGTACAGTAGTTGATTTACGGCTCTTACTTTCTGTTGCACTAAAAGTAGCTGCTGTCGGCATTATACTCTGTCACAATCATCCCTCCGGTAAACTGAAACCATCCAGTCAGGACAAAGACGTTACAAACAAGATTAAAGAAGCATGTAAGTATTTTGACTTAGCTGTTCTTGATCATATCATCATTAGTCCTGAAAGAGAGTATTACAGTTTTGCAGATGAAGGTTCGCTTTGAAGAAAATTTGTTCAATTCACTACTGCTTAATAAATTCAATATCTTATGAATAATCACACTGCAAGCCGACTGATATTGATTCCACCCGATAAATTGCTACTCAAATCGTTTAAAGGTATTTACACAGAGAATGTTTTATTACAAAATCTCATCTTTTTCCTTGAGCTTCCTTTTCTTCGTATACCCTTAGCTTTAATTACGATAATACTTTCTGGCATTTTGCTCCTTGCGTATGTTCCTTTTTGGGTTATAGAAGGGAAAGTAAGAGCCAATAAACGTTTTGATTCATTTGTCGTGCGGTATTTTAAACGTATACCATTTCCAAGTAGTAAAATAAGGATAACTAAAATTACAGAAGATGTACCTGCTTTTTTTAAGCACTTACAGGAAATGCAGATGGTCAAAATAGTTTATATACAAAAGACGCAGATTAAATTGTATAAAAAAGCAAACCAATTAAAAGTTAAAGGATTGGTTGATGAAATTTGGCTATACGAAGATCAAGCGGATTTGATTTATCAATGTAGGGAAGCTACTAAATGTGTAGAAAACAGTTTCATTATCGGTTTCGACCATATTCGTGAAAATAAATTTTGGATAGACAGCTTAATAACGAAGCAGGATTATTCATTGCGCTTAAATCGCTTTTCAGAGGTTTTAGAGTCGTACAGTATCGGAACCGTATTTTATTCATATAAAGCAATAGCAGATCAAAGAAAGTTTTCCTTTATTTATCTAAATCAAAATACTTTTTTAAAGGAAGACTCTGTTTTATATTTCCCCTCTGAATCAAATAAAATCATTAACGATTATGTAGAGGATAATTTTGCAAAGCTTGATCAGTTTTTCAGAGAAAAGAAAGTGTCATTCATCAGGATGCCAGGCAGTTTTTCAAACTTGAAAGATCAACTGCGCACAGATGTAACAGATTTCATACAATATGAATACCCATTTATTTTTAGTGATATTCAAACTAAACAACAATTTGTTGTAAGCGATTTGCTGAACATTTACAAAGAGTATGATTATAAAGAAACTATAAAAAGTATTTTAGGACTACCTGATTTTTCAACGCCTGTTTTATTGCATTGCGTTGAAAAAAATAATGATAGTTTATCTACAAAAAAACATTTACGCTATTCCATTTATTTTTTGGATGGGAAGGACCATAACTCAATTTTTCTTCAGTTTCAATTTTACGTAAGTAAACTCAGGTTACCCTCAGAAAAACTTTTAAGTGATGCCGACAAAAGGAGTCTGGCTGATATAAATCAAGATGGAGCATACCAGGGTGTTTATTTTCAGTTAAGTGGCGAGAAAAAAAATACAGAATATGATGCAGATGAAAAGTTTGAGTATGAAACTCTGTTTATTAGTTCAGAAGTGAAGGCAGCAGTCCTTGCATTAAAAGCAATGAATTGCGAAAAAATGGTTGTAGCCTCCTTTATCTATATGTTGCAGAATCTTAAAGAGGATCAGCCTAAATTGCTTAAACAGCTTAATGAGCAATATGCAACAAAAATAGCTGACGCAGATACAAAAAAGGTAAGTAGGTTAGTAATTGATGATCAATACAGAATTTGGCTTCCTGATTACAACAATATTGAAATTGTGATGTCACCCTTACCCAAATCTTTCTTCTTTTTTATGCTCCGAAATCCTGCTGGGCTCCATTTCAAAGAACTAAATCAACACAGAGAGGAGTTAATTAGGATTTACGGTAAGGTGGGTAACCGACTTGACCGAGAAAAAATTATAAGTAGCATTAATGATCTTACTGATATTCGTTCTAATTCAGTTAATGAAAAATGTTCTCGTATCAAAGAGGCATTTCTTCTAAAAATCAACGACTCTTTAGCACAGAATTACTATGTTACTGGGGGGCGTGAAAACTGCAAATTAATAACACTTGACCGTTCCTTAGTTCATTTCAACCAAACATTTTAATTTCTGCAAGGTTGCAGAAAGTTTTCTTCGCTGTTTACCCTTTATAAGTTTGTTCTGGTATCAATCGAGTTCCTTATACAGGCTGATATGTCATATCTGCCATTGTGGGATATTCTCTATTAGAGCACATTTGTTTACCCTGTTATGCTGAAAACATTTCAGATAAAATTATTGTGTTTGTACCAAGAAAACAAAAAGGAATGACATGCACTTTTCAAAAGAGGAAATCACCAGAATGGTAGGAAATAAAATCCGTGAAATGCGAACTAAGAAGAATAAAACAATTGAAAACGTTGCACTTGATGCGGGTATGGAGTATACACAGTTAAGTCGTATCGAAAGGGGTAAAATTAACACTGGTGTTTATCATATTTACCGAATAGCACGATCTCTCGGAATTAAGGTGCACGAGATATTTTATGATCTGCCACCAAGTGAAAAAAGGCAGGAGGCTAAACAAAACGAACAGAAAAAATCACCTAGTTAACTAATATAAAACCCCATGAGAAAATTTATTTATGGCTCCGCTGTACTTGCTATCTTTTCCATTTCAATCATTGTATTTCAAATAAGCTGTCAAAAAGAAGCGTCGGCGCAAACCGATGTGAACACTGGGTTAAGGCAACTTAACAAGATAGTATTTATAAAGTTTGATTATCCTTTAAATAGAGAGGATGGTATTTATATAGCTAATTATGATGGTACAAATGTTCAAAAAGTAAATATCCCTCTTCATCCAAAAGGCTTTGGTAAGGCTTTTCTCTCACCGGATGGTAAAACGCTTTTTTATCAAACAGGTACAGAGCCTGTCTCAATTTACTCTTGCAATATCGACGGATCAAATCACAAACTACTACTGGGTGATGGTATTAATGATTTTTGGCTACAGAGTGTACATTAAGTAAATGGTATTAAAACAGCATCAAAACACCTTTAAAAATATAGTGTAAATCAGAGAAGGATTCGAGTATAAATAAACTCATATCAGACACAATTATTTTCATTTAAACCCAAAATCAAAAACACAACAGTATGAAAAAGACAATTAAACTTTTAGCAGTAATCATTTTGACGGCGTCTGCAGCTCAATCACAAGACAAGAAAGCCAAAATCGGTATTGGTCCAGTTGTTTCCATGCCCACAGGAACTTTTGGTGATATTAACTCAGTTGGATTAGGTGCTGAGATAACAGCTTCCTATAAAATATTAGAAAACATCGAACTGTTCGGCCAGGCTGGTATGCACTATTTCACGGGAAAAAAAATAAGCTTGCTTGGAATGGATTTGGGTAAAACTGAAGCAATGAAACATTTCCCATTTTTAGCAGGTGCACGCTTTACTTCGGAGCACATTTTTGGAGGTGTTGGTATTGGTTATGGTATTTATGAGGACATGTCAGGCTTTACGTTTAGTCCACAGATTGGGTATCGCCTAAACAATTTGGATGTCATATTACATTTTACATCCAGCTCAATAAGTGGTTCAAGTCTTGGGTATTTCGGGCTTAAAACAGCTTACAACTTTTAGAAAATAGGAAGGTATTTGCCAGCTTATTTTTTGATATTTCAATAAATGTGTAACAGTAAAAAACTATTTTCTATGAAATTTTTAATAATTGCCTTTGCAATGGCTTTCTTAAGCTCTTCGTGTTCCAAAAATGAAAAAGAAGCAGTATTGACGGAAAGTGTTGTTGTTGTAAATGATAATGGCAAAATTTATAAACTTCCAATTACACTGGGCGGGCTAGATTATAGTAGTGCAAAAGCTGATATTCTTTTAACGGCACAATCTGATGTAATGAGTATTATGATCTCTGCGTCTTCAAAACAACACACTTCTGGTGTTGGAGATTATTTATTTTCTACTACTTCTACTACTTATTTTCAAGAAAAATTTGCTGGCGGAATGATGTATTATCCTATTTCTGTTCCCGGAACAAATACGACTAAAGGTTCGCTGACAATAACAAACCGAGATGAGAAATCTTATGAAGGTAAATTTATTTTTTATGGACAGAATTATAATGGTCAAGAAAAAGTTTTTACTGGAAGCTTCGTTAAGTATTATTGATTTGGAATTGTAAAAGCCGAAAAGCTACGATTGTTCACTTTTACCATTTCATTTCAAATTAACCCAAAAGAATAAGGCAAGTAAAAAATAGTGATTTCTACCTACCCGTAAAGTGGTATTTGTTTACAACTCAAATATTTTAAATTTATCAAAAATGTTTGCGTGATAAAAAGTAGTAGAGAAGTGTTTAACCTAGATTGGTAACAGTGGTATTTAGTTCCGGATTTTCTAAATAATGCTTTGAAGAAAAGTTAGAAGGTGTCGAGCCGGAACTATGCTTTTTTCAATCCAGTTTTGTTGCTATTTGCTGATTTTTTATGAAACAATCGTTGTTTCATTTAACTAAAGAGGTACTAATTATGGAAACAGAAGATTACATCCGTAAATTTCAGGAATTTAAGGTACGGCCTGCAGTTTATACTGATGTAGGTGGTAGCAGTATTCCGGAAATGGGTTTCAATGCAAAACAAGCAAATATCAATAATAAAATACCAAATGATCATGCTTATTCTCTTCCGTTATTTTTAATTGCTTATATGCTTTTTAAAATAATACAGGGCGCATTTTCAAATGATAATACAAAACTGCAGGGTGAAAGAGAAAAGCGTATACAAGAAGCAATTTCACCTGGAGTTCTCTATTACGTAAATGGCAGGAAAATTGACAGGCCAGTAAGTAAGTATTATTTGCAATACTTGGGGTTGCAAAATCATAAACTTATAAATCTTGAAGATATAAGATCTGCGGCGCTTGCAATTTTTCACCAATATGAATCCGACGATTCTGAATTTCTAATGAGCTTTAGAATAGATATTAAAGCAGCGACATTGTACTTAACAGATCAATGGTGTTATGCGCATTGTAAAAATTAATAGGATAAAATGAACTCCATGAAAGATTTAAGAAATCAAGACGATCCGTTTCTATGTAATGAATGTAGAGCATTAGGCTATTGTAAGCAGCAAGGCCGCATTTCTGAAAGCGAAAAAGTTGACCTGATGGATTTTATTTCGAAACAAATTGGTGATTTCGACAATGTTTCAACTGAAACCGATCAAAAAATAGCAACCGATAAGGAAATCAGAAGTTGGGTGCCTGTAATAGCTTATAATAAAAACGGATCAATCCAGATTGTAAAAAGAATCCGATCCGCCCATGATTTGTTTCATCAAGGTGAGTACGAAAAGGCAAAAGATTTGTATCAGGAAATGCTTGAATCAAGAGCTAACGAAGTTGAAATATTAGTCGGCTTAGCAGCAAGTTTATATTTTCTGAACAAGTTTGAAGAAGCAATGGCAATCGCTGAACGAATAACTGGTTACTTTAATGAATTTACCCAATATTTTATTGCAAGTTGTATTAAACGTCAAAAAGCTTTAGAGAACGATAAAGTACTTGCGGAGGTAACCACACCATTGGAGCATGTAGAATCAGAAGGCGAATACACAATACCTGAAATTCTTCAACCAGCAGTCTTTGCATAAGAGCATTTTGGGAAATGGAGTATAAACTCCCCCAAAGTTCGGCCACTTAAAAGTTGATGAAATTATTAACGAAACCTTATAATGCCTATATACTTAGCTATGCTCAGCTGGGTTATTGTGTGAAGCGTTCGCATAAGAGTCCTAAAAAGCTAAAACGGGTTCAACGATAAATTTGAGTCTTAACAAACGAGCATATGACAAGAGTTTACATTTTTAGTACTATTTGTATCGCATTCTTTTACTTGGGATTCCGTTTTATCAAATGGATTAGAAATAAAGTTAAGCGACCAGAAAAACCTAAATACAAGCCAAGTGTAAGAACAGTTGACTTCCCTGAACTTTATCAAGCTGCACCAGACTTAGAAGGCGAACGACAAAGAGACAAATGGGTAAGTGAACAGACCGATATATTGCTGCTGTATGATAGCGTACTTGACCTTATTAAGAAAAAGAAAGTTTTAGAAATAGGATATAGTGATTTACTCAATTGTATCGAATGGAAGTTTATGAGGTTAAGTATTCTTTCAAGAGATTGTTTCAAATGCCAAGACTGTGGCTTAAAGGATAGTAGTTTGCATGTTCACCATTTATATTACCTGAAGGGCAACCTTCCGTGGGAGATTGAAAACTCAGCATTAGTTTCATTATGTTTTAAATGCCATAAAAATAGGCATGACCAAGAAAAAATACCCGTATACGAAATCAACAACAATGACCTTATACCCACAACCAACCACAACATTTATTGTTCAAGATGTAATGGGTCAGGGCATTTTCCTCAATTCAATCATGTTGAAAATGGAATATGCTTTCGTTGTCGTGGTAACTGCTTGGATTCCACAATATTTAGCCAAGCAATAGAAAACCTTAAGTCAGGAATGAATGCCTATAACACGGACGTTCTATTGGATAGTATCACAAATTTTTTTTCAAGTATTACCGTGGAAGACTTCAAAAGTAAAATTGCACCTGCACATAAGACAAGACTAGGAGGATCAAATTCTGCAACCTCTGGCAACAGAATCTCTGATAGACCATCTACTGCCGAATCAATTGATAACGACTTGCCATTTTGAATAAATTCATGGTATTCCTCAAAGGTCGGAAAGCTGCAGTACAGATTTTTTAGAGGTTCAACGAACAAATAATACTTTCCATTTTATAAAATATCAAGCAATCACTTTACACATAAGCAGTGGAGTATGCCAGTATTTTGATCTCTTTCTTATTGGAGAGGTTGGCAATTCGAAAATTCTGATTAAAAACTGGTAACAAAACTGGTAACAATTCCTAAAAAACCTACATTTGCAACGATTTCGGTAATCTTTAACTTGCTGATAATCAATAGAGGTTCTTAGTTCAAAAATCGGGAACTGACTCTCATAATCAGAGGGTCGTAGGTTCAAATCCTACAGGATCCACCAACTAACTGTTGATTACAGTTTTTGCCGGAAAGAAAGGAAGACGGGAATTGCCAGACATACTATTATTTCCCGCCCACCTCTTCCCGGCATTATTTTTAAAAACGGCTTTAACCTTTGCTTAACCGTTAAGCAAATACATTTGCCTCTTTATAATTATGAAGAAACTATTACTGTTCATGTTACTGGCTGTTACGGTGGTATCGTTACAGGCGCAGGAAACAGAGAAGAAAAAAAAGAAAGACTGGTCGAAAGTAAACCTCGGTAACCGCCCAAAGGATCACCTGATGTTTCAGGTGGGTTATTTAAACTGGTTGCAAAAACCCGATAGCATTGCAACTGCAGGTTTTGCCCGTAGCGTTAATGCTTATTTTTCGTTCGACTTTCCGTTTAAAACCGATCCCCGCTTTAGTGTTGGTTTAGGGGCAGGTGTTGGTGCCGATAATATGTTCTTTGATAAAGGTGCCGGCCGTAACCTCAATATTGTAAGCAGCAACGGTTTCAGCTTTGCAAAAAATACAGGTAAAGACACTGTTATTAAATACAAGTCGATTAAGCTGGCAACTGTTTACCTGGAGGCGCCGGTTGAAATCCGTTACATGGTTGATCCTGCAAACCCCAACAAAAGCCTCAAGTTTGCCTTGGGTATGAAAGTAGGAACCATGATCAGCGCAACTGATAAAACAAGGTTTACACAAGATGCTGCCGGCAACACGGCCTATACATTAAAAGAAAAAGACCGTAAGAATTTTAATAACCTGCGCCTTGCAGCAACTGCAAGAATCGGTTATGGCAACTTCGGCTTTTTTGCTCAGTACCAGTTAAACGACATGATTAAGGAAGGACAAGGTCCAAACCAAATTCGTCCGTTTACAGTAGGTATTACCTTAACCGGATTATAAGTTTCATTACTATCGATATTGAAGCCTCCGCACTGCGGGGGCTTTTTTAGTTGTGCATACCAGCTTAACTTATTTACCTTTGCCCACTGAATTTTATACAAAGTGATTGAACGTAAACAGGAGATACAGCAGGAAGAAAGAGCAGTTATTGTTGGTGTTGTGCAAAAAGGACAAACCGAATTACAGGTACAGGAGTACCTGGATGAGTTGGCTTTCCTGGCAGAAACAGCAGGCGCTATTACCGTAAAACGGTTTATGCAAAAGCTGGCCCACCCCGATAGTAAAACCTTTGTTGGTAAAGGCAAACTACAGGAAATTAAAAATTATGTACAGGAACGGGGCATTACACTCGTAATATTTGATGATGAGCTTACCGGTGCCCAGATCATGAACATTGAAAAAGAACTGGGTATTTATACCATTGACCGAAGCGATTTGATCCTCGACATTTTTGCACGCCGTGCTAAAACTGCACAGGCCAAAACACAGGTTGAGCTGGCGCAATACCAATACATTTTACCCCGCTTGAAAGGTATGTGGAAGCACCTTGAACGGCAAGGAGGTGGTGTTGGTACAAGAGGCCCCGGTGAAACAGAAATTGAAACGGACCGTCGTATTGTAAAAGATAAAATTGCCTTACTCCGTAAACGGTTAGCTGAAATTGATAAACAGGCTTTCACCCAACGCAAAGACAGAGGCGAATTTATTCGTGTAGCGTTGGTAGGTTATACCAATGTTGGAAAGAGTACCTTAATGAACCTGTTAAGTAAGCGTGATGTGTTTGCAGAGAATAAATTGTTTGCCACACTTGATACAACAACCAGTAAAGTCGTGTTTGAAAACACACCTTTTCTGTTAAGCGATACGGTTGGTTTCATTCGTAAATTACCGCATCACCTTGTAGAAAGTTTTAAAAGTACGTTGGATGAAGTGCGTGAAAGCGATGTACTGTTGCATGTAGTTGATATTTCGCATCCGCAATACGAAGACCAGATAAATGTGGTAAACAAAACACTTCAGGATTTAAAGTGCCACGATAAACCGGTGATCACCATCTTCAACAAAATGGATTTGTACGAGCAAAAACATTTCGACGAATGGCTTGGTGATGATATTAAAGAAACTATTTTACAGGAACTGAAAGAACGCTGGGAAAATGAAACACACGGACAATGTGTGTTTGTTTCTGCAACCGAAAAACGCAACCTGCCCGAACTACGCAGCCATATTTTAGAAAACGTTCGGCAGATTTACAAAGTACGTTACCCCTACAAAACAGAATACCTGTATTAATGCCCGCAGAAAAAAAATACAGCTGGTATAAAATTGCTGAAACGGCTGCCGATTTACCATGGCAGGATAATCAGCTGTGCGAAGTAATTGTAAAAGGCAAAACAATTTGCATTGCCAAACATGGTGCAGCTGTATTGGCTTGTGCCCATAAGTGCCCGCACGCAGGCGGTCATTTAGCTGATGGATTTATTGATGCGCTTGGTCATGTTGTTTGTCCGCTGCACAGGTACAAATTCAGCCTGGTAAATGGCCGTAATACAAGTGGCGAAGGATACTACCTTAAAACCTATCCGGTTGAACAAAGAGAGGATGGTATTTACATTGGACTGGAAGAAAATTCGTTTTTCAGTTTTTTTAAATAAAACAACGTTGCTTTATCAACAACTTGTCTTGTTTAATTATACTGCTTTTAGTGAGTAATCCTCAATGTTAAAAAGAGTATCAACCAGATAAATAAAAGATTTAACACTTGCTTTTTTCTACGACTATTTAATTAGTTTAAAACACGCTTACTCTTAATTTGAAATAATGCAAACAGGCAGACAAACTAACTGCTAAGATTCCCGTTATTTTCAACGGATGAAGAATAATATTTCTGTGTCGGACATAAACGAGCGGATGAAACTTGCCATTGACAGTTCAATGGATGGTGTGGCGTTGCTTAATCCGGAAGGAAAATATTATTACCTCAACCAGGTGCACTTAACCATGTTTGGTTACGATACGGAAGAAGAATTAACAGGCAAAACCTGGCAATACATTTACGACGAAGCCGAAATTAACCGTATTAATACAGACATCTTTCCAAAGCTTGCACAACAAGGCCGCTGGAAAGGCGAAACAATCGGTAAGAGTAAATCGGGCGCTCCCGTTTACCAGGAAATTTCGCTAACAATTACTGAAGATGGCGGTATCATCTGTATTTGCAGGGATATATCGGAGAAAATCAATACCCATAAAGCGCTCAACTTACATGATGAAATTCTGAAGCAGAGCAACTCCATGATTATTATCACCAATGCAGAACGTGAAATAAAATGGGTCAATAATGCATTTACAAAAGTTACCGGTTATTCGCTTGAAGAAGTAACAGGTAAAAACCCGGGCAAACTATTGCAGGGAAAAGACAGTGATAAATCAGCTATTGAATTACTCAGAAGATCAATTCAAAAAAACGAATCGTTTGAAACAGAAATACTCAACTACAAAAAAGATGGTTCGCCCTATTGGGTAAATATTAAAGGGAAACCACTCTTTAACAAAGAAGGAAAAGTTGAACATTATTTCGCCATTGAAGAGGATATAACTGAGCGAAAGAAAACAGCACAGCTGCTGGCCGAAAATAACTTACAGCTGCAGATGGCCATACAGAGTGCAAAAGCTGCGCAGTGGAACTGGGATATTGCTAATAATATTGTTACCTACTCAACATCCTGGAAACAATTATTGGGCTACGAAGAAGGAGAACTGGGCAATACATTTGAATCGTGGGCAGAAATATTACACCCCGACGATTTTGAATACACAAAAAAATGTCTTACAGATTATTTAACCGGAACAACAGACAGCTATAAAGCAGAGTTCCGATTACGTCATAAAAAAGGCTACTATCTATGCTTACTCGACCAAGGTGTTATATCTGAAAGAGACAGCAATAATCAGCCTACAAAAATAATCGGTATTGCTTTTAACATAACCGAACTTAAAGAAACACAAAGACAACTACAGGAAACCAAAGAAAATTACAGAAATGCCTTAGATGCAACCGGCGCTGCTATTTGGGAATGGATGCTGGAAGATGGCACCGTTAAAACAACCAACAGCTTTCTGAGATTATTTGGGTTGGACGATTTTCCGGAAATCGCCAGTTCCTATAAAACATTATCCATTCTTGTTCACCCAGAAGATTTGGAACGCCTGAATGAAAAAGCGAAGCTGCATACCGATGGTACACTACCTAAGTTTGAAGCAGAATACAGGCAAAAAAATCTGAAAACAAACACCTACCAGTGGTATAATGCAATCGGCGCAATATCACAAAGAGATAAAAGTGGAAAACCAGTAAGCATTACAGGCTACACAACATCCATTCAAAAAAGAAAAGAAGTTGAACAGCGATTGATTGAAAGTGAACGACAGATTAAATTATTAATTGAAGCCTCCGGTGTAGTTCTTTGGGAGTGGTTTATTACAGAAGATAAAGTGGTATCGAATAATAATTTTGCACGACTGTTTGGCTATGACGATATAAGTGAAATGCCAATGAGCTATACCGGAATAATGACGAAAATGATTCATCCGGATGATTTACAGGTTGTGGCAACGCAGGTAAGAGACACTTTTACTGGCACAAGCAGTTCAATAGATATTGAGTGCAGACTAAAAAATAATACTACAAATACATTTGAATGGTTTAACATCAAAGGATCAATTACGGAACGGGATACGATGAATAATCCGTTAAAAGCGGCCGGTTTTATTTTTGGAATACAGGCAAGAAAAGAAGCCGAAGAAAAACTTGCACGTGCTAAAAATGTTGCCGAAAATTCATTAAAGATCAAACGGAAATTCCTTGCAAACATCAGCCACGAAATAAGAACACCCTTGCATGCCATCATTGGTTTAGGCGAACAAATATCCTTGTCGGAGCTGAATAAGAAACAGCAGGTACAGATCAATATGATGAATGAATCTGCAAAGGGATTACTGGGCATTATCAACGATTTGCTTGACTATTCGAGAATTGAAGATGGTAAGTTGAGCTTTGAATCGGTAAGCTTCAACCTGCGTGAAATGCTTTATACGGTCTACCACTTATTCGAACATGCGGTAGATAAGAAAAATCTGAAACTTGATTACGAAGTTGATGCATCGGCAGAAGAGCTATTTATTGGTGATCCGCTACGACTGCGTCAAATCATTACCAACATCATCAGCAATGCAATAAAGTTTACAGAAAAAGGATCTGTAACAATCCGCTTTACTGTGTTGCAGGAAAACAACATAGACTGTTATCTGCTGTTTACCTGTGCAGACACAGGTATTGGTATGAGTGATGAAATGAAAAGAAAACTGTTTGAAGATTTCTCGCAGGAAGATGAAAGTTTCCAACGCAAATATGGCGGCAGCGGCCTGGGGCTTTCGATTACAAGAGAGCTTGTGCGTTTTATGGGTGGGCTAATTGAAATTGAAAGTAAAAAAAACATAGGCACATCCGTTACCATTAAACTGCCACTAAAGAAAAACAATGAAGCACTGCAAGATCATACCACTTACAATGCAGACTCCATTCATAGTAATGAAGTAAGTTTTGAATCTTTGCGTATTCTGGCAGCTGAGGATAATGAGTTTAACAGACTGCTGCTGAAATTTATTTTTGAAAAACACAATATCAACTACGTAATTGCTGTAAACGGCAAAGAAGCTATTCGTTTCCTTGATGAAGAGGAGTTTGATCTTGTTCTGATGGATATTCAAATGCCAGACATGGATGGTTTGGAAGCTACAGCACACATCCGGCATCAAATGAATAAAATCCCCATTATTGCAATGACTGCGAATGCTGTTAAGGAAGAGCTTGAAGCCTACCTCACACTTGGATTTACCGATTACATAACAAAGCCCTTTGAAGAAACAGCCTTACTGGAAAAGCTTATGCCGTATATGAAAAAAGAAAGTACCTACGTACACTAACTACAGTTATCTAAACCGATTAATATGCTTGCAGACACACTCTTATTTAAGGATGCCGGTTGGAATGGGTTTCAGGAATTACGGAAAAATCCATCTGAGTACCAGTTGTTGATGGTTTTTGGCGACCGGGATTTACTTGGCTTGCCGGATATACTTCCGCAACTCACCGTCTTGTTTCCTGATGCACAGCTTGTAAGCTCTTCAACTGCCGGTGAAATTTATCATGATAAACGGCAGGAAAAAACTGTGGTGTGTATTGCCATTCATTTTGAAAAAACAAATTTTCAACTTACCAGCAATAATATCAGAAACTGCAGTAGTTCTTTTGAATTAGGTAAAGCAACTGCTGATCAACTAGCGAAAGACAACTTGCGTTATGTAATGGTTATTTCGGATGGTAATGTTATAAATGGCGACGACCTCATTGCAGGCATTAATGCATCTGTTGGCAACCATATTGAAATAACCGGGGCCATGGCTGGCGATGGCGGCCGCTTTGAAAAAACATTAACCGGTGTTCACACGTCGCTTGACACAGGAAACGTAACACTCTTAGGCTTATACGGTGATCATATTCATGTTACCTCCGGTATAAAAGGCGGGTGGTCTTTATTTGGTCCGGAACGCACAGTAACAAAATCGAACAAAAATGAACTCTTTGAAATTGATGGTGAAAATGCACTTGATTTATACAAACGTTACCTGGGTAAGTTTGCCGAAAGCCTTCCGTCATCTGCCTTGTTTTTTCCGATAGCGCTTTTAAATACCAGCCATGAAGAACACATCGTAAGAACAATACTGAGTGTGAACGAAGAAAAGAAGTCGATGATTTTTGCCGGTAATATTCCCGAAGGTGCTACCATACGTTTGATGCGTACCAATACCGACCAGGTAATATCCATGGCAGGAGAAGCCGTTGGTACTGCAGCTAGAAAAAATAATAACAAGCCTGAGCTTGCTTTAATATTCAACTGCATTGGCCGTAAACTGATACTGGATTCAAGGGCAAATGATGAATTAAAAAGTATTAAAAAATGCTTACCTGCACACACAACTATTGCCGGCCTCTACTCTTATGGCGAATTTTCGAAAATGTCATTCCAGGGCAGCTCGTGCTCATTACATAACCAAACTGTTGTTGTTACACTGCTGAATGAGTATTGATATGCTGCATCTTATTCTTACAAATATCATTAACGACCATCCGGAGATTTCGGCAGAATTGCTGGAAAAGTCGGGCGATGTATTTCGAAAAATCAGTGCACATTTTAATAACTACGACAGAGATATTGAAATACTGGAACATGCATCTGAAATTGCAAATGAAGACTATGAAAAAATAAACTATAAATTATCGCAATTAAACAAAGAGCTGGATGAGGAAGTAAAAAAGCGAACAAAAGAAATTGAGCTCCTTACACAATTTCCGCTGGTTGACCCCAACCCGGTATTTCGATTAGACAGCGAAGGCAATATTGAATTTAAAAATACTGTTGCAGCCAACATAAAATCTGTTGAGTATAATAACAATGTGTACGAAACTGCTGCTTTCATGAAAATGCTTTTACCGGAATTAAAAAACTCCGGACAGTTTCAAATAAAAACCAACAACAAACACCTGCTGTTTAATTACCAGTTCTTCCTCGATAATTCAAAAGTAAATCTGTATGGAGTAGATATTACCAATCAGATCCTGTTGCAGCAACGTGCTTACGAAAATTTTTATCGTCTTAATAATTTTCTCGAATCTACCGACTCGGTTCATTACATCATTTACAAAAACAAATTCGAAAACAACTTCTTTACATCCCGCTGGCCATTACTTTACGGCTTCAATCCGTCTAAGGTTAGTAACCCGTTTGAGCTTAAGAAAGATTATGTTATCCCGCAATCATTAAGTGAGTACGAAAAAGCACTGTACACACTTGAGCAAGAAGGATATGTAAAATTTCAATACCAGATTCAAAACCCCATTACCGGAAAAAGGCTGTGGCTGGAAGAAGAAGTAAAAAAGAAATTCGATCCGTTTCTTGATGACGAAGTGATCACCGGTAAAATTATTGACGTTACAACCACTGAGCAGCTGAAAGAAACTGCTGCAGAAAGTGAGGCCAGATTTAAAAACATTACCGAATCAATGCCGGTAATGATTTGGGTATCGGATAAAAACAATAAGGTTATCTACTCCAACAGCGAAGTGAAAAAATTCTTTGGGAAAGGACTGGAAGAATTTAAAGATTATAAAGAATTTGTGAAGCTGGTTCATCCCGATTCAAAATTCATGACAGGCATTGAATGGAAAAAATATTTACTCGAACACAAAGACGTTGAGCAAACGTTTCTTATAAAAGGATCTGATAAAAAATACCATTACATTCAGGAACGGGCTATTCCCCGTTTTCTGTCCAATGGAGAGTTTGTAGGTTACATCGGTTCGTTTTTTGATTTAACAAAAGAATACGAAGCCAACCTGCAGTTAGAAAGAGATAAAAAAGAGCTGGAGCTGATTGCTTTAAACTCTAACGATCTTGTTTTGATAACTAATTTAGCCGGAACAATCAGTTACCTCTCTCCTTCCGTAACAAGAATTCTTGGCTATAAGGATAGTGAACTATCAGGCAAACTGATTTCTCATTTATTATGCGAAAATTGTTCAATAGAGGCTAATCGTGCCATCAAAAATCTGTATAAAAAAGGTGAAGAAAGACAAACACTTTCGTTTCAGATGATGCGGAAGGATGAGCGCCTCATTTGGATGGAAGCCATTGTAACAACTGTTGCGGGTAACGAAGAACATACCACCGAACTTATCTGGCACATACGTGATGTTAATGAGCAACGCCTGGCGATTGAAACTCTCAAGGCCAGTGAAATGAAATACAGATCGCTTTTCACCAACATGTCGTTAGGTATACTGGAGGTAAACAATGAAGAGCAGATTGTGTATGCAAACGAAGCAATGGAGAAAATTTCCGGCTACTCTATTACAGAATTAACGGGTAAAAATGCAGGCAGTTTATTTCTGGGTAAAACGAAAACCCAAAAACAACAGACAGATATCCGGAAATTAAGAGCACAGGGAGAAGCATCTGTTTACGAATTAGCAACCGTACGTAAAAATGGAGAAGCAGCTTTATGGGTTATTAGCGGCGCTCCTGTATTTGACGCAGAAGGAAAAGTGAAAGGCTCTGTAGGCATCCACTGGGACATTACTGACATTCGAAAAATGGAGCAGAAACTGCTGGAAGAACAAATTAACCGTGAAAAAGCTGTTTTTGAAGCAACGCTGCAGGCTGAAGAAGATCAACGCTCTCAAATAGGCAGAGACCTGCATGATGGTGTAGGACAAATGCTGGCCTACATGACGCTGTACATGAACATGATAAAAGCAAAAGGCCATTATGGAAATGACGAACTTGAAGAACTGCAGCGTACAACAAAACAAACATTAGAACAGGTACGTACCCTCTCCCGCAACCTTGCACCACCCGCCATCCGGGATCTTGGTTTACGGGATGCTGTTATTGAAATGATTAACAGTTACAAAATTTTAAAAACACCGGTATTTAAATTATCTATTTACGATCAGCCGGAAGATGAAAAAATTGCAATCGGTAAGAAAATTGTCATGTACCGGGTTTTACAGGAGCTGTTAAACAATACTTATAAATATGCTGAAGCGTGCAAGGTGCATGTAAAGATTTTCATTAAACAGAAACAGCTGCATATGCAGTACAGCGATAACGGAAAAGGTTTCGATAAATCAAAAATTAAAAAGGGAGTAGGGCTTGAAAGTATACGATCACGTATAAAATATCACAGAGGCGATGTTGAAATTATTACAAGCCCGGGTAACGGATTTTCAGCACTGTTAAAAATACCGCTATAATATGAAAAGTATCAGAATTGTAATTGCAGACGATCACACATTAATTGCAGAAGCATGGGCGTTTTTACTTACGCAAACTGCAGCCTACAATGTGGTAAAAATTTACAACAACACACAAACACTTATTGATGAAATTGATGAAGTGCTCCCGCAAATTGTTTTGCTGGATGTGAACATTCCCCCTATTTCCGGGCTGGATGCAATCCGGTTTTTGCTGAGTAAATCGCCCAACATCAACATCATTGGCATATCGATGCACGACGAAGTAAGCTTTGCCAAACGGATGCTCGAAAGCGGAGCCAAGGCCTATGTAACCAAAAACTCGCACCAGAGTGAAATGTTTACGGCCATTAACGAAGCCTTGGCCGGCAGAACATATGTTTGCGAAGAAATTAGAAAAAAATTGTAACTATGCGCAGCTTTCATGCCCACTGGCCGAAAATGAACAGCAGTATTTACGATACATGTCGAACAAATTAAAAACGATACTTCTCGAAGATGATATGGTCGCAAGAATGATTCTTGAAAATTATTGCAGCAATCATCCATCGATTGAGTTTGTAAAAGACTTCGATGATATTGCGGAAGCAATTGACTACATCAACACACACCCGGTCGATTTGATTTTTCTTGACATCCAGTTAAAAAATTCGTCCGGCTTCGATCTGTTACAGCATGTGCCTTCAACTACCAAAGTAATTATTACTACATCCGATTCCGATAATATTGAAAAAGCACATAGCTATCATATCGATAACATACTCATTAAGCCAATTACGTTGGAATCATTTTTATGGAGTATTAAAAAACTTTCCGACTGATTATTAACCGTTGAAAAGCTTAAGCAGTAAAACGGAGCTTCCTACAAATAGGTTTTTATTTCAAACAGCAATTCGGCTGTATGTGTGCTGATGAGTTGTTGATGCACTTCAAGATCCGTGTCATCGGTTTCCGGTGTTAAAAGCAGCTGCTTATAGTTTTCTGCTAAATTGATTAATTGCTGTTGATGCAGCATTTTTAATGAGGGGGAGATGCGATGAAAGCTCTTTCTTACTGCCTCAAGGTTTTTGTATACTTCAGCATCCGCCATCGACACCTGAAAAGCACGTAATTCCTTTTCAAAAGCCAGCAACAGCTGCCGCTGCATCGTTTTATCATCGCCCACAAAAGGCCGCAACAGGCTTAAATCGATCAATCGTTCTTGCGCCATTAAAAAATAAGTTGGGCCCAAAAGTAGCAAGTCTTGCAGAAAAGAACAGATTTTCAGCAATAGACCCCTGTGAGCTACTCAACGGCAAATTTCTACCGATGCATTTTTTAAAAAAAGTTCTTTAAAAAATGGGGACAAAAAACCAATTTCCCCTATTTTTGCATCCCCGAAAGGGAAAGTATTCCTCCTTAGCTCAGTTGGTTAGAGCATCTGACTGTTAATCAGAGGGTCTCAGGTTCAAGTCCTGAAGGGGGAGCTTAGCCCCGCAGAAATGCGGGGCTTTTTTATTTTACCTGCTTCCCATAGGTTTGTAGTATGCCTGTAAATAAAAGTGCCGCTATTCGTTACCGCATCATTGATCGTTGCCTGCGTAACCGGCAGCATAAATATCCTACCAAAGAATACATTCGCCAGCGCTGTATGGAAGAGTTGTACGGCGATATGGCCGATGATCTTTCTTTATCAACTATTGAAAAAGATATCATTGCCATGCGAGATGATGCAGGATTGGGTTATCTCGCCCCCATCAAATACAATCGGCTGCACAAGGGCTATTACTATGAAGATGAAACCTACAGCATTGATGCAGTAGGTTTGAATGAGGAGGAAAGTGAAGCACTCCGCAGTGCAGCACATACACTCAGCTTATTTGCCGATGTACCCTTATTCGAAAACCTGAAAGAGGCAATAGAAAAAATCAACACCCGCTTATCGCTTTCAGCAAATCTTGAAGACCCTACCATCAATCAATATGTACAATTTGAAAAACCGGTTACACAAAAAGGGAAAGACTGGATTAAACCATTGTACGAAGCCATTGTAAACCGGTTGCCGATTACATTTACTTACTTCAATATTTATAAAAACGAAACCCGTACACACGAGCTGGAACCCTACCTGTTAAAAGAGGTACGCAATAAATGGTACTTAATTGGTTGGACGAACAAACACAACAACTTTACAACCTATGCCCTCGACCGGATTACAGGTATGGACAAGGGTACAAAAGCATTTAAGTACCGCCGGGAATTTAATGCAGATGATTTTTTTAAATACTCTACCGGTATTATGGAAGGACCGAAGCCGAAAGAGAAAGTGGTGCTGGAAGTGTATGGTCCTGCTTCACGTATGTTGCAGGTAAGTCCCATGCACCACACGCAAAAGATTGTGAAAGAAGGAAAAGATCAATTAACAGTTGAACTGGAAGTAACAGTAACAGAAGAGTTCATTCATCAACTGCTGAGTATTTGCAACGAAATGAAAGTAGTAAAACCTGCAGCGCTGAAAAAACGTATGAAAGTAGAACTACAGAAAGCGATGGGATATTATTGAATTGAGGGCGGTAACTGAGTCAGGCTGCTCCAAAGCGACCAGACGATCAAATCTTCATTGATGCAGTTTCCATTACCTGATCTTTTTATTGCACAACATACAGAGGTCATTAACGCCTTTTCTTCCTCCACTCCCACGGCGCAACGGGATTGCTTAAACTCCATAAACCGATTTTTTGTTTTCGTGCCAGCTGTTCGGCTGCTGCCAGTTCTTTATTCTTCGAGTATTTTACAAAATGCCAGGCCATTCCTTTTGCAATCATTTCTTTGTTGACCCATCTTTTATTTGCTGTATACACTTCTGCAATTTTACGTTTGTTTCGATCGGTATCGGTTACAACAACCGTAAGCACTTCACCTATGCACAATGTACCCAGTAGTTGTTTAGATGCGGTGCCGAAATCCTGCCCTTTCTCCGGTGCATCAATACCGGCTAAACGAATGCGGTGCGTGGTTTTGTCAACCAACAGATCAAACGTATCACCATCAACAATACGAACAGCTTTTCCCTTAAGTGTATAAGATGGAGGTGTTAAGGCCAGCAACGGCAACAAAAATAAAATCACTGCAATGCAAGAAAGTGTGCTGTACTTCATGCAACACAAACGCATTAACTGATTTTTTGTTTTTGCAGAAATGCAAAAGAAGTAAGCTTTACCGCATGCTGTTGCTCACGGATATTCCATTTTTTGCAGAAACCAACGGGCACAAGAACAGCATACGCACAATCGATAAAGAATTGTACAAACAAGGCATCACCCTCTCTACGTTTCGGCATTACAAATGTTTTGCTGATGGTGCCTGTTGCATCTACCAAAATCACTTCCACATCAAAACTATAGCCAAACCAAACCGCACTTTGCTGATCTACACCCGGGAAATGCAATACCAGTGGTTTACGGAACTGGTGCTGACTGCGGTAGTTAAGCGACTGGTAAATTTCGGCTGCAGTAACGGCTTCTTCTGCCTCAACAGGTGCATAACTGCGGTTGCCTTCGCAAATACTGAAGTAACATTTGTTGCTGAAAGGAAATGAAAGCTGTTGCATTGTTTGTTCTTTAGAATGTAAAAGAACAACCTCACTTTGCAGCCTATTTGCGGAGTGAAATTATTTTTCCGCAAAACAAAAGCCCCCGGAACCGGGGGCTTGCAATGTTTTATCTACAGCTCTTTTAAAGATCATCAATCAACTTATACTTCGGTACCAGTGTTTTCATAACCGACCATGCCACCAGATAAGCAACCGCACAAATAGCAAACATAATACTGTACGATGTTGTCATTTGCGCAAGTACCAATGGTTTTTGTACCTGCAGTAATTGATCGAAGGATGCAGCATCAACCAGTTTCAATTGTGCTGATACTTCTTTTGCCAAACCGCTCAGTTCTGTTTTATCGAGGTTAATTGAATCGCCATATTTATTCACCAGTGGTAAAGATTTAATTTTTGCAACATAGTCACCCAAGCCGTTTGCTTTTGCAGCAACCCATGAATCGGCAATACCGGCTGCTTTATAGGTATCAAATAAATAACCGCCAAGCTTCGACATAATTACACCGCCTAAACCTCCGGCCATACCGCCAATACCTACTACAGAACCGATTGCTTTTTTCGGAAACATATCGCTCACCGTAGTAAAGATGTTAGCACTCCATGCCTGGTGAGCCGAAGCACCAATACCAATTAAAATAACCGGCACCCAAAAACTGTAACTGCCAAACGGCTGTGCCAATAAAACGACTAAAGGAATCAATGCAATCAGCAACATGGCTTTCATTCGGCCATCGTAAGGCGAATATCCTTTCTTGAAATAATAAACAGGAAACCAGCCACCACCAATACTGCCAAACATGGTCATGCTGTATAAAACAGTTAATGGAAGAGCAATTTCCAAACTGGTCATTCCGTATTGTGCTTTTAAATAAGCCGGCAACCAGAACAGAAAGAACCACCACACACCATCAGTCATAAATTTACCAAACGTAAAGGCCCATGTTTGTTTATACCCTAAAAGCTTTGTCCACGAAACCTTTTCAACGTTGGCATCTGTTGAAACAACCGGTTCTTCTTTATCGCTGTTGATATAATCGAACTCAGCTTTGCTTAAACGTTTTTGCTCAGTTGCTTTATCATAAAAAATCATCCAGAATACCAGCCATAAAAAGCCGGTAGCACCAATCAGAACAAATGCTGTTTCCCAACCCCAGTTTTCACCAATCCAGGGTACAGTTAGCGGTGCAAGAATTGCACCTACGTTTGCACCTGAGTTGAAGATACCTGTTGCAAAAGAGCGTTCTTTCTTAGGAAAATATTCTGCTGTTGCTTTAATGGCTGCAGGAAAGTTGCCTGCTTCACCAAGCGCAAGTACTGCACGGCCAATCATAAACCCAACAACAGAAACACTTACCGAAACCATGCCCATAAACCCAAGTAATGTAACAGCCGATTGTCCAATAGGAATTGCCAATGCATGCAGAATTGCACCAATGCTCCATACCACAATTGCCCATGCATATCCTTTCTTTGTTCCAAGCTTATCAATGAATCGGCCTGCAAACAACATGCTGATCGCATACCCAAACTGGAATACCGCTGTAATGTTTGCATAATCACTGTTGCTCCAGTTGAAGCGTTCAGCCAACACCGGTTGCAATAAACTTAATACCTGTCTGTCGAGGTAGTTTACTGTTGTTGCAAAGAAAAGAAGGGCACAAATCGTCCACCTGTATTTACCTATGGCTTGTTGCATGTTCGTTGTTTTATCCGCTCTTGTAAGTAGAGTTTAGTTTATTTTTTTACTTCCGCAATTACTTCAAGCACCTGCTTTGTTGCTGTTTCAATACTTGCATAATCTTTTGCTTCCATTAATTTTTTGCTGATGAGTTTGCTGCCCATGCCCACTGCACATACACCGGCTTTGTACCAGCTTTCAATACTTTCCTTCGTTGTATCTACACCACCGGTTGGCATAAACAACAATTTAGGGAAGATATCTTTAATGGTAGTTAAAAATTCTGTACCCAGCATATTACCGGGGAATAACTTAATGAATTTAATACCTGCATTTTCTGCGGCAATAATTTCGCTCGGCGTCATACAACCGGGTGCATAGAAAATATCATTCGCAACGCAATACGCTGCCACTTCAGGTACAAAACCCGGACTTACTAAAAAGTCGGCACCTGCAGCCATGTAGTCTGTTGCGTGCTGCATATTCTTAATCGTACCAACGCCCAATAATAAACCGGGCATTTCAGCATTACGCAGTTGTACCATTTTGGTAAAGTTGGCCAATGCTGCTTCGCCACGGTTGGTATACTCCACTGCTTTGATGCCTGCTTTGTAAATCGCTTTTAATACTTCAAGACTTACTTCTTCGCTTGGATTAAAATACAAAGGAAGAATGCCTTGTACCACAATCGCATCTGTTATTTGTTGTGTCTTGCTCATTTTGAAAGAGTTTCTTGTTTTTAGTTTTTTGTTATTGGTTACAAGTTTCATGTTGCCGGTTGCAAGTAAAGCATCGGGCAACATTCATGGTTCCATTCACCACTCACTATTCACCATTCACAATTTCACCTTTATCACCAACTTCTTTATCTCACCTTCACCAATCATGGGCGCATGTACATCTTCCGGGAAGAAGATGGCAAACTGTCCATCGGTGAGTTGAAAATACGTATCGGGAGCATCATCGTAAAACAATACATCCTTTTCATCGTTGTACTCACCTTTGGGTGATACACATTTTTCTCTTGGTTTCCAGCCAATGGTCTCCACACCGTTGATGCAAAGCTGTATGTCGATATTCTTATTATGACATTCAAATTTCTGCAGACTGGTTTCTTTTGTTTTACCGGGTGCATTGCTGATGATTGCTTTTAACCCTTCTACAAGATCACTCTTCCCATCGGCAGCATTTGCCAGGTCGGTTTGCTGAATGTATTCAAACGCTTTGGCGAACAAGGGATGGACGCTGAAGTATTTGTGTGCATTCTGAATTGTATCGATTATCATGGTTTGAAGTTTATGGTTTTTAGTTTATAGTTTATGGTTCGCCACTTCAAACCATAAACTATAAACCAGAAACAGTAATTAACGTTGTACACGACCGCTGCCATCACCTTTCATCAGGTCTTTTACTTCACCTAATGTAGCGTGGTTGAGATCGCCGGGGATTGTATGTTTCAATGCACTTGCCGCTACACCAAACTCAGCAGCTTCGCTCATTGGCATACCGGTTACCAAACCGTAGATCAAACCACTTGCAAATGAATCACCACTACCTACACGGTCAACAATACGTACATTGTATTTTTTCGTATGATAGAAATCTGTGCCATTGTACACCAATGCGCTCCAGCCGTTATCACTTGCACTGTAGCTTTCACGGAGTGATGATGCAACATATTTGAAGCCGAACTTCGCTACCATCTGTTTCATGATATCCTGGAAACCATCGAGGTGCAATTCACCTTTTGTTACATCTGTTTCACCGGGTTTAAAACCAAGTGTTGTTTCCGCATCTTCTTCGTTACCGATACATACATCTACCCATTGGCAGAGATGCGTCATTACCTTTTGCGCTTTCTCTTTGCTCCACAATTTTTTGCGGTAGTTGAGATCGATACTGGTGGTAATGCCTTTTGCTTTTGCAGCTTTCAATGCAGCTTCTGTTAACGCAGCCGCTTTATCGCTCAATGCAGGTGTGATACCGGTGGTATGGAACCAATCTGCACCATCAAAAATTTTATCCCAGTCGAATTCGCTTGCTTCCACTTCTGCAATCGATGCACCTGCACGATCATACACCACTTGCGATGCACGCATTGAAGCACCTGTTTCGAGGAAGTAAATACCTAAACGATCACCACCTCTTGCAACAAACTGTGTATCCACACCATAACGACGTAAATGGTTAATGGCCGCTTGACCAATTGGATTGTTGGGAACTTTAGAAACAAAGGTTCCGTTTAAACCATAGTTACATAATGCAGCAGAAACGTTTGCTTCACCACCACCATAGGTGATATCAAATGTATCGGCTTGTACAAAACGTTTAAAATCGGGTGTTGACAAACGCAACATAATCTCTCCGAGAGTAACTACTTTCTTTGACATGATTGGTTGTATTATTGTTTTAAGAAATTAATGAATGAATTTATTTTAAAGTGGCTACAGGAGCAGGATCCATATCGGTGTACACTAAATTTTCTCCTGCCATTCCCCAGATAAAACCATAGTTGGTAGTACCACAACCGTAGTGTGTACTCCATGGAGCAGAGATCACCGCTTCGTTGTTGGTCATAACCAAATGACGGGTTTCCATCGGGTTACCCATGAAATGGAACAAACGTTGTCCTTCGGGTAAATCGAAGTACAGGTACACTTCCATTCTGCGTGTATGTGTATGTGGCGGAATAGAATTCCATACACTGCCGGGAGCAAGTACTGTTAAGCCCATCACCAGTTGGCAGCTTCTGATACCATCGAGGTGAATGTATTTATACACGGTACGTTTGTTGGCTGTTTCCACTGCACCCAACTCTACAGGTGATGCCTGTTCTTTTGTATACAGTGTGTTCGGATACGTTGCATGCGCCGGTGCAGACAACAGATAAAACACCGCCGGGTTTTTCTTCGATGTAGAAGTAAAACTTACTTTCTGTGTTCCTTTACCGAGATACAAACAGGAAAGTTTATCCAGCTCATATTTCTTACCATCGGCTGTTACGGTTCCTTTACCACCAATATTGATGATGCCGAGTTCTCTTCTTTCTAAAAAATACTCTGCTCGCAATTCAGGATGATTGGTGAGTGTGATGGCTTTTGCAACGGGCACTACACCACCAATAATTACACGATCGTAGTGCGAATACACAAGCTTCAGTTTATCGGCCACCATCAGATCCTTCACCAAAAAATTATCGATGAGTTGCTGTGTGTTGAAGTTCTTTGTCTCTTCCGGACCAACAGCAAAACGGATTTCCATATCTCCATCCATGTACGTATTGCTGTTGTAATCTTTTAACTGCAAAGCCGGAGCTATTGCTTTTTTTGTTGCCATGTCTTTCTTATTACTAATGACTGAATACTGTTAACTATTGCCTTACTTATCGTCCCATCCAACCACCATCAACGGTGAGGATTGTTCCATGTACATATGCTGCTGCATTGGAAGCAAGAAACACTGCTGCGCCTTTAAAATCTTCGGTTTCGCCCCAGCGTGCAGCCGGAATACGATCTAAGATCGATTTGCTTCGTACAGGATCGTTACGCAAAGCTTCTGTGTTATCGGTAGCAATATAACCGGGTGCTATACCATTTACGTTTACTCCTTTTGCCGCCCATTCGTTTGCCAGCGCTTTTACCAAACTTGCCAACGCTCCTTTACTGGCAGCATAACCCGGCACATTGATACCGCCCTGGAAACTTAATAACGAGCAGGTAAAAATAATTTTTCCGCTGCCTTTTTCAAGCATATGTTTTCCGATTTCTCTTGCAAGCAGAAAAGGTGCATCAAGATTAATGTTTAATACTCGATCCCAATACTCATCCGGATGTTCTGCTGCAGGTGCACGCATAATGGTTCCTGCATTGTTGATGAGAATATCGATCTGGCTATTTTCGGCTTTCACTTTTGTTACAAACGCATACAAACTTTCTCTGCTCGACAGATCGGCCTGGTACGCTTTGAATGAACGACCCAACGCTGTTACTTCATTTTCTACAGCACTGCCACTCAACTCAAGCGATGCGGACACACCAATAATATCGGCACCGGCCTCTGCCAAACCTACAGCCATTGCTTTGCCAATACCTTTATTACAGCCTGTAACCAATGCTGTTTTTCCTTTCAGACTAAATTGATCAATGATACTCATGTTCTTTATGCAATACTATTTACAGTTGTTTGTGCAGCATCTAAATACTGCAGGTTGAAATATTCTTTTGCGTTGTTGTAGCAAATGTCTTGAATGGTTTTACCGATCAATGCAAGATCGTTCGGCAATTCACCATTCTCTACTTCTTCGCCATACATGTTACACAATATGCGACGGAAATATTCGTGGCGTGGGAAGGAAAGGAAACTGCGGCTATCGGTTAACATACCCACAAAGCGACTGAGCAGACCCATGTTGCTGAGGGCATTGATTTGTTTGATCATTCCATCTTTCTGATCGAGGAACCACCAGCCACTGCCCCATTGTACTTTACCGGCAACAGAACCATCGTTGAAGTTGCCGATCATGGTTGCGAATAACTCGTTATCTGCAGGATTCAAATTGTAAATGATGGTCTTCGCCAGTTTATCATTTGTATCTAAACGGTTGAGGAACTTTGACAGTGCACGTGCCTGCGAAAAATCACCAATGCTGTCCCAACCGGTATCTGGACCTAATTGCTTTAACATACGGCTGTTGTTGTTGCGCAATGCACCAAGGTGATATTGTTGTACCCAACCTTTTTCATGATCCCATTCAGCAAAGATCACCAGCATGGCACTCTTGAACTTCTTCTTTTCTTCAAGCGTTAAGTTGCCGCCACTGCGCACCTGTGCAAAAATGCCAACGATTTCTGTTTGCGTATAATCTTCTGCATAGATCTCTTCCAACCCATGATCAGAAACAGCACAACCATTCTCCGCAAAATAATCATGACGTTTTTTCAACGCTGCTAAATAATCGTTGAAAGTGCTGATAGAAATATCGGCTGCCTTTTCCAGTAACGTGAGATAATTATTGAAGGTGATGGTATCATCCACATTCATCGCTTTATCCGGACGGAAAGCAGGATTCATTTTTGGTGAACCGCCTTGTGCACGATATTGCTGATGATATTTCAAATCATCAACCGGATCATCGGTTGTGCAGATGAGCTTTACATTCATCTGTTGCAGCAACCCCTGCACGCTATGTGATGCGTTTTGCAATTGTGCAGTCGCATCATCGTAAATACGTCTGGCACTGTCTGCGTTCAACACTTCGTGAATGTTGAAATAACGTTGCAACTCCAGGTGCGTCCAGTGATAAAGCGGATTACGCAATGTGTATGGAACGGTTGCAGCCCACTGTTCAAACTTTTCCCAATCGCTGGCATTACCGGTAATGAATTTTTCGTTTACACCGTTTGTACGCATGGCTCTCCATTTGTAGTGATCGCCATACAACCATACCTGCGTAAGATTTTCAAAGTTGATATTGTTGGCCACCTGGTCGGGTAACAAATGGTTATGATAATCGATGATGGGCATTTGCTTCGCATACTCGTGGTAGAGACGCTGTGCTGTTTTACTTTGCAGTAAAAAATCTTCGTTTAAAAACTGTTTCATACTAGTTACTGTTTGCCGCAACGGATTGCAGCGGTGATCAATTATAAAGCCACGTTTGCATTTTCCAGTTCGGCTACGGTTTGTGCAACGCCTTTGGTAAGCATACTGTTCAGCTGCTCTTCAACGGCATGTAAAAACCCGGGATATTGTGTAAGATCTGTTTCCCACAATGCAGTGTTCTGCATCACTACAGCTGGTACTGCAGCTGCTTCGTGTTGCTGCCATACATCGTAGAAATAAGCAGCGCTGTCGTCTTTAATTTCATACTCCACGCCATTGCGTTCGCCAAAATATTTATTCTCCTCCTTCCTTGTTGCTTTCATAAACAACAGGAACGCAGCAAAGCCAGCCGCCATCCGTTGTGGAGCACTTGTGCCCAATTCGTAATGGCGTTGAATAAGTGGCAGGTTACGCATCTTCATCTTAGATGTATACTGCACGGTTATACTCAACAACTGGTGGTCAATCGCCGGATTACAGAAACGATCGAACGTACTGTTCGCAAAATCTTCTTTCTGCTTTACAGGAATATCGAACGGTATGGACGGTGCAATTTCCTTATGCATCAACTCTTTTGTAAAACGGCCGAATACATCATCCTGCACTACTTCACGGGTAATATTAAATCCACCCAAAAATGAAATACCACAGTTGAAGGTATGTGTACCGTTGAGTAAACGCAGCTTTAATTCTTTGAACAACGTAATATCAGAAGCGATAACAACAGCAGGATCTACCGGTGCAAACGATAATACTTCTTTTACTTTTTCATCGCCTTCAATAGCCCACAACCGAAATACCTCGCTCATGGTTAACAAATGATCGGTGTAACCCAATTCATCTTCCAGCTTCTTTAACTCTGTTGCATTGGGTTTGCCCGGCACAATACGATCAACTAACGAATTGCAGAACGTATTGTGTTGTTCCAGCCATTCAATAAATGCAAATTCGAGTTTGTTGAGATGTGCCAGCTCGAGTACAATGCTTTCGAGTTTGGTACCATTGTCGGTAATCAGTTCGGTAGGCACAATCACCAGTCCGCTTTCGGGTGTACCGCCAAACGCTTTAAAACGTTCGTATAAGAATGCTAATAATTTTCCCGGGAATGATACCGGCGGATCGGCCTGGATATTATCTTCCACTAACTGAATACCTACTTCTGTTGTGTTGGAAAGCACAATCTTCAGATCGGGATTGTATGCACATTTTAAAATGATCTGCCATTCGCTTTTTGCACTCAACACACGGCTGATGGAAGCGTTAACAATATTCTCTTCAACGCTCTTTCCGTTTTCGATACCCCGTACACAAACAGTGTACAAGCCATTTTGCAGATCAAATGCAGTGCTGTCGCTTTCGGTCGATTTCACTACGACAATCCGTCCGTTAAAAATTCCCTGCTTGTTGGCTTTGTCTACAAAATAGTCGGGTAATGCACGAAGCAATACACCCGTTCCAAACTGCAGAATTTTTTCCGGCAGTTCGAAGAGCTGATCGGCAGGAACCTGCAGACCGGTTTTAGATTGCAATTGCTTGCACGTTTCTCTCGTTAATTGCATAACGTTCATCAATTGTTTGCAACACCGGTTTACACCGATGCCTGTTTATGGTTGTTAGGGTGCAACAGGTTTCCAACGATCGCCGAATACCCATTGTACATTTATTTCAGTTGCTGTTTCCTTCGAAATATTATTGGCAAACCAGCTGTAATTGCCGGCTTTGCGTATACAGTTGTAATAGAAAATACGTTCGCCCCACTGCAGGTTATTGTTGCCTGCTTTGTAAATGGGTGCATCTTTCATATTGTCTGCAAACAAACAATTGATCAGATAGAATTGTGCTTCACGGTGATAACGGCCCAGTAAAAAACCATCGTAGCCTTTGAAGCGGCAGTTCAGTAGTACTGTTTTGGAATCTTTGTGCTTCGATCCATCATGCCAGATAGCAGCTGTTCCGCTATGTGCAATAAACTCACAGTTCTCGGCCCATGCCCAACCACGTGGACAATAAAAATCAACACCACCTTCCATTACACAATCTTTGAAATACCACATACCATTCTCCACATCCCACGGACTAACCGTATCACCTGCATAAGCTTTGAAATGACAGTTGATGGCTTTTAGCCTTGTGCAATGCATGGTGCGCAACGCCATCTGGTGACTGTTGCGTGAAATGGTTTTTTGTTTGTTGATGGTATCCTGCGGACAGTTGACTACACGATCCTGCAGATAATCGAAACCATACGTATTGTTGATGGTAAGATTTTTAAGTGTGATGTCGTTACCACTCACATTCATCGTTGCTACACCCCAGTCATCGTTGTGTTCGCAACGCCACTCATCTCTTGCAATTGCAGCGGTAATGATGGTAAACGTTCTGTCTTCGCCTTCGAAAATAATATTGTGTTTTTCGATGTAGAGTTTTTCTTTGTAAATACCCTTCTTAATAAAAATGATTCGGGCTGTTGCAGCCGAATCACTTAAACTGTTAATTGCTCCCTGTATGGTTTTATAATCGCCCTTTCCTTTTGCATCTACAATAATCTTCTTCTGCGCCTGTGTTGTTATGCAACAAAGGAACATCAAACCCATCCATCCATATCGTAGCAAGGCCGTCACTTCTTCGTTGCTGTTTGCAGCAACCACTTCGCAAGATCTTCGGCTGCTTTATAGTTTTCAAAATCGGCCGGTAATAATTTCCGGTTGTCGATGTATTCGTTGTAAATCCAGGGATCACCTACTGCAAACACAGTTCCTTTACCATATTTTGCAACAGCAATGATGGCTGCATTTTCTTTTGTTACAATGGTTGTTGCCGGTGCTTTAACCTTCAGTTCACTGATTTCTTTCAGGAACATTTTACTGGTTGTTTTAAACACAGGATTGTTGGCGCCCGGTAATACTTCGCCCTGCACATAGTTATCATTCTTCACCATGTTTAAACTGTTATCGGTAAACGTAATACCGAACTTATTTGCCAGCAGGTTGAAATGTTTCAGATCGCAGTTGTTGCTGTCGTTCGCCAGTAAGATCAATACACCGCCTGCTTTTACCCAGTTGCTGATGGTTGTTACATCAGTTGCAGTAACATAATTCGGATTGGGATTATCTCGCACATGATCGGGATCAACAATAATGTATACCGATGCTTTACTGAGGTTGCTTGCTGTTGGTGCAACATCCAGCGATTTAATGGTAGCACCATAACGTTCAAAAATTGTTCCCCATGTATAATACCCACCATGACTTCTTTCTTCCCATGTGTAATGCCAGTAACTCATCTGGTCACCTGCATCCTTCTTCTTCTCACTGTTGAACCAGCGGTCGAGTAACACTGTTTTTCCTTTACCAATATGTTGTGTTGGCAACTGCTCCATTTCACCTGCAGCTAATAAAAATGCACCTACACCTTTGGCATCGTTGACGATTACATCCTCGCTCATGTAATACGCAAAGCTGCCATCACGATAAGGTTTACCCCCAAGGCCCGATACTTTTACCGTACCATGTAAATTGGTTTGCCCGTTCTCTTCTTTAATGAAACGCTTTACAATACCATCGTATCCTTTCTTCGCAATAGCAAGTTTCGTTGCAGGCAAATAACCTTTGCGCACACCCTTCGCCACTGCATATACAAATTGCGATGAAGCAGATGCTTCAAAATAATTTTTCTCTTTACCGGGTCCGTTGTAATTCATTACATCGTACCACAAACCTGTTGATGGGTCTTGCTGTTTTTCAATAGCGTTTACTAAACGGTTGAGGATTGCAATCAGGTCTTTCCGTTTTGGATGATTAGCAGGGAAATAATCTAACGCATCAACCAATGCATCGGCATACCAGCCCATAGCTCTGGCCCAGAAATGTGGTGAAGTGCCGGTTGTTTTATTGGCCCATTGCTGTTGTTTGCTTTCATCCCATGCATGATAGAGTAAGCCCGTTTTCGGATCACGTGCATGATTTTCCATCCAGATAAACTGGTTGGCAATATCGTTGAAGGCTGTGTCTTCGTGAAAAAGCATGGCATACTCTGCATAGAACGGAGCGCCCATGTACAAACCATCCAACCACATCTGGTTGGTGTAAATTTTCTTATGCCAGAAACCACCTTCATTGGTGCGTGGATGTGTACGCAACTGATCACGCAGATGCATGGCTGCTTTCTTATACTTTTCTGAACCGGTAATACGATACAGCATCAACACCAGCTTGCCATTGTTTACATGATCGATATTGTATTCTTCCAGTTCGTACCCTTTGATGCTGCCATCGTTCTGTACAAAATAATCGATGCGGTTTTTGATGGAGTTGTAATACGCTACATTACCGGTGCGCATCCAAAGGCTTTCAAAACCTTTCAGCACTACGCCCATGTCGTAGCTCCATTTGGTACGGCTGCCGATCGGTAAGCTGTCGGGCCATATCTTATCGACAGTAGCTGCAACTTTTTCACTGTACTTTATTTGAGCAGTTGACTGAAGCGTAATTGCAAGTAATACTATTGTAATAAGTTTTTTCATGTTCCTTTTTTATATGCGTCGCTTATAGCTTATTCAGGCTTACCAATTAATTTCTTTCACATCCGTACCAAATTCAGTAAGTAACTTTTGTTTTGAATTTGCACCATCAGTATTTTTTATGGTGATATTCTTTACACGATCGCCACTTACACGAAACAAAACTTCACTGCCATCTTTGTAAGCGATCTTGTCAAACGAAATATTATCGCTGTTGAGAATATCAACTACCGGGTTTGTGTTGGCAGAAATGATGGTGATATTGCGGAAGCTGATATTGCTGGCTTCCTGCACATCAATCCCTTTATCGGCCTGCAGCACCATGTTCTCCAGCACAATATCTTTTACATGCATTTCGGGTACACCACGCAGGAAAATTCCTTTGGCTGCACCATTGCAATACACATTGCTGATGTGAAAGTTTTTGAACACCGGTGTTGTTTCATCTACCGGTTTAAATTCTGCTTTTGGTAATTCCCGTTTTTCACCTGCCAATGCAATCGGGTCTTTTGCCATATAGTACATATCGAACAGGATTGCCTCGCCTGGAATATCCTTCATGTAAATATCCTTGATGAAAATATTCTCTACCACACCACCACGGCCACGGGTTGTTTTAAAACGCAAACCAATATCGGTACCAATAAAGGTGCAGTTACTGATGTACATGTTTTTTGCACCACCGCTCATTTCACTACCAATCACAAAACCACCATGCGATGCATACACCGTACAGTTGCGGATGATGACATTCTGGGTTGGCATACCACGTTTACGACCCGCTTCATCACGACCGCTCTTCATACACAAAGCATCATCGCCCACATCAAATGTTGAATTTTCGATGAGCACATTGCTGCAGCTTTCTACATCAATACCATCACCATTTTGTGCGTACCATGGATTCTTCACAAAAATGTTGCGCACGGTTAAATGCTCACTCATCAGCGGATGTAAACACCAGGCCGCTGAGTTTTGAAAGGTGACACCTTCCAGCAAAATATATTTACAGTTGGTAACCAGGAAAAGATTAGGACGTAAAAAATCTTTGATGCTTTCGTAATAAGCAGCATCACGCTCAGGTTTAATTTCGCCGGGGTTGGCTGGTCCCTTACTCGCTTTCATAAAAGCTTCAGATGGGTACCATGTTTTTTTATCGTCACTTACGACACCACCGGATGCCACTAATTTTTTCCATTGACTGGCAGTAAGCTTATCGCTTTTTACAGCACGCCATCCATCACCATTACCATCAATGATTCCTTTCCCTGTAATAGCAATGTTAGTTGCACCTGTTGCTGAAATGGGCGATTGGTTGCGCATTTGCTCCAATCCTTCCCAGTTTGCTTTTACCAACGGGTATTGCGATTTATCGGCCGTAAACAGCAAGGTTGCACTTGCAGCAATGTGCAGGTTAATGTTACTCTTCAATTCAATTGGTCCTGTTAACCACAAACCTGCCGGAACCAGCACTACGCCTCCACCACGTTTGGCCAATGTTTCAATGGCGTTGTTGATGGCTTTTGTATTGAGTGTATTACCATCGGGCACCGCACCAAATTTTACAATGCTGACCGTATCTTTTTTGAACTTTGGTGAAATAACAACCGGTAGTTTTTTATTCCATTGTGCAGCTGCTGTAAATGTTGCAAGCAACAGGAGCACAAGAGAAGATATTTTTTTAAATGACAGCATACTTGTTCGTTGTTTTTAAAACAGACCACAAGTTAACTTTGATCAACAAGGATACACCCTTCCGGGGAGGGGTTTATTTACGCAATCGTTACCGTGAATAGTTGCGTTAAAACAGTTCAAAATCAACCAGATAAAATTAGAAATTCAGTACCCGTTGAAGGAGTATTTTTGACTGCTTTAAGGGGTAATTTTGACTGCCTGCCGACCCAACAATTTCCATTCTTTTGCCTGCTTTTGAAAAACAAGCATAACCCTGAGATGCACTTCACCCGGCTTGTTATTATCATTGGTGGTTGCGTGTAATTCATGACGAACAATAGCCGTGTTTCCGCTTATGGTAATTGTTTGATTTTTTAACTCGATGGTTACAAAATCGGAAGCTCCGGTTTTGAATTTTTCAACGAACTGCTGTTGATTTTCTACCAGCCCACCCGAGTGACCGTAACTCAGCTTTTCACTGGAAATAGTTCTTAATTCGGCTTCGTTACCACTGATCATGGCCAGGCGCAGTTTTTCAACCGCAGCGAGTACTGCCTTTTCCTGTTTTACTTGTGCGCTTAACGATACAAAAACAGTTAAGGCAATAACAAAAGAGATCATCAATTTTTTCATACTTCGTGTCTGTTTGCTTTTGGAACAAGATCTGTTAATTCTGAAATTTTTACAGGGCGCTTTAACGCAATACTTTTACGTGCAGCAATACCAATTAAAATACTCATGGCACCATCACGAGTTCCGGCCATTACATGATGTGGATTATCGTTGGGGTCAACAAACATACGCTTCTGCATGCGTATATCGCCTCCACCATGTCCACCACGGATCTTAGGCGTAGTATAAATTTCAAAATCTTTGCCGAAGTTATCCCAAGCAAGTATTTCATGTGCTTCACCTGCAATAGCATCATCTGCATTGCTCATTTCAATGGCATGACGTTTCTCTTCATCGACCTTTGTTTTTTGCAGGTAAGGAATATCTTCCCATGTTTCAATACGGCCTTTCATTCCGTTGAATGCAATTTGCCAGCCTTCGTACGGCGAATAGGTGGTAAGTGAATAATTAACCGTAACTCCATTGGCATAAATAATCTGCGCACTCATCTTATCAAATATGTCAATTTCGTTGCTCCACACACAACCGTCACGAATGTAACCATCGTGCTGTTCGTTGTTGACATAAAGATTGACATTTTGTTTATTGGCTGTAATGTCCCAATAGAATTTACAATTGGGCTTGTGTTCGCAACCACGGCATTTTGTACCACGGAAGGCGTTGTTCTTTCCGTAATGCTCCAGTGAACCGTATGCACTTACTTCAACCGGTTCGCTGTTGAGCCACCAGTTTAATAAATCGAAATGATGCGTTGCTTTATGCACCCACAACGAACCACCCTTGTTCATACGGCCATGCCAGCGACGGAAATAATCAGCACCGTGATGCACATTGAGGTACCAGTTAAAATCAACTGAAGTAATTTTCCCAACACGGTTCGCTGCCAGCAATTCTTTCAGCTGCATGGCATGTACACTGTGCCGGTAGTTAAACGCCACTGTCACTTTCTTTCCTGATTTTTTTTCTGCTTCTAAGATCTTCCGACACTTGTCTTCGTCGGTAGTCATTGGCTTTTCAGTAATTACATTGAACCCTGCGTTGAGGGATTTTACAATCATTTCATCGTGTGTAGCATCTACCGTTGTTACAATAATGTAATCGGCTTTCACTGCTTTCAACATGTCATCGATACTGGTGAACGTAGGACAGCTTACACCCATGTACTGTTTCACATACGCTACCCGGCCGGGATTGATATCGCACAAGCCAACAAATTCACACACATCTTTAAACTCGGTAACAATTGTTTTTCCCCACAGGCTGCTGCCTCGTGAACCTGTACCCACCAATGCGAGTTTAATTTTTTGTCCGGGATTTGCTGCAGCGAATGAAGTAAACGGATGCAACATAAGCGATGCGCCTGCAGCTGCAGTGTACTTAACAAAGGATCTTCTTTCCATATGGCAATTGTAGTTTTATAAATCGTTATTGTTCGATGCGGAACCAATCAATATCTGTTATGCCGGCATCGTTTGTTTTGTTACTGCGATTGAAGAAAAAACCAAGCTTGGCGCCAACCCATCGACCGGGCTTTGCGGTTAATGCTTCTCCAATTGTTTTAAAGTTTGTTCCATCCTCGCTGTAACTGAATGTGCAAACAGCTTTTTTAGTTACCTGCACACGGAAATAAATATCCTTACTCTTCAGTTGTTCACCATCCTGCACTGTTTCTTTTCCCTTACGGTCTGCGTCCACAGCTTTTACAAAGCGGATGTAGTTACCATCGGCTCTTTTTTCAACGGCGATATAGGCATAACTGGCACCGTGCACCATCAAGGCAAAACGTTCTTTTTCATGCTTGGGTTGAAAGGAGATTTTTGCTGTTGCAGTAAATTCTTCTGTCGGGAATTTTTGCGCCAGCAGATTGGGATAATCCCAGGCCGATTGAATACTGTCGGGCAATAACGCAGAGAACATCCGCAATACACTTTCTGCAGTTGGAAAAGCCCAGCCCTGTTGCGGGTTCGCCTGCCATTGCCATTGCAAACCCAATTTGGTTGTATTGAATTCATCGCTGTCTGCAACGGTTGCAACCGGATAAGTTTTACCAACATTTGGTTTTTTGTAAATCATCACCGGTTCTCCTTTCCCATCGCCATATTTATTAACGCCAATTACCGGCCAATCATTTTTCCATGTCATCGGTTGCAGATGCACCACTCTTCCATACGCATCTTTATCCTGGAAATGCAGGAACCAATCCTCACCTGTTTGTGTGTTGACCCATGCGCCCTGGTGAGGACCGTTAACTGTTGAAGATCCCTGATCCATCACAACTTTTCGTTCGTACGGTCCATATACATTTTTTGAACGCAACACTAACTGCCAACCGGTGCTTACACCACCGGCAGGAGCAAAAATGTAATAGTAGCCATTGCGTTTATAAAACTTCGGTCCTTCGAGTGTAGGATCCGTTGCGTGACCATCGAACACCAGCACCGGATCGCTAATAACTTTTGTTCCTTCTTTGTTGAGTTCTTTTACAACGATGATGGATTTGAAACCTGCACGGCTTCCTGCATACGCATGCACTAAATAAACTTTGCCGTCTGTGTCCCATAACGGGCAAGGATCGATCAAACCTTTACCTCCTTCAACCAGCACAGGTTCGCTCCACGGACCGGTGATATTTTTTGCTTTCGTTACATAAATACCAAAATCAGGATCGGGGTAGTAGATATAAAATTCGTTGTTGTAATAACGGATGGATGGTGCCCATACACCGCCACCATGCTGCACAACTGAAAAATGTTCGAACGGTGGCTGACGTTTCAATGCATGACCAATCAGCTTCCAGTTCACTAAATCTTTCGAATGAAGAATAGGTAAGCCGGGAATATGATTGAACGATGAAGAGATCATATAAAAATCATCGCCTACACGTATGGCATCGGGATCGCTGTAGTCGGCATCGATCACCGGATTTTTATAGGTGCCGTTTTTTTGATCGCTTACCCAAACATTCGAAACCGTTTGTGCACTTGCATGCATGCAAATAGCAACGAAACCGATCGTCAATAATTTCTTCATAATTCAATCACTCTTTTTTCGGCGTTACTTTTGAAAGCTGCTTCTATAATACGAATTACATCTGTTCCTTCTGCTGCAGTAACAGGTAATGCTGCATTGTTTCGAATTGCTTGATAAATACCTTCGTAGTAGGCTGTATAATTTCCTTTTTGAGAGGGGATATACTCTCTGATGATGTTGCCGTTTGTTTCTGTATGCAGTAACCCTTTCTCGGTTTCCGGTTCAATGCCATAAGCTTCATCAGTAGGTAACATGTGCGACTGCAGTTGTGCTTCCTGCATATCTGTTTTTGGTTTAATGAAGGAACCTTTGCTGCCATGCAATACATAACCGGGCAATGCTTCACGCACCTGGTAACTTCCTTTAATGCGCACACGTGATGAAGAATAATACAAGAGCACTTCAAAATAATCATCTACCTGCGATACCGGTCGCATGATTGCTATATCGGCAAACACCGCTGTTGGTTTACCAAACAACTGCAATGCCTGGTCGATGAGATGCGAACCAAGATCGTACAAGGCACCGGTGCCTTTCATCGCTACTTCCTTGTGTGCTTTAGGGCTGATCTCTTCTTTATACCGATCGAAATGAAATTCTGCTTCAACTATATTGCCCAACAGTTTTTGATCGAGAACAGACTTGATCGTCTTGTAATCACTATCATACCTTCTGTTTTGAAATACGGACAGCTTCAGATTTTTTTCTTTTGCAATTGCAATCAATTCTTCTGCTTCACTTACTTCAACCGTAAAAGGCTTTTCGCACACCACATGTTTACCAGCCAGCAATGCTTTCTTTGCATAGTCGTAGTGGGTGATATTCGGTGTGTTCACTACTACCAATTCAATGTTTTCATCAGCCAGCATCTCTTCCAGTGTACGGAATGTTTTGACTGCCGGATATTTTTCCTGCGCTAAATTTTTTGTTCGTTCCCATACGCCATAAAAATTGAAGCCGGGATGTGTGCTGATGAAGGGCGCATGAAACACCCAGCCACTCATGCCAAAGGAACAGATTGCTGTATTGATCGGTTGCATGTGTTTTGTTTCTGGTTTATGGTTTTTTGTTTCCGGTGAACGTTACCTCGATCAGCGGGAGAGGTCTCATAAAATTTAAACTGTACATAACTTATGAGATTTCTCCTTACGTCGAAATGACGGATCTACAATCCGCTTAGCCAATTCTTCAATCGCTCCATCCAATTGTCACTTGTTGTTTTATTGTACATACCAAACCCATGTCCGCCTTTTGGATAAAGATGCATTTCAACCGGCACTTTGTATTTAATACAGGCCTGGTAATAACGCACACTGTTCTCCACGGGCACCCCTCCATCATCACCTGCATGCACTAAAAAAGAAGGAGGCGTTTTTGCCGTTACCTGTAATTCGTTTGAAAAAAGATTGATCGTTTCAGCTGATGCTTTTGCCCCCACTAAATTATTTCTCGATCCTTTGTGTGTGATGCTGCTGTCGAAACTGATAACAGGATAAACCAATATTGCAAAATCAGGACGAACCGAAGTTGTGTCCTTGTTTGTTATATCAACATTCTTTTTGAAATGAGTTGCAGCAGTTGATGCTAAATGTCCGCCTGCAGAAAAACCCATGATGCCGATCTTGTCTTTCTTCAATCCCCATTCGGCTGCTTTGCTGCGCACCAAACGAATCGCTTGCTGTGCATCCATCAGCGGAGCAATGCTGCGGTCGATGTTAGTAGTATCATCGGGTAAACGGTATTTCAACACAAATGCAGTAATGCCCCATTTGTTCATTTCTTCTGCAACACGGGTGCCTTCTTTATCAAATGCCAAAATACTGTAACCACCGCCCGGACATATTATCACCGACATACCATTGGGATTGGCCGGCTTATATACCGTTAATGTGGGCACACTTACTTTTGAAATACGCAGCACATTATCTTTCGATACTGCTGATTCTTTATCAGGCGCAGGTTTTGAGTTGGGAACCGGGCCAGCGTACAAAGGCATTTCCTGTTGAGCAAATACTGTTGTTGCAACCATAAACGAACTTATCAATAAAAGCAATTTCATACTGTTGTTATTTAAAAGGAATTGGAAAGATAAGATCAATCTTTTGTTTCAATAAAGCATCCCTGTTTCTTACTGCTTTTTGATTTCCGCCCATTCAAACGGTTTCGTTCGCAACTGCATAAACCAACTGCTTTCATCTTTTACCAGGCTGTTGTTTGAAAAAATGTTTTCGAGCGTATATGCTTTTGCTTCTTTCTCTGTTAATTGTTTGCTCCATGCAACACGTTGACCGGTTACAGCACCTTCGCCGCTGCATTTATACTCGGCATAAAAAACGGTTTGTTCGTTGGCGGGATTGCTCCAGTTGTTCCATCCTTCGGCAGCTATCTGTTTGGGCAGTTCACAACGGATAAAGACTGTTTTTGCATGCGCACGCCACGGTCTTCCTAAATAAAGTTTTGTAACGGACGAATCAGCAACAATCTTACAATCGAAAAAAACGTAACCAAATTGTTTACCGGGCGTGGTGCTTGCTGCCGTGATGTAGGAATTTGATTTTGCTTTGATACTGCAGTTTTGAAATACTGCTGTTGATGGACCAAAAATAAAATCGGTTGTGCCTTCGATATAACAATCCAAAAACAATTGGCGGGCATTTTCACCTGCTGCAAAAATGGTATCCTGGTTGCCAAGGAACTTGCAGTTTTTGAATACGGCTTTATCTGCATCCACATACAAGGCCAGTGCCTGTCCAACTGTACCTGCAGTATTGGCAAACGTAATGTTCTCTGCATGAAAACGGTTGCCCGAAATTTTTGCGGTATAGGAAGTAAAGGTGGTATGTTTTCCTCTTCCTGAATAATCGTTGAAGGTGATAATCGTCTTCTCCACACTTTCACCAATAAATGTTACATCGGTATTGGTGGCAGGCAGTTCGATCTTTTCGTTGTACACACCGTTCTTAATATAAAGTGTGATCGATGCCAATGGATATACACGCATGGCGTCAATGGCATCCTGTATATATTTGAATTCACCGGTACCATCTTTAGCAACGGTGAATACATATTTGTATTGCTGCGGGTTGGCTGTTTGTGCAACAGCAAAACTGCAGCTGAAAATAAAAAAAACGATCGGTAAGCCTTTGATCATAGTTGGAGATGAAGTTCTGTTTTTAACTGATATAAACGATGACTGCTTCTGTACTTTATTGATTTGCATTCACAATTCTTGCAGCAAGTTCAGGTAACTGTACCCGTATCTCTTTCAACACCAGTTGTGCCACCAGCCTTGCACCAAACTCATTAAAATGTGTATTATCATCTTTCCCTTTCGGATGATTGGGATGTTCGCCTGGTTTCAGCTGCATAAACAGCAGTGCAGAATTATCCGGACCAAACTGTTGATAGAGTTGTTGTGTCAGCACATCCATATCCAGCAGTACAACTTTTTCTTCTGCAGCAACGGTTCTTGTAATTTTCATATACTCATCATGCGTACCAACAATCTTGCCTGTACTGTCGAATTTTCTCCTGGCCATGGAAGTAAGCAAAACAGGAATAGCTTTCTTCTCTCTTGTTGCTGTTACAAATTTTTTCAGATTGCTTTTAAACTGTTCGGGAGTAGTGGCTGTTTTCTTGGTAGGTACTTCATCATTATGTCCAAACTGGATGAACACATAATCGCCTTCGCCTGCTTCATCCATGATCTGTTGCCATAAACCTTCTGTCTGAAACGAAGAAGTACTTCTGCCATTCTTTGCTTTGTTGACAACTGTTACTGTTGAATCCCAGAAATACACAAAGGGCATTCCCCAACCATGTTCAGGATAAGCTTTTATGTCTTTAATACTGGCAGTACTGTCGCCTGCAATAAAGAGTTTAATTTTCTTTTTGGGTGGCAGCATCAATGCAAACAGCGGCAATGCAAACAATAAAACAACGTTCTTCATCTTAATTGATTAAACAGCCTCACCCTCATTCCCTCTCCAAAGGAGAAGGAGGCCAAGCCGTAGTGATTTATTTGAACAATGGTGCTAACACATTTTTCTTTAGCTCTCTTCTTATCAATTCGTTTTCAGCAAGTCATTAATGTACACTTCGATGTTCGTGTACTGTTTATCCAACTTATATTTACTTGCATCGCTTGCATCATTTGCATTTAACCCATTCTTCTTTTCCCATTCATCGGGCATACCGTCTTTATCGGTATCAACAGCAGCTGGTTCGGATTTCAAAACGGGCCATGCATTGGTTGTTAATTCAAAGGCGGTGTGATGGGGATAGCCGCCCTGCACATCAATGATTTTTCCTGTTCGGTTGATAACATTGTTGATGATGCGTGCATCCATCGTATCTCGTTTGTACGAAGCACCCACTTGCAGTAAAACAGCTTTGTATGCATCTTCTGCTGTTTGTGCCGGAATAGCAATTGTTGGGAACGCAACAGTTTGTACAACTGTTTTCTTTTCTTCTTCTGTTCCTTTTTGATCGGGTTGTACACCCAACAAATTATTTTTTGTTACATCGGGTGCACCATCCACATAATTGCCTGCTACATAAAACTGCCCGTAAGGCTGCTTGTCTAATTTTGAAGGATTCACAATGCGGTAACGGACATTTTTATTTGTTTCCGGGCCATACTTGTAATAGTTGTTCACCATGTTGTAAAGTCCGCCTTCGCCGCCATACACATTGTTGTGTTGCCAGTTGTAGATGACATTATTACGGAAATCAACAAACTCTTCACTGGCTCCAAGTCGTGCACCATTGAAACGTGGATTACGACTTACACAATGTGCAAACAAATTATGATGTGCTGTTAAATGTTGTCCGCCCCAGATACCACCATAACCATGATGCTCCCAATCTTTATCACCTGTTTCAAAATGATACGAATAGTTGAGTGGTTCGGTAATGATATTCCATTGCAGCGTAGTGCTGTCGCCTTTGTAAACCGAACATACTTCATCGGTACTCCAGCTGAACGAACAATGATCGATGATGATATGCTTGCGGCCCGTTGCACCAAATGCATCATCACCTCCGCTGCCATCCACCATTCCTTTTTGTCGTTGGTATTTATCGCCCATGCGTACACGGATGTAACGCACAATGATGTTATCGCCTGCTAAACTCACCGGCTGATCGGCAATGCAAATACCATCGCCGGGAGCTGTTTGTCCGGCAACAGTTACATCTCCTTTAATGAATAATTTGCTTTCGAGATGAATGGTTCCTGAAACAGAAAACACAACAATACGTTTACCTTTTGCTTCAGCAGCTTCCCGAAAACTACCCGGACCATCATCGTAAAGATTGGTAACGATCATCACCTTACCCCCACGGCCACCGGTTGTGTATTTGCCATAACCTTCGGCACCGGGAAAAGCAAGGGCCATGGTTGTTTCCGCAACAGCTGCATTTTTTTGCGCTCTGCAACCGATACTGCTGCAACAGCAAATGATCCATAAAAAAATAACTGTTCTGCTTCGCATAATTTAAAAAAGGCTGCTCCTCGGTGAGCAGCCTTTGAATTTGTTAATCTGACTGAAGAAGAAAATTAATAGCCCGGGTTTTGCTTTAAGATGCCTTGATAGGCTGCAAGCGTTGCCTGGTCGAATGGAAAAAGTTCACTTTTTCCAGTAACAAAGAACCGTGCAATACCCTGGTACATTGGCAAACCATCAATCGCCGTATTCGAAGTAAGGTTTTGTGCCCAATCAATACGTGTCCATCCGGTAGTTGGGGAAGGAACCTGTGTTGGTTGCCAGAATGGTTGCGCAGTTGCTGGAGCCAACGCTCCTGCATAGTATTGAATTTCTTCGCCATTATTTTTCATATAAATGTACTGTGGTACATATGTATAAGGCGCCGTACGGTTTCTGATCTGCAGAATTTTATCTCTTGCTTCCTGAATTTTTGCAGCTAATAAATTCCAGCGCAGTAAATCGTACTTCCGGATACCTTCATGACCAAACTCCAGATAACGCTCATTTACAATTGCATTAAAGAATGCAGCTTTTGTGGTTGGAGTAGTCCCTATTAATGAAACATTACCGGCATATCCACGCTTACGTACCTCTTCAAATGCGGCAATGGCTTCAGGTGTTGGTCCGTTATTGATTTCATTCACTGCTTCAGCATACATCAACAATACATCGGAAAAACGGATCACAACCCAGTTATAACCAACATTCAGTACAGTGCCCGGTAATAAAGGAACTCTCCAGTCTCTTCTGTATTTACCTGTATTTAATTCGCCTAACCTGCGTTGCGATTTAATGTTTGTTGCTGATGTTACCTGGTAATGTGTAATGGTAACATCTCTTCTTGTATCAACAGAATCGAAAGCATAAAAGAAATTAGGCAGCATTACAATACCACCGCCACCTGCACCGTAACGTGATGCAGCATTGAGGTTGGGGCCATCGTAGTTACCCATACGGCTGTCGCTGTTACTGTTACCGCCACCGGCTCCTACCTCAAACAATATTTCACCGAACGGATCGTATGTAAAAGCGGTAACCTTCCGCCATACATCAGCATAACTCGGATTTAATGTGTGCTGTGTACGGTTAGCCATTAACTCTTCACACTCTTTCTTTGCAATTTGATAATATGTGAGATAGTCTGCAGGACGTTCCATTTGTGCATTACTGCGCAAAGAATAACCGCCACGGAATAAAGCGATACGTGCACGTAAGGCTTTCGCCGCTCCTTTGGTAATGCGCTCGTTTCTTGGAACTTCGGTTCTCCATGGAAGCAAATCAATAGCAGTTGCTAAATCCGCAATCATTTTACTGTACGTAGAATCTCTGTTTGTCTGTGGAATAAATAAACTTGTTTGCTTGTAAGCAGGAATCATTGGAGCAGGTACATCGCCCCAGTTACGGATTAATTCAAACAGGAACTGGGCACGCAGTGTTAACGCTTCGCCATACAATCTGCGCAATTCTTTTTTCTCTGCTTCGGTACCGTTATTGTATTGCCGCATTAACGGAATCTGTTCAATACAAAGGTTTGCCTTTTCCAGGCCACGGTATAACTGGCGGAACGGGTTGGCAATTTCCGAATTGGTCAGTAACAGCTGGTATCGGCCTACACCTCTGCGGCCATTGTCGATATTACCACTTACAATTCCTTCATCAGTATCATAAGGATAATACATGCTGATACGGATACCATAACCATTATCTCCCTGCAGTTCATCGTATACACCTACCAATGCAGAGTAAGCATTGGCAGGATCAGAAAATGCCTGTTCTACACTGTACTGCGATACAGGCTGTACTTCGGTAAATTTTTTACAACCGCTTAAGCTACCCAGGAGCAGTATAGCACTGAGTGCTGTAATTGTCGATTTGAAAAATGTATGTGCCATTGCAATCATTTTTTAGAATTAGAAAGTAACATTTACACCAACTACCCATGTTCTTGAACGTGGATACGCTGCAAAATCAACACCGGGTGTCAACGGATCGTTTCGGCGTGCGGTCACATCCGGATCGTAACCACTGTAGCCTGTAATGGTAGCCAGGTTGTTAACTGTACCAAATACACGCAGCGAAGAAATTTTTGCTTTGCCCGTTACTTTAGCAGGTAATGTATAACCAAAGGTTACGTTGTTAATACGCAAATACGAGCCATCTTCAATTGCCCATGAATGCAACCACCAGCGTTGTACACGTACAGGGCTCCAGATTTTTGCATTGGCATTGAGTTTTGCCAGGCCATCGGGATCGGTAACCACCTTTCCGTTTGCATCAATATTAGTCCAGCGGTCTTTCATAATCGACAGCATGTTCAGATTGGGAAATGCACCATCGGTCCATTCCAGTTTATTGGCATTGTAGATATCATTCCCTACTACAAAGTTGAAGAAGATGCTCAGGTCGAAATTTTTGTATGAAAACTGGTTGTTCCAACCTCCGGTAAATTTGGGATTGGCATTACCTATTACGGTTCTGTCGCCATCGGCAGTAATCGTACCATCACCATTTAAATCTTTCCACTTCAACATACCGGGTTGAGGTGTACCATACACTGCATTTACGGCAACGCCGGGTTTAATTGTATACGTAGCAGTTGTTGCATTGTAATCAAAATCGCTCAGCTGGTAAAAACCGTCGGTTACAAAGCCATACATTAAACCGGTAGACTGCCCAACACGTACAATATAATCAGGCACACCATCACTTCCCTGCCAACCGGAGTTGCGTACAATTTCAGTCAAGCCTCCAAGATTTTCAACTTTGTTTTTATTAAAGGCGATGTTGAAGTTAGACGTCCACTGAAAATTGCGTTTACTTACCGGTGTTGCATTTAACTGAAACTCCAGACCCCTGTTGGAAGTAGCACCTACGTTTTGAATTTGTGAGTTGTAGCCTGTTGTTGGCGGAATAGCCACATCAAGCAACAAATCGTTGGCAGAGTTTTTATACGCATCTACTGTAAGCTGTAAGCGGTTGTTGAAAAAGGCAAGGTCTAAACCAAGGTTACGGGTGATATTCTTTTCCCAACGCAAATTCGGATTAGCCAGTGATGTGGGTGCAAAACCCGGAACAATGGAATGGTTGAATGCATACTGTCCGGTTACACCATACAGTTGCAGGTACAACAGGTTACCAATACGGTTATTCCCTACAGCTCCATAACCAAAGCGCAACTTACCATCGCTTAACCAGGTAAGTTTATTCATGAATTTTTCACGGGAAAAACGCCAGGCAACTGAACCCGAAGGGAACACCAGTGTACCGTTTGCAGCACTGAATTTCGATGAACGATCTGCACGCAAATTGAAGGTGGCTAAATATTTATCATCGTACGCATAGCTGGCACGACCAAACCAGGAGAAAATACGATCGGGCGGATTGATGAACGATGTGGGTAAAGGCTGCTGGGCCGTAGAACCCGATGGCACCGAACCAAGTCCCATGTTGGCCAATGCTTTATCGGCACTGATGTCTGCCGGGAAATAACGTGTTTCCACTGTATTCTGGCTCGAACGGCGATCAACTGTTTCCTGGCCCACCAGTACCGAAATATCATGTTTCTTTTTGTAGTTATTCAGGGTGTACTGCAGTGTGTTCGAATTGTTCAGCTGCCAGTTATCCTGTGTACCAATGGAAGCAACCGGCAATGACGCAAAGTTTCTGGCGGTTGGCGTGATTTTGCTGTAGAACAAATCGGTTTGTATACCGGCATTATCATAACCCACAGTAGAACGGAACACCAGGTTTTTGGTAATGTTGATATTGGCATAACCTGTCAGGTAAACCGCATTGGTCGTTTGTTTACGGTATTCAGCTTCTGTAAGAATAACCGGGTTAATGGCACCGGCTGATGCAATGTAATACGCCTCATCAAAATCATCGGCACCACCGCCATTAAACGGAATTTCGAACGGACGGTAATTGATGGTATGCCGCAAACGGTTGGTGGTTCTTGTACCGCTGTTGGTGGTTCCTGCACCATTAATCACCTGGTTGAGGTAACGGGTGGTGAACCCAACTTTTACTTTGTCGGAAACTTTATGATCGAGTTTAAAGTTCACCAGGTTACGGTCGAAACCGGAATTCAATTGAATACCTTCTTCTCTGTTGGCAGTAACACTTAAGTTGAAACTGGTGTTTTGATTACCGCCATTTACGGCAACGTTGTGATTCTGAAACTTTGCCTGGCGGCCAAATACACGATCCTGCCAGTTGATGGCATCAATATTTTTATAAACATTTAAAGTATCCCAGGTGGTACCATAAGTTTGTGCAAAACTGCTGCTGTCGGCTATACTACCACGTGAGCGTTCGTACTGCCAACGCACAAAATCGTATGGACTTAAAACAGCTGCTGTCTTGGTGATCTGGCGAAAGCCAATCTGTCCGTTATACGCAACAGTGGTTTTACCTGCACGTCCTCCTTTGGTGGTAATAATCACCACACCATTGGCACCACGTGCACCATAGATAGCAGTGGTAGATGCATCTTTCAACACATCAATGGAAGCAATATCCTGCGGCGATAATACAGATAACGCATTTTCTACCTGCACACCATCCACAATGTATAAGGGACCATTGTCCTGTGTGATAGAACTGCCTCCACGCACACGGATAACAATTTCAGCACCCGGTGCGCCTTCTGTTGCAACAGCCTGTACACCTGCCAAGCGGCCTTGTATTGCTTCAGCTGCTGAAGAAATCGGAATATCTTTTAACTGCTTGGAATTAACCGAAGAAACCGAACCGGTCAGATCTTTCCTGCGCTGCGTAGAATAACCCACCACCACCACATCTTCCAATACGGCTACATCTTTTTCAAGTTTTACTTCAACATTTTCACTCCCCGATACCTTAACAGTTGCTGATTTGTAACCACTGTAACTGATGACGAGTGTTACATTTCCGGTGGCAGGTACATCCAGTGTAAAATTACCGTTGGCATCTGTTTGTGTGCCTTTTTTACCACCACTCAGCAACACACTTACACCTGATAATGGCGAGCCTGTGTCGTCGGTAACTTTTCCTTTTACTTGTTTTGTTTGTGCAAATGCAAGGCTGTAACACATGCAAAGCAAAAACAGAGAAAGCAGCTGTTTCATACAGTGTTTTGTTTTAAATAATCAATAGAATTTTATTGCAAGGGCTGCAATAAAAAAGTTGAATGGTTTTGTGATTGTTTTGAATCGTTAACGTACTAAATGGCGCTTGTAAATTTTTTCTTATCAATCATTCGCTGCAAGCAAATCCGTTCGTTTCCGAAACAAGTCTACCTACATTTTAACGAATGGTAAAGGCTTGCTAAAGGGTTTATTTACGCAATCGTTCCCGAGAACGATGCCATTTTTCCGCTACTGTCCTGTGCTGTCTGTTTTTTGCTTTTTGATGATTCACAAGCGGTTATGCAAAATCACAAGAGGGCTGGCTGTCATTTAAGATTTTTATCATCTATCTTTAGCGCAACATTACAGTTATGAAGTTTGAAGCTGTTACCATTAAAGATATTGCGAAGGCATTGGGACTTTCGACCTCTACTATTTCACGTGCATTACGTGACAGTCATGAGATCAGTGCCGAAACAAAACAACTGGTATTGGAGTGTGCCGAAAAGCTGAACTACAAACCCAATCCCATTGCATTAAGTTTAAAAGAAAAACGCAGCAGGTCTATTGGTGTGGTGGTATGCGAAATTGCCAACAGCTTTTTTTCGCAGGTAATTAATGGGATTGAATCCATTGCTTACGATCGTGGCTATAATGTAATTGTTGCACAAAGTCATGAAAGTTACGAGCGTGAAGTGGTGGATCTGCAATTCCTTTCCTCCCGCTCGGTAGATGGTATTATTATTTCACTTGCAACAGAAACAACCGATCTCTCACACATCAAAGCACTGCACGATCGTGGAATGCCCATTGTGTTGTTCGACCGGGTAAATGAAGAAATCAATACACACAAAGTAATTGTAGATAATTACCGGGGTGCATACGATGCAACCGAACATCTCATCAACAATGGTTTTAAACATATTGCTGCTTTGGCCGGCTCAGAATTTTTATCCATTACATCCGAGCGTTTAGCCGGTTACAACGATGCGTTAAAAGCACATGGTTTGGCATACAGCAAAGAATATGTACAGCATTGTTATTATGGCGGTATGGTTTTTTCTGAAGTGGAAGAAGCCGTCAACAAACTGCTCACTTTAAAACAAAAGCCCGATGCCATTATTACCACCAGCGATAAATTAACCACCGGTTGCCTGCGTACACTAAAACGCAGAGGCATTGTTATACCCGATGAAATGGGGTTGATCGGTTTTTCAAATTATGATATTGCGGAGTTGGTAGATCCGCCACTGACGGTTATCCGCCAGCCCGCCGAAGAAATGGGCAAAGCTGCTACCGAATTATTACTGCAGCTGGTAGAAAGTAAACGGCCGGTAAAAGAATTTGAAAAGCGTGTGCTTACACCGGAGTTACAGGTGCGTGCATCGGCTATTAAACGATAACGCTATTCTTCTTTTTTCTTTACAATCAGATACCAATCGTTTTCGAGCGGCAGATAACCATAATCGTAACAATAGAAATAGGTCTTACCGCTTTTCGTGGTGTAGAGATGCGTAATGTATTTGAAATGAAAACCGAGGCGCTGCAGTTTATCTTTTGTGGCTTTCGCTGTTTCCTCTGCCTCGGGTAAAATGCTTTCCAGGATTTTTCGGTTCTTCAATAATGTATTGTTGATGTTGCGCACAAAGCTGCTGTAATTGCCTTTTGCTTTTTGCAGGTTGTTGTAGTTATTGCGACAGTAATCATCACAAAACTTCTTATCAATTCTTCCCTTCAACGGCTTGCCACAGGCCAGGCAGGTTTTGGTTTCCAGTGCAGTCATAGTAAAGCTTTTAGAGAATAAGATACAATTAATTTATCCGTGTGCAAACGTTTCTACACGTTTAGCTTCGGGAAGAAACGGGTATGAACCGACTACCGTTTTTGTTCCGTTGCACTTTTGTTTCGTCATCGGAACATAAACCCGCTGACTGAGATAACAAATTACAAACCTCGTCTGCTGAAGAGGCAGGCGGCAAACTTCAACATTATGTACGCAGTAAAAAACAAAGTGCAGCTGATTGGTAACCTGGGCAATGCTCCCGAAGTAAGAACATTGGAAAGCGGCAAGAAAATGGCCCGCTTCAGTTTAGCCACCAGCGAAAGCTACCGCAATGCCAAAGGTGAAAAAGTAACCGAAACACAATGGCATACCTTGGTTGCCTGGGGCAAAGTTGCCGAGATTGCCGAAAAATATTTAGCCAAGGGCAAAGAAATATTAGTAGAAGGCAAACTCATCAACCGCAGTTACAACGATAAAGACGGAAACAAAAAGTACATCTGCGAAGTGCAGGTAAATGAGTTGTTGCTGCTGGGGGAAAAAACGACCGCTTAATTGCAAACCACTAACTGCACGAATTACACGAATTTCTTTCGTGTCAATTCGTGTAATTCGTGGCCTAACTAAATCAGTTATATGGCAGATCTCTTATACAAAGTTGATGTATACAACATTGTTGCTGTTTGCCTCGAGGTATATAAAACACTCGGCTTTGGATTTTCAGAAGTAGTGTATAAAGATGCGATGGAGATTGAGTTCAAAGCAAGGAACATATATTACTTACGGGAAAATGCAATCGTTGTGCTGTATAAAGACACTCCATTGAACCGCAGGTTTAGAATTGACTTCAGCGTATTCGATAAAATCATTGTAGAGGTAAAAGTGAACAAAGATGGCATTACGGATGCTGCAATTGCGCAAACGCTCAATTATTTAAAAGCTTCCGGAATGAAGTTGGGCCTGGTTGTTAACTTTGGCGGAACATCGCTTAATTACAAACGTCTTATTTATTAATTACAGAGTATGCAATCTGTGGAACGCAACGAACGGTTTGATCTGGCTTATCGCTTTGTAACCGAAACGCAGGAAAGTATTTTCCTCACCGGTAAAGCAGGTACAGGTAAAACAACCTTTCTCCGTTATCTGAAAGCAAACAGCGCCAAAAATACCATTGTGGCGGCGCCAACAGGTGTGGCCGCTATTAATGCCGGCGGCGTTACCTTACACAGTTTGTTCCAGTTACCGCTCCACCCATTTTTACCAACTGCGGCGGCCAGGCAGGACCTGCTGTCGAAAATCCGGTACAACAAACAACGCTTGCAGCTGCTGCGCAAAATGGAAGTACTGATCATTGATGAAGTGAGTATGGTGCGTTGCGATGTTCTCGATGCCATCGATACTATTTTACGCAGTGTGCGTTACCAACACCAGGATCCCTTTGGTGGTGTACAGCTGTTGTTTATCGGCGATCTGTTTCAGTTACCTCCTGTTGCACAAAACCACGAATGGCAATTATTGCAGGAGTACTATAACTCTACTTTTTTCTTCGACAGTAAAGTGATACAGGAGCAAATGCCTTTGTTGATCGAGCTTACCACCATCTACCGTCAAAAAGAAGAGCTCTTTGTAAAGCTGTTAAACAAAGTGCGGAACAACCAGCTGAACGAAGAAGACCTGGAAATATTAAACGAACGGTATATCCCCGGCTTTCAACCTGATCGGGATGAAACCTACATTACACTTACGTCGCACAACAACCAGGCAAATACCATCAACAGTCAGCAGTTGCAACGCTTAATGGCGCCCACGTATACTTATAAGGCGACCATTACCGGCGATTTTCCCGAAAACAGCTATCCGGCCGAAGCCGAACTGTTTTTGAAAGAAGGAGCACAGGTCATGTTTTTGAAAAACGATTTGCTGGGCAAACGTTATTTCAACGGCAAGATCGGCATTGTGCAATCACTCAGTGAAACAGAAATTGTGGTGCGTTGCGATAAAGAAATAATCAAAGTTCAAAAAGAAACCTGGGAGCATTCCCGCTATCATCTCAACAGAACCGATGGCAAACTGGAGCAGGATGTACTGGGTACTTACGAACAATATCCGCTGCGGCTTGCCTGGGCTATTACTATTCACAAAAGCCAGGGACTTACGTTTGAAAAACTGATGATTGATGCCGGGCTTTCCTTCACCAGCGGACAGGTATATGTTGCCCTCAGCCGTTGTACCAGCCTGGAAGGGATTGTGCTGCTATCGAAAATTCAACCCAAGGTTATCTTCAGTAATCAACAGGTGGTAGACGGACAAAAAGCACTGGTGCCCAAAGGGTCCTTACCCGAACGATTTGAAGAAGCACGCAAACTTTTTACACAACAGTTGCTCGAAGAAATGTTTGCGTTTCAGGCAACCGGTATTGCTTTACAACAGCTGCAGCAAACGATACACAAACATAAATTCGATCTCAACGAAGAAGCGGAAGAATGGTGTGCAGCGCTGCAGCTCGAGTTTCAGCTGCACAGGGAAGTGGCACAGAAATTCATTCACCGCCTCAACGAGTTACTGAAGCAGGAACCGGTTGCAGAAAAAAACAGCACCCTGCAGCAACGGCTCACCGATGCAGGTGCCTATTTTATACCCCGGCTTGAACAGATGTTACTCACCCTCAAACAACATCCGTTACTCACCGAACATAAAACCGCTGCCGATGAAGTAAATGAACAGTTGCAGCAGGTATATCAATCGCTGCACAGCGCTGTTTACTTTTTGCAGTTTACCAGCCAGCCCTTTACTGTTACCGGTTATTTACGCCACAAACTCAATCTTACCAATGCAAGGGTACAGCTCTCGGCCTATGCAGCAAACAAAAAGCAGGCGGTCGCCGGCATCAGCAACCCGGAATTATACTTTCAGTTAAAAACATGGCGTGACAGAATTTGTGATGAACAGCAGATGCCGATTTATATGTTAGCCAACAGCAACAGCCTGCAGGAAATCTGCACCTACCTGCCCTTCACCAAACAACACCTGTTGCAGCTTACCGGTTTTGGAAAAGCGAAAGTAGAAAAGTATGGCGATGAGATTCTTGAACTGGTAACCGACTACTGTACGGAATATCATTTGCCGACCAACATGGATGCACACAAAGCATCGCCCAAAAAAGAACGGAAAGAAAAAACAACGACTGTAAAAGAAGATACCAAAGCAGTAACCCTGCAACATTTTACTGCGGGAAAAAGCATTGTTGAAATTGCGGCATTGCGCAATCTTACCCCCGGCACCATCGAAGGGCATCTAATTGAACACATCAAAACAGGAACGGTGAAAATAGAACAGTTGCTGCCGGCCGAAAAGCTGCAGCAGATCCTGAACCGTTTTGAACTGTATCCGGAGCAAAGTACCACCGAACATAAACTGGCCTTGGGTGATGCTTATAGTTTTGGCGACATCCGGGCGGTGCAGCAACACCTGCTTTACCTGAAAGCAGCAGAAGACAATTAAAATGCCGATCGTTTCCCTTCCAGTTTGTTTACATAATCGAGCGAACCCAGCCTGAAACGGAACGGAACACCCGTTTTTTGCTCCAGTTTATACTCTCCTACGCACATAAATCCCCAGTGAGCAAAAGGGCTCCCCAAATTTGTTTTAATTTTTTGTGTGGCTTGCCCGTTTTGAAGGGCAGATGAGGCTGATTTGTTAAAATAACTGAACCCTGAAGGATTCAGGACAAGCGATTTAAGCTTAACAGAATCAACTTGTTGTGCAGATGTTTGCAGCTGGCAGAACAGGCTAACAAAGGCTAAACAGCAAAAATTGTTCCAATTTTTAAAAGCTGTTGTTTTTTTCGATAATTTAGCGACTCGGAATTGCATTGTAAACATAAATGTATTGAGAAAATGGCACTGAGTCAGGGACTACATCAAAAATTACTGCAAAAGCTATCGCCCCAGCAAATTCAATTAATGAAATTGCTGCAGGTACCTACGGCAAATCTTGAAGAGCGGATTAAAGAAGAGCTGGAAGAGAACCCCGCCCTTGAACAATCGAACGAAGAAAACGACGACCAGGTAACCGATGAGGTAAGAGATGAATTTGACACATCGGATGAAGAGGAATATGACCTCGATGGCAGCGAAGATGAATACGAGAACATCGACATTAATGAATATGTAAGTGAGAGTGATGATGATATTGCCGATTACCGCACACGGGATGATAACTACGGCGATCATGAAGAGCATAAAACCACACCGGTAAAACTGGAGACCAGCTTTTACGAGTTACTGCTGCAACAGCTGGGCATGCTCAAGCTCGATGAAAAGCGCAGTGTAATTGCCGAGCAGATTGTAGGCAGTATTGACGATGACGGCTACCTGCGCCGTGAAAACAGCGCCATTGTAAACGATCTCGCCTTCCGGCAGAATATTGATTCCTCGGAGCAGGAAGTGGAGGAAGTAATTAAACTGATTCAGCAGTTTGACCCGCCGGGCATTTGTGCAAGGGATTTACAGGAGTGCTTATTAATTCAGCTATACCATAAACAGCGCACTAACAGCTCGAAAGAAATTGAACAGGCCATCCTGATCCTGGACAAGTACTTTGATGAGTTTACCAAGAAGCACTACGAGAAAATACAACGGAGTCTGTCGCTGAATGATGAGGACCTGAAAGCCATCATCCAGCAAATCATTAAACTCAGTCCAAAGCCGGGTGGTAATATCGGTTCGGTGAATAAAGCCGAAGCCTACATTATCCCCGACTTCTTCATCCTCAATAATAACGGCAAGCTGGAGCTTACACTCAACTCCCGCAATGCACCCGATCTGCGCATCAGCGAAGGCTACCGGGATATGCTGAAAGAATACGACCGGGGCAGCAAAAAAGACAAGCGCCAGAAAGAAGCCGTGCTCTTCATCAAACAAAAGATTGATGCGGCCAAATGGTTTATTGATGCTATTAAGCAACGGCAGAATACGCTGCTGCATACCATGAACGCCATTATGTATCACCAGGAAGAGTTCTTTCTTACCGGCGATGAAACCAGCCTGAAGCCGATGATTCTGAAAGATATTGCTGAGAAGACCGATCTCGATATTTCCACTGTAAGCCGTGTAGCCAACAGCAAGTTTGTACAAACTGAGTTTGGTACGTATCGTTTGAAGTTCTTCTTCAGTGAATCGTTGAGTACCGAAAGCGGTGAAGAAGTATCGACCCGTGAGGTGAAAAAGATCCTCTTTGATATGGTGGAAGCAGAGGAGAAACGAAAACCCCTGAGCGACGAACGCTTAACCGAATTACTTCAGGAAAAAGGCTATAATATTGCACGACGGACGGTGGCCAAATACCGTGAGCAACTGAATATACCGGTTGCCCGTTTGCGCAAACAATTATAAGCTGTTATGGAACAATTGGTGGTTACAGAAGAAGGAAGCCTGGATGTTAAGAACGAACAAACGCACCCCCTGGTAAAAGGGCTGGCGGTGTTTTTCTCGTACCTGTTTCACCCCCTGTTTGTGATTGGCTGGGTCGTCTTATACCTATTGTACCGAAACAATATTGTATTTGTAGGCATGGCCGATGATCTGCGGATTGTGGTGTTTCTGCGGGTGTTCAGCACCAGCATTTTTCTGCCGCTGGTAACCGTACTACTGTTAAAAGGACTCGGCTTTATCCAATCGATACAACTGCATACCCAAAAGGACCGCATCATCCCCTATGTGGCCTGTATTACCTTTTTCTTCTGGAGCTATTATGTGTCCAAACAATTAAACGATCCTTTAGAGCTGCGTGCTTTTTTGCTGAGTGCTTTTATTGCCGCTTCGGCTTCGCTGCTCATTAACAACTACATCAAAGTAAGCATGCACGCCATTGGCGTGGGTGGTATGCTCTGCTTTTTTATTCTGCTGTTATTTGCCAATAAAGTAGATGAAGTACTGCCCCTGCTGGCTGCTGTTTTAATCACAGGCATCACCTGTACCAGCCGGTTGGTTGCCAGCAATCATACAACCGCCGAAGTAAGCGTGGGACTGGTAGCCGGTGCCCTTCTGCAATTCATTGCCTGGCTGATTGTGTATTAACAACAAACCCCGGCCAAAGCCAGGGTTGTCATCATCAGAAATACAGGAATTTTCAGGTTCTGTTTTACAAGCTCAGCTGTTTAATATAACTGACTTTGTTTTGTATTGTTCGGTCGGGTGATAGATAAACAACAGGCTGCCGTTTTTAATGGTATTAATGATCGGCCTGGTTTGCTGCATGGGTACCGCCGGGCAACCGAGGCTGCGGCCGAGATAGCCATTGCTTTGCAGGAAACTGTTGGTGACGTAATCGGAGCCGTGAAACACGATGGCCCGCTCGAATGCTTTATCGTTGATGCCTTTTTCCAGTCCTTCCAGACGCATAGCGTAACCCTTTTCGCCATAATACGATTGCAGAGTGCGGTAAAAACCCAGGCTGCTTTTGTTGGATTCGGGTTTGTTGGAAAACTCGTTGGCATAAATCAGTCCACTGTTGCGGCCATGCGCCACCAGGGTTTGAAACAGGATCTTGCCCATGTCCATATCAATCACAAACAGGCGCTTTTGCGAGGAAGGTTTTGAAAAATCAGCAATGGTTAACACATCTGTTTTAGCGATCTGTCCCAGCTCTTTCAGTTTATAATAGCCTTTGTACGCCAGCTCAAACGCCTCTTCCTCCAGGCCCGCCTGCATAAGCTGCAGTGTATCGTAGATACTGTCGGCCGTGTGCAGAATCATTTCTTCGGCAGTTAAAGCAGGCGCAGTACTTGTTTCGGCAGCCGGTTTATTAATGTAATGTAACAAAGTGCCCGCATCGGGACTGTTACCTGCAATAGCAATGGGAATTTGTAAAGTAATGAGAGCGGTAATAGCAATGTAGAGTACGTTGGTACGTAATAGTTTCATAGAATAGGTTTTAAACGGATAAAGGATATACAAAATTAATAATCTGATCTGATTCACCAAACTCATAGCCGGTAACGATTTTAAAAGTTAATTAGTATCTCTCGCAGCAGCAGAATCGGGAAACTAAGTGTTTATAGCCAGGTTGGGTGGTGAAGTGCTGCAAAGGTAGGCCGAAAGCTTTGCGCAAAATGTTAAAAGACGGGCCGGATGCGACAAGAATCTGCCTGTATTGGGTGGGATGGGGATCTAAGCTCTGAGCGTAGTCGAAGAGCGATTTGAGTGCATCCTGAGCGAAGTCGAAGGAAAGCGAGGGTTGTCACGGTGGGATTTTAACTACCCTTCGGATCTTCGAGGGCTCACAAATACGGCTTCGAAACCCATCCTTCGACGGCGCTCAGGCTTGGGTAAACGTCCTTCGACTTCGCTCAGGACTCACGTAATAAGCCGTAATTTGCAACTACTTACTATGCAGTTACCTGTTTATCTCGATTACAATGCCACGACGCCCTGCGATCCGCAGGTGCTGGAAGCCATGCTGCCCTGGTTTACCCAACAGTTTGGCAATGCCGCCAGTAAAACCCATGCCTATGGCTGGGTGGCCGAAGAAGCGGTGACCATTGGCCGGGAACAGGTGGCGCATTTACTAAAAGCCGACGCCAGCGAAATTATTTTTACCTCCGGGGCCACCGAAGCGGTGAACCATGCTATCCAGGGGGTGTTTCATACCTACCACACAAAAGGCCGGCATATCATTACCTGGCAAACCGAACACAAAGCGGTGCTGGATACCTGTGCTGCGCTGGAAAAGCAAGGTGCCGAGCTAAGCTACCTGCCGGTGAACAGCGACGGACTACCCGACCTGGACCTGCTGGCCCAAAGCATCCGCCCCGATACGGTGCTGATTGCGGCGATGTATGCCAACAACGAAACAGGGGTGGTGTTCCCCATTCAGCAAATAGGAGCGCTGGCCAAAGAAAAACAGGTGCTCTTTTTTACCGATGCCACGCAGGCGGCGGGCAAACTGCCGATGGATGTACAGGCCGACGGTATTGACTTGCTGGCCCTTTCGGCGCATAAACTGTACGGACCCAAGGGTGTGGGCGCCCTCTATGTGCGCCGCAAAAAACCACGGGTGAAACTGAAGCCCCTGCTCTACGGCGGCGGTCATGAAAAAGGACTGCGGAGCGGCACCCTTAATGTGCCCGGTATCGTAGGTCTCGGCAAAGCCTGTGCCCTGGCCGGTCAGCTCCTGCACAGCGAAGCTGAGCGACTGAAGGCCCTGCGCAATCAGCTACTCGATGGCTTGCTGGAAACAGGATGCTGCAGTCTCAACGGTAATCGATCGGCCTTGTTGCCGCATGTGGCCAATCTCTCTTTTTCCATCCCGGCTGCCAACCAACTGATCACCCGCTTACAACCCCAGCTGGCGCTCTCTTCCGGCTCGGCCTGCAGCAGTGCACTGGCCGAACCCTCGCATGTACTCAAAGCCATGGGCTGCAGCGATGCAGCGGCGGCGGGTAGTATCCGTTTCAGTTTGGGACGGTTTACGACGGAAGAGGAAATTGGGTTTGCTGTTGAATCAGTGAAAAAGCTGATGAAAGGAACCCAGAATTAAAGGGACAAAAGATCAGAACAATTCTATCCTTCAACTTTATCCATTACAGTGGCAACTGTTTGCAAGGCCTTTACTCGTTTTGAACAGCTCCTGCCTTCTTTTCTTACACAAAACCTTGAACAATTTTCAACCTGCATTGCAGCTCTGCAATTGAAGTGGTGCATTACAGTGGACTTTGTGTGCGCTTTGCGTGGGCTTTGCATGGGAGTAAGGCCTTTTCGGCATGGATGTACATATGTGGCATAATTGGCATAATGCGGCAAAAGCGGCGTGTTGATTTTTATTGGCCTGTTTGTGTTTGTACTCTTGTTGTGTCGTTGCAACGAACGGGTTTTCTAAAATGTACCCTTAAGCAGATCATGATACAGCTTCTAAAACATTTTCCATTTTTTCAGTTTTTAAATTTTAACCGATGGCACAACAAAAAGGAATCCTTCCATTGAAGGGTACAATCGGTAACATTACTTTTTACAAAAGCAAAGACGGGTACATGGCCCGTGAGAAAGGGAGTTTGAATGCAGAACGCATTGCCAATGATCCTGCGTTTGCACGTACCCGTGAGAACGGTGCAGAGTTTGGCAGAGCCGGACAGGCAGGTAAAGTGTTGCGTACTGCGTTGCGTTCTTTATTACTGAACACGGCAGATGGCCGTATGCTGAGTCGCCTTACCAAAGAAATGATGAAGGTGATTCAGGCGGATGCAGTGAATGAACGTGGTTTACGCAATGTGATTGATGGCGAAGCAACACTGCTGGAAGGTTTTGATTTTAATGCCGGCAGTAAACTGAGTACTTCGCTGTTTGCACCGTATACGACGAACATTGATCGTGTGAGTGGTGAACTGAGTATTTCCATCCCCTCATTTGTTCCGGTGAACATGGTGGCTGCGCCGAGCGGTGCCACGCATTTTAAAATCGTTTCTGCGGGAGTAGAAATTGATTTTGAAAACAAAACGTACGTGGTTGATTTTGGTAACAGTAATTCTTTGCCGATTAACTCTACCGCTACGGCTGTTTTGAATCTCAGTCACCAGGTAACAGCCAACAGCACGAAGCCTTTGTTTCTTGCAATGGGTATTGAGTTTTACCAAGAGGTGAATGGGAACCAGTACAGTTTGAAGAACGGTGCGTTTAATGCGTTGAGTTTGGTGAAGGTGGAAGGTTAAAGGTGGAAGGCGGAATGCAGAATGCCTAATGCAGAAGGCAGAATGCAGAATGCTGAAGGCGGAATGCAAGCCTTTAGCCGATAGTAGTTCGTGCAACAAAGGGCAGTCGATTCTTTCTCTGACGGAGCCATTTTTCTACACAGAAATGCAGCAATGAATTATTGCGAAAAAAATAACTCCTGAGCGGATGAGGAATTGTATTGCCTTTTGTTTTGTTGAGGATGGCGAGGAAGGATTGCGGCGCTACGCTTGCAAAGATTGCCACGAAGACGCAAAGACAGGAAGAAACACAAAGAGAAAAGATTGCTGCGCTGTGCTTGCAATGAAGAAATAGAATCGCTGATGACGCAGATTGGATGGATTAACACGGATTGGATTGCGGCGCTTCGCTTGCAATGTGGTTGGCCACGAATCGCACGAACTGACACGAAGGATTGCAGCGCTGCGCTTGCAATGTTGTTGCTCACTGATTACACGGAGAACACAGATGTGTTGCAGTGAGGCTGATCCTTTAAGTCTTCTACTCTTTGATTTTGTACTGAGCTATGCTTATTTTTTTACATCACAATTTCAAGACATGAAAAAGATTTTGAAACGTGCGAAGCGACGCACACCGAAGTTTTTTAAACAGGTGCGGACTATTGGTGTGGTACTGGCGGGTGTGAGTGCTGCAGTTCTTGCAGCGCCTGTTGCATTACCTGCGGTGCTGATTAAGGTAGCCGGTTACTTAGCAGTGGCCGGTGCCGTTGCAGGTAGTGTGAGCCAGACGGCTGTTACCAATGAACGGAACTGATGGAACATCCGTCGTTTTTGAAAACAGGTACTGCCGGCGGAACGCTGACGATTCTTTTTGCAAACATCCACACAGATGATCTGGTGAAAACAGTGGTACTTGCTGCTGTGGGTGCAACGGTGAGTTTGGTTGTATCGTTTGTGTTGAAAAAGATCTTTGGGAAGAAGCAGTGAGCCGGCTTGAAAGCCCCGAGATTGTTCGGGGCTTTTTTGTACCAAGAACTACACGAATGAACACGAATAGTTGCTGCGCTGCGCTTGCAATGAAGAAATAGAATCACGGATAACACAGATGGGATGGATGTACACAGATTGGTTGCAGCGCTTCGCTTGCAAGGTGTTGAACCACGGAGAGCAAAGAGGAAAACAATTCACTGCGCTCACACTTCGACTCTCTCCTTCACTGTGTTACGGAGGGCAGGGCGCTCACACTTCGACTGCGCTCAGTGTTTTGCTACCTCATCCTTCGACTGCGCTCAGGACTGCAGGAAGTCTTTGATGAGGTCTTCGTCGATGCCGGTGAAGAGGGAGAATTCTTTGATGGTGATGAATTCGTCTTTGGATTTGCCGAGGGCGTTGCGGATTTTCTGCATGAGCTGACGTGCGGTACGATCCCGAAGGCCGGTGATGTTTTCAACGTCTCTGGTGTAGATGACTACACGCAGCGGAATAGAAGAGGATGTTTTCATGCCTGCGCTGTATCGGTTAGACAAACTACTTACGACTACTAAATTATTTTAAGTACAACGTATACACAACAGGGCTTTCCCTCTTGCGAAGAACATTCTTAATATGTATTTTGATTGTGATCGAGAGGGATAACCCTCTTTCTGTTGGAGGGTAAACCCTCCTGCTGCCGTAGGGAAAACATACTTTTTGCAGAGGGTTCTCCGGGTTGTATGCCTTAACAGAAAGCCGGTGCTTTGTGGTTCACCAAATCTATATTTTATGAGCCACTTTATTTCCTTACAGGAAGCCATTGACATGACCACATTGTATCGCCAGGAATCGGAAAACATTCTGAAGCCTGCGTATCAAAACCAGAACATCCTTGCCCGTTCGGAAGCGTTTGACAAAGCAGCGTTTGATACGTTGCTTGCAAAGAACGGCTGTGCAGGATTACGCATTTATTACGGGATGGATGCAGCACTGAAAGTGCATGCCATCATTGTACCGATTGATGCAAACGGTAATGACATTCTGCCTTCGGCGAATTTAACCGCTACTGAAGAAGGTGAGGATATTGTTGAACGGGGTTTACGCTGTCCGGATATCTGTCCGACAGCTTCGCCTTTAAACAGTTAATGCTTGAATTATGGATTTTGAAACACATGTACTTTTCAGTTTCACTGCAGGTATTGCTGCAACGATTGGCTGGATCCGGATCAGAAAAACTGATCCGGCTTTTTTTCCTTTTATCCTGTTACTGACGATTGGTTTTGTAACAGAACTGATCAGTTTTGCCGTTATGAAAAAAGGCTACTCCAATGCACTTTTTTATAACCTGTTTGTTTTAACGGAGGCATTACTTGTAACGCAGTTGTTTTACCGATTAAGTTTGTTTCAGCATAAGAAAGCTTTCTATTTACTGCAATTCTTTTACGTGTTGTTTTGGGTGTGTGAATATGTCTACCGCTGGAATGCGACTATGTTCCTGAGTTTCTTTATTGTACTCTTTTCTGCGATTCTTGTGTTTCAGGCCATTGATTTAATGCATCGTGTTTTATTTACCACGCCTCACCAATTGTATACGAATCCGGTGTTCCTGATCTGCATGGGTCTTATTGTATATTTTACGTACACGATAATTGTTGAGATTTTCTGGTTTTACGGATTGAATCAAAGCCGTGTATTCCGGCAACGTATTTACGAGGTGTTCAGCTATATTAACCTTTTTACCAACATCCTTTTTATCCTGGCTACATTATGGATACCATTGAAACGGGAATATATACTGCGTTCCTTACAGGAAGCATCGTAATCGGAGCGTTGCTGCTCTATTTTGCGGTTAAGATGTATCGTAAACACCGGAAGTATTTTGTGTTTATGAGCAATTTTTACCTGAATGAAGTTGAATTGCAGGAACAGGAACGCAACCGGATTGCAAGAGACCTGCATGATGAGCTGGGACCGCTTGTATCGATTGCGTATTTACTGCTCCAGAACAGTGAAGGCGCAACAGCGGAAGACCGTGCCTACTTAAGCAAAGCCGAAGAATCGATGCTGGAGTTGCGTGAGCGGTTTCGTGCCATTGCTCAAAACCTGACACCTGATGTGTTACAGGTAAGAGGGCTTCCACAAAGTATTGATTTGTTTTTACAGCGCTGCAGGGCTGTGAGTGCGATTGCTTTTAGTTTTCAATCTAAACTGCAGCAGGAGTTGCCTGAACGTTTTGGTTTGCAGGTATACCGATTGGTACAGGAGCTTGTACACAATGCCATGAAGCATTCGGAGGCACATACCGTAACGCTGCAATTAGTGGAACGGAAAAAAATGCTGTACCTGTTTTATACTGATGACGGAAAAGGCATTGCGTTGGAACAACAGCAGATGGGTATGGGATTAAAAAGTATGCGCAACCGTGTAACCATGCTGCAAGGTGAGATGGTTATAGAAAGCAAGTCACAGTGTGGTACGAGGATTTATTTTTCACTTCCAATTCATACAGATTATGCGTAATCCGGTGAGGATCGTTGTTGCTGATGATCATTCCATTTTCAGAGAAGGTCTGCAACTGTTGTTAAAGAAAGAAAAGACTATTGAACTGGCGGGAGAGGCTGCAGATGGTGATGCTTTGCTTGCATTGATTGCAGAAGTGCAACCGGATGTGGTGGTAACCGATATTGATATGCCGGGAAAGAACGGTATTGAAGTAACGAGGATCTTAAAACAAAGCCATCCATCGATTGGTGTTATTGCGTTGACCATGTTTGGTGAAGAGCATCTTGTAGTGGATATGATGGAAGCAGGTGCAAACGGGTATGTTTTAAAAGAAAGTAAGAAGGAAGAAATTATACAGGCCATTTTAACAGCCAGTGAAGGCGGCTCGTATTTCTGTGAACGGACGAGTATGCAACTGAGTAAACTGCTTGCAACAAGTAAAACGAACAGGCAAGAAGAGGCGATTGCTTTTACTGAAACAGAGATTACGATTATGCGCCTGATCTGTGAACAGAAACAGAATAAAGAAATTGCTGATGAACTGGAACTGGCGGTAAAGACTGTTGAGAAATTACGAACGAGAATTCTTGAAAAAACAAAATCGGCCAATCTTGTTGGTGTTGCGATTTATGCGATTAAGCACGGGTATTATACGCCTTAACGGCGCTCTATTTTTAACATGCAATCGGGGAAGAATGCATTGCATGATTATGGAAGAAAAGAAATTATATTTCAGTAAGCATGAACTAACATGTATCAAAAAAGCAAAGAGCGTTATCGCTGCTGATCTAACGCAACATTTAAGTATTGAAAAGCTGGCTTTGCATGTTGGTATTAACAGGTATAAACTAAAGTATGGTTTCAGAAAATTATATGGTACCAGTATTTACCAGTTTTTATTGCAAAGCAGGATCAAGCAAGCGAAGCGCTTACTACGTAACCAAACGCTACAGGTAAAAGTGGTTGCCATGCAATGCGGGTTTAAGAATGTGCAACATTTTATTACGTGTTTTAAGAAGTTTGAAAATGTAACTCCCGGCCAGTTTCAGAAAAGCAATTTAAAAAATTTATGAAATGCAAATAGAACTTACATACACAGATACATTTTGAATTTCTTCTTGTTACTTTTTGCTTGTCCAAAAAGTAACCAAAAAAGACCCCGGGATCAATTACCCCCTGATCCCGGAGGGTTCCTTGATGAAGCTCTTGTACTACTGTCGCTTCGGCCAATGATTTACATGTACATACTATGTGTAGCGGTCTAATTATTTTGTTGAGTAGCTATGTGTTATATTCTCAGAAACTTTTCTTTACACTCATTATTACCGAATTGAAACCATTCATTACTTTTTTGAAACCTGATTTATTTGCAAAGGGTAAAATGATTATAGAATTTTAAGGAGTGAAGCGGGGAATGATTCGTTGATAAACTTATTGACGATGAAAAACATTCCTGTTGTACTTCTTTGTTCGAGTTTGCTGATTCTGCTGTTTACGTATACGGCCATCAGCAAATTGACCGACTACGCAAACTTTGTTCGTTTCATTGATGAATCTTCCCCGATTCATAAGGGAGCAGACACGATTGGCTGGTTACTGCCGGTAACTGAGTTGATTGTTGTTCTGCTCCTGTTTTTTGAGCGTACGAGAAAGATAGGGCTGTATGCCTCTCTCCTGCTTCTGGTTGTGTTTACCCTGTATTTACTGTATATGCTCTTATTTGTTGCGGACCTGCCGTGCAGTTGCGGAGGTGTGATCAGCAAGATGAGCTGGCAACAGCATGTATGGTTTAACCTGTTTTTTATTGGACTTACTATGCTTGGGTTGTATGCGATACGCAGACAGCAACAAGTGGCAAAAGATATTCAATACTGAAAAAGTTGGCCAACGATTGGGTGTATTGAAAGGGCCATGCTGAAAACCCTGAACAGAGTAAGCATCATTTTAAATTATGCATTTATGAAAAAGTATGTTTTAGGTTTTTCTGCGGTTGTACTTGCAGCTGTGATGGTTGCGTTTACACAACCGGTTACCAGGAATTACGATTCGGATCTTGTATGGTTTGCAGTAGATGCAAATGGCGACCCGATTAACCCCATGAACGGAACCAGAGGCGACGAGCCACCTAATGATTGCCCCGGCACATCAATACCTTGTGCCCGTGCTTTATCCATTTCGCAAGGAGAGGTATCATTGAATACCGGCAGCAGTACCGTGTACCATATTAACAGTGGTTACAGTACACAGTCGGATTATGATGCGCATCGTGAAAAAGATCTGTAAGAAAAAGTAAGGGCAGCCGTTATGACTGCCCTTTTTGTTGCCTATTGTTTTACTAACCTGATAATCTTTATTTCTCTTTTCTCCTTTTTCATACTGAAACCTTTTTCGTTCAGCAGCTCGATTATGTGTTCAATTGTTTCGTCTTTTGACTTGAACTTAATTGTGATTGTTTGTTGATTGCTTCCCTCATAAACTATGGGTATGTGCACAGGGACGGCTACATGAATAAATGAAGGCAAGGCTGATGCATTGTAGTTAACCAACTCAACAGATGAAAATGTTTCATTGTACTGTCGCTCTCCTCTAAGAACAGTGTCGCTATTTGCCAATGGTTTAATTACCCAACATTCGGTTACACAGGTTTCGAGTGAACTGGTTACGCCAAAAAAAAGATCCAATGAACGCCTCATTTTAAGCAAGGCTTTTTCTTCTGTACTCTTTCTATCTTTTTCCAGCGCACTAATTTGTTCGAAGCAATACCTGTTTGTTGTGTCTATGCCAGCATCAACAATGATCCTGATTTTCTTTTCAAGTACGGGGATCATGTATTGCCTTTTGTATGCAAACTCATACAAATCGAATATGGTATTATTGGCAGCAACGATTTTTGTTGATTCATTTTTGAAACCAGATGAAAAAGAAAGCCCTGGTTTATATTTCATAAATAATGTACTGTTCAGAATTTCATCTTCAGGAAAAATATCGGATTTTAAAAACGGGACTGAATAATCAACATTGATGATATCTCTTTTTAAAGGAAGCGTAGCGGTATCAATGTGTCGTATGCGATTTAAATTTTCTTCTGTAATGTATTCATGAAATGTTATGGCCCTGATGCGCTGCTGATCATCAATTACCACGATTTGCGGTACGGACTGATAGGGAAAAAGTTTACGTAACATCTTATCGCCATAAGCAATGGGGAGACCAATTGTTTTTACTTCTTTGCGACGACGGAAGAGGTCTTCAATTTTTTCTTTTTCTTCGGGGGAGACGAGGATAATGTTTATACTATCGCCCCATTTTTTTTGCAGTGCTGCCATTTTGGGCATTGAACCGATGCAGGTGCCACAGGTGGTGCCCCAAAAATCGATGAGCAATAACTGGTTTTTCTTTGCCTGCAGTTTTGCAGCTGTTGTTTTGCTGTTGAGGATATTGTTTAAAACAAGCGGCGGCATTTTATCGCCTACCGTTAATTCTGTTTGTGCAAGGCTTTTGCCATAGGTAACCAGCAGCAGCAGATAAAGCAAGTATGTTTTTTTCATTTATTGTTTTTTTCGTTGTTGTTAAAGAAAATAATGCAGGTGATTGAAAGCTCAGTGAAAACCCACCCCACCCCTCCGCAAAGCGGAGCAGGCACTCCCGGGAGGGGAAAGGCACGCTCCGAACAGGCAAGGATTTCAGCCGTGAACAAATTGTTTTAGACGGACAGCCGTTTATGATCATTAATAGCCGGGGTTTTGTGTGAGGTTGCTGTTTGTTAATACATCATCCTGCGGAAGCGGAAAGAGTGCAGCCGTTGGTTGCCATGCGGGCTTTATTGCATTCATTACTGTATTGATGCGACCTGTGCGTTTAAGATCGAACCAGCGATGCCCCCATTCGGCAAAGAGTTCGACCCTGCGCTCCTGCTCTACTGCATCGAGTATTTGCTGTTGTGTAAGCGTGGCCGGAAGCGGCGGCAAGGCTGCTCTTGTGCGGATGGTATTGAGATCGGCTATTGCCTCTGTTAACTTGTTTTGCTGTGCCAATGCTTCAGCACGAATGAGTACCTGTTCGGCCATGCGGAGCACCATGTAATACTCGTTTACTGTTGCTGTGGTATTTCGGTATTTGGCCGGGTAATAATATTTTACCGATTGGGTGGTGATACTATCGACCCAACGCTGCCTGCGTTGATCGTTTGGTTCAAATGCAGCGAGCTGCTGCGGTGTAAGAAAAATCTGCGGAGAGGTACCGGCCGGACGAAGATTGGACGTTTCCTGTAACACACCGGTGCGTGGTGCCAATTGCCAGATGGCTTCTTTGCTGTTTTTAAGAAAGACCGTTTGCGGTGCCTGCAAGGGTGTATACATGCCGGAGTTGATGACTGCAGCTGCTTCCTGTTCGGCCAAGCTCCATTGCCGGTTGTAGAGATAGGCCCTTGCCAGCAATGCAGCAGCAGCCCATTTGTTGGGCCGCAGTTTTTCGCCTGTGCTGTATTGTTCGGGAAGTTTGTTTTTTGCCCCGTTTAAATCGGCAATGACCTGTTGCCAGATTGTTTCTGCAGCTGTGCGTGGGGCCAATGCGTTAACCTGGTAATCGGTTGTAAGCAGCAAGGGAGCATCACCAAACATATTGACGAGGTACATGTAACAAAGCGAACGGATGAACCTGCACTCGGCCGTGAGTTGTGTTGCTGTTGCCGGCGTTAGTGAAGTTGATTTTTCAATGCCTTCGATACAGGCATTTGCATAATAGATTTGTTTGTATAAACCCGTCCATAAGTTACGCACCTGTGCATTGGCGGGTGTTATTTTATTGTTGATGAACTCCTGAAAAATGAGTGAAGGATTAAAGCGGCTCAGTTCATCGGAAGAAATACCGGCATACACGGTGGTAAGAAAATTGGAATAAGCCGGTGCACCATTGATCATGAACCCATAGATACCCGTTACTGCCGAAGTGGCTTTACTATCGGTAACGAATACCTGCCCGGCAATGACCTGGTTTTCGGGGCCGGGAATTTCTACAAACTTTTTGCAGGAAGTTAAGAGCAGCCATGCTGCCATGAACGCAAGTGTTTTATGTATTTGCATGTGCCTGTGTTTTAAAGTGTGATGTTGATGCCTGCAGTAACGATGTTTAAAGGTGGCAGGCTGAGTATGTTCTGCGATTCGGGATCGGTGCCTTTGTAAGGCGTAAGCGTAAACAGGTTTTGTGCCTGCATGTAGATGCGCAGGTTTTCGATATTGTTTCGCTGTAACCAATGTTTTGAAAAGCTGTATGCGAGCTCCATATTCTTCAGCCGGAGAAAAGAAGCATTGACCAATGCGTCCGATGAAGAACGAAGATTGAACCATGCGGTGTAAGCCGGCGAAGCAACCGATGCGGTGAAGCGCTGCACAGAAGTATTGTCGCCCTGTTTTTGCCATCGGTGAAGTACCACCAAAGGTTGGTTGGACATGGTGCCCGGTACTGCGGCCAATGAGTTGGTATAGCTGCGCCCTGTTTGCTGCACCCATTGGATGAACAGCGTAAACGACCAGTTTTTCCAGTTAAGGGTATTGAGCAAACCACCGTATAAGCGAGGGCCGAACCAGCCTGTTGTTCTTAAATCGTTGGGTGAACTGATATTACCATCATTGTCTGCATCGGAAAAACTGTACAAACCTGTTTGCGGATCGATACCGTTGTATTGGAATGCCCGGTAAACGGTGAGCGGCTGACCGATTTCATAGGTGTACCTGTTGGCTGATAATTCAAGAGCGGGGTAACGAAGTAGTTTGTTGACGGGTATGGTGAGATTGGCTTCGGTTTTCCAGGTAAACTGTTTTGCCTGCAGGGTGGTTGCACTGCAACTCCACTCCCAACCGCTGTTTTCGATTAAGGCATCGAGGTTGCGGAGGATGCTGGGAAAACCTGTTTGGTTGGGTAGTTTATCGAAGACCAGCTGGTTATCGCTGCGGTTGCGGAACCAAACGGTTGTTACACTGATACGGTCGTTGAAACACTGGAGTTCCAAAGCTGCTTCGAGTTTTTTGGTTCGCTCCCAGCCATAGTAGGGATTGAAGAGACGGGATGGCAAGACACCTGCTGTGCCCTGGTATTGGTAAGCGGTTAAGCTGCTCCATGTATCGAGGTACTGGTAATCGCCCACCTGATCGTTACCGGTAAGGCCATATGATAAACGCAGTTTACCAAAGCTGATGAAGGGAATGGCTTGTTTGATTTTTTCTTCTTCGGTGAAGACCCAAGCCGCACCTGCCGCTGCAAAGTTTGAAAAGCGGTTGGCCGGACCAAAACGGGAAGAACCATCACGACGGAGGTTGATGTTGATGAGGTATTTGTTTTGGTAGCGGTAAGCGATGCGACCAAAGACCGCATTGTAGCGATACAAGCTGTAGCTGTTTGCCACTGCCAGTTGCCCGGCAGAAGAGAGATTGCCCAGCAGATCGTCGTTGTTGTACAGTGATGCAGATATGGACGCTGATTGCTGTACCCGTTGTTGAAATGAAAGACCTGCCAGCAATTCAAGATTGTGGCTGTTCCATTTTTGTTTGAAGGAAAGCTGTGGTTCGGTGATCCAACCATTGAGTAAGGCATTGACCAGCTGGGTACTGCCCGATGTGGTTGCCGAGGGGCGTTGTGCTTTGATGGGTGTTTTGCGCTGCTCGGAAAGCTGCATAAAATTGTAACCCAGGTTGGTGCTGAATACAAGGGATGGAGCGAGCCTGTACTGGAGTACGGCATTGCCTGTGAAGTTGTGGGTAATGCTGTTATAGGTATTGAAGCGGTAACTCATAGGATTGTCGAGCCCATCGGTCCACTGCAGATTACCTGCGGCATCGAACAAGACCGGAGCATTGGGTGGCAGCAAGATAAAGGCAGTAAGATCGGTTAAGGGCAGTTGCTTTTTATCGATGGTGCCTGCTGCTGTGAGTGTTGCCTTGAATTTGCCGGAAGGATTGGCATGGTTGACTGAGAGCCTTACCGAGGAACGGGTGGTCGGTTTACTTTGCGGGAAGACAGGGGTTTCGGAAAACCAGTTGGCGCTGAGCTGGAAACGGGTGAGGCTGTTACCGCCGGAAAGCGTTGCCTGCAGGTTGGTTGTTTTAGCTGTACCTCCCATGAGGAAGGCCGGCCAGTTGGTATAACGGTTTTGCTCCCAAACCAGCAGATCGGGATCGGTGGTGGGTGAAGCAGTGAGCCCATCGTTTGCCAAGGCCTCTTTGCGCATTTGGAGGTATTGCTGTGTGTTGAGCAAGGCGGGCAGGCAGGTGGTATTGCCGAGGCCGTGGTATATGGCCAAATCGAGGGAGGTTTTACCTGCTTTTCCTTTTTTGGTGGTGATGAGCACTACCCCATTAGCCCCCTGTGCGCCATAGATGGCCGTAGCATCGGCATCTTTGAGGATTTCGATGCTTTCGATATCGGCCGTGTTGATGGTATTGAAGGGGTTTTGTACGGCGGTATTGATGGTACCGAGGTTGCCCGTATTGAACATGAGGGGAACCCCATCGATGATAAAGAGCGGCTGGCTTCCCTGCGCAATGGAGTTTTGGCCCCGGAGCTGGATGTTGAAGGTGGAACCGGGGAGGCCGTTGTTTTGTGTAATGAAGAGACCGGGTACCCTGCCCTGCAAGGCTGCGAGAGGATTAGAGACAGGTTGTGTAGCGATTTGTGCTGCACTAATTTTTGCAATGTTGCCTGTATTGAAACGTTTGGTGGTAGTACCATAGGCCATGATAACGGTTTCATCGAGCTCGGTGATTTTGCGTTTGAGGATGACCGTTACAAGCCCTCTTGTATTGTTGGGCTCGGCAGCTGTTTGGTAGCCGATGGCTGAGACGATGAGCGTATCGTAGGGAGCGGTGCCGGTGAAGGTAAACTCTCCTTTGCTGTTGGCCAGTGTGGACCGTGATGTGCCTTTGATGGTAATGGTAGCTGCCGGAACAGGATTGCCTTCTTCGTTGATGATGTTGCCTTTGATGGTGATTTGCTGGCACATTGAGAATAGCGGAATGAAGCTGAGTAGTATTACTAGTTTTGGTTTCATGCTTGTGCGTTGAGAATGGTGAATGGTGAATAGTGAATGGTGAGTTGTGAGCGGTAGTGCCTGCTTCGACTTCATCCTACGCCAAGGCTACGGATGGCGTGGCATGGGAGTGCCAGGCAATAAATGAGTTGTTTCATTTTTTGCGAATTGGTTGGCGCTTGCTGCAATAGCAGAAAGCCTGGTTAAAAAATAGCTCCGCCTACGCTAGGCTGCGGCGGACAAGCGGGAAGTTTGTAAGGCGTGAAGGATGCTGCTATGCTAAAGCAAAGCAGGATAGTTTGCAAGCAATAGCATTACCCATGATCTTGTGGCTTCACACAAAACTTGGTGAGCAACAGATAAAGTGCATTGTGGTGCTTTTGAACTCTCATACCTTATGGTTTAGGTGCGCTTAAGAGTCCCGATATGCAATAAGAAGTGTTAACTGATTTTTACAGAAGAAATTACTATGGTACCTAATGCAAAAAACAGGCGTGGTAACTCAACTTACCGCCTTGAGGCCCTAGGAAGCCTGCACACGTATAAGAGAGCCCACGCCGTAACGTGGGCATCCACTTATCATCCCGTGTGCGTCGAAATTTCCTAGGTTTCAAGACGAGAATCCAAGCGAATGCATCAATTAGTTAATTGAAGAAACGCAATATTAAAACTAAGATAGAAAAATTATTGACTGTAGCATTATAATACCACGATTTTTTTTGTCGATTCCTTCACCTTTCGATTTAAAGCTTTTGTATGAGTGAAAAAATTAAAGGTGATTTCCGTGAACAAATTGGTAAAAATCTCAAGAGTTTAATTGAAAAAAGGGAAAAAGAAAATACGCTTCGAAAATTAGATGCTTCCATTGGCAAAGATCATAGCTGGTTAGGAAAAGTTTTTAACGGCCAACAAAATTTTACCATTGATTCACTTGCTGATATTTTAATTCAATTTAAAATACAGCCAAAAGAATTATTTGATTTCGTATTGGAGTTCGACAGTAAAAAGAAAAAAAGCTGATAGAGTAAAAAGTAATTGGCAACTGCATAATTAGTTAATTGAAAAAACACTATATTAGAGTTGTCAGCATTGTGAAACCGCTACCGTGAACACCGGAAAAGCCAGAGCTAACCAAACTCCATGCTATACTCCCGGGAATAAGATTTTAATTGCTGCGTAAGAAAACTTATTCAACAATTTTATGTTTGCAAGATAAATTAGAAAATATCCTTATTGTATAAAGTATCGAACCAGACATACAAAAGGAAATCCTGTCATATATTACTTTTAGATATTTTTGATATAAATGAACACAGAAAATAAGGCAAAGCCTTTTTTACGTTGGGCTGGAGGAAAGCAGTGGCTTTTACCTAAACTTGAAGAATTATTACCTAATAATTTTAAAAATTACCATGAACCTTTTTTAGGTGGAGGCTCGGTATTTATACATCTAAAAAGTAAAGGTAAAATAAATGGGCAAGCTTATCTTTCTGATCTTAACTCAGACTTAATCAACTCATATAAAATCGTTAGAGATGAAGTTAAAGGATTAGAAATAAAACTGCAGAAGTATACCAACACAGAAATAGAATATTATCGTGTCCGTGATCAAAAATTAAGAAGCCCCTTATCAAAGGCTGCTCAGTTTATTTTTCTTAATCGAACTTCATTCAACGGAATTTATCGAGTTAATTACCAGGGGAAATACAATGTGCCTTACGGACATAAAAAGTATGCAAAATTGTTCGATTTCGAAAACTTTAAAAACTTAAATAAGCTTTTTCAAAATACAAAGTTTGATTCTTTTGATTTTTACAACACAATTGATAATATTAAATGCGGGGATTTAGTTTTCCTTGATCCACCCTATACTGTAGCCCATGAGCACAACGGTTTTATTAAATACAATCAAAAAATATTTCAATGGAAAGATCAATTAAGATTAAAAGAATACATTGATATCGTTAAAGCGAAAGGAGCTTACGTAATTTTAACTAATGCTGCTCACAAAAGTATAGAAGACCTTCATTCTACTTCGGGTATAAAGTATAATGCAAGCCGTTTTAGTGTAGTTGGTGGTATAAATGCTAAAAGAACAAAATACAATGAATTTATTTTCGTCGTTTAAGAAGCCAAAAATCAAATGGGCTATTTATTTGTCAGCTCTTATTGACACTTTATTGGTTGGTGTTTTCACAGTTTTACCTTTGATTTTAGGTGTATTCTATCTCATGTTACGATCAGAATATACTGATCTAGGAAAATTTTATCAAAGGGGGGAGTTTTTGTTGTATGCTTTATCTCTTACAGTTTCTTCATACCTGATATACAACCAGTTTAAAGTTAGAGCAACAGATTTAAACTCCTTATTTGGCAAAGTATCTTTAGTAATATTAGTTATCTGTTCAGGGTTATATGCAGTTTTAACTTCAATATCAGATCCAAATGTGGAAGTTGCGAAATATTGCTCAATTGGTTTTATGACTATAGCATTACCATTATTTTTCTATGCTCAAGTAGTTAGTAACAAGCAGTCTAGTGACGTAGCAGAAATAAGAAGAGATGAACAGGATGATATCATGAAAGCGTTAAAGTAAGAAACATGGCTAATCAATTAGTAACATTCCCTTGCATAGCTGCAGAACAACCAATTGGCACTATATATATAGGTGTGATGAATTATGATGATTTGGAGTATTTGTCGTTTACAGATGTTAGACGGATGCAATTAGGAATTGAAAATAGAGAAGTAGAAGATTACATTGGAATTCAAAGAGAATTAAATCCAAAACGAGAAAAGGAAATAGGTAAATATGTAAACTTAGTTGATGCTACCTTTCCTAACAGTATTATAATTGCACTTTCGTCTAACTATGCGACTTATGATCCAGCGACCAAAACTATGACTATAGAATATAAAAATGATGTTGCTAAAATACTCGATGGACAACATAGAATTGCTGGATTACAACACTTTACAAAGGACGGAAATAAATTTCAATTAGCCGTTAGCATATTTATTGACATGGAATTGGAAGACCAAGCAATCGTATTCGCAACTATAAATAAAGAGCAAAAAAATGTAAATAATTCATTAGTATCTGACCTTTTTGCATTTGCAGAAAGTAGGAGTCCTCAAAAAACTGCACACAATATCGCAAGAGCCTTAAATAAAAAGGAAGAAAGTCCGTTTTATAAAAAAATAAAGATCTTAGGTACAGCAGTAAATAAAGAATTGGAGAGTTTAACACAAGACACCTTTGTAAAAAGTTTAATTCAATACATTTCACGAGACCCTCAGGCAGATAGAAACTTTTTTAAAGTTAATTATAGGACTAATAAAAAATTACCATTAGCAGAAGGGTCGGAACTGCAAAAGTATTTTTTACGAAACATGTTTATTGAAGATGAGAATGATATAAAAATCGCACAATTAATTTATAATTACTTTTTTGCTGTGCAGAATAAATGGCCCAAAGCATGGAATGAGTTGACACCGAATATGATTTTAAATCGTTCCACAGGATTTATCGCATTAATGCGCTTTTTTAAAGATGTATATTTAAGTTTTGATAAGATTGGAGAGGTGGTTACAAAAGAAGAGTTTATTTCAGTTTTTGATCGCATTGATATACCAGAAGCCAACTTCAATAAAGAGAAATATGTACCAGGATCTTCCGGCCAAGCGCAATTATATAAAGATTTACTGTCCTCTAGCGGTATAGTTTGATTTATAGCCCGTGTCTGAAAATTTTTCCACGAAAAACCTTCCCTTCATGTACGTATCATCAGCTCGGGGCTTGCCTATGCCACCACCTTGACTTTAATATAGCAGCTCTTTTCGTTGGCTCGGAGTCTGGGATTTAGCCGACCTTGGTAGTTAGTATATATTTTTCGCTCTATTTTCTTCCGGTCCAAAAAAGCCTATCAACACCTGTTCAAGTATGAGTGCCTTTCGTTCTCTTGTAAGGAAGTTGGCAGGGTCAACGATCATTATTTTGATATTTTCAAGGTTAGAAAAAGGAAAGTAGTTTGTTTTTGTTGCAAGCGGTTTTGCTAAAATATTTGGCAGTTTCAAAAATGTCCGTATTTTTGACCGTGACCGTAAAAATGACCGTGTATGCCAACTATTAATTTTAACCTTGATACTAACCACGACAAAAACTTTTTATACCCTATCTATTTAGTTGTTCGTGAGAAGAGTGTAAAAATTAAAGGACCCATTGGAGAGAAAGTAAAATTAAAAGACTGGGATAAAAAAACACAGCGTGTAAAAGATAGTTGCTACCAGCATGTGTCCATCAACCGGTACTTACATTACTTAAAAGTGGAGGTTGAAAAATACCTTGCAACAGCACCTGCTTCCAAGCTTACAGATAAGAAGATAAAAGAAAAGATTACTTCTCTTGTAGAGAACCACAAAAAGATAAGCAAGCAAAGTATTGTTTGTGAAAACGAAGAATATGCCAATAAAGACAGGGTGACCTTTGTAGACCTTTTTGCCGGTGCTGGAGGGTTTAGCGAAGGTTTTTTACAAGCCGAAAGCAAGAACAAGATCTTTGATTTTCTTTTAGCCAGCGATATTAACGAGAATTGCGAGTTAACACACCGGGTGCGTTACAATTACCAACTTGGCCTGGATGCTGAATTTATTACCCAAGACATTACGGAACCTACTTTCCTTGACAACCTACTTAGCAAGATAGATAATAAAACAGTGGATGTTGTTTGCGGAGGCCCTCCCTGCCAAAGTTTTAGCCTTGCCGGTAAGCGGAAGAAGTTTGACAAAAAAGATGATTTGTTTGCCCATTACCTGAACGTGATCAGGCAGTTGCGACCTAAGTATTTTGTAATGGAGAATGTGAAAGGAATTCTTACAAAAGAGGGTGGCAAAATAAAAGATATGATTTTGAAGGAGATCAGGTCTATTGTTGATATAAAAGAATTCCCCCAGCTTTTATCGTTTGTTTCAAGCTTAAAAAAGGCTATTCCTGCTAATAGTTTTTTACTTGATTGTTATTTATTACGCCTGCAGTTTGAGACGACTACCGACAAAAAGCTAAACGATTTAAAAGAACAATTTATTGGACTACTAGAGACCAGGTTTAAAAACCTAACACCAAAAATTGTTGACTATAAAACCAGTAAGACCGACCCCAATATTTTGACCGTACGCCACGGTTTTAACCTGTTGCAAAGGGATAAAGAGCTTGCTTATATCAGGAAGAAAATTATCCACGAAAAGGCGCATTGCGATCTTGATGCAGATTTGCTTGTAGATGACTTTGACCAGTTTTTAGAAGCCATTACAACAGATTCTATTGTAGAGAAAATTAATAGTGCATTGAAGAAAATTATTCCTGCTAAAGAATACAAGCAAGAAATAAACGAAATTCTTACGGGATTAACCATTTATACCAACACCTTTGATGATTGCGTAACAGAGTTACGTTTACTTGCTACTTCGACTAAAAAAGAGCAAGAATTTGATGCTATACTTTCGGAAATACGGCTTTACAATATTGAGAAGCCATTTGTTGCACTTGCTTCAAATTATGGCGTACCGCAAAACAGGGAACGAGTTCTGTTTATTGGTTGCCGAAAAGACCAAGAATTGATTCAAGAAATACCGGCAACAGTATTTGACAAAAATAAAGTGTCGGTATTTGAAGCATTATACGACCTTGACTTTATTGAAAACGACGAAGAAATTTTTGAATACAAACCTGTAGACATTAAAGCTAAATTTAACGGCTCATCTGAAAAGATGAAACAGTTGATCCGGAAAAGAGCAATTGACGGACCGGTTTATGAAAACAAGGGATTCACTTATGCTGAATGGTCGAAAAGAGGGCGACTTAACGGACGTTTTAATTTAAAGCCACCTGTGTATGTAAGAAGTTTTGAAGATTATAAAAATATTGAGCTTTCACAACCACAAGAACTGCAAAACCATAAGACGAGCAAACAGAATGAAGATGTGGTTAAGCGTTTGAGTGTTATTTTAAAAGAAGGCGATTATGATATTGCCAAAGAAAAGCTGAAGAAGCTTGGCTTGGAATCTGACAAACGTAATTATAACGTGTTAAATCCAGAGGGACAGAGTCCAACCGTTTTGACTATTCCTGATGATTATATACACTATGCGGCACCGAGAGCTTTAACTGTGCGTGAAATGGCCAGGTTACAATCGTTTGATGATTCTTTCGTATTCCAGGGTAAGCGGTCAACGGGAGGGGATAAACGAAAAAGCGAAGTACCTCAATATACTTTAGTAGGGAATGCTGTACCGCCGTTGATGGCAAGGGCTGTTGCAATGGAAATATTAAAATATATCCACTAAATTTAGGAATGCGACCACTGAAAACCGTTGAAATAAATCGTATTAAACTACTAACTGAAAACTCTGTTGAATTAACCCTAATTGAACCGACTGCGACCGGATTAAGTAAGTCTATCATGGATGCTACAGGTCCAGTGCGCTCTTATTTGAAAGCAACCGGTATTCACAACTATGATCGTCAAAAGCAGGGACCGACAAATAAAGTTTTAGTTAGCTCTTTCCTGGTAGACAGCTTTGCGCTAATACCATCAACCGCATCGCTATACCGACCTGTAACTAAAAAAGGCGACCCAAGAATATGGTTTAGGGCATTGACTACTTATGCAAATGCAAATGATATTTTAGCAATTATTACACATAAAAAACAATTGTATGTGCTAAATATTAGCACAATTGATATTGAGCAATTATTGAATAGTAAAATTGCAAACCCGTTACAAGACTTTATTAAGGAAGTACGTAGTGACTCTAACGTAATTGCAAACGAACTACTCGGGTTGTTAAAAAAGATTGCTCAAAAGGGTCCGATACCAGCATTACTCAATGCAGATACAGCAATCGGGAGGACATTAGAAACACTTTTAGAAATTAATATTAATTCCTCTAAAAAGCCTGACTACAAAGGAATAGAGCTTAAATCATTTAGAGACGAACGCACCAACAGGAAAACATTATTTGCACAAGTTCCAGACTGGAAGAACAGTAAATTCAAAAGCTCAGCGGAAATTTTACAAAACTTCGGTTACTCCCGGAGCACCGATTTTAAATTATACTGTACCGTTTCCACATTGGGCAGAAACTCGCAAGGCTTACAATTGAAAATCGATAATAAGATAAACAAGCTCTTTGAAAACTCAGATAAAACAGGGATTGGTGATTTTATTGTTTGGGAACTGGAGACATTGCATAAAAGGTTATTGGAAAAACATAATGAAACATTTTGGGTTGCTGCAGAATCGCAGATGATTGATGGAAAGGAACACTTCTTGTTCAAGAAAGTTGAGCATACCCGGAAGCCAATTGTTTCACAGTTCGATATCCTGCTTGAACAAGGAATTGTTACGCTTGATCATTTAATAAAAAAAACTGTTGAAGGAAAGGTGGTTGAAAAAGGGCCGTTGTTTAAGATTAAACCTAATGGATTAGGATTACTATTTCCTCCAAGTAAGGTTTACGAATTAAAATGATGAAATATCGATAACTCCTTGATCTAAACTATTTGTTAGATCGTTCATAAAATCATCAACTTTTCTAAGGAGAGGTTTTCCGTTAATGTTATTAATATTTTTTGCTGCTTGACTAATTCTATTAAACAAAGCTGTTGGAAGATATATTGCTATAAAGCTGCGAAAGAGATAAATTCTAGTCCTGGTTTCTGTCCATTCGTTTTCATCATCCATTAAACCCCACCCTACTGTTGGAGAAAGAATATTACCGCTGCCGCTCACAAGTAAACGTTCCTTTGCTTTAAAACTCTTAACAGAAATTAATAAATTAAAAGGATGTCCTAAAACAGAAAAGTCAGCCATCCAATTCCATTTGTCAGAAATATTCTTATAAATATTAGGAACTCTAGCTTTCAAAGCCAACTCGCACAACCTTTCCGAGATGGTGCCTGTAGTTTTACCGTTAATAGGGTTTTGGGAATGTATTTGTTGTAATGCAGCAACTATGGTATTTATTTGATTATATTTCTGTTCATCTGTTTGCTTTTGCATATTGAGATTACGGTAAACGCCGTTCAAAATATTATCCGCCTGTGTCGCCATAGAATTTACATTTCACCTTTAAAATACAACAATTGCAAATAGGTTTTTGTGATTGACATATTAATGCTGCAAAATCTAGTATGGCCCAATTTATCTCTTTTCCTCTTTCATGGTTAACAACTTTATAGGAAAGGTCTTGTAAGTAAGGATCATAACGGATGTCTGCCATTTTTCTTTCACCAAAATATCTTTCTACTACTCTTGCCATATTTACATCAACCAATGGGCTTGGATGATTGAATATAATTAACTCAACTGCATTTGCGATGTATTGCCCCATGAAAGGAATTGATTCAAGTTCACTCCTTTCTTTTGGCAACCTGCTGTTTCGTTTTACCATTTCCTGCGCCAGGCTAGTTAAACGTTTTGAACGTTGCCTGTACAGGCCAATTGGTTTTAAATATGTTTCCAATTTTTCAAGATCGGCATTGGCCATTGCTTTCCAATTAGGGAAATCCTTGATGAACTGCGGGTAAAATTTTGCGACTGTTTCTGCCTTGGTACGTTGTAGTAAGGTTTCGGCGATAATATATTGATAATGAGTAAGACCTTTTTTGCGCCAAGGAAAAACTCTTCCATTAGCATCATACCATTCCAAAATATGGTTTTGAAAATATTTGATTTTAGCGTGCTGATCTTTTGCTGTACGCATAATTAGCTAAAGCCGGTTATTCTTCACTTGGCAATACTACAAGATACTTAGTTGGCACAGGAACTTCCCACCCGTCGGGATAAGCCACCGTTGTTAATGCAAAGCCCAGCTCTTTTACAATACCCACCTGGTTAATACCGCCCAGTACAATTTTTTGATATTGCTGTACTTCTTTGTCAGCAGAAGATGTTTCGCTTTTAAACAGCTCGATCTTATCATTGTCGAAAGTGACCTTGCTTCCTATTTGAATCGTATTTGTCATTTGCAGGTGTTATTACATAAAGATACTGAAATGATTTCATAGATTTGACTTTTAAGACACATTTTATGGACATCAAACTTGTTTTCGGGACACGGTTAAAACACATGAGGTTGAAGAAGAAATTAACCCAACTGCAACTGGCTGAACGTTCGGGCATTGAACGAACTTTTATCAGTCATATTGAGGCGGGTCATCGAAATGTTTCAATTGATACGATGGAGAAATTATTTGAGGGATTGGAGGTTTCGTTTAAACAGTTTTTTAGCCGGGATTTTAGTTGAAGAGCAAAGAATAACGAGGTGTGTTTTGGAAACGGGTCAGACCGGTAAACCGGGCCGACCGGGGATCACAAATTACATTGTTTGAATAGATGACCATTTATCTTTGCCCTATGCATGCAACAGCAATAAAAGAACAAATAGAAGTGATACGCAAGGCTACTAAAAAAGCCCTGCGGAGTAAGCAGACGGCAAGGCAGTTTTTGCTTGATGCGGGGATACTTGTAAAGAAGAAAGGGGCAATGGGGAAGAAAGCCGGTAGTGGATAGTGGTGAGTGGTTAGTAGTGATTGGATAGTGAAATATCAGGAACGCAGTAACAAATTGTCTTTCCAGTGGCGAGAGTTTTAGAGGAAAATCAAAAAGTTGAAGACAGAGAAGGAAATTTATGAATGATTAACTGTTGGTTGGTGGGCGACAAACGACATCGGAATAAAAGGAGCTGCCATTAAATATTATTTAATTAAACAGGTAGTTATTATTTGTGATTCAGTATTAATTTTTTAACTAAACAGTTTCGAAATTTTAGTAGAGCATTTTTTTATCCAGCATGAACGCTCTTACTTCGAAGAAAAAAATTGTATGCTTAACCTTTTTTACATCGATGATGAAAACGATCTTAGTATCCAACGTTCTTTCCACAGAATTGCAACAGAGCTGATGAATAATTACAAGCTAAAGTTTGCAGAATCATTTTACCGTATAGTGGAGTGTGAATTCTATTACTACAGTAACAGACACCCAGATCCTTTTGTACATGGACATTCCCGTCAGAAACAGACACAAGGCGAATGGTACTTCCATGGCTCTGGGTTGGATATTACACTTGGAAGCAATCGTGGATATGGAGGAATTTTGTTAAGAGGTATAGCTGCAGTAAAAAAGGAATATCCGGTTCCCCGACGTGAAGATGCGATTATCGGTCCATTAAAAATCTGTTCTGAACTGTTTACACAATTAGGGTCTGTTGAATTAAGTAGTAAAACCGAAATTGGTTTTGTAGATATAACAAGGGAAAAAATGGGTGCAAGCATGCCGGAGGCTACTGTTTTTGCTGTGCCACGAATAGGATTAAATGCAAAAAATGAGCATGCAGAAAACTTTATTAGCAGACCATACCGTTTTCTGAGTTATTTGCACTTGCCACATAAGTATCAGGAAAAAGTGAAGTCGTTTTTAACCAGTGGTGCCAGTGCTACTTTAACTGTTGAAGCCTATAATAAACATTACTTCTTTCGCCATGATTCCTGAGTGTGTTTGTAATTTGTTGGTAGTAACAGACTTATTTGAAAGAGATTATTCTTCTGCTTTTCAACAATTACAAATAGTTTGCAGCAAAGAAAATAACACGATTGAGGTAATTACCGGTGTTAATGACTATTGGTGCCGAGATTTCTTACCCGTACAAACTGACAAAGCACAATATGTACAGTTTCGCTTCGATCCATCTTACTACCAGCATCCACAATACAAGCATTTAAAGACAACTATTGAACATTGCAATTGGGAACGTGCAGGTAAACAATCCATAAGTGATTTAATACTTGATGGTGGTAATTTGATTTATACAGCAAAACAAGCGATTGTGACAGACAGAGTATTTGTTGACAACAAACACTTACCTACTTCTTTTATTGTACAAACACTTGTTGAAAGCCTGCAATTAGACCGACTTGTTGTTATACCTGCTGTACCTTTCGAGTTAACCGGACACGCAGATGGTATGGTGCGATTTCTTACTGAGGATACATTGTTGATAAACGATTTTCGAACGTTATGCAGTCCATCCTATATCAGACGACTTGAACGGGCACTTCGTTTTTTTAATTTGTTGTATTTGGTGAATGGATTTGCAGCAAATAATGATATGGATGATGCGACCGGAGATTATTTAAATCATATATGCATTGGGCGATCAGTTGTTGTGCCCGTGTATGGCTGTGCTGATGATGATGTTGCTCTTTCTTTTCTAGAAACCTGTTATCGTGATTGTGCAATTGTGCCTGTAGTTTGCAATGACTTATCTAAGAAAGGAGGTGTGTTACATTGTGCAACCTGGCAAGGATTAGTTTAATTACAGCTGTTCTAAAACTAAAAGTGTTGACTTTTCTAAATGACCTTATTTGGTCGTTTAATTTATTTGTCGATTTATCAGGAAGGGGCGGACAGTTTACATTTTTTATAAAAGAACGTGAAGTTTTGAACAAAGATAGTTAGTGGAGGACGTCTCTTTTTAGATCGGCATCCAATATCGGCATCAAATGACCTCCCGTATCATTTATATTTGTGTTGGCAGTAATGAGTCCGCCGGCACCGAAACAGCATACTAACCATAACAGGCAACAATTACATGTGCAAGATTCATAATTCTATTGGCAGCTTAACCACTGTGAAATCGCACTTAAAGCGGAACAATATTCATGACTTCCATTCATTAAAAGAAGTATTGGATTTTCAGAAAAACTTTTCGGCTTTACGAAATCAAATCATTTCCAATCATGAGCAATTCATTGAGCAGGAAAAGGCTACTCTTGATGCAGATATTTTACAGTTAGACAAAGCTATCCAGGCGAACAGAACTAACTTTGAAAACTATTTACGCAAAGAGATTGAGGCTATCAAGCAAAAGCTAAACAGCTTATCCACTCCGGGCCAGTTCAATTTTATGCAACGAATTGTGAACTCTATAAAACGAAGGTCGTATAGTAAGAAAATTGAGGATTTGGAATCCAACCTGGATTATAACGTAAACGACTTGGTTCGAGAATTAGTTCAACAATATCAAGCTAAAATGAATCGTTCTCATTTTATCCGTTCCAATTTCAGAGGCGCTGTTAACGAGAGCAGTTCAAGTGAACTTATGCAGCTTGAAAAAAAGCAACGGGTAATTGAAGAGGTGAAAAACTCCATTTATGGTGCATTGGGCGAACATAAGGTGGTAAAAGAATTGGAACATCTATCGGACGAAAACAGTTTGATCAATGATTTTGCTTTAACCTTTCAGCCAGCTATTTATAACCGGCAAGAAAACGATTACATCAAGACCATTCAAATAGACCACTTGCTTGTAACAGCTGCAGGCATCTTTCTGATTGAGACAAAAAACTGGAGTGAAAAGTCATTGAACAGTTTGGATTTGCGATCTCCTGTGCAACAAGTAAAAAGGACAAACTTCGCTCTCTTCAGACTATTGACGGAAGGTATTGCAAGCAATAAATTGAAGCTTCACCAGCATCATTGGGGAGACAGAAAAATACCCATTAGAAACCTGATTGTATTGACCAATTCAAAGCCTAACGAGGAATTTCAGCATGTAAAGATTTTGACTTTGGATGAGCTACTTAACTATGTGCGATATTTCAAGCCTGTTTTTTCGAGTATAGAGACAGAAGCCATTTCAAGTTACCTGTTACGATTGAACGAGCGGAAGCGCAATACGCTAAGAAGATGAAGACCATCATGCTGATGCTTATAGTTGAGATTACTTTTTTCATCGTTCAGTCCGCTGCAGTGTACCGACCGTATGCGCTTTTTTAAATAATCGGTTCGATGTCGGAGTTCGGTCAGACCGGTAAACCGGGCCGACCGTAGAAGTAAACGTAAGGCACCCTTTCCTTTTTTATAAGCCCGTAGTTTTAACCCAGCCTTGCCACTTGATTGCTTTTTTCTTATCACTCCGCAAATACACTGCGATGTAGCCTTCTACTTTCGATGCATAAACTAAAATGTTATGCTCTTACTTGTACAACTCACCGCCACTACACCCGAACTGAAACTGCTGGTACCGGGCGCAACCGTTAACGCCATACTGCTGAGCAGCTTGCTGCAAACAAAGGCTGAAGAACAGGCACCCCTCAGCATCGGCTGGCGCATGATTGACCGTTCGCACACAGCTGCTTCACCCGATTGCCTCGTACTGGCCGATGCCGATGCAACCGACCCCGTGTACCAGCTGCAACCACTCACGGCGGTACAACAAAAATGCACGCACAACCTCAAGGAAATTTGTGTACACACGGGCAACTATGTGTTACAGCCCGATGAACAGGTAACGGTGTTGCTGGAGATTGATACGCCTGCCTGACGGCACGGTATAACCGAATGAACTGTTGCGTAACTTGCCGCCTGCGGTGTATGATTTATTACCAACATTTTTACCCGGAGTTCATTACCCCTGCCCTGCTGGATGCTTACCTCAGCAAAGGCTGGTACCGTATTCAGCAGATGTTGATCACCACCGATCTCATTACCAAAGAAAATGAGTTCCTGGCTGTGTTCTGGCTGCGGTACCGCCTGACAACCTATGCACACAGTACCAAAAGCAAAAAGCTGTTGAAAGCGGCTGCGCATTTCAGCATTGCGATAGAAGAGTTACATCTGAATGATGAACTGGAAGATTTGTTTACCCGTTACCGCAGTGCCATTGATTTCGACATGAGCGATACGGTGCAGGGCTATTTACTGGGCGACCGTTCCGCATCGGTGTTTCCCACCAAGGCAATTACCATCCGCCACGAAGGAACATTGATTGCGGCCGGCTGTTACGATGAAGGAGAACAAAGCACCATGGGCATCCTCAACATCTACGATCCGGCCTATAAAAAATACAGCCTGGGCAAAGTGCTGGTGCTGCTGAAACTGGAAGAAGCCCTGCGGCAGGGCAAAACATTTTTCTACCCCGGTTATATCAGCATCCACAACAACAAATTCGATTATAAATTATTTCCCGATCTGCAGTGTACCGAAGTATACAACCGGTTAAACGATGAATGGCTGCCGTATGGTTCGATGGATTTGCAGCAATTGCATGCAGAAATGTTGCAAGCGTTTTTAAAACCACAGAGTGAATGATGCAGATGTTTGTTGGTCTACAGGCCAAAAAAGATGAAGAAGATTTAGCCACACCTGCCCGACTGAAGCCATTCAGGCGGGAATGGACGCAGAAAAACACAGATGAGGAATGAACTGTATGGACCACGAATAACACGAATGGACACGAACGAAATACAGATGAGGTATTGAAAGAATTGTTTGTTGGTCTGCAGACCAACAACTGCGGTAGTGTCCAGAAGCAGACGTCGTCGTTCCTCCTCTGTCGCTTCAGGACACAGTGAAGCGAAAAGCCCGGATAAACAAAAAGCCTGAACGAAATTTCGTTCAGGCTTTTCTGCTTCAATGTGGTGTGGGCCGGGATCGAACCGGCGACACAAGGATTTTCAGTCCTTTGCTCTACCGACTGAGCTACCGCACCATTCCTGAAACACGCAATTTGGTAAGTGGAAGCCTATCCGCCTTTTGTGCTTCGGGGCTGCAAATATAGAAGGATCTCATCAAATACTGAAATCAAAGATTGAAAAAAGACCACTTAATTTTGCTAACCTTAATTTAAAGTAAGGTTTCCTCTTTCTTTTTTGCCTTACAATACCTTTGCCGCCTTGTAAAAAAAGTTAGCTAACACAGGAAAACAACCTGCCCGGCGGCGGCACACACCGGCTTTACCAACACAACCTGTAACAGGCTGTTGACTGCACGCTTCCGGATATTTTTAAAACTAAAACGCATCATCATGAGATTGAGTGTACTGCTCACACTTGCTTTCAGCTTTTTATTGCTGACAGCAGCACATGCCCAGGTAACAACCAGCAGCATTACCGGTTTGGTAACCGGCGATAACAAAGCTCCCCTCGAAGGCGCTACCGTAACAGCGCTGCATGTTCCCTCGGGCACACGGTATGTTACCACTACTACTAAAAACGGTCAGTTTATTTTGCCCAGTGTACGGGTAGGCGGTCCGTACCGCATTACCGTATCGTATACCGGTTATACCGAAAAAGTACAGAATGATGTGTATGCGTCTCTGGGTAATACAGCCAACGTAGAAGTAGCGCTCAGTGCCAATGCACAGGAACTGTCGACCATTGTGGTTTCGGCCAACCGCAACCCGGTACTCAACACAAAAAACACGGGCGCATCAGCCACCATCAATAAAGAAGCCATTAACCGTACGCCCACCATTGGCCGTACCGTGAACGATATTACCAAGTACAATGCTTACAGCAACGGCCGCTCTTTTGCCGGGCAAGACAGTCGACTGAACAATTTTACCATCGATGGTTCGGTGTTTAACAACGGTTTTGGATTGGGCAGCCAGGCACAGGCAGGCGGACGTACCAGCTCGGGCGCTATTTCGCTGGATGCCATTGAAGAATTACAGATCAACATTGCACCGTACGATATCCGCCAGTCGGGTTTTGTAGGCGCTGCCGTAAATGCGGTAACCCGCAGCGGTACCAACGATTATTCCGGTTCTGTTTTCCATTTCCTCAACAACAGGAGCCTCGCCGGCAAAAATGCCAAAGGCGGTAAAGTTCCTCCCACTCCTTTCCAGGTGAATACAACGGGTTTCCGTGTGGGTGGACCCATCATCAAAAACAAACTCTTCTTCTTTGTAAACGGTGAGTTTACCACCAGTAACCGTCCGGCGCTCGATTGGGTAGCCAACCGCAGCGGTGCAGTTGGTAACGTAAGCCGTACCACCGCTGCCGACCTGGATGATCTGAAGAATTTTATGAAAACCAATTTTAATTGGGATATGGGCGCTACCGATAACTTCAACAACGAAGCATTCAGCCGCAAGTTTCTGGCCCGTATTGATTACAACATTAACGATAAACACAAACTCACCGTTCGTTACTCGCACCACAACTCGGAGAGCGATGTCATCATCAGCAACAGCAGCTCGGGTAATACAGCAGGAAATGGTAACCGCCAGAACCTGGCATTGGCTATTTCGGGCCAAAACACGGGTTACAAAATTCAGGACAATACCCGTTCCATTGTAGCCGAATTAAACTCAAGTTTCAGAAACCGTATTTCCAACCAGTTTCTGGTTACCTACAACAAACAGATCGAAGACCGTGCTTACCGCACCGGTATTTTCCCTACCATCGATATCTTAAAAGATGGAAGTACTTATACATCGCTGGGCTTTGATCCGTTTACACCCAACAACCGGTTAGACTATTATACGTTTAATCTCACCAATAACACCACGTTTGTACGCAACCAGCATACGTTTACGGCTGGTGCATCGTTCGAAGCATTTAAATCGAACAACCTGTTCTTCTATGCATCGAACGGCGTATGGACCTTTAACAGCATTGATGATTTTAAAGCGGCTGCACTGGCGTATAAGTCCAATCCAAACCTTACTACTTCGCCGGTAACCATTAACCGCTTCAACTATCGTTATACCTTATTACCCGATGGTAAATTACCCTGGCAGGTATTTAAAACACAAACCTATAGTGTGTATGGCCAGGACGAATACAAGATGACCAGCCGTTTGCGTATAACAGCCGGTTTCCGTTTGGATTATATTGCCATCCCCAACACTGCGACTGATTATGCCAACAGTTATGTGGCGGGTTTAAGTTTCCGCACACCCGATTACAGGGAGTACAAAGTGTACACCGACCAAATGCCGAAATCACGCTTGTACATGTCGCCCCGTATTGGTTTTAACTGGGATGCGTATGGCAGCCGTAAACTGCAGGTGCGTGGTGGTACAGGTTTGTTTCTTTCACGTATGCCGTATGTACTCATCAGCAACCAGCTGGGGAACAATGGTGTGAATATCGGATTGATTAATGTTACCGGTACGGCTGCCAATGCGTATCCGTTTACACTCGATCCTTCACGCTACACACCAACGTCAACCGATGTTACTGCGTTGCGTGGATACAACGTAAACTATGGCGATCCGAATTTAAAATTCCCGCAAACATGGAAAAGCAATATTGCGGTTGATTACAAACTGCCTTGGGGTGTTGTAGCAACTGTAGAATACATCTACAACCAAAACGTAAATGCGTTGAACTATGTGGATGTAAATATGAAACTGCCTTCGGGTAAATTCAGCGGAGCTGATAACCGTGATATTTATCCGGCACTGGATTTAAGCGGCAGTGCTGCTACCAATGCACGTTTCTTTAACTCCGGTATCGGTAACGTGTTTGTATTAACCAATAACAGAGATGGTTATTCGTATTCGTTTACGGCGAAACTGGAAAAACCAATTACACGTAACTGGGGTGGCTTACTGGCCTATACCAATGCCAAAGCAACAGATGTAGCGTTTGTAGCAAGTACGGTGAATGCCAACGTGCCTTCTGTGTACGGGTTAAACTATGTACGCAACAGTTTCAGCGATAACGATCTCCGTCATCGTTTTGTAGGAAACGTCAGCTACCGTATTATGTATGGTAAAACATACGGTGGCGGTACAACGCTTACATTGGGTATGGTATCGGCCAGTGGTAACAAACTGTCGTACACAGCCAGTAACGATATGAATGGTGATGGACAGATTAACGATCTCATCTATGTCCCTGCAAAAGGCAGCAACCTTACTTTCCAGGATTATACCACGGGTGGTGTAACCTTTACTGCTGCACAGCAACAGGCGGCTTACGATGCGTACATCAACAACCATCCTTACCTGAAAACACGCAGAGGCAATTATGCAGAGCGTAATGCAGCACAGTTACCCTGGTTAACCCGTTTCGATTTCAGTGCAGAGCAGGATTTCTTTGTAAAAGTGGGTAAGTCGAAAAAGATGAACATCATCCGTGTGCGTGCCGATATCTTAAACTTCGGTAACCTGCTCAACAGCAACTGGGGTGTAGGTAATGCAACCACCACTACACAGCCATTGAACTACCGTGGCAGAACATCGGGTGGCGAACCCATTTATCGTTTAGCCACACAGGTTGTAAACGGTAACACGGTTTTACTGCGTGATGCATTTGTTAACTCACTAACCATTGATGATGTGTACCAGGTACAAATCGGTATCCGTTACATTTTCAATAATTAATCTTAATCTCTCAGCAGTTGCTTCATTGCAGCAATAAAAAAACCGGTCGTAGTTGTTACGATCGGTTTTTTATTTTCAGTGAGGTTTTGCTTTATCAGGGTTGTACATCTTTCCCAAACTCTGCCAGCAGTTCATCGTCTTTATCGGGTTTACTGCTTAAGATCTGCCGCACAATAAAATAACCCAGCATGCCCGACAATGGTCCGATGAGGATCATCGCCATTTGTTCAACACCATTGAGTGTAAGCAATACCACTACGGTTATTTCTGTAATAATCCAGGCCAGTGCCGCCATTACTTTCCAGCCACCTGCGTTTACGCCTTTTCGATCGGCAATAGGACCGATCTGTTTGATGAAATAAATAAGTCCGAGAATTTCGAGCATACAATAGAGTTTGGTTTAGGTACTCAATATAAAACCAATGCCCATAAAAAAGCAGAAAGGATATCCCTTCTGCTATGTGTGTTGATTTGTTTGATAACTGCCGAGAAATGGAACGCTGACTGTTCCTGAACCTTGTACCTTGTACCTTGTACTTTTCCTTCGTGCTTACATGCCGTATTCACTCAAAAACTTAATGCGCATAATCTTCAGCTGCTCCCAGTTATAGCCACCATCTTCCAGTTCCTGCTGCGCTACTTTTAAATCGCTGGTGCTGCAGGTTTTAAAATAGTCGATGATTTCTTCCTGTTCGTATTCATCGAGCCACTCGTCGATGGCATAATCCAAACGCAGTTTGGTACCGCTGGCTGCAATGGTTTCCATTTCTTCCAGCATTTCATCCATCCGCCAGCCTTTGTTTTTGGCAATGGTTTCGAGTGGTATGCGTTTGTCAATATTCTGAATGAGGAAGACTTTGTTCCCGCTTTTGTTCACCACACTCTTCATCACAAACTCATCGGGCTTTTCAATTTCATTTTCTTCCACATACTTCGCCACCATTTCAACAAACGGTTTGCCGTAGCGGATGGCTTTGCCCTTACTTACACCCTGGCATTTTTCCAGTTCTTCCAATGTAGTGGGGTAAAGCGTTGCCATATCGAGCAACGAGTTTTCAAGGAAGATGACAAACGGCGGTAATCCTTTTTTCTTCGCCTCTTTCTGACGAAGCTCTTTGAGCATTTCGAACAGCTTATCGTCTGATGCCAATGCACCGCCACCTGCATCTGCACTTTCATCATCATCGGCATTGGCTTCTTCGTATAAATTGTTGAGCACAATCTTGAAGCTCTTTGGTTTTTTCAGAAACGCTTCACCTGCTTTGGTAAACTTGAGCAAACCGTATTCTTCAATATCTTTTTGAATCAGCCCATGCAGCAACATTTGCCGTATGAGCGAGTTCCAGTAATGCTGATCTTTTTCTTTACCGCTGCCGTACTCTGCCAGCTGATCGTGACGGTACATTTGTATCTGCGGTGTTAAGCGGCCCATAATAACAGGTATCACATACTCGGTTGCAAAACGTTCGCCAAGTGCTTTAATTACTTTCAATGCAATCACTGTTTCGTCTTTCGCTTCAATCTGTTCTTTCGGATGCAGACAGTTATCGCAGTTGCCGCAATTCTCTTCCCGGTACTCTTCTCCAAAATAATGCAGCAGTATTTTACGGCGGCATACAGAACTTTCGGCAAACGCCACTGTTTCCTGGATCATCTGTGCGGTTACTTCACGTTCACTCAATGGTTTGTCACGCATCAAATGTTCGAGCTTGCTTACATCTTTATGCGAGTAGTACAGGATACATTTTCCTTCCATGCCATCACGCCCTGCACGGCCTGTTTCCTGGTAATAGTTTTCAATACTCTTGGGAATATTGTAGTGAATCACAAAACGGATATCGGGCTTATCGATTCCCATACCAAAAGCAATGGTCGCCACAATTACCTGCACATCTTCGTTGAGAAACTGATCCTGGCGATCGGCTCTTACCTTACCATCGAACCCTGCATGATAGGCAACGGCTTTAATACCATTCGCCATCAACATATCGGCCAGCTCTTCGGTTGTTTTACGGTTGAGCGTATAAATGATGCCGCTCTTGCCTTTGTTTTGTGCAATGAACTTTACAATATTTTTGACCGTTTGATCTTTCTTGATCTTGGGTTGAATTTCGTAGTAGAGATTGCCCCGGTTGAAGGAGGAAATAAAAATATCGGGATTGCGTAAGCCCAGATTCTTCACAATATCGCTCTGCACTTTGGGTGTAGCTGTAGCTGTTAGTGCAATGATGGGAATATCAGGATTAATCTGGTCCATCATTTCTTTCAACCTTCTGTATTCCGGACGGAAATCGTGACCCCACTCACTGATACAATGCGCTTCATCCACCGCAAAAAACGAGATCTGCAGATCGCTGAAGAACTCCAGGTTTTCCTGCTTGGTGAGTGTTTCGGGTGCTACGTAGAGCATTTTGGTTTTGCCCGTGAGCAAATCATCATGCACTTCTTTTATTTCTTTCTTGGTAAGGGTTGAGTTGAGGAAATGCGCTACATCATCTTTACTGCTGTAGCTGCGTACAAGATCAACCTGGTTTTTCATGAGGGCAATCAGCGGACTCACAATAATTGCTACACCTTCACTTACCAATGCCGGCAACTGGTAGCACAAACTTTTACCGCCACCGGTGGGCATAATCACAAACGTATCACGACCGGCCAGAACATTCGTAATGACCTGCTCCTGTGTACCCTTAAAACCATCGAACCCGAAATGTTCATTTACGGCTGCGTATAAATCGATACCAGCAGCTGTATCTACCTTTTTCTTAGTGGTTGATTTAGCGGGGGCTTTTTTAACTGTTTCCTTCTTCTTCGTTGCGGTTGCCTCCTTAACAGGGGCTTTTTTCTTTGCTGTTGCCATCACATTAATTTCCTTCACGCTTGGTTTAACTAACTGGATTTTTCAAGCAAGTAAGTGGGAAAAAGTACGGATTGTACTTTTTTGCGAAAGGGGCACGAAGTTACTGAAAACATTGGGTTTTACCTTTCGCAATTCGTCAAAAACCTGCTAAAAAAGTCTTAATGATAAGATAGTTCATTTTGCCGGATAATTAGCCCTGAAATTTGCACATGGCCCCTGTAAAAGGTTAGGAACAGGAAAAGCCGCAGCTGAGCACAACAGGCAGCAATGAGCCACCCGTGTTTTTGTGTGCTTTATCCTTTTCTGTTCTGTTGAATTACAGTAGGTTTGCCCCGCTAATGGAAGACAAAAATCATATCAACCCGCAGGCAGTTGCCCGCCGCACCATTGCACTGGAAGCCGGTGCCATTGAAGGACTTGCCGAACTGCTTACGCCGGATTTCGATCGTATTTGCCAGGCGATTCTTACCGCCAAAGGCCGTTTAATTGTAAGTGGTATTGGCAAAAGTGCCGTGATTGCGCAAAAGATTGTGGCCACGCTCAACTCTACCGGCACACCCGCCGTGTACCTGCATGCAGCCGAGGCCATTCATGGTGATCTGGGGATGATCCTGAGCCATGATGTGGTGATGATCATCAGCAAAAGCGGCGAAAGTCCGGAAATTAAAGTGCTTACACAGCTGGTAAAGAATTTTGGCAACCCGGTGATCGGGATGGTAGGCAATACCGATTCGTACCTCGCCAAACAAAGCGATTTTGTACTCAACACAACGGTCAGCCAGGAGGCTTGTCCGAATAACCTGGCCCCCACCAGCAGCACCACCGCTCAAATGGTCATGGGCGATGCGTTAGCGGTTGCTTTGATGGAACTCCGTGGTTTTAAGAGTGAAGATTTTGCCAAGTTCCACCCCGGAGGTGCCTTGGGTAAAAAACTCTACCTGCGGGTGGCCGATCTGTACATCCATAATGAGCAGCCCAAAGTAACAGCTGCCGCTTCGCTGAAAGAAGTGATTGTTGAAATATCGAAGAAACGTTTGGGTGCTACCGCAGTAGTAACCGAAAACAGCGAACTGCTGGGTGTAATTACCGATGGTGATCTGCGACGGATGCTGGAGAAAAACAGTTCGCTCAACGATGTGCAGGCCCAACAGATTATGACCCTGAACCCCAAAACCATTGAAGCAGAAGCCCTGGCGATTGATGCCATGGAGCTGATGCGGAAAAATAATATCAGCCAGTTATTGGTGGTTCAGCACAAACAATACCTTGGCATCATACATTTGCACGATTTAATTAAAGAAGGATTGATCTAAAAGGTGAATGGTCAATGGTGAATGGTGAATGGAACTCACCACTCACTACTCACCACTCGCCACTCACACTCATTATGAATAAGAATCATTTTGTAGCCATTATGGCGGGCGGTATCGGCAGTCGTTTCTGGCCCATGAGCCGCACTGCATTTCCCAAACAGTTTTTAGATATTTTACATACAGGCCGTACACTCATTCAATCAACCTACGACCGTTACCTGCAGTTTATTCCGAACGAGAATATTTATGTGGTTACATCGGCCGAGTATGCAGCCATTGTAAAACAGCAGTTACCCGATTTACCGGTGGAAAATATTTTGTGCGAACCCAGCCGCAAGAACACCGCTCCCTGTGTGGCCTATATTGCCCACAAGCTGCAAAAGATCAACAACGATGGGTTATTGATTTGTGCACCGGCCGATCATTTAATTCTTGATGCGCCTGCTTTTACCAAAGTATGTACCGATGCATTTGATTTTGTTAACAGCATTAATGCGTTGGTAACGCTGGGTATTAAACCGACCTATGCAAACACGGGTTACGGATATATTCAGCACGAAGCCATGCCTGTTGCCGACAGTGTGTACAAGGTGAAGACCTTTACCGAAAAGCCCAATCTTGAACTGGCAAGAACGTTTTTAGCCAGCGGCGATTTTCTCTGGAACGCAGGCATTTTTGTGTGGAAGGTGAAGAACATTATTAAAGCGTTTGAAAAGTTTTTACCGGAGATGAACGAAGTGTTTGTGGCCGAGAAAGATCATTTCAATACCGCTACCGAGCAGGAAGCCATTGAACGCATTTACCCGCAGTGTACCAATATTTCCATCGACTACGGCATTATGGAAAAAGCCGATAATGTGTATGTGATGCCTTCTTCGTTTGGCTGGAGCGATCTCGGTACCTGGAACAGTGCGTATGAAAACATGGAGAAGGATTACTTCGGCAACGCTGTGGCCGGTAAAAATGTAATGATCATTGATGCTACCAAGAACGTGGTGCATGCCAACGATAAAAAGTTAGTGTTGCTGCAGGGTCTTGATGATTTTATTGTCGTAGATACCGCCGATGTTTTACTCATCTGCAAAAAAGAAAAAGAACAGGAGATCAAAGAATATGTAGCAGAAGTGAAGCGGAATAAAGGTGATAAGTTTTTGTAAAGAAGAACATAGAAGTTAGCAGATATCAGATAGAAAAGGGAGATGATTTACCATCTCCCTTTTCTGTATTCTGTCTTCTATATTCTGATTTCTTAGTTCTTATTGTTGATGAATTCGAAGGCTTTAAAATCTCTGCGGAGCACTGCCATTTTTACTTTGCCTGTTTGTGTGTACACTTTGTACCTGTTTAAATCAATTACTTCGTGTGCCTTGCAGAAGTTTTCCAGTTCTTCTACATGGTACAACAGTTCGTGTAACCATTCCACTTCATGATCGATGGCTTCCTGGCTGCGTTGGTGATTGTTGAGCAGCACCAGAAGATCTCTCCGCTGATTCCTATTCATCTGCTTCTTTTTTTTACAAGAAATATTGCCAGATGTTATTCGCCAAAAAAATGATCATCGCACATTTACAAAATTGCTTGATAATGTTTTTGGCTCATTTCATAACAGATAACAATTTGTTTAATAGCCCACCATCCCTTTTTTGTTGGGACAGCCGCAGCTGTTTTTCTTTGATGCACTACATCCTGTTCCGAAAAACAGTGCCACAGTAACTAACAATAGAAAAACAAGTTTAGTTGAACGCTGCATCTGCAAACTCACAAAATTTTTACGGATCATTGGATATTTGTTTAATCGGTGATTTGTAAAATAACTACTTTCCCGAACAATTATTGTTGTAACCCGATGAATGGTCTAAAAAATACACGGATTCTGCTGGCGCCGCTCGATTGGGGGCTGGGCCACGCTACCCGTTGTGTTCCCATTATCCGTTATTTACAGGAGCTTGGTTGCGAGGTAGTGCTGGCGGCCGATGGAGCTGTTGCTACGTTGCTGTTAAACGAATTTCCCGATAGCCGCATCGTGCAACTCAGAGGTTATAATATCCGGTATGGTAAAGGTGCTTCGTTATTTTTCAACCTGCTGCAACAACTGCCTTCTATTTTCAACAGCATCCGGTACGAACAGCAATGGCTGCAATCGTTTTTAACAAACGAAGCATTCGATCTCATCATCAGCGATAACCGGCCGGGCTTTTACAGTCGTTCCGTTCCATCTGTTTACATCACACACCAATTACTCATTCGTTCGGGCAAAGGCAACCGGATGAACCGTTTACTGCAACGTTTACATACGGCGTATATGAAAAAGTTTAACGCTGTATGGGTGCCCGATACTGCCGGCCCACTGCATCTTGCAGGCGAACTGTCGCACCCTGCAAAACCATTGCTGCAACCTGTTTATCTCGGCTTGCTTTCACGCATGCAACGTGTAGAAGTGCAGGAACAGCACGACTTACTGATATTACTTTCAGGACCTGAACCGCAACGAACGATACTTGAAACAAAGCTGGTACAATCGCTGCAACAGTTTAGTGGTAAAGCAGTGCTTGTGCGTGGTTTGCCAAACGCAACAACAACGTTGCAGGTACCCAACTTAGTAACTGTTTATGCGCATTTGCCTGCACACGAGCTGCAGCAACAGATCTGCGCAGCTTCACTTGTTGTATGCCGAAGTGGCTATACCAGTTTAATGGATCTTGTTCATCTGCAAAAGAAAGCCGTGCTCATTCCAACACCGGGACAACCCGAGCAGGAATACCTGGCCATGCACCTGCAATCGCTTCAACTGTTCCCTTCGTTAACACAAGCCGAAGCAAGCATTGAAAAAATAATGGCTGTGGCCGCTACGTTTAACTATCAACAGCCTTTTATTGCAGATCTGTTTGAACAGTTTAAACCTGTTCTAGAACAGCAACTGAAGCAACTGTTGAAAAAGTAATAACCTGTTTGTACTTCTTCCTGCATCACTCTGCTTTCCTTTAATTTTGCAACCTCATTACTCAACCGATTTGTCGAAGCAACAAACCATCCAAGCGCATTTGGCCGTACTTACCACTAACTTACTGTTTGGTATCAATTTCAGCGTGGTAAAATATATTTCTCCCTCACTGGTAAAACCATTCGGGTTAAATCTTATTCGTGTGGGAGTTGCAGTTGTTTTGTTCTGGCTGTTGTTTGCAGCGAAACCAACAAAGGCCGGTATTGACAAAAAAGATATTCGCCGGTTTTTATTGTGTGCGTTTACAGGTGTTGCTGTAAACCAATTGATGTTTATTAAAGGGCTTACTTTAACCACGCCTATTCATGCTGCGTTACTCATACTTGCAACACCTGTTTTTATTTTGCTGCTGGGGTTTGCATTGCGATCGGAAAAAATTACAATCCAGAAAATCACAGGGCTGCTGGCTGCTATTAGCGGAGCTACTTTATTGATCCTTGGCCGAGAGCAGAACGGTATTGGCAGCAATATGTTACTGGGTGATATTTATATCCTCATTAACGCTGTGTTTTATGCGTTTTACTATGTGCTGGTAAAACCGTTGATGCAGAAATACAGTCCCGTGCATGTTGTGCGTTGGGTATTTACGTTTGGCCTCTTCATGATCCTGCCTTTTTGCTGGAACGATTTTGTTGCCATTGATTGGAGCAGTTTCCACACATCGCACTACGCTGCACTTGCATTTGTTGTGATCGGCGCTACTTTTCTTGCTTACTATTTTAAGGTGTATGGCCTGCAGCATTTAAGTGCATCGGCCGTGGGTGCATACATTTACCTGCAGCCCTTGTTCTCTGCACTTATCTCTACCCTCTATTTTCATGAAGCATTAACGCTGAATAAATTTATTGCTGCTGCGCTGATTTTTACGGGCGTGTTTTTAGTAAACAGAAAGAAATCTGCAGCATAGCAGCTGCTGCTATTTATTCTTCAGCCAATACCGGCGTTCGAACAACCAGGTAAACGGTTTTTGTTTTTCGGGACGAAGATCGAAGCGCTTAATACTTTTTTCTTTCAATACCTGTATCGCTTCTTCTACCGAATCGGTTACAACAAACAACTGATCATCATCGGGAGAAATCGTGCCACGCTCTTTCATCAACTGCACATGCTCGATCATTTCTTTGTGAAATTCTTTGCCCATCACAATTACCGGAAAGTCTTTGATTTTTTTTGTTTGAATCAAGGTAATAGATTCAAACAATTCATCCAACGTACCAAAACCACCGGGCATACAAATGAATGCATACGAATATTTAATGAGTAATGTTTTACGTACAAAAAAGTAACGGATGTTTACCCAACGATCAAGATAAGGATTGGGCTCCTGTTCGTGCGGCAATACAATGTTGCACCCCACACTACGGCCGCCTACATCTTTTGCACCACGGTTGGCTGCTTCCATTAAGCCCGGACCTCCGCCTGTTAAAACCGTAAAGCCCATCTTGGCAACTTCGGCGCCTACCTTACGGGTTAAGTCGTAATACATATGTCCTTCGTTAAAACGGGCCGATCCGAAAATGGTAACACAAGGACCGATAAATGAAAGACTACGGTAGCCTTTCACAAACTCCATCATTACTTTCCATGCAAACCGCAGTTCACGAAAACGACTTTGCGGACCTTCTAAAAATTTTATTTCACTGATATTCGGTTTTACTACAGGTTTTTCATTTGCCATACTGCTTATTGTTTTTTAGGTAACCAATTCATCGCCGGTATTAGAGCCGGTTCTTTAAAATAATTTGTGCGTAAACTATCGTTCCATCCGTTTGGATTTTTATTGAATGTTTTACTGCTGAAAAAAATCATGCCCTGCATATTGGGTGTGTTGCGCAGCAACTCAATCTGCCGTGGAATGAGTGTACTGTCTTTCCATGCATCGTTACTTCCTGCACGATAAATACCCAAGCCAATGTAACAATGTTTGCCATAGGTATGTTTGCTCCACCAATCAATTAACACTTCGTAAGGAGCTGCCTTATGACCAAACTCCCAATAGAGTTGCGGTGCTACATAATCAATCCATCCATTGCGCAACCATAAGAGAATATCTGCATACAGATCATCGTAGTTGGTTTGTCCGGCATTGGTAGCACTGCCCAAGGGATCTTTACTGCTGTTGCGCCATACACCAAAGGGGCTGATGCCAAACTTTACCCAGGGTTTTGTTTGTTTAATCATGCGGCTTAATGCAACAATCACCGAATCCACATTACTTCTGCGCCAGTCATCCTTCGGCAATCCATTGCTGTGTTGTTGATAGCTGATGGAATCGGGGAACTCTGCATTGGCAACCCGATACGGATAAAAATAATCATCGAAATGAATAGCATCAACAGCATATCGCTCTGTTATATCACGAATGACTTCCACCACAAATGCCTGCGCTTCCTTGTTTCCCGGATCAAAATATTTTTTACCCCCATAATCTAAAAACCAACCGGGATGAATGCGTGTTATATGCGAAGGCGCAATGGAAGCTTTGCCAATACTGAAATCGGCACGGTACGGATTACACCAGGCATGAAATTCCATTCCACGTTTATGCGTTTCCGTTATCATAAACTCTAAGGGATCGTAGTAGGGCGATGGAGGTTTGCCCTGTATACCACTGAGCCATTCGCTCCAGGGTTCGTAAGGCGATGGATAAAATGCATCGGTTGCAGGGCGTATCTGCATAATCACCGCATTCAAACCATTGCTTTTGTGCAGATCGAGCAGACGGATAAATTCTGCCTTTTGCGAATCGACCGGTAGCCCTTTTTTCGTAGGCCAGTCGATGTTATCAACTGTTGCAATCCACACGGCACGAAACTCCTGTTTGGGTTGTGCAAAGAGAGGAGCGGCAAAGCAAACCGTCATGAAGAATAAAAAACCTCTTCCCATACTTAAAATTAGGCAGAACCACGCACTTTATCGAGCAGGCGATTCAATTCCTTCGCATCTGTTTCAGAAACATTTTTCAACACATTGTCAATGGTATTAGCCGATTGATCGAGCTTTTGTAACAACCGTTTTCCTTTTGCTGAAATCTTTACATCAACCAGGCGCTTATCTTTTTTATTAATGCTTTTCAATGCCAGACTTTTTAAAATCAGGCGATCTACAATTCGGCTGGTATCGCTCATTTTATCGAGCATACGTTCCCGTATCTGCAAAGTGGAAAGAGGCGTTTCGCTTCCACGTAAAATGCGCAGGATGTTGTACTGCTGTAATGTAAGGTCCTCTTCTTCCAGTACCAGTTTTAACTGTTCGGTTACCCAGTTATGTGTGTAAATAAGATTCACGACACATTTATGATGTTCGTTCCGGAAGTTCCGGGTTTGCAGGATGTCTTTTTCAATACTCATAAAGCAAGTATGGTTAGTACGTTGATGGTTGGTTTAATACTCGGGTAAACGTGGTTTTGTTGCAAAGATTGTTTCAATCTGTTGCATCAACTCCTCATTTAACAAAGGCACTGCATCAACCGCTTTTAAATTATCGAGCAGCTGTTCTTTTTTTGTTGCACCAAGTATAGCGGTTGTTACGTTTGGATTTTTAATACACCAGGCAATACTGAGTGCTGCAAGACTCACATTCAATCCCTTTGCCACTGTTTCCAATGCACGCACTTTGTTTATTTTTTCTTCGGCCAGTGTTTTGTCTTTCAACCATTCAAAACCAGGTATATCCAGGCGTGACCCTTCGGGTACACCGTTGTTATACTTACCGGTTAATAACCCACTGGCCAACGGGCTCCAGATCGTGGTACCCAATCCTACGTTCTTAAATACTTCGAGATATTCGTTTTCGAGTTTATGCCGGTTGAAGAGATTGTACTCGGGCTGCTCCATGGTTGGACCAATCAAACGGTAATCGCTTGCCACACGATGGGCTTCCATAATTTCAACACCACTCCATTCGCTGGTGCCCCAGTATAAAATTTTACCCTGCTGTAATAAATGGTTCATAGCCCACACCACTTCTTCGATGGGTGTGTTTTTATCGGGCCGATGGCAAAAGAAAAGATCGAGATAATCAACCTGCAAACGTTGCAATGCTTCGTTGCAGGATTCCATTATATGTTTGCGGCTGAGGCCTGTTTGATTGGGCTTATTGTCTTTACCCCTCCAGCCGAAATATACTTTGCTGCTAACGGTGTAGCTTGTGCGATCCCAGTTTTTCTGCTTCAGCACACGGCCCATCATTTTTTCACTTTCGCCCAATGCATATACTTCGGCATTGTCGAAAAAGTTGATGCCGTTGTCGTACGCAATGCCCATCAGTTCATCGGCTGTACTGTCGCCAATCTGTTTATGAAAACTTACCCAGCTGCCAAACGATACCACGCTGAGCTGTAAACCCGAGCGGCCTAATCTGCGATATTCCATGATTGATTTTTTTTGCAGTATTCAAAACAAGTACGAAGAAAAAAAGTTGTTGCTGTACCAAACCAAAAAGAAAGCAACCGTTTAATTCCCTGCAAATTTAGAGGCGCCTACCAGTAAAATACCGGTAATGGAGTCGAGCTTAAAGTTTTTCAGTTGTTCATCACTTTCAAACCCTTTTCCAAAAATGGTTTTTGTGCGTTGGCGTATCTCCACATCTTTGTTGGTATACAGCTTATGCAAATTCTGTTCCCAGAATAACTCGTCGGTTTTCAGGGTATCGCCATCTGTACTGATCACCACCACACTATCTCTTAAAATAACACGGCCCTGCTGTTCAAAATACTCTGCCTGTTTTGCGTCGAGATAGCTTTTAATGCGTGTACTGTCATCGTAAAAATCTACATGCAGCGATCGGGGAAATTCCACCCGTGGCACACTATCGAAGTAACGTAACATGTACGGGGCCGTTAGCTTGGCTTTAACCACACCGGCCTGGCTTAAATAACTGGTTACACCTTTCACTTCATCCACCGACAGTTTCTGTTGCTGCATTTTACGTATTTCATCGAGGCTGTTTTCGCAGGCCATGAAAAAAAAGCAGCCCATGATTAGTGCTGCTGCTTTTTTGAATGCATTGATATGATCAACCCGATTAATCATATTTACGTTTGATGAACCAGATATCGCTGAGTGAGAAACTCACAGAAAAGCGGAAATAATTTTCACGCAACAGCATCGTACGGTTACCACGCTGTCCGAATTCCAGTGATGTATTGATGATGTTGTTCCTGTTAAACTCCGCATACGAATAACGGCGGATCGGTAAGCCTAAGCCAAACGTAATGCCATAGCTCTTCATATCACCATCTACTTTGTAAGGCTCCAGACCATAATTAAAACCGGTGCGGTACATGACCTGGCTCCAGTACGATTTTGAACGGCCGGTTACATCGGGAATAAACTGAGCACCTGTTTTCACCATCCAGCCATTTTGCAGCTTGCTGTCTTTTACGCCATCATATTCATAATCGCCCCAGTTGCTTAATACCACATCGGCACCAATACGTAAACTTGTTTTTCCTTCGTACTCATACATGGCACCAAAACCATAGGTAGATGGATACAGTACGTTCATAGGGATATCTGTTTTTTCAGAAACAGAATCGATCTGCTGTTCTGTACCCGACTGGCTGGTAATAAAGAAGGTTTCGTACAATTCATCACGTGTACCCGTCATTTTTCCCTGCAGGCTGGTGTAAGCACCCAGTTGTAAAAAGCTTGCCCGTTTTTTCGCTGTATCTAAACCCAGTTTAATACGGTATTGCAAACCCAGTTCTAAAAAGGCTGCACCAAATTTATTTCCGATTTTCTTTTGACCGCTGCGGTAACGGCCGGCCACTGTATCGTTGAGAATATTCACACGTGTAACATAATCGGCTGTACCAAAACGGTAACCGGTGTTAAAACCAATGCTTAAATTTTTTACACCAATGGCAGAACCTAAAAACGCCTGGTAGGTACCGCCGCTTCCTTCGTACAGCGATACTACGCTGTCACCGGCATCTAAACGACTGCCCGAAAGAATATTATAACTCACCTTGGTTAACGGACGCAGACCAAAAGCCAAACCCCAATCGTATTTTGCCTTGGGAGGCTTTATCTGGAAACCGGCGGCGAGGTAAGGTACTACTGCATTGTTTGAAGTATAAGCGCCTCCACGATTATTACTCAGCTTGCGGCTGTTGATATCAATACCAATATCAAGAATGGAACGCTGTAAGCCGAAGCGGCTGTACGATGCGGGATTGACAAAGTTGATGGTCTGAAAGTCGCTGTACGCAGCGCCGATATGACCCATGCCTCTGTTTACAATGTTACCTGAAGGAACAATATCGCCTAAACCATAACGGCTCCAGGGCGAATTATCCTGCGTTTTTGCTTGAAAAACAATTGATAACGATAGCACGAACAGAAACGAAACACGCTTACCGATTAAACTCACTGATTGCATACAGACCTTTAAAGATTAGTTGAGGGTCTGCAAATATCTGGTTTTTGAGCAGAGGAGCAAAATGAAGCGTATCGCCCCCGGTTAATTGCACGTTAAAGTTGCCGTACTTTTCGGCATAGGCATCGATGATTCCATCGATCTCCTTGGCCATTCCCCAGGCCACACCGCTGAGCAAATTGGTTTTGGTATCGTAGCCAATTAAGGGGAAGTTCCACTCCATATTTACCAATGGCAGCTTGGCTGTAAGACCATGCATGGCTTTGAACCTCATTTCGAGACCCGGCGATATGCTGCCACCCAAAAACTGATTCTGGTTATTGATGAAATTGTAGGTGATGCAGGTGCCTAAACCGATGGCTAAATTATTTTTATTGGGATAGAGATAAACAGCAGCTGCACAAAGGGCCAGCCTGTCGGCCCCAATGGTTTCGGGTTTACCTACCGGTGTGGTAAACGGCAGTTTAGTGGTATGCGACAGTTTATGAAAGTTGCTGTGGTGGGCCAATACTTGCTCTGCTGTTTCCTGGTGATTGATAACCGATGAGAGAATCGTATACTGCGGTTTGTATTTCTGCAGCAGCTCTTCGATCGTTTCCCGGTTATCATCGGGCAGAATAACGATTGCTTTGAGTTGATTTTCTTCAAACACAGCCGCTTTTAAACGGGTGTTGCCAAAATCGAAACAGAGGGTGATTGCCATGCTACGAAGTTACAGGTCAAAATCAAACGACTCCAAATTCCTGAAATGACCGTTGAGCTTTACTTTTTCCTTGAGGTTTTCCATTTCGGCCAGCATGGGTATTACTTTCCCCAGGTGGCGTTTCAGAAACTCCTGCCGTTGTGCCTCCCGAAACAAGCCCAGCAGTTCATATTCTTCTTCCATATTTAAACCGAGGTGATGTGCTACATCAAATGCCTGCAGCTGATCTTCGGGCTTCTTAAAATCTTTACTTACCTGCAGCAGTTTATGCAGCTCCTTAATACTGCTCACCACTTTTTGCATCAACAGCCGGCTACCATCCTCCTCTGTTTCGGGATAAGTAACAATGGCGCCACTGTATAGTTTATCAGGAATTTCCCGGATGAGCTCCAGCATGCGGAACACTTTGATGCCGGTTGTACTGATGTCCATCTTCCCGTCATCGTACACTTTACGTATTTCTTTTACCTCCACCAATGTTCCCAGTTCTTTCAACTCTTTATTGACCACCGCCGGAATACCAAACGGTTTCTTTTGCTCGTGGCATTCTTTAATCAGCTGTTTATAGCGTGGCTCAAAAATGTGCAGGTTTAAATTTTCGCCCGGAAAAACAATTAAGCTCAGCGGAAAGATGGGAATAAAATTGGTCATACAGTTGTTCTCTCTTCAAAGTAACAAAGAAAGCTATTTACTGTTTATGTTGCCGCTGTAAACGTTGTAATGTTTTGTATTTGGTTTTGGTATAGCTGGCGGTAGTGGCCGCAATAATAAATCCCTCTCTGCCGTCGAGTATACCCAACCGCAGCAAATAATTATGAAGAAAATTAAACACCGGTGAAAAAAGGATTTTATACCAAGCTCCCTGCACACCGTTGCGGAAATACTGCTCACCACTCTTTAATGCATAACCCAGCATTTTGGCTTTATACTGCTCGGTTGATTGGACGGTTTTATGCAACAGGGAACCTTTTAATTTTTTCATCTCACATCCTTCTTCGTAAATCAACTTTTCATGCACAGCATCTTCGTTCCAGATGGCCTGGTTGCGGTTAAACAAACGCAATGGCTCATCGTGCCGCCATTGTCCAAAACGGATGAGTTTTTCTGCAAAGAAATTTTTACGCCTGATGGCATAAATCGCTTTATCGTTGGAAAGATCGAGCGTTAATAAACTGTTGAGCAGTTGTTCATCTATAATTTCATCGGCATCAATCTGCAAAATCCAATCGTAATCGGCCTGTTCATTGGCGATGTTTTTGGTAAGGCCATGTCCCCGCCATTTTTCTTCCAGCACTTTGGCACCGTTCTTTTTTGCAATGGGTATTGTTGCATCGTTGCTGCCCGTATCGCACACAATGATATTATCTGTTAACTGCTTTACACTTTGCAGTGTTGCCGCTAACAGATGTGCTGCATTTTTAGTTATAATTACAACGGAGATGGGTTGCATTTCAGTAGTTCGTTTTTCTCAAGGTTGATCGTATAATTCCAATATAGCATAAAAAAACAATATAGAAATACACCATACTGATCATCAATTGTGCTTTCGAATAAAAAGCACAAATTCATGAACAGAACAAAGGCCCATGCCTGTTTATGTTGTTTCCATTGTTTTAAAAAGAAAGGTAATAGTGCCACTGCGCTAAACAGCAATACCGCTGCAATGCCCGCACCGCTTCCGCTCATCAGCCATTGATTTAAGGGCAAAAACTGTTCGCTAGGCGCAATAGCCGGTGCATTGTTTTTATACCAGGCTGCGGCCTCCGTTTTTACATCGCCATATCCAACACCGATAAGCCAGTTTTGTGTAAACAGGTGCCAACCGCTTTGTATACTGGCCCAGCGGTTTCCATCGCTGAAACGGCCGGCAAACTCCTGCGATTTCCAGTTAAGGCTTTCAAATAAAACATAGTTCATCCGTAACCGGAATGTAGGCAGCACTGCATACGCAAGTAAAGGCAGGCACAGCGTTGTAACCAAAGCTATACCTGTAAGTTTTTGCTTGCCTGTTGTATACAATTGATAGAACAGCACAGGCAGTACAACGGCATACAAACCCAGCAAGCCTGTTTTGGCACCAAGCAAATGGAGGTACACAATCAACCATACTGCAACAATACGCATGAACAGTCTCCAACTATTTGCAGGAATTGTTTTCCACTCTTCCAGCTTTAACCAAAACAGCAATGCCACAACAATGCCCATGCTGAAACGGATATGATCATTTGCTGCCGGGGTTGGAATGGTTTGTGAAAACCGATAGGCTTCATTAAAATACCGAAAGGCATTACCATATTGAAATGCGCTCCATACCGAACCGGCAAACATTGCCCCGATCCAAAGCAGCTTCAACCAAACCAGTTGTTTGTGCCCGAATCCTTTTTGTTGTATGAATGCAAAAGGCAGTAACAGTAACGGAAGTTTATCCAGCATTAATGCAGCCCACTCTTCTTTATTACTGCTCCATAAACCCGAAAGAAACGGTAACAGGAATAAGCAACTGATGCCCACCGACAATTTATCGGAGCTGAATTTGTTGAACCGTTCTTTCAAATCGCCCTGGATATAACCGTTGGTGATGAGTATAATGATGCCCATACTCAACAACGCACGACTGCACAGAAAACCAACTACAATCAGCAGTACGGCACTGTAGAAGAAGAGCAGATGTATGTTGGTTCGGTTTAACAGCATAGCTGGACTTGCAAATAAACAAACTTTACATGGTTTCGCTTCTGATCTTTCTAACTGCGTGGTTCAGTAACATAAGCGTGTGAGTGCCGGTGATACAACTACAGACTTTTACTTAGTTTGAAGGAACCATTATTTCATTTAGGTTTGTAACATGTGGACGACTTTACAGGAGGAATTACAAAAAGGCAATCCGAAAAGTCTTGCCCGCATTATTTCATTGATTGAAAATGAAGTGGCGGGTTATGAAATTTTTTTGCAAAGTCTGCCTGCAGCCACAACGCCTGTTATTGGTATTACCGGACCACCCGGTGCAGGAAAAAGCACACTTACCGACAGCCTGATTGGTTTACTGGTAAACAAAGGCAAAAAAGTGGCGGTGCTTTGTGTTGATCCTTCGTCTCCTTTTAATCTTGGTGCTTTGCTGGGCGATCGCATCCGTATGAGCAATTGGTACAATCATCCCAATGTATATATCCGTTCATTGGCCACACGTGGTTCATTGGGTGGATTGCATCCGAAAATTTTAGAGATCACCGATACTTGTAAAGCAGCAGGGTTTGATTATGTACTTGTTGAAACAGTAGGTGTAGGACAAAGTGAAATTGAAATTGCAGGATTGGCTGATGTAACTGTTGTTGTGTTGGTGCCTGAAGCCGGCGATGAAGTGCAAACCATGAAAGCAGGGCTGATGGAGATTGCTGATATTTTTGCAGTGAACAAAGCCGATCGTCCCGAAGCAGATTTGTTTGTGCGTAATCTCCGGTTGATGTTAGCTCCTGCTTTTGCCACACACAGCAATGAATTACCGGTGGTGAAAACCATTGCTACCCAACAAAACGGTGCAGCTGAATTACTCGAAAAAATTGAAGAACTGTTACAGCAGCAACATACCAACGAACGCAGAAGCTGGTTACTGGCAGAGAAAGCCTATTACCTCATTCAGCAGCAACGCATGAAAGATGTACAGAAGAACAGCATGAAACTGCAGATTGAAGAAGAGCTGAAGAAAGGGGATTTTAATTTGTACCGGTTTGTACAAAGGTTTGATTGAGTTTTTGCCACGAAGGCACCAAGACGCAAAAATGCACGAAGAGGAAATACAAGAAAAAGAAAGGAGAGCAATGCTCTCCTTTCTTTTTCTTTGCGCCTTAGTGTCTTTGTGGCAAATCAATCCTCACAACCAATCGGTGCACCCGGCGGTGCTTCTTTGTGGATGGTTGGTTTAGCAGCAGATGGATTTTTCATACGTTCGGTTGCTAATTGCAAATGACCGGCATAAGTACCCGTTGCTGTTTTGCTTTGCAGATCAATATACTTTTTCAAATCGTTTAACGCTTTCGTTAATACCGAGCGCACTGTATACGAATTGTTTTCATCAACCGATGCCGCCAATAGATAGGTCAATAGTACCTGTTCGGTTTGTTGCTGGATCAAGGCTTCCATACCGGTGCGGCGTGGTGCTTTAAATGTTTTATCAATCAACACACGCAGCATTTCTTCTACTCCTAATCCACCCTTCAACTCCAACTGCACCATGCGGCTCAAGCGTTCGCTGTTGAATAAAAACGAGAAGGGAAGATCAGCTCCTGTTTCTGCAGGCGACAACTGATCGAATGACAACCCGGTGCGTTTACGGAACAATTCTCTTGAACCAATATAACCCGATGGACGTGGTGGAATTAACGCAGCAATACGATCGGGTATCTGCAATACTTTCGGATCGATACAATCAACAATGGCATATAATGCAGCCAGCTGTTCGGCTTTGCTCATTTGCTTGGTCACAAGCTGTCCATCGCCACGCAAAGCATAGAAGTAATACATACCCCCCACCAATTTCGTTGCAGCTTCAATCTGGTAACGATGATAAAAGTACACCGGCACCAATGCATCTTCCAGCATGGCCATGGGCATACCCACTCGAATATTCTTCTCTCCAAAATCATTCAATGCTTTGGCCCGTACTTTCATTACTTCTTTCAATTCTTCGGTTGCGCTTACACCGTTATCCCACAAATGCGCCTGCGGATGCAAACCTCCCGGTGCACGTGCATCCCGATCGCTGATGAACTGCAGACCACGTTTATTCGCATCAGCTAAAATGTTATTTAAAGCAGTTGCCTCATTTGTGCCGGCAGGAAAATCCTGGTAGCCCCATGTAACAGCTACTTTATCCCACTCACCAATTTTATCATCATACACATTCGAAAAATCCATTTCGCCTTGTGCATTGAGATGAATGGTTGGATGCGGATAATCCATTACGCTTGCACGGTTACTAACACTGGCTGCATAGTTGTGCATCAAACCAATTGTATGACCAATTTCGTGTGCCGACAACTGACGTAAACGAGCCAAGGCTGCTTTCAACATCTGATCATTTGCCGGAATACCTGTTTCGTAGGGCGATAGCAAACCGGAGAAGATGAGATAATCCTGGCGCACACGCAAGGAACCAAGCGATACCTGTCCTTTAATAATTTCTCCTGTGCGTGGATCAACCACCGAAGCACCATAACTCCAGCCACGTGTAGAGCGATGTACCCAGTTGATCATGTTGTAACGGATATCCATCGGATCTGCACTATCGGGTAAGATCCGTACATCAAAGGCATTGGTATAACCGGCTGCTTCAAACGCCTGGTTCCACCATTTGCCACCTTCGAGCAATGCCGAACGGATGGGTTCGGGTGTGCCATTGTCTAAATAATAAATGATGGGCTTTACTGCTTCGCTTTTTGCAGCAGCTGGATTTTTCTTTTGCAGGCGATGACGGATGATGTAATATTTTTCGATAGGATCACTAACGGGTGATGCATAGTCGTAAAACGAAATGGGAATGTAACTGCTGCGTGGATCAAACACTCTCGGCTTGTAATTATTATCGGGCAGTTGTACCAGCGAATGATGAATACGTAATGTTATTGCTTCGGTTGATGGTGCAACAGATTGTACATAGTTGCCCACTTCTCCATCGTTGTTTACATAGGTAACTGTTACTTCCAGTTCGGAATTAAGCGGAAAGTTTTTGGTGCGTGGCAGATACATGACGCTGCGTGTTTTATCGAGTGCATAATTGCCCTGCCGCATCCGGCGAATGGTATTGCTCACCTTCATGGCATCACGCAACAGGAAATCAGTTGCATCTACCAATACACTGCCATTGCTTTCTGCCTCTACGGTAAAACCAAATACGGTTGTTTGTGCAAAGGCCTGTTCTACTGCACGGCGCTCGGCTGCATCGTTCGATACTGCCCGGTAACTGTAGTTGGGCTGAATGAGTAATACTTTGCGCCCTGTTTTCGTAAACTTCACTACACGGTCTTCGCCGAGTAAACCACGATCAAGACCAATATCGTTACTGCCCAAGCCTGATGGCAGGGAAACCACATAGAGAAACTCCGTATCCAGTTTATCAATCTGAAGCCAGAGCTTACCACTGTTTTCATCCCAATAAAAAGGAAAGTACCCGTCGTACTTTTTTAACCCGTTTGTTTTTTCTTCAATGGTTGGAAGTTTTTGTGCTGTTGAAAATAAAGGGAACAGCAAAAGTGCTACTACTAATTTTCGCATATGCAGTTGATTAATGCATACAAGTTAAGCAGTGCTGTTGATTAGGAAAAGAGAATTTGATTAGTGGTTCTGAAAACCCTGAGCGAAGTCGAAGGGTTTGTGGCGAAATATCGAGCGCAGTCGAGATATGCGCATTTAAACTCTACTGAAGCTTGCCTGATGGGTTGATGTATTTATTGCAGATTGTGAATCTTGCAACGATCAGCCTGAAGGACTTAACCTGTCAGGTCGTACATACAATTTATTGTTGCTCTTCTGTTTGCTGACTCTTCCACCAACGCCAGCCAATGAAACCAATAATGAGCAAGGGAGCACTCATTAAATATATAATTGCACCGTTCAACGCTTTTGCCGGTTTTTCGCCCAATTGCGATGCTGTTTTGGTGCAGATTGAGCATTGTGCTTCTGCATCAACAGCAAACAACATCATTACAAGCACCACAACAAACAACAGGCCCCACTTTTTCATGTTCATAATTTAAATGGCAAAGTTAAGGAAGGAACAAGTATAATCGTTTATGCAACTGCAGCCATTCCTTCTTTATACTTTCTCCAGCACAACTGCATAACCTTGTCCCACACCAATACACATTGTGCACAGCGCATATTTACCATCAACTTCCTGTAACTGCTTCGCTGCGGTAAGGATAATACGTGCACCACTCATACCCAACGGATGACCAATTGCAATGGCACCACCATACCGGTTGATCCGTGCATCATCATCAGCCAAACCCCATTGCCGTATGCAGGCCAGCGATTGTGCGGCAAAGGCTTCATTCAGTTCAATCACCGCCACATCGTTCCAGCCAATGCCTGCTTTTGCCAAAGCTTTGTTGGCGGCTTCTACAGGGCCAATGCCCATAATACGTGGCTCCACACCTGTAACATGCGAGCTGATAACTTTTGCCAAAGGTTTTAATCCATATTGTGCAACAGCTGTATCACTTGCCAGCAATAATGCAGCTGCGCCATCATTTAAACCCGATGCGTTGCCTGCAGTAACGGTGCCGTTTGCACGAAAAGCCGGTTTCAGTTTGGCCAACACTTCGGGTGTTGTAGATGGTTTTATAAACTCATCTTTTGTAACAACAACTGCCTCTCCTTTTTTCTGCGGTATTGTAACGCTGCAAATTTCATCTGCCAGCTTTCCGTTTGCTGTTGCAGCTGCTGCCTTCATCTGGCTGTTGTATGCAAAGCGGTCCTGATCTTCACGTGAAATATTGTACAGGTCAACCAGGTTCTCTGCTGTTTCACCCATGGCATCGGTACCATACATTGCTTTCATTTTCGGATTCACAAAACGCCAGCCGAAACTGCTGTCGAACAGTTCCTGGTTACCATCAAATGCAGCACTTGCTTTGCTCATCACCAACGGGCTGCGTGTCATATGCTCCACACCACCCGCAATCAACACATCAGCATCGCCAATTTGTATAGCACGTTTGGCCTGTACCACTGCACTCATACCCGATGCACATAAACGGTTCACTGTTTCGCCCGGCACTGTATAGGGTAAACCCGCCAGGAGCAAGGCCATGCGGGCCACGTTGCGGTTATCTTCTCCCGCCTGGTTTACACAACCGAGAATCACATCTTCCACTGCCTGTGCAGGAAGTATAGCTTTATATTTTTCTATTAAAGCTGCCAATGGTACAGCCGCCAGGTCATCGGCACGTAAGCCCGAATACATTCCTTTAAAACTGCCAATAGGGGTGCGCAGGCCATCAACAACAAAACATTGTTTCATTTTTAAAATCTTTAAAAGCAAGCAATCATTAAAAAACGAATGTAAAGAAGAACACCGACACCACTGCAACATTCACACAGTTTGCCTTAGTATTCAAAAGACTTGATGAGCGGAATTGTTTCATTCAATGATTTTCGGAACTTTAAAACAGCAGATTTTTAACCCTTATACTTTTTATTATGAAACATGCAATCAGCTGGTTTGAAATACCGGCAACCGATATTGACCGTGCACAAAAATTTTACGAAGCCATTTTTAATATCCAGATGCAGCCATTGGATATGGACCAGATAAAAATGCGGATGTTTCCGTTGGATGATCCGATGGAAGGTATTGGCGGAACGATTGTGCAAACCGATGGGTTTCATATTCCCTCTGCTACCGATGGGCCGTTGCTGTACCTCAATGGAAATCCGGATGTAAATATTGTGCTGAACCGTGTAGAAGCGGCGGGCGGAAAAATTATAGTTCCGAAAACAGAAATCAGCCCCGAGTATGGATTTATGGCTGTGTTTATTGACACAGAAGGCAACCGCATTGCGTTGCATTCGGTACCTGAAAAATATTTACAGGGGTAATGTGAAGAAGGAGGGAAAAAAGAGCAGATCGTAGAAACGACCGGCCGTAATCTTAACCAAAACTAACTGGGTGTTTCAGGTTAGCAAATCATCATGAGAAAAATCGAACTTGTACAAACTATCAAAAAATTTTGTGGTCTATATCAGGGGTAAAGCAAAAGGGCCTTTTTTATGAACTGTTAACTGCAGTTGCTCATTTGTGAACGAAGCTGATATACGGATGCAGGCATCGTTGGTTTGTAACACTTCATCGAGTAACAGTTTTTTTATTGCTGCAGCTACTTCCTTTTCGTTGGTGTTTAACTGCAGATCGGGCGAAACATCGTTTATAAAAAAGCTATGCTTTAAAACGGCTACGGGTAACAATGCAGCTGTAACATGGCTTATAACCGATTTCAATTGAACTTGGTTTTTCATACAACAGTGTTTTAAATGTTTGTGCAATTGTTGTTAAAACATCTTGCAGTCCTTTCGGGTACGGATTAAAATGAATCAGTTTCATACAGGTTTGGATAATGGATTTTGGGTAAACTGTTTTCTGCAGGGTTTGGATTAAAAACGGGCTTTCGTTGAACAAAATGGATTTGGATAAACAAGGTTCCAGTGGGTACGGAATTAAAAAATGGTTTTCATCGGGATCATGGGTGCTTCGGCTAACAGGGTTTTCAAGGGTTTGGGCATTCGGTAATTTTCATTGGGTACGGATCGGTTTTGGTTTTTCAGGTTTGGGTTGGGTACTTTTTCATTTGGTTCGGATCAAAAACGGGCCTTTCAATAATAACAGGATCTTGGATTAACTTGGTTTCATCGGGTACGGATTAAAAAGCGGTTTCATGGGTATTGGTTTCAGAGGATGCAAAAACGATTGTTTCATTGGGTACGGATCAACTTCGGTTTTTGGATAGAATTGGATTTTATCAACTCGTTTTTTCATCATCGTTGACAACACAAAGAAACAACCATCAGGAGGCGAAAAAAATAGTAGTCGACGGTATTAGACTGTACATTTTTCCTACTCCTTTTTGTAGTCTAAATTCGGTGCGGCTTAGCAGAAACCTTTAGTTTAAACTGTTCCTGTTAACAGGCAATAAAGCAAAACCCTTACTATATGCAATCGAAAGCAGCAACTGTAGACGAATACATGGCCGAACTGCCCGAAGACCGGCAAAAAGCAATGGCCCAACTACGCAAGGTGATTAAGAAAAACCTGCCGAAGGGCTTTAAAGAAACCATGAGTTATGGGATGATCGGGTATGTGGTGCCGCACAGCAAGTACCCCGCCGGATATCATTGCAAGCCGGAAGAGCCTTTGCCCTTTCTCAACATTGCTTCGCAGAAGAATTTCATCGCTATCTATCATATGTGTGTGTATGGCGATGCAAAACTGCACAAATGGTTTGCCGATGAACACGCTAAACGATCGACCAAAAAACTGGATATGGGCAAGAGCTGCATCCGCTACAAAAAACCGGATGATATTCCCTTTGAGTTAATTGGCGAGCTGGCCTCGAAAATTACACCCGATGAGTGGATTGCCATTTATGAAAGTAAATATGTACGTAAATAAATCAAATATGAAACAACTACTGTTTGTACTTGCCTTGCTTTTTTCGTTGCAGGCTGTTGCACAAAACAACGACACCAAACCAAAACAATGGCTGGGCATTCTTACTCTTGCCGAAAAATACAAAGATGCCAAAAACTGGAGTAAAGAAGATGAAGCCATCACCGGCGCCCATTTTCAGCGTTTACTGCAAAAGAAAGCCGAAGGTGTTGTATTGCTTGCCGGCCGTACACAACTGGAGCTTGATGATGCCGGTATGATGGGCCTCGTCATTTTTTATGCGAAGGATGAAAAAGAAGCAAACGAGTTTATGCAGAACGATCCTGCCGTAAAAAATAAAATTATGCTGGCGAAAGTAGTGCCATATGCGGTAGCTGTAAATAAATGCGAATGATGGTATGAACCTGAACAGTCTTACACCCTTACTACGCACACATCGCCTGCAGGAAACCGTTGACTGGTATGTAAACACGCTTGGTTTTACCTGTACCGATTTTGTACCCGAATACGGATTTGCAAGAGTACAGTTAAATGGAGCCGATATAATGCTGGCTGCTCCCAACGAACACATGCCCTTTTCCGAACCACAGTTTACCGGCTCGTTTTACATTAATACCAACGATGCCGATGCGTGGTGGGAGAAGTTAAAAGATATATGCAAGGTCTGTTATGCTATTGAAACATTCGATTACGGAATGCGTGAGTTTGCCGTTTTCGACATCAATGGTTACCTGCTGCAATTCGGCCAGCCGGTTCATGAACATTAAACTTATTGTATGAAAAAAGTTATCGGTACCGCCTGTTTACTTGTTGTATTCTATAGTTGCAGTTTTGCCCAGCAGGTAACATCGTTAAAATGGCTGGTTGGTAACTGGAAAATAAATACAGGCAACGGATTGCTTATTGAAGAATGGCAAATTACCAACGACAGCACACTCAGCGGCAAAAGTTATTTTATTAAAAACACTGCAGATACCATTCCGCAGGAAACTATTGAACTGGCTTACCGTAATGGCAGCTGGTATTATATACCCACTGTAAAAAATCAAAACAACGGACAAGCTGTTGCTTTCACCGTTATTTTTTTAAAAGGTACCGAATTCATTTGCGAAAATCCCAAGCATGATTTTCCACAACGCATCGCTTACCGCCGCATCAACCATCAACTCTTTGCCGCCATTGAAGGCAAACGCAACGGAAAGTACAGCAAACAAAACTTCGATTATACGATTGTACAGTAAAACCTTTTGTACTTATCTGCTCATTGGCACAAACTCTTTGTCAACAGATTTACGCTAAAGGATTTTTCTGTTTATAAACGGAGAAGTTGAGCGGCAACATGGTCAACATTTTTATTTACCTTTCTGTATTATCAAAACAAACTGTTATGAAGCCGGTAAAACTGTTCAGCAGCTGTGTGCTGCTGATTGCATGCCTTACATTATCTGCGCAAAAGAAAACTACTCCACCACTTAAAGAAGAGCCAAAAGATCTGTTGAACACTGGCTTGTTAAACGGATTACAATTCCGCAGTGTGGGCCCTGCCATTACATCGGGCCGTATTGCAGATATTGCTGTTAACCCTCGTAATATAAGCGAGTATTATGTTGCTTCTGCATCGGGCGGTGTTTGGAAAACAACAAATGCCGGCGTTACATACACACCTGTTTTTGATGATGCCGGTTCGTTTTCTATCGGCTGTGTAGCAATTGACCCTACCAACACAAATGTTGTTTGGGTAGGCAGCGGCGAAAACAATAATCAGCGAGTAGTTGGGTATGGCGATGGTGTTTATAAAAGTGAAGATGGCGGTAAGAGCTGGAAAAATGTTGGATTGAAAAATTCGGAACATATCGGCCGCATTGCCATTGATCCAACCAACAGCGATATAGTTTACATCGCAGCATACGGTCCTGTGTGGAACAGTGGTGGCGAACGTGGTATTTATAAAACAACTGATGGCGGCAAAACCTGGAAGCAGGTATTGTTTATAAGTGAACATACCGGCTTTAATGAAGTGATGGTGGATCCACGTCATCCCAACATTGTGTATGCAGCTGCACATCAACGCCAGCGGAAAGTGTTTACTTACATTGGTGGCGGACCTGAATCTGCCTTGTACAAGAGTACCGATGGCGGTGCTACCTGGAGCAAAATGATGAATGGATTGCCGGCAGGTGATATCGGCAGAATCGGTTTGAATTATTCACCCGTTAATCCGGATGTGTTGTATTGCGTGGTGGAAGCAACCGAAGGAAAAGGCGGTGTGTTTAAAAGTACCGATCGTGGTGCCAGCTGGGAAAAGCAAAGTGGTTATTCCACTTCGGGCAACTACTATCAAAAAATCTATTGCGATCCGAAAGACATCAATAAAATTTTTGTTACCAATGTTTACTTTGGTGTAAGTACCGATGGAGGAAAAACATTTTCAATTGTAGGCGAAAAAAGTAAGCATATCGATAACCACGTGATCTGGATCAACCCAGCCAATACTGCACATTATTTAGTGGGCTGCGATGGCGGTGTGTACGAAAGTTTTGATGGTGGAGAAAACTGGAACTTCAAAGCCAATTTACCTGTAACACAGTTTTACAAAGCAGCAACCGACAATGCATTTCCGTTCTATCACATACACGGTGGCACACAGGATAATTTCAGTTTAGGCGGACCATCAAGAACACTCAGCAGTAATGGTATTATGAACTCCGATTGGTATTTCACCAGTCTGGGCGATGGTTACGAATCGCAGATCGATCAAACCAATCCGGATATTGTTTACTCACAGGCCCAGTATGGTGCATTAACACGTTACGATAAAAAGAGTGGTGAGTATTTATTTATTCAACCGCAGGAACCCGAAGGTGAAGCCTACAGATGGAACTGGGATGCACCATTGGTGATTTCGAAGTACGATAACAAACGGCTTTATCATGCAGCCAATAAAGTGTTCCGTACCGATGATCGTGGTAACACCTGGAAAGTCATCAGTCCGGATTTAACAAGACAGATTGATCGTAATAAATTACCGGTAATGGGTAAGGTATGGAGCATGGATGCAGTGGCGAAGAATGCTTCAACAGATATTTATGGCAACATCACCAGCATTGCCGAATCGAAGTTTGATGAGAACACGCTTTATGTTGGAACAGATGATGGGTTGATACAGATTACCAATGATGGTGGCGCTACGTGGACAAAAGTTGATAACATTGCCGGAGTACCTGAACGTACGTATGTCAATCACATCATCACATCGCAGCACGATAAAAACATAGCGTATGTAACATTCAATCATCATCGTTACGGCGATTTTCATCCATACGTGTACAAAACCAGCGATGGTGGAAAAACATGGAAAGCCATTACCAATAATTTACCGGAGCGTGGTACATCGTATACCATTGCAGAAGATCATGTAAACAAAGACCTGCTTTTTGTTGGCACTGAGTTTGGTTTATTTGTAAGTATTGATGGCGGTGCAAAATGGGTACAAATGAAAGGTAACCTGCCGCCTGTTGCTGTAAAAGACCTGGAAATACAAAAACGTGAAAACGATTTAATCCTTGCCACTTTTGGTCGTGGTTTTTATGTGCTGGACGATTATACGCCGCTGCGTCATTTGAAAAAAGAAGACCTCGATAAGCCTGCCGTTATTTACCCGGTAAAAGATGCGTGGATGTTTATTGAATCGAAACCATTGGGTGTACGGGGCAAAGGTTTCCAGGGCGAAAGTTTCTTTACCACACCGAATCCCAAAGTAGGTGCGGTGTTTACGTATTACCTGAAAGATGATATTAAAACCATCAAAGAAAAACGCAGAGCTGCTGATGCAGAAAAAATAAAAAGAGGTGAGGCGCCTGTCTATCCATCGCCCGATTCGTTGCGATTGGAAGATGAACAGCCTGCACCACATTTATTATTTACAGTCGCCGATGAAAGTGGCAATATCGTTCGCCGTATAAAAGCACCGGCGAAGAAAGGCTTGAAGCGTATTGTTTGGGATTTCCGTACTGCTCCATTCGGACCAATTGATTTTACGCCGTTTGATGAATCGATGGCGTTCAGCGAACCGGATCAGGGTTACCTGGCTTTGCCCGGCAACTATACTGTTTCGTTAAGTAAGTTTGAAGATGGTGTGTATACAGAATTGGTACCGGCACAACCCTTTAAAGCGGTGGCGCTGAATACAGCAACGCTGCCTGCAACCGATAAAAAAGCATTGGATGATTTCTGTAAAAAGATTGCAGAGTTGAGTCGTGTGGCGGCAGCAACGGATCAGTACCGCAGCGAGTTGGTCAATAAAGTGCGTTACATGAAACAGGCTGTTCTTGAAACACCCAAACAAACACTTGAAATTTCAAAGGCATTGCAGGATGTTGAAAAACGATTGGCCGATGTAAACCGTAAACTCAATGGTGATGCTTCGGTTGCAAGACGTGAATTTGAAACATCGCCGGCCATTAACGGACGCATTGGTTATGTAATTGGTTCGTTGTGGAATACAACTGCTGCACCAACGCAAACACAACTTAATAACTACCAGATTGCTGCCAAACAGTTTACACCTGTTTACAACGAACTGAAAGCAATTGCAGAAGAAGTAAAACGCCTGGAGTCTATTTTAGAAAAGAATGGCGCTCCTTACACACCGGGCCGATTACCAGAATGGAAAAGCAATTGACAGATTAGTTTCGTAAGGATTTTTCTATTAAATAACAAAGGAGCCGCTTTTGTAAAAGCGGCTCCTTTGTTTTAATCTTTTCTATCACCATTCATCGTCATCTGTTTCTCTATCATCAACTCATACCCGCAAACAGACGCTCTGCATCTGCTTTTTTAAACAACTGTGTTCCTTCGTTCATCGTAGCAGCACTGCCGCAGGAAACACCAAATGCAATTACTTCTTTTAACGAACGGTTCTGTTGCAGCATATACGTCATGCCGGCCACCATGCTATCGCCTGCACCAACCGTGCTTTTCTTTTCCACTTTCGGTGCGGCTGCAAAATGTTTTTCATCGCTGCTCATGAGCCATGCACCATCGGGGCCCATACTTACTGCAATCAATTCTGCAAAGCCATCACGTATGGCCTGTTGTGCTGCATCGGGTACTTCTTCTTTATCGAGCCATTCTACATTCAGCATCTTGCACAACTCACCAATATTCGGCTTAATTAAATAAGCACCTTTGCCTTGTAATGCCTGCAAGGCCGGACCACTTGTATCAACAATGCAACGTGCACCAACCGCTTTTGCATTTTTTACAATCAGCCCATAAAAATAATCGGGTAAGCCCGGTGGTAAACTGCCACTTGCAATAACATAGCTTGGTGTAAAACTGCGGATGTGTTCTACCAATGTCTTAATGGTTTCTTCCTGTACTTCTCGGCCGGGAAATGTAAAACGGAACTGGTTGTTGGTAGATGTTTCCAGTACAATCCAGTTTTCTCTTGTTTCCACCTGTGTGTCTACAGCATGATAGGTAATTTTTTCTTCAGCCAATAAACTGCACAACATATTTCCGTTGTGGCCGCCGGAAGGAAACAGCGCCACCGATGCTGTTTCTAAACGCTGTAATGCCTTACTTACATTAATACCGCCACCACCGGGTTCGTTCACCACTTCGGTACAACGTAGTTTACTTTCGGGTTTCAGTTTTTCAACTTTCGAGCTCTTATCAATACAGGGGTTCAGGGTTACTGTAAGTATCATGCAGTTGGTTTGTACTAGTTATACGATTTGTTTTCTACTTCGGTTAAAACAAGATGAATGCGTTTGGCCAGTGTTTCATAATCGGTATATCCTTTGGCCAGCAGATGGAATTTTGATTCGGTTAACTGCATTAGTACCTGCGGAAAGCCTGTTACCTGTAGTTGTTTGCACAACTGAAACTCGTAATATGCTTTCTCTTTGTATTCTTCCGATGCAAGTTTGCTGTAAAAGTCATCAACAGGTATATTGTATTTTTCCAGCAAATGACGGTACGCTTCATGATCAGTTAAATCTCTTCCTTCGTAATGCAGACTGTATTGCAGATCGGATGCAAAGCTTACCTGCTGATCGGGGAACAGTTCTTTAAAAATACAAAGTGCAATGGCCGGCTTTTCTGATGAGGGAAACCAATCGCTTTGATCAGGATGGTTAATGTGCCAGAGATAATCTTCGCCAAATTTTATTCCGGTGTAATCTTCTACTGTTTTGTAAGCGCCTTTTATGTATTCGGCTGTTGCACTAATATGTACCGGCTGTTCGGGTAATACCATACCGCCGCTTAATACTTCAATCTGCAAACGGTCTTTATACGCTTCTTCCACTTTTTTCATAACGGGGCTAAAGCCATAACACCAACCGCAATATGCATCGTAACAATAAATAAGTAAAGGTTGCATGCTGCAAAGTTATGCAGCTGATTGCGTATCTGAACGGCGATTTCCGGAAGCCGGTAATTTTACTTCGAACAAGCAACCGCTTCCTTTGGATGAAGTAATACTTACTTTACCGTTGTACTGTTCGGCACGGCTGTAAATATTCTTAAACCCGAGTCCCCATTTGCTGTTTTCTGTATCAAAGCCTACACCGTCATCTTTTATTTGCAGTTCTATGATGTTAACCTGTGCAAAAAGTTTGATATATGCATTGGCTGCATTTGAGTGGCGGATGATGTTTCTTACTTTTTCCTGAACAATGCGCAGTAAGGCAAGCTGCACCGGAAAATCAATTTCTATTTCATGATCAAACTCACTTAAATCAAGATGGAACCGGACAGTTGAATGTGCTGCAACGCTTTCAACAAAATCGGTAATGGTTTGCGTAAGTCCGATAATTTTTAAGGACGAAGTATTAATATTCTGGCTGATAAATTTCAGTTCGTTCACCACTTCTGTAATTTTTTCGCTTGCCAAACGCAACTCTGTTGCTGCTTTTGAAGGATCGGTTACAGCTCTGTCCAAGATCATTTTTACAGAGGCCAGTACCTGTGCCACACCTTCGTGCAACTCGTTGGCAATTTGCTCCCGTTCGTTTTCCTGCGCCTGTAATACAGCCTCCACAATATCTTTTCGTTTCTTCTCTTTTTGTGCCATCAGTTCCAGGTGCATTTCTTTTTCCTTGCTTACATCGGTATGTGTTCCTACTATACGAACGGGTTTACCATCTGCATCCCGTTCAATAACCACACCTCTGTCGAGTACCCACTTCATCGTACCGTCTTTATGAAAAATACGATACTCCATCGAATGACTTTCCAGTGTACCGGCACGGTACTCTTCATCATTTTTAATCAATAAAATTTTATCATCGGGGTGCGTACTCTGCCACCATTTATCTTCATTTGTATATTCATTTAACTCTTCTGCTGTATAACCAAGAAAATGATTGTTTGCAGCAGAGAACCATGTTTTACCGGTTTTAAAGTTATACTCCCATGCATTATCGCCTGTACGGTCGAGTGCCATCCGAATCCTGTTTTCCGATTCGGATAAACTACGGAATACATTCCGTTCTGCTGTTATATCGGTAAAGATGGTTACAGTACCTGTAACCGTATCGGAATTTGCCTGCTTAACCGGATTTGAGTTTACATTAATCCATGTTATTTCGCCATCGGGTTTGTAAACACCCATAATTACGTCCTGCACCGGTTTGCCCTGCTGTAAGCAAAGCATTGCCGGGTGTTCGTTGCCGGGAAAAGGAGAAAAATCTTCCCGTATGCAGCGCCAGCTTTCATCTACCGAGCTTGTGCCGATCATTTGGTCTTTTGTTAAACCAAGTATCTGTTCTGCAGCCGAATTGCAAAACAAAATTTTTCCTTTGTTGTTTTGAATAACCAGACCTTTCGCAAAAGCCTCCAGGTAATCTTCCTGCATCTGTTGTGTAATAAACAGATTTTTTTCTACCTCACGTAAACTCGTTATATCCCGGTTTACAGCTACATAACCTGCCACTTCATTCTCTTCGTTACAAATAGCTGTTACGGTAGAAAGTAAATTGATTTTCTTTTGATCGTCGTGGCGTATAAAAAACACCTCGCCTTCCCACTTCCTGTTTTCCAGCAGTAGTTTGGCTGCCAGCTCTGTACTGGTTTGTTCAAATTGGTGCCGGAGAATATCGGTACGTTTACCGATTGCATCTTCTCTTTTAATGTGGTAAATGTTTTCGGCAGCGCTGTTAAAACTCACAATACAAAATTCAGCATCGGTTGATATCACTGCATCGCTTATTTGCTCCAGCAAGCCGTTTTGCAGATAGGTTACAGGGTCTTTCTTTGTTTCAGTAACAGTGCGGTTACCTAAAAAAGAAAAACCGGATATTTCTCCATGTTCGTTCCGAATGGCTGTAATCTCCCACCCAATATGCAGTGTTTCACGGGTAAGCGGGTTCAGGTATTCATCGTCGATGACCATTTTATTACCCTGATCAGCTGCCTGTTTGTTTGCCGCCTGCACAAAAAGATCTTTCGTCTTAAAATAGCCGACAGCAGTTGAACCTAATGTTGATTGAAAAAGTTTGTTGCATGTAAGAACGTTCAGTTCTTTATCTGTTACAGCAAAAAGTAACAGTGCTGTTTCCAGCAGTTGATGTTCTACATCCACAGAAAAACCACGGGCCTGCATGTTCTAAGTATTAATAGTTGTAATCGATGCAGGTATAAATCATACAGAAAGAAAGTGAAAGCTATTACTTTTTTGCGATTTGTAAAAAAATTGTCATTTAGTTTCCACTACCAAAGCAGTGTTCCCTGCTTCACCCGCAGTTGAATATTGAAGAGTTGCTTAAAATCTGCAGTGGGGTCTGTCTTTAGTAACAAAAAGCTGGCTTCGTATCCTTCTTTTAATTCGGCTATTTTTCTGCCGGGAAATATTGCCTGCGGAGTTATTTCGCACCACATTTTCAATAATTCAAGATTGCTGTACACATCCAGTAAGTACAGGTATTCAATTTCTGTTTTCGCTGTAAGGTTGTAACTGTCGCAGCCAATGGTAACAGGTATTTTGTATTTTTTCAGCAGCAGCAGATTTTGCTTTTGCAGTTCCATTTGTGCCAGGTGTTGCGCCTCGCTCATTGGCTTCAATTCGGTTTTCAACAACGAGTAGGTAGGATCAACGTGCACTCGTTTCTTTTTCTGCAAACGCACCAGGTTTTTATCGAGCTTATAATAATCGGCTGTGTAACCGCCCCGCCAACGCACCTGGTAACCGGGTAAGTGATTTATTTCATCCACCCCTGCCTGTAAGGCTACTTTCAAATCATGTGGTGTTTCTGCATGTGCACTTACCAACAATCCTGCTGCGTGTGCTTTCTGTACAATTATTTTAGCCAGTGCAGGATCAATTCCTTTCTTGCCGTTAAAGGCAGTATCGTCCTTTCGCTCTTTATACTCTTCCGAAAAAATTAAATAGAATTTAATGAAACCTGGTTTTTGTGCAAGGATGAATGGCCATTTCTTTTCCAGCTCTTCTTTGTTGTTGATGAGATAATATGCTTCACCTTCGAAACTTTTTTCAGTCCACCCGGGCAATGCTTTTTTATACGTAGTGGTAAGCAGATAATTATACAATGTAACCGGATGCCCCCCATTGGCTGTTATACCGCCATTGGCAAATAACACATCTACACTGTTTGGCTTGTTTAAACGATGTTTGATTTTATTGGTAGCAAATGGAATACTGTTGGGGTTTTTGATATAGAAAATACCATCGGCCAAATAACGTTCGATGTACACCTCCAGATCCTGATCGGTTTCGGGTGAATGATTATGTGCTTCGCCAAAGGGAGGAATGACGAATTGATTCTTTAAATCAATCACCGTATCTACAACTGCAGGTTTTGTTTTGGTGAGATAGCCGTTAACACTGAAAAAATCACCCGCTGTAAAACCGCTTCCGTTAAACCACTGTCCGTTGATGAAGTGAATAGATTGCTGCTGAGCATGTAGCCCGTTTGAAAAGTGGATTAAAAAAAACAGCAGAAGCAAACGCATATTAAAACGTTCTCGATAATTAAATAGAGTTACTCTTCTTTTTTCAGTTCAATTATTTTTATCTGCATAACGGTTGCAATGCTGGTGGCCCGTTGCTTTGCCAGTTCTGCTTTATCACCATCAAACAATTCGTTTACCGTATCAATAAAATAACCGAGCCATGTTTTAAAATGATGCGCCGCCAACGACGATTGCTGATGCAAATCGAGATGTGGCTTCATTGCATTTTTCTGATAGGTATCTGCCTGAAACAGGATGGAATCCCAAAAATCAACCAACACCGGAAAATGATGTTCAAGATTAATCTTTGCCACATCGGTAAACAAATAGCTGATGCTTGCATCGGCCAGGAGTTTATCGTAAAACCGTTCCATCAATAAACGGATGTCTTCCCTGTTACGGATATCTTGTTTCATTGTTCTAATGCGCTTCCAGCCAGTTTAATCCCGTTCCTGCTTCTGCAATTACAGGCACGCCATGTGTTAAAGGCATGGCCGATTGCATACAATCAATAATCAGTGCTTTCATTTCATCTACTTCTTCTTTTATCACATCAAACACCAATTCATCATGCACCTGTAAAATCATTTTACTTTTTAGTGTGCTTTGTTTTAACGCTGCATGTGTTTTGATCATGGCTAACTTAATCATGTCGGCTGCAGTACCTTGTATGGGTGAGTTAATGGCATTTCGCTCAGCAAAACCACGCACAGTAAAGTTGGATGAATTAATGTCTCTTAACCAACGTTTACGCCCCATGAGCGTTTGTACATAGCCATGCTCTCTTGCAAAGTTCACCGTGTCATCCATGTATTTTTGAATGCCTGCAAACTCTCGCTTATAATTATCAATAATTTCTTTTGCTTCTGCACGGCTGATGCCTAAGTTATCGGCGAGGCCAAATGCACCCTGACCGTATATGATACCGAAGTTTACACTTTTGGCTTTGTAACGCATTTCCTTGGTTACATCTTTCTCTTCTACTTTATACACTTTCGCTGCAGTAGCGGTATGAATATCTTTTCCCTGTATAAATGCATCGCACATGGCCGGATCGCCACTAATAGCAGCCACAATACGTAATTCGATCTGCGAATAATCGGCACTAACCAGCACATGATTTTCATCACGTGGTACAAATGCTTTACGTATTTCTCTGCCACGCTCTGTACGTACAGGAATATTCTGCAGGTTGGGATTATTACTTGCCAAACGACCGGTTACCGCAACTGCCTGTCCATATGTTGTATGTACACGACCTGTTTTACGGTTGATCAGTTGGGGCAATGCATCCACATACGTTGATTTCAATTTCGTTAATTCACGAAAAGCCAGAATATCTTCAACAATAGGACTGGTATGTGCCAGTTTCAACAATACATCTTCACCGGTTGCATACTGTCCTGTTTTTGTTTTCTTCGCTTTGGGGTCGAGCTTTAAATGATCGAACAACACTTCGCCCAGTTGCTTGGGTGAAGCCAGGTTAAATTTTAAACCCGAAGAACTGTATACCCTTTCTTCAGCTTCCTTTGCTTCTTTATCTAACTGTTTCGAATAATCATTTAAGAAATTCATATCTACACGAATACCTTCAAACTCCATATCGGTTAACACTTTCACCAATGGATTCTCCACTTCATAAAAAACACGCTCTACTTCTTTTTCTTTCAGCAACGGAAACAACGCTTGTTTTAATTGCAAAGTGATGTCTGCGTCTTCGGCTGCATAGTCGGTTATTTTTTCCAACTCCACATCCCGCATAGTTCCCTGCGTTTTCCCCTGCCCGACTTCATTATTTTTATCTTTTGCGGTCAGGCGGGCCTTCTTGCCAATCAGTTCTTCAATATGTACAGGCTCGTAACTCAGAAACTGCTCACTTAACACATCCATACCATGTTTGCCATCGGGTTCGGCTACATAGTGCGCCAGCATGGTATCGAACAACTCACCTTTCAATTCAACATTATACCATTTCAACACCAACAGATCGTATTTAATGTTTTGTCCAATCCACAGTTTGGTTGCGTCTTCAAACAACGGTTTAAAAACGGAGAGTATGTTTTTCGTTTCTGTTTGATCGGCCGGGCAAGGCACATACCATGCTTTATGTGGCTGATACGAAAAACTCAAGCCAACGAGTTCGCAATCATTCGCATCAATACCGGTTGTTTCAGTATCAAAACAAATTTCTTTTTGTTGCATTAACTCTGCAACAAGTTCCTGCATGGCAGCTGCTGTTGTTACCGCAATATATTCGTGTGGGGTATTGTTGATGTTTTTTGCAGGCGCTCCAAACTCTCCGGCGAGTGGTTCTTCAGTTTCATTCGTTTCTTCGGTACGTTCTTCGCCTGTTATTTCTGTTGCGGTTGGCTTTGGTGCAGGTTTCTTTTCTTTCCGCACTTCGCCCATTGTTGTATCAATTACATTACCGAACAAATCACGCTGTACTGCAACAGGAGCTGTACTGAACGAATTAAACTCATCGCCCAGTATGCGTTTACCGATGGTTTTAAACTCCAGCTCGGTAAACACTTCTTTCAGTTCTTCTTTATTCCATTCTTTTAAGCGAAAATCTTCTTCATGAAATTCAACCGGCACATTGGTAATAATAGTGGCGAGTTTTTTACTCATAATAGCAAGGTCTTTACCCGCTGCAATTTTTTCGCCCATTTTACCTTTTATGTTAGCAGCATTCTCTAATACGTTTTCCAACGTACCAAACTCGGCTAATAATTTTGCTGCTGTTTTTTCACCTACACCAGGTATACCGGGAATATTGTCAACCGAATCGCCCATCATACCCAGTATGTCAATTACCTGGCTTACTTCTTTGATGTTCCATTTGGCACATACTTCTTCCGGACCCATGATTTCGACGTCGCCACCCTGGTAACCCGGTTTATAAATTTTCACTTTTTCGGTTACAAGTTGTCCGTAATCTTTATCGGGTGTAACCATAAACACTTCATAACCCGCCGCTTCAGCCTGTCGACTGAGTGTGCCGATTACATCGTCTGCTTCAAAGCCATCTTTTTCAACCACAGGAATATTAAAGCCACGGATAATGCGCTTGATATCGGGGATGGCAGCCAACAGATCTTCCGGTGCCTCCTGGCGATTGGCTTTGTAATCAGCAAAGTCGGTATGGCGTTCGGTGGGAGCAGCTGTATCGAAACACACAGCCATGTGTGATGGCTTGCGGTTATTAATGAGTTCAATTAATGCATTGGTAAAACCAAACTGTGCATTGGTGTTGCGTCCTTTGGAAGTAATACGTGGATTACGTAACAGCGCATAATATGCACGAAAGATGAGTGCAAACGCATCGAGCAGAAAAACTTTTTTATCATCGGCCATGCCGCTAAGTTAACCACCTGCAGCAAAGCGTGAAAGAGAAATTTTAGAAACAACAAAAGCCCCGTATTTACCGTGGCAAAAATGTAAGCATAAAAAAGTAAAGGAGGTGGTGGAAACCACCTCCGCAAAACTTACATTATGAGAAAATTCAACACCGGCAGCAAAAAATATAGGGTACGGATCGCCGGTTCGTTGACGTGCTTAACGAATTGAGCTTAGTGTACAATATGTACGTTGAAATTACTTAGCTGAGTTTTCAGCCAGTTCATTTTCCAAAGGCTTTGCTTCCTTTGTTTGCTGTTGAGCCGTTTGTTGTTTAGATACTTCTGTTTTACCAGCAACGACACGTGCCAGGAAAGAATCTTCTTTGTAGAACACGTTTAAATAAATTGCAAAGAGGAAAAATACGAATGAGAAGAAACGCAATGGCTTTTTCATGACGCTTGGATTTAGTTTTTTCAATTGTATTGGACACTTCAAATGTAGAAACAGTTTTCGAATTATACAACTGTTTACAGCCTATTCTTGCAAAATTGGGGGTTAGTACTTAGCAGCGTTTTGGTAAATTTACGGTCGGCTGAAACCCGCTCCTGTATTGAGTTACAGCACTCCTTCTTTAATCTCTTCCCACAGATCACGATAGCATTGTGCAGCGTAACTGCTGCGTGCAAATTCTTCAAGCGGCGCTTTGTGTACGCCCATTTTTTCTACATCACTTAAGTAAGGAATATAGTTTTCAAAAAAGCGTTTGTCTTTATATAATTCTTCCATCACTTCGTTGTGCATGGTGCGTCGTAAATCTGTCATTGTAAAAAAGCAAGTCATCTTTTTCTGATCAATTGCTTTCTCTTTAAAAAAATCTTTGACCATGTTGTACGTACGTACAGAAAGTGTTGTAGGTATAATCGGCATCAACACAATATCTGCAGCATTAAAAATATTTTCTGCCAATGAACTTAAACCGGGAGGACAATCAATAAACACAAAATCATAATCGTTCTTCAACTGTTTTAAAATTGTTGACAAACGTTTCTTGGATGATTGCATTTCATCAATCATAACATCGTGTGCTTTTGCCGTTATATCGGCAGGAATAATATCCAGGTTTTCGTATTCAGTTGCCATGATGCTGTCGGCCAGTTCTGCATCTTTTCCCACAAGGTCTTTCATCACTACTTTTTGTTTAGGCTTTACTTTGTAATAGAACGAAGTAGCGCCTTGCGGATCGATATCCCATAACAAAGTTTTGTAACCGTCTTTTGCGGCGAGGTACGCAAAGTTTACACAACTGGCTGTTTTACCAACTCCACCCTTAAGGTTGAATAATGCAAATGTGAACATGGCTGATCTTTTGATGAACAGCTATCAAGTTATGAAAAGATGCGGAAAATACACAAACAGCGGGAATTTGTTAAGCAGGTGGCAGAGCTCAGATCGGGCATAGTCGGGATATAAGCTGAATAAAAACAAGCGTCAAACCGCCAACGGGGCTTAGAGCCACCGTTGGGGCCTGGCTATTTTTATTTCTTCATTTCCTCTAACTCTTTTTGCAAACGGAACATCTCATCCCGAAGTTTGGCCGCCTCCATAAAGTCGAGATCACGGGCTGCTTTTTCCATTTGCTTTTTAATACGGCCAATGGCTTTTTCCATTTGCGGAATAGTCTGGTACACTTCCTGGTCTTCGGCGGCAATTACCAGCTCCCCATCGGGTGCCAGTGCATACGATTTTGCAGGATCGTAGCCTTTAATATCCAATACGGCTGTTTGGCCCATCACCTGCTCAATACTCTTCTTAATGGTGCGTGGAGTAATACCATGCTCAATATTGTACTGGATCTGTTTTTCCCTGCGTCGGCTTGTTTCTTCAATGGTGCGGCGCATGCTTTCTGTCATCTTATCTGCATAAAAAATCACCAGTCCATCTACGTTACGTGCAGCACGGCCGGCTGTTTGCGTTAAACTTTTTTCGTTCCGCAGAAAACCTTCTTTATCTGCATCAAGAATGGCAACCAGTGAAACTTCAGGCAAATCCAATCCTTCACGCAACAGGTTTACACCCACCAGTACATCAATGACACCCAGCCTCAGATCACGCAAAATTTCGATGCGCTCCAATGTATCTACTTCGCTGTGGATGTATTTTGATTTGATGTTGATACGGTGGAGGTACTTATCCATTTCCTCAGCCATACGCTTGGTGAGTGTGGTTACCAATACCCGATCACCTTTTTTCACACGCTTATCAATTTCATCCAACAAATCATCAATCTGGTTGACGCTGGGACGAATTTCAATGGGCGGATCCAATAAACCTGTCGGTCGAACAACTTGTTCTACCACTACACCGCCTGTTTTTTCCAATTCATAATCATCGGGTGTAGCACTTACAAATACGGTTTGGTTTAATAAACTTTCAAACTCATGAAAATTCAACGGACGGTTATCCAACGCACTCGGCAAACGGAAACCATAATCCACCAATACCATTTTACGGCTTCTGTCGCCGCCATACATGCCGCTCACCTGCGGAATGGTTTGATGGCTTTCATCAATGATCATCAAATAATCTTTCGGAAAATAATCGAGCAAACAGAACGGACGAGTACCCGGCGTTCGTCTGTCGAAGAAACGGGAATAGTTTTCAATCCCATTACAATAACCCAGCTCACGAATCATTTCAAGATCATAATCGGTACGTTCTTTCAAACGTTGTGCTTCAATGTATTTTCCTTCCCGTTTAAAATATTCTACCTGTGCAGCGGCTTCATCCTGGATTTCGTAAATAATCTGCTGCATCATATCCTTCGGTGCAATGTATAAGTTGGCGGGGAAGATGGCTGCATTATCGACCTTACCAATCCGCTTGCTTGATTTTACATCAATCGTTTCAATGTCTTCAATCTCATCGCCAAAGAACGTAATGCGGTAACCAAAATCAACATACGGAAGGTTAATATCCACCGTATCACCCTTCACCCGAAAATTACCCCGGTTAAAATCGCCCTGTGAACGGGTGTACAAACTGTTCACCAGTGAATGCAAAAAGCCCTGGCGTGATAAGGTTTGATTTTTTTGAATACGGATGATGCCGTTTTCAAAATCGGTAGGGTTACCCATACCATAAATACAACTTACACTCGCCACGACGATAATGTCTCTCCGTCCACTCAATAATTCACTGGTGGCCTGCAAACGCAGTTTGTCCAGTTCCTCGTTAATGCTCAGATCTTTTTCAATATACGTACCGCTTACAGGCATGTAGGCTTCGGGTTGATAGTAATCGTAATAGCTTACGAAATAACCGACCGCATTATCGGGAAAGAACTGCTTGAACTCGCCATACAACTGTGCCACCAATGTTTTGTTGTGCGTAAGTACCAGTGTTGGCCTCTGTACATTCTGGATAACATTGGCCATGGTGAATGTTTTACCGCTGCCGGTAACACCAAGCAATGTTTGAAATTTTTCACCATTCAAAATTCCTTCGGTGAGTTGCTGAATGGCTTGTGGCTGATCGCCACTGGGTGTATAAGGTGAATGAAGTTGAAAAGGCATAGTGTAAAGTTAGGGACTGTACCGCTTTCCTTGTTGATCGGTGATTGGTGAGTTGACCAAGAACAACTTATTGTATGCGCCTTGCAGTGCTGTTGTGTGTTTGGCAATTTTCAAAACCCTAAACAAGCTTAATTACTAACCGATAAAAAAAGAACCGGCTTTCGCCGGTTCTTTCAGTATTAATTATTTCCTCCACCTTGTCCGCCGGGGCCACCGCCACCATCTCTTCTGCGCTGCTGCATCTGCTCCTGCATTTCTTTTTGCTTGGCCTTATACTTTTCCTTTTGCTCAGGATTAAGAATTGCTTCAATGTCTTCGTTGTACTTTTTACGCATATCCATCATCTTCGTACGTTGTTCTTCACGGCTCAGTGAGCTGTTACGAAGCGTTTCCATTTCTTCACGTTGTTTGTCCTGGATCACCTTTATTTTATCCTGCTGTTCTTTCGTCAGGTTCAGATCCTTGAACATGTCTACACGTGGACCTCTGCCTCTTGTACTGTCGGCCGGTGGTTGTGCTTTTGCGATTGCTCCCACAAACATGAAAAGCAATAAAAATTGGAGTACTTTCATTGTAATAATATTTAGTTTGAAAAGAGTTAGACGGCAGTTTTTAAAAAAGTTTCCGCCGTTTGAAAAAAAAGTTTGTATGAATTACCTCGCCCACGCCTATCTCTCGTTTCAGCAACCGGAAATACTGGTGGGCAATATGATCAGCGATTATGTAAAAGGCAAAAAGAAATTCGATTACGCACCTGGTATTCAACAGGGCATTGAACTGCACCGCCTGATCGATTCCTTTACCGACGATCATACCGCAACAAAAGAAGCCAAGGAAATCTTCCGGCCACACTACCGCTTATATGCCGGTGCTTTTGTAGATGTGGTGTACGATCATTTCCTTGCCACCGATCCGTTCATTTTCAATAATGATTCACTCGAAACGTTTGCGGCCGGTACTTACACAATGCTGGAACCGTATACTGCTGTTTTCCCCGAACGGTTTGCCCGCATGTTTCCTTATATGAAAACACAGAACTGGCTTTTTAATTACAGCAATAAATGGGGAATTGAAAACAGTTTGCATGGTGTTGTACGGCGTGCAACTTATTTAACCGAAAGTGCAACTGCTTATGCCTTGTTTGAAGAACATTATACAACATTGCTGCAATGCTACCGGGCTTTCTTTCCGGAAATGCAGCAGCAGGTAAACAACTGGATGCAGGAAAAGAAAATACAATAAGCCTTAGAGTATGTATGAATCGTAAACAAGAAATTGCTTAAACCGCTCCACGCAGGCACGCTCCAGCATTTCCCTGTCATCGGGGTGGGCAATATCAATTAATGCTTTGGCCCGCTGACGCAGGTTTTTTCCATACAAAGAAGCTACACCATATTCCGTAACCACATAATGAATATGCCCACGGGTAGTAACCACACCGGCACCTTGTTTTAAAAACGGTACAATACGGTTGATGCCTTTTGCAGTGCGTGAAGTGAGTGCAATAATCGGCTTACCGCCTTCACTTAATGCAGCACCACGCATAAAATCCATCTGGCCACCAATACCGCTGTATTGTCTGGTACCAATACTATCGGCACAAACCTGCCCGGTAATATCCACTTCAATCGCACTGTTGATTGCGATTACTTTCGGGTTACGGCGTATCACATGCGGATCGTTTACATAATCAATATCGAGAAAAACAAATGCCGGATTATCATCTACGTAATCGTACAACTTGCGTGTACCAACTGCAAATCCGGTAACGGTTTTATTCGGGTGAATTTTTTTATTTACGTTATTGATCACATCCCGTTCTACCAGATCAATAATACCATCGCTCAGCATTTCGGTATGCACGCCCAGATTTTTATGATTGTGCAGCGAACGTAACACCGCATCAGGAATCGTACCAATCCCCATTTGCAACGTACTGCCATCTTCAATCATACCTGCAATGTATTGGCCAATCTTCAGTTCATCTTCTTTTACTTTCGAACCATAGTCTACTTCAGGCAACGGCTCATCGGCATACACAAGCGATGTAAACCGATCGGTATGAATTAAACTGTCGCCATGTGTGCGTGGTATGTTCGGATTTACCTGTGCAATTATGTACTTGGCTGTGTTAACTGCACTGCGGGCAATATCTACACTTACACCCAACGAACAATAGCCGTGTTTATCGGGTGGCGATACATGCACCAATGCCACATCAATCGGGAGATATCCTTTTTTAAACAGATCGGGAATATCGCTGAGGAAGACGGGAATAAAATCGGCCCGGCCTTCGTTTACTGCCTGGCGTACGCTATTGCTTACAAACATGCAATTGATGTTGAAGATGCCTTCGTACTCGGGGCGGTCAACGGTAATATCGCCCTGAACGGTAATAAACACCAGTTCTACATTTTTTAACCGGTGCGATTGTTTGGCCAGCTCCCGCAACAAGTAAAGTGGGGTTTGGGCACTGCCATGCACAAATATCCGTTGGCCGCTTTTGATAACAGAAAGCGCCTGTTCTATCGACTGGTAATGAATATGCCTGTACATAACGAACGAATTAGAGTGTAAAAATAAAATACAGCTTTCCGTCCGAAACTGCCAACAAACAGGATAAATGGTGATTAAAGACAGGCTTCATTGATATAAATTTGCCATCTGTAAAACAACTTTTGGGGCCTTCAACAAGTCATAGAGTTGACGCAGCCTTTTTTGCTTGCGGTTTTTTACAGCAGTCTGTTACATTGTTTATTTATAAAACACAATATCGAAACATGAGACGAACACTTTTTTTACTGGCTTTTGTATGTATGGCAATTGCAGTGAGTGCCCAAAACGGTTCCAAGCTGCCGCCGCTGGATAAGTCGCCGATGGACATGGCCTATTATCCTGTGAACTATCCGATCCTCCGCATTCAGCCAAACAAAGTAACCGAGCCCTTAATTGCACGTGTTATTTACAGTCGCCCTTCTAAAAGCGGACGTAAGGTATTTGGCGAGCTGGTAGAAGATGGTAAAATATGGCGATTAGGTGCCAACGAGGCCACCGAAATAGAATTTTACCGTGATGTAAAAATTGGCGGCAAAACTGTAAAGAAAGGACGTTACACCATGTATGCGTTAGAGAGTGCAGCTAAATGGACGATCATTATTAATAAAGAAACTGATGTGTGGGGAGCGTTTAAATACGATGCCGGTAAAGATGTGGTACGTGTGGATTGCCCGGTTACAAAAACACCGGATATTACAGAATCGTTTACCATGGTATTTGAAAAAGTAACCGATAAAAGCATCAACCTTATAATGGATTGGGATGATGTGGTGGTGAAAATGCCAATTAGTTGGTAAGTAAGATACAGGAAGTACGAGCTACGAAGTTGGAAGTACGAAGTGATCTACACTTCGATCAACTTAAATAATAGAAAGAAAGCTCTGCAGAAATGCAGGGCTTTTTAATTAGCAAAAAAGATGATGTGCCGTCTGACGCCCTCGTCTGACGAATTAAAAAGTCTGTACTAAATCATGTTCAATTTTTAAAAGAACAAAGTTGTTCATTCACACCTTGGATAAACAGTCAACATCTTTACGTTTGTTTGCTGTGAAAGTTCGATTTTTACAACATGTGTGGTATAGCAGGCATTATTTCAATAAACCCCAATCATGTTTCAACAGAACGGTTGAAACGAATGACCGATGCTATTGCCCATCGTGGACCCGATGGTGAAGGCTTCCGGATCAATGCATCGAACAATGTTGGCTTCGGTCATCGTCGTTTGGCCATTCTTGATTTGAGTGATGCCGGTCAACAACCCATGCATTATCTCGACCGTTACAGTATTACTTACAACGGCGAGTTGTATAACTATATTGAACTGAAAGAAGCGCTGCAGCAAAAAGGATATTCATTCCGTACACAAACAGATACAGAAGTGCTGCTCGCTGCCTACGATTGCTGGAAGGAGCAATGCCTGCAACAGTTCGACGGAATGTTTGCTTTTGCTATTTGGGATGAGCAGGAACAAACCATTTTTACAGCCCGTGACCGCTTTGGCGAAAAACCGTTTTACTATTTTTTTGATGGCGAACAATTTTTGTTTGGCAGTGAAATGAAAGCATTGTGGGCAGCCAATGCACCTAAAACCATCAACCAGACAATGCTGCTCAACTATCTTGGTTTGGGCTGGGTAAAAAATCCGGTTGATCTGTCGCAAACATTTTATGAAAACATCCGGTGTTTGCCGCAGGCACATTACCTGAAACTTAATATGCGTGATGGCCATAATGAAATTGTGCAGTATTGGGATCTGGATAAAGAAACCATTTCATCACAAACCGAAGCAGAAGCCGTTGAACAGTTTCAGCATTTGTTGCGTACATCGGTTAAAAGAAGATTGCGAAGCGATGTAGAAGTGGGCACTTCGCTGAGTGGTGGGCTGGATAGTTCATCCATTGCTGCAATGATCAAGCAACTTCAAAGTACAAATCATCAACTACAAACATTCACCGCCTCCTTTCCCGGTTTTGAAAAAGATGAAACAGCTTATGCCAAAGAAGTAGCCAATTACTTACAACTGCAACAACTGTTTGTTACACCTACTGCCGAAACGTTGCTTACAGATATTGAACAACTCATCTTTCACCAGGAGGAGCCATTTCAATCAAGCAGCATCTATGCACAATACAAAGTGTACCAACTGGCAAAACTACACGGTATTAAAGTGATACTCGACGGACAAGGAGCCGATGAAACACTCGCCGGTTATCACAAATACATCCATTGGTTTTTGCAGGAGAAGATTCGTGAATCGTCAGTCGTGAGTCGTGAGTTGAAAGCATTTGCTGATCACGATATTAATGTAGACTGGAGCTGGAAAAACAAACTGGCTGCACGCTTTCCCGAAATTGCAGCCGTACAATTAGAAAGTAAAGCCAACGCTGCATTAAAAAACAATCCGTTTATCAATCCTGCGTTTTTAAAAGCACACTACAATAAGAAAACAATCTTTAAACCGGTTGTAAATAAACTGAACGATCTGCTGTACTTCAATACCATGCAGTTTGGTTTAGAAGAGTTGCTGCGATATGCCGATCGTAACAGTATGGCCCATGGTGTGGAAGTGCGCTTACCCTTTTTATCGCATGAGCTGGTACAGTTTGTTTTTTCATTGCCTTCGCAGTATAAACTGCAAAAGGGTTTTACCAAATACCTGTTGCGGCAAAGCATGCAACAGCACCTGCCTTCAACCATTGTTTACCGTACCGATAAAATTGGGTACGAACCACCGCAACAGCAATGGATGCAAACAACAGCCTTCAACGAATTACTGCAGCTAAGCCGCCAAAAACTGGTAAAAGCAGAAATACTTAAACAGTCGGTGTTACATCAACCTGTTAACGCACAGGCAGCACATGCTGTTAATAATGATGACTGGCGTTATTTCTGTGCGGCACATCTGTTGTAATTTACCATCTTTGCAATCCGTCTAACGTCATCGTCCGACGGATTAAGCATTAACTTACTCGTCAGACGTGGGCGTCAGACGATCAAAAACTTAGATTATGAAACTCGATACAAAAATGATTCATGCGGGTGCACATCCCGATCCTTCTACCGGTGCTATTATGACGCCGATCTATCAAACCAGTACCTATGTGCAGGAAGCTCCGGGTGTAAACAAAGGCTATGAATATGCAAGAAGCCAGAACCCCACCCGTTTTGCGTTGGAAGAAGCAGTTGCAGTGATTGAAAACGGAAAATTTGGTTTGGTGTTTGGCAGTGGTGTGGCAGCAACAGATGCGGTGATTAAATTATTAAATCCCGGCGATGAAGTGATTGCAGCCAATGATATGTACGGCGGTACTTATCGTTTGTTTATGAAAGTGTTTGAAAAGTTCGGGCTGAAGTTTGTGTATGTGGATACCACCAATCCTGCCAATGTAAAAGCAGCTGTTACTGCAAATACCAAACTCATCTGGCTGGAAACACCCACCAATCCGTTGATGAATATTACAGACATCAAAGCTGTGTCTGTAATTGCAAAAGAAGCAGGCGCTTTGTTGTGTGTTGATAATACGTTTGCTTCCCCTTATTTACAAAACCCGTTAGACCTGGGTGCTGATATTGTGATGCATTCAGCAACAAAATACCTGAGCGGACATAGCGATGTCATACAGGGTTGCCTGGTGATGAACGATGCAGACCTGCGTGATAAATTATACTTCATCCAGAAAAGCTGCGGTGCGGTACCGGGGCCCATGGATTGTTTCCTGGTGTTGCGTGGAATTAAAACATTGGCTGTACGAATGCGTGCCCATTGTGCCAATGGCGAAAAAATTGCACATTGGTTAAAAGCAAATCCGAAAGTGGCAAAAGTATACTGGCCGGGCTTTACCGATCATCCGGGTTATGCTGTTGCACGTGAACAGATGCGTGGCTTTGGTGGTATGATCAGTTTTGAATTGAAGGACGACAGTGTAGAAGAAGCAAAACGAGTACTGTCATCTACTCATTTATTTTCATTAGCTGAAAGTTTAGGTGGTGTGGAGAGTTTAATCAATCATCCGGCAAGCATGACGCATGCGAGCATTCCGAGAGAGAAACGTATTAAAGATGGATTAAGCGATTCCCTCATCCGTTTAAGTGTGGGTATTGAAGATGCTGATGATTTGATTGAAGACTTGGCGAAAGCGATTGGATAAATGAAAAAGCAGGAACTAAAAAAATTGCTCAATGCGAAGGTTGATTACTACAATCAACCTTCGTTCATTAAAGACGATCCCATTTGCATTCCTCACCTGTTTACGAAACAACAGGATATTGAAATAGCCGGCTTTTTTGCAGCCATATTTGCCTGGGGCAACCGCACCACCATCATCAACAAAAGCAAAGAATTAATGCAGCTGATGGAGATGCAGCCACATCAATTCTGTCTGCATCATAGTGCCGGCGCATTAAAAAAATTATCCGGCTTTAAACACCGAACATTTACCGCAGATGATCTTTATTACTTCATCGAATTCTTTCAGCAGCATTACAGAAATCACAGTTCATTGGAGACAGCTTTCTTTCCCCGCAAAGGAATGACGGTGGAAGAAGGGCTGAATCATTTTAAAAACTATTTCTTTTCGTTCGAACATTTAAAACGAACTGAAAAACATGTTTCGTCACCTAAACAGAAATCGAGCTGTAAGCGATTGAATATGTACCTGCGTTGGATGGTGAGAGATGATAACAAAGGCGTTGACTTCGGCATCTGGAAAAATCTTTCACCTGCCGATCTTATTTGTCCGTTAGATGTACATGTAAGCCGTATTGCCCGCCAATATGGGCTGCTTCACCGCAAACAAGACGATTGGGAAGCTGCACTTGAACTAACCGCTAATCTGCGTACCTTAGATAAGCAAGACCCGGTGAAATATGATTTTGCATTGTTTGGCACCGGTGTAATGGAAAATAAACTTTCATCCATAAATGAATCCGGTTAAGCTTATTCAGTTTTTCATTCTGCTCATCATCAATTTTCTAATTGTCGCAGGTGTAAATTTTTTAGTTGCAAAGACAATGGTAAAAACCGGAGAAGTAACCTTTTATTCTATACTGCCCAAAAGTCTGCTGTTGGCTGTGTTTATGACCATTCTTTTTACACTCTTCAATAGAAAGAAAGATGAGTAATAACCTGCAACAAATCATTCCATCGATCAACAATGAGTTGGCACTGGCGTTGCCGGAAAAATTATCGATGACGGAATTGGAAGAACAACTTACCCAACACATCAACCACCTTATTAATACCGATTTTGAAAAGCTTATTTACTATCTCTATCGTATTGATGTAAATGAAACAAAAATGAAACAGCTGCTGGAGCAACAGGGCGGTGAAAATGCTGCGCAACTCATTGCCCGCCTCATCATCGACAGGCAGCTGCAAAAAGTAAAATCAAGAGCCGAACATAAACCAAGCGCAACAGACGATGAAGGGGCCGAACGCTGGTAAAGAACTATGCGCAATCGTTTAGCCTGTCTATGTTTGGTAAACAGGAAACCGTTAACTTTAAAAGTCAACTTAACTACCACGCATGAAACAATTGCTTAAATGGATTTTGATCCTGTTATTGGTCTTCACGGTCATTTATTTCCTCGGCCCTAACCCTTCCACACCTGTTTATACAAACACGTTACCTGTTGTACCCACCGAAGCAATTGCTCTGGAAAACTATATTGCAGCAAACGAAGCACAGCATAAAGTAAAACCGCAGAACGAAGCCCGCATTGTTTGGGCAAACGATTCAACCAAACAAAAAACAGCATACGCAATTGTGTACCTGCATGGTTTTTCTGCTTCGCAGGAAGAAGGTGCACCTGTACATAAAGCCGTTGCAAAAAAATTCGGTTGCAATTTATATTTAGCCCGTTTGGCCGAACATGGTATTGATACAACAGAAGCCATGCAAAATCTTACAGCAGAAAAATATTGGGAAAGTGTAAAGCAGGCTTATGCTATTGGTAAACAGCTCGGCAAAAAAGTTATTCTCATGGGCACATCAACCGGTGGCAGTAATGCATTGCAATTGGCAGCCAACTTTCCCGATGTTTCTGCGCTGGTATTGTTATCGCCCAATATTGAAATTAACGATCCCAATGCATGGCTGGCCAACAACCCCTGGGGTTTACAAATTGCACGACTCGTAAAAAAATCAGATTATCATATTACAAGTGATCAACGTGAGATTTACAAAGCATATTGGTACTCAAAATACCGTTTAGAAGCAATTGTAAACCTGCAGGAGTACTTAGAAACTGCAATGACAAACGAAAACTTCAGCAAAGTAAAACAACCAACACTCCTGCTTTATTATTACAAAGATGAAGCGCACCAGGACAATGTGGTAAAGGTGAGTGCCATGCTGCAAATGTTTGATAAGCTTGGCACGGTTGCTGAAAAGAAACGTAAAGTGGCCATGCCCAACACCGGCGATCATGTAATTGGCGGTTACATTAAATCGAACGACTATCAGGGTGTGGAAACAGAGATTACAAAATTTATGATCGAAGTTTTAAAACTTACGCTTCAACAGCAATAATTCAATCAACCGTAAAAACAGAACAACATGAGTTCATTATCCCGCAGAGATGCATTAAGAGCCTTAGGAATTTCCATTGGCAGTTCGGTACTGCCGTTATCGTCCTGGGCCACCAATGATCTGGGAGAAAAAATTATTCTTCCTGATTTTACAAACAGTTTTCGCCCCGATAAACCGATTACCGTTATCACCTGCGGTGCCGGTGCAAGAGGCAATGTATACGGCAATTATGCGGCAGAGTATCCCGAACAAATGGATATTGTTGGCGTGGCCGAGCCCATTGCTATACGCAACGAACGATACGCAAAAAAACACAACATAAAAGATGAACATCGTTTCAATACATGGGAAGATGTATTTAAACGCCCCAAGTTTGCCGATGCTGTGCTTATAACCACGCCCGATAATCTGCATTACGGTCCTTGTATGAAGGCGTTGGAACTGGGCTATCATGTATTGCTGGAAAAACCTATTTCGCCCAGCGAAAAAGAATGCCGTGATATTTTAGCATTGGCGAAGAAAACAGGTAAGATCGTTGCTGTTTGCCATGTACTTCGTTATGCTCCGTACTTTGAAGAGTTGCGGAAAATTATGCAAAGCGGTGTGTTAGGTAAAGTGGTAAGTATACAACACCTCGAACCAATTGAGCATACACATATGAGCCACTCGTATGTGCGTGGTAACTGGCACAACAGTAAAGAAACTACACCGATTATCCTGGCAAAGAGTTGTCATGATCTGGATATTCTTCGTTGGCTGATTGGTAAAGAAAGTAAAAGCATCCACGCACAAGGCGATGTGAGTTGGTTTAAAAAAGCCAATGCACCCGAAGGAAGTACAGCCCGCTGTACCGATGGTTGTAAGGTAGAAGCTACCTGTCCTTACTCCGCATTAAAACAATACTATCGTGAACGCAAGAGAACCTATGTGTTTGATATGCCCGACGACAAAGAAAAACATGCTGAGCATATTATGGAGAAGTTGAAAACAACCAACTATGGCCGCTGTGTGTACAGGATGGAAAACGATCAGCCCGATCACTACACCACCAACATTCTGTTTGATGAGGGTGTTACAGCCAGCTTCAGCATGGAAGCCTTTACTTCGTATGAAGGCAGACGGACAAGGGTGATGGGAACGCTGGGCGATATTGTGGGCGATATGACATCGATGGTGCATACCGACTTCTTAACCGGCAAAAAAACAGAATGGAAAACGGCAACCGATGGGCATGGAGGTGGCGACTGGCGATTGGTAGCTAACTGGCTGCAAGCTGTTTCGAAAAATGATGCTTCATTACTTACATCCACCATTGATGCGTCGATTGAAAGTCACCTGATGGGTTTTGCTGCAGAAAAAAGCCGTAAAGAACACAAGGTGGTAGAGATAAAATTATAGTTGATCGTTATGAACCTGACAGGTTAAGCTTCCGTAGTTTGTTTGAATAATTCATATCAGTTACCGAGAGTAAATAAACCTGTCAGGTTGATCAGAATCTGATAAAAAAAGTGGGCCCCGATAGAAATCGTGGGCCCTTTTGCTTACCTCTGAAACCACAAAAAATAGATCTTTTATGTTCAGAAAGAGTTATAGTGAGGCATTACTGCCGTAGCAATTCGGATAGATCAGATAAGAAAACGGAGGTTAAGGACTAACTGTTCATCAGCGGGATATCGTGGAAAATTGGGCGCTCTACAAGGGAATTGGAATCAGGTTAGCATCGAATTAAATGGATGCAGTAAATATAGAGCAGTCTTTTGGTTTTTGCAAGCGTGATTTTACTTGCAATCAGGTATCAAAGCTGCCGGTCTGCCGCAGCAAAAGCCCTCTTCTTTTTATAGCCATACCACCATTGCGGAGCTGTTTTTTTCAATAATGTATCAATGCTGCGCATACCAAACAGGTTCCAAACACCCTGCAGTTTAGGACCAACACCTTCCTGCAATGCACGCAGGCTCATGGCAAAACCACTATCCAGATATTCCATATGGTGCCAGTAACCGGCAGGCATAAAAAGGGTATCGCCATGCTCCAGAATTACTTCGTAACCATTGGCTTTTTTCAGGGCAGGAAACTGGTTATAATCGGGTTTACCGTTATTGAGATGATAATTGCTGAAATCGGCCAGGCTCAGTACTTCAAATGGCTTGCGGTAGAGTTTATGTTGCTCTTCGTATGGAAACAGCAACACCCGCTTACGGCCCACAAACTGCGTATGCAAAATGTGCGACAGATCAATATCAAAATGCATATGAGTAATAGAGGAGGCACCCCCTACAAACAACATGGGATATTTTTTTACAAAGCCTTTCATGTATTCTTCGGGCCAGGTAAAATCCTGTGTTAACTCCGGCGAGTGATCAAAAATGTTGAAGAGGAAAATACGCCAGCCGGCCGGCCCTTGCGAAATCATATCAATATATTCCCCAAAGCTTTTATAATCATCGGCTGTGTTAATGGGTGTATACGCATCACTTTTAATATTGTTATAAATACCAACCTGGTGATGGCCCGCAACCTGTTTTAAAAAAATCCAGTTCCATTTTGTGTAAGCCGGCCATTGCTGCGCCAACGATTTTATAATAACGGGTTTGCCCTGCAGATAATAGTCCTTGCGGAATTGTTCGGGGCTGATGGTTTCGAATGTATCAACAGGTTTGAGTTGCATAACAATCAATAGGTTTCGATGACTACTTCAAATATAAACGAACCCACGCAGATAAACGGTCTGCCGTTTGATAAAATTCAGTTGTAACTTTAAGTATGTTACTGCATGTTCATCCGGAAAACCCGCAGGCAAGACAGATCAAAACCATTGTGGATCACCTGCAAAAAGGGGGCATCATTATTTACCCTACCGATACGATTTACGGTTTGGGCTGCGATATTTTTCAGCACAAAGCCATTGAACAGATCTGCAGCATTAAACAGGTTGATCCGCAAAAAGCACAACTCTCGTTTATCTGTAACGACCTCAGCGATCTCAGCACTTATACCAAGCAAATTTCAACACCGGTGTATCGTATGCTCAAGCAATACCTGCCCGGCCCTTATACATTTATTTTACCGGCAAGCAAAGAAGTACCGAAAATTCTCAAGAGTAAAAAAGATACGATTGGCTTGCGTGTACCTGATAACGAAATTGCAAGAGCTATTATCCGTGAGTTGGGGCATCCCATCCTCAGCGCTTCATTACCCGGCGAAATGGTGGAAGAATATACTGACCCCGAACTGATGCACGATAATTTTCATAAGCTGGTAGATATTGTGGTAGATGGCGGTATTGGAGGTATGATCCCTTCTACCATTGTTGATTGTACAAATGATGAACCGGTGGTGATTAGACAAGGATTAGGTGAGTGGAATGGCTAGGCTAAGAGTTTGAGTCCCGATAGCTATCGGGAGGGAAAAAGTAAAGAAGAAATACAAAGCGTATCATCTCTTTATCTCTTTCTACTTTTTAATCTCTTAGTTTAAAACAACTCCTGCATTTTCAGCGGATCAATGTTAAACGACTTGCGGTGATGTTCGCATAAACCATGTACCTCTATTGCTTTGCGATGTTCGGCTGTACCATAGCCTTTGTTCTTTTGCCAGTTGTACTGCGGATACTGCTGGTGCAGCTGCAGCATATATTCATCCCGGTAAGTTTTTGCCAGGATACTGGCAGCAGCAATCGATGCAAAACGTCCATCGCCTTTTACAAATGTTTTATATGCGGTGCGTTTATACTTGATGAACCGATTACCATCGATTAATAATAACTGCGGCCGTTTCTTTAACTGATCAATGGCTAAATGCATGGCCTTGAACGATGCTTTCAGAATATTGATTTGATCAATTTCATCCACATCTACTTTTGCAACAGCATAAGCAATGGACTGTTCTTCTACAATCAATCGTAGTGCAGTGCGGTTCTCTTCACTTACCTGTTTACTGTCGTTCAGCAGCGGATGATAAAAATCTTTCGGTAATATAACGGCAGCTGCAAACACCGGACCTGCATAGCATCCACGGCCTGCTTCATCGCAGCCGGCTTCGAGTAATTCTTCCTGGTAAAACGATAGCAACGACATGGCTTCAAAAGTAAGTTAACAACCTATTGTTTCTGCAATCCAAATAAAATTTCAACATTTGCAGTATGGCAACACAACAGGCTCAAGACGATCTGCTCCGCAAAAGTTATCCCTTATTCGAAGACAAACTGGTGGATGAAATTGAAGTACAGGGCGAGTTCAAAACCTTTCCTGCTAATGAAGTGCTGATGCGAAAAGGGCAATATATACGCAGTACCATGTTGGTATTAAACGGTCTCATAAAAATTTACCGGGAAGATGATGATGGCAACGAATTTCTCATGTACTATTTAAAACCCGGCGAAGCCTGTGCTTTATCACTTGTTTGTGCTGCCAAGCATGAAGCCAGCCCCATTATGGCCAAAACAGTTACCGAAACAGAAGTAATGATGGTGCCTGTTGATACCATGAGCGAATGGATGGCAAAGTTTAAAAGCTGGTACCAGTTTGTAATTGAAACCTACCGCACCCGTTTTGATGAATTGCTTACCACACTCGATAATGTAGCTTTCCGCAGTATGGATGAGCGCCTGGAATTTTACCTGAAGCGTGCAAAAGAAGCCCAGCAAGCTACCATGCTCAACATCAGCCACCAGGAAATTGCCAACGAACTCAATACTTCACGTGAAGTAGTATCAAGGCTCTTGAAAAAGATGGAGCAGAAAGGGATGGTTAACCTGCACCGCAATGCCATCGAGTTAAAAAATCTGTAACCGCCACTTATGTGATTTGAATCACCATCCATTGCAAAAAAGCACAGCACATTTGCAGCATGGAAATTTTCGGCTATCTCGCATCAATTGTTATCGGTATTTCACTTGGCCTTATTGGTGGCGGTGGTTCTATCTTAACTGTACCTGTACTTGTTTATTTATTTGGTGTTGAACCGGTGCTGGCCACAGCCTACTCGTTATTTATTGTTGGCTCCACGTCGTTGGTTGGTGCTGTTCCCAAATACAGGCAGGGATTGGTTAATCTTAAAACCGCAGTCATTTTTGGTGCTCCTGCTATTGCTGCTGTTTATGCTACCAGAAAATTTATTGTACCTGCCATACCGCAGGAAGTATTTACCATCGCCGGGTTTACCGTAACAAAATCAATTTTAATGATGTTGCTGTTTGCCGTGTTAATGGTATTCGCTTCTTACTCCATGATCAAAGGGAAAAAAGAAAATGAAAACGGCGAACAGGGCGAACAGAAATTTAATTACCCGTTGATATTAATTGAGGGTACGGTTGTGGGTATGCTGACAGGTCTTGTTGGTGCTGGCGGCGGCTTCTTAATTATTCCTGCATTGGTACTGTTGAGTAAACTGCCCATGAAGCAGGCGGTTGGTACTTCACTCCTCATTATTGCCGCTAAATCATTAATCGGTTTTCTCGGCGATATAGGTCATCAACTCATCGACTGGAAATTATTACTCATTGTGACCGTATTAGCGATTGGCGGAATTTTTATCGGCAATGCGCTCAGCAAAAAAGTATCGGGCGATAAACTTAAAAAGTGGTTTGGCTGGTTTGTGTTAGTGATGGGTATTTACATCATTGTTAAGGAAGTGTTTATTCAATAACAACAACTTCTGTAACCTGTGATATGTGATAAAAGTCATAGTTAGCGTCCGTTTCAAACTTCAAATTTGCATCAGTAAAAATTAAACACATCAATATGAAGATCGAACAAATTTATACAGGCTGTCTTGCACAAGGTGCTTACTACATCGAAAGCGAAGGTGAAGCAGTGGTCATTGATCCGCTGCGTGAAGTAAAACCGTATGTAGAAAAAGCTGAGCGTAATAACGCTACCATCAAGTATGTGTTTGAAACACATTTTCATGCCGATTTTGTGAGCGGACATCTTGACCTTGCAAAGGAAACAGGCGCAAAAATTGTGTATGGCCCTAATGCCAAACCCGATTTTGATTTTTATGGCGCACAGGATGGCGAAGAGTTGAAAGTAGGTAAACTTACATTCAAGGTGCTGCATACGCCCGGCCATACTATGGAAAGTACCTGTTACTTGCTGAAGGATGAAACCGGAAAAGACATTGCCATCTTCACCGGCGATACATTATTCATTGGCGATGTAGGCCGTCCTGATCTGGCTCAGAAAGTCGTAGCCGATCTTACACAGGATAAACTGGCAGGTCACCTTTTCGATTCTTTACGTAATAAGATTATGCCATTGGCCGATGAGATTATTGTATATCCTGCACATGGTGCCGGCAGTGCCTGCGGTAAAAACATGAGTAAAGAAACGTCTGATACATTAGGTCATCAAAAAGCAACCAATTATGCGTTGCGTGCAAACATGACCAAAGAAGAATTTATTAAAGAAGTAACAACAGGATTAGTTGCCCCTCCTCAATATTTTCCGTTGAACGTAATGATGAACATTCATGGTTACGACAGTATTGAAGAAGTATTGAAGCGTGGTACACAGGCATTGAGCCCGGAAGCATTTGAAACAGCTGCCAACGAAACAGGTGCACTTATTCTGGATACAAGAGATGCAGAAACCTTCAGCAAAGGTTTTGTACCAAATTCAATCAACATTGGTATCGATGGAAGTTTTGCTCCATGGGTTGGCGCAATGATTCCCGATGTAAAGCAGGAAATACTTTTAGTAACCGATGAAGGCCGTGAAGAAGAAGTAGTAACACGTCTTGCACGTGTGGGTTACGATTACTCAATCGGATACCTCAAAGGTGGTTTCAATGCCTGGAAAGCAGCCGGCAAGGAAACAGATGAAATTAAACGTGTATCTGCTGATGAACTGGCCGAACTGCAAAAGAAAAATGGAGCCATCAACATATTAGATGTACGCAAAAACAGCGAGTACCAGAGCGAGCACCTGGTAGATGTTGAAAATGCGCCATTGGATTTTATTAACGACAGTATGCTGAAAGTTGATAAAAGCAAAACCTACTATGTGCATTGTGCAGGCGGTTACCGCTCCATGATCTTTGCATCTATTCTTCGTGCCCGTGGATATGATAATTTAATTGATGTACGTGGCGGTTTCAAAGCACTAAAAGACAGTGGCAACTTTAAAACCACCGATTACGTTTGTCCATCCACGCTTTTATAAAAAGATAGATTGGTGATGATTCGATAGAAAGGAGGTTGATCCGTTCGCCTCCTTCATTTTACTCATTCAAAACAACAAAAACATGTTCTCTCTCATTAAAAATTTATTCGGCCCTGCAACAGATTATAAAACTTTAATAGCAGAAGGCGCTGTTATTGTAGATGTACGCACTCCCGGTGAATACAAAGGCGGACACATTAAAGGATCCATCAACATTCCGGTAGACAGTATTCGCCAGCACATCAACGATCTGAAGAAAAAAGGTAAAACAGTCATTACCTGTTGCGCCAGCGGTATGCGCAGCAGTTCGGCAGCATCTATTTTAAACAGTGCCGGTATTGTAGCACACAATGGCGGCTCGTGGATGAGTCTGCAACAAAAAATCTAACCCAACATGTTGCGCTACATTCAACAATGGACGGGTATGCGTTTACTGCGGTTGCTCGTTGGCATAGCTGCTATCGTACAAGGTGCCATGTCGCCCACACCCTTCTTATGGGTAATTGGTGCGGTGTTGGTAGTACAAGCCTTTCTGAATATCGGTTGTGCGGGTGGCACTTGTGCTGTTCCTGTTTCAAAACAAACCAACCCTTCTCAAAAAAATGAAGAACCTTCTTAAAAAATCAGTTTGGTTTCTGCCGGGCATTTTGCTTGGTGCTGCAGGCGGTTACTTCTATTGGAAATTCTATGGCTGCGATGGTACCTGTTTCATTACATCAAACCCCATCCGCACAATGATCTATTTTGCTATTATGGGCGGCTTACTCAACAACATGTTTAAGCCCGAGCAGAAGAAAAATAACGAACCGGCGGGCAACACAGGTAATAACTGATTCCACCTGTTTTATCTTCTGTAACTTCAATGCGGGTAACGGGGTTTGTACTTTTTATCACACAAATAAGCTGTGTAGTTTTTTATATTGCAGTTAATCACTTAAACCAAATAATTCATGAGTCTCATCGAATTCATTCAACAACCATGGCCATGGTATGTAGCGGGGCCATTAATTGGTCTTATTGTACCAACGTTGTTGTTAATCGGTAATAAAACATTCGGCATCTCTTCTTCGCTGCGTCATATTTGTGCAGCATGTGTACCGGCCAATATTCCGTTTTTTAAATACGATTGGAAAAAAGAAGTATGGAATCTGTTTTTTGTTGCAGGTATTGCAGCAGGCGGTTTTCTTGCTTTCTGGTTATTGCAAAACCCCGATCCGGTGCAGGTAAATCCCAAGCTTGCAGCTGAACTGGCACAATATGGTATTGATGATTACAGCAAGTTGCTGCCCGTACAATTATTTAACTGGGATAGTTTGTTTTCTGTAAAAGGATTATTGCTGATGGTGGGCGGTGGCTTTCTTGTTGGTTTCGGAACCCGTTATGCCGGCGGTTGTACCAGTGGCCATGCAATTATGGGTTTATCCAATTTACAATGGCCTTCGCTCGTTGCAACTATTTCATTTATGGTGGGTGGCTTTATTATGGCAAACCTTCTTTTACCTGTTCTTTTAAAACTCTAATTACAAAACATGGAAACAAAAGAAATGATACAGGAAGCTGAATTGGAAAAGAAACATCATGAATTTTTAGAGGAGAACACAGACTTTGAAATGCGTTCGCTCGATTCGGTTTGCTTTAACGAATCTGAATTGAAACACCCCTGGTGGTATAATTTTAAATACGCAGCTGTGGGTCTCATTTTCGGAATTGTATTTGTAAAAGCCGAAATCATTTCGTGGTTTCGCATACAGGAAATGTTTCGCTTACAAAGCTTTCATATGTATGGTGTAATTGGTTCGGCAGTAGTGGTTGGACTCATCTCTGTTCTCATCATTAAAAAGTTTAAAATAAAAACCATCTACGGCGAGCCGATTGAGTTTGTTGATAAGAAATTTAACAAAGGACAGATCTATGGAGGTTTGTTATTTGGTTTAGGCTGGGCAATTACCGGTGCGTGTCCCGGTCCGTTGTTTGCGCAAATCGGCAGTGGCACTACTGTTGTATTGGTAACATTACTCAGCGCTATTGCAGGTACGTGGGTATATGGTAAAGTAAGAGATCGCTTACCACATTAATCAGTGATTGGTTTTATGAACACCCGAAACATTATAGTGCTGTTTATTCTGTTGGTTGTGCTGATTGCTGCCACTCAAACAGGCTGTTCGTTGCAGGATGATGATAAGCATTTTTCTGCCGACTCAACCTTACAGCTATCGATGTGGGTCGGTGCTTCTGCAAATCAAATTCCCTATTACTCCCGTAAAGATGGCGAGCTTATTTGGTACGGGCATGAGCTGGTAGCAAACACATCAAAATATCTCGGGCCCAAAGGTTCTGTATTGCAGATCAGCAATGGGATGAACTGCCAGAACTGTCATTTAGATGCGGGTACAAAACCATGGGGTAATAACTACGGTGCTGTATATTCAACCTACCCAAAGTTCAGAGATCGTTCGGGCGGTATTGAAACTATTTATAAACGGGTGAATGATTGTTTCGAACGCAGCCTGAACGGTAAAGCACTCGATACAAACAGTAAAGAAATGCAGGCCATCTATGCCTACATTAAATGGTTAGGTGAAGATGTACAGCGTGGCGAAAAACCAAAAGGATCAGGCATTGCAGAACTGCCCTTTCTGAACCGTGCAGCTGATGCACAAAAAGGAAAAGAAGTGTATGTGCAGAAATGCCAAACCTGTCATGGTGCTAACGGTGAAGGGCAGCTGAATCTTGATGGCAACGCATATACCTATCCGCCTTTATGGGGTAACAACAGTTACAATGTTGGTGCTGGTCTTTTTCGCTTATCCCGTTTTGCAGGCTATGTAAAAAACAATATGCCGTTCGGTGCCGATTATCATGCACCACAACTAAGCGTTGAAGAAGCATGGGATGTAGCTGCTTTTGTAAACTCGCAACCACGACCCACGAAAGATCTAAAAAACGATTGGCCCGATATTTCAAAGAAACCTGTTGATCATCCTTTTGGTCCTTATGCCGATAGCTTTACCGAAGAGCAGCATAAGTTTGGCCCTTATGGACCGATAAAAGATTACAGGGAGCAGCATAAAAAATCCGGTACAAAATAAACCGACAACGATTCGCATGCCAGAAACAAACATTACGCATCTGCACAGTTGCACCTGCAGCAATTGTACAGATGAACAACAGCAGTTGCCTGTTACTCAAAACTCCCGCAGAGATTTTTTTAAAAACGCTTCACTGTTAACAGCCGGAGCATTTATGCCACCATCGCTTGCCAATGCAGTTAGCGGTGATGCCTACCATCAAACCGAAATATTCAGCAATAAGGCGGTTAAAAAAGGAAAAGCAAATGTGTTTACGTTGTTGCATACATCCGACATCCATGCACAGCTGTATACACACGATGAATTTTTCTGGGAGAACAATCAACCCGTTTATAAAAAACGTGGTGGCTTTGCAGTATTAAAAACAATGCTGCAAAAACTAAAAGCAGAAAATCCTGCCAACACTGTTATTATTGATGGTGGCGATTGTTTCCAGGGTAGTGGCACTGCTTCATTGTCGGAAGGACAAGCTATTATTCCGCTCATCAACAATATTGGTTACGATCTTATTTTACCCGGCAACTGGGAAGTAGTTTATGGAAAAGAAGTGATGCGGAAAGATCTGGGTGGTTACAACAGTGCCAAGATCTGCGCCAACATGTTTCATGATACAAGCGATGATCACCGGAACGAAATGATCTTTCCGCCTTACTGGACGAAAATTGTTGCAGGTGTAAAAATCGGTTTCATTGGTTATAACGATCCGCTTACACCCAAGCGTCAATCGCCTGCATACAGCAAGGGTATCTTGTTTACAAAACCGGAAGTGAACGTGCAGAAGTACATTCAACTGTTGCGTGATTATGAGCAATGTGCCATGGTGTTTTTAGTAACGCATATGGGGCTTGCGCAACAAATTGATCTTGCAAACAAAGTTGATGTAAAAGGTGTGGATTATATATTGGGTGCCGATACACATGAACGTGTACGCAAACCTTTACAAGGCACTTATGCAAAAGTAACCGAGCCGGGAGCTTTTGGTTCGTTTGTTGCACGGCTCGATGTAGTGATTGAGAACGGCAAAATCATTGATGAAAATTATCATCTGCTCGATGTTGATCCGGAAAAATACAAACCCGATGCAGCAATGAATGCATTGGTTGAAAAAGTACGTCAACCGTACAAACAGGAATTGAATAAAGTAATTGGTAAAACAGCTGTGCCGCTTGTGCGCTACTATGTGCTTGAAAACCCGATGGACAATTTAATTACCGATGCCATGCACTGGAAGTATAAAGACAAAGTAGATTTTGTTGCCAGTAATGGATTCCGTTTTTGTCCGCCATTAGTGCCCGATGCAAAAAAAGGCTATGCAGAAATTACCAATGACTTTTTATGGAGTATGATGCCTGTTGAAGCAGATTTGAAAATAGGAGAAATAAGTGGCAAGCAATTAAAAGAATGGTTAGAAAAAGAATTGCACAATGTGTTTGCTAAAAATCCTGCACAACGCTTTGGCGGATGGCTGGTACGCTTCAAGGGCATTACCTTAAACTTTACTGTAAATAAAGAAGCAGGCCAACGCATTAACGAAATTGAAATTAACGGTCAAGCACTTGACGAAACAAAGATGTACAAGATGCTTGGTTGCGAACGTGATGGCGACCCTGATGATACGATTTGCCGGATAGAAAAAGTGAGTAATCCACGTAAAACAGGCGAACATATACACAATATTATACGGGAATACCTTGCAGCACATCCGTTGGTGAGTCCGAAAATTGAAGGAAGAGTAACAGCTACGGATGCGCCTGCAAATTTATTATCGCAACTGGAAGGATATGATTATATCTTTAGATAAAATTCAACTGTATGAAAAAATATAAACTGTTGCTGGTTACAGTTATGCTGCTTGCTTTTTCTTTTGCTAAAGCACAAGAAAAAATTGTATGGGAAATTTCATCGGGCGATACGGCACAACAACGCATACTGTTCCGGCAGATCAACAATGTACTTACTGCCGCACCCGACACAAAAATTGAAGTGGTGTTTCACGGCTTTGCCATCTTTGCTGTGCTGAAGGATACCGGTTATTTTAAAGAACAACTTCTGCAAGCACATAAAAAAGGTGTTGTTATTGCAGCCTGCAATAATTCATTGAAGAGTCGCAACATCAGTAAAGATCGTGTTATACCGGAGGCAACCATTGTTCCGGTTTCTATTTTAGAAATAGCAGCTAAACAACGGGAAGGCTGGAGTTACATCAAAGCAGAGTAATTCTGTCTAAATAATAACAGCAGCCTTGCAACAATTGCATGTTGCAGGCTGCTGCTGTCAAAGAAACGCTCACAATCAAACTCGAAATTTCTTTTAGATAAAGAGCATGTGTACGCCTTCGCCTTCGCTGCGTTTATAAAAATCGCCAACGGTTATAATATCTTCCACGCCTTCGTACAAATCGTCTTCCTTGTAATGGAACATATCAAATGCCAGTTTGCATGCCCACATGCGTACACCCGATGCATATAAGATGTCGAGGAACTCGGGCACTTCCGGCATATCTACTTTTTCCATTTCTTTTTTCATCATCGTTGTTGCCAATGCTTCCATACCGGGTAAACCACCGATCATGGTTGGCATATGCATAGCAGGGTTACCTACTGTTGCAACGTGTAATTTTTCCAGTTTCTTTTTATGTACAGCTTCCAGTCCGAAAAAAGTAAAGAACAATTCGGCTTCGATGCCTTCCATACGTGCACCGTTTGCTAATACAAAAGCTGCATACACATTTTCCAAAGATGCTTTGGATAAAATGATCATCATCTTTTTAATTTTTCCTTTATCCTCGTTCATGATTGACAGATTTTTAAAGTTTTAAATACAACTGGCAGGCTTGGGTATACCCGCAATTTTTGTGGATGTTTTCAATGGTGCATTGGGGAACAATGAGTAGAACTCTTTAATATCCACCACACCACTTTTGCCTACACGACGGATACTGAGTGCCACCTGGTTCTGTTGTTCTTTCTGCAGGTATTTCAACACTTCCCAATGACGGGGTGTAAGATTGATGTTGGCTTCTTTTGCCAGCTCTTCACCAACCTGTTCGTTCCATTGGCTGAAATCAGTTAAATATCCTTCTTCGTTTACGGCAATGGTTTTGCCGGCGATTGTCTTTTCCATAACATGTATTTAATAAGTGAATGATTAAGCATAATGTTTTCCGCTTTCGCTCATCGTAGCCGATACAAACGGAATATGTGTGCCCTTCAACAACACATTCCAATATATCCAGCGAAAGGCGAGTTTACCCATGTGGTTCATGCGGCTTTCTTTCAACAAACGCAACGGACCAATGCCTGCAAAAGGAAATGTTCCTTCTACCGGTTCGTGTGTGTAGTTGAAATCGATGAGTAAGGCTTTGCCGCCGCCTGTTTCAATAAAGCAGTTGGCATGACCATCGAACTCTTCTTTCAACGGTTCGTTGTTGACATAGCGTAAAATATTTTCAGTTAAGATCTCTGCCTCAAAGTGTGCAACAGATCCTGCTTTTGATGCAGGGATATTGCTTGCATCGCCCAGCACAAAAACGTTATCGTAGTTGATGGATTGCAGTGTTGCTTTATTCGTAGGTACATAGTTCAGATCGTCACCCATGCCCGAACGTTCCAGCAAAGCATCGCCTTTGTTGGTGGGTACGGTTACCAGGATATCGAAAGGAATTTCTCTGCCACCATAATCAATAATGGTTTTGCTTTCATTATCTACCTGTTCAATGGCAAAATCACTTTCAATATGAATATTCTTTTCGTGCAGTAAATGCTCGAGTGCTTCCGTTGCTTTCGGTTTGGTAAACGCACCGCTCAACGGCGTTACATAGGTGATCTCTACTTTATCACGCATATGTTTATGCTTGAAGAACGAATCGGCAAGGAATGCAAACTCCAAAGGAGCAACGGGACATTTGATGGGCATTTCTGTTATATGTACCACCAGTTTACCGCCTTCCCAATCTCTGAGCTTATTCCGCAACGCAAGCGCTCCTTCAAATGTGTAGAAATCGAAAACCGACTTTTGCCATTCCTTCCCCTGCATACCCTCTGTTTCTTCGGGAGCAATTTTTGCACCGGTGGCGATGATCAATACATCATACTTTATTACTGTTCCGTTTACCAGTTCAATCCTGTTTTCGTTTGGAACAATTCGATCAATTTTTTTCTTCAGCAGCGTTACATCTTTCGGTATAAATTCTTCAATGGTTTTAATAATATCTTCTGGCGAATAGATATCGAAAGGAAGAAACAGATATCCGGGTTGGTAGTGATGTTCTTCACGCTCATCAATAATTGTAATTTGCCAGTCGGGTTGTTTCAGTTGATTGTGCAGATGATTTGCCATCATGGTGCCTGCAGTACCGGCTCCGAGTATAACCAGATTTTTCATCGCTTAATTGTTTTGTTGTTTGATTTATGACACAGTAAAAGTCGATCAGCAACAGCTCTTGTTTAATGACCTGCATGCGCATGTAAAATGATCCTTATCAAGAAAAAAGTAAGATTTGTTTAAACAGTATTCGTTGTGTGATTTTTGTCACAACAAAAAATGCTGAAACCCTTGTTGTGTGTGACTTTTAGCACAGAATTACAGCCTTTCCAATAACAGGTTTTTGTATGATTATAATCACAAAGTGCGGCAATTGCTTCTGCTACTTTTGAACTGTAAAAAATCACAAAACATGAAGTACATTATTGTTGGAGCAGTTGCCGGTGGAGCAAGTACCGCAGCCCGTTTAAGAAGATTGAATGAACATGCTGAGATCATTATTTTCGAAAAAGGTGAATACATCTCCTATGCTAACTGCGGATTGCCTTATTACATTGGTGATGTAATTAAAGACCGCAACAAACTTTTTGTACAAACTGCTTCTGCCTTCAACAAACGCTTTAATATTGATGTACGCATATCAACCGAAGTAATCGCCATCAACCCATCTGCAAAAACTATTACAGCACGCAAGCAGGCAAGCGGCGAAGTTTATGAAGAAAGTTATGACAAGCTGATTCTTTCTCCCGGTGCAGAACCTGTACGTCCGCCATTACCCGGCATTAACAACGAAGGCATTTTTACGTTGCGTAATGTAAACGATACGGATTATATTAAAGCGTATGTACAACAAAAGCATATAAGCAAAGCTGTTGTTATCGGTGCCGGCTTTATTGGTTTGGAAATGGCTGAGAATTTTCATAAGCTGGGTTTAGATGTTACCATTATTGAAATGATTAACCAGGTAATGGCGCCGGTTGATTATCCTGTTGCTGCATTTGTACAACAGCATATCCGTTCAAAAAGAGTAAAACTTCGGCTGAACACAGCCGTTACTGGCTTTACCAAAAACGGCGATCAAATTGAGGTTGCTTTGAACAATGGTGAAGTGTTGGTAGCAGATGTGGTAATTCTTTCCATTGGTGTGCGACCCGATACAAGATTAGCTGTAATGGCCGGTTTGCAGCTTGGTACTGCAAAGGGTATCCAGGTAAATGAATTCCTGCAAACATCCGACCCCGATATTTATGCCGTAGGCGATGCCATTGAATTTGAAAATCCCATCACGCATCAATCAATGATTACGTACCTGGCAGGACCAGCCAATAAACAAGGCCGTATTTGTGCAGATAATGTGGTGCTGGGTAATGTGCGTTCGTACAAAGGTTCCATTAACACAGCCATTGTAAAAGTGTTTGACATGACAGTGGGCACCACAGGTACAGCATCCAAACATTTAAAAGCAGCAGGTATCGAGCATATTGTATCAACCACACACAACGGTTCGCATGCCGGTTATTATCCCGGTGCAAAACAAATGACGATACAACTTGCATTTGCACCGAAGGATGGAAAACTGTTAAGCGCACAAATTGCCGGTTATGATGGTGTAGATAAACGTCTCGATGTGTTTGCTTCTTACATCAAACAGGGAAAAACCGTATACGACCTTATTGAATTTGAACATGCGTATGCACCACCTTATTCCTCTGCAAAAGATCCGGTAAACATGGCGGGTTTTGTTGCTGAAAATATTTTGCTCGATCGCTTGCGTGTGTTTTACTGGAACGATTTGGATCAACTGCAGCCCGATGATCTGTTGATAGATGTTCGGCGTAAAGATGAATTTGAAGCGGGTAATATTGAAGGAGCCATTAATATACCTGTTGATGAATTAAGAAACCGATTACATGAAATTCCATCAAACAAAACCCTTTACATCTATTGCGAAGCAGGATTGCGTGGTTACCTGGCGCAACGGATTCTCCGGCAAAACGGATACGAAGCGGTGGCCAATCTTTCGGGAGGTTATTATTTATGGAATGCCTGTACAACAGAAATGCGGTTATTAAACAAACCTGAACCGATTTTAGTATAGATGCGAATGTTTTCCTCGCCTACCTTTGCAGGCGTTATGATGCAAACTTCCTCCTCGCAAAAAGCTGTTGCCAACTGGCTGCTATTCGGTGTATTTATGTTAATCGTTCAGATTTTACTGGGCGGCATTACCCGTTTAACCGGCAGTGGCTTAAGTATTACCGAGTGGGATGTTGTAACAGGAACGTTGCCGCCATTAAACGAAACTAAGTGGCTGGAAGAATTTGCAAAGTACAAAGGCACACCGCAGTACCAATTACTCAACACCGATTTTACACTCAGCAATTTTAAATTCATTTTCTTTTGGGAGTGGTTTCATCGTTTGTGGGCACGTGTAATGGGGATGGTGTTTGCAGTTGGGTTTATTTATTTCCTGGTTCGCCGGTATTTTAAAAAAGAAATGATCAAACCATTGATCATCCTGTTTTTGTTAGGCGGTTTACAGGGTGCTGTAGGTTGGATTATGGTAGCAAGTGGTTTGGTGGGCGATGCTGTGTATGTAAAGCCTACACGTTTAGCATTGCATTTTATTCTTGCAATGGGTTTGCTTTGTTATACATTCTGGTTTGCATTACAACTAAGAGTCAAGAAAAGCGAAATAACGGTTCATCGTTCCATCAACAACTTTACCTTACTGTTGCTGGTACTGTTGATTGTTCAATTACTGTTTGGTGCATTAATGGCGGGCCACAAAGCTGCAACAGCTGCACCATCCTGGCCCATGATCAATACAGAATGGATTCCTGCATCGCTGTTTAAAGATTCGCCGCTGCTCATCAACTTCATTGAAAATAAAATTACTATTCACTTTGTACATCGTGGCTTAGCTTACTTGCTGAGCCTATTGATTGTTGTGTGGTATTACCGTGCTGCAAAAGTTGAAGGCAGCAACCTGTTTAAGGTAACCCGTTTTCTTCCGTTATTTCTTGTTGTGCTGCAGGTATTACTCGGCATTTTTTCTGTACTTACTTCCACCAAAATTATTCCCAACCGCTGGGGTTTGTTCGAGTGGGTGGCACAGCTGCATCAACTGGTAGGCATGTTCCTGTTATTGAGTTTCATTTGGGTGTTGTATCTCGTTCGTCGAAAAGAAACCAATTAAGTAATATTTTACAAGCAGCGTTACGTTCGTAAATCTTTTCTTTTACGTAACTTCTGCTTCATGAAGAAATACCTGCTTGGCATATGGTACTCCTTTCCTGTACAATTAATTTTTCTGCATTTCAGAAAATACCAACTGCTGTTGGTGTTTTGGTTTTTATTAGGCAGTGCTGTAAGCGGTGGCTTTATGCATACCTATGGTGCCAATTCGCTTTTTCTGTCACCTGAATATTTAGGTAAGGTAAACTTCCTCAGCGCCTTCTTTGTGGGTACAGCCTTTGGTGGTTTTGTAATGAGCTGGAATATTGCCAGCTTCATTCTCTTCAGCAGCTATTTTAAATTTTTAGCTACCACATCCAAACCATTTTCGAAATACTGCATTAACAATGCAGGAATCCCACTTATTTTTCTGCTTAATTTTTTAATTCAGCTTATCCGGTTTAACCGTTACAAAGAACTACTCACTCTTTCCGAAGTGCTTTGGATTGAATTTGGTTTTTTATCGGGGCTGTTTCTGTTCCTGCTTTTATCCATGCTGTATTTCTACGGCTACGAAAAAGCCATTCTTAAAACCATGCATCCTGTGTTGCGTAACCCACAACAGTTTATGCAACAGTATAAACCCGATGGCAAGCCACATAACCATGAGCAACTTATAACAGTTCATTATTTTCTTACCGGTTTATTTACTGTAAAAAAAACAAGAAATGTTTCGCACTACAGCCGGCTGTTTCTCGATGTTATTTTTAAACGACATCATTTTGCAGCAGTAATGGCCGTTGTACTGGCTTTTCTGTTATTAATGATTTATGGATTGTTTCTGGATTATCCGCAGTTACAGGTTCCTGCAGCCGCCAGTATCTTTATTTTTTTTGCGGTTCTCATTGGTGCTGCCGCTGCATTGGCACATTGGCTCGATACCTGGAGCATTCCTGTTTCAATATTGCTGGTTCTTCTTTTTAATTTGCTGTTTCGTTACGAATACATTGATATCCGCAATAAAGCATTTGGTTTAAACTACGAAGACAGAAATAAGCGCCCGCAATACAGCTTATCATCGCTGGTTAATTTATGCAATGCCGAACAAGTACAGAACGACAGTTTAAACATGATTCGTTTACTGGAAAACTGGAAACGCAACCAGGCTGAAGAGAAACCGCTTTTCTATGTGCTAAATGTGAGTGGCGGCGGTAACCGTTCTGCTACATTTACAGTAAACATGTTGTGCCGCCTCGATAGTTTTATGAATGGGCAACTGATGAAAAAAACCGCTTTGTTTTCCGGGGCATCAGGTGGTATGTTAGGCTTAACGTATTATCGTGAATTGTATCGTCAGCAGCAAAAAGGAAATACGGTTGATGTATCAAAAGAAACTATTACGGCAAATATTTCAAAAGATCTGCTGAATCCGATTTTCTCAGCTTATGTAACAAGAGATTTACTCACGCCTGCACAAAAATTTTCTGTTGGTCCCTATCGATTTGTAAAAGACCGTGGTTATGCGTTTGAACAACAGTTGAACTATAATACCGGCGCTATTTTAAACGATCGGTTGATTGATTATAAAGTGGATGAACTGAATGCAACGATTCCTCTGGGCATTTTCAGTTCTACAGTTTCGCAGGATGGAAGAAAGATGATGATCTGCAGCCAGCCGATTAGTTTTTTAATGCGACCCCGTTCCGATAGTTTAAAAGGTATTACGGCCGAACCCGATGCAATTGATTATGCAGCGTTCTTTAAAGATCTCAATCCCTACAATATCCGCTTGCTTACTGCACTTCGTATGAATGCAACGTTCCCTTATGTGCTGCCCAATGTGTGGTTACCTACAAAGCCAATTGTGGATGTAATGGATGCAGGTCTGCGTGATAACTATGGGCAGGAGATTACACTGCGCTTTCTGCATGTATTCAGCAATTGGATAAAAGCAAATACATCGGGCGTTGTGTTTATACAACTGCTCGATCGTAAAAAGGGAGAGTGGGATGATGATTTAAAAGAACCCGGTATTGGCGATATTTTGTACAAACCTGTTACTACACTGCAGAATAACTTTTATAAAGTGCAGGACTATATGCAGGAAAGCATGCTTAGTTATTCTGTAAACGATGTGCCAATGTACCGCTTTCATTTTATGTATCGTCCGGAAAATGCAAAACAAGGTGCTGCACTCAGCTTTCATTTAACCAAACGGGAAAAGAAAGATATTGCTACAGCTGTTGGTGATCGGTTCAATAATGAAACGTTGCAACAATTGCTGCGTCTTTCGCAATCAACACAACCCGGTCAGGGCATTAATAAAGAGTAAGCCGAAGGAATCACTTTTATGTGAAAAGCAGTAGCGCTTTCTTTTCCATCGCCATCAATATGCAACGGTGCATTTTCTTTGTTCGAGATGGTTAATTCTTTCGATTGAAAATAAGTGATGCCGTTTCGTTTGGCGAAATCAGTTGTAAATGTACCAAAACGGATATGCCATATTACACGAGTAATCAGTGCTAATAAATTTGCCTTTTCAACAGCAACAATATCCAGCAAACCATCCTGTAAACTTGCTTTCGGCGCAATGGTAAACTGGTTGCCAAACTGGTTACTGTTGGCGATGCTGATGAAGTAGGCGTCAAGTTCAAGATTTACTTCAGGTGAAGAAATAGTAAAGGGATATGTTTTAATGGAAGTAATATTCTGCAACGTAAGTTGAATGTATTTCATCAAGCCCCGTTTAGACTGCTTGTCGAAATCATGCGCCACTTTTGCATCGAAGCCAATACCACTCAGCATACAGGAAAACTGACCATTGATATCAAACGCATCTACCCGTTGCGTGTTGCCTTTAAAAATCAGATCAAACGCTTTATTGATATTTTTCGGAATACCCGCTGCGAATGCCAGTCCGTTGCCAGAGCCACGTGGTATAATGCCGATGTTCACAGGCAGTTGATAAATCGCTGCAAGAATTGTACTGATGGTTCCATCGCCTCCTGCAATTATTACATCGGTAACAGCTGTGGTTTTTATTTTTTCGATGAGGAAAGAATAATCGCCATCGGCTCTGCTGTGTTCGATCGAAAACTCAACACGTTCATTTCGGCAACGCTCTTCAATAAGCTGTTGCAAAGGTTTACCCTTTTGTACACCTGAACGGGGATTGAATAAGAAAATAAAACGTCGTGGCATGGAATTACAAAACTACTTGCAAAAAATGAAATGATATTGCTTACCTCTGCGGATACAGCACATCCCTGTTATACGTCCACACAGCATCCTGCAAATGATTAGATGCTTTTTTGCGAAATAAAGATGCCGCAAGATTTATTGTATTGCCGCTGAGGATCATGATATTTCCCGAAGTGCGATTTTTTTGTGCAATGAAAAGTCCGCCGATTACTGCAGCAGAACCAAGCAGTGGCAATGTATTTCCAACGGTCCGACTCTTTACATATTTCTTATAATAAGCGGTTGCTTCAGGCGAAAGCAGCATCAGGTTTTGCACAGTAGCTTTTTCAAGAACGTTACCATTCATGCTGATCCGGTTTCCAAGTCTTATTGTTTTTTGATTGTACTGCAACCGCATCGAATCACTGTTCACTTGTGCAGCAGAAGCTATACTTATGAAAATAAAAAACAAAAAAAACAAATGCTGCTTCATAAATACTGTATAAATAGAGAAGAAATGTTTACCCAAAATAGATCATTTTAATTCTTTTATTCAACAACTAACAATTGTAAACGCATTAGTACCTATGCTTAATTATTTGTTCATTAGTTAATACCGCCAGCTTCGCTTACATTTACACGTCAATCAACATTATGAAACATCAAACCTTGCGTATTTCCTTTTCTGTTTTACTGATGTGCGCTTCACTCGTTTTTTCGCTACAGTTATTTACACATAAGTACGGTACGGATGAGCAGTTTCTTCTTGTTGTTCAGGTTCTTTTATTCATATTTCTTTCTTCTGCCAACTATACCGACCGTAAAAAGGTATTAATTGGCCGCCGTAAAACACATCTTGCAATTATTATTCTGCTTTCAATAGTTTTATCCATCAACGGTCTTTTATTAATGAATAAAACAAAAAACAGTTCGGCTTCCCTGCTTCCGCTGCATGGTTCTGTAGCTACTTATAATTAACAGCTCTACCATTTTAATAACGCACTTGCCCAAGTGAAACCACTACCGAAAGCGGCTAAACAAACCAGATCACCTTCTTTTAATTTACCAGCCTCCCACGCTTCGCACAACGCAATTGGCACCGATGCTGCAGTTGTATTTCCGTACTTCTGAATATTGTTGAACACCTGTTCATCTTTCAACTTTAGTTTCTGCTGTACAAACTGTGCAATACGCAAGTTCGCCTGGTGCGGAATTAATAATTGCAAATCGGAGGGTTGATAACCGTTAGCAGTAAGCGCTTCCATAATTACTTCGGGAAATTTCACCACAGCTGTTTTGAAAACTGCGGGGCCATCCATGTTTGGAAAATTCTGCGCTTCATCAATCATTGTATGGCTCATAAACATATCGCCCATTTCGGCATCATTAAACGTTGCCGCATCTGCTTTCCAATGATTGGCATGTGTACCAGGGTTAAACATTGCCAGAATCTCTGCATCACTGCCATCGCTGTGCAAATGTGTACTTAATATGCCCCGGTTAGCATCCTCAGTTGGTTGCAACACAACAGCACCTGCACCATCGCCAAAAATTACACTAACGTTTCTTCCACGTGTTGTAAAATCTAATCCGAAAGAATGTTTCTCTGCACCAACCACCAATATGTTTTTATACATACCGCTTTTAATAAACTGATCGGCAACCGACACAGCGTATACAAAACCACTGCATTGATTGCGGATATCCAACGCCCCCACTTGTTTCATTTGCATGGCCCGCTGCAATAGCACACCACAGCCGGGAAAATAATAATCAGGACTAAGCGTAGCAAATACGATAAAGTCGATATCCTGTGCGGTAATACCCGCCCGTTCAATTGCCACTTTAGCGGCTTCAACCCCCATTGTTGTGGTAGTTTCTTCTGTGCGGTGCGCATACCGCCGCTCTTTTATACCGGTACGTTCCTGGATCCATTCATCGCTTGTATCCATGTATTTGGTAAGATCGTTATTTGTTACAACATGCGATGGTACATACATTCCAATACCGGCTATTTTACTTCTGATCATATGGCAAATCGTTTAAAAAAGTAAGTTAGGAATTTGAGTTGATTTGTAACTATTGCAAGTTGAACTATTAACACAATGCATAAAAAAAGGGGCCAAGCCCCTTTCTGTATTTTTTGTTGCAGATGTTAGATGATTTCCCACACTTCATTTCCACGCAAAAGCTTATCGAGGTTTCCAACACCTTTGGTGCCGATTGCTTCATCAATCTGTAATTGAAGCACATCTTCGTAACAGGCACGCTCTGTTTCGTAAAACACACCAAACGGTCGTGGTAAATGACCTGCAATACGAGGATCATCGAACATACGTACCAATATCTGTGCTTTGTAAAAATCTTTTTCGTTGTGCACCCACAAATCATCCTTGCTGTAACCTTCGTTCAGGTCAACAATAACAGGGCTGAAACCATCGAGCTTAATACCCTTGTCTTTGTTAGCGCCAAATACCAATGGTTCGCCATGTGTAAGGAACAATGTTTCATCGGCCTTGCTGGACTTTTCTGTAAACACTTCAAATGCACCATCGTTAAAGATGTTACAGTTTTGATAGATTTCGAGGAAAGAAGCCCCCTTATGTTTTTGGCTGCGGATCAATGTTTCCTGCAGATGTTTAGGATCTCTATCCATACTGCGTGCAATAAATGTTGCATCTGCACCCATTGCCAGTGCCAATGGATTAAAAGGATGATCAATACTACCCATTGGTGTACTCTTCGTTACCTTGTTTTGTTCGGAAGTTGGAGAGTATTGCCCTTTTGTTAAACCATAGATCTGGTTGTTGAACATGAGTATGTTCACATCAAAATTGCGGCGCAACAGGTGAATGGTATGATTACCGCCAATACTTAAACTGTCTCCGTCGCCCGATACAATCCAAACACTCAGTTCGGGTCTTGCAGCTTTCAATCCGCTGGCAATTGCTGTTGCACGACCGTGGATTGAATGCATACCGTATGTGTTCATATAATAAGGGAAACGGCTGCTACAGCCAATACCACTTACAATAACAATATTTTCTTTAGGGATGCCCAACGTAGGCATTACTTTCTGCACCTGTGCAAGAATAGAATAATCACCGCAACCGGGGCACCAACGAACTTCCTGGTCGGTTGCAAAATCTTTTGCTGTAAGGGCAGGGGCTGTAGTTACTTCACTCATAAAAAAATGTTGCCTCAAATTTAAGCAGAAAACTGACTGGTGTGCACTTAAAAAATACTGATGATGGTTAGCTGTTTGCAATCAACTCTTCCCAATACTCCGCTGCACGGCGGGTATGTGGAATGACGATGGTACCGCCTACAATGTTTGCAACAGCGAAAATCTCATACATCTGTTCGGTTGTAATGCCCAGTTCGTGGCATTTGCCCAGATGATATTTTATACAATCATCGCAACGAAGCACCATACTGGCAACCAGGCCCAGCATTTCTTTTGTTTGGGTAGAAAGAGCCCCTTCTGCATAGGTGTTGGTATCTAAATTCCACAGGCGTTTAATTACAAGGTTATCCTTGCTTAAAATCACCTCATTCATTTTGGTTCGGTAGTCGTTAAATTCCTGTACCAGGTTACTCATATCTTCTTTTTTAAAGGCAAAGATACCGCCTAAGTTTACTGTAAAACAAAAGTCCCGCCGGTGAGGCAGGACTTCGTTATCCGGTATTAAACAAGATTAGTAACGGTTATTGCTGAAGCTTCTGTTACCACCGGAAAAAGAACGACGGCCACCATTGTTGCCACCTGCACGCTCTTCACGGGGTTTTGCTTCTGTTACTTTAATGGCACGGCCTTCAACCATACCACCATCGAGTTCGCTGATAGCTGTCTTCGCAGCTTCATCATCGCTCATTTCAACAAATCCAAAACCACGGCTGCGGCCGGTGAATTTGTCGTTAATTACTTTAGCGCTGGTTACATCACCATAGCTTTCAAAAAAACCTCTTAAGTCATCATCTGTTACGTTGAAGCTTAAGTTAGAAACATAAATGTTCATGTTTGTTAATTAAAACATTGATAAATAGAGACTGAGCAAATACGGAGCTTAAAGAAGAAGACTAACTATTAGCAGATTGTGCGTAGCAGGTAATACGATTCACTTACAAAACACTGTATAACTCAAAATAACGCCGCAAAGATAGGGGTATTACAGGGGTTTTTACCCATTCCGGCTCCACCAATGACCTTGTTCTAAAAAAAAATTCAACTTTTTTAGAGCCTCTACAGTTTCTATTAATGCATTATTCCACAAGCTCTTAGCTGCACTTAATACGAACCCTGATTCGTAGATTTACGATTACAATTAAAAAAAATACTGTAAAATACTATGCAATTTCAAAATTAGCATATACTTTTGCTATGTAATTACCCTTAGAGAACGATACATACTTTATAAGCAGTCATTTCTAAGCTGTTTTATCTACGATCGCCTTCTTGGGGTTTCTACCTGAAAACTATAAGTAACCGTACCATGAAACAGAAATTTTACCCCGTAATTTGTGCAATTGTTATTGCCCTCAACTTTTTTTCTACTTCAACTTCTGCTCAAACAGCATTATTAGTTGGCAATTACCCCGGAAACTCTGAAAACCTTTTAGGTAACCGATTCAGAAAATTAAGTTTATCAAATAGCAACCAAAGTGGCGCAGTTTATAACGGTATTCCCGATTTAAACACCAACCGTGGCAACAGCAAAAGCGAAGCTGATCTTAGTTATAGCACTTCGGGTGTATTTACCTTTGCTATCAGCTACAACAACAGCAGCAATACATTTACTACAGCTACAACAATTAACGGTACTACTACCACTACTACACTTACAAACGTAACTGCCAAACTCGCTGCAGACGGTAAAGTAGCTTCCGCCAACAATATTAACATGTTGACACTCACAGTAAAATCGCACAACAGCAATACCATTACAGTATCAAACTTAACGATTGATGGTATGGCGGTGCCTGGTTCTTACGGCCGTTCAAATTCATTAGGAACATCGAACTGGCATGTTACTTCGGCCTTATTAAATGGCGGTTTCGTTATAACCGGTACAGTAACAATGAGCGGTACAATGGGCATAGGTAACGAAGCTCAATATATTGAGTTTGGTTTTGCTAACTCAGCATCTGCTCCCGGTCCATTACCTGTAGTTTGGGGTGGTTTTTCCGGAAAGCGTGTAAACAACTCAACTGTTGGTTTACAGTGGAGAACAATGCAGGAGCAAAATGCCTCACATTATAACATTCAGCGTTCTGAAGATGGTGTTCACTTCCGTACAATTGGTATGGCTATGGCACAAGGCACTACTGCTTCAGTAACAGATTATAACTTCGAAGACAAACAAGCAACCGGTACAATGTACTACTACCGTTTAGAGCAGGTTGACCTGGACGGTACCAGCAACTTCTCTTCAATCATCAAACAAGGCAACGGTGGTAAAAAGACGTTAGTAGGTGGTCTTGGCAGCAACAAAATTCTGGTTCAGTTCTTCAGCAACGACAACCGTAACATCCGCATCGTTAACAACAGCGGTATTGTGGTAAAGCAAATGAACAGCACAACACAAACACAAACAGTTGATGTAAACAATCTGCCTACAGGTGTTTACGCATTACAAATCATTAACAGCGATGGCACTTCAGAAGTACACCGTTTTGTAAAATAATTTTTCTAGTTCTCTGGTACAGATCCGAGGATTGCGGTTTCTACTGCTGCCCGACAAGGATCAAAAGAAAGAGCCCACATTATATATGTGGGCTCTTCTGATTTTATTTGTATACTGATTAAGCTGAAATAGCTTCTCCATATAACTCCAGCTGGAGTTGCTTTACTCTTGCATCTTCCAGGTATTCATCAAAGCTGATCAATCGATCGATAATACCGCCAGGCGTTAATTCAATAATACGGTTTGCCGTTGTATGCATAAACGTATGATCGTGCGATGTTAACAGTACCACTCCTTTATATTCAATACATTGTTCGTTAAAGCTCTGGATACTTTCCAGATCGAGGTGATTGGTTGGCTGATCGAGTATAATCACATTCGGATTCTGCATCATCATTTTACTGAGCATGCAACGTACCTTTTCTCCACCACTCAACACGTTCGTCTTCTTCATAATATCATCACCGCTGAACAACATCTTTCCTAAAAAACCACGCAGGAACGGTTCATCTGCATCGGTAACATGGCTTGGAACGTATTGACGCAGCCACTCCATCAGGTTCAATCCTTGTGTAAAGAAGCTGTTATGTTCTACCGGCAAATACGCTTTGGTTATTGTTGATCCCCATTCGTAAGCTCCATGGTCGGCAATTTCTTCTGCGTTAATTATGTTGAAGAAATGTGTAACCGCCAGAGGATCCTTACTAACGATGGCAATTTTATCGCCTTTATTTACGGTAAAGGTTACTTTATCGAACAGTACACGGCCATCAATCGATTTTTTCAGGTTTTCTACATTCAGAATCTGGTTACCCACTTCACGTAGGGGCTGAAAAATGATACCGGGATATTTTCTGTTTGATGGTTCGATTTCCTCGATTGTTAATTTTTCAAGCGCCTTTTTACGGGAAGTAGCCTGTTTACTTTTTGATGCATTTGCACTAAAACGGGCAATAAAGTCGAGTAAAGCCTGACGCTTTTCTTCTGTTTTCTTGTTTTTATCGCCAATCTGGCGGGCCATCAACTGGCTACTCTCGTACCAGAAGGTATAGTTACCGGTAAAGACTTTAATTTTTGAACGATCCACATCAGCCACATGCGTACATACCGCATCGAGGAAGTGACGATCGTGACTCACCACCAATACAATATTTTCATAATCGGCCAGAAAGTTTTCCAGCCAGCCGATGGTTTCAATATCCAATCCGTTGGTAGGCTCATCCAGCAACAGAATATCGGGGTTACCGAATAAAGCCTGCGCCAATAATACACGCACTTTCAGGTTCGACGGGATATCCTTCATCAGCTTTTGATGATAATGATCCTTCATGCCAAGGCTGCTGAGAAAAGTTGCCGCATCACTTTCGGCGGTGTAGCCACCCATTTCCCCAAACTCGGCTTCTAGCTCACCGGCTTTCATATAATCATCTTCCGTAGCATCAGGGTTGGCATAAATAGCATCTTTTTCATGCATTACATCCCACATTTTTTTGTGGCCCATCAGCACCGTGTTCAAAACCGTTTGCTCATCGAACTCGAAGTGGTTCTGTTTCAACACTGCCAGGCGTTCGCCGGGTGTAATTTCCACGGTTCCTTTGTTTGGCTCTATTTCACCACTGAGGATTTTTAAGAAGGTACTTTTACCGGCACCATTGGCACCAATGACACCATAACAATTGCCCTTGGTAAAATTGATATTTACTTCATCGAACAACACCCGCTTACCATAGGAGAGGGTTATATTTCTTGCACTGATCATAGTTGTGATTGTGTTTCTGCGCTTGCCGGAATACGCTTGTAACGCATAACAGCTTACTCAATTTTTGAAGCCGCAAAGGTACGGGAAAACAGGCAGGGATAGGGTTTGAAAAGAAACATGGTGAATTGAAATAAAAATGCCCTCCGTTTTACGAAGGGCATTTTTGTATACAGTTGCAGTTGAAAATAATTACAAATATTATAACTGCTTAATCTTAATATTCTTAAACCACACATGGTTGCCATGATCCTGTAAAGCAATTTTTCCTTTTTTATAGGTGCCAAAGTCGGGCCATGCTTTAAACTTGCTGCCGGCAATCATTTTTTTCCATCCTTCATCCCACATGGTTGTGGTTACTACTTTAACACCGTTGAGATAAAATTCAAGTGTGCCGTTTTGCGATTTGATCTCTGCAAGATTCCACTCCAAAGCAGGTTTCACTGTTTCAGGAGTGGAGGTGATTAAATCGTACAAATCACCTGCACGATGTTTAATGATCTTTGCATCGGGATGGCATTTATTATCGAGCACCTGCATTTCCGGACCGGTCATCCATGGAAATTCGTACTTAGCTGTGTCTTCATGAATATTGAAAATGATGCCGCTGTTGCCGCATGTATCAATTTTCCATTCCAGCTTCAGATGAAAATTTTCATACTCCTTATCGCTCACAATATCACCTCCATCTTTAATCTGCCAATCTTCTTTTTGTGAAGCATCAAGATGTAAAATACCTCCTTCCTCTACCTTCCAAGCGCTACCAATAGGTGCGCCGCCGTACTTGTGCCAGCCCGCAGTTGTTTTACCATCAAACAAGGCTTCCCACCCGTCGTTGATTTCTTCCTGCGTTAACACGGTAACAACCGGTGCTGCGGCAGTAGAAGTGTCAGCATCAGAAACTTTCTCCCCTTCGTTGCTACATGCAGCAGACATTACAATTGTTGCAGCGAATAAAACGGAACGCATCATGTTACATTATTTTTTAAGTAAGAGAATGTATTTTACCATTTGCTCTGCATCGGCCTGAGTTATTGCAGGGTGCGCTGTCATTGCAACTTCGCCCCAAACACCTTTGCCGCCTTTAATAATTTTTTCTGCCAGCATTTTTACATTGGCTTCTGTATTCTCATACTTGTTGGCAACATCACGGTAAGATGGTCCAATTACTTTTTCATCTACTTTATGACAGGTTAAGCAGTCGCTGCCTGCAACCAAAGCCAACCCTTTTTCATAATCGGGATTATCGCTCGGCGCAGGTGTTGCTGCTGCTTCAGCAGCTTCTGATTTTGTTTCGGTAGTTGCTGCTTCTTTGTTTTCTGTACCCGATCCGCCACATGCTATAAGCGCAAGCATAACAGCCGAAGAAAATAAAATCTTTTTCATGTGTATTGTTTTATTATTTGAAAATTAAATTAATCGAGACCTAAAATACGACGGTTCGAAGCTACATCACTTCCGCCACCTGCAAAATCATCGAATGTTTTATCGGTTACACGAATGATGTGGTTTTTGATAAACTCAGCACCTTCACGTGCTCCATCTTCAGGATGTTTAATACAGCATTCCCACTCCATTACTGCCCAGCCATCGTAACCGTATTGCGTAAGCTTACTGAAAATGGTTTTAAAATCAACCTGTCCATCCCCGGGGCTGCGGTAACGCCCGGCACGGTTGAGCCAGCTTTGATAACCTCCGAACGTTCCCTGACGGCCCGTTGGATTAAACTCTGAATCTTTTACATGGAATGCTTTGATGCGTTCGTGATACAGATCGATGTATTCAATATAATCGAGTTGCTGCAATACAAAATGCGATGGGTCGTACAGCAAACAGGCTCGCTTGTGATTGTTTACTTTTTCCAGAAACATTTCATAGGTAATACCATCGAACAGATCTTCACCGGGATGAATTTCATAACAAACATCTACACCACATTCATCAAAGTAGTTGAGAATAGGCAACCAACGTTTGGCTAATTCTTTAAATCCTTCTTCAACCAAACCATCGGGACGTTGCGGCCATGGATGAAACGTGTGCCACAACAACGAACCGCTGAAGGTGGCATGTGCTGTGATTCCTAAATTCTGCGATGCCTTTGCGCCATACATCAACTGCTGCACAGCCCATTCCTGTCTTGCTTTGGGATTTCCTTTTACTTCATCTGCAGCAAATGCATCGAACATCGTATCGTATGCCGGGTGCACCGCAACCAGCTGGCCCTGTAAATGTGTACTCAGCTCAGAAATTTCCAAACCATAACTGTTGATCTTTCCTTTCAACTCATCGGCATAGGTTTTACTTTCTGCTGCGAGTTTTAAATCGATCAATCGTTTTTCCCAAGTGGGAATTTGTACTGCTTTAAAACCAAGTGATACAGCCCATTCGCAGATTGTTTCCAAACTGTTGAATGGTGCTTTATCGCCCATAAACTGGGCTAAAAAGATGGCAGGTCCTTTAATCGTTTTCATACCCCAAACCCCTAAAGAGGCTTTTTAGTTTTAGTTAGATAATTATCAACTGAATATTTTTTTCAACAGTTGAGTTTCAATTTAAAGATCATTAGAGATTTGCCGTAACAAGTCTCCCTTTAGGTAAATTTAGAAAGTAAACTCTTTCCACTTCACCTCACTCTTTCCGCTTTCAATGACATTATCTACAAATGCCATTCCACGTACACCTTCATGTACACCCGGATAGTCGAGCCACTCCTGCTTCGGTTCTTCACCATTCGCTTTTGCACGAACAGTTAAAACAAAGTTGCGGTATAAATTACCAAATGCTTCGAGGTAACCTTCCGGATGACCTGCAGGAACTCGTGTATTATGTGCAGCAAATGAGCTGTTGTAACCGGCTCCGGTTCTGTAAACTTCAGTTGGCTTATCTAACCATTTTACCAATAAACTATTGGCATCTTCCTGTTTCCATTCAATGCCACCTTTTTCGCCATATACACGAATCTTTACATTGTTCTCTTCACCTGCTGCAATTTGCGTTGCCATGAGCACACCCGTTGCACCGTTGTTGAATTTTAAAAAGGCTGCACCATCATCATCCAGCAAACGGCCTTCCACTACTGTATTTATATTGGCACAAATATGTGTTACTTCCAACCCGGTTACATATTCGGCGAGGTTGAAAGCGTGTGTACCTATATCGCCCATTGCACCGGCTTTACCACTCTTCTTCGGATCGGTGCGCCAGCTGGCTTGTATATTACCTGTTCCTTCGAGGAAAGTACTTAACCAACCCTGCGGATACTCCACATAAACTTTTCTGATCTTTCCTAACACACCGCTTTTTACTAACTGCTTCGCCTGCTTTACCATTGGGTAACCGGTGTAAGTATGACAAAGCAATAAGCTCAATCCTGTTTCTTCCACTTTCGCCTTTAATTGCTTTGCTTCATCTAATGTAAAAGTGATGGGCTTTTCAATGACAACATTGAATCCTTTTTCCAATGCCATCATGGCCGGATCAAAATGCACAAAGTTGGGCGTAACAATACTTACAAAATCGATGCGTTTGTCGGCAGGCATAGCTGCTTCTTTTTCCAACATCACTTTATAATCGGTATAAATACGCTCTTCATCCAAGAATAACATTTTCCCCGATTCAACAGCAACTGCAGGAACCGCACTTAATGCCCCTGCAACCAATTCAACCTGTCCATCCATATGTAATGCAATGCGGTGTACGGCACCAATAAAGGCATCTTTACCGCCACCAATCATTGCCATGCGAAGTTTTCTGTTCATAGTATTAAAAGTTCAAAATGTTTTATACTCACTTTTTGTGAATGGTCAATGGTGAATTGTGAATGATGCGAAGCTGTCAAAGCCTCTTTACTATTCACAACTCACCATTCGCTATTTTACCAGCCTGCTCTGTATTCACGTTTCACAAACTGATTTGCTTCATCAAAGTTGGTGATCTTCATGTTTGCCGCATCCCATAATAATTTCTTGCGACCAAGATATTTATCACCCCAACCAGTCAGCTTTGGATTCTTAATCATCCATGAACGGATGGCCAAATTACCCATTAATATACTTTCTGTAAACGGACCGGCATATTCAAATGGCGAACTTGTTTCTGCATTACCATAACCGGCAATACAGGCATTTACCCACTGTACATAATGCCCTTCCGGCACACGCTTCAATTTCTGTTTTGGTAAACGTTCTTCTTTCATGCGGCTGGTTGGTAACAACCGAGGATTGGCTCCATAACAATCGCACATCATTTTACCTTTGGTACCTTCGAAGATTACACCACCATCCCAGTTGCCCATTTCTTCATCGGGCAATAATTCGGCCGGACGTTGTGGTAATAATCCACCATCCATCCAGGTAACTTTTATATCGCCTTTACCATCTAATCGTGGATAGTTTAAATGAATAATAGATGCAGGCGGACAACTATCTATGTAACCCGCTTCTGTCCAAGCAGCTGTAAACTGATTCGGCAAACTGCATTCCACTTCGTTTGGATAAAGAATGGGAAGTATGCGGTAGATAGGATCCATAATGTGGCAAGCCATATCGCCCAATGCACCTGTACCAAACGCCCACCAGCCACGCCAGTTAAACGGATGATAGGCCGGATTATAGTCTTCGAATTTTGAAGGGCCAATCCACAAATCCCATTTCATGGTTGATGGTATCGTATGTGTGCCACCAGGTTTTGCTAAACCTTGCGGCCATACAGGCCTGTTGGTCCATGCATATACTTTTGTAACCTTACCAATCAGTTTTGCATCGTACCATTCTTTCATGGTACGCACACCATCGCCACTACCGCCCTGGTTACCCATTTGTGTAACCACTTTGTATTTCTTTGCAGCTTCGGTAAGCATGCGTGCTTCGTAAATATCATGCGTTAATGGCTTTTGTACGTATACATGCTTGCCTAATTCCATGGCCGCTAATGTTGCCACAGCATGTGTATGATCGGGTGTTGAAACCGATACCGCATCGATGTTGTTTTTTTCTTTCTCCAGCATTTCACGGTAATCGTAATAAAATTTTGCTTTGGAGAAACGCTTCATGGAACCCGCTGCCTGTGCTTCATCCACATCGCACAACGCAACAATATTTACTTTCGGGCTTTTTGCAAATTCAGAAAGATCGCTGGCACCCTTACCACCGGCTCCAATACCTGCAATATTGAGGCGGTCGCTTGGTGCTATGTAGCCGGGGCCACCCAGCACATGACGAGGTACAATAAAAAAGCCGGCAGTTGCCACAGCTCCGGTACGGAGAAAATCTCTTCTCGATTTGTTGCTCATAATAGTTATTTAAGGATCAGTTATGTCGTTTTGTCGAACGAAATACATTCTTTCAACTCCTTCTCCGTATAAGAAAGGCCATACTGTTTCAACACATCATCGGGCACGCCATTCCATTGGTTCGGTGTATTACCTGCATAGCCCAGATCTTTTACCCCAATTTGTGAAGTATAAAACCCTGTTGCCGTGAGGTTACGCATCAGGTTAAAGAAAGCAACTCCTTGTTTCATTTCGGGCTTTGCTTTTTCAGGATACGCAATATCATCTACAATAGCAATCTGCTGTTTACTATCGCAATCAATAAATGCTTTTTCAAAACGCCTGGTACTTTCCAGATCGAGCCAGCGCAAACCACCCCGCATGGGTGTTTGATGTTGCGGCATATCTTTCACAATAAACTCAATAAAGTCGGGCACACCTGCTTCTGTTGCACTGCCGCTAACATCATCTTTTGGTATAATAATGTCGCTCAGTACAGCTATTGTGGCCATTTCATGTTTGGTGAAGTAGGTTTCAGCCATCAGTTTGGCTTCAATCTCTGCTTCAACTTTTGTACGGTCGATGGTGCTGGCCGGTGTAGCTGCTGTTGTTGCTTTTTCATCGGCTGTTTTACAGGCATCTACCAATACCGATGATGCAACTGTACCAACTAAAATGGCTCTAATGGAATCTCTTCTTTTCATAATGGCCTCACCCTCGTTCCCTCTCCGTTAGAGAGGGAGGCCGGGCTTTGTTTTATTTGTTTAACAATAGTAATTAAGCATTTCAGCTTTATTACCTTTATCGTCAGCTTTTTAAACCTACATTTCAGCAAACACATCAATATGCAAGGGCTGTGCGTTGATGGCCTTCCCTTTGGGAAGGTCGGGATGGGCCGTTTATAAATTTCCTTTCTTCAATTCACTTACAATGTATTCGCTTGCACGCATACTTAATGCAAGAATGGTCCACGTAATATTCTTATCGGCCTGCGATACAAAAGCAGCACCATCTACTACAAACAGGTTTTTACAATCATGTGCCTGGTTAAATTTATTCAATGCACTCTTCTTTGGATCGTTCCCCATACGTGCAGTACCTGCTTCATGAATAATTTTTCCGGGCGCTTCCAAACCATAATTATTTTCCGGACCATCATCGCCACCCCAGGTAATAACAGCGCCCATGTTATGCATAATTTCTTTGAAGGTTTCCTTCATGTGCTTGGCCTGCTTAATTTCATGCTCACTCCACTTTACATTAAACTTCAATACAGGAATACCATACTGATCTACCACATCGGGATCAATAGCACAATAATTACTTTCTAACGGTATAGCTTCTCCACGGCCGGCCATGCCAACATTGGCTCCATAGAAATAACGGATATCTTCTTTTAACGAAGCACCATAACCACCGGCCTCTTTTTGTTTGCCCGCAACTGCATACTTACCGTTCAGCATTTGAATGTTCATACCAAAGCCATACGAAGGCTGGCTCATACCACCCCAATATTCAATATGATAACCACGGGGGAAATCGAGTTTCTTATTATCTAACCACCAGGGCGAATAAATATGTGCACCACCCACACCATCTTCGTTATACTTTTTACGATCGAAGAGTGTGGGCAGGTAACCGCCTAAAGCAGCACCTGTACTATCGTGCAAATATTTACCAACCACATTGCTGCTGTTGGCTAACCCGTTTGGATGGCGGGGCGATTTTGAATTCAATAATAAACGTGATGTTTCGCAGGCACTGGCAGCAAGAATTACTACTTTACCTTTTACCTGGTATTCATTTAAGTCCTCTTTATTTACATAACTGACACCGGTTGCCAAACCTTCTTTATCGGTTAATACTTCACGTGCCATAGCGTTGGCAATCACATCTACATTACCGGTTTTGAGTGCAGGATAAATTAATACGTTGGTTGATGAAAAGTCGGCCTTCATCATACTGCAGTTACGGCCACACTGTGCACAATAAATACATGCACCACGATCGGTGGTACTTTCAATTTTTTTGGTAAGAATAGATAAACGTGATGGAATAACACGAACACCTGTTTGTGTAGCTGCATTTTTTATGAACAACTCGTGCAAACGTGGTTTAGGTGGCGGAAGAAAAAATCCATCGGGATCATTATCCAAACCTTCGTTCGTTCCGAAAATACCGATGAGCTGATCGATACGATCGTAGTAAGGTTTTATATCATCGTAACCAATCGGCCAATCATCGCCGAGGCCATCAATACTTCTGCGTTTAAAATCTTTCGGTCCAAAGCGGAGAGAAATACGCCCCCAGTGATTGGTACGTCCGCCTAACATACGTGCACGCCACCAATCCCATTGCGTTCCTTTTTCTTTTGTATACGGTTCACCATCCAGTTCCCATCCGCCATAACATGCATCAAAATCGCCAAAGGGACGATGTTTGGTACTGGCGCCACGGCGTTTGCTTTCCCACGGATTTTTTAATTGTGTAACATTTTTCTGCGGATCGTACATGGTGCCTGCTTCGAGCAAACACACTTTTAATCCGGCTTTACTTAATTCGTAAGCAGCCATGCCGCCGCCGGCACCTGAGCCTACAATAACTACATCATACGTTTTTGGCTGAACTTTTACCTGGAAGTCTCCCATGACATGCAATTGGTTTGAAGGTTCTAAAGGTAACGACTAAATGAAAATAACAAAGTCAATTTACATACTTACAAATAACCACTCCTGTAATTTCTGTTGTTAGTTAAACGTTTCCTGATGTTTCGCTCCTGCAGTTTATTATTCATTACCATTTCAAAGGTTTGCAGTTCCTCTTTAAAATTTCGGATTTCGCAATTAGGAAATAACCTAAATTTATTTTTTCATCAACCAACCTAAACTTTAAACGATTGTAGAATGAATTCCATCAACCGTAATCAACTATTTCTTGCCAGTCGTATTGCACTTATTGTAACTGCCATTACGTTTGCCTATCGTGCAGCATTGGAGGGTACCTGGGAAAAAGAATTTCATCTCACTAAAGAACAAATTGGCTGGATATTCAGTCCGGCTTTCTGGGGCTTTACATTAGCGATGATTTTTGGTGGTCCGCTTTGCGATATTATAGGAATGAAAAAATTAGTTGGCCTCGCATTTATCGGCCATGTAACAGGTGTTGTTATTTACCTGGTTGCAAAAGATGCTACCATGTTATTTATAGGAACAGTTTGTATTGGCGTTGGAAATGGAATGGTAGAAGCTGCTTGTAATCCGCTTGTTGTTTCCCTTTATCCGGATAATAAAACAACGATGCTGAATAAATTTCACGTTTGGTTTCCGGGTGGAATTGTAATTGGCGGATTGATTTCGTATCTGATTTTAGAACAACTCCATTTAGATTGGAGAATCATGGTTGCTTTGTTGATATTACCTGCAATTATTTATGGTATTATGTTCTGGAAACTTGAGTTTCCAAAAACCGAAAGAGTTGCAAAAGGTGTGAGCACAGGTGAAATGTTTAAGAGCTGCCTTAATCCACTATATCTCATTATGATTGTTTGCATGTTTATGACAGCTGCAACAGAATTAGGTACAGGAACCTGGATTGGTGCTTTATTAAGCGGAGCTGGTGTATCCGGAATATTAATCCTGGTATTTATCAATGGTATCATGGCTGTCGGTCGTTCATTTGCCGGACCTATTGTTCACAAGCTGAATCCTAATGGCATGCTCATCTTCTCTTCAATATTTGCAGCCATTGGATTATATCTCTTAAGTATTTCAAGTGGTGTTGCCGCAGTTGGTGCAGCAGCAGTATTTGCAGTTGGCATTTGCTTTTTCTGGCCAACAATGCTGGGCTTTGTATCGGAGTATCTTCCAAAAACAGGGGCGTTGGGTTTATCATTAATGGGCGGCGCTGGAATGTTTTCTGTTTCCCTGATATTACCTGTTATGGGCAAATGGTTTGACACAGCAAAGGCAGCAGCGGTTAGTTCCGGAACTGATGTTGTAAAAGCCGAAGCTGTAGCCGGAAGCGACACTCTGTTAAAAGTTGCTATTATGCCCGCTGTTCTTTTTGCAATATTTACCGTTATCTATTTCGTAAGAAAAAGCAAATCAGTTAAATCCTGATTGTTGCAGCAAACGAAATTTAACAACTCCATAAACTGAATATTCCATTAGTACATTCGGTACCAGTCATTAATGATTGGTACCGGATGTTTATGTTCATTAACATTTCAAACGATTGCATTACCACTCTAAAAAAATCGGTTTCCACAATGCAGAAATACCCTAAATTTAAAAACTCATATAAAGCCTTGGTTGAGCCAATATTCAACCATTGTATTTGTGAACTTTAACCAACCACTTAAATCGATTGCGCATGTCTTCGACTACCCGTGTACAGCTTTCTATAATGATGTTTTTAGAGTTTTTTATCTGGGGAGGGTGGTTTGTAACATTAGGCACTTTTTTAAATAACAACTTATCAGCATCCGGCGCCGAATCGGGTCAGGTTTTTTCTACGCAATCGTGGGGTGCTATTATTGCGCCTTTTATTATTGGCTTAATCGCCGACAGGTTTGTAAATGCAGAACGTATTCTGGGTGTGCTGCATATTATTGGTGCGTTGCTGATGTACCAGATGTACAATGCAGAAAACATTGCGGTGTTTTATCCGTATGTATTAATATACATGATTTGTTATATGCCAACACTTGCGCTGGTAAATTCTGTTTCCTTCAACCAAATGAAAAACCCGGAGAAAGAATTTTCGGTGATTCGTTTGTTTGGTACTGTAGGTTGGATAGCCGCCGGTTTATTGATCAGTTTCTTATTTCATTGGGATTCTGCAGAAGGAACGAGAGAAGGTTTGCTCAAAAACACATTCCTGCTTTCGGGGGGCGCCTCATTAGTGCTGGGCTTGTTTAGTTTTACATTACCCAAAACACCACCAAAAGGTAAAGGCACAAAAGTTACTATAAATGATATTCTTGGATTGGATGCCTTGAAGCTGTTGAAAGATAAAAACTTCCTCATCTTTTTTATCTCGTCTATTCTTATTTGTATTCCGCTCGCCTTCTATTACCAGAACACAAACTCATTTCTTTCAAGCATTGGTGTTGAAAATCCAACAGGTAAAATGACCATTGGTCAGGCATCGGAAGTATTGTTCCTGTTGTTATTACCCGTGTTTTTTAACCGGTTTGGTTTTAAGAAAACAATATTAGTAGGCATGCTTGCATGGGCTGTACGTTATGTATTGTTTGCATTCGGCAACGCAGGCGATCTAACATTTATGTTATTAATAGGTATTGCCCTGCATGGTATTTGCTACGATTTCTTTTTTGTATCGGGACAGATCTACACCGACTCAAAGGCAGGAGAACAACACAAAAGTGCAGCACAAGGTTTAATCACTTTAGCTACGTATGGATTGGGTATGTTGATAGGTTTTGCAGTAGCAGGAAAAATTACAGACAGTTATAAGTTAGCCGATGGTACATTGGACTACAAAATGGTTTGGCTCATTCCCGCAGGAATTGCCTTTGCTGTGTTCTTGATCTTTGCCCTTTTGTTCAAAGACGAAAAAATAAATAAGACCGCTTAATATCATAATTATATAAGAGAAGTATACATGCCAAATCAATCCACCAGAAGAGACGCTATTAAAAAATTTGCAGCAGCAACTGTTGCATTAACCGCCGGCAATGCAGTAAGCGGTGGCACCATTGAACGCATTATGGAAGATGATCATTATAAATTAAAGGGCAACATTAACCACTCCGTTTGTAAGTGGACACACGACTTTCTTTCGCTTGAAGAATTGTGTGTGGAAGTAAAAAAGATGGGCTTTTCTGCAATTGATCTTCTTACGCCAAGCGAATGGCCCATTGCCAAAAAACACGGCATCCATGTTTCCATGTGCTATACAAATGGTAAGGTTAGTTTAACTGAAGGCTGGAACAACAAAAAAAATCATGCACAGTTGATTGCTGCATATACAGAAGCGATTCCGTTGGTGGCAGAAGCCGGTTATCAAAATCTTATTTGCTTTAGCGGCAACCGCAATGGTATGGACGATGAAACCGGTTTACAGAATTGTGTAGAAGGTTTAAAACAAATTATGCCTTTGGCCGAAAAGCACAATGTCATCATCCAGATTGAAGTGTTCAACAGCAAAGTGGATCATAAAGATTACATGGCTGATAATACTAAATGGACCATTGAATTATGCAAACGTCTTGGTTCGCCCAACTTCAAAATCCTGTACGATATCTACCACATGCAAATCAGCGAAGGCGATATCATCCACACTATTAAACAAAACCATCAATACTTTGGTCACTATCATACAGCAGGTGTTCCCGGCCGTCATGAAATCATCGAAAACCAGGAGCTGTTTTATCCGGCCATTATGAAAGCCATTGTAGAAACCGGTTATAAAGGATACGTAGCACAGGAATACATTCCTACCGGTAAAACAAAAGAAGATAAACTGGCTGCTTTAAAAGACGCCATCAAACGATGCGATGTATAACACGTATTATTTGATAATTATCAAACCAGCAAACAATCAAACCAAATACATTTAAATTCTAAACTTGTCATATGCCTGAAAATAATGTGTACGATGCCATTGTGATTGGCTCGGGTATCAGTGGTGGTTGGGCCGCCAAAGAATTAACCGAAAAAGGTCTTAAAACAATCATGCTGGAGCGTGGTCGTAATATTGAACACATCAAAGATTATGTGAACGCTACCAAAGATTCCTGGGAGTTTCCACATCGTGGTGCCAGACCAACACAGCAAATGATTGCTGATTACCCCGTTTTAAAGCGTGATTACCCACTCAATGAAACTGTACTCGATTATTGGGTAAAGGATAAGGAATGTCCTTACACAGAAGAAAAACGTTTCGATTGGTATCGTGGTTATCATGTAGGCGGTCGTTCATTGATGTGGGGTCGCCAGAGCTATCGTTTCAACAAATGGGATTTCGAAGCCAATGCAAAAGAAGGTATTGGTGTAGACTGGCCTATCCGTTACGATGATATTGCACCATGGTACAGTTATGCAGAAAAATTTGCCGGCATCCAGGGAACGAAAGATGGTTTGGAAGTATTGCCCGATGGCGATTTTATGCCGGGCATGGAACTGAACTGTGTAGAGAAAGAAGTAAAACAACGTTTGCTCGATCATTATAAAGGCAGCAGACACATGATCATTGGTCGTAGTGCCAACCTTACACAACCACATAACAACAGAACCAACTGCCAGTACCGTAACCGTTGCTGGAGAGGTTGTCCGTTTGGTGGTTACTTCAGCACACAATCTGCAACCTTACCTGCAGCAATGGCAACAGGTAATTTAACTCTGCGTCCTTTCTCGATCGTTACAAAAATTTTATACGATAAGGATAAGAAGCGTGCAACAGGTGTTGAAATACTCGATGCAGAAACCAACAAAACATACGAGTACAAAGCCAAGATTGTATTCGTGTGTGCATCTGCTTTCAACTCAACATGGGTGTTAATGAACTCCGCTACCGATGTGTGGGAAGGTGGTTTAGGCAGCAGCAGCGGCGAGTTGGGTCATAACGTGATGGACCATCATTTCCGTTGTGGTGCAAATGGTAAAGTAGAAGGTTTCAGCGATAAATATTTATATGGCCGCAGACCAACCGGTATTTACATTCCCCGCTTCCGTAATATTTATGATGATAAGCGTGATTACCTGCGTGGCTTCGGTTACCAGGGTGCTGCCAGCCGTGGCCGTGGAATTGAAGTGGCAGAATTCAGCATTGGTGCAGAACTGAAAGATGCATTAAGCGTACCGGCCGACGATTGGGGTATTGGCATTACTGCATTTGGTGAAATGCTTCCTTACCACGAAAACAAAATCTCTCTCGACAAAACAGTAAAAGACAAATGGGGTTTACCTGTTTTGAAAATGGATGTAGAAATTAAAGAGAACGAGAAGAAGATGCGTATTGATATGATGAACGACGCAAAAGAAATGCTGGAAGCAGCCGGCGTTAAAGATGTAAAAACATACGATGCAGGTTATGCACCGGGCATGGGTATTCATGAAATGGGTACTGCACGCATGGGTCGTGATCCGAAATCATCTGTGCTTAACGGCAACAACCAGGTATGGGATGCGCCCAACGTATTTGTTACCGATGGGGCATGTATGACATCAGCTTCTTGCGTCAACCCATCGTTAACGTATATGGCATTAACAGCACGTGCTGCTGATTTTGCTGTGAAAGAATTAAAGAAAGGTAACCTCTAAAAATTCATCATGGCAGATAATACATTTGATGCAATTGTAATCGGGTCGGGCATCAGCGGCGGCTGGGCAGCAAAAGAACTTTGCGAAAAAGGTTTGAAGGTGCTGATGCTGGAGCGTGGTGCAGAGCATAAACACATTGCCGATTACAAGACTGCAACCAAAATGCCGTGGGAGTTTGAGCACAGAGGAAAAACAACGCAGCAACAGAAAGAAGATTACCCGGTGATACACAGAGGTTGGGCAGCCAACGAACGTGTAATGGATGCATGGGCTAATGAAAAAGATTCGCCGTATACTGAAGTAAAACCATTTACCTGGTGGCGCAGTTACCGTATGGGTGGCCGCTCGGTGTTATGGGGTCGCCACAGTTACCGCTGGAGCGAATTGGATTTTGAAGCCAATGCAAAAGATGGTTTTGGTGTTGATTGGCCCATCCGCTACAAAGACCTTGCTCCCTGGTACGATCATGTTGAACGTTTTGCAGGCATCAGCGGTTCGCTCGAAGGATTGCCGCATTTACCCGACGGACAATTTCTTCCGCCTGTTCCGTTGAATATTGTAGAGAAAGATGTGGCCGCAAAGATCAAAGCCTTTTATAAAGGTGAGCGTCATCTCATCAACAGCCGTCTAGCGAATATAACAGTGCCGCACGATCAACGTCCCGGTTGCCAGTTTCGTAACCGCTGCTGGGAAGGTTGTCCGTTTGGTGGTTACTTCAGCACACAATCATCTACATTACCTGCTGCAGTAAAAACAAACAACTTAACTGTTCGGCCATTATCCATCGTTACAAAAATTCTGTACGATAAAGACAAGAAAAAAGCAACGGGTGTTGAAGTGCTTGATTCCATGGATAACAAAACCTATGAGTTTAAAGCAAAGATTGTTTTCGTTTGTGCATCGGCATTAAACTCTACCTGGTTGTTATTTAATTCAGCTACCGATATATGGCCCGGCGGTTTAGGCAGCAGTAGCGGCGAGTTAGGACATAATGTAATGGATCATCATTACAACCTTGGTGTAAGCGGCGAAATAGATGGTTATGAAAACGTAACCGAATACGGTCGTCGCCCCGCAGGTTTTTACATTACCCGTTTTGCTAATTTACCCGGCGATAAAAAACGAAATTTTTTGCGTGGGTATGGTTACCAGGGAAGCGCAAGCCGGCAAGGTTGGGGAAGAGTAGTTGCAGAGCTGAGCATTGGCAGCGAACTGAAAGACGCACTCACAGAACCCGGCGGCTGGCGCATTGGTGCAACTGGTTTTGGTGAAATACTTCCTTATCACGAAAACAAAATTTCATTAGATAGTGAAGTAAAAGATAAATGGGGCTTGCCTGTTTTAAAAATGGATGCAGAAATGAAGGAGAACGAACTGAACATGCGCAAGGATATTAAAGAAGATCTGCAGGCCATGTTTGAAGCAGCAGGTGTAAAGAATATTTCTACGTATGATTCAGGACATGCCATGGGCCATGGTATTCATGAAATGGGTACGGCACGCATGGGTCGTGATCCGAAAACATCGGTACTCAACGGCAACAACCAGGTGTGGGATGCGCCGAATGTATTTGTTACCGATGGGGCATGCATGACCAGCTCGTCCTGCGTTAACCCCTCATTAACCTACATGGCATTAACGGCACGTGCTGCCGATTTTGCTGTAAACGAATTAAAAAAGGGCAACTTATAAACCATATTACTCATCATTTTTTAAACAACTTTTTATATGAACCGTCGTGATCTTTTAAAACAAATTGCACTGCTTACAGGTGGTGCTGTAATTGGTGGCGAATTATTTTTAACCGGTTGTAAAACCGGTGCGAAAGCTGATGCAGGTTTTACTGCTGCAAATATTTCGTTACTCGATGAAGTGGCGGAAACCATTATTCCTGCTACCTCTACACCTGGTGCAAAAGCAGCGAAGGTGGGCGAGTTTATGAAAGTAATGGTAACCGATTGTTACACACAAAAACAACAGGATGCTTTTGTAAACGGCATCGGCGAACTGGATGAAGCCTGCAAAAAAATGCACAGCAAAGGTTTTATGGATTGTACACCGGAGCAACGCAAAGCCCTTTTAGTCAGTCTTGAAAAAGAAGCGAAGGAGTTTAATCAGAAACGTGATGAAGCAGATAAGCCATTACGTGAAGAACACAAGAAGAAAAACGAAGCACTGGCATGGAAAGATCAAACTGAGTTTGAAGGATCGCCCAGCCATTATTATACAATGATGAAGCAGTTAACGCTGTTGGGCTTCTTTACTTCAAAAACAGGCATGACCGAAACATTACGCCATGTACCTGTGCCCGGTAAATACGATGGTGCTTTCGCTTACAACAAAGGCGATAAAGCATGGGCTGAGTAAGCAATTTGTTTCGCTAAAATTTAAAATAAATTTTTGCAGTGTTTGCGCTGCATAAAAAAACGATTGATTCGTATGAGTTACAACCGCAGATCATTTTTAAAAACATCGGCAGCCGCAACAGCCGGTTTATCGTTGGCAGGTTTGCCTTTATTCTCTTTTGCAGATGATGCGGAAGCACGCAAGCTGCAATATGGTATTCAGCTGTATACTGTTCGTAACGATGTAGCAAAAAACCTTGCTTCCACACTGCAATACGTGGCCAAAGCGGGTTATTCGCAAATTGAGTTATATGGATTTGATGGCAAAGGATTCTTTGGCAAATCGCCCAAAGAGCTGAGAGCAATGTTTGATGATTTGAAGTTAAGTTCACCGAGTGGTCATTACAATTTTGGCCCGGTACTTACAGAGGGAAAACTCGATTTCTGGCAAAAGAGTATCGAAGCTGCAAATATTATGGGTAGCAAATACGTAACCATCCCCTGGTTAGACCCGAACCAACGTGGCGCCGATACTTTACCCAAACTGGTAGAGCTAGTGAATAAAGCGGCAGAGCTTACAAAAGTAGCCGGAATGAAACTGGCTTACCACAACCACGATTTTGAATTCAAGAAATTGCCTGATGGTTCAACCTTTATTCAAACTTTGTTGGATAAAACCGATCCTTCATTGGTAGATTTTGAACTGGACTTGTACTGGAGTTCGTTTATGAACGAAAATGCAGTAGAATGGTTTAAAAAATATCCAGGTCGTTTTACACAGTGGCATGTAAAAGATGCAACAGTAAATGCAAAGGGTCAAAAAGAAAGTACACAGGTGGGTGATGGTACCATTGACTTTACCAGCATTTTTGCGCACAAGAAGACAGCAGGTTTGCGTTATGCTTATGTAGAGCAGGAAGCCTACACCATGCCCGAAGAAGAATGTATTAAAAAGAGCATTGCCTACATGAAGAAGAAAAAGTGGGGCAATAAATAAGCAACCTTATTCTATTGATAGTTTAGAGCCGTTTCAGCAAGACTGAAACGGCTTTTTTTGATTTTACTTGAAGATGCGTGTAACTCATGGCTGCTTTTTTTATTACATTCAGGTATGAAACAACTACTCCTGCTTACTGCACTGCTGTTTTCGTTCTCCTCTTTTGCGCAAACAAACGATGAACAACAGATACGTTCCATTTTAGCTGCACAATCCGAATACTGGAACAAAGGCGATATCGAAAACTTTATGAAAGGTTACTGGAACAACGATTCATTGATGTTCATTGGTAAAAGCGGTATCACCTATGGCTATAACAACACACTGGAGAATTATAAAAAAGGTTATCCCAACCGGGATGCAATGGGCACACTTACATTTCCCTTCATTCAGCTAAAGCGTGTTTCAACAGATGCGTATTTTGTAATTGGCCAATGGCATTTAGCCCGACCCAAAGAAGGTGATGTAGGTGGACATTATACTTTGCTGTTCAGAAAAATTAAAGGTAAGTGGGTGATTGTTGCTGATCACAGCAGTTAAAACATGAAATGATGCAGGCCATTGAAAATGTCCCGACTCATTTCACAACTTCCCCTTCCACAAACGATAATAGAAATAAATAAGCCCTGCAAGCGAAGCCAAAAAAACAAGGTAATAAATAATATTGCCGATAGTTGGTGCACCTTCAAAGAAGCCCCAGTTGAGGTATAAACCAAAGGTCATGTGCAGCAGCAGGAACAACATACCTACCGAAACGGTTTGTACAATCCGTTTCAGAAAATCCTGCGCTTCCGGTTCCATGCCACTCATCTTGTATAAATTTTAATGAAAGTTACGAACATAAAAAATGCTGTTGCACAAACTGTACAACAGCATAATGTATAAATTGTTTTCTTAGAGTGTAAAGCGGATAGCAAAACCACCCCAGTTGGCGTTAAAGCCATTACGGGTGCCGCTGCCCAATTCAAAACTGGGCTGCCAGTCGAGCGCCAGGTTCAATGGCATATTGGTGAATTTATAATCAATACCCACTACACCATCAATACCAACAGCTGTAATGCCTTTGTACAAGCCCACGTGAGCACCGGGACCCACATACCATTTCAACGCACCTTCTGAGCTGAGGTTGCCATGTATTTCGTACAAGCCGGTAATGCGTGTACCATACCGATCGAAGTAACCGATAAACTCCAGCGCATTGTTGTCTTTAATAAATGTTTTAACGGATATGCCACCACCTGTCCAGAGTTTTGCACCAATGGCTGTTTTATAATCAGGACCTTCTGCTGTACTGTTTTGTGCAGAAGCGGCTAAAAAAATTGTTGCTGAGAAAAGTGTCAAGATAAGTTTTTTCATACGTGATCTGTTTTGTAAAAGTTCGGTTTGTGTTACCGCATGTTCTGCAGCAAAAATATTACTATTTCAACAGCAGTTGCTGAAATTCTGTACTGTCGCCATTGAAAACATTAAAATCAACTTTACCTGCAATACCGTTTACACGGCCGCTTTCACTGTGCTGCCAGAAATGCCAGTTACGTTCAATACGTGGAGCAAGTGGGCGTAAATAATGCGCCACCCATAACGGGTATTCATCAAACGCACCATCGAGATAACGTTTATAAAAATCGGCATTGGTATAAATAATCGGTTTTACACCATAGGCAAGCTCCGCTGCATATAAAAAAGCTTTTACCCGTTGTTGCAATAGCGTTTTACTTACGCCATTTGTTTGTTCTACATCCAGCACAGGTGGTAAATCGCCTTTGGCAAGCTTCACCGTTTTAATAAAATTTTCTGCCTGTTTGGTTCCGTCTTTCGATGAAATAAAAAAATGATAGGCCCCACGTGTTACACCTGCTTCTTTTGCTTTACGCCAGTTCCGTTTAAAATGCGAATCGCCGCCACTGATGCCTTCGGTTGCTTTCATAAAAGCAAAACCAATCTGTACACCTGCTATATTCATGGCCTTCACCGATTCCCAGTTAATGGTTTGCTGGTAACGGCTTACATCAATACCATGCACATTGTATTTTGTAGGAATATCGATGCCAAACTCCTGGTAACGGATCATCCCAGCCTGGCGCTCCAGCCACCAGTTACGTCCAACAAGGAATGCACCTGCAGAAAACACAAGAAAGATGAGTATCCAGGGAAGGTAGCGTAACGATTTATTTTTCTTTCGGGCCATAAACGGTTGCAAATCTAATTGGCCTGAAGCGCAAAAAAAGAGTTCGGTTGCATTTTAATTTTTTATTGACAGAACAGGCTTTGCAGATAAAGTTTACAGTTCGGGCATGGCTGCTTATTTTGCAGCATGTTGTGGCTGTTGCTCACTTGTTGTTTGTTACTACCGTATACAGTATTGCTGTTACTGTACCGTTATTGGTGGAGTAAAACAAAAACAGTTACTGTCAATCGTACATTTCAACCGTCAACCCGTTTCAGCATCATCATTCCTGCACGTAACGAAGAAAAAAATATCAACGCCTGTTTGCAATCCATTGCACAGCTGAACTATCCCAACGAACTATTTGAAGTGATTGTGATGGATGATTTCAGCACCGATGCAACAGTTGCTACAGCACAGCAGTTTCCGTTTGTAAAAGTATTGGAGCTGAAAACATTGCTCAACGAAAAAATCAACTCGTATAAAAAGAAAGCGATTGAACTTGGAATCGCTGCTTCAACAGGCGATTATATTGTTACCACCGATGCAGATTGTATGGTGCCTGAAAACTGGTTATATAATTTCGCCCTCATTATACAGCAAAAGCCGACTGTTTTTATTGCAGCACCGGTTGCCATGAAAGAAGAAAGTTCAGCGATTAAAGTATTTCAGTCGCTGGATTTTTTAAGTCTGCAGGGAATTACCGCTGCATCGGTTGGTGCAGGTTTTCACAGCATGTGCAATGGGGCCAATTTGTGTTACAGCAAAGAAGCCTTTTACAAAGTAGATGGTTTTAAAGGAGTGGATCATATTGCCAGTGGCGACGATATGCTGCTGATGCATAAACTGTACAAACAATATCCCAACGAAGTGCATTACTGCAAAGCAGCAGATAGCATTGTGTTGACAGAACCCGTTGAAACGGTTGCAGCATTTTTCCGGCAGCGGATACGCTGGGCCAGCAAAGCAGATAAGTATGATGATAAACGCATCTTTGCTGTGCTGTTGTTGGTGTACCTGCTCAATGTATGGTTACTGGTACTTGCAATAAGTTGTTTATTCATCAGTAACAATTTACAATTGCTGTTACTGGCGTTGGGCATCAAAACAATTGCTGAGCTGTTTTTTCTTTTTCCGGTTGCCCGTTTCTTTCAAAAACAACAGCTGTTGGCCTGGTTTCCATTGGCACAACCTTTTCATATTGTGTATACGGTTATTGCAGGCTGGTTGGGTAAGTTTGGTAACTATCAGTGGAAGGGAAGAACAGTTCGTTAATCGACCCCGATGAATCGAATAATTAATTAGCTTCAATTTCTGTTCGCTACAATAACATGCAGGTACAAAGTCAATCAAACATTCAAACGTTCTGGAAAAAACTGCGCCGCAATAAAGGCGCTGTGTTTGGATTGATCGTGATTGTTCTCGCCATTGTTACTGCGTTGTTTGCTTACGTACTTGCGCCTGATGCCACACCCGATGCCAATCGCATTATAGTTGAAATTGCAGCAAAGAAGCCGGGCTATCAACAAAAGTTTTACCTGCTGGAAAAAGAAACAAGCCACAAAGGAAACTTGTTGTTTGGTAAAGAAGATGCTGTGCAATACATCCCCATCAGTTCGTACCAACAAAAACAGGATACCTTGTTTGTACAGAAATATGTAGATGATGGCGTTTCAGAACCGATGTATTTTTTGCTCAATGGAAAACAGGCTGCACAGCTTCTTACTACCAAAACCTTTTGGCTGGGTACTGATAAATTCGGTCGTGATATTCTCAGCAGACTCATTGTTGGTGTGCGTGTAAGTTTAAGTGTGGGACTCATTGCTGTACTTATTTCTCTTACCGTTGGTATTTTTCTTGGTGCAATAGCAGGTTACTTTCGTGGCTGGATAGACGAAGCCATTCTCTGGCTTATTAATGTGGTGTGGAGTATCCCCACTTTGCTGTTGGTGTTTGCTATTACGCTTGCATTGGGTAAAGGTTTCTGGCAGGTGTTCATTGCCGTTGGTTTAACGCTTTGGGTAAACGTGGCCCGTTTGGTGCGTGGACAAATCCTCAGCATTCGAGAGCTGAATTATATTGAAGCAACAAAAGCCATGGGCTTTTCGCACAGTCGTACCATCTTCAAACATATACTTCCCAACATCATGGGTCCGGTTATTGTAATTGCGGCCAGCAATTTTGCCAGCGCAATAGTTATTGAAGCTGGACTTAGTTTTCTGGGCGTAGGTGTTCAGGCACCACAACCCAGCTGGGGACTCATGATCAAGGAAAACTACAACTTCATCATCACCAATAATCCCATGCTGGCCATTGCACCCGGCATTGCCATTATGTTATTGGTACTTGCGTTTAATTTATTGGGCAACGGCTTGCGGGATGTGCTGGATGTAAGAAGTTAATAAAGACCTATGAGGTTTGCCGCCCGGCCAATCAGCACAGCAAACCTCATAGGTCTTGCTTTTCTTTTTCCCAACATCAACCGTTTGCAGGCTATGCGCAATCGGCAACTTCTTTTATCTTCATTACCGATTGCTGCTACGTGCAGTTAGTCCATATAAACCAACCCAACTGCGCATGTCCATTTCAAAACCACGGTTAAGTTTCTGGCAAATCATTAACATGAATGTTGGCTTCTTCGGCATTCAGTACAGTTTTGGTTTGCAGCAGAGTGCTGTTAATCCCATCTACGATTTTTTAGGTGCCAAGCCCGACGAAATTCCCTGGCTCAACTTAGCAGGTCCACTCACCGGTTTAATTATTCAACCCATCATTGGTGCATTGAGCGATAAAACATGGCATCCCCGTTTTGGCCGTCGTACACCTTACTTTTTTATTGGGGCGATGATCTGCAGTATTGCCTTGTTCCTGTTTCCGTTCAGCAGTGCGTTGTGGATGGCTGCCGGTTTGTTATGGATACTCGACGCCGGTAACAACACCGCCATGGAACCGTATCGTGCATTCATTGCCGATAAGTTAGATGCTACGCAACAGCCCACCGGTTTTCAGGCACAAAGCTTCTTTACCGGCTTTGGTCAAACACTGGCAAACGTTTCACTCTTTATTTTTCCGTTGATCTTTATTGGTAAAACAGGTAAGCTGCCAACGTGGGTGTTTGCATCGTTCTTTTTAGGTGCCGTTTGTTCCATCGGTTCTATCTGGTGGAGTATACGTACCACGCCCGAAATTCCGCCGAGTGAAGAAGAGTTGGCTACATTAAAAGAAAAAAACAGAGGCATGCCGCACCCGGCTGTACAATTTTTTCTTTCCATTATTACAACCGTTGTTGCTTATATCATCATTGCTGTTTTATTAATTCCGTCTTTGTTTGTAAAAGGATTGATGCGCCGTGTATTGAATTATGCAGAGCAACATCCCACACTTAAAATTCTGTTTGCACAGAATATTGAAATTGTAGATGCCATTACCAATATGCCGAAAGTAATGTGGCAACTGGCACTAGTGTATTTGTTTCAGTGGTATGCGTTGTTCTGTTACTGGCAAAACTCATCCAAGAGTATTGCATTGTCTGTTTGGAAAACTTCGCCTGAGCAGGATGCAGGCTTGTATGAAAAAGCAGTTAGCTGGACAGGACTTGTAAACGGCTGGTACAACATCGTTACGTTCTTATGTGCATTTGTACTGGTGTACTTCGCTAAAAAATATTCGCCCAAACTGGTACACTTCGGTTGTTTGGTGTTGGCAGGTATAGGTTTACTCTTCTTTCCGTTTATTGAAAATAAATATTTACTGTTCCCTGCCATTACCGGCTTTGGTATTGGATGGGCCAGTATGATGGGTATTCCTTATCTCATTGTGGTGAGCAAAATTCCGAAGGAACGTTATGGTGTGTACATGGGTGTGATTAACATGATGATTGTAATACCCATGTTCATTCAAACCACAACCTTTGGTTTTATTCTCAGAAATTTCCTGGGTAACAATCCCGGTAATGCCGTTGCATTTGCCGGTGTGTTCTTATTAATTGCTGCATTGCTTACGTTGCTCATTAAATCAGATAAACCGGCAGCAGATGCAACAGTGAGTTTTTCCGGAGGCCATTAAAAAAATTGAAATGAACTATCTGCGTATTTTTTTATTGATGTTATTGTTTGTGTGGGCACACAGCTCCTGCAAAGAAAAAAATGCAACCGCTGCAAATCAAACAAGCATCCAAAATAAAACCTGGTGGAAAGAGGCGGTGATTTACCAGATCTATCCTCGCAGTTTTAAAGACAGCGATGGTGATGGAATTGGCGATATCAAAGGCATCATCTCTAAACTCGATTATATTCAATCGCTGGGTATTGATGCGGTGTGGTTAAATCCGATTTACGAATCGCCGAACAAAGACAATGGATACGACATCAGTGATTACAGAAATGTATCGAAACAGTTTGGCAGCATGAACGATTTTGATACGTTGTTGGCAGGATTTCATAACCGTGGAATAAAAGTGTTTATGGACCTGGTGGTAAACCATTGCAGCAATGAACATCCCTGGTTTAAAGAAGCAAGTAAAAGCAGGAACAGTCCTTACTATAATTATTTTCATTGGTGGCCTGCAGAAAAAGGTGAGCCGCCTTACCGTTTCAGCATTTTTGATGAGAAAGGTTATGGTTGGGAATTTAATAAAGCCACCAACTCATACTACCTGCATTACTTCGGCGATTTTCAACCCGATCTCAATTGGGAAAATCCAAAGCTGCGGCAGGAAGTGTATGATATTATGAAATTCTGGAGCAAGAAAGGTATTGATGGTTTCCGTATGGATGCATTGGCGTTTATTTCAAAAGATACTATCTGGCCCGGCTTACCTGCAGAATACAATGGCAACTGGCCGTTGTATTATGCTAGTGGTCCGCACCTGCACGATTATATCCAGGAAATGAACAAGGAAGTATTAACGCCTTACAAGCTTGCAACCGTTGCAGAAGCAATGGGCGATGTGCCACGGGTGAAAAAGTTTGTGGATGAAGACCGCAATGAGTTGAACATGGCGTACAATTTTGAAGCAATTGATTTTGGTTACTTACCCAACGAATATAAAATGCCCGACCCCAAAGGATGGGATTTGGTAAAGTGGAAACAGATTTACAAACGCTGGGACAGCGCATTCACTGAAAAAGGATGGGGCACTGTTTATCTCGCCAATCACGATCAGCCAAGGATGGTTACACGTTGGGGAAATGATGCGCCGGAATTCCGTGAGCTTTCTTCAAAAATGTTAAGCACATTTATTCTTACCATGCGTGGTACTGCTTTCACTTATTACGGCGATGAAATTGGCATGAACAATATCAAGTTCGATAAAGTGGAAGATTATAATGATGTAGAACTGCTCACCAACTATGCACAGGTAAAAGCAAAGGGCGGCGATTTAAAACGTTTTCTCGAAGGCATGAAAATTTCTTCCCGTGATAATGGCCGTACACCTATGCAATGGGACAGTACAGCAGGTGCAGGTTTTACATTGGCAACACCCTGGTTAAAAATTAACCCGAATTATACAACGGTGAATGTTGCTGCTGCCGAAGCAAATACCAACAGTCCATTACATTATTTCCGTAAGTTAACCAAACTGCGTAAAGCAAATGAAGCGTTGCAATACGGTACATTTACATTGGTTGATGCAGATAACCCCGATGTATTTGCATACACAAGAACACTCAACAACAAAACATTTCTGATACTGCTCAATTTTAAAAACAAAACTGCAAGCGTAAAAACAGGTTTGAATCTGAGCAAAGGAAAAACCGTACTCAACAACTATGGATCAGCGAATGTGTCTGAAACACTGCAACCTTATGAAGCATCTGTCATTGAATTATAACCCGTCCAACTATTTTTGATTATGAACAAAAAAATCATTCTCTGGTCCATTGCTGTTGGTTTAGGAGGCTTGTTATTTGGCATGGATGTAGCCGTTATATCCGGCGCAGAAAATGCCATTCAGCAACTCTGGCAACTCAGCGACTGGACGCATGGTACCGCCATTGCAATGGCCTTGTATGGTACTGCGTTCGGTGCTGCATTTGGTAACATTCCTGCAAACAAAATCGGTCGTAAAAAATCACTTATCTGGATCGGCATTATCTTTTTAGTGTCATCGGTTGGTGCTGCATTGGCTCCCGATGTGTACTCCTTTATGTTCTTCCGTTTCTTAAGCGGTTTAAGTATTGGTGCATCATCGGTTGTTGCACCGGTGTACATTTCAGAAATTGCTCCTGCAAAATATCGTGGGCGTTTAGTGATCTCGTTCCAGATGAATATCGTTGCCGGTATCCTGTTGGCGTACTTATCGAATTACTTATTGCAAGGTGTAGGTGGTGCAAACGACTGGCGCTGGATGCTGGGTATTGTTGCGTTGCCTTCATTGTTGTTCTCACTAATTATGATGGTTGTACCCGAAACACCACGCTGGCTCCTGTTGTTTAAAAACGATGAAGCGCATGCACGTGAGGTGTTGGCTATTACCGAAGATGATATTGATAAAACCATCAACGAAATAAAAGCATCGGCTACACAAACAAAAGAACCGCTGTTCAACAAAAAGTTTTACAAACCATTATTGCTGGCATTTTTGCTGGCAACATTCAATCAACTGTCGGGCATCAATGCCATTATTTATTTTGCACCACGTGTATTTGAAATGGCAGGACTTGCCAAAGCATCGGCCTTTCTTGGTACAGTTGGTATTGGTGTGGTGAACCTGGCGTTTACCATTCTAGGTTGGTCGTTGATTGATAAGTTTGGCCGACGCACACTCATGTTCATCGGCTCCATCGGTTATATCATTTCACTCAGCTTAATTGCATGGTCGTTCAGCACCGGTGCAAGCGATTATATTGTGTACTATGTGTTCCTGTTTATTGCTGCACATGCAGTAGGACAAGGTGCGGTGATCTGGGTATTCATTTCCGAAATATTTCCCAACTCGGTGCGTGCTGCAGGCACATCATTCGGCAGTTTAACACATTGGGCATGGGCTGCTGTAGTAGCACAGGTGTTTCCTTATTTTGCCGGAAATGTAGGTGGTACAACCATCTTCGGTTTTTTTGCTTTGATGATGGTTTTGCAATTGATTTATGTATGGCGGATGATGCCCGAAACAAAAGGTATTGCATTAGAAGATATGGATAAAGCAACCGTTGTGTTGCATTAAACAAAAGCAGAGTAAAATACAGGAGTTGAAATGCTTAAAATTAATTCTTTAAAATAATTGCTGAAGCCCGGCCTCCCTCTCTACAGGAGAGGGAACGAGGGTGAGGCTTGTTTTTGTATGGGAAAAATACTTTGTATTGGAGAAGCACTCATCGATATGATATGTACCGACAAAGGAAAATCATTATCGGATGGTGAACATTTTTTAAAGAAACCCGGTGGTGCACCAACCAATGTTGCTGCTGCCATTGCTGCATTAGGTGGCGATGTTGATTTAAGTGCAAAAGTGGGTACAGATCCGTTTGGCGATCATTTGATACAGGTGATGAAGGATTTTCGAGTAAACTCCGATCATGTAATACAGGATAAAAAACATTTCACCACGTTTGCCTTTGTATCGTTAATGGAAAACGGCGAACGTGATTTTTATTTTAACCGTGGCGCCGATGGCGAACTGAGTAAGCAGGAAGTGGATCGTATTGATCTTGCCAATTATTCGATTGTTCACTTTGGTTCGGCAACCGGTTTTTTACCCGGCCCCTTAAAAGAAGCATACGCTGGTTTGTTAAGCCGTGCATTGAAGCAACTGAATTTTGTGAGCTTCGATCCCAACTATCGTCACCTCTTATTCAAAGACAACCAGGATTCGTTTATTCTGCAGTCGTGGTACTTTATGCGGCATTGTCATTTCTTTAAAGTAAGTGATGAAGAAGCATTGATGCTCTCGAAAAAGAACACAGTAGATGAAGCAGCTGCACATTTTCTGGAACAGACCAATGCTGTATTTGCCATTACACTTGGAAAAGATGGTACACTGCTCGGTATGAATGGTGCTACTTGTGTCATCGACAGTATTCCTATTACTCCTGTTGATACAACGGGTGCAGGCGATGCATTTACCGGTGCTGTGTTGTTTCAGTTGCGTAATTACAGTTTACATGAAATAAAACAATTACCTGCTGAAGAGTGGATCAAGATCATTATCAATGCCAACAAAGCAGGCGCCCGTACCTGTGAATATCTCGGCGCTATGGAAGCTTTTAAACATTTAAGCAGCGACATTTTCAATTAAGTTTTATGTACACATTTGGCGTGCACGAGCATATTAATGCATTATTGAAAGAACAAAAGATTGATGTGGGTGGTAAAGACAATTTGTTTTACACCCGCATGCTGGCGAATACTTCGCCCATTCTTGAATTATATCTGCAACTGTACGAACATCACCCATCTGCAGAATTGTTGTTTGATGAAGTGGTGAAGACGATTATTGCAGCTTACAAAAAAAGACCCGCTGTATTAAAGCAACGGGATATTCAAAAGCTGGAAAAAGAATATTGGTTTCTCAGCAACGAAATCAATGGCATGAGTTTATATGTCGACCGTTTTGCAGGAAGTCTCAAAAACATGCAGACCAAGCTCGATTATTTTGAAGAGCTGGGTGTAAACTTCGTACATCTGATGCCCATTTTTGAAAGTCCGGCTAATGAGAGCGATGGCGGTTATGCTGTTTCCAACTTTCGTAAAGTAGATGAGCGTTTTGGTTCGCTTGAAGATCTGTTACAGCTGCAGGAAGAAATGCGTAAACGCAACATGTATCTCATGCTCGATATTGTGCTCAATCATACTTCGCACAAACACGAATGGGCCATGAAGGCAAAGGCAGGCGAAAAGAAATACCAGGATTATTTTTATTTCTATAACGACCGCAGTGTGCCCGATCAATACGATCGTACCATGCCCGAAATTTTTCCGGAGAGTTCGCCGGGCAATTTTACGTACGTGCCTGAATGTAACAAATGGGTGATGACGGTTTTTCATAACTATCAATGGGATTTGAATTATACCAATCCCAACGTGTTTATTGAAATGCTCGACACCATTTTCTTCTTTGCTAATTTGGGTGTAGATATTTTACGTATTGATGCCCCGGCCTTCATCTGGAAACAACTCGGTACTACCTGCCAGAATTTACCACAGGCACATACACTGTTGCGTTTAATTAAACAATGTGTGCAGGTAGCTGCGCCGGGCATGGCATTATTAGGCGAAGCCATTGTTGCGCCGAAAGAAATTATGAAGTACTTCGGTACAGAACAATACACAGCACGTGAATGTGATTTTGCCTACAACGCAACACATATGGCTTTGCAGTGGGATATGCTCGCAACAGGCAATACCAAAGTAATGCTGGCAGCACAATACGAACTGTTGAAGAAACCATACGGCACATCGTGGATCACCTATACCCGTTGCCACGATGATATTGGTTTGGGTTATGATGATGCTATGATTGAGCAGGCGGGTTTTGAGGCATATGCACATCGCCGTTATCTGAAAGATTATTATTCAGGTGTACATCCAGATACACCTGCTGTTGGGGCTTTGTTTTCCAGCAACCCTAAAACAGGTGATGCTCGCATCAGCGGTTCACTGGCATCGTTGTGCGGTTTGGAAAAAGCACTCTACAATAAGAATGTAAAAGCGATTGATGAATCCATTCAGAAAATATTGCTGATGCAGGCCCATAGTTTTTTCCTTGGTGGTGTACCGATGTTGTTTTATGGCGATGAGATCGGTTATACCAACGACTACTCTTATTTAAATGATGAAGGAAAAAGTTATGATAACCGCTGGATGCATCGACCAATCATTGACTGGCAAAAGAACGAACGCCGCAAACAGGACGGCGCTGTTGAGCAACGCATCTTCAGTTCAACCAAAAAATTACTGCAGCTACGTAATCAACTGGAGGTGGTTGGCGATTACAGCAACATCACTTGGATTACACCGCACAATATTCATGTAGCCGCATACATTCGTGAACGTAACGGCAAGCGTTTATTCTGTGTGTTTAATTTTGCAGGCAGTGCTTCGTTCTTAACCTGGTTTGCATTTAAGGAAAAAGGGAATCCGCCTTCTGCATTATTCGATCACTGGAGTGGCGAAACATATACTGTTGGTAACGATCATGAATTTTTTGTGCTGCCGCCGTATGGGTTTGCATTGTTGGAGGGATAGATAATTGAATAGACCTGACAGGTTAAGCCTGCTCTTGGTATATACTTCTAAAAACCCAATTGCTTGCGTTAGCTTAACCTGTCAGGTCAGGCAAACTCAGCATTTGTTGAAACGAAGAAAGCTGTATGCTTCCAATCACTTCACCTTTTAATTCAACAGCAATTTCATGATTCTGTTTGTGTAATCGCAATCGTCCTTTAAAGATGCTTGCTGTAGTTGATTGTAAAAACAATTCAATGGCTTTCCTGCGTTCAATACGACAAACACATTCGCTATTGTGTTCATAAACAACAAAGCGAAGTTTACCGTTGTGTGGTTCAACCGCAAACGTAAATGCATCATTCAGTTGAATGGTTTTCATACTTCTTCATCAAAGCTAATAAAACGCCGTTGGTCCAGCCAAAACCATCCTGGCCTGTGTATTCACCGCCGCCGGCTTCAAGATGTGTATCCACCACATTGTATTTTTCCATCAGCTTACCGGTGCGTGCAAACACATCTTTATTGAGTTTGATCCACCGCTTTGCAATTTCCGTAGCCAGCGCATGATGACCATAGTTTTCCAACCCCACAATACTCATCCATTGCAGCGGCGCCCAACCATTTGGTGCATCCCATTGCTGACCTGTTTCGTACAATGTAGTGAGCAAACCACCATCTTTTAAAAATAATTGCTGTAATGCTGCAGCAACTGCATCGGCCTGTTGCTGTGTGGCAATACCAACAAACAAAGGTGCTGCCGTTGCCAGCGATTGAACATTGGTGCAAGTATTGGTTACCGTATCGTAATCGGTAAACAGTTGCAATTCATTATTCCAGCAATATTTGAGAATTGCCTGTTTTCTTTTTGCTGCTGCAGTTGTATACAAAGCAACATTTACCTCATCGTTACTCATGCTGTACACTTTTACAAGCAGTTGTTCCATGTTGTACAACAAACAATTCAAATCAACAGGTATAATTTCGGTTGTATGTATCGTTGAAAAATCGTTGATATTGCTGAACCAGCGACAGCTGTAATCCCAACCCGATTCTGCACCTGCACGTAAATGTGCATACAAAGCATCAGTTGCCTGTGTTGCAACATGCGTTAACTCCACATCTTCACGGAACGATTCCGGTCTTGCAGTTGTATAGGCATCACAATAGCGGTTCAATACTTCAGCATTCTTCATCAGCACCACATGCTGTTCGAAACGATGTGTAACGGATAACTGTTCCCTTCCCTTCATCCAGAAAGCATACTCCTTCTCCAACGCATCTTTGTACTGCAATAAAATAGTTTCACCTTTTACCTCCGCCAATAACTGCAGCATAAACGAATAAAACGGTGGTTGCGAACGACCAAGATAATAGGTTCTGTTTCCGTTTGGAATAAACCCGATTGTACGAATCAGGTGTGTGAAATTATTCACCATGCTTTCCAGCAAATCAATTCGTCCCGATTCTTTTAATCCCAGCATGGTAAAATAACTATCCCAGTAATACACTTCCCGAAAACGACCGCCGGGCACCACGTATGCATTGGGCAATGGAAGCAGTGATCCGCTCTGTTGCAGATCGGGCTGACGAGTTAGTTCATTCCACAACGCATCAATATGTGCAACAATATTTGCTTTTGTTTCATGGTCTGCTGTTACAGCTTTAGCCGGGAGTTTAAAATGTTTTGCAACAAATTGCTGCAGGTTAAAGTTTGCTTTTTGTTTTTCGGCTGCATATTGTTGCAGAATAAACGTTGGAGGTGTAACAGGTACACAATCCACAAATGTTTTTCCATCTTCAAAAATGCGGCTCATCTGCACATCTTCAAACAACGGATGCATTTCAAATATCTCAAGCTGTTTCACCTTAATGTCCTCCTGTAGTTTTAATATCAACCAATGCACCTCCTTTTGGCTGCAAACGTTTAAACACAATCAGCAGCAAAATCAACACAACGATGGGTACCAACGATAAATAAAAAGCTGTTTCGCCGCCGTATGCCTGCGACAGATGCCCTGTAATTATGGAACCCGTTGAACCGCCCAATGCACTGAACACAACAATCAATCCGCTCATGGAACTGTGCCGGTGTGCCGGCAGATTACTGAGAATAACCGAATTGATAGCCGGATAGATGGGCGCCAGGAATAAACCGATCAACGGAAATGCAAATGCTACAACAGGTACATCGGCCAGTGTTTCTTTTACTCCTGCTGAAATATTCGCAGCCATCGGCATCGTGATGAGCACAATTACACCCGCACAAAGCAAGCACACAACCAACACATAAATCCAATCGATCTTGCGTAAAAAGATGGCCGCCAAAAAACGTCCTAAGCCAATTGAAGCTGAGAGAATACTTGCAAGCTGTATACTTAAGCTGGTTGAAATTTTCAGTACATCTTTATTAAACGTAGGTAACCAACTCATGATACTCTGCTCAATCAACACATAAAAGAACGCACTGAAAATAAATACCAGTACCAGTGGCAGAAAAATCAACTGCAGCATTTCAGCAAAATCCTTTACAACCGATTTTTGTTTTTCTGCTTCCTGTATAGACGACTCATCGAGTTTGGTAGTAAGCAATAATAAAAAAGCAACGGCTGCCAAACCGCCCAGTATATAATAACTGTTGAACCACGTGGTTGATTGCGGGTTACTGTTATCAACCATCGCCGCAAACAAAAAGTAACCCGACAGTACGCCGACCATAAAAAATGATTCCAGGAAATTCATAAAGCTGAGATGTTCGCTTTTTGATTTTGTTACCAACCCAATGGTAGCAAACACACTCACTTTTATCAGCGCAAAGCCAATACCTGCAGCAGCAAACAACAACTTCGTCATAAAGAATGCAGGAACCGATGGGATGATGAAACACATAACGGCAATTAAGCCCAATGCAATAAGCATGGTGCGTTTATACCCGATCTTGTTTACATACGATGCAATCAGAAAAGATGTAATGGCAATACTGAAATCTTTAAATGCTTCAAGTACGCTGGCCGAACTTTTTGAAACATCAAAATTGTTCTGCACCTGCAGTATAACAGTACCAACACTGTTGAGCAGTATGGCAAACACAAAGTAATTAAGGAAAAGCGATAGCTTAATGCGGAGAGTAGACATGGCAAGTTGTATTGGATTTTAAATATACCCGATACAATGCATTTACCAAAGCAATTACACTATAAAGAACCGCCTTTTACCAACATTGATTCAATGCAAACGTTTTCGGCAACAGGTTCACCTTTTAAACGACCATGCATTTGTGCAAAAGCCTGTTTCCCTAACTTGTAACCACTCGTTTCTACGTAGGTAACAACCGGGTTAAACAGCGTTGGAATAAACCCGTTACTGATGCCGATGACGGCCACATCGTCCGGTACTTTTAAATTGCGTTGATGAATGGCACGCATTACACCAATTAAAATTAAATCGCCCATGCAAAAAATAACATCGGGTGGATTGGGAGATGAAAGTGCTTTTAATACAATTGCTTCAGAAGGTTCTGCCTGTTCGGGATAATCAATTGCCACAACTGTATCCGGAGCTTGTGCTTTCATTGTTTCAACAAATGTTTTACAACGAACTTTTGTGATGCTTAAATGCGGATGGCCAAACAAAGCCAGTACGTTTTTCTTTTTCTTTTCAATGATGGCTTCTGCTGCAATGCGTGCAGCATCTGCATCACTTAAACAAACTGTATGAAAGCCTTCTTCTTCCGGCACACGATCGAAGAACACCACAGGCACATCCATATCTTCCATTTTTTTAAACGGACTTAAATCATCTGTTTCAATTGACACGGTTGCAAAAACACCCATCACCATATGCTTCCGGAAAATAGCCATGCTGGCTGCTTCTGTTTCTGCATTATCTCTCGATTGTATAATAAGTACAGTGTACCCATACTTTCTTGCTTCATCTTCTACTGCAGCAATAAATGAATCGTAAAAAAAGTTTGTAATCGTTGGTACCAGAATACCCAGCACATTGCTTTGCCTTGTACGCAGCAACACAGCATAACTGTTTGGTTCGTATTCCATAGCTGCTGCCAGCTCTTTTACTTTATGTTTGGTGGCAACCGAAATATCCGGATGATCTTTCAGTGCACGGGATACAGTGGAGATGCTGATGCCCAGTGCCTCTGATAATTTTTTTAATGTGCTTTGTTGCATAAGTGTATCATTAATCAATAGTGACCTAAAGATAACCTTTCCTGCATCATTAAAAAAAGTAGTGCGGTAAACAAAAACTCCCCTGTAAAAACAGGGGAGGATGATTTATACTACTGATGAAAAATAATGAACTGTTAGTTAGCACCATCTGTATTTGCACGTGCAATGGCATAAGTACCAATAACGTTACCACATTTTAATCCTTCTTCACAATCGCTGCGGTAATGAATGGCTCCATACAAACGTGAAAGCGAAGCTTCTCTTGCCATTGCTTCATACGCTGCTTTACGTGAAGGAATGATTCTGCCCAATATCGTTGCAGCTGCTCCGCTGAAGGTTGAGTGACCACTCGTGTAGCTTGGAAAATTGGGTAAGCCCGTCCATGTTTTAATTGCAGGATTCACCTGTGATGGACGAGGATTGAAGTAAAAGAATTTTGCATCCCAACAGGCGATTGCTGCATCCATCATACTCATGTTGAGCAATGCCATGTTACGTGCCCAACGCACTTCGCTGAAACGTTGTGCAATAAAATCATCGGCTGCAATGGCGTTCCAATGGCCGGGAGGTGTATGTGTAGCCAAACCATCGGCCCAGTAATGCACAATCGCCAGTTGTTCACGTGTTGCATTTTTACTGTAGTGCAATACTTCTGCTACTTCCTGTTTAAATTTTTCTGATTTCGTTGATGGAGGCGGACCGGGACGTACTGTTGTTACCAAGGTTGCAGAATCGAACAACCAGGTACGTACACGACCAAACAGCGGTAGCATTGGTGGACGCTTTGGTGATTCCTGGCTGATCCACGGTATTTCGCCTGTTGCTGCTGTTTGTGTTTCCATTTGCTGCCACAAGGTTGCATTACCAACAGCAGCACCTGCTCTGTCGCCTCTTGCACGTGTAACAAATTTTTGTGCTACTAAGCGGCCCAATGCTTCGCCTGCTTCAATATCACTACGCACATTCATACCCGCCATAATTCTAGCATTCTTATGTTCTGTTGCCAGTTGCTGAATAGCAGCCTGCTCTCCGGGGAAAAATAATTTCAACAGCTCCACCATTACGCCAACCACCACTGCATCTTCACTCGGGTACGATGGTAAATCGCTTTGCGGCAACAAGGTTGTAATGGTATTGTTGATTTTATACGGTGCAGCACGATTGTATAATTTTTTGTAATGCCATGCAGCCACCAACGCATCGTATTGAGCAGCGCTTACATATGCATAGGCTCGTGATGCATAGGGCGGATTAGCAAATGGAAACTGCGGATTGTTAAACGGGTTATTGGCATCAGGTACGGGGTATGTACCATCCGCATTTTGATAAGGTGGCAGATTATATTTAGCCACCAGACCACGCATAATTTCGTTCCAGCGTAATACTGCACCTGCGCCCCAATACTTCATACGTTCTTCCTGCGCAGCCGTCATCGATTTCTGATATCCTTTAATTTCGTTCAACTCCGCTATATAACCAGGACCGCTTGCTGCACCGGGTGCTGCAACAGCAAACTCATCGGGTGCTGTAAGTAATATGGGTTTCCACGTGCCTGCATTAAGATCGATATTAGCCGGATTTAAAGCAGGCGCATTTTTAGTGCGTTCTGTAATTTCTTTACTGCACGATGCAACAACGACAGTGAGCAGTAACAGATTTGTAATTCGTTTTATGTTAATGTACATGGTTTCGTTTTTACGTGTATGAAATCAGTTTGCTCAGGATTTGCTCTTTTTTTCTTTCTTGTTTAAGTTGAATACATAAAACACGGCGCCGTTGGCAGAAAAACTTTGTCCCATGTTTCTTCCTGCAACTACCTGGCTTGCACCGCCTGTTAAAGAAAGCTGCGGCATATTTCGAAACACATACTTAATATTAAAGCCAAGCGATGTAGCATTCATACGATTACTGATGAATGGCATATTGTTTTGTGTAATATCAAAACCACCTTTGGTTGTCCAGTTATTTAATACAGCTTCAGCAATTAACCATTGCGTACGGTAACCTGCACGGATGTTGTAACTGGTTGCATTGGGCATCTCCACTTCGTTCGAAAGAATAAAACGGTCGGTGTAATACGAATCACGATCGAGTGTAACATTGCTGCGCCATACATAAGTAGCTGATGCTGTTGCAAACCATTTGTTATCATAATAGTAATCAAGCATCAACCTGGCCATTGCTGTTTTACTTTGCATGCCGATTGATAACGGCAACAGATCAGCATTGTAGTTGCTCATGGGTACAGAACCACCGAGCAAACCAATTAATGCCACACGACTGTCGCCGATCTTTTGGTTGATTGCACGATACTTCAGCATCAGGCTTAAATCCTGCATACCTTCTTGTCCACGTAATGTTCCTGCACTTGCTTTGGTAGTAACGTAGGGCACATTAAATAAAACGTTCAGTTTTCTGGTAGCGCCATAGTTACCCATCACCGCAAACATTTGTGTAGAAACATGTCCAAGGTTGAGGTTTTCTCTCTTGTTTGCTCCTTCCCAATAATTTTTCCAGGTAGTGTAGGAGTAGCCGGGGCCTACGCAGAATGCGTTTTTCTCCATCATAATGGCATCTATATCTGTTTGGGCAGAAGATTGTTTTACAGCAATGCATAACAACATTGTCCATAAAAATTTTATAGTCAATTTCATTTGATGATTGTTTTGCAACAGCTGTTGCGTTTACGAACAATTAAAACTTAACAGTACAACCAATATTAATCGAGTAATCGGAGAAAGCAGCATCTCCTTGTGTATAGATGCCCGTTGCTTTGGTACGCATTTTATCAGCATAACTCTGTGTACGGTTTTTGCTAAACCAGTAAGGCACCGTTGCAAACAGATTTATTTTTTTCAATTGATAAGCAACGCCGGGTTCTGCACCAAAAATGCGACCGGGACGACGGAAGCCGCTGCTGCCACAAATCAAATCTTCCGATGGTACTGCTTCTAAACGCACACCTGCTGATGCAGAGAAAGCACCCAACATCAAATTCAAACCACCACGTACCATGTACTGATCGGGCACACTCATAACACTGCTGCCATATAAAATATTTGCATTGGTAGTTGTTCCACCTCTTGCAGTTGAAACACCGTTGTGCTCACGAGGATTGCTGAGGTAATAAAAATTACCATACGCACTCAGCTCTTTTGTAAATACATAATAACCGTTCAGCTCTAATGAAATGCCCGTACCGCCATCACCCAGTTGAATCGATTGATCAACAGGACCCAAAACTTTTGTTGAATCGTTCTTCCAGAAAAAATCGTTGTAACGGTAATCGCCGGTTGGCAATTTCAATCCTAAACCAACCTGAATGTTTCCTCTTCTGCTTTTTAACGGATCGAGCATCCAGCGATACGCTGTAATACGGATATCGCCAATGCCGAATGAACTTGTTTCTCTTCTTGCATTCGGGCTGGTGCTGCTGTTACCGTAATGTTCATACATCGATGAACGACGGTTGGAGATGATGGGCATATTCACTGCAATGGACATACGGTTGTTGAGTTTACGTACCAGTGTAAAATCAACAGCATGTTGCCAGTTGCGTACATCGGTTCCTTCGGCTACACGATGTTTTTGTTCTTCGGTGCCCACAAAGTGGCGGAACGAATGGAAATAACGATAGCCCGTTGTAAGCTGCCAGTTATGACTGTCTGCCGAAGTATCGGCATGACTGCGTGTACACATGGCACCATTGCTGCGTACAGTTACGCAACCTTGTGCACACAGTTGTTGTGTAACAGCCAGCAATAACATGGCTGATACTATTTGTATAGCAATTAATTTTTTCATGATGTTTGGTTGTTGTTGTGATTGTTAAGGTGTAGCTCAATTAGCTCTTAACCTGATGCGTTGAACAATCAATTCGCCTACCTGCCTGCCTGCTTTTAATCCTTCATCATTATCGAAACGATAGTGAATGCCACCATACAATCTCGACATAGCTGCTTCTGCTGCTGCCGCACGGAACGATTTAATTTCCCTGTTGGCAATACCAAACTCCAACAGCGATGTATCGGTGAACGATAAGTTTTCACCGAACCATGAAGTCATGGTTTCGGCAGCTGCTGCAGAGTTGGTAGCATGACCACTTACATAAGAAGGAAAAGGAGGTGTTTGAATATACGGACGCCATTCCTGGCTTACGTATTTATTAACGGCGGTTTCCGGACGAATATAATTGCTCGTATATTTTTCCTGCCATCCACGAATGAAAGCATCAAAGAATGCAATGGATGTAATAGCATATGCTCCAACGGTAGAATTAAAATCGGCCTTTGCTGCTTTTGCTGCAATGCCCACAATATTCAACCAGTGGCCCGGAGGCGAAAACTTTTTGGTAGCAAACATTACATGTCCGCTTACATTCATCTTAAACGGATTATCATCCCAGAAATCGGCAATATGTTTTTGTTCTTCTGTTAAACTGTCTCCCACATTTTTCACTTCCATCAACGCCTTGTAATAAGTGCTGTTTTTATTTGTAACATCAAATACCGGCGGACGTGGAATTTCAAACTGTGAAGAGCTGTCCAATACCATTGGACGAATTTTACCCCAATGCGGCTCCACCGCAGTGGCGTACATAGGTGGTGTAGGTACCCAACGGCCATTTTCCTCACGTACGGTGAATTTTTCAGCACCACGTGTTTGCGCATAGTTATCTCCCTTACTCCAACGTAATACAGCTGCAGCAATGCTATCTGAAAAAGCAATTGTATTCTCGAGCATATCCGATGGCATCCCGGCCGAATCGGCGTTTTGTTTTAACTCGTTGTAATACTCCATCATGCTGCCTTCGGGAAATGTAACAGCGTTACCCACCTTTGTAAATGCCAGCAATGCAGCCAAAGAATAATCAACAGGTGCTTTACTTGTATCGGGCTTGGGCATGGCAGGCATGTGTTTAATTTGCCCGCTCATGCTTCTGTAATTTTTATCGCCGGCAGCCACACATTCGTAAGCTGCAATGTTTGCATATACATAATTACGTGCAGCAATCATAGGCGGAAAATTATTCTCCAATACTACGTTGTTGAGTTTCTTAACTGTTTTGCTATACAAAAAAGGATCGTTGGTATACGCTTTATAATCTCCTTTAGGTTTACATGCAATCAGGGTTACAGCAACGAATGCTGCGAATACAATTTGTTTCATCTGTAGTTATTTTATCAGACTATCAGTTCCAATGCTGTTGCCATAAAAAATATGGCTCATTTCATCTTGTGATGCTTGCTTTTTTAATAGAATCATTTACTGCAGCTGCAGTGGTAACAGGTACATTCCAACTCACCGGAATGCACTGTTAAAAGAGGTATGCTTTTGCGCTTTTACAAATCATTCGGTTTGTATGTTTTCATGTAACGTTCTGCCACCCTCATAGCATAGGCGAAACAACAATACAATCTGCAGATCTGTAAAATTGTAAGGAAAAGCAATTAAGCAAAAAGTTCGGGTGGTTGTTCTGCAGTAAGGAGAAATGCAGAACGTGTAGCTGCTGAAAAGGTATGGTTGAATGGTTGACGCAGTTGCTCCAATGCATCGAGCGACCAATGGCTCAACTGCTCACAGTAGTCAAATGAAAATGCTTTGTACGATGGGGCGGGTTGTTTACCCGATTTTTGTTCCTGCTGATTTTGCAGATCGTTGACAAGCTTGAAGAAATTTTCCCGGGCATTTACCAACCGGGCTTTATCTGTATCTGGAATACATTTATAAATCATTTCCCCACCTTCGAGTTTACGCTCTACGTATTTGTAGTGCATCCCGTTAATAGTGATTTCGCCGCTTACACGTTCAAACTCTTTCCAGTCGGTTTGATAAGGTAAGCTTACCGGTGCACGCACTTCAATTAATGCGTTGGCATCGTACTCTTTATTATCCAGCTTTTGTTCGAAATGGGTATCGGCTTTTTGCTGTACGTAATCCATCACTAACCGGTAACCAAACCAGTTAAACAGCAGTATGGAGAGAAAAAATATGGAAGCAAAAATTCTCAACAGCAATTCGTTATTGTGCTTTAAAGATAAAGTAATTCATCAATGTTGAGCACATTTAAGGCAGGAACTATTTGTAAAATATTTTCATATTCTCCGAAATCGTTTGCAGAAAAATGTCCGGTGATAGCTACCGCCTTCATCCCTGCTTTTTGAGCTGCTTCCACACCTTTCGGCGCATCTTCAAATACAATACAATGCTCGGGTGGGGTGTTCAATTCGGCTGCAAGTCTCAGCCAGGTTTCGGGGTGAGGTTTGCTCAGCTGTACATCATCAGCGCCAACAATGGCACTGAGGTAACGGCGCAGATCCAGTTTATCCAATGCAAAATCAATATTGGCCTGGTTACTGGCTGTACCGATGCCCATTGGAATATTTTTCTGCAACGCTAATTCTAAAAATTCACGTGCTCCTTCCAGCACCGTTATTTCGTTACCATACAAATTCCGGTAGCGTTCTTCTTTTGCGGCAACAATGGCTCTTGCTTCTTCTTCAGTAAACGTGCGGCCGGGAACAATGCGGTGCATCAGTTCGGCACCGTTGCCATAGAGTTGGTTCATCAAATCTTCCCCTTCAAGCGGACTGCCCATTTCTTTCACCACCAGCTGCCATGTTTTAAAATGTGCCGGCATGGTATCGATGAGTGTGCCGTCGAGATCGAAGAGAAAAGCTTTGTTCATACTGCAAAAATAAACCTGTTGTAACTACGTATTGTAATCTTACTGTTGTGTTTGCAACAAGCTCGTTTAATAGGGTTTCTTAGTTGTTGAAATGACTGAAGGAAACGTCATGTCGAGGTACGAGACATCACCATTATCAAAAGACGCTACAATTTTTGAACGCATCTTGAAACAACAGAGATCCCTCCTTCGTCGGGATGACGAAGACAGGCTGCTTAAACAAAAAAGCAGTTACTATTTATAGTTCGATTTGTGCTACCGTTTATTCACAAACGTCCTCTTCTGCACACCCACACCCGTAATGGTTACGCTCTTCCAATTAGCTGGTAATACTGTTTTGATTTGTGTGATGCCTGTTGCTGTAATTTCCAAACCGCCAAAGCCCATTAACACACTTTGCAAAATACCACCTGCACCAGTTGCGAAGTAAGGATTGGTGCCGCCTTTTGTTTCGGCAATTACACGAAAGGGCGGATTGAGATTGGGAATAAATGCATCTTTAAACCAATGATACGCTTTCTCCTGGTTGCCGAGCCTTGCATATAAGGTAGTGAACACTGCTTGTGTCATTGCCGGTGTTCCTTCATTCGGTACCCGTTGTTCATAATATTCTAAATCTTTGCGAATCGCCACTGCATCTTTTACTTCTTTCAACGGATAAGCTAACAAGTTTACATCGGCCTGTTTAATTCCTTCACCATTATAGGTTGCATGTTCTCTTGTTACACCATCAGGAAATTTCAATACCGGAATATTGTTCGCCACATTCATCCAATCTGCATTCGGTGCAATGCCTAACAATTTCGCTGCTTCTGTTGCAAACTGTAAGTTGGCTTTCGCAGCAGCATTCGTAAATGCGTTGTTATCTACATTCTCGGCCCACTCATCGGCAGCCACCACATTTTTAATATCGTATTTACCCGGGCCGTTGCGTTCAACTCTGCTTGCCCAAAAATCGGCTGTGGCACTTAAGATAGGATAACCTTTTTCTTTCAGCCAAACTTTGTCCTGCGTAACACAATAATAATTCCACGCAGCAATGGCCACACAGGCGGTGATGTGATGTTCGAACGGACCACTCAATGCCCACACGGGTGTTTCTTCCACACCTGTTTCTGCACTTTCCCAAGGAAACATGGCTCCTTTAAATCCTTTACTGAAAGCATTTCGCTTTGCAGCATCCAATCGTTGATAACGATATTCCACCATGCTCTTTGCGAGTTCGGGTTTCAACACAAGCAGGGCAGGATACATCCATAATTCCGTATCCCAAAACACATGACCATTATATCCCAATCCACTCAAGCCCATGGGTGATGGTGATAATGCAGTGCCTTCTCTTGTAAAGGAATACAAATGATAGAGCATGCTGTTTACATCCTGCTGATCCTGCTTTGCTTCTTCGTTTGTTCCTTCGATCGTAATGCGGCTGCTCCACAACTCATCCCATGCCTTGTTATGAAACTGCAGCAAACGTTCTCTGCCTTCCAGCTTTGCATAAATGGTTAAACGTTCTGCTTCATTCAACGGGTCATCGTGATGTGCTGATGTAATCGATGAACCGGCAATGGAATAACGATAGGTTTCACCCGCTTTCAGTTGTTTGCTGAACTTAAGCAGATGCATATTGTTGTCCCACATTTCATGAATCACTCTTGGTTCGCTGCCATGATGTTCTGAAAATAAAAATGTATTGCTGGCGCACATCAGCAATTTACCTGTAGGACTTTTTGCAGAGGAGGTGAGCAAGCTCATGGTTACATGCGGACGATCTATTTCATTGTAATAATTCTGTACATCTTTCAATGCATCAGGTGCTTCCATTACACTGGCACCTGTGATCGTCATGTTTTTTTTAGGTGTGATTGTAATATCCATCAAAACAGTAAACGGTAAATGACGCAACGAATAGTAGGTATAGGTTACAGTTGCTTTATCTGCATAATCGAATGTGGTGGTAAAGCTGGCATGCTGCATATCCAGTTCCTGTTTCATATTCGATGCCGATTTTGCATCGATTCGTCTGCCATCTATTTCCAGGTAGCTGTTCAGCAGATTAAAACTCTTTAAGAAATTACTTACACGGCCACGGCCATACAAATCGTATGCACCGGCCAACACCACATCTTTTACCTTGAAAGGTTCCGGCGATGATACGACCCCGATCATTCCATTGGCAACGGTAATACCGTAGTAATTGGCAGGATCGAAATTTGTTGCTGTTATTTTCCACGGATCGATTGTTTGTGCAGTGGAAGAAATGGTAACAATGAGTGATGCAAAAAAGAGAAATCGTTTCATGGCAAACTGTAATTGAAGTAAGAAAGATAAACACTTAGCTGCAAAATATTAAAGCTTGTTCCATAATTGGATTTTGCAAACGATTGCAAGGTTTTTCCTGCATAACAAATGCCTGTTTCTGCTGTTAACACAAGAATGAAATCAGCTATCTTGCAGGTTGCCGAAAATCCAGGGTATGAAAAGATTGTTACTGTTTATTGCTTTGATTGTAGTTATTGCCGTAACTGTATTCTACTTCCGCATTCCGCAAAAAGAAACGTACAGTTATAAAGCTGTGTTTCATTGTACCAACAATGCAGCCATTCGCTTACTGCACGACAGTACACAATGGAAAAACTGGTGGGCCGGTAAACAGGAGCAGGCAGCTGTGTACAGTTTTAACAACCGCAGTTATTATTTTCAGCAAATGATTTTGCCGGGCATCGAAACAAAAACAACAGTCGGTACCGACTCAGTTACTGCTTTCTTCCAGGTATTTCCTTACAATGTAGATTCTGCTTACTTCGAATGGAGTTATGTTTTTGCGTACAGCAGTAACCCGGTCACAAAAGTGAAACAGTACCTGCAACTCCGTTTGTTGAAAAAAGATTTCAAACAGTTTCTTACTACAGTAAAACCTTTTTTTGAAGATGAGAAGAATACATACGGCATGAAAGTAGAAACACAACGGGTAAAAGATTCAACATTGATTTCGTTGAAGAAAACATTTGATCATTACCCTACTACAGAAGATGTGTACGGTCTTGTAACGGCAGTAAAGAATTATATACAGGAAAAAGGCGGTGAAGAAACAAATGCACCAATGTTAAACATTCTTCCATCAATAAATAATCTGTACGAGGTAATGATCGGCATACCAACAAAAACCGATGTAGAAGAGCAGGAACCATTCAAACGTAAAAAAATGATTCTCGGTTATATTCTGGTGGGCGATGTACAAGGTGGCATGGCTACTGTTGCCGCTGCAGAAAAACGTATGGCCGATTATGCGTTCGATCATCAGAAAACTGCACCGGCTATTCCGTTTCAATCGCTCATTACCGATCGTATGCAGGAAAAAGATACGAGCAAGTGGATTACCCGTATTTATTACCCTGTGCTGTATTAAGTTTATTTGAATCGAATGATCTGCACGGCATCATTATTCTTTGCCAGAATATACGCTTGTCTGCCGTTGATGTTGATGCCTTTGATGCTGCGTACCTGTCCGTTAATGGTTAAACCATTTAGAGGTGCATACACAAATTTGCCTGCACCTTTATTGATGAGCAATGTACCAAAGTCGGCATCCTGTCTTCCGATCTCGACATTGTTATCGTAATAATTGCCAAGCAATAGTACATCGGGTAAGCTGTCGTTGTTGGCCTGCACAACCATTGCTGTGCGATAGGTTGTTAACTGTGCTTCGTAGGGCAATGCGGTAACAGTAAATGTTTGATCGCTCTTGTTCTGCATGAAAGCATTACTTAAATAATCAACCGAATACTTCTGTGCCTTCTTCAATTTATCAGCACCAAATAAATCATTCAGTGATGCTTTGGCAAAATCTTCTGCATACAAAAACTTCTTCTTCAACAGTGGCAATTGCTTTTCCAGTTCCTGTTTGGTTGCAAAGGGAATTTCTTTGTGCTGCAGATAATATGTAAGCACCTGTTCGTTTCTGCCATTCGCATCAAAATCGTTGATGTATAACGAGAGTGGTTCGTCTGCCGATGCTTTTAAGCGGCTGTTCAAACCGAAGTTGCCGGCAATGAAATCAAGCTCACCATTTGCATCCCAATCAAACGGCAGCACAAACGTCCACCAACCTTTATTTGCTGTAATGGTTTGTTTGGTAAATGTATTGTTGTTAAAAATAAAGGCTTCGATACCGCCCCATTCGTAACAAAGCAGGAGATCTTTTTTGTTATCCTTATTTACATCCACCCATTGTGCATCGGTTACCAAACCTGGCTGTAATAATTCTTTTGTGTAAGCAGCTGTTACATCGGTAAATGTTCCGTTACCGTTATTTTTTAATAAATAGGAGCGGGGTTTTATACCAAAATTCCATGGCTCCACTCTGCCGGGCAGAAAAATATCTGCAAAACCATCACCTGTAAAATCGTGCACCGCCATTTTACTTTGCGTAACAACAATATCTGTAAACGCATCGGCCTTCTTTGTAAAGTTTCCGTTACCATCATTCAGATACAAGAGTGGTAACAGGTGTGCATCTGTTCCATAGTATTCGTTGCCACCTGCAGCAATCAACAGATCCACATGCGTATCGTTGTTTACATCTGCAAATACAGCATCTGCATTCTCGGTCATGCTATCAAGCCACATAGCAGGTTGTGCTTTGTAGCTGAATGTGCCTGCCGCTGTTTGTACATACACGGCGTTGCGGTAACCTTTTGATGAACCAATGAATACATCATCCAATCCATCGTGATTAATATCGCCGACTGCCAATGCAGGACCTTCGGTTGAATTCATGTGCGGCAGCAACGGTTCTCTTGCAAATTCGTTGAATACATTTTCAATATGCCGGTGATCAAGCTTTGTTGCTGTAGTAATATCTTCTATTGCATTTACTGTTGGCAGATGAAAGTTGATGATCTTATTATAATCAAACAAAGGCAAGCCTTTTGTATATGCAAATTCCTGTTTACCTGTTTTAATGTTGATGGATTGATGCGTACGATCGGGCCAGATGAGAAAAGCTGAATCAATCTTTGTTTCTTCTAACCCGATATGCAACGGCACCAACATGCTCGATAAAAATCCATGCACCGGGTTGTGTTCATACGTACGTATTTCCTTACCTGCAAACAATACAACGGTTGAACCAATCGCATCGGGGTTTTGCTCCGGACCTTTTAATGTTATTGAAGCCGATGGTTTTACTGTTGTGGTATTGGTTTTGTTTTCGTACAACAGCACCGGATCGTTAATATTGTTCACAATGAGATCTTGGTCTCCATCATTATCCAGATCAGCATATACCGAACCATTGGAGAACGTAGGCAGATTGTTTGCAATACTGTCGGTTACATTCTCAAATTGCAGATTACCCTTGTTACGAAAGAAATGGTTGGGCAATTTTATTTCCGGAAACTTGTTTACCAACAGCATGTCTTTGTCTTCAACAGTTCCGCTGCGCATTTTTTGCTGCAGCTCTTCGTTCGATACAAAGTTGATGTAGTCGATATCATTCATCCGTTTTGGAATCCCGTTCGATACGAACAGATCTTTACGACCGTTGTTATCAAAGTCCATCCACAACGCCGCCCAGCTCCAATCAGTAGCATTGATGCCTGCATATTGGCCCACTTCACTAAACAAACCGTTACCTCTGTTCCACTGCAGGTTGTTACGTGCATATTGATAGTTGTATCCGTAGTTAATCTTGTTTTGAAAAATAGTATAATCATCTTCTGCCAATGAACGACGGATCATGTAGGGATCGTAGGGCAACATATCCATCGAAATAATCTCCGGAAAACCATCGTTGGTAATATCAGCTGCATCAACACCCATGCTGAACTGACTGGTATGCATCAATCGTTTTGTAGTTTCTTCGCTAAACGTTCCGTTCTTTTGATTGATGTAGAGATAATCGTTCTCATGAAAATCGTTGCCTACATAAATATCGGGCCAGCCATCTACATTCAGATCGCTCACTACCACACCTAAGCCATAACCGATTTTTGTTCCGTTAATGCCGGTTGTTGCAGTTACGTTTGTGAAGTAAGTATGTTGCTTTTGATCGGCTGTTGTAATGACATCATTTCTGTATAAGCGTTGACCGGCTAATGAATCGTATGTATTGAGAAAGTTTTTGCGTGGTGCATAGTTGCCATCGTGGTTCACCGAATGGTTCAGCAAAAAGAGATCAAGATCTTCATCACCATCATAATCGAAGAACACAGCCTGCGTACTGAAGCCCGAAAAGTCTAAACCATACGCCGCAGCTTCATCAACAAACACCGGCACGCCATTTTTAATTTCTTTACATACGAGCAGTTGATTTTTGCCTTTCAGTACTTTATAGTTACCTACACGGCAAATGTAAATATCAAGCAAGCCGTCGTTGTTAATATCCACTACCGAAACACCTGTACTCCAGCTGCCATCCTGCGTAATGTTTGCAGCTGCTGTAACATCATTAAACTGTAATGCTCCCTTGTTGAGGAATAATTTATTCCCCCCTTGGTTAGCGGCAAAAAACAAATCAACCAAACCATCTTTATTAAAATCGGCAGCGCCCACACCTGCACCATTGTAATAATACATGTAGGAAAATAAATTAAACTCCGGCGTTGGTTGCAGCTGATTGGTAAAGTTTAAACCGGTTTCGGTGCTCTTCTTTACTTCAAAGAGCGGGTTGTCGATGTTATGCCTGTTGCTGCATGCAAGCATACAAAGCATTCCTGCACCTAACAACAGCGTTCTATAATTCAGGGCTTGCTTCTGCATATACATCATCAGTTCTGCTTTGCATTTAATTTGTATAACACAGGCGTTGCATTGTTTTCGAGAAACAACAAATAGTTGTTACCGGCGGTATTCCATGAAACAATATCTCTTGTTTGTCCGAATAAGTTAAGACCTGTTTCTGTTGCCGGTACCGGCACAAATTCACCTTTACGGTTGTTGAGCAGCACTTGTCCGTAACTCGCATCGAGCCGGCAAAACTGTGGCAACAGGTTAAAAAAGTTACCGGCCGTAATTAAATCATCGTAGCCATCGTTGTTTACATCGATCAGTTTCATTGCATGAATACTGGATAGCTGTGATTGCCATGGCAAGGCTTTTATAGAGAAATTTCCTTTGCCATCGTTATAAGCAATACAGGACGATGCGTAGTTCACTTCTTTTTGCTCGGCATCTTTTAATCCTGCACCAAACAGATCCTGTATGGTCTTCTTTGCAAAATCCTGGTGTTTGAGATTTAGTTTTTTAAGTGACGGAACCTGGTCGGTTATTTCACGTTTCATAAACACAGGCACATCGGTGGCGTTGTACGTACGTGTAATCATTTTATCAATGATGTCGTTTGCATCAAAATCTTTCATCCATAATTTAACCGGTTTGTTGTTACCTGTTTGCAAATAAAAATTTTCGCCCAGGTTGCCTAACAGCAAATCTGTATCGCCATCCTTATCTATATCTGCAGCGGTAACTGTTTGCCACCAGCCTTTGTACTGTTCAATGCCGGTTTTTAACTCGGTTAATTGTTTGCCATTAAACGAAAATATTTTTGCGCTCATCCATTCGCCGGCAAGTATTAAATCTGTTTGTTTGTCGTTATTCACATCTGCCGTTGTTGCAGATGTGATCATACCCGCTTTCAACAGTACAGGAGCAATGGTTGTTGTTACATCGGTAAAATTCCCCTGCCCATCGTTACGCAGTAAAAAACTTTCGGGTGTTGCACCATAGCTTTGCGATACACTGCGACTTCCAATGAACAAATCAATTGCTCCGTCTTTATCATAATCGTATGCTGCAACTGCACCGCAATTGGTATTAAACATAGGTATTGCACCACGCTTTAATGTAAAGTTGCCGTTGCCATCGTTGATGAATAATTGATTTTGATAACCGCCTGTACCCGGCGCTGCAAAGTTTCCACCACCACCGGTAAACAAATCCATGTCACCATCTTTATCGCAATCAAAAAACAAGGCTGCTGTTACATCGTTAAAGGCAAAGGTTGTAAAGTCGGGCACATCGGCCATACGAAAGCCATTGGCTGTTTGCAGGTACAAAGCGCCGGGCTGGCCTTTACCTCCGCCAATATACACATCCGTTAAGCCATCTTTATTTACATCGGCTGCAGCTGCTTTCGGACCTTGTGTTGACAGCATGAACGGAATGTTGCGTTCGTAAAAGAAATCAACATGTTCATCTTCTTTATGTGCAGCAAACAAACTGTCTTGCTGTTGAAAATACGTAGCAACTGGTGGATATGCAGACCATCCATTTTTGTTAGCCTTATTAACATCGTATTGAATATTGTGCAGTTGATTAACCGCCGGCTTAACAATGGTTGTAAACGATTGGTTGGGCCAGATGATGCGGATGGAATCAACTGCTTCTTTACCTGTGCCGATTGTTTGCTTGTATTCAATAGATGATTCAAATCCTCTTGCAGGAACAATTTCTCTTGTAAGTACCTGGTTCTTCTGATAGACTTTAATGACACTTCCAATGCCAAACAGGTTCTTTCCTTCGTATTTCAACTGTACGCTGATGTAGTTGTTTTGATTTTTTTCCCTGCTGTTGTTTTTATAAACCAGCGCCGGTTGGTTTACATTGCTGATGACGAGATCCAGATCACCGTCATTATCCAGATCAGCATAGGAAGCACCGTTCGAAAATGTTTTTTTGGTAAAGCCCCAGTCTTCGCCTGCATCTGCAAATTTTAAATTGCCTGTATTACGATACGCTTTGTTGGGAATAGGATTGGAAGGCATACGGTTGATGATGGTGCTCACTTCTTCTTTCTTGCCCGTCTTCACCATTTGTTGTGCAACTTCATTGGCAAAAAAATCAATAAAATCCTGGTCGGTTACATCGTAGTAAATACCGTTGCACACATATATATCTATCTTGCCATCATTGTCTGCATCAAACATGAGTGCACCCCAGCTCCAATCACTATCGGCCACACCACTGAAGAAAGCAGTTTCAAAAAACTTTCCTTTCTTATTGTTTACCTGTAATGCATTTTGCGTGTACTGGTAATAGAAACCCTGTTTTACTTTCAGGTTAAACACATCATAACTTTCAAACGATGAGTTGGCACGCAAACGGTAATCATCGCCGGGCAACATATCGGTTGTAAAAATATCGGGACTTCCATCGTTGTTGATATCCTGCATATCTGCACCCATCGATGAAAGACTGGTATGCTGTATACGCTCTTCCAGTTCATCTTTAAACGTTCCGTTGCGTTGGTTGATGTAGAGATAATCACGCTCAAAAAAATCGTTCGATACATATACATCCGGATAACCATCTTCATTTACATCGCCCACAGTAACACCCAATCCCAATGAAATTAAACTGCCATGAATGCCTACTTCTTTGGTTACTTCTTTAAACTTACCGTTATCGTTGCGATAAAAATGATCGCCGCCGGGTTTTAAAAAATCGGCTACCTGCCATTGTTCTGCCGGCAAATCACGCAGGCTGGGGTAGTTGAGTGTGTTTACCGGAATAGGACTGTTGTTGATGATGAAGCAATCGAGGTCGCCATCCAGATCATAATCAAAAAACGAAGCGTGTGTGCTGTAACCATCATTATCCAACCCATACTCCGCTGCTTTTTCAGTAAACGTTAAGTTATGATTGTTGATGAAGAGTTGATTGCGACGCAAAGAAGAGTCGAACATATTACCTGCGTTGCACACATAAATATCGAGCCAGCCATCTGCATTAATATCAACGAATACTACACCGGTGCTCCATTGCTTTTTTTCAGTAAAGCCTGCCTTTACAGAAATGTCTTCGAACTGCAGGTTGCCTTTGTTCAGGTATAATGTATTGTTACCTTGATTCGAAATAAAAAACACTTCGGGTAACCCATCATTATTTAAATCGCCGGTGGCAACACCTGCACCATTATAAAAGTTACGATATGTAAAGATGTTGAAGTCTTTATCGTTGGTGAGTTTATTTTCGAAGTTGATGCCGCTGTTCTCTACTTCAGAAAATAAAACATCGCTTTTTTTATTGTTACAGGCAAGCACGGATAGTGCAAATAACAGTACTGTAAAATTTCTCGTTAACATCATGTTCAACACAAGCATTAAGGCTACAAGATAAAACTGTTTGTTTAGTTGTAAACAGTTGTGGAAGGTTTCCTTCGTTAAAAAAAAGAGGCCGCTGAAACCAGCGACCTCTCCCCTATTGATTATGATAAAAACTAGTACCCGGGGTTTTGCTTCAAATTCGGATTTGAAGAAAGAGCGATCGCAGGGATTGGGAAAATGACCTTTGTAGGATCAGATTCTGCCGCACGTTCCTGCACAGGCTTGTTAAACACACCGTAACGGATCATATCATTTCTTCTCCAGCCTTCGAGGTATAACTCACGGCCACGCTCTGCCAACAATGTTGTGAGTGTTGGCGCTGCAGTTAATGCAGTAGCATTACGTCTGCTTCTGATGCTGTTTACGATTGCCAATGGAGTTTCTGCATCTGTACCACCTCTTAAGATCGCTTCTGCTTTCATTAAGCGTACATCAGATAAACGCAGGAACACAAAGTCGTTTGCACTTCCCCAACCACCATCGTTGATAGTAGCAGGATCAAGCGGGAACTTGTTGGTACGGATACCACTTGCTTCACCGTTAAAAAACGCACTAACATTGCGAGTAAATACCAGAGGATTATTACTTCTGTCCTTTAGATCTACGACTTTCCCGCCGATTTTTTGATTGGAGGGGCCTTTAACTTGACCAACATTAAAACCTGCATTAATTCCTACCAAACGTGAATATGAAGTTGATTTTGTAGTAGTATCAAAATAAACACTCAAATCTGCGCCAGGGAATATAATTGTACCTTGTACAGTATCCTTCTTACGGATATCACCATCTTCAAAACTATCGTAGAAATCAGAAAGTGTTGTAAAACCATTCCAACCAGAAGGAGTTTGGTTATAGTGGCCACCCATGTTTGTTGCCCAAACAACGTTAATCCCATCTGTATTTCTTCTTACAAAAATGTTTTCAGAAGATACACTATTATTACGCCATGTAAAATTATCCCAGTAATTTGTTTCAACAGCCAAATTAGTGTTCGCTGCGATGTTATTACAATATTGAATAACCTTATTCATATCAGCAGCAGCAAAAGTAAATGGACCCGCTGGTTTTGTTGGATCTGCTTTGTAAACAGCCTTGTTCAAATATAATTTTGCCAACAATGCCCATGCAGCTTCTTTTGTGGCTACATGACGATTGGTACCAGTAAAGGCAGGTAAACCGGCAACTGCAGACTCAAGTTCTGTAATAATGATATCAATTGCTTCTGCACGTGGCACAACAGTTGGAATGCCACTTGCAGGTGAAGTAGCAGCACGTACCTGCATTTGACCAAACGCATCGATCATTAAGAAACGGAAATAAGAGCGGAGGAATTTACCTTCTGCCTGTGCCTGACCTGTTAACAGTTCGGCAGCAAGTGTAGATTGGAATAATGCTCCATTCAAACCATTCCATACGTTGTTGATCTGGTTATGATCGGGACCCCATGTGTGGAGGTGAAGACGACGCCATGTACCGAAATCGTCCCAGTCTGTACCACGTGTGGGACCAAGCAGCTCATCGGTACTATGTTCGTTTAACGCATACCAGTTTTCTTGGCTAATGAGTTGGTTTAACTGTCCATAAACAGAAGCAATTGTTGGAGCTGATGGAGCACCATCTTTCACAACACCAATCGTTTCCTGTCCACCTAACTCCGGCTCCAGCTTTGTACAAGAAGATGCAAACAAAGCAAAAGCAGCAGCTACAGCAGCAACAGAACTTTTCATACTTGTTTTCATTATAATCATTTTATAAGTTAAAATTAAAATCCAAGGTTAACACCAAATGTTACAACTCGTGGTCTTGGATAGTTTGTATAATCGAAACCACGTGAAGGAACACCGCTGATGCTCTTATCTACGTTCACTTCAGGATCGATACCACTGTACTTTGTAAACAGTGCCAGGTTTTGGCCTGATGCATAAACAGAGAGTGACTTGATCACTTTACTGTTCTTCAGGTTAAACGCATAGCTCAGGTTTACGTTTGAAATGCGGATGAAATCACCTTTCTCGAGGAAGCGTGTTGAAACGCTACCTGGGTTAAATGGATTTTCTGCACTCGTACCAGCAGCATATGTAACGTTACGACCGTTACGCAAACTTCCTTTCAGGAATAACGCATTGGCTGTGTTGTTATATACGTGGAAACCGGTTACAGCGTTTGCAAACACACTCAAGCTCCAGTTACCTAACGTAAAGTTGTTGGTTAACCCAGCAAAGAAGTTAGGGATAGCTGTGCCTACGAGTTGGTTTTGTGCACCATTAGAATAACGGGCATATCCATTACCGTCAAATCCATTAAAGCCAAGCATAGACCATGTAAATAACGGTTGACCATTGGTAAATGTTTGCGCATAAGCACCTGTTAAACCCTGGCCGCTTACACCACCAGTAATTACAGGCACAGGTAAATCACGCAGTTCGTTACTTACGAAAGTCATGTTGTAATTCGCATCCCAGCTAAAGTTCTTACCCTTAATGATCTTGTAACCAAAGCTTACTTCCCAACCCTTGTTGATTACATAACCGGGCAGGTTAATAAACCAGTTAGAAGTAGGAGCGAAACCACCTGGAGTTGGTGCGTTAAACAAGATGTTTGTACGCTTTGTGTAGAAATAATCTACAGTTACATTGAGTCTGTTATCTTTTGTAGTGAAGTCGAGACCTACACCGGTAGTAGCAGCTTCTTCCCATTTCAGATCGGGGTTACCTGTTTGTATCAATGTATTTTGGTCTGCTCCATTATTATCCTTGTAGTTAAACTGACGGTTAACAGCACCATAAGAAGGCAAACCATCCTGGCTACCGAGTACACCATAGTTTGCACGAAGGCTGAATTCACTGAACCACTTACTGAGTGTATTTTTTGCAAATTCTTCATTAATGATTTTCCATTTACCGGCAAACGCAGGGAACACACCGTAACGGTTGTTTGCACCGAACTTAGAAGAACCATCGGCACGTACAGTTGCAGTAAGGAAATACTTATCATCGAACGAGTAGTTTACACGACCGAAGTAAGACTGCAACTCGTTTTTATCGTAACCGGGATACAAATCCACATAGTTCTTAAAGTTGTTGAAGTCTTTTACAAATACATCAGTAGGTCTTGTTACCGGTGTATTTAAACCCCAGCCTACACGCTGAGAATATTCGGTAATGAAGTTCTGATAAGAGAAACCACCAACAATGTTGAAGTTACTCTTGCCAAAATCTTTATCGTAAGTAAGGTAGTGTTCAACCAATGTAGATTTAAGATCTAAATTTTGTTTAGTTGTTCGCCCATTATTCTCGATTGAATTATTATAGTTATTTACAGTAATGCCATTGGGAGTTGCCAATACCGTTGTACCACCATAAGCACTTTGACGTAACCGTGGATCTGCAAATGCAATACGCTCGCTCTTCATATTATCTAAACCTAATACTACTTTGTACGTAAGTCCCTTTGTAATATTCCAGCTACCTGAAATACTGTTAAGGAAACGGCTTACACGGTCGTTATCATCAAAGTAAGCCAACATTTGTACCGGATTCCGTTGATCACCGGGCTGAAAGAATGAACCATCAGGATTGTAGATAGGGTAAGTTGGGTTAAACTGTAATGCAGCACCCAATAAGCTACCCTGGTAACCTGCGTTATTACTTAACGGAGGATACTGATTTTTTGTGCTGGAGTAAGTAGAAGCTAATTCAAACTTCAACTTATCGCCCCAGAATTTTTGTGTAATGTTTGCACGTGCAGTTAAACGCTTCAGCGAGCTGTTGCGGATAATACCTTGCTGATCATCGTACGAACCACTTAAACGCACATTGGTTGATTTTGCATTGAAGCCCCAGCCAAGGTTATAGTTTTGTGATACGCCTGTACGGAAGATCTGATCCTGCCAATCGGTATTTGCACCTTTATCCAACAATGCTACTGCTTCACTTGCAATAATTGGGTCGGCACCACCATCGATGTTTGCTTTCTTAGCAGCCAGGAGGAAATCCTGTGGGTTCATCATGTCGTAACGCTTTGCAGTTGTTGCAATACTTGTTGCAGCGCTGAACGTGATTTGACCTTTTTTACCACCTTTACCGCTTTTAGTTGTAATTAATACAACACCGTTTGCACCTCTTGAACCGTAAATAGCGGCAGCAGATGCATCTTTTAATACAGTAATGCTTTCAATGTCGTTCGGGTTAAGGAACATCAACGGGTTTCTTGGAGTTGAGCTACCTTCTACACCGCTGGCGCTACCTAATGTACCACCACTGGCAATAGGTACTCCATCCACCACATACAATGGTTCCTGGTTACCACGAATAGAGGCAGTACCTCTGATGTTGATTGTAGCAGCAGAGCCCGGTTCGCCGCTTGCGGGTGTTACTAACACACCTGGTGTACGACCTTGTAATAACTGGTCGGGAGTAGAAATTTGCCCTTTGTTAAAGTCTTTTGTAGTAATGTTTGATACAGAACCTGTGAGGTCTTTTACCTTACGTGTACCGTAACCAATTACCACTACTTCGTTCAAAGCAGCATTCTGTGTTTCCAGTGTAACAGATATTTCTCCATCTGTTATACTCACTTCTTTTGAGGTAAACCCTACAGAAGAAATAACAAGCGTTTTGGCACTTGTAGGAGCATTTAAACGAAAAGAACCATCTGCACCTGTAGTTGTAGAAACATTGGTTCCTTTAACCAATACAGTAGCAGAAGGAACGCCTTCGCCTTTCGAGTCGGTTACCTTACCGGTAACGGTTTTTGTTTGTGCGGTTGCAAATGCAACAAATACAAACAAACTGAGCATGGTGAGAATGCCTCTTGCAAGTTTCGTCAAGATCATAATCAGTAGTTTTTAAATTGTTGAGGGTTATAAATTAACACAGTTCTTGCGGTGGCAGCACAAAAGAGGAGATCCGGAGAGGCCGGGATATAGTTATTTCCAGAGCAGTCTTATATGGCTACACGCAATCGGCAATGTTAATCTGATGTGAATTTATAGGAATTCATTTCAGAAAAAGGCATTAAGTTTATCCCATGAAATCCGCAAACGATTGCGAAAATAATTGCGGTGGAAAAAAAACGACCCGAATTTTTGTCATATGGCTAATGCTACGCTAAAAAAGATCGCTCAGGTATTGGATATCAGTATTTCTACTGTTTCGAGAGCTTTAAAAAATCACCCCGATATTTCCGCCCTTACAAAGCAAAAGGTAATGGAGCTGGCAGAAACATTGGAATACGAACCAAATGCAGTTGCAGTGAACCTGCGCAGTAAGAATACAAAAGTGTTTGGTGTAATGATTCCTTCTATTACCAATAACTTTTACGACTCGTTTGTAAATGCAGTTGAAGAAGAAGTAAAGAAGACCGGTTATTCCTTAATGATTTTACAAAGCGGCGATGAACCTGCTGCTGAAATTGAAAACCTGAAAATATACCGGCAAAACAGGGTAAGCGGTGTGTTTGTTTGTTTATCGAAGGAAACGACCAATATTGATGCTTTTCATAAAATGAAAGATGCGGGTATACCGTTGGTGTTTTTCGATAAAGTACCCGACGATGGTTCATACGACCGTGTTTGCCTGGCAGATAAAGAGGCAGCTGTAATGGCTGCAGAAGCATTGTTGCAAAAAAATAAAAAGAACATCCTGGCTATTTTCGGTAATACACAAGTCTCCATTACCAAACGCCGGTTAGAAGCGTTTAAACAGGTGTTTAAAGAAGTAGGCAAAGTTTCGTTATCGCTTGAGTTTGCCGGCAAGTCCGATGAAGCAGAAGATATTGCCCAACGTTATTTCCAGCTTAAGAAAATGCCGGATGCTGTCTTTTGCATGAGTGATGAAATTCTTACCGGTGTAATGAAGAGTGTACAGCGTTTAGGCATTCGTGTTCCTGCACAAACGGGCATTATTACTTTAAGCGATGGCTACTTTCCTAAAATTTATTTTCCTGAAATTACCTATGTTGAAACAAGTGGTTACCGCCTAGGCAAACTGGCCTGCGAACGAATGATGGAATGTTTAAAGGGAAAGGAAGAAACTTCCGAACTGTTTGTAAGCTCCCGTTTTGTTGAAGGCGGATCGCTATAATACAGTTGCTTTCTGTTGGTTGAGCTTTACCTGTAAACGGATGAATATACCCATGAGCAGAAAGTAAATACTGCCTATTTTATCTGTTTCAATTAAATCGCTCAACAGGTTCAACGTAACAATCATACTCAGTATAACAGCAGCTGTTATTGCAAGCGATCGTTCAAACGGATCGTTTAATGTGTGGTATGCTTTTACTGCTATCGTAAACATGCAAATGAGTAAAGCCAGCAGTATAAACAAGGCCGGCAATCCCTGTTCAATTGAAATAAGCAGAAAGTAATTATGCACCGATGATTTTTCTTCGTTATTACTCACCCATGTTTTAAATGCAGCAACCGTGTACTCTTTATAGTATGTAGTAAAGGTATTTGGACCATAGCCTTTCAGCTTTTCTTCGTTTACCATTTTTACACCCGCAATCCAACGGTAGAAGCGTTCCATTGTTGACATGTCCTTGAGTGTATAGGTCGCTTCAAGATGTTCGTTTAAATCGAAATGCTGACGGGTTGTATTAAAGTCCGGCGCAAATTTCATGTAGTTTTCATCCTGCACGAGTAAAAACAAAGCAATTACAGCAGCAAGCAGGGCTGTAAAAATCAACGATAATAAAAACCGCTTTTTTATCGCTATCCATGTAACCGTGCCGGAGAGTAAACAAAGCCAGGCACCTCTTGAGTAAGCAAAGAACAAGGCAATAAAAAAAACAACCATTACGGCCACAATCCATTTACGTAAACGCTTTGTTGAAAACTGATACCACAGCAGCAACACCGGAGAGAGGCAGACCAATAACGCCGAATAGTTTACGTGGTTGCGGAAAAACGGACTGAGAGTAGCGTTAATAGATTCGAATGTAAATCCTTTACCGGCATGTTGAAGTAAACTGTACAGAACAGGAATAAGCATTGCAAAAATCAACGCCTTTGATGCCAGTGCAAAATCTTCTTTTGTACGGAGGAAAAATAATCCGCCCACTACAAAAGCCATAATAAACCATGCTTTTGCCAAACAATATTTTATACTCAACCAAACTTCATGCGAAAAAAATACCGTCATCAGCAACCAAACGAGTTGCAGCAACAGCAATAGCACCAAGCTGCTTTTACGTAATTCAACAGGTATCAGTTGCGGCTTCAACAGAAACAAAACAACTAAACAGCCCATCAGTAATAACATCAACGGCTCATCGGGTAAATCGGTAGAGAGTGTAGCCGTTACTTCAAACTCGGTTGAAAGCGGTATAACAAACAGCAACGCAAAAAACAAGAGCCTTAAGTTTAAGCCAAACGAAAATGCAGCTAAGCCCGCAAACGGAACAATCAGCAACAGGTTTTCCTGTAATACAACTCCTGCAATAATACATGCCACAGCTGCCAGCGAAGGCAGCCAGAAATGAACCAGTTCGTTTTTGGTAAACAGACCCTGCATGTTAGTTGGCTTTCTGCCGTGAGCGCCACTCAACCACTATAAGCAGCAAAACAGAAAAGATGAAGGAGGCAACAGCTGCCATAAGTACAGCCGCTAAAATTTTCGGTTTATCTTTTTTTAAGGCCGGCAATGCTTCTTCAATTACAAACAACGAACTCACATCGTTAATACTGGTATTGAATTGCTGCATGAGTTTTTCTGTTTCATTGAGCCTTGTAATTAAGTCTGTTTTACGGGCCGTTAAAAAAGCATCCGCATTGCCTTGTAATTGCTGTTCCACCTGTTGCAGTGTATCTTTCTGTGCATTAAAATCACGCTGCAGTTTTTGTAAAATTTCCAGCTTCATGTTGTTGGATGAAGCCACACTTTTTTCATTTACCCTTTTTACAATGGCATTGGCAATAGCTGCAGCCAGCTTCTTATCGGTATCCCACACATTTACTTTTACATGCCCGAACTCGTTTTTATGAATGTGCACATTTTCTTTGTATTCATAATCGGCCAGGTAAGCGGCACGTTCATCGTTTGCATCAATTTTATAATGCTCCCGCAGTTTAAAACTATCTACCATAAAACGGCACATTTCTTCCGAACGGGCAAGCGCCATTAAACGATCATTATCCAGCTCGCCGCCGTAATAGAAATATTGCTCCCAGAATTCGGTACGGTAAATGTTGGAGCGGTCACCGAGATTGGGATTCGCTGCAGTAAATACAGCCGAACTTCTGAAATAAGGTTTCTGCAACAAAAGAATCACGCCGGTTGAAACAGTAGCCAGGAGTACAATAAAGGCGGCCTGTTTCCAGCGTTTCTTAATCAGTTCAAATACGATATCTAAATGCATATACAGTTTAAGGTTGAAAGTGGGCTAAAGTACAATTAGTTTCAGAACAGCTGTGCATCAAATCATACAACCTCCGCTGCCACCTGTACTTTACGGTTAAAACTTTCGTCGAGCGAAATAAAGGTTTCTGTGCGTTCAATGCCTTTAATTTTTTGTAAAGCATCGTGCAGTACAAATCGCAGCTGGTTAATATCCTTACAAACAACTTCAATAAACATACTGTAGTTGCCGGTGGTATAATTGAGGCGAACGATTTCGGGTATCTTCTGCAAGTCTTTAGCAACCGTATCATACAACGAACTCTTTTCAAGATAAATGCCCACAAAAGCAGTAATGTCGTAACCAAGTGCTTTCAGGTCTACATTTAACTTGGTGCCTTTTACAATACCATGTTCCTGAAGCTTTTTAATACGTACATGAATAGTACCACCCGAAACAAAAAGCTTTTTACCTAAATCGGCGTAAGAAATCTGTGCATCCTCCATCATTTCAGAAATGATCTGCATGTCGAGTTTGTCAAGATTTAATTTCGTAGCCATATTGCAATGCTGTTTTAAAATTATTTCAATATTAATGATATTATTTTGAAAATAATCAAAAGTTTTAAAATTTATGTTCGAAAATGTTCAACAAAAGGGAAAGATGGTTTAATATTGCACTGTAATCGTTCTTTGAACAACATACTGTGGAGTGATGAAATTTTCGGCAGACATGCCCTCTCGTCTCGGGGGTGGAGAAAACAGAATAAAGTCCGGCAACGGTACCTAACTGCTCCGTGGAGGTTCGACCCCTCCCTCTACAGCAAAACAAAACTCCAAAATACAAAAACAAATAACCAAGGCTGTATTTGTTTAGGCATTGGAATTTGATTTTTGGATTTTACTTTTTGTTCTTTTACACTGTGGGGTGATGAAATTTTTGGCAGACATGCCCTCTCGTCTCGGGGGTGGAGATAACAGGATAAACGCAACATAGAGCCGACGTTACTTTTGGTAAGGCCGACCGGGGTTGACCACTAAACTTTGTGTTGCAGCTAACTGCTCCGTGGAGGTTCGATCCCTCCCCCTACAGCAACTTATTGCGGCTACGGCCGTTAACCTTGCTTTCCGTACAGATTTTTCTCATGCTTTTTTACGATTGCCTTTTGTTTTTACAAAGGGCTTTTTTGTTTTTACAGCTTTCCTGCACCACTTACCTTTGCCCGCTATGGGACAGAAGAAACTCATCCGTTTTGCAGAAATAGAAACCTTTGCCAATGTATTGCAGTACCCGCAACACATGAAAGGGCAGTGGCGTACTTTTTTTAAAAATGAGCACCCGCTTACACTGGAGCTGGCCTGTGGTAAAGGTGAGTATGCTGTAGGATTGGGCCGTATGTATCCGCAACGGAATTTTATCGGCATCGATTTAAAAGGCAATCGCATTTGGGTGGGCGCCAAAACAGCCATTAAAGAAAACCTCGGCAATGTGGCATTTGTACGTTCGCAAATAGACCAAGTGAACAATTATTTTGCAGCAGATGAAGTACGTGAAATCTGGATCACTTTTCCCGATCCGCAGTTGCGTGCCTCGAAACATAAGAAGCGTTTAACCCATCCGAAGTTCCTACGTCTTTATCAACAGTTTCTGCAGCCGGGAGGATTTGTGCATTTAAAAACAGATTCGCCTGTGTTATATCAATTCACAAAAAAGGTAATTGAGCTGTACGATTTACCTTTGCACGAAGCAACCGATGATTTGTACAAGCAGGCAACCATCAGCGAAGAATTAAAGATTAAAACACATTACGAAGTATTGGACATTGCACAAAGCAACCGCATTCATTATCTGCGATTCAGTTTACCAACAACCGAATTGCCGGTTGAAAAAGACAACCTGTTAAAACAATGGGTGTTCGATACCGAGAAAGAATAAACAGGCGAAAAAAGTTGCATTGAATTGCTGCAACAAAACGGGTTGCTATTGGTTAAATAGTTTTACTTCGCTACCGGATACGACTATGAACAAGTTAAAAGAAGGTATTGACTTTTATTACGACGAGCATGATAACGTTGTGCTTACCGCCAAGTACCATCTTGACAAAGGTTATTGCTGCGGCCATGGTTGCCGACATTGCCCTTACGATTACGAAGCAGTTCCGGAACCTCGTCGTACCTTGGTATTAAAAGAGCGGAACAATGGCCAGCAAAAAACAAGCAACCAAACTTCCAACAACCGGTAACGCAAAAGCTTATTCTTTTTTTGATGATGTGTATGATGTGGTGCGGCAGATACCCAAGGGCCGTGTAACATCGTATGGCGCTATTGCTGCTTACCTCGGTACTAAACTTTCTGCACGCATGGTTGGCTGGGCCATGAATGGTGCTCATAATGTACAACCAAAAGTACCTGCACAACGTGTAGTAAACCGCAACGGCATGCTTACCGGCAAAGCACATTTTGCAACACCCACGCAAATGGAAGAGTTGCTGAAAAAAGAGGGTGTTGCTGTAAAGAATGATACGGTTGTTGATTTTGCAAAACGGTTTTGGGATCCTGCAGTGGAGTTGGGGTGAAGTATTTCTTCCGAATTAATTTCATTTAGAAAATGAAATCTGACCTCCCATCTCCTCAGCAACACTCATCAATAAACGCCAACCCTTACTACCACTATAATATGTGATTGATTTATAGTCTTTGGGAGCAGTTGTATATCCTACAATATTCCTTTTTTTCAAACCATAAATGCCACTTAAAGTAATTGTATTACCATTTATTACTGCATTAAATATGCAATAACCGGGAATTGTTCTAAACTCACGCAATTGAGTTGTAATTGTGTCTTTATTTCCATCTTCCCGAATAGAAAAATCATGTTTCGCCAATACTAATTTCGCCTTCTCATATAAAGCAGAATCATTCGGAAACGTAATGATAATTTTTTTATCGCCACTTTTTTGAGAAAATGCAGATGTAATAAGCAGGCAAAATATTAGTGAAAGTGAAAACTTAGTTAGCATGTTTATCGTTTTTTTACGTTCGGTTATTCTTAAAACCAAAATACTAAGAAAAAGTACTCTCTCATTATTTTAATGTTCTTAGGTAATATTTTAAACCCAACTTTACCAAAGGCGTTTTATTTGCAACCGCCAATCAACATTTCTTATTTTTTTCAACGGCAAATATTACCTTACCATTTCTAAAACCTTACACAGTATGAGAAGATCTGCGATTGTGCTGGCAATGCTGGGCTTTGCTTTGCCCCTTGCTGCACAACAACCAGCCAAAGACAGCGTAAAAAAAGACACGATGCCTTATACGGCATTTGCCAGCCTTCCACTTAAACCAACCAGACAGGTGAAATTCAGCACCAAAGAAGGAACCTGGATGAGTGTGGATGTAAGTCCCGATGGTAAAACCATTGCCTTCGATTTGATGGGCGATATTTATACCATGCCCATTGAAGGTGGTAAAGCCACTCAGGTAACAAAGGGTATAGCGTATGAAACGCATCCACGCTTCAGCCCCGATGGAAAGAAAATTTTATTTACAAGCGACAGAAGCGGCAGTGATAATATCTGGTACATCGATACCGAGAAAAAAGATACCGTCCAGTTAACCAAGGAAGCAACAGAAGATTTTCCTGCAGCTGTATGGACGCCCGATGGCAATTACATTATTGCCAGTAAAGGCCGTCGTATTCCGAAGCTTTTCCTTTATCATAAAGATGGTGGCGGCGGTACGCAACTTACCGATGGCTCGCCTGCAACAAAAATGATTGATCCGTTTCTGAGTGCCGATGGTAAAACCATTTACTTCAGTATGCGTAACGGATCGTGGAATTACAATGCACTGTTGCCGCAATACCAGATTGGTACGTACGATCGGGTGAAAGGCATCATGAATTCCATCACCACCCGTTACGGTTCGGCGTTTACACCCACACTTAGTAAAGATGGACAGTGGATGGTGTATGGCAGCCGCTACCAGGATAAAACAGGTTTGGTTATCCGCAATATTAAGAATGGCGATGAACGCTGGCTGGCTTATCCTGTACAGCGTGATGAACAGGAAAGTATTGCACCGCAAGGTGTATTACCCGGCATGGCGTTTACACCTGACAGTAAGTTCTTAATTGCAAGCTATGGCGGTAAAATATGGCGCATACCTGTTGATGGCAGTAAAGCAACAGAAGTAAGTTTTGAAGCAGATGTAGTGCTCGATATGGGTCCACGTTTGTATTTCAACTATGCCATTAAAGACACCACTGCAAAACTGGCTACACAAATACGTGATGCTGTACCAAGTCCCGATGGTAAGAAATTAGCGTTTACTGTATTAAACCGTTTGTATGTAATGGATTACCCGAATGGAACTGCAAAACGTGTAAGCGCCAACAACTTTACCGAAGCCATGCCTGCATGGAGCCCCGATGGTACACAGTTGGTATTTGTAACATGGAATGAAAGTGATGGTGGACATTTATACAAGGCAACGTTTGGTAATAAACCATCAGTTACAAAACTTACAACAGAGCCTGGCTTTTATATGCAGCCTGCCTGGAGTTACAGTAATCGTATTGCGTTCTTTAAAGCACCTGTGCGTTTATTTAAAGATGCAGAAGATCCATTTTACAGCGGAGCAGAGGGAGAAATTGTTTGGATAGCACCAACCGGCGGCGCCATTACAAAAGTTGATAATGCCAACGGACGTGGCAATATTCATTTCACAAAAGATACGAGCCGCATTTTCTTAAACGCAGGTGGCGGTACGTTGATGTCAATCCGTTGGGATGGTACTGATCCGAAAGTGTATGTACGCATTACCGGCATCACCACCTATGGTGCTGTTGCCGATGCGGACGATCATAGCAATCATGAACATGCAAGCATCAACAGCAATGCCTATGTAATGGGTAAGGCCATGATGAAAACAGATCCGTTAAACTATTGCATGCTGCCCGAAGGTGCCAGCAGCCGTGAGCCGCAGAATCTTCCATCGAGTGCTGATATTATTTTAATGGCACCCGAAGGTAACCTGGCATTGGCACAGGTAAACAACAATGTATATGTGGTAACAGTACCCGAAACAGGAAAGCTAACCAGCATCAATGTTGGTACGCCTGCCTTCAGCGCATTCCCTTCCCGCCAGTTAACTGAAATAGGTGGTGAGTTTCCTGCATGGGAAGCAAACGGCAAACGTATACACTGGAGTTTAGGAAACGGACATTGGGTGTACGATGTAGCACGGGCAGAGTTTGTAGAAGACTCTGTAAAAACAGCGAAGAAACTGGAAGCACAAAAAGCTGCTGATAGTGTAAAAGCATTACTGGCGCTGGGACCTGATGCAAAAAAACTGGCCGACTCGTTAGCGAAGAATTATACCGATTCAATGGCTGTTGTGTTGAAAGCCGATACTGCACGTGCAAAACGTGAAGCACTGGCCAAAGAAGAGCAGAAGAAAAAAGAAAAATACAGTCCCGATGAAACACAGGTAAAAGTGTATTTCAATAAAGACATTCCTAACTCTACCATGGTATTGAAACATGCACGTATTGTAACCATGAAGGGTGAGGAAGTAATTGAAGATGGTGATGTGCTCATCGTAAACAACCGGATTAAAGCTGTTGGCAAATCGGGCACATTAACCATACCTGCAGGAGCAAAAGAAATTGACTGTACCGGTAAAACCATTACACCGGGTTTTGTTGATACGCATTCGCACATGTGGACCTATTGGGGTTTGCATAAAAACACATCGTGGATTTATGCCGCCAATCTTGCGTATGGTGTTACTACCACAAGAGATCCGCAAACAGCAGTTACCGATGTATTAACCTGGGGCGATATGGTAGAAGCCGGACAAATTCCCGGTCCACGTATTTACAGCACCGGTCCCGGTGTTGGTTACTGGATGTATAATTTAAAGAGCCTGGAGCAAACACGCAATGTATTGAAGCAGTATAGCAAATACTTCAACACACAATACATTAAAATGTACCTGGTAGGTAACAGGCAACATCGCCAGTGGGTAATTATGGCAGCGAAAGAACAACAGCTGATGCCAACAACTGAAGGTGGTTTGGATTTTAAATTGAACATGACACAGTTGTTCGATGGCTATCCCGGTCATGAACATGCCATTCCCGTATTTCCGTTGTATAACGATTTAACCAAAACCATTGCTGAAAGTAAAATGGCGTACACACCTACTTTACTTGTTGCGTATGGCGGACCGTGGGCTGAAAACTATTACTATACAACAGAAAGTCCTGTGCATGATAAGAAACTCAACTTCTTTACACCGTATGAAGAGCTGAGTGCAAAAAGCAGACGCCGTGCAGGTGGTTTGGGTGGATGGTTTACGCCGGAAGATCACGTGTTTCAAAAACATGCACAAAGTGTAAACAGTGTGGTGCAGCAAGGTGGTTTAGCAGGCATCGGCAGTCATGGTCAGTTGCAGGGCCTCGGTTATCATTGGGAAGTGTGGAGTGTGGCCAGTGGCGGTATGAGTAACATAAATGCCTTACGCACTGCAACCATACTTGGTGCAACAGCTTTAGGATTAGATAAAGAACTCGGCAGTATTGAAGAAGGTAAACTGGCTGACATTATTATCATGGATGCCAACCCGCTGCAGAATATCCGTAACACCAATACCATCCGTTATGTAATTAAAAACGGACGCTTGTACGATGGTAATACATTGGATGAAGTGTATCCCACTCCACGCAAAATGGATGTGGGCAGCTGGACCAAAGAAGCACCAAAGGTGACGACTGAAGTAAAGCAGTAAGCTCATTGTTCTATAAACGAAAAGCCGCATCACGCTGAGTTGATGCGGCTTTTTATTTGTGCAACCGTTTGTTTTCGTCAATACATATCGTTTAGCTTATTTTCATCGCTCTAAAAACAACCAATGCAAAACGTAATTCAAATGACTGGAGCAAAGAAAGAAACGAATCTCATCCCCATGATCATTGTGTGCGCCCTGTTCTTCATTTTCGGGTTTGTAACCTGGGCGAACGGAACGTTGATTCCTTTCTTTAAACTGTCGTTTGGCTTAAGCGATTTCCAGGCTTTCTTTGTTACGTTCTCCTCGTACATGGCATATTTCTTTTTAGCATTGCCATCTTCCTGGATCTTAAAGAAAACAGGTTTTAAAAACGGATTGGTATTGGGTATGCTTATACTTGGTGTTGGTTCGTTGTTGTTTATACCGGCGGCTAAAACAAATTCGTTTGCACTTTTTTTAACCGGCATTTTTATACAGGGCTCGGCGTTGGCGTTGCTGCAAACAGCATCGAATCCGTATCTGACGATCATCGGTCCTATTGAAAGTGCGGCCAAACGCATCAGCATTGCCGGTGTGTGTAACAAAGGAGCCGGTATGTTGGTACCGGTGATTATGGGTACGCTGTTTTTAAAAAATGCAGCAGCTATCGAAAAGCAAATTGAAGCGGCAAGTGGTGTAGCGAAAGAACAGTTATTGCAGGAAGTATTGGGTCGTGTGAACATGCCTTACATTGTATTGGCCATTGTGTTTTGTTTGTTTGCATTGGTTATAAAATACACAGCATTACCCGAAGTACAGGTAGAAGAAGATGTGGTAGATGAAACAAGCGGCGAAGTAGTGCATCATAAAAGCATCTTTCAGTTTCCGCATTTGTTCCTCGGTGCACTCTGCATTTTTGTATATGTAGCGGCCGAAGTAATGGCGGGTGATATTATTGGTGTTTACGGAAAATCGCTGGGCATCAGTGCCGATATTTCCAAGTTCTTTACGTCGCTTACATTAGGTGGTATGTTGCTGGGTTATCTTATTGGTATCATCAGCATTCCCAAATATCTGTCGCAGCAAATGGCCTTGCGCATTTGTGCTTTGCTGGGTATTGCCTTCAGCATTGGCGCTTACCTCAGCAGTGGTTATGTAGCTGTTACCTTTATTGCGTTGCTGGGATTAGCCAACTCGTTAATGTGGCCGGCTATTTTTCCGTTGGGCATCAGCCACCTGGGTAAGTTTACCAAAACAGGTTCGGCCATTATGATCATGGGTATTGCCGGTGGTGCCATTTGGCCAATGATTTATGCATATTTAAAAGATAATCTGCAACTCGATTTTCAGCTGGCCTATTTTTTTGCCATCCTGCCTTGTTATTTGTACATTCTTTATTTCGCAGTGAGCGGGCATAAGGTGGGAGTGAGGAAGAAGTAAGATTTCATTATCACAATCAGAACATAAAAAAGCCGCATCTTTTAGACTGCACCCAAAAGTTTAGACAAATTAAAAGATTAATTAGGATAATGATGAGCCCGATATTGTATCGGGCTCATTCCTTTTAGATTGAGCTTTATCCGGTCATTATTATAATAGTTTATATACTCTTTTATTTCATTTTTTAATTCAGTAACAGACCTGTATTTTTTCAGGTAGAACAACTCTGATTTTATTATTCCAAAGAAGTTTTCGATCACTGCATTGTCCAGGCAATTCCCTCTTATGGACATACTTTGTGTTATTCCTTTTTCCTGTAGTAAACGCTGGTATTGCTTCATTTGATATTGCCAGCCTTGATCAGAATGGAGCAGTAATGACTGCAGATTATTTACTTTTTTTAAAGCCTTGTTCAGCATCGATATTACACTCTTAAAACTTGCACTTTCAGAAAGCTCATAACTCACAATTTCCTGATTGTATAAATCGATAACAGGCGATAAATACAATTTTTTACCTGATACGTTGAACTCTGTTACATCGGTTGCCCATTTTTGATTAGGCTTTTCTGCTTTAAAAGATCTGCTCAAAATATTAGGAGCTATCTTACCCTGCTCGCCTTTGTAAGATCTGTATTTCTTTATCCTGATCAGGCTCTTTAATTTTAGTACTTGCATCAAGCGTAGTACTGTTTTATGATTGAGGCATTCTCCATGTTGACGCAACAAAAGATTCATGCGCCTGTAACCCAATCGGCCTTTGTGTTTGTGGTAGTGGTATTGAATAGCCGCTTTGGTTTCAAGATATTTATCTGCAACACCACATTGCTTTGCATCGTAATAAAAACTGCTTCTGGCCATTCGCAGGCAACTCAGGAGTATAGCCAAATCGTATTTATGCCTTAGTTCCATTATGGCTTTTGTTTTTTGCTGGTTTGAACTAAGGCTTGAAGCTTTTTTAGCAATTCATTTTCAGCTCGCAAATATTCATTCTCCCTTAACAATTCTTCTTCTCTTGTTAATGGTTTTGTTGACTTTCTCGGTTTACGTTTTATTGGTTGTTTCATTTGTGGAGGTCTGCCTTTTTGCTTTGGAATCAAGCCTGCCAAACCATTCAATTCATAAGCTTTACGCCAGCTTACAATAACAGATTCACTCGGAATATTAAACTGAACACAGGCCGTACGTAAAGATAAATGTTCCCGGATAATCGTTTCCAAAACCAGTTGTTTAAAGGCTGAAGTATACTCCTGTTTACCTCTGGGTTTTAGACCAGCCTTGCCATATCGTTCATAAAAACTTAACCAAAGACGAAGATTCGATTCATCAAAATCTTCCTCCTTCGCTACTTCTCTAACTGAACGGTTAAACTTCAATACCTTTTCTACGCATTGAAGCCTAAATGAATAATTGTACTTGTTTCGTTTAAACATAAAATGCCCCCAGTTTGTGTCTAACTTTTTGGGGGCACTCTATTTCAATGCGGCTTTTTCTTTTATAGCTGAAATCCTATTCTTCTTCTTTCGGCGGATAAGAAATGTTGATCAATCCTCTTCTGTTTTTTGCACGGCCATCGGCATTATCACGAACATTGACAAACTCTATTGGAAATGGGCAAATCGCTTAAAATCAAAGATATTATACTAACTGATGAGACATTTGTTTTTCTTGACTGCATAACCTACACCTTAACTTTACTTTCTCAATGCTTTAACTCTATTAAGTTAACATAACCTATACATTTACGAACATCAAATTTTCTTTAACTGCTAATGAAAAAAACATTTACGCTTTTATTCAGTTTGGTACTTTTTAACGTCTGCTTTGCTCAAAAAAACTTTAAGCTAACCGTTTATGTTGATTCTACTATCGACGTTAAAAAGCTAAAATTTTATTGTAACAATGGAAAAGTGGATATCCGTCCTACTGATACCTTCAGGAACAGCAAACAAGTGCTTACCGGAGAATATTATTCGAAATATGTAACAGTCACCGTTTACTCATATCAAAATGAAAAGTTTCAGTTTAAACAATATTGGATAACAGATAAGCCGGCGACATTAATACTTCGTAACAGTAAAGAGTTATTTACCAGGGCTGCAACTAAAAATATGTCAGATGTTTTAGAAATGAATAGTGCATTAAAGAAAAAATTAGATGACTTTATCAAAAAAGAATCAAATGCTATTTCAGAACTGTGGGCTAACGAAGCTTTACAAAAAAATCGGCTGGTATTTGATAGCATTAATAAGGCCCTTTTTGTTTCATGGTTTGAAAAGTCCACCCAGTTTATAAAAGCACATAATACTAACTATTATTACTTCTGGCATTTTAATGATCAATTTTATCAACGTGTAAAAACGATATACAAAAATGATACGGCATTACTTGTCAGAGTGCGGGATTCATTCGTAAGCATTTTTCCAAAAAATATTCTGACAAGTTTTGAAGGTAAAAAAATAATAAGCGAAGTTGAAAATTATATTAGACCTAAAACCGGAATCATCGCTCCTCATTTTAAGGTGAACGATATTAATGGGATGCTTATTGATTTAAAAAATTATAAAGGCAAATTTGTACTTCTTGATTTTTGGGCTTCCTGGTGTCCGCCTTGTATAAAACAAATACCTTTTGTCAAAAGGCTCCGCTCTGAATTTGCAAATGAAGATTTAGAAATTATTGGAATAAATATTGACTCAGATTATAAGAAAGCAACTGCTTTTATAAGCAGTATGGGTATGAACTGGACTCATATTTATGATAATGATAAAGATTTAAGCAATCTGTTTTCAGTGGATGCAATTCCTGTTTTAATTTTGATTGACAAAGACGGGAAAATTATTTATGATAGCCGTAGTACTTTAGGTGATGAAAAAGAATTAATAAATCTATTAAAACAAAAATAATCCAGAGAAAAAAGCAAGTTTCAATACATTTAAAAAAGCCGCATTGAATAATTCAATGCGGCTTTTCCATTATAACTAAAATCCTATTCTTCTTCTTTCGGCGGATAAGAAATGTTAATCAATCCTCTTCTGTTCTTGGCACGGCCATCGGCATTATCACGGCCATTGATGATTTCCATCTCCAGCGGACAACATTCACCAAATGATTCGAAGCTGATGCGTGCTGCATCAACACCCTTCGCCATTAAATAATCGGCACAGGCTTTGGCCCGACGATCAGACAATATCTTGTTGTATTCAACCGAACCTAAACCATCGGTATAACCGCTGATTTGCACAATGGCGCCGGGGTTCTTCACCAGTATATCGTACAACGAATCGAGTTTGAAAGCAGCATCAGGTTTAATGTTGTGTTTATCAAAATCGAAGTAAACAGTTACCACTGTTTCCGGTGTAAGAATAATTTTACGGTCGAGTACAATATCGTTGTTGGTAAAGGTTGTGCTGCTCCAATTGCTCTCGTCTGTTTTAACAATGCTGATGTTGCTTTGCTTTTCGCTGTAACGGTGTTTGCTTACTGTTACGGTACCTTCTGCATCGGTTTCAATGGCTGTTTTGTAGCGTCCGTTTGCATCAGTGGTTACTTTCAGTTGCTTACCATTTACATTTATAACAACAGTTGCATTAGCTACCGGCTGGTTATCTTTTTTATCGAGCACAATACCCGTAAAGATTTTTTTCTTCGGCGCTTTTGTAACGGTGTAGGTTTCTAAACAACAGTCCGAACCACGATCGCTGCTGAATACTGCATTCGTTAACAGGTTCTGTTGATCGCTTGTAAAAAAGTAAACATCATCACGCACCGAGTTTACAGGATAGCCCATATTTTCAACAGCAGTAAAGTTGCTGCCTTCGCCTTTTGCTGTAAACAAATCAAATCCACCCATACCTGCTTTACCATCGGTTGCAAACACCAATGTTTTTGTTGCGCTGTGGTAGAACGGTGTTTGTTCGTCGTGCGGCGTATTGATGGCTGCACCGGTGTGCATGGCTTCACCAACTGTACCGTCGGCATTTACAGGTGCATACCAAATATCGTAACCGCCTTTACCACCAGCACGGTTCGATGAGAAGAATAAATAGTTACCATCGGCACTCAGTTGCGGATGTTTGCTGCTGCCATCCTTGTTTACAGTTGTAACTTCTTCTGCAGTACCCCAGCCATCTGCTGTTTTGGATGCATGATAAACAGCAAATACCTGTTTGCCGTTTTCTGTTTTCCATTGTGTAAAATACAAATGCTTTCCATCGGCACTGGTTGTTGCTGCACCCTGGTTGACTGTTGCATCGGCACCAACCGTAAGCGGTTCACTTACACTCAACACATTGTTTGCAAGCGTTGCTGTGTACAAACGGTTATGATTCGGATTTACACCTGCCTGTGCAGCGGTATCTTTTTCTGTACCGGTTACTACAAACTGATTGCCTGCATATACCGGTGCAAATACACCCTTATCTGTACTCACTGCAAATTTCTGCAGCGTGTACATCACTGTATCGGGCCTTGCAGTTTGTTGCTTCACATAGTTCAATGTCTTTAATTCATTTTCTGCTGCGGCTCTGTATGGATCGTTGGCTGTTGCTTTTGCTAAAAACTCATTCAGGCTTTCTTCTGCTGCTGCATAGTTACCCAATGCACGCTGGCATACAGCGTACCAGTACAATGCATGTGCGTAGTTATTCATGTCAGCAGCTGCAACGGCTTTGTAACGTTCTGCAGCCTGTGGTAAGTAATGTGCCAGGCGATAACTTTCGGCCTGCTTATACAAAAGATCGTTTTTTGTAACGCCTTTACCCATGCTGCTTCCCTGGCGACCATGCTTGGCACTGAGTGGAAAATCGGCTTTGGATTTTTCCTTTGCCGAAGGCTTTAAGTATTGCTCGTATAAATTAGCGGCAGTAAGAAAATCGCCTGCTGCAAAATATTGTTCGGCTTGTTTTATGCGTTGATCGACCTGTGCAGTTGCCTGTTGCATAATGGTGCATGCAAACAAACACAATACTGTGCTGCCGGCTGTTTTATAAAGGCTATTGGTATGTTTGGTTTTCATGAATTCTTTTTTATTGGGTTCTTTCAATGGCTTACAATTAAAAACGTGCACAACGGATAAAGTCGAACACACTTCTTGTTCCGCTGCGTTTGATGTAGGATAAGCTCAGTTCAAAACTGTTTACATTACGGTTCATGGCACCCAGCTTCGATGCGTTTACATCGTAACTCAAACCCACTACAAAGTTTTTCCAATCCACACCAATAAACGGAGCTACTGCATCTTTTACACGATAGTAAGCACCAAACATAAAATCGGTTTCTTCATTTACATTCAGCTGCACATAGGTACCGAGCATGGCTTCTGTTGCAGTTCCCTGTCTGTTAATTAACACATGCGGAATAATGCTGGTGCGTTCCGATAAATTATAGCTGATACCACCATGCAACACATAACGAAGCGGAATGGTATTCAATGCTGTACTTTGTGAAGTAACGATGGGGTCTTTCGGACGATTGATGTGAAAGAACGATACACCTGCAAAGCTGTTGATCTTTTTATCGGGTGTGGCATCGTAATACAAAGCACCTGCACCTGCATCAAACACAGTGGTATTGGTTGTACCAAAACTTTCGCTGGTAGCATTGTTTGAATTATAGCCGGTGATGGGATTCCATTGATCGCCCCATTTGAATTTTGATTGATCGACACGGCGGTTAATTAAACCACCTTGCACTGCTAACACCAACCGATGATTATTATCGGCACCAAACTTCACACCAGTATAAGCTACCGATACCTGTGCGTTGAGGTAATTAAAACCACCATCGCCTGCTTTCTGATTCAACAGATTAACACCAAGTGCAATGTTTTTATTGGTACGTGTATCAAACGATACACCTGTTGTACTATAAGGATTGGTAATGCTTCCCCATTGGTTACGGTATACACCCGATACACGGTATTCACCATCGCTGCCACCTGTCATGGCCGGATTGATGTACATCGGGTAAGTGTAGTTCTGGGTGAAATGCGGATCTGTTTGCGCAAAGGATTGAAGCACGCTTATCAAAAGCAGGCAAGCCGTAAGTAAACCCTGTAGCGCTTTTACTTTATTTGGATATTTCATTGTATAGCAGATATAAGATTTTGAATATTGTTTGTTTTTCATGATTAACGTACAAGCGTAATGGAACCTTTCAGATCAATGGTGCGGCCATCTGTCATTACTGCACGTAACACATATACATACACACCTACCGGTTGTGCTTTGCCGTTTTGTGTTCCATCCCATCCCTGCGATTGATTATTGATGAATGTAACCTGTTGACCCCACTGGTTAAAGATGCGCATCTCTACTTTGTTGATGTAGTTGCCGTAAATACGCAGCACATCATTTTTACCATCTCCATTCGGCGAGAATACATTCGGCACAAATACATCTTTGTTCAATGCTTTTACTGTAATGGTATACGTTACAGGTGTACCGATACATCCATTGATGCGTGGTGTTACTGTTATTGTTGCAGTAATATCTGTATTGCCGGTATTGGTAGCTGTAAACTGTGGCACATTGCCTGTACCCGATGCTGCTAAACCTATTGCAGGATTTGAATTCGTCCAGTTGATCGTTACACCTGTTGCCGGTGTTGTTGTAAACACTGTTGCAGGAATCACTGTGCCATCATTTACTGTACTATTTGAAGGAGCTGTTACAACGGGTATTTGATTTACCTGTACTGTGTAGGTTGCAGTAACAGCACACTGTCCGGCTGTTGGTGTAAAGGTATATACGCCATCGGCCTGGTTGCTCACTGTTGCAGGACTCCATGTACCGGTAACACCGTTACTTGATGTAGTTGGTAATGCAGGTACGGTTGATCCGATACAGATGGAAGCACTTGTACCAAAACTGAATGTTGGAGTAAGTATCGGGTTAACGGTTACTGTAAATGTTTGTGTGGTTGCACATACACCGGCTGTTGGTGTAAAGGTGTATGTACCACTTGCAGTTGTACTTACAGTTGCAGGACTCCATGTACCGGTGACACCGTTACTTGATGTTGTTGGTAATGCTGGTACTGTTCCGCCGTTACAAATAGTAAGTGTTGTACCAAAGCTGAAGGTTGGAACGGTGTTCGGTACAACTGTTACTGTAAAGGTTGTTGTTGTTCCGCATTCGCCTGCGTTTGGTGTAAAGGTATACGTACCACTTGCCGTATTACTTACAGTAGCAGGGCTCCATGTACCATTGATGCCGTTTGTTGATCGTGTTGGTAATACAGGCGCTGTACTGTTTGCACAAATACTTGCCGTTGTACCAAAACTAAAGGTTGGTGTCAGTACCGGGTTAACGGTTACGGTTAATGTTGTGGTGGTGGCACACAAGCCTGCAGTTGGCGTAAATGTATACGTTCCGTTTGCTGTGTTATCTATTGTTGACGGACTCCATGTACCGGTAATGCCATTGGTTGATGTGGTTGGCAATGCAGGTGCAGTTGCTCCGTTACAAATACTCAATGCTGTACCAAAGCTGAATGTTGGTGTAATATTCGGATTGACTGTAACTGTAAATGTTTGTGTAGTTGCACACTGGCCTGCTGTTGGCGTAAACGTGTAGGTGCCACTTGCAGTGTTGCTTACTGTTGCAGGGCTCCATGTACCGGTGATACCATTGCTTGATGTGTTGGGTAATACAGGAACTGTTCCGCCACTACAAATGGTCAATGTTGTACCAAAACTGAAGGTTGGTGTATTGTTGGCACTAACTGTTACGGTAAATGTTTGTGTGGTTGCACACTGTCCGGCTGTTGGCGTAAATGTATACGTACCGCTTGCCGTGTTGCTTACTGTTGCCGGGCTCCATGTACCGGTAATGCCATTGCCTGATGTGGTTGGCAATGCAGGAACTGTTCCGCCGCTGCATATACTTAATGTTGTACCAAAGCTGAATGTTGGTGTAATATTCGGATTAACTGTTACCGTAAATGTTGTGGATAAGGCACACTGACCGGCTGTTGGTGTAAAGGTATACGTACCACTTGCAGTATTGCTTACAACAGCAGGGCTCCATGTACCGGTAATACTATTGCCTGATGTATTTGGTAATGCAGGTACAGTTCCACCATCACAAATAGTCAATGTTGTACCAAAGCTGAAGGTTGGTGTAATATTCGGATTAACTGTTACCGTAAATGTTGTTGTGGTTGCACACTGACCGGCTGTTGGTGTAAATGTATAAGTACCACTTGCAGTATTACTTACTGTTGCGGGACTCCATGTACCGGTGATGCCATTATCTGATGTAGTTGGCAATGCCGGAACTGTTCCGCCACTGCAGATTGTTAAGCTTGTTCCAAACGTAAATGCAGGTGTAACATTGGGGTTCACTGTTACAGAAAGTGTTGCAGTTGTCGCACACTGTCCGGCTGTTGGCGTAAACGTGTAGGTGCCACTTGCAGTGTTGCTCACAGTTGCAGGACTCCATGTACCGCTGATGCCATTGCTTGATGTTGTTGGCAATGCCGGTGCAGTTGCACCCGAACAGATACTTACGCTTGTACCAAAACTAAACGTTGGTGTAATATTCGGATTTACTGTTACAGTAAATGTTTGTGTGGTAGCACACTGTCCCGCTGTTGGTGTAAATGTATAGGTGCCGCTTGCAGTGTTGCTCACTGTTGAAGGACTCCAGGCACCGCTGATACCGTTGCTTGATGTATTTGGTAAGGCAGGTACAGTACCACCATCGCAAATGGTTAATGTAGCACCAAAGCTGAATGTTGGTGTTACAATCGGGTTGACTGTTACAGTAAATGTTTGTGTGGTAGCACACTGTCCGGCTGTTGGTGTAAACGTATAGGTGCCGCTTGCGGTGTTGCTTACAGTTGAAGGGCTCCAGGTACCGGTGATACCGTTATCGGATGTGTTAGCTAATGTTGGAACAGCATCGCCATTACAAATAATTAAGCTTGTGCCAAAGCTGAAGCTTGGAGTAACAACAGGATTAACTGTTACTGATAATGTTTGTGTAGTTGCACACTGTCCTGCTGTTGGTGTAAAGGTATAGGTACCACTTGTTGTATTACTTACAGTTGACGGACTCCATGTACCGGTAATGCCATTGGTTGAGGTTGTTGGTAATGCGGGTGCTGTTGCACCTGCACAAATACTTACGCTTGTACCAAATGCAAATGTTGGTGTAACAACCGGGTTTACGGTTACATTCACAGTAACCGGGTTCGCACACGCTGATGCATTGGGTGTAAAGGTATACGAACCGGACGTTGTATTACTTACAACAGACGGGCTCCACGTACCGCTGATACCGTTGTTAGAGGTTGTTGGTAAAGCAGGTGCTGTTGCGCCTGCACAAATACTTGCCGGAATACTGAAGGTTGGAGTTGTTCTTGGTGTAACAGTGATACTGATTGTTACAGGCAAGCCACACTGTCCGGCTGCAGGCGTAAATGTATAGGTACCGCTTGCTGTATTGCTTACAGTTGCCGGGCTCCATGTACCGGTGATACCATTGTTAGATGTTGTTGGTAAGGTTGGTGCTGTTGTTCCTGCACAAAATGCAGGTATGGCTGTAAACGAAGGCACAATAATCGGATTGGATAAAAGCACACCGGAGAAAAGTGTTGTTGTACATCCGTTTACCGTAAGGGTAAAGCCGGCGTATACTCCTGCGTTTAATCCGCTGATGATTACCTGTCCCGATGCATTGGCAACAACTGTTACCGGGCCAACTGCAACGCCATCGTCTGTATAAGAAATTGAATACGTAACCCCCGGCACCAAGCCGTTAATTGTTACAGACCCTTCTGTTCCGTTACAGGTTGTTGGGTTATTGCTCGAAATTGTTGGTGCCTGAATTGAAAATGTTGATTTATAGTTTGCACCACCGTTATTTAACGTAACGGTTTCGTTACAAAGATTTGTTGTTGTATTCGATCCGGTTACTTCATAATATACTTCCAGCACATAGTTGCCGGGCGCATACCCTGTAAGATTCACCGGTGCATAGGGAGTGGTTGTTCCGTCGGCAATTACACGTTGCCATTTCTGATCGCCGTTATTACAAGGGCCGCCGGATGGAAATGCACCTGCATTACAATCTTCGATAAACGACAGATCAATACTGTTAAATGAACCGGACGGACTTCCCTGCGGATAGACCCGGTAATTTAAACGCACCGCACATACATTGGAAGATGCAGGATTTTTAAATGTTTTTACTTCTGCACCTCTCAACACAAGTGTACCTGAGTTTTGTGTATGTGCACCAAAGTTTGTGTTATCGAACACATTACCTGCAGGGCCAATTAAATTAGCACCTGTGCCGGATGTATTATAAAAATTACTTTGGTTACAATCTGTTACCCAAACAGCGGAAGCAAATGTTCCGAAAGACTGGGCATACGTAAGAGTTGAAAACAATAGCAGGATAAGGATTCCTGCCAGATGGTAGACTGGATTTTTGGATTTCATTTTTTAGCTGTTAGTTCAGATTATAGGCTAATTCAAACCTAAACTTAGCACATCCTTTACTTACTTTCTACCATTTCAGTAATTTCCCTTAAAAATTGTGTGTTTCTACTTAGCGCTCACGACTACATTTTTAATCGAATTTCCTACAATTTTACATGTAATAACACAAGGGTTCTTTACGAAAGCAATTCGCTAAACCAACATTTTTTGCATTAAAGAAGCAGAAGATCAGGTATAATAAGGGCTGATCATCAGATATACAATTACACCGGTTACAGCCACATAAAACCACAAAGGCCAGGTAATGCGTGCCAGTTTTTTATGCTTATGAAACTCCGCTGTTAAGCCACGGTACGCCGTAAACAGAATAAACGGCAGAATAATACCGGCTAATACAATATGAGTAATGAGGATGAAATAGTACACGAGTTTAATAAGGCCGCTGCCGCCGTAGGATGTTTCGCCTGTAAACAGGTGATGACAGATATAAGAAACAAGAAATAATATAGAAAACGCAATAGCCCAAAGCATTAATTTTTTATGTGTACGGTAACGCTTGTCTTTCACTGCAAACAACGCACCCAGCAGGAACAACGCAACAAACGTATTAATCAATGCATTGAGACGGGCAAAAATATGTTTATCAAATCCCAGGTTCACCTTCAGTTCAACATTCTTTAAAAAAACAACTGCCGCAAATACAATAATGCTTACAATAAAAATAAGCACATACGCCAGTTTATCATTTTTTTCAATGGCTGGTGGTAAGGCTTTACCACGTCTGTGTTCTTTATAACTTGACATGTTTATTTAATCTTGGGTTCTTATTTTCTGAAAAGATTTCGCTTTTTCTTTTTATCCTTTTCTAAAAACAACAGTCCGATATCTCTTGCCAGCTTGGCCATGGCAACTGTATCGGTACCATCGTACCAACCACGGATTACACGGTCTTTATCGAGCAGGTAAAATTTATTGGTGTGCAGAAAAGCGGTATCAACTTCGCCACCATCAATGGTTGCTGCTTTAAACTCGTTATACGCCAGGTCGTAAATCGCTTTCTTCTCTCCGGTTAAAAACCACCAGTTGTTATGACGCACGTTGTATTTATCTGCATAACGTTTCAATGCTTCCACACTGTCTCTGCCCGGATCTACGGTAAGCGAAATAAAATGCACCAGCGTATCTGTTTTTAAAAACGCATCCTGCATCTTCTTCATATTACGAGTAAGTGTAGGACATGGATTAGGACAGCGTGTAAAAAAATAATCCACTACAAGAATTTTTCCTTTGAGAGAATCTACACTTACTGTTTTGCCTAACTGGTTGGTGAACGTAAAGCCGGCAACCTTATGCCACACGGTATCTTTTACCAGTTTACCCTTCACCGTTTTTTCGGTTACCGTATCATAGAAGTAGCGGCGGGGCATTTCTACCGAGCCTTCGCTTGTAAACTTAACAATGTAGTACGATAATACCGGCAAGCCAACTGCCAGTAACAATCCGATGAATCCTTTTTTGCTCATACACGTTTCATTCGCTGCTAAAAAAATCGTCCCGATACTCCTGCAAAGGAAAACCGGGACGAATGTGAATCTACTTTACTAATTATTTCAATCCGCCTTCATGCGCACCACCATGTGCCGGTTCTGCTTTTTGCTCGTGCCTGATCGCATCTTTCGGGCGGTATTCGTTACGGAGATTTTTCCATGAGTTACCATCCCACAGGAAGGCAATAATAAACCAGATGAATAATGCCAGCGGCACTACAATGGTCATGATCATGTTTCTGATTTCATCACCGAGGTGCATGAAAATAGAAACGATGTAAAAGGCTTTTGCCAGAGAAAGGATGATGATTACACCTTTAATGGCCAGGATCAGCGTATGGTTTACATCGGCACTTTTGTGCATGTTGTAAATAACATAACCGAGAATCAACTCTACAATGGTAATTGCAGAGAGGATGAATGTTGTTTTCCAGATCCGCTTCTTCGAATCATCGGTTGGTGCGCCGTGCGGAAATGTTACTTCACCTCCAAATGTTTGATGTTCCATATATAAATTATTTCAGAATGATAGTTATTGAATACGGTTAAACGAGATAGAAGAATAAGAATACAAACACCCATACCAGGTCTACAAAGTGCCAGTACAAACCAATCTTCTCAATCATTAAGTAATGGCCTCTGCGTTCAAACACACCACGCCATGCCATAAGGGTTACAATGATATTGATCACCACACCCGAGAATACGTGGAAACCGTGGAAACCAGTAATGGTAAAGAAGAAGTTTGAAAAGTTTGTTGATGCAACAGTACCATCTGCATTCGGGAAGGGATTGCGGCCCCACCATGCACCTTCGTGGTGTAAGAGTGTCCACTCCCATGCCTGGCAGCTTAAGAATGCCAAACCACCGATAATGGTCCAGATCATCCATTTAATTACACCTTTTTTATTACCGTGATGGCCTTCGTGTACAGCCAGCACCATTGTAACCGAACTTACAATGAGGATAAACGTCATTAAACTCACAAACACCAGTGGTAATCCGCTACCTAAAAACGGGAAGGATTGAAACACAAAGTTTGGATCGGGCCATGATGGGCTCGATACACGTACGGTACCGTACGCAATCAAAAATGCGCCGAAAGTAAACGCATCACTCATTAAAAAATACCACATCATCAACTTGCCATACTCCACATTGAAGGGGCTTTTACCACCACTCCACCATTTTGTGTTTGCTGCTACTGTTTGTGCCATTTATCAGTTTTTAATTGTTCTCAATTTTTAAAAAATCTAGGATACCAGTAAGAAAAATACAAACAGGTAAATCCATAAGATGTCAACAAAATGCCAGTATAAACCGACTGTTTCAACAGGTGCTGTACTGTAAAATTTTGTTTTGGTATTAAATACCCGAAGCACCAGGATAACCAATGCTATAATACCACCCAAAACATGCAATGCATGCACGCCTGTAATAATGTAAAAGAACGATCCTGCCACACTTTCCTTAAACGTAATCTTATTTGCCCACAATTCGGAAAAACCAATCAGCTGTGTTGCAACAAACGCCAGTCCTAAAACAGCGGTTGCACTTACCAGCATGCGGTACTTCGCCATCTCTCTCGTCTTCATTGCTTTCTGCGCCAGGTAAATACTGATGCTGCTTGCAATAATGAGTACAGTAGAAAGGTAAAAGATCTTCGGCAGTTGTACGGCCTGCCATCCGGCCTGGTTGCTTTTTACAATGTATGCGCTGGTAAAACCGGCAAACATCATTGAAATGCTTCCTATCGCAATCCACAAGGTAAATTTATGCGGATGCATTTTTTGTGTTCGTTCGCTACTCATAACCTTCTCCATCTTTCAATCGCTTTTAATATCAACTGATGAAACAGTTTTCCATCACCCGTTTTTATTGCTGTGCAATTTTATCGGCCAGTAACGCAAGCAGTACAACAGGTAAATAAATGTAACTGCTGAACATGACCCTGCGTGCACTCTTCACATCCATATTTGCATACAACCGCACACATTGTACAACCATAAACAGGTTAGCGCCGATTAATACCCACATGCTTACCATACCACTCATGTTAAAGAAATAGGGGAGCATGCCAACAGGTATCATCAACAAAGAATAAATAACTGTTTGAATGGCTGTAAATTTAGTTGGTCCTTTATCAGAAGGCAGCAGTTTAAATCCTGCCTTACTGTAATCGGTATGTGCTACCCAAGCTATAGCCCAGAAATGCGGGAACTGCCAGAGGAACTGGATGGCGAACAAAATCCAACCACCGGTCCATGGAAAATTTTCTCCATCGTAAGCAGCTGCCCAACCAATTAAGCAAGGCAAAGCACCGGGTATAGCCCCTACAAGTACAGCTATGGAGTTTACTTTCTTTAACGGAGTATATACAAACCCGTAAATAAATAAACTGAACAGCGATAAACCTGCAGCGTACCAACTGAAATACAAACCCAAAATCAAAGAACCTGCTATTGCTGAAGCAAACGCAAAGGTTGTTGCTTCCTGCACACTCATCCGTCCACTTGCAACCGGTCTGTTACCGGTACGCTTCATTACTGCATCTGTATCTTTTTCTGCAATCTGGTTAATGGCATTGGCGCTGCCTGTAACAAGCATACCACCTAACAACAATAACAGAATGCTTCCAAAATCGTAATCGACCACATTGGGTGCAAGCATGTATGCAATTACACTGCTAAACACCACTGTGAAACTGAGCGTAAACTTTATAAGCTGCTTATAGTCTTCTACTTTACCTCTAAAACCCGTTTTGGGCTGCTTATTATCTTCCTGTTTACTGCTCAAAGTTGTTATTTCATAGCGACACAGTTTTGTGTCTGTTCAATTAATGTTTACTCTCGTTTGCGCTAACAGGTACAGTTTGCGGAATATGATCCTGTCCATCCTTGCTGTAATCATATGCCCAACGGTGTACTTCCGGAATTTCACCAACCCAGTTACCATGACCCGGATTAATTGGTGTAGTCCACTCCAATGTATTTGCACCCCATGGGTTTTCTGTTGTTACTTTTCTTCCTTTCCAGATGCTGTAGAAGAAGTTAAAGAGGAACAGAATCTGCACGAGGAAAACGATAATTGATACGATACTGATGAATTTATTCAGATCACCAAAGTGTTTGAATGATTCCCAGATATCGAACTTATAGTAACGGCGTGGCATACCTGCCAAACCTTCGTAGTGCATTGGCCAGAAAATGAGATACGCACCTACAAGCGTTACCCAGAAGTGGATATAACCGAGCGTGTTGTTGAGGTAACGGCCATACATTTTGGGATACCAATGGTAGATACCGGCAAACATACCGAACATACTTGCCACACCCATTACAATATGGAAGTGCGCAATTACGAAATATGTATCGTGCAATTGAATATCCAATGCAGAGTTACCCAAGAAGATACCTGTTAAACCACCAGAGATGAACAAGCTTACAAAACCCAATGCAAAAAGCATGGCAGGTGTGAAGCGGATGTTCCCTCTCCAGATTGTAGTTAACCAGTTAAATACTTTGATGGCACTTGGTACCGCAATTAACAGCGTTAACAATACGAAGAATGCACCAAGGAACGGATTTAAACCCGTAACAAACATGTGGTGTGCCCATACCAAGAACGCAAGAATTGTGATGGCGAACAAAGAACCGATCATGGCCATGTAACCAAAAATTGGTTTGCGGCTGTTAACCGATAAGATCTCTGATGCCATACCCATGGCCGGCAACAGGATGATGTATACTTCGGGGTGACCTAAGAACCAGAACAAGTGCTGGTAGAGAATTGCACTACCGCCTTCGTTTGGTAAAGCCTGTCCGTTAATATAGATATCACTCAAATAGAAACTTGTTCCGAAATGACGATCGAAGATGAGGAGGATGAAGCCTGAGAACAGTACAGGGAATGACAACACACCCAATACTGCTGTAAAGAAGAATGCCCAGATAGTGAGCGGCATTCTCGTCATGCTCATACCCTTTGTACGCATGTTTAATACCGTAGCAATGTAGTTCAAACCACCAAGTAATGATGATACCACGAACAAGGCCATGGATACCAGCCACAAGTCCATACCCACTTTCGAACCTGGTGATGCTTCGCCCAAGGCACTCAATGGAGGATAAGCCGTCCAACCACCGCTAAACGGACCGGTTTGAACAAACAATGAAGAAAGCATTACAATACTGGCTGTAAAGAAGAACCAGTAAGAAAGCATATTCATAAACGGTGATGCCATGTCTCTTGCACCAACCTGTAAAGGAATCAGAAAGTTAGAGAACGTACCACTTAAACCGGCTGTTAATACAAAGAACACAAGTACAGTACCATGCATGGTTACCAATGCATAATATGCTTCGGCCTGGAGCTGGCCACCTTTTGCCCATTCGCCCAGCAATGTTTCTAACCAGGGAAACTTCGCATCGGGAAAACCGAGTTGTAAACGGAAGATAACTGAGAACAAACCGCCTACCAACGCCCAGAACATACCAGTGATCAAAAACTGTTTGGCAATCGTTTTATGATCCTGGCTGAACACATACTTTGTCAAAAAGGTTTCATGGTGATGACCATGATGCACTTCGTGATGCGTTTCATGCGGAACGCTTACGGTAGAAGAATGCACATGTGATGTCTCGTTACTCATAATCTCTTATTTATTCAATTCGTTTACGATACAATTATTTGTTCATTGCTACTGTTGTTTTTACAGCAGCCGGTGTTGCAGCGGTTGAATCTGCTGCAGGTTTTGCAGCACCCGGTTCTTTATCGGGGAATGCTACATAATAGTTGGGCTTTTGTTTTGCCATCCAGATGTCGAATTCTTCCTGCGTTACAACTTCAATGATTCCTTTCATTGAGTAGTGGCCGTTACCGCACATCTGATCGCATGAAATTTCATAAGCGAAATTGGGGTTACCCGTACGCTCTTTCATTTCTTTGGTTGTATACTTCGGTGTAAACCAAAGTGTAGTTGGAATACCGGGTACCGCATCCATTTTTAAACGGAAGTGGTTTAAACCCACATCATGAATTACATCACGGCTGCCGATAATCAATTTCACCGGACGGTCTTTAACGATGTACATGGTTTGTGTTGTAACCACATCATCGAAGTTTGATTTATCTGCAGTCAGCTTCAAGTCAGCATTATCTTCCCAAATCTGTCCGAACGGATTGCTGTTTTCATCGCTGATAACACGGAAATAAGTTTTACCAAATGTTTTGTCTTTACCGGGGTAACGCATCATCCAGCCGAACTGCTTACCTACAATTTCAACTTCCAACGCACCTTTCGGCGCATCAGAGGTAATGCGGAACCAGAAACGTAAACCGAATACAACCAGTACGGTTAAGAACAACGCAGGAATAACCGTCCAGATTAATTCGAGCTTGTTGTTATGCGGGAAGAAGTAAGCACGGCGGCCTTCTTTCTCCTGGTATTTCCAGGCAAAATAGAATAACAGGAATTGTGTAATTACGAATACTAAACCGGTAACGGCTGTAGTAATCATAAACATTTCATCGATTTTTTCACCTTCCACAGAAGCAGAACCCTGCGGGAAGAGTGTTGATTTGTACAACAGTTTGTTACAGTAGTACACACCAATAAAACCAACAATCATAAAACCAAGCAGCATAAAACCGTTGATGCGGTTGTTTTGCTTACGTGATGTTTCTTCACCTTTTAATACACTCACATATTCGCTGGCCTTCGCAATCTGGAAGATGACAATAAACACCAGGACGGCGGCTGCAATGATCAGATATGTTGTAGTAGTCATAGCTTGCGCAAATTATTTATAGTTCGTCAATTCTTTTTTCTTTGTTCAATTATCAGGTATGATGAATGATACTTTCTTTCACCAGCGGATGATTTTTTGGTAACAATGGCGCCTTTGTAAGATATTTTCCGGTGAGGAAAATAACCAAACCGAGGAAGCCTGCACCAATACCAAGACTGTACACAAAATGGCCGATTGTATTTGACTCTTTACCTAATTCTTTTAATGGTCCGGGAGTAATCATCTGGTAGAAATCCAACCAGTGACCAAAGATGATGATCACAGACATTAACGTAAGTACTGTATAGTTACGCTTCGATCCACGACGCATTAATATCAACAACGGAGCAACAAAGTTGATGATGAGGTTGAGTAAGAAGATACCTCTGAATGTACCATCACCTTTACCACCAAAACCTAAACGCTCAACAAAGTACACTGTTTCTTCAGGCTGGTTACTGTACCAGATCAACATAAACTGAGAGAACCAGAGATAGGTCCAGAATATAGAGAAGGCAAACATGAACTTACCAATATCATGAATATGCTCTTCGTTTACAAACTCGAGGTAGCCATGATTTTTAAGGTACACTACAAATAACATCATGAGTGATAAACCTGCAACCCATGAGCTTGCAAATGTGTACCAGCTGTACATCGTGCTGTACCAATGTGCATCAATACTCATTAACCACATCCAGGGTAATGTACTCAGTACAGTTAAACCGTAAGTAACGAGGAAGGCAGCAGCAATAGCCAGCGATTTCCAGTAGAAAGAACGTTCGCCTTTTGGCGCCAGATCTTCTGCCAATGAATTTTTGCGGAATGAGCTGCGGAACCAGATCCACAAACCAACAGCTGCTACTGATAAAATGGTATAGAAAGTAGGATTCAGGAATCCGCTTTTGTGCAATAATTTTTCATCATGCTTTACATGCTCAGCATCTTTCCAGTGGTAAATGTGGTGATCGCTTGAAATCCACACATAACCCAACAAGATAACCAGTACAACAGGACCCAACACATTCATACTGCCCGATATTGCTTCCGGTACACGACGGAACACCAATGGCCAACCTGCCTGTGCAAGCGTTGTTGCAGCAATAAAGAAGAAGCTGGCAGCCACCACCAGTAACCAGAAGATACCGTTGTGCATTAATGCCATCCAGAATTTGGTAGCACCATACGCTTCAGCGCCATGACCTTCACCGTGACCGGCGGAAAACGGATGCAAAAATATTACGCCCAGTATAAGTGTTAATACACCTACACCCATCAAAGCATAACTCCATTTTTTTAATCCACCCGGTATTTCAAATTGTTCTTTCAGTGCCATTGAACTTCGTTTATAGTTGAATGTTAGTTTGGTAATTCTTATTTCGTTGCCTTTGTTGTATCTGCAGCAGGAGCAGCGGCTGCCGGTTTTGCAGCACCACCCGGTTGCATACTTTGTACGTAGTGAATAATCATCCAGCGTTGTTTGGTGCTTAACTGCGATGCATAACTACCCATGGTGTTTTTGCCATATGTTAAGGAATACATCATTTGACCGGCAGGCATTTTTGACACAACCGGATCTGCAATTAAATTCTTCGGAGCAACAGGATATGGGCCGTTACCATCGTTATACAGCGGACCGTTCCCATTCAATTTTTCGCCATGGCAAATACCACAGTTAATGTTGTACAGTCGTTTTGCCTCTGCCATATCTTTTTCGTTCAAAGGCGGCAACGGGTTTACAATCTGTTTTGATGCTACATAATTGGCTGTATCACCAAGCGGATCTTTACTGAGCGGAAAATAAGCTACGTCGCCACGCTTTACAGTTCCGGCAACAGGTGTTGCATCGTAATAAATTCCCGCATCTTTCAGATGACTGTGATCGGCATATGTTTCTACTGCACGGCTGTAAGCCATATCGGGCATGTAAATTTTGCCCGGCTCACGACGGGGGCCGTTGTTGCAGGAGGCTGCTGCCAATACTACTGTAACCAATCCAAGTGTAACAATCTTTGTTGAACGCATTGCAATATGTTTATGCTGTAACGATTTCTTCTTTTTCAAATGCTTTTTTTGCTTTGTCGTAGCGACCTAACCACCATCCGGTTTCAGCTTCTTTTTCAAACACTTCTACCGCACCGGCACTTTGGAAGAATGCTTTTACTTCTTCCACGTTTGTTTTGTCGGTTATTTCAATCGGCATTACAAACAGATCGTCTGTTGCACGCAAATGGAAATGATCTTTTGTTACAAACGGAGCCAGCTGACAGAGATAGCAAAAGGTTAACACCATACCTACCGCTGCACATAATACCGTTAACTCAAACACAATCGGAATAAATGCAGGTAAAGGCAAGTGTGGTTTACCACCAATATTCAACGGCCAGTCTTTGGTAAATACCCAGCTCATAAAGGTTAAGGCCGTTGTTGTACCGGTAATACCGTAAATAAAGCCGGCTGTGTGCAAGCTAGTATCACGCAAGCCCATGGCATGGTCTAAACCATGAATCGGGAAAGGCGTATATACATCATGAATCTTATAACCTGCCTTGCGTGTGTTTTTCACCGCAGGGAACAGCGTTTTTTCATCATCGAAACAGCCAACTACGAATTTTTTTACAGACATATTTTTTAGCTTTTAGCTTTCAGCTTTTTGATCAATTAGTGTGCATGCGCATGTTCGTGTGCAAATTCTTCCACGCTTTGCGCTTCAATACCATCCATTTGTTCTTTATAGCTCTCGCCATTCTTCTTCAACACATGCTTAATCTCTGCAATTGCAATTACAGGGAAGTATTTCGAGAAGAGGAAGTAACAGGTAAAGAATAAACCAAATGAACCGAGGTAGAAACCAACTTCCCAAATGGTGGGGCGGTAGTATACCGACCAGGAAGAAGGCAGATAATCACGGTAGAGTGATGATACGATGATTACGAAACGCTCGAACCACATACCGATGTTTACCACAATACTCATTAAGAAGGTAAATGCGATGTTGCGACGCAGTTTCTTTACCCAGAACAGCTGAGGAGTAATTACGTTACAGGTCATCATTAACCAGTAGCTCCATCCGTAAGGACCGGCGATACGGTATTTAAAGAAGATATCCTGTTCGTATTTCACCGCACTGTACCATGCCATGAACAACTCCGTTAAGTAAGCACAGCCCACGATAGAACCGGTTAATACAATCACCTTGTTCATGTTTTCAATGTGGCTGATGGTGATATAATCTTCCAGGTTCATGATCTTACGTGTAACCAACATCAGGGTTTGCACCATGGCGAAACCGGAGAAGATGGCACCCGCAACAAAGTATGGAGGGAAGATGGTTGTATGCCAACCGGGAATAACCGAAGTGGCAAAGTCAAACGATACGATGGTGTGTACTGACAATACGAGTGGTGTACTTAAGCCGGCTAATACCAGCGATAAACTTTCATGACGCTGCCAGTGTTTGGTTGAACCTGTCCAGCCGAAAGAAGCAACACCATAGAAGGCTTTTGCCCATTTCTTCTTGGCACGGTCACGCAGGGTGGCCATATCAGGAATCAAACCGCTATACCAGAACAGGAGCGATACAGTAAAGTAAGTAGAGATCGCAAATACGTCCCATAACAGTGGTGAGTTAAAGTTCACCCACAACGGACCACGTGTATTGGGGTAAGGCATTACAAAGAAGGCCATCCACACACGACCCATGTGCCAGATCGGGAACTGACCCGCACAAATAACCGCAAAGATGGTCATGGCTTCTGCCGCACGGTTTACACCCGTACGCCAGCCCTGGCGGAAGAGTAACAAGATTGCAGAGATCAATGTACCGGCGTGACCAATACCAACCCACCATACGAAGTTGGTGATATCCCAACCCCATCCGATGGTTTTGTTCAGGTTCCACATACCTGTACCGTATACAACCTCTTTGTAAAGGCTCACTGCACCAAATAACAGGAGGGCCACCGAAATAATGAAACCGATCCACCACAAACGGGTAGGAGCAGCTTCCACCGGCTTACAAATATCCTCTGTAACATCGTGGTAGGTTTTGTGACCATCAACCAATGGTTCCCTAACCTGTGATTCGTACCTTAATAATGACATACTTGTTTTCGCTTTTAGCTTTCAGCTTTCGCAGTAAGCTTTGGTTTTATGTTTTGTCTTTCTACTTGCTGCCTGTCACATGCCGAAGTTTCATTCGGCATCGAGACCGCAAGCGTCTCGACTCTTCAACTTGGTTCAATTCTGTTCCGCAAATCCGTTAACAGCGGTAATTAATGTGCTGCTTCGGTTGTTGCTGCTTCTTTTTTCTCCTCGTGCTTTTCTTCGCCATGTGCTTCATGACCTTCGTCGTGGTTACCAACAACTCGATCGGTATTACGCACTTTTGCAAGGTAGCTTACGTTAGGTAACACATGCAATTGCTCCAGTACATAGTAGTTACGGTTGTAACCTTCCTGTGTGCGCACTTTGCTGATAGCACTTTCTTTATCGTTTGCGTTACCAAACACGATTGCGTTTGTAGGACAAGCCTGCTGACAAGCAGTTTTGATATCGCTGTCAACCATCGGACGGCTGTCTTTCTTCGCAGTTAATTTCGCTTCCTGTAAACGCTGTACGCAGAAAGAGCATTTTTCAATTACACCACGGCTACGAACAGTTACATCAGGGTTCAGCACCATGCGTGTAAGATCATCGTTCATATCGAGTGTTACTTCGTTCAGGCGGCCGTATTCAACCAACGGATTCTGGTTGTCTTTAAAGCTGTCGGCGCCATTCCAGTCGTGCCAGTTAAAGCGACGAACTTTATACGGACAGTTGTTGGCACAATACCTTGTACCGATACAACGGTTATACGTCATTTGGTTCAACCCTTCGCTGCTGTGGTTGGTTGCTGCCACCGGACAAACGTTCTCACAAGGAGCGTTGTCGCAATGCTGGCAAAGCATTGGCTGGAATACCACATCCGGATTTTCCATATCGCCGCTGAAATAACGATCGATACGTAACCAATGCATATCGTGGTATTTTGCAACCTGTGTTTTACCTACAACCGATACGTTGTTTTCTGCGCTACATGCTACCACGCAGGCACCACAACCGTTACAAAGATTCAGATCTAAACTCATACCCCACTTAATACCCGGCTTATCGAATACAGGATACAAGGTTCCTTTTTCTTCGAGGCCTGCAGTACCGCCGTAAGGCTTCAATTCTGCTTCACGCTCGTTAATGAAGTGTTTCGGATCTTTTTTGAATACTGCGAGGCTGGTTTCTTTCACCACTTCCACACGGTTATCGTATGTGCCGTGGGTCTGCATCTGCGCAATATCGTAGGTTTCGTTTGTTGCTGTAATGGTTACATCAGCAGCCGTATAATCGAAAGTAGAACCATTCAATCCTACTAACGGATAAGCATTTTGACCTGCTCCTTTTGCTGCACGACCTACTTTTTCGCTACGGCCATAACCAACAGCAATCGCAATGGTGTTGCTGTTTGTACCCGGAACAATAATGATCGGCAGTTTAATTTCTTTACCACCAGCCTTTACGCTAACAACCGGCTTTGGCGGTTCAACCTCGTAGGTATCGAGGTTCATATCCGGAAACAGTTCTTTTTGTAAAGAAGGAGAAATGATTACATAGTTATCCCATGTTGCACGGGTAATCGGGTCGGGCATTTCCTGTAACCAGGGGTTGTTCGCCATTTTACCATCACCGATACTTACTTTCTGGTACAGTACCAGTTCCAGCTTACCGCCTTTTTTCGCACTCAGTTTTGCAGCAGCATCTGCTACGACAGCCGCATTAAACGCAGCGCCTGCAACAACCGGAGCAGCCGGTTCAATTACACCATCCTGCAATGCTTTATCAAAAGCAAGCTGACCACCGAGTTTGTTGATCCAGTATGCTTTGAAATATGTTTCGTAATCTGCAACAGTGCTTCCGCTCCACTTCAACAATGAAGTAGCAAAAGCTCTTGTTTTAAATAACGGATGAATGGTAGGCTGAATGAATGAGAGATAACCTGTTTTTGCTTCCGCATCGCCCCAGCTTTCCAGGTAGTGATGATCGGGAAGGATGAATTTACATTCTGCAGTTGTTTCGTCTTCACGCTCATTGAACGATACAGACAATGCCACTTTTTTCAACGCATCTGCAAACTTCTTGCCATCACGGTAAGTGTAAACAGGGTTCGCTCCGTGAATGAAGATAGCACCTACAGCACCGGCATTCACATCGGCAACCAACTGCTCAAATTCTGCATCAACACCCTTACGGTAGTTGAGCATAGTACCGTAGTTCACGGTTTTACCGTTGGCAGCAATTTTATCGTTGATAGCGTTTACTAAAATCTGTGCACTTACATCGTTGCTACCGCTAACCACCAGTGCATTACCGCCGGCAGCTAACAATTCTTTTGCAGCCGCATCAATACCGGCAGCTAAACGCTTATCGGCAATAGCAGGAGCAGCAACTGCGCCACCTACTTTTGCATACAGCGCTAATAAAGCAGCTCCGAGTTCGCTTGGTTTGTGTGTATAACGCTCATCGGCACTTGCACCGGTGAGGCTGTACATACTTTCGAACTGGAAGTGACGGCTCATTGCCGGGTTCTTTTCGTTAATCTTACGCTTCGAAGCATATTGCTTAGCGAAATCAACCGGGTTCAACCATGTACCGAGGAAATCGGCACCAAAGCTTACAATTACATCAGCTGCATCGAAGTGGTAAGAAGGAATTCCTTTTTTACCATAAGAAGCTTCGTTTGCCTGGATGATACCGCTGTAAGAAACGGCATCGTAGGTTACGTGTTTTGCTGTTGGATATTTTGCTTTAAACTCATCCATTACTGTTAATACAGATGGAGAGTTGATTGTTGATGTTAAGAAAACGATTTGTTTACCGGCGGCACTTGCCAAAGCAGCTGCAATTTTCTTATCTACCGCTTCGTAAGTGGGGGCTTCTTTAAATCCTTCTGCTGTTTTTTCCATCGGGAAACGTACACGTGCTGTGTCGTACAGGCTCAATACAGATGCCTGCACACGCTGCGATGTTCCACCTTTGGTAAAGCCTAATTCGTTACCCTCAATTTTAATGGGGCGACCATCACGCACTTTTGCCACAACGGGAATAACATCACCATCGAGTACAAACGTTGTAGCATAATAATTAGCTACACCCGGCACAATATCAGCAGGCTTGTTCAGGAAGGGAATTGCCTTTTTTACCGGTATTTCACAACTTGCAGCCAATGTAGCTGCAGCTGTACTAAAGCCCAGGTATTTTAAGAAATCCCGACGGGGAGTTTTTGCTCCGTTATCGTCCATTTCAAAAGGCAGTTCTTCTTTGAATTCGTTCGAAGCATCTTCAGTATATGCCTGTGTCGTATTCAGCTGTCCGAAACTTTGCCAATATTTTTTCTTGCTCATATGCTAATTAGCGAATTTGAAAAATGAATCCTTCGATGTTTGCTCAGGATAAATGTATAATTGAGTTATCTCACTATTAATAGTGACATTTTTGACACTCAGTACCACCGATCTTTTCAACGGTTACACTATCCATTTTTCCGTTCTTAATGTCGTTGTGGAACTTCTCGTACATGCTGTAGAAGCCGTTTTCTTTGAATTTCACATTTGTTTCACGATGACAGTTGATACACCAGCCCATGCTCAGGTTGCTGAACTGATATACTTCGCCCATCTTTTGAATTTCACCATGACAGGTTTGACATTGTACGCCACCGGCTTTTGTATGTTGCGAGTGGTTAAAGTACACATGGTCGGGCAGGTTGTGAATTTTAATCCATTCAATCGGTTTGCCTTCGCTTGTGTATTTATTTGCTGTTGGATCCCAGCCGGCGTATTTGTATAATTTTTGAATTTCTGCTGTACCGTTCACCTCTGTACCATCTTCTCTAAACATCTTTTCGCCTTTGTATTCGTTGATGGCCATGTGACAGTTCATACACACGTTTACACTTGGAATGTTGGCATGTTTGCCTTCCATTGCACCACCGTGGCAGTATAAACAGTTTACCTGGTTAACGCCTGCGTGTACTTTGTGCGAATAATAAATAGGCTGTTCGGGCTGGTAGTTGGTTTGACGACCCAGACCAATTGCACCCTGTATAGTGAGGTAACCACCCACCAGGAATAATAAGATAATACCAGTTGCGATGTAGGCTTTGTTTTTCCAGAATGCTACCGGTTCGCCACGTACCACACCATCTTTCTCATCGGTCAGCTTCTTCAGATTACTGTTGATTTGTAATAAGATGAGCGCAACTACCGCTAACACCAGGGCCAGGATACCAAAGAGCAACGAATTGTCTTCTGCAGGCTGTTCTCCAACCGGAGTTGTACCGGGAGTGGTTGGCGGAGGCGGTGTATTAATATATGTAATAATAGCGTCGATTTCCTTTTCGCTTAAGCCGGGGAAACCAGTCATTAAAATACCGTTGTATTCTTTAATGAGGTTGGCTGCATACGGTTCTGTTTTTGCAAAACCAGCCGGGTTATGAATCCAGGCATACAGCTTTTTACGATCACTCCATGGTCCACGGTCTTCCACACCCGCCAATGCAGGGCCGGTCAATTTTTTATTGATCGCATGACAGCTTGCACAATTCGTTTGGAACAAAGTTTTTCCATCCTGTGCAAACAATTTATCACCAATAAGTAAGGAAACTAAAACCAAACATAGCGTGAACGACTTTCGGAGTAGTAATTTTGGTTGATTCATAACGTTCTGGAACCGTATTGTGATTAGGAAGAATATCCTTTTATACAGGCTGCAAAAATAGGGGAGGATACTGACATTATATCCACACTTTGAAAAAAATTTTTACTTAGTTGTGACTTGACAATGAATCGTTTGCCAAAAGTTTTGCTTTCAATTTATCTTGAAAAAACTGAATGGCTTGTTTGATAAAGTTTTTTCAATACATAGCCGCTTATTAAACAAAGTTTTCCCCCGATTTTTGTGCGATGTTTGAAAGACTGCGCAACAAATGGAAAGTTACGCCCCTGCAGCTGGTGCTTATTTTGTGCACATTTGCCATTGGCGGAAGTTTAACCGGTTTTGTGGGAAAGCGGATCATGCCTTTGTTCGGTATTGAAACGCCCTGGCTGTATATTCCGGTGTACATACTGCTGATTACCCTCATTTGGCCCATGATGGTGCTGCTGGTGAGCATTCCGTTCGGGCAGTTCCGGTTTTTTACCGCTTACCTTAAAAAAATGGGTAAACGCATGGGTTTTGTAAAGAAATAGACCAAAATCAGCCGTTTTTCAGCCAAAAACAACAAAAACTACATGAAATGAGCGATAAGATTTTATAGCGAGTAACATGTATCCTTCTTCATTTATATAATAAGATACACATGAAACGTATCGCCATTTTCGCTTCGGGTGCCGGCAGTAATGCCCGCAAGATTATCGAACATTTTACCCATCACCCCAAAATAAGTGTGGAACTGATTGCCTGCAATAAACCGGGGGCCGGTGTGCTGAGCATTGCCGATGAACACGGTATTCCTACCTTATTATTAGATAAAGAACAGTTTTTCCGGGGCAATGCCTACGTAGATGAACTGAAAGCCGACGATATTGACTTTATTGTGCTGGCGGGTTTCCTGTGGAAGGTACCAGCCACGCTCATCCAGGCGTATCCGCAAAAAATAGTCAACATTCACCCGGCCCTGCTGCCCAAGTATGGTGGCAAAGGCATGTACGGGCATTTTGTACATGAGGCCGTTATTGCCAACAAAGAAACCGAAAGCGGCATCAGTATTCATTTGGTTGATGAACTGTACGATCATGGCAAAGTCGTGTTCCAGGCCAGCTGCGAAGTGAAGCCCGACGATACCCCCGATACCTTGGCGCAACGTATTCATGAGCTGGAGCACAAGCATTTTGCCGGCGTTATTGAAACCCTGCTTTCGTAAATCCATCCTAAAATATCTGCCGCCGCCTCGTTTTTCAGCGGCCAGGACTTATCATTGCAGCTTGAAAAAAGTACTACTCTATATAATTATCCTGTTTGCTGCCAAAAACGGTTTGGCCCAGGTACAGTTAACGGGTACCGTGTACGACAGTACCAAGCGAAACATTGTGATGGGGGTGCAGGTGGTTTGTACCTGTGGCACCATGAGCTTTACCGACAGTGCGGGTAATTACAGTATTTATGTAGGAGCCAAAGATTCGGTGTTCTTCTTTTTTAATAACCGACCCACACAAAAATTCTCGGTTGCTTCTATTAAAGATTATACGGCCTTTGATATTTCGATACAGATGCATGTGCCCGGCCGTTACAAACAGCTGAAAGAAATTATTGTGTATGGTAAAAACCGCCGGCAGGATTCGATTGAAAACCGATTGCAGTACGATAAAGTATTTAATCACGATAAAGGCGGGTTACGTTTTACAGGCTCTGCACCTGAAGCAGGCATGGGTGCCGGTATTGACCTGGATGCGCTTATCAATGTATTCCGGTTCCGCCATAATAAAAGTATGGCCCGTTTCCAGGAACGATTGATCCGGGAAGAACAAAACAAGTACATCGACTACCGCTTTAATAAAACCATTGTAAAGCGGTTAACCACGTTTACCGACGGGCCGCTGCTGGATGCCTTTATGGAACGTTACCGTCCGCAATACGAAATTCTTACACAGGTACTCGATATTGAATTGTACATGTACATACAGGCGGCCGCCAAAGATTTTCAGAAACAGAAAGGCATGTAATGCTTTTTGCATTTGCTCAGCTGTTGTGTTATACGAGGTACACAACGTAAACGAAGCAGTTAATGGCCGTTACTTACTGCAGCCACAAAATAATAATTGAGCTTTTTGTAATACTGCTCTTCAAACTCAGGTCGGGTTAAAGCAGGTTTGTTTTTCAGATAGCTGTGCAGAAGCGAAATAGTGTAGCCATGTGTTTCAAAAAAATCGAACAGGTGTGCGGGCGTGGCTGCATACATATCTGTACCGCCCAGTCCGCATTCAAAAATAACCACCGGCTTATCACGGGTAAGTAAACCGGAAGCTCCTTTTAATACATCCAGTTCGCCGCCTTCCACATCAATCTTAATAAAATCAATCTTCGTTGCCTGTTGCAGCAACAGATCATCCAGCTTTGCTGTTTTTACTTCAATCTCTGTATCGGTTTCATCTTTACGATCGTAACTGCGTTTTTTTATACCGCTGTACGATGGGTTGCTGGTAACATAGTTAAACGATGTGGAGCCATTGCTGTTGCACAACGCAAAATCGTACAGCTGTACATTTTTACAGTTGCTGTATTTCGTTTGCAGCTGTTGGTATAATAAAGGAATGGGCTCGAACCCGAAATGTATTCCGTGGGGCGATTGCTGCAGTAACACATCCAGTATATCGCCGGTATGTGTGCCCACATCGATACTGTTGCTGTTGGCCGTGCAGGTACGGCGGATGATTTGTTTGGTCTGCTGATCATACAACTGGTTTTTTGTAATGCTTACGGGCAGCTTCTTTACCAAACGCTTCAATTGTAACAGTATGCCGGTATTAAACAGTTGTATCATAAATAACCGAACCAGGTTTTCTTCATTGATCTTCTGCAGCAAGATAAACCCTTTTGCACAGAAAGATTTACTTTGCTGTAAAATGAACGGATGCAGCTGAAAAAAATCTACAACGCTCTTTTCCGCCCAAACAGACTGGCTTTGCTCGACTACGACATTGTGCCCTCGCCGTTGTACACAACCGAACGGCCGCACCAACAACTGCTGCAACTGCTGCAACAGCAACAGAACAATTACAAACAATTACTGCAACAGGCTTTGCAATACAAAAACAGTTTCAACACAATTGACTTGCAGGAAACAACTGCTGCGGCACCGGTATGGAACAATGGTTTTTTCCCCGGTCTTGATATTGTTGTGCTGTACACATTACTTGCTTCCATGAAACCAAAACGATATGTAGAGATTGGCAGTGGCACCAGTACAAAAATTGCAGCCAAAGCAAAAGCAGAACAACAATTAACCACAACTATCACCTGCATCGACCCCTATCCACGAAAAGAAATTACAGCTGTTGCCGATGAATGGCTGAACGTTTCGTTGCAACAGGCACCACTTTCCTTGTTTGAACAACTGGAAGCAAATGATGTGTTGTTTTTTGATGGCTCACATTTATTACATGCCAACAGCGATGTGCAATGGTTTTTTATGGAAGTGTTACCCCGCCTGAAACCCGGTGTTGTAGTTCAGGTGCATGATATTTATTTGCCGTACGATTACCCGCAAAACATGTGCGACCGGTTTTATGCCGAGCAATACATGCTGGCGACCATGTTACTTAGCAATGCAGAACGCTACGAAATTATTTCCCCAAACTTTTATATGAGTGAAGATGATGAATTGAAAACTATTTTAAAACCGTTGTGGAAAGAGTTACCAGGAGTAGAGAAACACGGGGGTTCGTTTTGGTGGAGGGTGAGGTGATAAATTTTGAGAGCGGGTTGTATTACTACTAATACAAAAAACATAATGCAAAGAATAAATTTCAAAATTCTTTTAATTGCTATTGTCGTTACAAGTATAATGACAGGGGTTTCTTTTCTTATGGCTTTCTCGGCTGACGAAGGAACAGGAATTAATTTTCATCTATTTGAAATTTTTCGCTTTCCTACGCATATTCTTTTCTGGGACTATTTTAGCTCGTCGTCATCACTTTATAGAACCGGACTATTTATAAATATTATCTTTTATTCATTATTAATCGAGCGGTTGACAACTCATTTTATAGGTAAAAGAAAAAATCTTAAATGAGCTTTGTTCGTAGGCGAGACTGGCGCAAACGACTAAAACTTCAATTGCCTATTCTATAAATACTCACTTTTCTTTCAAAGATGTCCGACGTCTCAACGACGTCCTGACATCAACAGCTTCACCGTTCGGAGTGACCGGGTGTCAGGACCTTGCAAAGGTCAGACACCTGATTCAGAAACCGTCTTCCTTTATTTCCCATTTCAGTTGTACTTTGCCCTTCCAAAATTTTCTAACATGGAACAAACAAATCTTGGCATCGGCACACGCCTGCAACATACACAACACGGTCCGGGTGTAATCGTAGGTATCCGCTATGCTACCTATTTAATTTCCTTCATTCACAGTGGTGTAAAAGAAATTGATAAAACAGATACGAACCTCGATGAGATTATTCCCGAAAACATAACCGAAGAAATTGAAACGCACAGCGAAGTAGAAAAATCGCTGCTGAAAATTTTACGACTGTGGAATGGTGTGAGCGAAGTGGTTCCGCTCGGCGAAAAATGGGAAGGCGGCACCATGCTCCTGCAACCCAAAGACAAATCACTTAAGCCCAAAGAAATTCCGGTGGAAGATTTCTTTCATAAAATTGTAATGCTGCGTGATCGCTTACGGGTGCTGGAACAAAACATCAACAGCAATAAAAATCTCAGCGACGAAGAGAAAGTAAACATTCAGCAATACATAACCCGTTGCTACGGTTCACTCACTACGTTCAACGTACTTTTCAAAAACAAAGAACAGTGGTTTGTAGGTGAAAAAAGCAGTAAAGAAGATTAAACAGTAAGGCCGCACAAGTGCGGCCTTTGTTTTTCTCATGTTGGTTTTGTAAGCCTGTATGAAACACACCCAACGTTTTTACTTACAAATGTGCCTGTGTAATTACCTCCTGCTCCAGTGCTTTTGCTTTTGGGAAAAGAATATTGTTCTCCAGGTGGATATGTGTATGCAGATCGTCTTCAAACTCTTTGAGCTTGGCATATAACACACGATAGGTGTTGCATGCTTCCGGTGGAGCAGTGTAGTTCTCGCTCAACTTCGCAATTTCATGAAAATGATCACCTGCAAAATCATGCTCGGCTTCCATCATAGCAATGGGGTTTTTCACTGTACCGAAATGCGGCGATGGAATGGTTGCCTTGTTTCGTTTAGCAGCAGCCAGCTGGTTTACATAGGGAAATAAAATGATCTCTTCTTTTTCAAGATGATGCGCCAGCTCATCGGCTGCTTCGTTGTACAAACGTGCAATTACTTTTACTTCGGGCCGGTGACCGCCGTGTACCAACGCCACTTTGTTGGCATACTGTCGAATGAGTTCTAAATTCTGTGTTACATAACTGTGGTGTTTTTCTACAATGTAATTCGCCAGTTTATCCAACGGCCATTCGTTGAAGTTGGTATCTGTTGCTGGCTTTTCCTGCCCGATGCGGTTGAGCTGTTCGGTTAATGTATCGTACGAAATATTTTTCTTTCTGCAGATTTCACTTACTGTTACTTTTCCTCCGCAACAGAAATCGATGCCGAATTGCTTAAACACATCGGCTGTGCGGTAATCTTCTGTTACCAGTTCGGCAACTGTTTTCTCGGTTAATGTTTGCATGATTATGATTTTTGTAGAACGAAACTACCTCCGATCGCATCCATGCATTATGCGTTCAATCATAAACAACAGCCATGACAAAGAAATTACAATCCTGTGCGATGCGAACTGTCAGTCTGCAAAACGAAGCGCCTCCCGAATCGGGAGGCGCTTCGTTTAAGAAATGTAAACGTTTTTACGCTAATTCTTTCTCCATATACACCACGCCGTCCAGCGGATTATCGTAGTACGAAGTTGTTTCAACAAATCCATATTGTTTGTACAGGCCAATAGCCGGTTGCAGTTTCTCAAGCGTATCGAGTTTCATTTTTTTATAACCCATCATCGCTGCATCTTTCATAACCTGCTCCACCAACACTTTCCCGATCTTGTGCTTGCGATAATGCGGCCGCACATACAATCGCTTCATTTCACAAGCTCCTTTTTCTTTTAAGGGCGCAAGTGCCACACAACCTGCTATTTCGCTGTTCCACTTAGCTACATATAACACACCTAACGGCGGACCATATTTCTTCAGCGGATTTTTCAGCTCTTCTTCAAAACTCTGGAAACAAAGATCTTCATCCAGCTCCCGTTCATATTCTTCGAATAGTTTGCGGGCCTCATCCATCAACCATCCTTCCTGTTGAATATCGATTAACTCAATCATTTGTTTTAACTTAACTGCAAACTTACAACCTTTACCTTCTCATGATACTTCGAATTGTTATTTTATTATTGCTGCCATCGTTTCTTACTGCCCAACAGTATAAAAAGATCCATCGCTCGTCTGTTTTGGTAGATACACATAATGATATTCCATCATCTGCCATTGAAAAAAAAGTGGCGTTTGATACCGATTTAAAAGGACAAACCCATTCCGATCTCAACCGTATGTTCAGCGGTGGTGTAGATGCGCAGATGTTTTCCATCTTTTGCGGCGGCGAACAAAAAGAGCCGTACCGTTTTGCTAACCGGGAAATGGACAGTGTGTATGCATGGGTAAAACGTAATCCTTCCAGGATGATGCTGGTGTATACGCCTGCTGATTTTAAAAAAGCCATCAAGGAAAAAAAGCTGGCCACTATGTTTGGTGTGGAAGGCGGACATATGATTGAAAATGATTTATCAAAACTCGACGCATTGCACAAAAGAGGCATGCGTTATATGACCATTACCTGGAACAATTCCACGCCTTGGGCAACCAGCGCTGCGGATGAAACAACGCCTGGCGGTGCTGTTAACAGTGAAGGGAGAAAAGGATTAACGGAATTTGGCAAACAGGTTATCAAACGAATGAATGAGTTAGGAGTGATGGTTGACATTAGCCATGTAGGCGAACAAACATTCTGGGATATCGTCAGCACTTCAACAAAACCCATCATTGCATCGCATAGTTGTGTGTGGAATTTATGTCCGCACCGCCGTAATTTAAAAGACGAACAGATCAAAGCCATTGCAAAAAGCGGCGGCGTGATCTTTCTTAACTTCTATGGAGGTTTTATTGACAGTACGTATGAAGCAAAACGGGATGAACTGTTGAAACAATACCAGCCGGAAATTGATTCGCTGATCAAAACAAATATGCAGCCTGATTATGCACGCATCATCACCGCAGAAAAATACAAAGACAGACTGTTGAATATTCGTCCATCTCTTTCTGTACTCATCGATCATCTCGATTACATCGTAAAGCTAGTAGGTGTTGATCATGTAGGTATGGGCAGCGATTTTGATGGCATTGAGGTTCCTCCACGGGAGTTAAATGGTGTAGAAGATTATCCGCTCATCACCAAAGCATTACTGGAAAGAGGTTACAGTAAAAAAGATATTCGCAAAATATTAGGCGGAAATTTTATACGGGTGTTTACAGACGTTACAAACAAGTAACCCCTTCAACACTTGCAAACATCAAATCTTCTTTCTACCTTTTTATCGCCGGCCTCCGTGTCGGCTTTTTTGTTGCTGCAGTAATGCAGCAACAGCCATCACAAACCATCACACATGCAACAACCACTATCTGCTTCCAAACGCATTACATCTATTGATTTGTTGCGGGGCACGGTCATGATTATTATGGCGCTGGATCATGTTCGGGATTATTTTCATGCCGATGCCTTTTTGTATGATCCGCTGGATCTTGCCAAAACAACCCCTGCTTTGTTTTTTACAAGATGGATTACCCATTTTTGTGCACCCGTTTTTATTTTCCTGGCGGGCACTTCTGCTTTACTCAGCAGACAAAAAAAATCGAAGAAAGAACTTTCACTTTTCCTCTTGAAACGGGGCGCCTGGTTAGTTTTTCTTGAGCTGACGCTGATTACGTTCTTATGGAATTTCGATTTAGCGTTTACCAATATTTACTTCATTGTTATCTGGACCTTGGGTATAAGCATGGTGATGCTTGCAGCACTTATTCATTTACCTGTTAAATTCATTTTCGTCATTGGTCTTGTTTTGGTTGCTGCACACAACCTCTTCGACCAGGTGCACGTGCCCGGTAATTCGCTCAAAGCTTTTGGATGGTCGTTGCTACACGATCAAATGTTTTTTACCTGGCAAGGAAAAAATATCCTGGTAGGCTATCCGGTTCTTCCATGGATTGGGGTAATGGCGCTCGGTTATTGCTTCGGCACTTTGTTTACTGCTGCATACAGTGTGCAACAAAGAAAAAAACTGTTACTGCTTATTGGCGGCTCAGCCGTTGCGCTGTTCATCATCATTCGTTTTATAAACGTCTATGGCGATCCTGTTCCGTGGAGTACGCAATCGTCTCCTTTCTATACGTTCTTGTCATTTATTAAAGCCAATAAATATCCGCCTTCGCTCCTGTATGTATTAATGACGTTGGGACCAGCCATCTTGTTTCTGGCCTTTACCGAAAATACGGCCAACAAAATTTCAAACATCATTTCGGTTTATGGCAGGGTACCCATGTTCTATTACCTTACACATATTTTCCTGGTTCACCTTTTTGCTATGCTGGCGGCAGAGTTCTTTACCAATTTCAGCTGGAAGGCATGGATACTGAAACAACCTCTCTGGTTTGCAGAAGATTTAAAAGGCTATGGGTTTTCATTATCGGTGGTTTATCTTGTTTGGATATTTATTGTTGTTGCATTGTATCCATTGTGCAAACGATACGATCGCTACAAAATCAACCATAAAGAAAAATGGTGGCTGAGTTATTTATAACATCACATCAGTAAATAGTATGCAGCAAACAATCTCATCATCCAAACGAATTGAATCCATCGATCTTCTTCGGGGAATAGTAATGATCATTATGGCACTCGATCATACACGTGATTTTTTTCATCGGGAAGCATTTACCGGCGACCCGCTCAATCCTGAAACAACTACAGCTGCGCTTTATTTCACACGCTGGATCACCCATTTCTGTGCACCGGCTTTCGTGTTTCTTTCCGGTGTTTCGGCCTGGCTGCAAAGCAAAAGAAAAACAACAAAAGAGCTGAGTTGGTTTCTCATCACACGTGGCCTTTGGCTGGTGCTGATAGAAATAACAGTAATGACATTTGGGGTATTAGGCGATATCTACTTCAGTACAATCGTTCTTGCAACAATATGGTCCATTGGCATCAGTATGGTTCTGCTGGGTTTGCTGATCTGGTTACCGTTCCGTGCATTACTGATCATCGGGCTACTGATCGTATTTGGGCATAACCTGCTGGATTTTGCTGAAGCAGAGCGCAACGGCGCTGTTCCTGTGTGGTGGAGCTTCTTGCATCGTCCTGCTTTTCTTCAGGTAAGCAGCAAGTTTACATTGGGCATCATGTATCCTTTTTTGCCGTGGACAGGTTTGATGATACTCGGTTATTGTTTCGGTAAACTTTTCAGCAATACAGAAACCGAACGCAGAAATAAACTCATGTTATGGATGGGCGTTGCTGCGTTGGTATTCTTTGTGATACTCCGCTGGGTAAATGTGTATGGCGATTCACAACCATGGAGTAATCAAAAGACCGGGCTGCAAACATTTTTCTCTTTTATGAATGTGCAAAAATATCCGCCATCATTACTGTTTATGTGTGCAACAATCGGTGGAGCACTTATCTTCTTATCGTTTGTGAAAAATACCGGCGGACGGTTTGCACAATTCGCCATTGTGTTTGGCCGTGTTCCACTCTTTTATTACATCGTGCATTTTTATGTGCTCCATCTCATTTCAATTATGCTTTTCTTTTCAAGAGGACATAGTATAGCAGAAGGTATGAACGTACCCATTCCATTTAAATTTATTATACCGGGAGAAGGTTATAGTTTATGGATCGTGTATGTTGTTTGGCTTTCGGTTGTAATGGCCTTGTACCCGTTATGTAAATGGTACGATCGTTATAAAACAAATCATAAAGAAAAGAAATGGCTGAGTTATTTGTAATATTGAAATTATGAAACAGTATTTCCGGCAATCCGTTTGTACAAGTTTATTCTTTTTAGCTGTTGCTGTTACGTATGCACAGCAGAGTTATTTTCCCGATGCTGAATGGCAAACAAAAAAACCACAGGAACTGAAGATGAATGCAGCAACGCTCGACAGTGCTGTTGCTCTTGCGTTACGAAGCGAAAACAAAGTTGAACGGGATTTACGTATAGCCAATATGAAATCCTACTCTCGGGAACCGGGCTATAAAATTATCGGGCCCATGAAAGAACGTGGCGGACCTGCAGGGCTGGTTATTAAAAACGGGTACATTGTTGCACAATGGGGCGATGTAAGCCGTGTTGATATGACGTTCAGCGTTACCAAGAGTTATCTTTCTACCGTTGCTGGCTTAGCCGTTGATCAGGGTTTGATCAAAAACGTAACCGACAAAGTTGGGCAATATGTGTGGGACGAAAGTTTTGAAGGACCACATAATGCAAAAATTACCTGGCAGCATTTGCTTACACAATCGAGTGATTGGAGCGGAAGCTTATTTGGTTTGCACGATTGGGCCGATCGTCCGCCAAAAGAAGGAACAATTGATGACTGGAAAAACCGTAAGCTGCTTGAACCGGGAACCAACTACGAGTACAACGATGTACGTGTAAACCTGTTGGCCTATTCGTTATTGCAGGTGTGGCGCAAACCATTACCCATTGTGTTCAAAGAAAAAATTATGGACCCCATTGGGGCATCTACTACCTGGCGCTGGTTTGGTTACGAAAATTCATATGTAACTATGGATGGCCTTACTGTACAATCGGTAAGTGGTGGTGGTCATCATGGTGGCGGCATCTTTATCAATACATATGATCATGCACGGTTTGGTTTGTTGTTTCTGCGCAATGGCAAATGGAAAAACCAACAGTTGCTCTCCGAAAAATGGATCGCTGCCATACAGCAACCATCTGCTGCCAACAAAAACTACGGTTACCTGTGGTGGTTAAATACCGAACAAAACTGGAAAGGTATTTCAGCAAGTGTTTACTACGCTGTTGGTTTTGGCGGCAATTACATCATTGTAGATAAGGAACACGATCTGGTTGTTGTTGCACGCTGGCTCGATGATGCGAAGGTTGCAGATGTGCTGCGGTTAATCATCCAGTCTGCAGAAAATAAATAAGCAGCAACTTCATGCACAACAATACCAGCACTCTACAACCAACATTAAAACGAGCCTTGGGCCTTGGCACCGGCATTTTGCTGGTAGCCGGTATGATGATTGGTTCCGGTGTGTTTAAGAAAATTGTGCCGATGGCACAAACGGGTTTAAGCGAAACATGGATTATTGTTGCTTGGATTGGTGCCGGGCTTATTACAATGTTTGGTGCGTTTACCATTGCCGGTCTTTCTGCATTAACCGAAGAATCGGGAGGTGTATACGAATACCTGCGGCTTTCGTTCGGCAACTTCTTTTCGTTTCTGTTTGGCTGGACCGATTTTACCATCATCGGTTGTGCATCCATTGCTGCACTCGGTTTCATTTTTGCACAAACGGTGAATGTATTTATTCCATTAGGAAACCCCTTTCATTCGCTCGAGCATGTTTCGATTGCCGGTTTTATTTTTCCCTTTGCCGATGGAGGTATAAAACTGCTCGCCATTGCAGCCATTGTATTACTTACGTGGATCAATTATCGTGGTGTACAAAACGGCGGGCTTGTTAACAACATCATTACATCCGCAAAAATGGTCGGCATATTATTACTCATTGTACTCGGGCTGTCTTATTCCGGTGCAACTGAAACTCAACCCATCATTACAAATACACCTGTAACCGAACTGCAGGGCATGGAATTGGTAAGTGCTGTACTGGCTGCCATGCTCAGCGCATTTTGGGCGTATGATGGCTGGAGTAATATTTCGTTTATTGCCGGTGAAATAAAAAACCCGAAACGAAATATTCCAATTGCCATTATCAGCGGCGTGGCCATTGCCATGCTGTTATATGTATTGATCAATGTGGCTTACATGCACGTGTTGCCGCTGCAAACTTTAAAAGCGGTTGATGAAAGCCAGATTGGTGCAGCTGTTGTTGCAGAAACACTCGTGGGCAAAGCCGGTCAATCGTTGATTGTGCTGCTCATTATGGTATCAGTCTTCGGTACACTCAACGGTATTATACTGGCGCATGCACGCATTTACTACCGCATGGCACAGGAACAATTCTTTTTCAAAAAAGCAGCTACTGTACATCCTGTGTATCGCACACCATCAGTCGCATTGTTGTATACCATGGTCTGGAGTTGTGTACTTGTACTGTCGGGTACGTTTGATCTGCTTACCAACATGGTCATCTTTGCAGGGTTTCTGTTTTACAGTCTTGTTGCCATTGCCTTGTTTAAAATGAAACGCAACGGAACCATCAAAACAAAAGTGATCGGCTATCCGGTTATTCCGGCGTTTATTACCTTGTTTTCGTTTGCTTTGTTGATTAACACCATTGTTACCCAGCCCCGTCAATCACTCATCGGGCTGGGGCTTGTGTTAATTGGTGTACTTTTCTATTTTTATTTCAAAGCAAAAAAATAAACAACCTCAATCAGCAATGTTTGTGACTAAGTTCACGTAACCGATACAATCTGTTCTGTAGTTTTGCGCCATTAAACCATTGTTCTGTTGAAACATTTTCTCTTTGCGGTTTTCTTTACTTCTGTATCCATCAGCAGCTTTGCACAACGAACAAAAGAAGTACAAAATCAAAACCATTTCTGGTGGAGCATTAACAGCACTATTAAAGTACACAAACAGTGGAGTGCTATTGCCGATTTTCATATCCGCCGAACCAACTATTTAAAGAATAACAATTTCTATTATACAAGAATTGGTGCCGCCTATGCCATTAATAAAAACCTGAGTGTTTCTGTTGCCGGCGGGCACATGTGGCTGGCCAACAAAACAGCTACCACCGAATTGTTTGTAAATGAAAACAGGTTGGTAGAGCAGGTGCAGCTGGTACAGCCATTGGGCAAAGTACAACTGTCGCAACGTTTACGTATAGAACAGCGGTGGGTGCAAAAAGTAATCAACAACGAGCTGTCAGATCAATACCGGTACAGCACACGTTACCGTTACCAGTTAGCACTTAATATACCCATAAGCAGTAATAAATATATTCCTACAATTGCCCTTGCAGATGAACTGATGTTGCAGACAGGAAAGGATATTGTGTACAACAACTTCGATCAAAACCGCTTGTTTGCCGGTATTAAACAACAGATCACCCCCTCACTCGCTTTCGATTTTGGTTATATGCGTGTATACCAGCAACGGTTAAGCGGTTATCAATACAACCGCAATCATACCATCCGCTTATTCTTTCACTGGCAGCCCGACTTTCGGAAAAAGCATTCAGCAACCACACCGTAACCGGTGCCGTTGCTGTAAACATTTTTGCCAACACTCAACATATACTTAGCTTAGTGGAAACTGTAATCTACTATTGCTATGCGTTACCTCTTATTACTCCTGTTGCTGCCGGTTGTTTCAAACGCACAAAAATTTTCTGCAACCGAAATAAAAAAATGGCAACAGCAGGCCAATAACATTACAATCATTCGTGATAACTGGGGCATACCACACGTGTATGGAAAAACAGATGCCGATGCTGTTTTTGGTTTACTGTATGCTCAATGCGAAGATGATTTTAAGCGGGTGGAGATGAACTATATTGAAAAGCTGGGCCGCAAAGCAGAAGTACTGGGCGAGCGTGAATTGTATAACGATCTGTATATCCGCTTACTCATTGATAGTGCAGAAGCTGTTGCCGATTACAACAAGGCGCCACTTTGGTTAAAGCAGTTAATGAATGCCTGGGCCGATGGTATCAATTATTATCTCTACAAACATCCCGAAGTAAAACCGGCTTTGCTTACCCGTTTCAAGCCTTGGTATCCGTTGTTGTGGACCGATGGAAGTATTGGTGCCATCAGCACCGGTGATGTAACAGAAGCGGAAGTAAAGAATTTTTACAGCGACAGTTTAAAAATGTCTTCGGCGTATGTGCACTCGCTAAAAGAAGATCAATCATTGGCATATACAGCCGTTGCTGAAAACAAACAAACCGATGGCAGTAATGGTTTTGCTATTGCTCCATCAAAAACCGAAAGTGGCAATGCTATTCTCTACATCAACCCGCACACCACCTTTTATTTCAGGCCCGAAGTACACATGAACAGCAACGAAGGCTTAAATGTATACGGTGCCGTAACATGGGGACAGTTTTTTATTTACCAGGGTTTTAATCCGTATTGCGGATGGATGCACACCAGCAGCAGTGTAGATGTAAGCGATATGTACGCCGAAGAAATTAAACGAAAGGGTTCCGGTTATATATACAAATACAATAACCAATGGTTACCGGTAAAAGAAAAAATAATTGAACTGAAATATATAAAGGAAGGAAAACTGGAAACGAAAAAAATTAAAACCTTCTTTACACATCATGGTCCGGTAATGGCAAAGCGAGGTACACAACTCATTAGTGTAAAAAGCAATAACCGTGATATGAAGGGGTTAATACAAAGCTGGCAACGCACCAAAGCAAAAGGATTGGATGATTATAAAAAAGTAATGGACCTGCAGGCCAATACCAGCAACAACACGGTGTTTGCTGATAACAAAGGAAACATCGCTTACTGGCATGGTAACTTTGTGCCGGTACGTGATAAAAATCTCAACTGGGGTAAAATAATGGACGGCACTACCACTGCTACCGAATGGAAAGGTTTACATAAGGTCAACGAAATTGTACACGTGTACAATCCATCAACCGGTTGGATTCAAAACTGTAACTCCACACCGTTTACCGTTAGTGGCAATGCAAGTCCGAAGAAAAACAATTACCCGGCATACATGGCGCCTGATGGTGAAAACTTCAGAGGTGTAAACGCAGTTCGTGTGTTGAGTTTTGAAAACAAGTTCAACATTGATAAAACCATTAAAGCCGGTTACGATACCTACCTCGCTGCATTTGAAATATTAATTCCGGCATTAATCAGAAATTATGATGCAACAGTAACTGCAGATAATGCGTACTACAAAGACTTGGTTGAACCTATAAACGTATTAAAGCAATGGGATTACCGAGTAGCAGAAAATTCTGTTGCCACTGCATTAGCTATTGAGTGGGCACAGTTGCTGGGGCCGGGCATTCGCAAAGTGTATATTGAAGATGGTGAAACCGACCAGGTAGATGCTACTCAACATTTTGCCGATTCTGCTTCGGCTGCACAACTGCTCAATACCATGTTAGAGGTGGTACGCATGTTTCAACAGAAATATGGCAAGTGGAATGTTGCCTGGGGAGAGATCAACCGCTTTCAACGGGTGAGCAATGATATACAGCAGAAGTATGATGATACAAAAGAAAGTGTACCTGTTGCCTTTGCATCAAGTGCATGGGGCATGTTGCCTGCCTACAACAGCAATTATTATCCCGGTACAAAAAAGCGGTATGGCACCAGTGGTAACAGTTTTGTTTGTGCAGTAGAGTTTGGTACACGTATTAAAGCAAAATCATTATTAGCCGGTGGGGTAAGTGGTAATATTCAATCGCCGCATTTTAACGACCAGTTACTTATGTACACTCAAGGGCAGTTTAAAGATGTGCTGTTTTATAAAGAGGATGTACTGAAACATGTGGAACGCAGTTACCGCCCGGGTGAATAATTCATTCGTAATATTAAGCGCATAAAATGTGGACATTCATTAAAGATCATTGGATTGATGCAGCAAATGCAACGGTACATGTAAGCGATCTGGCTGTGCAGCGTGGTTATGGCGTATTTGATTTTTTTCGCACTGTTGAGCAAACGCCTTTGTTTATTGATGATCACCTGGCACGTTTGCAACACTCGGCTGCTTCACTTCGCTTAACACTTCCTTATACGGCTGATGAGTTGAAGCAGATCGTTCATGAACTCATACACCGTAATCAACTTACAACATCAGGTATCCGTATAACAGTAACAGGTGGTAATGCAGCCGATACCTATACACCTGCAGCACCCAACATCATCATCACACAAAATTCATTAACAATGGATGATGTGTTTGATGAACGAAAAGGAATGACGTTGATTACAGAAGAATATGTACGGGAATTACCTGCTGTAAAATCCATCAACTACCTCATGGGTGTTTATCTGCAACAGAAAGTAAAAGACGCCGGTGCCGATGATGTATTGTATGTAAAAGACGGCAACATCAGCGAACTGCCTCGCTCCAATGTATTTGTGGTAAACCGGCAAAACGAATTAGTAACGGCCAACAGCAATGTGTTACACGGTATAACACGCAAACACATTCTGCATTTGGCGGCACAACAAATGACCGTAAAAGAGCAAGCCGTAACATTAACCGATGTGCTCGCCGCAAAAGAAGTGTTTGTAAGCAGCACCACCAAACGGTTATTGCCGGTGCATAAAGTAAACGGTGTAAGCATTGGCAACGGATCAACAGGCGCTGTAACAACAGAACTCTATCATCGCTTTTTGCAGTTAGAAAAAAGTTGAATACAGCAGCAAGCTTTACGCCTTCAGCTTCAACAAAACAACGGTTGAATTGTATTTACATTTGCTGAAGCTGCACTATGCGTATACTCTGGAAATATTTACAACCTTACCGCTTACCTGTGTTTGGCGCCTTATTGCTGGCGGGCCTTGCACAGATATTTTTGCTGTACGATCCCATCATTCTCGGTCGAATTATCGATGATTATACGCTGAACCCCGGTAGCAAAACAGAAAAGGAACTGATGAACGGTGTAATGATCCTGCTGGGTATTGCACTGGTGATTGCGTTGGCTGCAAGGCTTTTTCTGTCGCTGAAAGATTATTACATGCGGATGGTGGTACAAAAGTTCGGCATGCAGATTTTTAACGACGGGCTTAAACAAATGCTGCGGCTTCCGTTTCAGGATTTTGAAGATCAGAGCAGCGGCGAAATATTATCCGTATTACAAAAAGTAAGAAACGATACCGAACGCTTTATTACATCGTTCATCAATATTCTTTTTTCATCGTTTGTTGGCATCGGTTTTTTGGTGTGGTACGCTTTTACCAAACACTGGGCTTTAATACCGGTGTTTTTAATTGGTGTAGTATTGCTGGGTGGTTTAACCAGTGTACTCAGTCGTTCCATTAAATTATTGCAACGTTCGCTCATAAGGCAAAACCGCCAAATGAGTGGCACCATTACCGAAAGCCTCCGCAATATTGAGTTGGTGAAAAGTTTAGGACTTACTTATCCCGAAATAAAACGCTTACGTGCACAAACACAGGAAATTTATGAACTGGAAATGCAAAAGGTGAAAAAAATCCGTTCACTTTCATTCTTTCAGGGGAGTATTCTCATCGTCCTTAAACAATCCATCCTGTTTATTTTACTGTGGCTCATCTTCCGCAAAGTATTATCGCCCGGCGAATTGATATCGATGCAGTTTATTTCTACCGGTATCATTGGCCCCTTGCAGGATCTCGGCAGTATCATTCTGTCGTATCGTGAAGCTGAAGCTTCGTTGCAGTTGTTTAATGAACTGATGTTGAAAGAAACAGAATACCGGCCCGAAGAACCTGTTGATGTGGGTGAGATTGAACACCTGCGTTTTGCAAATGTGAGTTTTCGCCATCGCACTGCAACCACCAATGCACTCGAACGGATATCGTTTGAAGCAGGACTTGGAGATACGATTGCCTTTGTTGGTCCTTCGGGTTCGGGCAAATCAACACTGGTAAAACTGCTGGTAGGTTTGTACACACCGGTAGAAGGCGATATTTTGTATGATGATGTTTCGTCGAAAGACATTCGTTACAACCGCATGCGCAAGCAACTTGGTTTTGTAACACAGGATACAAACCTGTTTTCGGGCAGCATTCGTGAAAACATGAAGTTTGTAAAGCCCGATGCTACCGATGAAGAAATTTATGAAGCACTGGAAAAATCATCTGCATTAACCATCATCAACAATAAAGAGCAGGGCCTGGATACATTGCTGGGCGAAGGCGGTAAAAAATTATCGGGGGGCGAAAAGCAACGTTTATCCATTGCACGGGCTTTGTTACGTAAACCACGCCTCCTCATATTTGATGAAGCAACATCTGCTCTCGACTCTATAACCGAAGAACAGATTAACCAGACTGTCCGGCAAATTTCAAGTTTAAAACAACAGATCACCATTCTTATTGCCCATCGCCTCTCCACTATTATGCATGCCGATACCATTTATGTATTGGAAAAAGGAAGAATTGTAGAGCAGGGCAGTCATCTTGAATTGGTAAAACGAAAAGGTTTGTATTATGCCATGTGGCGGCAGCAGATCGGCGAACGTAAAAGTATCACTGCAGCCATTGCAGACGAAGATGAGCAGTTTGAAGAAGCTGAGTAATGAGTTACAGTGTTTTTATTTCCTGTTCGGTTTATTAGTGGTAAGCAACGGCCGGGAAGTGCATCACCTGATTGTGATTCGGTTATAGTTAATCAACTGTGTTAAAATTATACCACATACGCTTTTGCTGCAATACCAACAAAGGAGTATTTTCATACGATGATTAACCGTTTACTTTGTGTTTCATTTTTCTGTTTGCTTTATATCATTAACTATTCGTAACCGATTATCATACCTGTTTGTTTGTTTACTGCTGTGTATTACCACATCTGCACAAATCCGTTTTTTTTATAACGAAGAACAGTACACAGTAAATGCAGAAGCCGTTCGCTTTTATGTTGACTCTTCCGTTGATCGTACAATCGGTCGTTTTGAACATATTCGTCAACACCTGCAGCCGCTTGGTAACAATACCGTCAACCTAAGCTATCAAAACGAGCAGCTTTGGTTGCAGATACCCCTCAGCTCTATTGCCGAAAGGAACAGTTTAAAAAACATCATGGTGCGCAATCCGCATGTAAACTATTTACAGGCATGGATCTTTCATGGCAACCGGCTGATAAAAGCATTTAATGCAACCGGCGATCATGAACCCTTTGAAACCAGAACGCTGCGTTATGCTGATTTTGTATTTCCCGTACCGGTCGAAAACCGTGATTCGTTAACGTTTGTGTTTTTAATTGATAAGCGAAACGAACAATTGAATATCCCCATACACTTTGTAACCGAAAACGGATTTGCTTCCTATAACAGGCGCAAGAACCTGTTAGCCGGGCTTATAACAGGTATGGGTTCGTTTCTTTTTCTCTTCAGTTTTTTCCTGTTTTATGCCATGCGGGAGAAACTGTATGTGTATTATGCACTCTATATTCTGATGGTGTTCTTTTACATCTTCAGCGATTATGGTTATTCATTCATGTACTTTTTTCCCAAACATCCTTTTCCGGCCGATTTTACAAGGCCGCTTGCCATATCGTTAGCATCGCCACTGTACATGATGTTTGCACTAACTCTCTTGAATGTTAAGCAGCGTTTACCCGGCGATGATAAATGGGCCAGGCGTTATCTCGTGTTATATATTGCGAGTTTAACCATCAGTATTTTTCTGATGCCGGAAACAGGTTTGGTGCGTATGGTATTGGTATGGCTGATGCAGATTTACCAAAACATTACAGCCGTGTTTATGCTCATTATTGCCATACGGGCTGTACGCCGCAAAGTACCGTATGCAGGGTTTATCATTGCAACCAGCCTGGTGTTACTGCTATCGTTCTTTGTTTTTATGCAGTTTGTGTCGGGCTTTATTGCCGATACGTTTCTTACACGCAATATGATGAACATTGGCTTTACAACCGAAATAAGCATACTTGCGTTTGTATTAACACTGCGTTTTAAACAATACAAGGAACAGAGTGAGCAGCTGTTACGAAGAGCCAATCTGCAACAGGAGCAAATCTTTAAAAGCATCAGCGATTATCAGGAAAAAGAAATGCAGCGTTACAGCAGTTTGTTGCACGATTCTGTGGGTGCACGTTTATCGGCTATCCGTTTTAATCTCGAATCGCTCAATTTAAAAACTGCAGACGTAAAGCTGGGCAAATCCATTGCCGATATTGGCGAACTGGCAAACGATGTACGGCAATACTCACACTCGCTCTCACCAGTATTGCTGCAAAAGAAAGGCCTGGTGGGAGCAGTAAGAGAAATTGTGGATAGTGTGAACGATAGTAAAGGAATTTATATTCAATTCGAATCGATCGGTTCTTTACAAAAAGTAAGTTTCCGGTATGAGTTGATGGTGTATAACATCCTGCAGGAGCTTATCCAGAATATTCTTAAACACGCACAGGCATCAGAAGTAATTATACAGTTGATCCTTGAAAAAGAATTAATCTATCTGTTTGTTGAAGACAATGGTAAAGGCTTTAACCGCTTATCAATTAAAGAAGGACTTGGATTTTCTCAAATCCAACAATTGGTTACTTTCGTAAAGGGAAGTCTTACAATTGATGCCGGGGAAGGCAACGGTTGTAAAGTAACTTTGGAATTTCCTGTACTACCAGATGAAGCCAACCAACCGCATCCTTTTAGTCGATGATCATCCGTTCTTTGCTGAAGGACTCATCAACGCATTACGACCGCATCCGGAGTATATTGTTGTAAGCAGCATTCACTCGGGCAGCGAAGTAATGGCCGCCGTTCATACCAACGATCCGGATGTATTAATTCTGGATATAAATTTACCCGGTATAAACGGATTGGAATTATTACCGGACCTCAAACAAAAATATCCGCAGTTGAAAATTATGTTGCTGAGCATGTATATGCCGGCTGATATACGACTCGATCCGGAGAAACAGCCGATCGATGCGTATGTATTAAAAAATTCCGGCACCGATATTTTATTAGCGGCTCTGGAACAGGTAATTGCGGGGGAGCGTTTTTTTGATCCGAACATACAATCAACCAATCATCACGCCAACGACAACTTCAGCCGTAAGCTTAAACTCAGCTCACGAGAACAGGAAATATTACAGTTGCTGAAAGATGGCTACTCCAATAAAGAAATTTCGCAAAAGCTTTTTTTGAGCGAACTAACGGTAAAGACACACCGCAAAAATATTATGACGAAAATGGGCGCCCGTAACATTGCCGATTTACTAAGGAAGTAGTTACATACGCAATCGCTTAATGTTGCGAACATACAATCTGTAGCAGCTAGAAAACAGATAAAGCTTTTCTGATTGTTGCATTATCATTGACTTAGCATACCCCAGCCATCAAAGAGCGAGTTATGTTTATCCGCAAGAGCATACATCATCTCAACCCAAACTGTAAAATCGCTTTCTTTAATTGAAATTGGTGGAGTTGCGCCAATAACCGACCATCTTTTATCATCACACACACCAACTCCATAAGGTACAAATCCAAGATTATGCAAATCGATCAATAAATCGGATGCTTCATTTTCTGTTTGTGCGTAAAAGAAAAACTCTACAGGCTGAAGTTCGTCCGATGGTGCTCCAAAATTCTTAGAAAGTTCAATCCATTTTTTGATTGGTTCGTTTGCTGGCATAGGTTAGTGTTAATAAGTTTAATAGCTGATAAGTTTTTGCACCGTTTCATGCAGCCTTGCCTTCGCCATAAAATTTTGTTCCAGCTCAATATTAAACGGAATCGGCGTATCCAGCGAAGCACAACGCATCACGGGTGCATCGAGCAATTCAAAACAATGTTCAGCGATCCATGCGGCAATTTCACCACCAATACCGCCGATCAGTGTGTCTTCGTGCAACAACAACACACGACCGGTTCGTTGCACGGCTGCACGGATGGACGCATAATCTAACGGAGCAAGCGAACGCAAGTCAAGAATATCGATGGATATTTCCGGATGTTCGGCTGCATAATCTTCGGCCCAATGCACAGCAGCGCCATAGGTAATAATGGATACTTCATCGCCACTGCGTACATGACGGGCTTTGCCGATTTCAATTTCATAATATGCTTCGGGCACCGCACCACTTACCGAACGGTACAAGGCTTTGTGTTCGAAAAACAATACCGGATTCGGATCATTGATCGCAGCAATCAACAAACCTTTTGCATCCATGGGTGTAGATGGATACACAATTTTTAAACCCGGTGTTTTAGTAAACCATGCTTCGTTACTCTGGCTATGAAACGGACCGGCACCAACGCCGCCACCTGTGGGCATGCGAATCACCACATCTGCATTTTGTCCCCAGCGGTAATGCAACTTCGCCAGGTTGTTAACGATTTGATTAAAGCCCACTGTTACAAAATCGGCAAACTGCATTTCCATTAAACCTTTATAACCTTCCAGACTTAAACCCAACGCCGCACCAACAATTGCACTTTCGCAAATAGGTGTATTGCGTACACGCTCTTTGCCAAACTCCTGTACAAAACCTTCGGTTATTTTAAATGCACCGCCATACTCAGCAATATCCTGTCCCATCAATACAAGGTTGGGATGCTGGGTCATGCTTTGATGAAGGGCTTCTTTGATGGCATCGACAAAACGCTTGTCGTGAGTGGTGAGTGGTGAGTGGTGAGTAATGTCTGAATGATCGAGATGCTTTACTGTTGACTGTCGACTGTCGACTACCGACTCCGCAAACAAATCCTCCAACTCTTCTTCCGTATCAATTTCCATCGGTTTTGCCTGGTAAGCAACCTGCAGCTCCTGTTCAATCTTTTCTTTCAGCTCTGCACGGATAGCTTCAATACCTGTTTCAGTTAATACAGCTTCGTGCAGCAGATACGATTCGTAATTTTTGATGGGATCTTTTTCCTCCCATATCTCGAACAAATGTTTTGGAACGTATTTGGTACCGCTGGCTTCTTCGTGGCCACGCATACGAAACGTCATGCATTCGATGAGGTAGGGTTTCTGATGTTCAATACAGTACTGACGCACGCCTTTGATGGTATCGATTACCGACAGAATATTATTGCCATCGATCTTTACACCTTGCATACCGTAACCTCTTGCACGTTCTACCAAACTTTCGCAACGGTATTGTTCATTCGTTGGTGTGCTTAAGCCGTAGCCATTGTTTTCAATAATAAAGATCACGGGCAAGTCCCACACGGCAGCTACGTTCAATGCTTCGTGAAAATCGCCTTCGCTGGTACCACCTTCGCCGGTAAATGCCAATGAAACCTTATCGGCCTTTCGTAGTTTATTCGCCAGTGCCACACCATCTGCTATTGCCAACTGCGGACCGAGATGCGAGATCATACCGCACACATGGTGTTCTTTACTGCCAAAATGAAAACTGCGTTCACGCCCTTTGCTGTACCCTTCTTTGTTGCCCTGCCATTGCATAAACAGTTTATGCAGCGGCATGTTGCGGGTGGTGAACACACCGAGGTTACGGTGTAAGGGCATGATCCATTCATCCTTGTCCAGCGCCAAGGTTGCACCCACAGCAATGGCTTCCTGGCCAATACCGCTAAACCATTTGCTAATTTTTCCCTGCCTGAGCAATAAAAGCATCTTTTCTTCGATTAATCTGGGGTACAGCAGACTTCTGTAAATGCTGATGAGCTCGGCGTTGGATAGATGTTTGCGATCGAAGACCATAACAACAAGCAATATTCTGATGAAATTTCTACTGAAACCAATCGGGTCATCCTGTTCCGTGAATTCGTTTCAGTATAATTTCAGGTGAACAATAAAAACTGATAATCCTAAGATGAAAAACAAAGTTCAGGTTTCGGCCTATTCGGTAAAACATTTTCTGCTATTATTTCTTTTGCTCGGCTTTTCGTTGCAAACACCAGCAGCTGCAACAGCAAACAAAACAACACTTCAACCAAAAGGCGAATTAAAAGTTCGGCAGCGGGGCAGCAACCTGGAGTTCAGCTTTCCACGCACACAACACAAATCGGCATTAAAACTCATTAATACCAACGGCAGCATGGTGAAAGCGGTAATGATTGATGAAGGGGTGGAATTGTTCAGTTTACAGGCATCGCAATTACCAAAAGGTATTTACCAATGTATTTTAGAAAACAGGGCGCAACGGTTTACAGTAAAACTGTTGCTGCAATAATTTAATTTTCTCGTTTGCCTTCTTCTTTCAATACCATCTTATGTACAATGGAATTGATAATCGATAAACAGATGCTGAACAACAGCGCATACCAAAAACCATCTACCACAAAGCCTTTTACAAAGTAGGCATCGAGCAAAATAATACAGGCGTTAATTACAAAAAGAAACAGACCCAGTGTGAAAATAGTGGCGGGTAACGTAAACAAAACCAAAATAGGTTTTACCACTGCATCAAGTAATGCCAATACAAATGCCACGAGAATTGCAGTAAAAAAATGATTGATACTGATACCGGGTAATAAATACGCCAGCAAAAAAGCATTGACAGCAGTGATGAGCACCTTGAGAACAAATTTCATAGTTCAACACAGAGTTGAGGAGGTACAGAGTAACACTGAAATTTATTATCCAACCCCCGGTTAAAAATTTTACTGTTTTAAACAGTATCAATTATTCCATTAATTCTTCGTCTTATACCTTCTTTTAACAGAACTACATTAAAATTAATTAATAAACCAAGGCGCTTATCAGCAAGTTTCAAATAAGTAACAAGTTGCGCCTCATGTACAGGCAATCATACTTCTACCGATTTAAGTTCAAGAATTATTTCATTTTCTACCAGCACATCGATAATGAATTGCTTATCTAGCTCTTCGCCTTTGAAATATACCGGTAACGAGACTTGTTTTTCAACCTTCAATCCGGCATCCCTTAACAATTTAAGCAGACAAACTTCATATACAGACTCCATCAAACCCGGACCCAGTTCCCGATGTACCTCAATAGCACTGCCAATAATCGTTTGTGTTATGCTGTTGTAATCATTAAGATTCATACAACAAAATACACATCGCAACTTTATTCTCCAATATGGGCACCATCATCATTCTTTCTCCAACTGTGTTCTCAACATCTCCTCAACTCTGTGTTGAAGATTGTAAGCAAAGCGCACATTTAAACCACCACTAACTCATAAAACTTCTCGGGCTGCAGATATTTGTTTGCCAGATCCTGCAATTCTTTTGCCGAAATTGTTTTGATGATGTTCACCGAATTATAAAAATAGTTTTCATCCAGTCCGTTTAAAATTAAATTCTTCCAACGGCCGATGATATGGAACGGACCATCAAGATCACCGAGAATCGTACCGATGAGATAGTTTTTCACCAGTTGTAATTCTTCTTCATCAACTAACTCCTCACGCAGGTCACGCATTTCATTATACACTTCGGTAATGGTTGCTTCGCACACATCTCTTCCGGCTTCTGTACTGATCATCCATGCAGTGGTAGAAATGTGATTCAGAATATAACTATGGATGCCGTATGTATACCCTTTGTCTTCTCGGATATTACTCATCAAACGTGAGCCGAAGAATCCACCGAACAACGTGTTCAGCACCTGTACTTTTTGAAAATCGGGGTGATGGCGGTTTGGGAATGGTTGCGCCAAACGAATCGCACCCTGCACACCGTTCGCATCATTTGTAATGCGGTATTTCATTTGTTCAGCGGGTGTAAGCGGATGAACAATGCCGGGCATTTCTTTCTTGTTCAGCGGCAGCTGACCAATGGTACTGTTCAACTGTTGTGCAAAGTCGGCAGGCAATAACCCTGCTGCGAAAATGATGCACTTGCCTTCGGTATAATATTGTTTGTAATACGCCTGCAACTGCTCCTGCTGCAATGCATCATAATCTTCTTTGTTGCTGTACACACCGTACGGATGATTTTTACCAAACACATACTCATCAATCAAACGACCTGCAACAAAATCGCACTTCTTCAAATTCACAGTTAAACGCTGCTTCATGTTCTGGCGATAGATATCCAGTTCATGCTGCGGATAAATAGCATCGGTAATCAGTTCAGCAACAACCGGTAAATGCGTTGCTAAATGACGGTTGATGCAATGCAGCACAATATTTGCAGTTTCGTTGTAACAGCCACGTGTAAGATGCGAGCCGTAATAATCGAAATGCTCGTTCAGCTGAAAAGCCGTTTTATTTTTGGTGCCGTTCTTAATTAAAAAGTTAGTGGCAGCTGCAATGTTATTTTGTTGTTCGAACCAGTTGCCTGCGCTAAACACCAGTTCCACACTCATCACTTCCTGTGTACCGGCATTCACAGCATATACTTCCACACCATTATCCAGTACATATTTTTCATAGGGCTTTAACTTCAGGTTGAACTCGGTTGCATCTTTTATAACAGGTGCAATGGTTCTGTTCAATTGTTCAGTTGCTATACTCATTCGAAATTTCTTGTTTTTAATTTTTTGTTTGCTTCGGGCTGCTGCCTCATTAATTCTTACTCAAATAATACAGGGTATTGCTGTTGCGCTCGTCGAATATTTTTTTGCTTTCGGCCAGTACTTCTTCTGCAGTAATACTCTGGTATTTTGACAACTCGGTATTCATCAGTTCTGCATCGCCCAGTAATTCGTAATAAGCCAGGCTGTTGGCTCGGCTCATCACACTCATATCTTCAAACAAAATGGTGCTTTCTGTTTTGTTAATTACTTTCTGCAGTTCTTTTTCATCCACCAACTCCTGCGTCATCTTCTGCACTTCTTCATTCACTGCAGCTTCCGCATCTTCAATCTTAACACCTTTTACCAGTTTGCCCTCAATCGTAAGCAGACCATTATCGATTGAACCGAAATGATAACACTCAATATTACTGAAGAGCTTTTTGCCTTTCACCAACTGCTCGTACAAACGGCTGCTGGCGCTGCCACCCAATATGTCGGTAATTAAATCGGTAATGTAATAACCACGTTCGAGGCGTGAGGCCATATGCCATGTTTTTACAAATGCATCCAATGGCACATCCGCTTTTACTTCAAGTCTGCGGGCTTCTGTTTGCACCGGTTCTTTCGGTACGGTACGTACATATTTTTCACCCGAAGGAATAGGACCAAACCATTTTTCTGCGAGGCGCAACACATTTTCTGTTTCTACATTGCCGGCCACAACCAATATGGCATTGGCAGGTGTGTAATGTTTAAAGAAAAAGTTTTTTACATCCTGCAGCTGTGCATCTTCAATATGCTTCAGTTCTTTACCAATCGTCATCCATTTGTAGGGATGTTGTTTGTACGCCATCTCCCGCATTTTATGCCATACATCGCCATAAGGTTTGTTGAGATAATGTTCTTTAAACTCTTCGCATACCACTTTGCGCTGCACATCTAAACTTTTTTCGCTGAAGGCAAGGCTCAGCATACGATCGCTTTCCAGCCAAAACGCTGTCTCCAGGTTTTCGGCAGGCAGCTGGCAATAATAGTTTGTAAGATCGTTGGTGGTGTATGCATTGTTTTCGCCACCGGCTAACTGCAAAGGTTCGTCGTAATCAGGAATGTTAATGGAGCCGCCAAACATTAAATGCTCAAACAAATGTGCAAAACCTGTTTGGTTTTCACGTTCATCACGTGCGCCTACATCGTACAACACATTTACTACCGCCATCGGCGTAGCAAGATCTTTATGGATTAATAAGCGTAAGCCGTTTGTTAATGTATATCGTTCAAACTGAATCATAATTATTGTTTATATCATCACACAAAAAAAGAGGTTACCCACCCCCAACCCCTCCCGGGAGGGGAACTGTAAAATTCGGTAAAAAACGAATGGCGAAAGGAGTTACTTTAAAATACTGCCAACTTTTAACTCAATCATGTTCGGTACCGTATTCCGGAAAATGAGTATGCGCACTTTTTGACCCGGATGCTGCAGCATCAGCTTGTATTGATTGATGTTGTTGCTGAAGTTATTTTCAATACCGAAAATTACATCACCCGGCATCAACCCGGCCTCTTCGGCAGGTGAACCCTGCTGTATTTCGGTAATAATAATTTTACCATCAATAAAATAATAGTTCATGCCGGTGTACGAATAATCGAATGCATCACGCATGTGCGAGTTGGGTGTTAAATGAATCAGGCGTTCGGGGTAATTCAGCACGAGGTTAAAGCGGCGCAACAGATCGCTGCCGAGCAAACCTGCAACCGAAGGGTAACCCAGCACATTCAACGAATCGTCGTACACATGAATGGGTACTTTGGAAAATTTGTATTTGCCGATGCGCATTTTTTTCATGGTGGTAAGGCGCATATTGATCTTGCCAATTAACCCCTCTACCTGTGTGTTCACCGATTTTTTATTCTTACTCAAAAATGTACTGTCTTTCATCAGCCGTTCACTCATCAACACACATAAACCGGCACCGGTATCGAAATACAAATTCAGCAGGTAACTTTTTTCGTCCTGCACCTGGTGTTTGGTAATAGGAATGGAAGCGAAGGAAGGATTGAGAAAGCTGCCGTTTTTCGGATACTTGTACGTACCGGGTGCATACACACTCATTATTTGTTTGTCGTAATCGAGCGCTACGATGTAACGACGCAGAAACGAGTAGCCGATAATTCCATCAATACGCATACCGTACACTGAGGTAAGTATTTCGTAATCGTTGATGTGGAAATCGAGTTTATCTACATCCAACCCCGGAAAATGCAGCGTACCGTTTTTATAATAATGGATGGGCTTAATACCGCCAATGCCCCGCACGGTGCGGTCGCTGGGCTCTATGGGCAGCTGGTAATACAAGGCCGTAAGTGTATCTAACGAAATACCTCCACTGCCGGTATCCAATACAAAATTGAGCGTATCGGGCAGGTTATTCAACGTGGCACGTAAAATAATAATACCACCGGTGAGTTGTTCAAATTTGAAACTGGTGAGCAGTTTGGCCGGCGGATAATCTTTTTGCTGGGCAACCAGTTTTCCGCAGAGCAGCAGCAGGCATATCGTTTTTGTAAGGCGCACGTGTATTACAAGTTAGACAAAGCAAACAACAAAAAAGCTTCGTTGTTCATAATTTATCAGGCTGTACCTTTGCACTTCCGATGAACGCAGATAAATACAGATGAACGGTGAAAGAACGCTGCCGCTCTGCACTGCTGAAGAAACTCATCTTTTAATTTGATGTCTATGAATCTGAACGATCTCTATCAAAAAGCATCCAACTTCGAGTTTTTAACGGTTGAAGAAGGTATGCATCTTTTCCAGCATGCACCGCTTACTGAGCTGATGTTTGTGGCCGATGAATTACGTAAACAACAAGTGCCGCATGGTAAAGTAACCTGGCAGATCGACCGGAACGTAAACACCACCAATGTGTGCATTGCCAATTGTAAGTTCTGTAACTTCTTCCGTATACCCGGCCATCCCGAAGCATACATTACCGATATTGAAACCTACAAGAAAAAGATTGATGAAACCATCCGTTGGGGTGGCGATCAGTTGTTGCTGCAGGGCGGTCACCATCCCGAACTTGGGCTGGATTTTTATGTAACGCTGTTTAAACAATTGAAAGCATTATATCCGAACATTAAACTGCACACCCTCGGGCCACCCGAAATTGCACATATTACCAAGCTGGAAAAAAGTACGCACCACGAAGTGTTGAAGGCGTTGAAAGAAGCCGGTATGGATTCGTTACCCGGTGCAGGTGCTGAAATTTTAATTGATCGTGTGCGTCGTTTAATCAGCAAAGGCAAATGCGGTGCGCAGGAATGGCTGGACATTATGCATGAAGCACATAAGTTGAATATTACCACCAGTGGTACCATGATGTTCGGACATGTTGAAACATTACAGGAACGTTTTGAGCATTTGATAAAGATTCGTGAAGTGCAAAGCCGTAAACCGGCCGATGCAAAAGGATTCCTGGCGTTTATTCCCTGGACCTTTCAGGATGTAGATACATTGCTGGCAAAAATCCGTGGTGTACATAATTTAACTACTGCTGAAGAGTATGTGCGTATGATTGCGATGAGCCGTATTATGTTGCCGAATGTAAAGAACATACAGGCGAGCTGGTTAACCGTAGGTAAACAAACTGCACAGCTTGCATTGCATGCAGGCGCCAACGACTTTGGCAGTATTATGCTGGAAGAAAATGTGGTAAGTGCTGCCGGTGCGCCACATCGCTTTACGTACAAATCGATCCAGGAAGCCATTCGTGAAGCAGGCTTTGAACCACAACTCCGCACACAACAATACGAGTGGAGAGAATTACCGGCGGTGATTGAAGAACAGGTGGTTAATTATTAATGTCAGGACGTCGAAGACGTCAGACATCTTTGCAAACTTGATAGAAACACGTCTGCCCGACTATAGCCAGGCGGGGATGACGCAGATTACTGCGGATGAGAACTGATAAGAACAGCCGATGCGATTGCATCGGCTGTTTGATTTTATGATATGCTGTTTACAGGTGTCTGACCTTTATAAGGTCCTGACACCGGAGCAACCCGAATGTTGAAGTTGCAGATGTGAGGACGTCGTTAAGACGTAAGACATTCTTGCGATGTAATCGTTGGCCATATGATTAACATCTATAAATCTGATTTCATAGCTATCTTAGATTTTTACACTAGATAAACGAAAGTACCATGCAAAAGAAAATCATCCTTTTATATATTCTGCTTCTCAATATCGTCTACGCTTCTGCACAACAAGAAAGCAAGGCCTCTGTTTCATATAATGGTTTATATATTGCCAAGACCGGTAGTGTTCCTGCTGCCAATCTTGAAATTTTTACTTACCTGCGGTTTTATGCTGATGGAACTGTGTATTTGCAAGCAGTTTCGTCGAATGATGCTGCAGCCGTTTCGAAATGGTTTGCAAGAGATAAGAAGTATTCGCAAAAAGGAACCTATATAATTGAAGGAAACAATATCACCATTCGCCTGAATAACGACGGAACAGCCGATGTACGGTTAGAAGGCAAGGTTCAAACAAACTATAAGGGTACAATAACACAAACAAATCAGCTTTGCCTAACCAGAAATGATGAAAAAGAAGAAAACTGTTTTGTATTTACAAAAACAGAATAGCAACAGCAGACTGCTGTTGATGTTAAGAAAACGTCAGACATCCATAAAAACGACCTGTTTGCTATTATTCCCTTAGCTTGCACAAATGCAACCGACCTCACTCTTTATGGAATCAACACTTCTTCATTGGAAAACAAGCCGCCGTATTTATGCAAGCCTGTTTGATCAATACAACCTGGAGCAGCTCAATAAAATTCCTGCAGGTTTTAATAACAATCTTATCTGGAACATCGGGCATGTAGTAGCGGCACAACAGGGACTTGTTTACAGATCGAGCAACTTACCCATGTACATCAGCGATGATTTCTTTAACCGTTACAAACCCGGCAGCAAACCAGCAGCAGCAGTAACGCAACAGGAGGCGGAAGAAATTAAACTGCTTCTTACATCACTCATCGACCAAACAGAAACTGATCTTGCCAACAATATCTTCCAAAGCTTTAACGAACGGATGACGGGCACCGGTTTTTATTTACGAAACCAGCAAGATGCCTTTGCATTTAATAATTACCACGAGGGTTTACACCTCGGTTACATAATGAGTTTACGGAAATTTATCTGACTGTCTCTTTAGCAAAGCTTCAGGCCCTTACTATTTTCGATAACAGTGCCCACTTCCGTAGAGGCTGGTATACAGTACCGCACTAGTTTTATTTCAACAGCATACCTTTATGTTACATGAGCACCCGCAAACAATTTTTACAATCACTGGCCGTATTACCATTAGCAGGAGCAGCAATGAAACTGAACGAACTGAATCACTTAACAACAGCCTTCAGCAAGACCGAAAAAATGCCGGTGTTGTTTTTAGGTCATGGCAGCCCCATGAATGCCATTGAAGAAAATGAATTTGTAAGCGGCTTTCGTAAAGTAGGCCGTGAAATTACAAAACCCAATGCTATCCTTTGTATATCGGCTCATTGGGAAACAAGAGGAACCTTTGTTACGGCTATACAAAACCCGCCCACCATTCACGACTTTGGTGGCTTTCCGCAGGAGCTATTTAATGTACAGTATCCGGCAAAAGGCAGTCCGGAGCTGGCAAACGAAACAAAAGCACTGGTAACGAAAACCAACATCGGCTTGGATGAAAAATGGGGACTCGATCATGGGGCATGGAGTGTTATTAAACATCTGTATCCCGATGCAGATGTACCGGTGATACAAATGAGTCTCGATCATTTTCAAAATCCGCAATATCATTACGAACTGGCACAGGAGTTAAAAGCCTTGCGTGAAAAAGGAGTATTGATTATTGGCAGCGGCAATATGGTACACAATCTTGGAATGATCCAATGGGATAAAATGCAGGCCGATAATTTTGCGCTGGACTGGGCCGCTGAAGCAAGCGATAAAATGAAACAGTTTATTTTAAACGACGATCATCAGTCGCTCATTCACTATCATAAACAAGGCCGGGCTTTTCAGCTTTCCATTCCTTCGCCCGAACATTATTTACCCTTGCTGTATACGCTGGCATTAAAAGAAAAAAATGAGAAAGTAAGTCTGTTTAACGATAAGGCTGTGGCGGGCTCCCTCACCATGACGTCGTTAAAAATTGATGCCGCCTGATGTACTTGTTCTTGTAAAATCATGCTACAGGTTAACAGCAGCAACTGTTAACCTTTTTTACTGTTGTACCTTTTCACAAAATCAATTTACTTTCATACAAATAACTGTGTACACAATGAAAAGGATAACCGCTGCATTCGTTTCAATTGCTCTCTGTAGTACGCTTGTATTAACGGCACAAACCATTCAGCAGGTTTGCTCGGGCAAGTTGATACACATTGAAAATTTTCAATCGAAATATGTGGAAGCAAGGAATGTAGATATCTGGCTACCTGAAGGCTACGATGGTAAAAAAAAGTTTGATGTATTGTATATGCACGATGGACAAATGCTGTTCGATTCTGCTACTACCTGGAACAAACAAACATGGGATGCAGATGATGTGGCAAGTGGAATGATGAAAAATAAACAGCTGAGAGATTTTATTATTGTCGGAGTTTGGAATGCCGGTGCAAAACGCCACAGCGATTATTTTCCGCAACGTCCGTTTGAACAATTAACGGCTGTTGAAAAAGATACTGTTACAAAACAGTTACAACGGGTTGGCCGCACAAACGAATTATTTCAGCCGCAATCCGATAAGTATCTGCAGTTTCTTGTTAAAGAACTGAAACCGTTTGTTGATGCCAACTACCGTGTACACAAAACAAAGGAGCATACGTTTATTGCAGGCAGCAGCATGGGTGGTCTTATTTCCATGTATGCTGTGTGTGAATATCCGGAGGTATTTGGTGGTGCGGCTTGTTTATCTACGCATTGGCTGGGTACGTTTACAAACGAAAACAATCCGGTACCTGCTGCATTTATCAGTTACTTAAAACAAAAACTTTCCAAACTTCAACAACATACTTTATACTTCGATTGTGGCGATCAAACGCTGGATGCGTTTTATCCACCTTACCAAAAACAGGTTGATGCATTTTTAACCAGCTACAACAATAAACGCTGGAAAAGCGCTTTTTTCCCCGGCACCGATCATAGTGAAAAAGCATGGCATAACAGGTTGCATATTCCGCTTCAGTTTTTATTCGGCAAGTAAAAACAGTTTATAGTTTTTCTGTTGTTGCAAGCAGGCTGCTTTGTTTTTTATAACTTGGAAACAGAATTGATTTTTTTACCAACTCCTGTGTACACATGCCTGTATTGAAAAAAACAAATTCTGCCGATGCAGACTTTCAACTGCTGGTGAACGAACTGGATGCCGATTTGCAAAACCGTTATGGCGAGCAACAGGCTTTCTTTTCGCAGTTCAACAAACTCCATCACATTCATCATGTAATTGTTGCGTACGAAAACGAACTGCCCGTTGGTTGCGGCGCATTTAAATTATTTGAAAAAGCAGTGGTTGAAATTAAACGTATGTATGTGCAGCAGCAATACAGGGGTAAAGGAATTGCTGCACACATTTTACAGGAACTCGAACAGTGGGCGAAACAGGAAGGGTTTACTGCCTGTGTACTTGAAACAGGATTAAACCAACCCGAAGCCATCAGGCTGTATGAAAAAACGGGTTATGTGCGCACGCCAAACTACGGACAATACATTGGCGTTGACATCAGTATCTGTATGCGTAAAGAGCTGCTGTAATTTTACTTCGCAATCAACATACCTTCTTTATACAACGGCAACACATTGGCCACATCAGGCGTCATACAAAAACGAATGTCTTCAATTAAACCAAACCGATCGACCAAACGATGGTAGTGTGTAAGATTAGGAGCAAATGCATGCAAATCATCTTTCACCATATTGTATTGCAGTTCGGCTGTTAACGAACTGTCGCAATGAATGGTAAAATATTCTTTAATACGACTGATGACAGCACCTGCAAATAAGGTATCTTCTAAATTATAACGATCCTTCCATCCTGCACAACCCAGCACTACATTCTTGTTTTCTTTTACCAGGTAATCGCATACAGCACTGAGGTTAGGAAACGAACCGGTAATGATTGTATCGGCGTTATTATCCAGTGCCATTTGCAGCAGCTTGGTACCGTTGGTTGTGGTTAAGACCAATGTGCGTCCCTTAATGAAATCGGGCGAATATTCCAGCGGTGAGTTACCATGTGCAAGTCCATCGGCAATTTTTCCATCACGCTCGCCAGCTGCAATACCATTTACATTTTTGCTGAGTGCAATGGCTTTTGCTACTTCATCAACCGGTATTACACATTGCGCACCGTTGTAAAGTGCCGATGCAATAGTTGATGTTGCACGAAACACATCAATAATTACAACAACTGCATTACTTAAATCGTACAGGTGTAACAATGCAGGAGAAAGCGAAGTATAAAGCGTGGGTTTGTTGTTTGCCATGAGGTGGCAAAAATAAGGAAGAGCAGGCAATGATGCCTGCTCTTGCAAAATCGTTCTGTAAACCTGTTAATGACCAAAGAATAATTTACCCGAAATAATGTCGGCACCATCTGTAAGCCGATACGAATAGTAGCCTTTCTGCAGATGCTGTACCGGCAACACGGTTCGGTTTGTTGTAATCGTTTTTGTTAACACAAGCTGACCTGTTGTATTAAATATCTGCAGTTGTACCTGTTTGTTTTGCAGTTGCTGCAGATACACCTGTACGGTTTGACCTGTTTCATTGGTCCACACCCGCCATGTTTTTGTTTCATCGGCTTTTACAAATACAACTGCAGAGCCTACATAATGTCCGCTCATGTCACGCTGTATTAAACGGTAATACCAACCATATGGACCGGCCTTGTCGTCTGTAAATTGATAATCGACGGGGGATAGTGATAATTCTTTCCCTTTTACAAATCCAATCTGTTGAAAAGAAGAAGCCGTTTCGCCACGCTCAACAACAAACCCATCGTTATTAAATTCCTGTACGGTGCCCCAAGTTAACAGTGCCTGGTTTTTATTGATGCGTTTCCCCTTCAGCTCTCGCAAGGTAATCGGCAATGTACCACCACCGGGAGAAACAGGTTCCATTTCAGTTCCTGAACCTGTTGGATTAAAACAGGCGGGATCATCAGAGTAATCGAGTTTAGCTGTGCCGGCCGCAATATCGTTTGTTGATAACATGCGGGCTGTTGCTCCGTTTGCAATGGCGTAATGCATTACTTCGCCGGGTGCAATTACATGGCCCAAACCATGTGCATGGCCCAACTCGTGTAAGGCAACCGACTGAAAATCGTATTGTGCTGCGGTTGGTGCACCGGGCCCGTATTGCCAGGTTGTACCGGCAGTAGGTACATCTTTAAACTGTATATCCATATCGCTCAACCACCAAACTGTATTTTCCTGTGTACAGCCTGCCGTTGCTGCTGCATTAAAATTGCTGGTGCAAACAGCTAAAGTACCTGCTGCAATAGCCGGATTAAAATACACTGCATTTACTCCATCGTTCGCTGATGTGGCAACACTGGTAGTACCCGACACTGTAAAGTTTACATGTGTTGCATTGCGCCAGGTATTAACAGCAACATAAAATGCTGTTGCTGCATTTGTGTTTGCAGCAAAGCTGTTGTTCAGTTGAAATGTATAACCGCCGCTACCGTTTAAGTTACGCAGAAGGTATCGTTGTCTTGTTACCGAAGCAAAGCCAAAAAAATCATGCTCCACTGCAAGGTGCGCATATTGTACTGTAAGATTTGTGGGCGACATAAATGTGCCATTGATATTGACCGGTCCCGTTCCTGCAGCACTCAACACTTTTACGGTAATGCTGTTATCGCTCCAGTTAATAATATCGCTGCTTAAGCCTGATGCAATAAATGTTGCTCCGCCATTATCTGCGTTGGAAAAATAAACAGTGCCTGCTGTTGCTCCAAAACCACTGCCGGTAATTGTTACCTCATCTGCAGCATCGGTTGTACCAGCTCGTACAGTTGATGGCGATATTGAAGTAATGGCCATTGTACGGTTAAGTGTGGGCTGTTTTAAGGTTGGTTGATAACGTTTGCCATCGGGCGTTAACGCTTCCTGCCCTGTCAGCAGTTTTATTTTTTGCAACAACGCTGTTTCCGTTTGCTTTTCGTTTTGCAACACATCGGTAAACAAACCCAACGTTTCTGAAAATGCGCCCTGTATACCTGCATACGGAGTGGTTTGTGCAATTGCTGCATTCCGCATCCGCAGTTGTGCATTTTCTTTTTTGGCAGCTGTTTTGTTCAGAAACAAAACATAGGTTCCTTTCTGTTGTAATTGTAACGAAGGATAAACTGTTGTTGCACGGTTTTTATAAACACCTCCTTCGGTACGTGTATATATGAATGCGGTTTGTTGTTTGTTTTTCAACCATGCTTTTACAGCAATTTTGTTCATGGTGTAAACAGCTCCCGTTGATGGCTCCAGAAAAGTTTCTTTTTCTGAAACAACTCCTTCAACAATAACATCGCTGTTGGTTACCCGTTCGTTTAACGAAACCGGAACCACCATACACTGCGAAAAAACATGTAATTGAAAAAAAGAGAGCAGAACAGGAAGGAAATACAGGCCTGGCTTTTTCATTCGGATACAGATTTGGATATACAAGTTTACACGTTCTGCTTTTTATGAACAAGGACAGATGCATTTAAAAACAAATATTACAGGTTTCCACTAAAGAAGCGCTTGCCACTTCGTAGTTTCTGCATACTCCTTTATCGTTGTATTCCGTTTGTGCAGGAGGTTTTCCAGGTAACCGGTGAGGTAAATACGGTTGAATACACGGCCAACAATTCCATACGGTACTTCAAAGTCAAGCTCATCAATCATAATTGTACCGTTTTGTACTTCTTTAAAATGATGCTTGTGTGCATAGCGTACAAAGTCGCCTTTCTGCATCACATCTTCAAAGTAGCCGGGGCTTTTCATGTCGGTAATCTTTACCGTCATCCATCTTGTTTTAAACAGATGCTTTGCTTTCCAGGTAACTGTTTCACCCTGTTTAATAAGTCCCGAGGTAACACCATCAACCGCTTCTTCGTTGTTATCCTGTTGCGAAATTTTATGCAAACCAATATGTCTGCTTAAATCAAACACACGCTCAATGGGCGCTGCAATAAATGTGGTAAGATGAATGGATGGCATTGATGAATCGTTGATTTCGATTGGCATAAAATAAGATGAGTCAACTCAATCCTTCGACAAGCGCAGGAAAGCAGGTGACTCATCGGCTGTGCAGTACGCTGCAAGAATAATGCCTTGCTGTTTTATTGGTTACAGAAAAGGAATCTTTACCACTTTTGCCTTCAGCAGTTTATCTCTTACTTCTACATAAATTTCACTGTCGAACGCTGCAAAAGCCGTGGCTACATAACCGAGGCCAATTGCTTTTTGTAAGGAGGGCGATTGTGTGCCGCTGGTTACTTTACCGATTTCATTTCCGTCAGCATCTTTGATTTTGTAATCATGACGTGGAATACCACGATCGATCATTTCAAAACCAACCAGCTTACGTGTAACACCATCTGTTTTCTGTTGCTCAATAATGGTACGTGCTGTAAAATCTTTACTGAATTTGGTAATCCAGCCCAGACCTGCTTCCAGCGGAGAAGTAGTATCATCTATATCGTTGCCGTATAAACAGAATCCTTTTTCTAAACGCAGTGTATCACGTGCACCTAAACCAATCGGCTTAATGCCGGCCGTTTTACCTGCTTCAAAAATAGCATCCCATATTTTATCGGCTGCGCCGTCTTTATCTTCAAAATAAATTTCCACACCACCGGCACCGGTATAACCCGTTGCACTCACCAATACATTTTCAACGCCTGCAAACACACCTTTTGCAAACGTGTAATATTTCATGTTTAAAATATCTATTTCGGTAAGAGGCTGCAGAATTTTTGTTGCATTCGGACCTTGTATGGCCAACAAACAGGTTTTATCGCTGATGTTGTGCATTTCTACATTGTTGGTATTGAACTGCTGAATCCAGTTCCAGTCTTTTTCAATATTGCTGGCATTAACCACCAGCATGTATACCTTATTTTCTTCCACACAATACACCAGCAAATCATCAACAATACCACCTTGTGCATTGGGTAAGCAACTGTACTGTGCTTTGCCTGCAGTAAGCTTGGAAGCATCGTTACTGGTAACACGTTGAATTAAATCGAGGGCATGCTCGCCTTTTAAAATAAACTCGCCCATATGGCTTACATCAAATACACCGGCGTTGTTACGCACTGCTGCATGTTCATCGTTAATACCGGTATAAGAAATAGGCATATTGTAACCGGCGAATTCGGCCATCTTGGCACCTAGGGCAATGTGCTTGTTTGTAAAGGGAGTTGCTTTCATACTTTTTTTGCTCATTTAATCGTGCGCACAAAAGTAAAGGAAGCTTTTGGATTGCTGCTGCATAAGTTTGCGCAAAACGATTGCGCAAATACAAACCATATGAATCGTGATTGTTTAATTCGCCAACGCCGCCTCCAGTGTTTTTTCAATGCGGTATGCATGACTGGAACCCATGGTTACAAAAACATGTTTACCTTTTTTTACTTCCTGCAGTAAGGCATTGCAGAGGTAGTTATCCCGCAGCAGGTTACAATCATTAAAAATATCGGAGAGATATCCGGGAGGCCATCCAAATTCATCGCTTGTTTCACGCCAGTCTTTCTGGTTCGGAAAATCTTTTTTCCAGATGCTGTCTACTTCTTTTACATCGCTGATCATGCCACGCAAACCAACATAATCGGTTCGGCTGTTAATATATTCCTGCAACTGTTGATCGGGTTTGGCAGGTTTACCAAAACGATAGTTACTGAAGTATGGCCGTAACGAATAGAATAAAGCCAGTTGTTTGCCGGGATATTTTTTGGCGAGTATCCGCACTTCATCTTCTTTTGGCGGTTCCCAGGTATAGCAAGGCACTTTGTATTCTTTTGCCAAACGAAAGGATTCACCGTTTTCGCCATAAAGCAGAACCGGGTCTTGTAAACCACTAAACAAAAAACCAAGTCTGCCTTCTACAAAAACCACATTTGGCTGCATGGCCGCAAATACAGCACGTAAACTATCGAGCTGCGGATCATCTGTATCTCTTGTATGTTCAATCCCCATTACACAAACCAGTCCGTCGCCATTATGAATGCGGTAAATATATGGTTGGCGGTGGGTGCCAACACTATCGTATGCTTTCATATCCATTACCGGAACAGCAAAGGTTTTTATTTCCTCTACTTTGTAATAAGCAGGTGAGCGCCAGATAACACCGGTAAGTAAAAGAAGTGTAAACGCAGCTGCAATAATGAGCAGGCAAATACTAATAATAACAACGAATTTTTTAAGCGTTGTAAACATAAAATAAGGTTAGGCCCTGCAAACAAACGCTGCAGGTATGTGTGATGATAAGATAAGTGTTGTGGAGAATGTTGTAAAAGACCTAGTGATCTACACTGATAATGCGGGTTACCTTCCAGCCATCGGCCGTTTTTTTCCAGGTATGAATAAACTTAAACACGCCGCAATCCATTTTTCCGTTTTCCATATGGCAGAAACGATGCTGGGCAATTTGTACAGCACCATAACCGGGAATCGGATATACTTCCATTGTTTCTGGTAACAGCTCACGTTTGAGATCCGGTACATTTGTTTTAATTCTGTTGAATGCTGCGATATTATCAGCATAAAACGTAAGACCTGTTTTGTCGTGGTAAAATTCAAGTGAAGAATCAATAAAGCTGCCAAAAGCAACAAGATCTTTATTGAAGTAAGAGAACCAGGTGCTGTCGAGTTTTAGAATGGTTGCAAACAGTTCTTTGCCCTGGTGTTTCTGGTTAGGCTCTTGTGCATGTGCTGCACCAAACACAACAATGGCAATTAATAAGGCGGTAATAAATTTCAACGTACGCATAATGATAGTGAAGGTTTAATGGTAATGATGATGATTGCGCCGGAGAAAAAATAGCCCCTTTGTCTTTTTCAAAACATCGGGGCCGTTGGCTGTTCCAACTTTAACCGAGTTTATAATGCATTTACTGTCATTGGCTGAAACAGAGATGCATCGTTATTCGTTGTTGCTTCTTTTTGCACTACCTGTTTGCCTGGGCTTGCAGGTGTTTTTGGTGCTTCAGGGTTGTAGCGGTAACGCAGGCTGTCGTTTTCTTTCTTACGGTTTTTTAATTCTTCTTCACGCTCCTGAAGCTCTTTCTTTTGTCGTTCAATACGCTCCATTTCGGTTTCCAGTTTTTCTTCCTCACGCTCTGCTTTTTCAATTTTATCTTTTCCATCTGCACGCTCCAAACCATCTTCTGTCATAATGTATTCTATTTCGGTATCATTCCAACCACGGCTGCTCCAACGATGGTCGTCTTCCCACTCCCAATCGCCGCCCCGTCCGTTAATGGTAATGTTGTGCCATTCTAAACGATCGACTGATCTGTCGATATAAATACGCTTACCAACAGGAACTTCAACGGTTACCACAACACGTTGGTTACGGAATTTCGATTGTTCACTCACTGTAAATCCTTTGTCGAGCGAAAGCACGCTGTCCTTAAAGTTGATATTGTACTTAATTGAACTTGCATTGCTTTGTGCTTTGTCTCTGCTGGGGCCAGAGCTGCGTTTATCGTAGTGTACATGAAACAGACTGTCGTTGCTTTTTACAATACGTAAGCGGATATTATTGATGTACAAACTGTCGCCATCCATGGTAAACACATCATCTATACTAAATGCATTTCCGTAAACTTTTACTTTTGAAGAAGGCACTTTTACAATCATCTTTCCCGAAAGAGGTTGTGTCATTTCAACTGTTTGCTGTTCGTGTGCACTTACACGAAAATTATTGGTGAAAGAGGAAACAAGAACAATGAAGCAAACCAGGCCAACAAACCAGAGGAAACCAAAGCTGTAACCGAGGTAAGGATTGCGTGTTTTTGTACCGATGATTTTGCGGATAACCCAGGTTAACAAAGCAATAACCGGTACTGCAAAGAAGAGTAACAATGTACCCCATGCAGCTACATGTTGCCAGGTACCCTCTAAAAAGAAGCCTTTAAAAGGGAAGGCTGCTACACCTGCAAATGTTACACCTATCAAAGCCATTAACAAAGAGAAAGCAATTACACCGGCAATAAACAGGAAGAATGCTTTAAACAACACACCAATTGCATGGCCAATACCGCCTGTACGTGTACGCTGTACGGTGGCTGACGCTTCTACCGGTACAGGTGTTGCTTTGCTCTTATAACCACCCAGCTCTTCGCTTACACGTTGTGCACCTTCATTTATTGTTGCGCCTACACGCTGTGCACCTTCTTTAATTTCTTCGCCCATTTGTGTTGCTTTTTCACGAATGGTTCCGCCGCTGCCGAGTTCTTCTTGTACAGCATTTTTAATACTGTTTACATCAATCTTTTCGCCACGCATCTGCAGTTTTTCTGTAGCGGTGCTTGCCAGTGGCAATACAATCCAGAGAATAACATAGATCACAAACAGGGTGCCGCCAAAGCTGCCGAATACAAAGTCGGGTTCAAAGTCGAAGTCGAACATGGCGTTACGGAAGATAGATGAAATGATACCAAGAATAAGTGGTAAACAAAACACCACACGTGGTACCCAAACAGGAATATTAAAATAGCTGGCTAAACCGCTTGCAACACCACCAATCATTTTTTCATCGGGGTTGCGGAACAAACGCTTGCGGATATTCGACTTGAGATCTTTCAGTGGCAATACAATCCACAATACAATATATACAAGTACACCTGTGCCAAAACCACCAAAGGTGATGAGGGCAAACAGAATACGTACAACTGTAGGATCGATTTTTAAATAATGTGCTAAACCGCTACATACGCCACCCAGGATTTTATCGTTGGCGTTACGGCCCAGATTGCCACGTGGTTCATCGGCAGTTGTGTACGCTGTTGATGATGCAGAAGCAGATGATGAGTTATGGTTGGCAGATGTTGAAGCACCTGTTTCGTTATCCATTTGTTCAAAATCTTCGATGCTGCCCATACTGCTGCAGATTGCAGTTACACTTTCTTCGGTAATACAGGTAGCGCCTTTCTTCAGTTCCTCGTTAAACAGTTCGGCAATACGATCTTCAATATCATTGATGATTTCATCCCGGCCTTCTTCGTTGGCGAAGTAGCGGCGCAGACTGTCGGTGTATTTCTGCAATTGCTCAAATGCCGCTTCTTCGATGGGAATTACCCGGCCTTTGAAATTTATATTGATTACCTTTTTCATAATAATAACAGTTTAATGGTTAAAGTGGACTTTCAGGTGAAGGGGGATGCACTTCAATACTTTCGCCTGTAACAACCGCATTGGGTTTTCCGTTGGGGCGTGTTACTGTTGCTACGGAACTGGCCATTTCGTTCCAGGTTTGTTCCAGCTCTTTGTAAAAGGCGGCTCCCTTTTCTGTAAGTGAAAAATATTTGCGGGGCGGGCCACTGCTGCTTTCCACCCAGCGATAGGTAAGCAAATCGGCGTTCTTCAATCGGGTAAGTAGTGGATACAGGGTTCCTTCGAGGATGTTAAGGTTCGCCTTTTTCATTTCCTCTATTATATCACTGGGGTACACTTCGCCCCGTTGGATAACGGAGAGAATGCAAAACTCCAGGACTCCCTTACGCATCTGGCTTTGTGTGTTCTCGATATTCATAACCTGAGGAGTTTGTTTTGATGATGTGTAAAAGGATGTTCGATGTTCGGGAGAGCTCTTCCTTATTAACCGCTCACTTTTACACAGCTGAATTACATTGACAAAACAAAGCTAAGTGAAATTTCAGTACTATGCAACACAAAGTACCATCTTTTTTTTAGTAGTGGGCAGATAACGATAGCATGTAAAAACTAAAGCGCTGAAAAACAGCGCTTTAGTTTTATAAAAATTTTTAGTCAAAAGAAGGAAAATTGTGTTTCTGCTCAAAAAGCCTACAAAACAGACACTGAACTGCCTATTCTTCGAGCTTTTGAAACGGCTTTTTCAGCAAGGTCATTACCTCCTCATCCTTTTCGGCCGGGTAATAACGGTCCAGCCCGTACTTCACTTGCTTAATATCCAGGCTGGAGAAGGTACCGAGTAAGCGATCCCAGATGGAAAAAACCGCTCCGTAGTTACTATCAGTATAAGGTTGTTTCCAGTGGTGGTGCACCTTGTGCATGTTGGGCGAAATCAACACCCAGCTAAGCGCTTTATCCAGTTTTACCGGCAGGCTAATGTTGGCATGCGTAAAGGCTGTTGCCAAAACCACCAGTGTTTGATAGATCATGACACTGTACATGGGAGCACCCGAAATAAAAATAAGCAGCAGGAAAAAAATGCCCCTTAACAAACTATCGCCGGGATGGTGACGCAGGCCGGTTGTAACATCTACATTGGTATCGCTGTGGTGGATGAGGTGAAAACGCCACAGCAGCGGCACTTTGTGCATCACCAAATGTACCAGCCAGCTGCTGAAATCCAAAGCCAGCACACCAATGATAACGGTAAGCAGAATGTTGGCATTGGTCCAATACACAATGCCAAATTGAGCTTGTGCACACCAATCGCTCAGCTTTATGATTAATACTGCAAGAAATGTGTGGATGATAAGATGAATAACAGTAAACACAAAGTTTACGCCCGCATGCCGCAGTTTGGTTTTTTTATACTGCAGCGGAAACAGCGGAATAGCCCCTTCAATAATCCAGAAAACTAACAGGCCTCCAACAAGGATCGCCATTCGTTCGAGTGGCCGTTGTTCGAGTGTTTGAAAATGGGCAAGAATTTCGTTCCACATGGTAAAGCTGTTTCAGGCAAAAAGTTACGAAGGCTTTGATGGATGGAGAAAAAATGTTTAGCGTATTGCCGGTTTGAAGCACTACTTTTTTTACTTCTCCACAACAGGAACATCAGACGACGTGTTTTTCACTTCTTCAAACTCTTTACCACAGTCGAAACAATGATAAAGTTTTTCGCCGGCAACAGCATAACCGCCGATTAAATAAGTAAAAATGGCGCTGAACCAATTCGATGCTTTTCGGTTGCTCACGATGTATTCAACATTGAACGAACTGCAGTATGGGCATGCCCGGTTTTCTTTTGCTTTGTTGATAATGGTACGCAACAGATCCTGCGCCCGTTCTTTTTGTGTTTCGTGCACCATCAGTTTTATACCGCCGATGGCGTTGGTGAGCAATGGATCGATGGTAACCGTGTGTTCATCTTTGAGCCAGCAGTTGATGCCTTCTTCCTGCAACTGTAACAAATGCAGATTCGCTTCAATGTAGTTATCGTATGTATTGAGAAGGGTGAAGCTCATGTGTTAAAAATACATTTTGAAAAAGTATCAACATAAAAAATCCCGCTATATGAGCAGGACTTTAACGCTTCTGCTCCTGCTTATTTTTTTGCAAACAGAATTTCTGCTCCAATCTGAAAATTTGTAGGCAGTGGTGTCTTGTACGCTGTTGTCGATCCTTCAGGCCATGGCCTGTACGCAGCAATTAAACCCATGTGGCCGCCGGCCATTAAACGTATAAAACCAAGTTTATTAATATGCAGATTAAGCATAAGGTTTCCCTGTATGCCTGCATATCCCACTGGCTTCTCATACTTGTTACCAAACACATAATCGGGTTTGCCTGTTTTACGAACCATCCCTTCGTACTGAAGCGGAACAGCGAGGTAGCCACCTACATTAAAACCAAGTGGTAATACAGTAAAGAACTTTCCGTATGCACCAATCGTAAGTGGCAGTTCAATGGTTGTAATCTTCAGATCTGTGCCTTTATACGTTCCTTCATTAATATTGATGTTATTGGAACGTATAGCTAAACCAATTGTTTTATACGAATGAATGTAGAGATCGTTTTCGCCGATGTACGATTGGCTGCTCACTTGCACATAAAATCCTTTATTTCCTTTTTTCACTTCGCCAAAATCTTCACCGCTGAATGTGCCGTTTTGTATCGGTAACGCAACCTGAATCGCCAGCTTCTTGCCAAAGTCGTCTTGTGCAAAAACATGCTTACTGATAGAAAAAGTGAAAAGAAAAAATACTGCTGTTGCTCGTAAAAGTTTGCGCATATGTTATTTGTCTATTGAGCTGCAAGATATTTTCCCGCTTCACCAATACTATACCCTTTGCCGGGTATTTCCTGTACAATAAAAAAGTCCCGCTTGTACAAGCGGGACTTCAGCAGTAAGTATTGGGTTCTTATTTGTGTCTCGATTTCACCCTTCGCTTAAGCTCACGATGAAACAAGACGTTTAGATCTTTATTGATTCAACATCAGCGGCATTACCAGCATCAGCACATCTTCACCTTCGTTTTGTTCGGTTGGTTTAATTAAACCGGCTTTGGTTGGGGTGCTCAGTTCCATTTTCACTTCATCGGTTTCAACGGCATTCAGCATTTCCACCAGGAATTTTGCGTTGAAGGCAATCTGCATGTCTTCACCATCGTACTGGCATTTCATGCGTTCGTTTCCTTCAAAACTAAAATCAACATCCTGTGCGGCCAATTGCAACTGGCTTCCGTTAATGCTTAACACCACCTGGTTGGTGCTCTTGTTACTGAACACACTTACACGGCGCAATGCACCCGCCAGTTCGTTACGGCTTGCAATCATGCTATAAGGATTATCGGCAGGAATCACCACTTTATAATCGGGGAAACGTGCATCAATTAAACGGCAGACTAACTCCGTTGTACCATGTATTACAAACAGGTGATTGCTGTTGTAAGAGAGTGTAATCTCATCTTCGTTGGCAGGCAATGCTGTCTTTAATAAGTTCAATGGTTTTTTAGGAACGATGAAGTTTTCGCTCTTGGGGCAACTTACATCGGTACGCTTGTAACGCACCAGCCGATGTGCATCGGTAGCAACAAACGTCAAACCTTTTTTATCGAGTTCAAAATATACACCCGTCATTGCCGGACGCAGATCGTCGTTACTTACTGCAAACAACGTTTTGTTGATGGCTGTAACCAATGCAGATGAAGTAGTGGTAAATGAAGTGGTATCATCGGCCACAGGTTCTTTCGGGAAGTTATCGGGGTTTTCGCCCATTACCTTATACTTACCGTTATCGCTGGTAATTTCAATACCGAAATTTTTATCGATGTTGAACGTAAGCGGCTGATCGGGCAGGTTCTTCAGCGTATCCATCAAAATGCGGGCAGGAATACACACACGGCCATTGTCTTTCGCTTCAATATCCATGTGGATCTTCATGACCGTTTCCAGGTCGGTAGCCACTACCGTAAGTTTATTTTTATTAATCTCAAACAAAAAATCTTCAAGAATGGGTAATACCGTGTTGGCATTAATTACACCATTGATCTGCTGCAGCTGTTTCAGTAAAGCCGATGACGAAACGATAAACTTCATAACGCTGTTCTTAATTTAATAACGTGGAAGGTAGTGAATAATTAGCTGTAAAGTCTGCAAGATAAGGGTAAATTATCAACTTGTTTTATGCCGTTATTCAGGCGAAACGGGTTCACTGATACGGTGAAATGATTGTACATTCGGCTTCCTAATTCATTGCCGATGCTGGATAAATTATTTGGCTGGAAAAAGAAAAAAGAAACGCCTGAGGCTGTTGTTCCGCCGGTATCGTTTGGTCGTTACAGCGATAACAATAAAACGGTGCAGAAAACAAAACGCTGGACCGATGCCGACAACCTGTTTAAAGAAAGCCGTTACCACGAAAGTATTACTGCCTTTTTTGATTATTTACGGGATGATGCTGAACAGAATGTTGCAACCCAAAGCAACGGTGCCGAACATAGTTTCCGCATTTACCAGGGCAGTAAGCTGGTGCGAGGCAGCTACAACAACGAACGGCTTTCGGCCGAAGTAACACTGGCCCGTATGGCTCAACCTTCGGTGCCGGTGATGCGCCGCCTGCTCGAACAGAATTTTAACCTGTACTACTGCAGGTATGGCATCGATGGCGAACGGCTGTGTATGCGGTTTGATACCGAACTGGCTACTGCAAACCCCAACAAACTGTATTATGCATTTAAAGAATTAGCCACCAAGGCCGATAAACAGGATGATTTACTGTTGCAGGATTTTCAAACGCTGCTGCCCGGCGATATTGAACACATTGAAGTGATTCCCGATGCCGAGAAAGAAGTAAAATACCAATACCTGCAGCAATGGATTGCCGATACAATTGTACTTGTAAATAATCTTGATGCAGATAAAATGAGTGGTGCTGTTTCGCACCTGTTATTAAACCTTGCTTACCGGATCGATTTTTTATTGGTGCCCGAAGGCCGGCTGTTGTACGATATTGAAGATCTGGTTACTGCTTTCTTTACAAAAGAAGACCGGCCCGTTCCGGAAAAAAACAATGCCATGTTGCAGGCTTTCCAGGCCATGGCCGGCTTAAGTAAAGAAGTTGTATTCCCCTGTTTTTACCGCAGTAAACACAGCTTTGCCATTACACAACCAACGCCGCACAAAACTGTTTCCGATTCCATCTTTGCTGCAAACCAGAATACAATTTCGTTTCGTGATAACAATTTACCCGAAGTAGCACAACAGGTAAGCGAATACGGTTTGGCCTATTGTCAATACAACTTCAGTTTACCTAAACCCATTAGCAGTTTGTATTTGGTGCTGATGAAGGTGGTGTATGCCGGTTTCTTTCAGGATCTTGGTTTCAGCACGGTGTTGTACAACAGCAACACAGGTGCGTTTAATGTACCACAGATCGAACAGGAAATTCTGCAGATCATTCATAACTGGAAAGAAAAATATCCGCAGATTAATTTTAAAACCGAAAACCTCAAATACGATTCGCTGCTGAACTTTACGTATTCGTTTACATCGGAAGTGGAGTTTGTGAATACAGAAATCAAGTAGAATCTCATCCATAAAATCAAAATATAATCAATGCCATCAACGGTCGAGATAGTTGATTCTTTCAAAGATGCCATTATTCAAATTGCCACTCAAACCGGCAATGGCACCGGCTTTTATTTACGCAAATACGACCTTATTGTTACCAACAATCATGTGGTGGAAGGTAATGCCGAAGTAACCATTGCGGGTAAACAGTTTGAAAAAGCATTGAGTCGTGTGTGGTATACCGATCGTAAACATGATCTGGCCTTTTTACAACCACCGGCACAAACGCAGCTGCCCGAAATTTCATTGGGCGAATATGGGCGACTGAAAGATGGAGACCCGGTTATTGCCATTGGTCATCCGTATGGGTTAAACTATACAGCTACGCAGGGCGTGATCTCGAAAGTAGATCGCATTAGAGAAGGATTAAAGTATATACAGATTGATGCAGCCATTAACCCCGGCAACAGTGGTGGACCGTTGGTAAATATGAGCGGCGAAGTAATTGGCGTAAACACATTCATCATCCGTGGCGGCGATAATTTAGGTTTTGCTTTACCCGAGCAATACCTGCGTACAGCGCTGGATATTTATGCACCGTTCAAAGGAAAACCATCTACCCGTTGCCATGCCTGCGAATTTTTGGTGTTACCCGAAAATCTCGATAGCGGAAAATATTGTCCCTCCTGTGGTACCGAAGTAAAGTTGCCGGAAATGCCGAAAGAAGAATACGAACCGGTGGGGGCAGCAAAAACAATTGAAACCATTTTAAAAACGCTGGACAAGGATATTAAACTGGCCCGTGAAGGTGCCAATACCTGGAGTGTAAAGGAAGGCAGTGCCCGCATTGTCATCCGCTATAATCCCGATAATTATTTTATTGCCAGCGATGCCTATTTGTGTTTATTACCCGGCGACCCCCTGCGTATTAAACCGCTTTACCAGTTTTTATTAAGCGAAAATTATAAGAACAGCGGGTTGATTTTAAGCTGTATGAATCAAAACATCATCCTCAGCCGCATTGTATACGACCTTGATCTTACTCCCGAAAACGGGGTGCAGCTGTTCCGGCAGTTATTTGAAAAAGCAGATGCATACGACGATCTGCTGAAAAAAGAATTTGGTTGTCTTGAACGGATTGAAGAATAACAAGGTAAACTTCAACACAGCGTCATAAAAGCGATCAACTGTTCGTTTTCGAAGAGGTTATCCTACTTTTGCGCTTTCTTAAAAAAGCAGGTAGCGGTATCCGTAAACGGGGATAACGGTACCATCCGCCATGTGCGGAGATAAAATTTAATTTACATGAAACTTTCGCATCTTTCCGAAACACTGGTAGGCTCTGAAATTGTGAAACTGGGCAACCAGATCAAGGAACGCATCCGGCTCGGCGAACGCATTTACAACTTTACTATTGGTGATTTTGATAGTGCAGTATTTCCTATTCCGCAGGAACTCGAAAACGAAATCATTACTGCATACAAACAACACCATACCACTTATCCGGCTGCAGAAGGCATCCTGGAACTTCGTCAAAGTGTGTTGCAGTTTTTAAAGGAACGTGAAGGGTTAGAGTATGGTGTGAATGAAGTTCAGATTGCTTCCGGCGGTCGTCCGCTGATTTATGCCATCTTCCGTGCAATTGTTGATAAAGGCGATAAAGTAATTTATGCTGCCCCTTCGTGGAACAATAATCATTACACACATTTTAATGAGGCCGAGCATGTGGTGATTGAGGCAACACCTGAAAATAATTTCATGCCAACGGCTGCTGATATTGCACCCCATATCAAGGGTGCGGCTTTGCTTTGTTTATGTACACCCCAAAACCCAACCGGCACCATGATACCCAGAGCAGAACTGGAAAAAATCTGCGATATGATACTGGAAGAAAACAAACGCCGTGGTGAGGATGAAAAGAAACTGTACCTCATGTTCGACCAGATGTATTGGACGTTGACGTTTGGTGAAAATGTACACGACAACCCTGTAACTCTTCGTCCGGAAATGAAAGCGTATACGGTGTTTGTGGATGGCATCAGTAAAGTATTTGCTGCAACCGGTGTGCGTGTGGGTTGGAGTTTAGGACCCGAATACCTCATTGGTAAAATGAAAGCGATCCTTTCGCATGTGGGTGCATGGGCACCCATGGCCGAACAGAAAGCCACTGCTAATTACCTGTTGCAAAAAGAAAATGTCGATCGTTACCTCGTTGCGTTTAAACAAGCCATTCATTACCGCCTCGAAGAAATTTCGAAAGGTTTTCTGCAGCTGAAGCAAGATGGTTTTGATGTTGATGTAATTGCGCCGCAGGGTGCTATTTATTTGACCATTAAGGTTGATCTGAAAGGCAAGAAAACAGCAGAAGGTACTGTTTTGCAAACACAGGCCGATGTAACCAACTACTTATTGGCTGAAGCGAAGCTGGCGATTGTTCCGTTTTATGCATTTGGTGCAAGCAAAGAGTCGCCTTGGTATCGCTTAAGTGTAGGCACCTGCAGAGAAGAAGAAATTCCTGAATTTTTGGGTAAGCTGAAAGAAGCCATGCAAAAGCTGAGCTAAGCAATGATAAAAGAAAAAGAGAGCGGTTGAAATTTTCAACCGCTCTCTTTTTTGTATCTGTGTTCATCGGTGTAGTCGTTAAGCAACTAATACCGGAAACGAATAAGCTTATTCTCATCTGCAATCAACAGCTTTCCTTCCTGCACTACTTCAACAGCTGTGCGTGCACAACATTGGTCGCTGCAAAACTTTTTCACCAACAGGTATTGCATTGGTTCGTTTTTAATTTTCAGCGCCATCGTATCTGCTGCACGCATTGTGTAGAGTTGCTTTTTTACACTGTCAATCAAAACAGGCACTTCGGTATACGGCGATTTTTGTTTGATGAAGAGTTTAACATCAGCAGCGGTTATTGTTGGGTTTGTTCCAAATAACAGGTCACGCCCTGTTGCTTTATCGGTTACAGCAAAACGCAGGTCGCTCCAGTAGGCAACACATACAACAGCCGGACAAATAAGATCTTCTTTGCACACATAGGTACTTTCGGTTTTCTTTTTACAGGAAACAAAAAGCAGCAGTATGGCAAGGATGATAAGAAGTGTTTGTTTCATACCTTTCTGACCATAAACAAATTACTTTCGTTGCATGAAATATCCATAAAAAGTAACGAGCTGATTTTATACGTAGAATGATGATGATTTTTATGGATCTACTATGTGGCAAATAAATACAACCAAAAGAATCACATGAATATTGAAACCATTCGTGACTATTGCCTGAGTAAACCCGATGCAGAAGAAACACTGCCTTTTGGTCCGGATGTAATTGTGTTTAAAGTCAATAACAAAGCATTTCTGTTACTCCCGCTCGATACAGAAGAACTTCGCTTCAACGTAAAATGCGATCCTGATCTTGCCATAGAACTGCGGGAACAATACAGCAGTGTATTACCCGGCTGGCACATGAACAAAAAACATTGGAACACGATAGTCGTTGATGGAACAGTTCCGTCAAAACTCATTCGTGAATGGATCGATCATTCGTACGACCTGGTGAACAAGAAAAAGAAATAGCAACTAAACCTTCGGCAACTGGTAACCATTGTGGTATTTGCCCAACAGGTACTGCTGATTAATGGCTTCATCTGTAAACGCTCCTTTTGCTTTATTCCACAATAATTTTTTTCCGCTTCTGAAAGAGATATTGCCCATTTGTGCTACAGTAGCTACATGCGCACCGGCCTGTATTGAACAATTCAACTCTTCCACCTTGCGTGATTTTACAGCATCTATAAAGTTGACCCAATGTTTTTCCAATCCGTTATCAGACGATTTTTGCAATGGCATTATTACTTTGCTGGTGCTGCGCTTTTCTTCAATCACTTCCCAACCGCCACGGTTTAAAACAAGTGTACCGTTATTGCCAATGTAGGCAATGCCATGGTCTCTTCCATACGAACCATTATCAATACCCATCGCCGAATCCCATACCATATTAAACTTATCAAACTCATACAGTGTGGTTAAGGTGTCAGGCGTTTCTTCATACAAATCGGGATAGGCAAATTTGCCACCAAGCCCTGCAATACTCTTCGGTAAATCGGCTTTCATACCCAACAATGCATAGTCTAACAAATGCACACCCCAGTCGGTCATCAATCCACCGGCATAATCCCAAAACCAACGGAAGTTGAAATGAAAGCGGCTGCTGTTAAACGGTCTTGTTTTTGCCGGGCCCAGCCATTGTTTGTAATCGACTCCTTCCGGTGCTGCAGAATCCGGAACTACCGGTCCTGGTTTCATCCATCCCTGGTAACACCAAACTTTTACAGTGCGGATATTACCCAGCTGTCCGTTCTGTACAAAATCAACAGCATCTTTAAAATGCTGCTGACTGCGTTGCCATTGCCCCGCCTGTACAATTTTATTGTAACGTTTTTGTGCAGCCACCATACGGTTACACTCAATAATCGAATTACCAACGGGCTTTTCTACATACACATCTTTCCCAGCTTCACATGCATGAATCATCATGAGTGCATGCCAGTGATCGGGCGTGCCGATGATAACCGCATCAATATCTTTTTGATCCAGCAGCTTGCGGTAATCGCCGTATACTTTTATTTTGGAAGCATCAGGATTGGTTTTACTCAACTCGCTCAAACGTTTATCGATAACCGATTTGTCCACATCACAAACAGCCACAAGATTTACTCCCGGAATTTTTAATGCTGCCATTACATTACTCCATCCCATTCCTTTAATACCAATAGCACCAATATTCACCTGGTCGGAAGGAGAAATACGATTCTTGAAAATGGAAAACGCATTGGATTCAAAAGCAGGTATAATGATACCACCTGCGGCGAGTAAAGCAGATTGTTGCAGAAATTTTCGGCGAGCATTCATTGTTAAAAAGGTTTAGTAAAAAGAAAGATAAGTATTAAACGCTTTAACAGCTGTAAGTTATTGGCAGAAAAAATGTTCGGCAGAAGCGTTCCTCTTCTTTACTTTGTAGCTATGCAAATCAAAAGCAAGCTCCCCAACGTTGGTACCACCATTTTTACAGTGATGAGTGCGTTGGCAACAGAACACAAAGCAGTCAACCTCGGACAAGGGTTTCCTGATTTTCCGATGAGTGAAGAGTTAACAGCCAAGGTTGCGGAAGCCATGAAGAACGGGCATAACCAATATGCACCCATGCCCGGGCTGATTGGATTAAGGGAGAGCATTGCAGAAAAGGTTGAGTTTTTATACAACACAAAAGTCAACCCCGATACAGAGATTACGATTACACCCGGTGGTACGTATGCCATCTATTCATCGTTAACAACCATACTGCAACCCGGCGATGAAGTGATTTTGTTTGAGCCGGCATACGACAGCTATATTCCCAACATCGAGATCAACGGAGCAAAAGCAATTCCGTTGCCCTTAACCTATCCTGATTATAAAATTGATTGGGATCTGGTTCGTTCATCCATCAACGCCAAAACAAAAGCGATCCTCATTAACTCACCACACAACCCCACAGGCAGTGTGCTGGATAAAAATGATATTGCTGAATTAAAAAGCATTGTAGCAGGTACAAACATTTTTATTGTAAGTGATGAAGTGTATGAGCATTTGATTTACGATGATCTGCCACATGAAAGCATGTTGAAATACCCGGAGTTATTCGAACGCAGCTTCGTTAATTTTTCCTTTGGTAAAACCTACCACTGTACAGGATGGAAGCTGGGTTACTGCATTGCACCTGCTGCGTTTACCAAAGAGTTCCGAAAAGTGCACCAGTTTAATTGCTTCAGTTGTTTTACACCGGCACAGGTTGCGTTGGCTGACTATTTAAAGAACAAAGAAGCGTATTTATCACTGCCACGTTTTATGCAACAGAAGCGTGATTATTTTGTGGAGTTGATGAAGCAGACAAAATTCGATTTGCTGCCGACCAGTGGTAGCTATTTTGTTTGTGCCAGCTATGGCCGCATTAGTGATGAAGCAGATAAAGATCTTGCAATACGTTTAACCAAAGAAGCGGGTGTAGCTACCATTCCGCTTTCGGCATTTTATCATAACCAGAAAGATGATAAAGTGGTGCGGTTCTGTTTCAGCAAACAAAACAGAACACTGCAGCAGGCTGTTGAACGCTTGATGAAGATTTGATGTTGAACAAACTTGTCATGCCGACGAAGGAGGCATCTGCTGAATTATAGTGCAAACGCCGGGCAGATTCCTCGTGCCTCGGAATGACAAAAAACTATCTCCTTTTACTTTCCATGTACTTACCATGCACCACCTGTTCCATGGTTTTGTTGTACACTTTACTTTCAGCCCAGGAAATAATATCGAGGTATGCAAACGACCTTGTTTGAAAACGGTTCTTTTCCAGGTGTTTGATTTCGTTGAGTAATTGCTGCAACGCTCCTTTTATTTTATCGGGCGATTGCTGGAAACTTGTTTTCAAAAATTTAAACACCGCTTCTTCAACAGTGGTTAAGTTTTTCATCTTCTCCATAAACCGGTGTACCGATTTACTGAGCGAATCAAGAATTTCATAATTGCCCAATTCGTAATGGCTCAGCAAATGCATCAGGCGGGAGTAACATTGCAGATCGATACGCATATCCATGGGACCATGAATAATGCGGTGCAGGTAATCGATGGCTTTTTCATAATTCCCACTGCCAAAATGTAAGGATGCAATTTTATAGTTGAACACGAGTATGCGGTGCTGATCTACAAAAATGGAATACTCATTCAGCTTCTCTTCAATTTGCGGTACAATCTTTAACCCTTCTTTAAACGTGCCTTTCATCAAGTGGCCGTTTACCCTCGAGCTGTTGATGTAGATAGAAGTATGTGTGCGGAAATTATCGTGCTGCTGCGCTTCCGGCGATTTTTCCCAGTCTTCAAATTCCTTTAACGTGTCTTCAAACTTTTTGAAGTTACGTAAATCGAAATGTGCATTCAACAGGGCTTGCATGCCTTTAATATAATGTCCTGTTTCAATCGCTTTCAGGTGCGGCTCTTTCCGGTACAGGTCAACCCACTTTTCTGCATACTTGTAATACATTAAAAAGTCCTGGCGAATAAATGCATACCAGCAGTAGCTTTGATACAGATACAACTCTTCGTAAAAGCCATTCACCTTGGTTAAATCTTTCGGCAAATAACTTTTGAAGAATGCTTTGATATCAATTTCATCATCCTCATTACGTGCATGCCCGTTCATGACATACCAGCGGTACAGCAATAATGCCAGATTCGATAAACGGGTCACACGATCAATATGGCTGCTGATCTGAAACGCTTCTTCAGCCATTTGCTCGGTTTTATCGGTAGTGCTGCGTGTAATGTGTAAGGTTTCAATCTTCTTTTCAAGCGAAATCAACTGCACCAGTGTATTGAACTTCTGATTGGCACGTGCAAGCTCTTTGGCCTTTTCAATAATGCGTAAGCTTTGCTGCTTTAAACCTTTGTTGTAAAGTAAACGGGCGTTGTCCAGGTGTTCACTCAACTGCAGATCTACATTCTCGCCTGTTTTCAGTAACCGTAAGCTGGCCAGTAATTCTTTGTACAGGTGTGTTTTAAGATTGGCGAGTTTGGTTTTGCTGTTATCAGAGATTTTTTTCAGCAAAATGCGTTCGTCATACTCCTGCATTTTATCCAACGCATCAAACAGCTGAATGATCTTAAGATCTTCTTTCGATGAACTTCGTTTAATGTAGAGCTTAAAATGCCGCTTCTCGGCTTTTTCAAGAGAGTGAACTAATTGAAATAATGTATCTGAAAAACGGTTGGCCATAATATTTTTTTTGTCTGAAACCCGCACCCACACTGCATTTCATGCTGCTCCTATTGATTTGGCATCATATCAAAAGCTTTTTTTTGATTTGATGCGCAAATTACACAGGTTTACATTTGTATCGGATTCGGGCTTAAAAAAATATGGAAGCAATCGCTAAGTGAGCATAGCATCGTAACGGCCAAGGATCAAGTCACCGGCAAGTGACTCTCGAAAGATACAGAACTATTTTTTTATATGGCAAGCAATCGTTAACGGTCAGCTGTTTCTACAGGTGACCTTTTTCTTTTAAAAGGTTTGCTAAAATAATGTAAAAAATCATTCCACAAAGTTTTTTCTCCGGCTTTTCTTACACATGTAATACTTTTTGCCTTTCGTACATTCGATTAGTAAAATCATTGTATGCGTAACTATTTTTTTCTGCTCTTTTTGCTCACTACTGTTTGTTTTAGTCATGCACAAGTAATTCCGATGCGTGAACAGGCCAAGGTGATTGATGAAATTCTTGCCGACCGTTTCAATAACCTGCTGCCTGTTTTAATGGAGCGGAATGGGATTGATATGTGGATCGTCATCTCAAGAGAATACAACGAAGATCCGGTTATCCGTACGATGCTTCCTTCAACATGGATATCGGCACGCCGCAGAACCATCATTGTATTTTATAATAATCCTGAGAAGAAAGTTTTTGAAAAACTGGCCATTGCCCGTTACAATGTGGGTGAAAACATCAAAGCCGAATGGGATATGACGAAATTTCCCAACCAGTGGGATGCACTGATGAACATCATTACAACACGCAATCCAAAGAAGATCGGCATCAATACTTCTACGCATCACAACCAAGCCGATGGACTGGATGTAACAGATTACAATGAACTGATGCAGAAAATGCCTGCGGCATTCAAGTCGAAAGTAGTAAGTGCAGAAAACCTTGCAGTAAACTGGCTGGAGACAAGAACCGAACGGGAAATGCAGATCTATCCGCAGCTCGTATACGCCACCCGAAAAATTATTGAAGAAGGATTTTCAGAAAAAGTAATTACACCCGGCATTACTACTACCGATGATGTAGTGTGGTGGTTTCGTGAAAAGATCAGAAGCATGGGTTACGATACCTGGTTTCATCCATCCGTATCTGTTCAACGCAACGATCCGCAAAACTTTGAACACTTAAGAAGCTTTTCTAACAGACCAAAAGATGATGTAATACAACCCGGCGATCTGTTGCATGTAGACATTGGCATTACCTATCTGCGTTTGAATACCGATGTACAGGAACATGCTTACATTTTGAAGCCCGGCGAAACAGAAGTGCCGAAAAGTATTCGTGATGCATTTACAAAAGCAAACCGATTGCAGGATATTCTTACTTCGCAGTTTAAACAAGGTAAAACAGGCAACCAGATTTTAGCTGATGCACTCGCACAGGCGAAGAAAGAAAACATTGAAGCGGTGATCTATACGCACCCGTTGGGCTTTCATGGCCATGCAGCCGGACCAACCATTGGTATGTGGGATATGCAGAACGGTGTACCCGGTGCCGGCGATTTTCCCATGAACTTCCGCACCGCTTACAGCATTGAATTAAATGCAGCATCAGATATTCCGGAATGGAAAAAAAGCATTCGCATTATGCTGGAGCAGGATGGTTATTTTGATGAAAATGGATTCCGTTACATCGGGGGCAGACAAAAAGAAATTTATGTAGTGCCGAGAATGAATAAGAATGTGGGCAATTAAACATTGAATATTTCCCCAACATATCGTGGTATCTTCTTCATGCTGCTGGCAGCATTTGGATTTTCGGTCATGGGCGGTGCAGCCAAAGTACTCAAAGGAAGCTTCAATGCCGGGCAACTGGTGTTCTGGAGAAACATTGTTGGGCTCTTATTTATTACAGGCAGCTTACTCAATCGTGCACCACAACAAACAGGCGGCAAACTGCTCCGCCTCATCTTTCGTGGACTCATGGGCACTTCCGCTGTGTATATGTTGCTCTACTGTATACTTCATTTGCCGTTGGGTACAGCCATGAGTTATAATCTTACCTCAGCGTTGTTCATTGCGCTCTTCACGTTTCTCTTATTTAAAGAATATGAAGGGCGTTGGGTTATCCTGGCGGTGCTGCTGGGCTTTGCCGGTATGTTGCTTATTTACAAACCAAGTATTCATTTGCCCTGGTTTTATCATTTGGCCGGTTTGCTTAGTGGTATTTTGTCGGCCATTGCCTACATCACTGTAGGCAAACTCACAAAGTATTACGATACAAGAGTGATTGTGCTTTCGTTTGTTCTTACCGGCGTACTGGTTCCATTACTTTTCACTTCAATTCGGGCACTGTTACAATTACCTGCCGATGAGATTCTTTTCATTCACTGGCGCTGGCCGCAGCAAACAGAATGGTTGTATGTTTTACTAATGGGCAGCTCTGCTTTATTCGGACAATATTTTGTAACCAAGGCCTACGGCGCCGATAAAGCCGGTATTGTTTCAGCCATCAGCTATGCCGGCATCATCTTCAGTATTTTCATTGGTATGCTGCTGGGCGATGCGTTTCCGGATACGGTTTCATTACTTGGTATACTACTTATTATCTGCAGTGGATTGATGATCTCATTTATAAAGAAGCGGCAAGACCTGACAGGTTAAGCCCTTGTTTGGTCTTACCTATTATTTTGCTGTCAGCCTTATAAACACTAAACCTGTCAGGTCGAATCATTCCAAAGCCACCTTCGTAATGATTTCGATTTCCTCCCCCTGAACCATATGGTGTCTTATAAAATTTTCCTTTCCACCAAAAAGCTCAAGGAAGAACGCTTTTGTAACAAGGGTTGGCTTATCCATAATATATGCCTGATAAGAAGAATATTTCCAGCTTTTACAGTCTTCAGCATATTGATGATGATTCGGATTTCTGTGAATGTACCATAAGCACCATATCAAGTATTCTTCGTTTTGCAGTAGTTTCCGCTTGTAAGGTGTCATGAACAAGCCTCCCTTTCGCCTGTACTTAAGATTCTTCCATTTTACAAATGCATTGGCAGCATCACTCATCTTCTTCGAAAAATCAGCAGAATCAGTATGGTCCTGTATTCTTACCAGCAAATGATAATGATTGGGAAGAAGACAATAAGCATGAATTTCACAAACAGGCAGAAGAAATTTTTTGACTAATTGAAACCAATGATCATAATCAGCATCGGTGTGAAACAGTACTTCATTACCAATGGCCCTGTTATAAATATGGAAAAATTCACCAGGAGTAATTTCTTGTTGGCTAGCTGACACGGGTTAATTGTTTTATTGAATTTACGGATTAGACCTGACAGGTTTATTCCCTACATCTATCCATTTCGACTATTTGCACAGACTCTTTTAAACTTAACCTGTCAGGTCTTGCATCTTCACTAACTATCGTTCTTAAACGTTTACAAAAATTTTATGTCTCATTTATAATATTATCGTTTACTTTTGTGCCTCAATTTTCAAACAGTTGATCAACACAAATACATATAACACAATTGAAGTAAGTGCCAACAACAGCACTTGTCACTTCTATGTATTTTCCCCACGACCTCGACGTGTATTCTGACAGGACGAACCCCTCACCATGGTCCCTGTCAGTGAACATTCTCCCCGGAATTTTTCTCAGGATTGGTTATCCGCTTTTTCATAAGGCTTTTATGCAAACATGGACAATCAGGAAATTATCATACGTGTAGCCAATAGTGGCGACACGCACTACGCAGAAACAATCACCAACGAAATGGAGGAGAGTGCCAAAGCACGTGGCACAGGTATAGCAAAACGCAGCCCCGCCTATGTTGCCAACAAAATGAACGAAGGCAAAGCGGTCATTGCGTTGCTGAAAGATGGTACATGGGTTGGCTTCTGTTATATTGAAACGTGGAGCCACGGTGCGTTTGTGGCGAACAGCGGATTGATTGTATCACCTGCTTTCCGCAAGAGTGGCGTAGCAAAACAGATCAAGAAAAAAATCTTCGATCTCTCCCGCCAGTTATACCCCGATGCAAAAATATTCGGACTCACCACCGGTCTGGCTGTAATGAAGATCAACTCCGAGCTCGGTTACGAACCCGTTACTTACAGCGAACTTACACAAGACGAAGAGTTCTGGGCCGGCTGCAAAAGCTGTGTGAATTATGATATTCTCATGAGCAAGCAGCGCAAGAACTGTATGTGTACAGCCATGCTCTACGATCCAAAAGATCATTACGAGCCCGAAGAAACCAAACAATACTTTGAAGAAAATAAATCAGGCTTCGAACGTTTACTTCGCTTGAAAGAATGGAAATTCTTAAAAGCCTTCCGCCGTAAAGACAAAGAAAACGGCGGTGGCGGCGAAAGTAAAACAAAGAAGTTCCTGCATTTTTTTCATTTATAATGCCCTGCTCCTGAAAGAGGAGTAAGGCTGCAACTGATTTTTATTTGTGTTGCGCCTGCCCTCCGCAACTTTTGTGAAGGAGGGTCGCACACTTCAACGTTCTATAATTCTGTTCAACAATGGCAAACAAAAAAATTGTTCTCGGCTTCAGTGGTGGATTGGATACTACTTACTGCGCCAAATATCTCAGTGAAGATTTAGGATACGAAATTCATTCGGTAATTGTAAACACCGGTGGCTTTAGTGAAGAAGAACTGCAAAAGATCGAAGCACATGCTTACAAGCTGGGCGTAAAAACACACACGGCTGTTCATGCAGTAATAGGCTACTACGAACGCATCATCAAATATCTCATATTCGGTAACTGTTTAAAGAACAACACATATCCGTTAAGTGTAAGTGCCGAGCGTTTAAGCCAGGCATTACACATTGCTGAACATGCAAAGAAATTAAATGCTGATGCAGTCGCACACGGCAGTACCGGTGCCGGTAACGACCAGGTGCGTTTTGATATGATCTTCCACATCATGATTCCAGGTGTTGAAATCATCACCCCGATTCGTGATATGAAGTTGAGCCGTGAAGAAGAAATTGCTTACCTCAAGAGCAAGGGTGTGGAAATGAATTTTGAAAAAGCAGCGTATTCTATTAATAAAGGACTGTGGGGAACAAGCATCGGTGGTAAAGAAACACTCAACAGCAAAGGCATGTTACCAGAAGAAGCATGGCCTACACAGGTAACCAAAACCGGAAGCGAAGAAGTAAAACTTCATTTCGAACAAGGTGAACTGAAAGCGGTGAACGATCAGCAGTTCGATCATCCGGTTGATGCCATCAACTATTTACAATCCATTGCCGGAGCTTACGGTATTGCAAGAGATATTCATGTGGGCGATACCATCATTGGTATTAAAGGCCGTGTAGGTTTTGAAGCAGCCGCTCCAATGGTCATCTTAAAAGCACACCATGCACTCGAAAAGCATGTACTCACCAAATGGCAGCTGCAATGGAAAGATACACTCGCACAATTCTACGGTAACTGGATGCACGAAGGACAAATTCTTGATCCGGTGATGCGTGATATTGAAGCTTACTTCATCAGCAGTCAGCAAAATGTTACAGGCGATGTGTTTGTACAACTGATGCCTTACCGTTTCCAGGTAATTGGTATCGAAAGCAAATACGATCTCATGAGCAGCAAGTTTGGGAAGTACGGTGAAATGAACACCGGCTTCACTGGTGATGATGTGAGAGGCTTCTCAAAAATATTCGGCAATCAAACATCTATCTGGACGTCGGTTCAGGAAGAAAATAAAAAATAACAAATGAGAAATGAAGAATGAAAAAGTAGCTGTAGCATCGGCCTTCACTTTTTCATTTCACATTCTTCATTCTTAATTCTTAATTATGGCAATTAGAGTAGGAATCATCGGTGGTGCAGGATATACAGGTGGTGAACTCATCCGTTTACTGGTGAATCATCCAAATGTAGAATTGTTTTTTGTGCATAGCAGAAGCAATGCAGGTGAACCTGTTTATAAAGTGCACCAGGATTTGGTTGGTGAAACAGAATTGAAATTCACCGACAGCCTCACCCCTTTAGGGGACGGGGGCTTGGATGTATTATTCTTATGCCTAGGTCATGGCGAATCAAAAAAGTTCTTGGCTGAGAATACAATTGATGAAAAGATCAAAGTAATTGACTTAGCGAACGACTTTCGTTTAGCGAATAGTTCAACAAGCGGTAGCCGCAAATTTGTTTACGGTCTTCCCGAATTGAACAAAGAACAAATTAAAACTGCAAACAACATTGCCAACCCCGGCTGCTTTGCTACCACGCTTCAACTTGGTTTGTTGCCTTTGGCAAAAGCAGGTTTGCTGAAAGAGGTGTACACAACCGGCATCACCGGTAGTACAGGAGCCGGCCAAAGCCTGGCTGCCACTTCACATTTCAGCTGGAGAGCAAATAATATTCAGGCGTATAAAACTTTAACGCATCAACATCTCGGAGAAATACATGAGTCACTCCACCAACTACAAGAGAGTTTTCCAAGCTCCCCTTTAGGGGCGGGGGGGCTTAACTTTGTTCCATGGCGTGGCGATTTTACCAGAGGTATTTTCATCAGCTCACAAGTAAAATGTGATAAGAGCCTGGATGAGTTGAATAAACTCTATGAAGAGTTTTATGCCGATGCTGCTTTTACACATGTAATTAAAGAGGCTGTATTCTTAAAACAAGTGGTGAACACCAACAAGTGCCTCATTCAACTGGAAAAAGTGGGTGACATGCTCGTTGTTCATTCAGCAGCTGATAACTTATTGAAAGGTGCAAGCGGACAAGCAGTACAAAACATGAACCTGTTGTTTGGCCTGGATGAGAAAGCAGGATTGAATTTGAAAGCAAACTATTTCTAAGGTAAAAGGTATAGGGTATACGGAGTAAGGAAAACAAAGTACATGCGTGACTATAAAAAACTGGACGTTTGGAAAAAAGCACACGAGCAATATATGTTTGTGAAGAAAAACATTGTTCCAAAATTTCCAGATAGGGAACGCTTCGAACTTATATCACAACTTTCCCGAGCATCGCTTTCTATTCCTTTGAATATAGTAGAGGGTTGTGGTCGATTTACAGATAAAGATTTTGCGCATTTCTTAGACAATTCACTCGGTTCTGTCAACGAAGTTGATTACTGTTGTTTTGCAGCATTTGAATTAAAATATATTTCAGAAGAAGAATATAATAGTGTAAATAAAATGGTCAATGAAGTAAGAGCTATGCTCATCAGCTTTATTAAGTTTCTGCGAAATGGCGGAACGGACCCTAAACCTTAAACCTTTAACCCTCAACCTGTTTATATGAATTTATTCGACGTTTACCCCATCAACAACATCGCCATTACAAAAGCCAAAGGCTCCTATGTATGGGATGATCAAGGCGAGCAGTACCTCGATTTGTACGGCGGTCATGCTGTCATCAGCATCGGCCACACACATCCGCATTGGGTAAAACGAATTGAAGAGCAGTTGAACAAAATTGCTTTCTACTCTAACTCCATTAAAATTCCGTTGCAGGAAGAACTTGCTGCCAAGCTGGGCAAAGTGAGTGGTAAAGAAGATTATCAACTCTTCCTTTGCAACTCAGGCGCCGAAGCAAACGAGAACGCATTGAAGCTGGCGAGCTTCCACAACGGACGCAAAAAAATCATTGCTTTCAACAAAGCATTTCACGGTCGTACGTCACTGGCCGTTAGTGCAACCGATAATAAAAATTATATCGCACCGGTAAATGAAACCGATAATGTGATCTTCCTTCCGTTGAACGATGAAGCTGCATTGGAAGCCTGTTTCAAAAAACAAGGCGATGAAATTTCTTCGGTGATCATTGAAGGGATTCAAGGCGTAGGTGGTATTAATGTTGCTGAAAATTCATTCCTTAAAAAGATCCGTTCGCTCTGCGATCAGTATGGTGCAGTGTACATTGCTGACAGTGTACAGTGTGGTTATGGCCGTAGCGGTAAATTCTTCAGTCATGATTTTGCAGGGGTGAATGCCGATATCTACAGCATGGCAAAAGGTATGGGCAATGGTTTCCCCATTGGCGGAATCATTATTGCACCACATATCAAACCCAAACATTTCCAGTTGGGCACCACCTTCGGTGGTAATCATTTGGCTTGTGCGGCCGCATTAGCAGTATTGGAAACGATGGAAGAAGAGAAGCTGATGGGCAATGCGGTGATGATCGGTAAATACCTGCGTGAAGAATTAGAGAAGATTGAAGAACTGGAAAATGTACGTGGCCGTGGTTTAATGATTGGCTTTGATGTGCCGGAAGAATACAAAGACCTCAAGAAAAATTTATTGCTCAACCAAAAGATCTTCACCGGCGAAGCAAAACCGAATGTAATTCGTTTGTTGCCAAGCCTTGGTTTGAAGAAGAGAGATGCAGAGATGTTTATTGATGCTGTGAAGGAAGAACTTGAAGCGATGAAAAGTGCATAGGGCTTAATGCATAACGCTGAATGCACATTGCGTTTATAGCAGTTTGTTAACTAAGAAATATACACCATGAGAGATTATCGTAAATACGATGTTTGGGAAAAAGCACATCAACTTGTACTGTTTGTGTATAAGGAAATAATGCCTTCTCTTCCTAAAAGCGAACAATACGAATTAAACTCTCAAATGAAACGTTCGGCATATTCCATACCGATGAATATAGCTGAAGGATGTGGGCGAAATTCTGAAAAAGATTTTGTACGCTTTCTGGACATAGCTCTCGGTTCGGTTCATGAATTAGAGTATACCGCTTTACTGGTTTTTGATTTAGCTTATATCAGTAAAGAACAACATGAAGAATGTGTACTGAGGTTGAATGAAGTAAAAGCTAAACTGATCAATTTAATAAAATCGATTCGTAAAAATCAGGATTGATGGTGCAGATGGATTCTGCATTAAGCATTCCGCATTAAGCACAGGATGAAAAATTTCATTTCCGTTCATGATGTAGACAACATCAACGCTCTTGTACAAAAAGCGTTGGCCTATAAAGCAAACCCGCTTGCTGATAAAGCATTAGGTGCTGGCAAGCGCATGGGTTTAATTTTTCTTAATCCCAGTTTACGTACTCGACTTAGTACACAGATCGCTGCTGAGAATCTCGGTATGCAACCCATCGTATTTAATGTAGGCAGCGAAGGCTGGACCTGGGAGTTTGAAGAAGAAGCCATCATGAGTGGTACAACAGTGGAACACGTGAAAGATGCGGCACCTATTCTTGGAAATTATTTCGATGTGTTGGCCATCCGTACATTTCCTTCTTTGCAAAATAAGCATGATGATTACAGCGAACTGTTTATTAAACAGTTCATCAAATATGCAGGTGTACCGGTTGTGAGTTTAGAAAGTTCAACACTGCATCCGTTGCAGTCGTTGACCGACATCATTACCATAACTGAAACATTCAAAGAAAAACGCAAACCTAAAATCGTATTGACCTGGGCGCCACACATCAAACCGTTGCCGCAGTGCGTGAGCAACAGTTTTGCACAATGGATCAATGCTTGGGGTGAGGCTGATTTTGTGATTACGCATCCGGAAGATTATGAACTGGATGAACAATTCACCAAAGGTGCCACCATTACACACAACCAAGATGAAGCATTGAAAGATGCCGACTTTGTGTATGTGAAGAACTGGAGTACTTATACTGATTACGGTCGCATTTACTGTAACGATCCTGCATGGATGTTGACAGAAGAAAAACTAAAAACAACCAACAACGCCAAAGTAATGCATTGCTTACCTGTTCGCAGAAATGTAGAATTAAGTGACGAAGTACTTGACAGCAACAACAGTATTGTTACCCAACAGGCGAGCAATCGTGTATGGGCAGCACAAACTGTACTGTCAGAAATCCTGAAAGCAAATGGATAAACTCATTGTCATAAAGATCGGCGGTAACATTGTAGACGATGAAGCAAAACTCTCATCGTTCCTGCAAGACTTTGCTGCTGTGTCTGGCGCTAAAATTTTAATACACGGCGGTGGTAAGGTAGCAACCAAAATCGGTGAAACATTAGGTATCGAAAGTAAATATGTAGATGGCCGACGTATTACCGATGCTGCAACGATCGATCTGGTAACAATGGTGTACGCCGGACTCATCAATAAAAAAGTAATTGCACAATTGCAGTCGCTTGGCTGCAACGCCATTGGTGTTACAGGAGCAGACGGTAATTTAATTCCTGCGAATAAGCGTCCGGTAAAAGAAATCGATTACGGTTTTGTAGGCGATGTAAAGTCGGATAAGATCAACGCACAAAGCTGGAGCAGTTTGTTAGCGCATGGTTTTATACCAGTGGTTGCGCCAATTACGCATGATGGTAAGGGGCAACTGCTCAACACCAATGCAGATACGATTGCTCAGGAAGTAGCAAAAGCCATGAGCAGCCTGTATGAAGTAAGTTTGATCTATTCCTTTGAAAAAGCTGGTGTATTACTCGATGCAAATGATGATGCAACCGTCATCAGCAACATCGATCCGGCATCGTACGAACAGTTAAAAGCAGAAGGAAAAATATTTGCGGGCATGATCCCGAAACTCGATAACGCATTTGCTGCGTTAAACAGTGGCGTAAAAAAAGTAGTAATTGGTAAAGCAGAGCATTTGAAAGATCTGATCAACGGAGAAAGCGGAACATCCATTACAAACAGTTAAACAAATTATTATGGCCAACCAGGACATCAGCCAACTTCACACCGAGGCAGTAGAATTGTTAAAACAGCTGATCGCCACGCCGTCTTTTTCAAAAGAAGAAAACGAAACCGCAGAAATTCTGATTCATTTCTTCGCACAAAAAGGAATTGAACATTTTCGTGTAGGCAATAACGTGTATGCAAAGAACAAGTTTTATGATGCAGCAAAACCATCGGTATTACTCAACTCGCATCACGACACCGTTAAGCCGAATGCGAAATACACAAGAGATCCGTTTGAACCGGTAGTGGAAGACGGAAAATTATTTGGCCTAGGCAGTAATGATGCCGGTGGCTGTTTGGTAAGCTTAATTGCAACCTTTCTTTACTATTATGAGAAAGAAAATCTTTCGCATAACGTGGTGTTTGCTGCAAGTGCCGAAGAAGAGATCAGCGGTGTAAATGGTATTGAACTGGTGTTGCCTTACCTCGGCAATATCAACTTTGGTATTGTGGGCGAGCCCACCAAAATGGATATGGCTGTTGCTGAACGTGGATTAATGGTGATCGACTGTATTGCACAAGGTAAAGCCGGACATGCTGCACGCAAAGAAGGCGTCAACGCCTTGTACATTGCCATGGACGATATTAACTGGATCCGTAATTACAAGTTCGATAAGGTAAGTCCGTTGTTAGGAGAATCGATGTTGACGGTAACGGTGATTGGTACCGAAAATCAGCAACACAATGTAGTACCACCACAGTGCAAATTTGTAATTGATGTGCGGGTGAACGAACTCTATACCTTCGATGAAATATTGGGTGAGTTGAAACAAAACCTCAAGAGCCAGTTCAAACCACGTACAACAAGAATGAAATCAACATCGATCCCCATGGATCATCCGTTGGTAAAAGCTGGTATTGAATTAGGCCGTGGTTATTATGGTTCACCTACCACCAGCGATAAAGCGTTGATGCCGTTCCCTGCTTTGAAGATGGGCCCCGGTGACAGTGCAAGAAGTCATACAGCCGATGAATTTGTATATGTCGACGAAATTAAAGGCGGAATTGAATTGTACATTCAGCTGTTAAATAAAATACTTTGATATAAGGTAAAAGGCGGAAGGTAGGGGTTTAAGGAAGCCCTACACCTTATAGCTAACACCGTAAACCTTTTTTATATGAAGCTCTGGCAAAAAGAAAATTCTTCAACATCACAATTGGTTGAAAGCTTTACAGTAGGTAGAGATAAAGAGTTCGACTTGCTCTTAGCCAAGTACGACGTACAAGGCTCCATTGCACATGTAACCATGCTGGGTGAAGTGGGGTTAATGACAAAAGAAGAAGCTGAACAAGCGGTGAATGGCTTGAAAGAAATCGCCGCAACGATTGACACCCCTTCAGGGGATGGGGGCTTCACCATTGACGAAGGAATAGAAGATGTCCATTCACAGGTTGAATATCTGCTTACCCAAAAGATCGGCGACGTTGGTAAGAAAATCCATAGCGGTCGCAGTCGTAACGACCAAGTTGCGGTTGATATTAAATTATACCTGCGTGCAGAGATCAGTAATATCAAAGACGAAGTAAAAAACCTGTTTGATCTCTTGATCAAAACCGGCGATCAACATAAGCATACATTACTGCCCGGTTATACGCATCTGCAAATTGCCATGCCTTCATCCGTTGGGTTGTGGTTAGGTGCTTATGCAGAAAGCCTGGTGGATGATCTTGAATTGTTGGCAGCGGCATACCAGGTGGCCAATAAAAATCCATTGGGCAGTGGTGCAGGTTATGGTTCATCGTTTCCGCTCAACAGGAAACGTACAACAGAGTTACTGCAGTTCGGCACTCTTAACTGGAACAGTGTCTATGCACAAATGAGCCGTGGTAAAACCGAAAAGGTAACAGGCATCGGAATGAGTGCTGTTGCTGCCACACTCAGCAAACTGGCCATGGATTGTTGCCTGTACATGAATCAGAACTTCGGCTTCCTTTCGTTCCCTGATGAATTGACAACCGGCAGCAGCATTATGCCGCACAAAAAAAATCCGGATGTGTTTGAACTCATCCGTGCAAAATGCAACCGCATTCAATCGATTCCGAACGAATTAACATTACTCATCAACAACCTGCCTTCCGGTTACCATCGTGATATGCAGTTAACGAAAGAGATTCTCTTCCCTGCTATTGAAGAACTGAAAGCCTGTCTGCAATTAATGCAGCTCATGCTCAGCAATATGAAGGTGAAGGAAAACATACTCACCGATGAGAAGTATAAATATTTATTCAGTGTAGAAGCGGTGAACGAACTGGTGAACAAAGGCGTTCCGTTCCGAGAAGCTTATCAGCAAGTGGGTAATGCCATCAACAAAGGCGAATTTGAATACGATCTGCAGCAATTACATCATACACACGAAGGAAGTCTTGGCAATCTCTGCAACGAAGAAATTTCAGCAGAGATGAATAAAGTGCTGGCAAAATTCTAAAGCTTATTTATAGTATTCAACCGCAACAATGTTTGTTGCGGTTTTTTTTATAAAAAACATTCTTTTCTCTGCTATTGTTTGTGTTACTGCAAACATCATTCACCTTGCGTCGGATTATTAAATCAACCTCCGGATTTTACTTTAACTGATAGCATATGTAACAACAGGAATACGCATGGTTGTGCTGTAGCACTATACCCACGCAAAACAGCGTTTATGTGGCAAAAACAAAAGGGCACAAAAAAAGCCATACACTCGCAGCAGTAATGGCTTTCAGTAGTAAAGTTCTTTCATATTATTCAGCTACATAACTTTTCCAGCGTTTAAATTGTTTTGTCTGTGGCGATTCGAACGATTCAACCAGCAGGTGTACAATCTGCTTGATGGACTGAAGAACAGAAGAGCTTTTGCGTACGGTTTTGGCTTGCTTCATATAATTGGATTTAAGACTATAAAATTAATTCGTTTCAAAAGTTTTTGCAAGCGTAGAACTGATGTTTTTTCCCTTGTTATTTTTACGGGTTTGTGTGTAAATACTACCATATCTTGTAGTATGCTTTTCCTGCTCATCTGTTGGATCATCTACTTTGTGCTGCACAGCTTGCTGGCTGCAGATGCTGTAAAGCATTGGTTTAAAGTTGTTTTTAATTTACATGGCCGCCATTACCGCCTGGCTTATAACCTGCTTAACCTGTTTATACTGCCGGCTGTTTTGTACCTGCACCACATAACCACCTCAACATTATTTTTTAAAACTAATGGTATTTCTGTAGCAGCAGGTTTGCTTGTTGTGTTGTGCGGATCGGCAATGATGTTAGCTGCAGCAAAAGCATATGATCTGCCGGTGTTCTTTGGTTTCAAACAGGAAACAAAAATGCCTTTGCAAACAAACGGACTGCATCAGTTTGTACGTCATCCTTTATATGCAGGTACACTACTGCTCTGTATCGGTATCTGCATTTTATTTCCTTACTGGAAAAACGCCCTTGTGCTGTTAGTGATGTTTGTTTACATCCTGATTGGTATTGAGTTGGAAGAACGAAAACTGGTTGCTGCTTTTGGAGATAAGTATAAACACTATCAAAAAAAAGTAAAACGTTTGATTCCCGGTCTGCTGTAAATCACGCAATTGTTTTCTTATATTGCAACAAATCTCTATCCATGAACCAAAAGCTACTGCTGTTTATCTGCATGATTTTTCTTGCTGTATCCTCGTCGGCACAAACGAAAAACACATTCACTACGATTCGTCCGCAACTCGAAAAAGTTATTAACGATTATCCCAATCAGTTTGCACTCATTAAAGGCGAACAAAACCAGGCCGAACCGAATGTAATTGAATACAGCTCGAAAGTGGAAATGAAAGGTGCTGTAGAAACAAAAATCATCGGCTATCCTGCCAATAAAAAAATTAACTGGTTGTGGGAAGCAAAATTGTTTGTAACAGAAGACATCAACGATTTAAGAAAACAATACAAAGCTTATTACAACGATATACTGGGCAAGTCCTTATTCAGCAAAGGAGCGAACAACAGCATTCAGCCTTCTAACACTTACACCGCTCCATCCGAAGAATTGCGTTTATGGAGCAACCAGTTTCACATCAACGATGCAACAGGTGAGTTCAGCCGCATGGTTATTGATCTGATTGCGGAGTATCACAATTTCGAATGGGTGGTTTACCTGCGTGTTTACGATAAAGAAAAAGATGAAGACATGCGCCCTTCAAAAGACACAAACGATCCGTGGCGATACGGTTCAAATAAAAATCAATAAGAAAAAGGCCGCACTGTTTGTGCGGCCTTTTTTTATGCTGTGCGTACAAGCGTCTGTGTTGTTTTTTTCCGGGCGAAATAATTCCACACCCACATCAGGGTAAAGCTGGGAACAAAATCGGTCCATGGTAATAACTCTTCTGCAAAATTAAACAGCGATCCAAAAGTACCCTTCCGGCCACCGAATGTGCGGTAGAAAATAATGGCCGATACGGGTGCCCACAGCACATCTGCAAACTCACCCAAAAACGGAAGTGCGTAGGTGGCATAACCCACTGCATCCATTGCAAGGCAAAACAAAAGCGATGGTTGTTGTTTGTTCATGTTTGTTTTTATTGAATGCTTACCAGATTGATGTTTGCTGTGCAACGTTGCATGCTGTTGCTGTTTTTTCGGGCAGGAAAAACAGCTAAAGATAAGAAGGTTTTTCTGTACTCCAATCACTTTCAAAACGTTGATATTTCTTTGTGTTTTTAACAGGAAATGTGGGCTGAAAGCTTTTACATTTGCAGATTAGCCTTTTCCGAACGCATGGCCGTTGGACAGGTTAACAATCATCGATTTTTGAAATTAAAACTGTTCATCGCTTGGCTTTACCACATCTGTTGAAGTTTGCTTACAATCACGGTACCGAAGAAGTAATCCGTAGAGGAAAAAAAATACACGCCATCGGTTTTGCTGAATTAGTAGAACACGATGAACTGATGGGCACAGTGGTGTTTCGTGTGCGGGACGATTCCTATTCTACTTTTTACAAAGTATACATCCAGAAATATAAAGATGCTAATGCCATGAATGTGCGTTGCAGTTGCCCGTATAACCTGGGCGATATCTGCCGGCACGAAGTGGCATCCCTTTTTCAGCTGCAGGATCTCATCGACAAAAACATACTGGGTCTTAAAGATCTCCAGTACGATCAGCGCCACACCGTGGTAAAAATGAAAAGCATCGAACTCAAAACCATCCGCACACTTACAGCTGCTGCTGCATTAAACGATGCAGAAGTTTTTCTGCGCAGCAAAAAAGCAAGCATCCTTTCGGCCAAAGATGAATGTGTAAAAGCCGAAGTGCAGATGAATGGTGAGGTATGGCCGGTAACGATTCAGAAAAACGATGAACGCAATTTCGATACTTCCTGCACCTGTGCAGAAAATGCACACGCCATTTGCGAACACAAAGCCATTGTGTTTATGCAGTTGCTCAATGCACATGGACCCATGTACTTCGACAGCATCCGCAACATGGATAAAGAAAAAGGTAAGCTGCTCGGTATATACGGTTACTCGCTCAACGATAACTGGCAGGAGAAATTTGAATTTATTTATAAAGACGGGAAACCGTTTTTACGTGTACTCGATCCCGGTGTAAAACGTGTAGAACCTTCTGCTGTAAAAAAACCGGAACCGGTTGCGGCTGCTGCAGCAAGCAACGAAACAGAAACAGTTGTTGAAACTGCAGAGGAAGTAAAATCAGTTGTTCGGTTGGGAGTGGTGTTTAACAACAACACCAAACAGTTTCCCTACTTCAGTATTGATGTGGTGAAAGGCGATGTGGATGAAGACGGGAACGAATTTGTCGGCAACATCGAAAAATTAGATGTAAGCAAGTTTATTGAAACTGACGACCTGGGTGAAAACGACAAACAGCTGTTGCAGCTGCTGCGTCGTTTGCAGGCAACAGAAATCAGCAAGTTTGTCAACCGCAATTCACCGTTCTCCGGTATTTGGGAAAACATCATCCACCACGAAGAAGATGATTTGCCGGAAGATACCAAAACCTTGATGCTGGAATACCTGCTTCCCCGTTTACAGAAATTATTTGCCGAAACAAACTCACCCGTTTTACTCTTACCGAAAGGCAAAGAGTTTAAAACAAAAAATCTCGAATACTTAACCACAACCGGTACCTTCTTAAAACCCTTCTTCCAGTTAAAACAACAAAAAAATAAATGGGAGTGGAGCTGTAAAGTAAAAATCAACAGCGTGGCAATGGATGTACACGAAAACGACTGGAACAGTCCGCTCATTTTTTTATTCAACCACGAAGCCCGCACCTGGGAAAAACAGGAAGATGCACAACTCGTCATCGATTTTGCATCAACCAAAAACCGGCTCATCAGCAACAACGATCTGTCGGTGTTTTTAGAAAAGGAAGCGTTGAAAATTGCACGGGATTATCATGTGGAGTTTGATGAAGCGTTGATCAAAGAAGTAAAATCGGGTGAGCCGGATATTACCCTTCAACTGCAGGAAAAAGGCGATTACCTCGTGATGATTCCCACCTTCAGTTACAAAGGATACAAAGTTCGCCCCAGCGATAAAGAAGAAATTATTTTACCCGGCGAAGACGGATTGATTATTGTTAGCCGCAACCGTGAAAAAGAAAATGAGTTTATTGAAAAGGTTGAGAAGTTACACTCACAGTTTATCAAACCCGAAGGTGGCGCACAGCTTGCATTAAAAGGTGCAGAAGTATTAAAGAACAACTGGTTCTTTTTATTTGTGGATGCCATGAAGGAAATGAAAGTACCGGTGGAAGGTTGGGAGGTACTCAAAAATTTCCGTTTCAATACAGCCAAACCCAAAACAGAAATTTACATCAGCAATGGTGTTGATTGGTTCGATGCAAAAGTAAAAGTGGTGTTTGGCGATCAGAGTGTAAGCATTGCCGAAGTAAAGAAAGCATTGGCCAATAAACAATCGCTGGTACAACTGGCCGATGGTACATTGGGTGTGCTGCCCGAAGAGTGGATCAAACGTTATTCCATGCTTTTCCGGGTGGGCGAAAACAAACAGGATCAGCTGCGTTTATCAAAATATCACATCAGCGTTATTGATGAGCTGTACGAAAACCGTGATGAAGCGGAACTGATGATTCAGCTGGAAGAAAAGTACGAGCGCCTGCGTGAGTTTAAACATATTAAGAAGGTTGATCCGCCGGCACATCTGCAACCCATTCTTCGTCCTTACCAGGAAAGTGGTTTTCATTGGTTGAATTTTTTAAGCGAAGTAGGTTGGGGTGGTATATTGGCAGATGATATGGGTTTGGGTAAAACCATCCAGGCATTATCGTTTCTGCAGCATCTGCAAACAAAAAACTCCGGCATGCGTGCATTGGTTGCTTGTCCTACAACACTAATGTATAACTGGGAAAATGAGATTAAAAAATTCACGCCTTCCCTTACTTATCATATTCACCATGGTGCACAACGCCAGCGTGATAAAGATTTCTTTGCCGGCTTCAATGTCATCATTACAACCTATGGTACGTTACGCAGCGATATTAAATTACTGAGCGAACAGAATTTCGATTGTGTGGTGCTCGATGAAAGCCAGGCCATCAAAAACCCCAACAGTAAAGTGGCCAAAGCGGCCTGCTTACTCAAGAGCAAACATCGTTTGTGTATGAGTGGTACGCCGCTGCAGAATAACACGTTCGATATTTACGCACAAATGAATTTCCTCAACCCGGGCATGCTGGGTACGGTAGAACATTTCCGTAATGATTTTGCGACACCCATTGATAAGTTTGGCGAGAAAGAACAGAAAGAACATTTACGCAAACTGTTGTTCCCGTTTATTCTCCGCCGTACAAAAGAACAGGTGGCAAAAGATCTTCCGGAAAAAACAGAAAGTATTCTGTACTGCGAAATGGAAACAGAACAACGCCGTATTTACGATGCATACCGCAACGAATACCGTTCGAAAATTTTGGGTACTATCGAAGAAGTAGGTATCGGTCAATCGCAGTTAACCATCTTACAGGGTTTGATGAAGCTGCGGCAGATCTGTGATTCGCCTTACATATTAAACGAACCGGAAAAACTACCAAACCATTCTATTAAGTTAGATGAGTTGGTACGTGAGCTGGAAGAAAACATGGGCAACCACAAAGCATTGGTGTTCTCTCAGTTCCTGGGTATGCTGGCGTTGATTAAACAAAAACTCGAAGAACTGAATATTCCGTTTGTATACTTCGATGGTGGTACTTCTGCGGCCGATCGTGAAAAAGCAGTACAGGATTTTCAGAACAACGAAGAAACAAGAGTATTCCTGATTTCATTAAAAGCCGGTGGTGTGGGTTTAAACTTAACGGCTGCCGACTATGTATACATTGTTGATCCCTGGTGGAACCCTGCTGTGGAGCAACAGGCCATCGATCGTACACATCGTATCGGGCAAACCAATAATATCTTTGCCTATCGTATGATTTGTAAGGATACCATTGAAGATAAAATTTTACAACTGCAGGAACGCAAGCGTTCACTGGCTCGTGATCTCATTGCCGATGATAATGGATTTGTGAAGAGTTTGAGCAGGGAAGATGTGGAGTACCTGTTCAGTTAATAAACAGCAGGAACAAAGAAAAAGGAAGCACTGTTGAGCTTCCTTTTTTTATAAATAGAAGATGCTGTTTTCTATTCGGCAACAAACACCACTTCGTATGTTTTTACAACACCCTTGTAGGTAAACGCTACAACTGCTTTTCCATCTTTTGCTGCAGCTTGTGTGATATTCACTTTCACGGTGGGGTTGTTCGAAGAGGCGGTTACCTTCGGCACAGCGGTTGTATTTGCAGGAATTTTAACCGTTGCTTCATATCTGTTGTATTCAGTAATACCATTCGCATTGGTAGACCGTACAGGTGTAGCCGGTAAATCAATGGCTTTTCCATTCACCAGGATACTGACAACCGGTACAACAGGACGCACCAATTTCTTTTTTGTTGAACTGAAACCAAGTCCACTTAAATTGAACAGCACATCCGTGCTGTCTCCTTCAGCTACCAAAAAAATCGCATGTTTTTGATCGAGCTTATCTACATATTTCGCAACGTCAATTGTAAACTGTGTTACCTCCTGTTTTGCATTGGCAGGAACAATAATTTCACCGATCTTTTTACCCTTCCACGCAGCATTGTCCCAGGGCCCGTCGAGCCATACATTTACCTTGAACGATTTTGCGGTAGTGGGTGTCAGGAAAAGATGAAACTTCGTTTGATTACCCGGTTTCGTTCCTTCAAAAGCTTTCAACCCGTTTTTATTTTGTGCCAGTCCGCCAAACCCGAAATATTTGTAACCGATGATGTTGCCGTTTTTTACTTTTTCAATCGGCATATGGTTATCCCAGATATCCCACGAATCCTGTTGGAGTGATGTTGCTGACAGATAGCATGCATAACCGGCAGAATAATATTGATAAGGATCAAGACCATAAAAATGAAATCCTTCCGATGTTACTTCGGCACCTTTGTATTCTTTACCCTGACTGTCTTTGGCGGTCCACAATTGATTGGTTGCATAAGGATCGTATGCTCTGATGGTAACTTTTCCACCATCGGCTACTGGTTTTTCATCAGCAACAACCGTTACCGGTGCTACCATGGGCTGGCGTGCATAACCAAAACCACGTGGAGGACGGTGATAAAAGGCATACCACTGTCCGTTGATTTCCTGTATACTTCCATGTGTGTTATGGCCTGCGTTACTTGTTTGCAAAGCACTACCATCCTGGTTCAGTACAGGCGCACGGGAATCCACCAATACGCCTCCGCTTTTCCAGGGGCCTAAAGGAGAATCGGCATAGGCATAACGCAAGGTAGAGTTGGAACTGCTTAAGCCATAATCCGGTCCGGAATAACCACTGTACACGGTTACAAATTTGTTCCCCACTTTGCGGATGGAAGAAGCTTCAAAAAAGTTGAAGGTTCCCAAATCTTCATTTGGAAAAATGGCAGGATACACCGTTCCCGCCGGTTCACGAAGCTGTCCGCCATAGCGTGCACTTGCTGGTAGAAACGGTTTGATGATGCTGGTGCCGGGCCGCAGCGTGTACATCGTGTTCTGATCTAACTGTGCGGCAGAGGATCCCTGGAAACCCCAGTAGCCATACGCACGGAAACCAATTTCATAATCAGGATCTTTCGGATCGGTGATGTATTCAATATACACAGCAGGATCGAACCCTAAAATACTTCCCGGTACAGTTGCCTTACCATCAGCTGTCAAGTTGATGGGCGTAAAAGGACCATCGGGCCGATCGCCTTTGGCAACCATGGCTTCACGGTTGCGGCCACGGCTGTGCGGAAACAGGTAATATTCTTTTTTACCGTTCTTTCGTTTTACTTCTACCAGGTCGGGAGCGTACATCACATCCCACTGGTTGTCGATATAATAAGTAAACACCGGACCTTCATCCCGCCAGCTCGATAAGTCTTCAACAGGAGCCGACCAGATGCGGATGTCGGGTCCGCAATAACTGTTCACACGAAGATCATGTGAGCCAATGATATAAGCCCGGTATTTTCCCGGCCTGTCAGGATCTTCAAACACACGGGGCTCACCGTCGGGCAAATGTTCCCACAACGGGAGATAAGGATTACCTGCCCCTTTATGAATAAACTTATTAGTCGTTTTTGTTGCAGTTAATTTGTTTTGTGCGTTTACACCTGGCAGTGTACACAGTAACATGAAAATGAAAAGAAGTGCCTGTTGATAAATACGGAAACCGAACACCCTCTTGAACGATTGATTTTTTGCCATCTGATTGTTATTGGTTTTGGATCTGTTTTCTCTTTTGATTCCAGTGGTTAGGTACTGGATCTGTTTTGAATAAATCCTGTTTACTAACGTACTGTTCTTACTATGAAAGCAATGGGCTGATGCGTGCTTTATAGACGAAAAAGGGAATACAATCTTGCGTTTCGAATATAATTAAATCTGCGATTTGTAACAATAGACAAGAATACCGCAGGCTTGTACCAAAAAAAGAATCTTATAATTATTATAAAAACGCCTGCCAAATGGCAGGCGCTTCTTTTTAGCAAACCGCTTTTTAACTTATATCGTGAAACATGAATCGCTAACAACCTTCTTTCATAACATTCACCAGCTTAAACCCGTTTAAACGAAACACACCACCCGAAAAACCAAACCACATGGCTCCGTTCCTGTCTTGCAAAATACTCTGCACATGATTTTTTGTTAAGCCTTCCTGCTCAGTATAATTCGTAAACTTCGTTCCGTTGTAGTTGGAAATACCACCGCCCAATGTACCCATCCATACATAACCTTCCTTATCAACCTGCATCGTCCACACATCGTTTGAAGCCAGGCCATCTTTTGTGGTAAAGTTCGTAAACCCTGTACCATTGTAACGGCTTACGCCATGGCCCCAGGTGCCAAACCAAATATTGCCCGCCTTATCGCCGGTAACAGACAGCACATTATTACCGGCCAGTCCGTTGTTATCAGTATAGCTTGTAAATGTTTTACCATCGTATTGCTGCACACCGTTACCATCGGTACCAAACCAAATCGTACCGCTTTTATCTTCGTACATACTCCACACCAGTTTAGGTGTAAAGCGAAACTCCCGGTTGTTGCTGCTGGCTGCAGGTAGTTCAACTGGCGTAAACCGGCCATTGTTATACACGCAAACACCATTCATGGTGCCAACCCACAATTGCCCCTTGCTGTCGTACAGCAGACTCCACGCATCGTTCGAAGGCAAGCCATCTTTCTCTGTAAAAACAGTAAACGTTTTGCCATTATACATGGTAAGGCCATTGTTGGTGGCCATCCAGAGATGACCTTCCCGATCTTCCACTATTTTCCGTACGGCATTTCCACTCAACCCTTCCTTCACAGAAAAATAAACATACTGTTGTCCGTTATACCGGCATACACCATCGCTGTTGGTACCAAACCAGATATTGCCTTGCTGATCCTGCAGCATGCTGCGGATATAATCGCTCACCTGCAATAGCGAATTGAGCGGCGGTGCAACTTTTATCGACATAAACGTATAGGCCGGAATGCGCTTAGGCATGGGCTGTCCATTACCAATCGATTGTGCAAGGGTTGTTGTGGTTGCAACCTGGTTGGTACTGTTTTGACCAATGCACGAACCAAACAGAACTGCAAAGAAAATAAGCGGGAAGAGTTTCATGAGCTTGTGTTTTTATGAAATCGATAGAAAAATAATCCGGAACTGAAATTAATGTACAGGGCAGCCGTAAACGGTAAAACAGCTGTAAATAGATTGTAAACGGTTGTAAAAGCTTTGTAAAGAAAGATGCTTACAGCAGGTATTGATTAATTTTAGGCGGTAATCGGGCACTGCATATCAATGGATGATTTTGCCCGCAGATGTAAAAAACAAAGGTACAGGCATGAACGGGAAAAGGTTGTTGTTGGCGGCTGCAGCGGGTATTGTATTGTTGCTGGTGGGGTTTGTAAGTAAACAAACCAACAACAGCAGTTTCGATGCAGCAAAAGAAATGATTGTCATGCGGCAGATTGCACACAAAATTTTGCAATACGCTGGCGACAGCACTACACAGGTATCGCCTGTAAACCGCATCTCTTCAACCGCATTTCAAATTCCGTTTCAAAGCAGTTTTTCATTTAAGCCCGATTCCTTGGTGCAGATCATCGATCGCATCATCCGCAGCAATCAGCTTCCGGCCGATTATATTGTACAGGTAACCGAACCCAAAAGCAACAAAGTCATTTTCGGTTATGCCATCCTGAACAACGGTCAACAGAATATCGTGCCTTGCAGAGGACGCAACCAACCGGCTGTACCTTACAGTATACAAATAACATTTAAAGACAAACCCTTTGCTGCCGGCAGTTGGTTGATTGCAGCAGGTGTTGCATTGCTCGGCCTTGTTGCATTCATGGCCTGGCGTATAAAACGTAAACCGGTTATAACAGATAACGGCAAACAAGATGAAACAACATCAGCGGCCAATTCATTCAGCATCGGCACTTATTTGTTTTATGCCGATACGCAACGCCTGGTATACAACAACGAGGAAATAATTTTAACCAGCAAGGAAGCAAAACTGTTACGCATTTTTGCAGAAGCGCCCAACCAAATCATCGATCGTAACAGGTTACAGAAAGAAGTGTGGGAAGATGAAGGTGTAATTGTAGGTCGCAGCCTCGATGTATTTGTATCGAAACTGCGGAAGCGGTTAGAACAGGACCCTGCCATAAAAATTGTCAGTATTCATGGCAAGGGTTATAAATTAGAAATCGGTTAATACTGTCTTTTTGTTTTTACAATTCCGCTGCCAGCTTATCGACCAGTTTGCGCCCCATGGTAATCATCGCAGCATCGTACTGCTCAAGATAAAGATCCATTCTGTTTTTTAACGATTGAAACAGGGCCGACTTCACCGGTTGGATTGAAATAGGCATGCTTACCCTTCCTGTTTTTGCAACCGTTTTATCGGCATTCAATACTTTGTACGAAACCTGCAGCTCATGTTCCTGCGGCTTCAGTGTTACGGTTTCCCAGCTAATTGCATAAAAACCGATGAATATACTGTGGCCGGTATCATCCAGATCAAACGTTGTAGGTATTTTCTCAACCATCAGTTCCAGTGTTTGCTGATTGAGTTTTGGTTTTAGCACACGCACAGCATTGCTGTTTACGGTTGAGATAAAACCATTCAGCGCCATTTGCGGATTCAGCTTGCAGCTGTTTACATAATTCCATCTCCAGTAAATAATAAGGGGCAACACACTCGACGATTTTCGCTTGCTTACAGAAATAACAGAACCCATCGGTTCAATGGCTGATTGTACTTCTACTAAATCATTTTTCTTTTTAACGGGTGCAGGCACACTGCCGTAATGGTTGGCCACCCATTTATCTGTTTTACCCGGACTGATACAGGCGCTGAGTAAGATCGTTACCAAAAGAATACAGACAATCGGTTGCAGCAGTACGGTTGGTTTTCTTGTGTTCATGCAGTAATAGCTTTGCTGTTTGTACGCAAAGATTTACAAATATTACCAACACCGAAATTTGTTTGGTGAACGTGCCGATTAAGAAACAGGCGTGTGAATTTGCTCTGTTCAATAAATACATGGCGATTGGACTGCTGCCGGGTTACTTTCCAATGAGGATGTTGTATGCTGCCGGAATTTGAAAACCCTGAAACTTGTTTGTTAAACCATAAAGCAGGAACAATGCAAAGCAAATTCCGGTTATCAATAGCAGGATGGATTGTTTGGATGGGTTCAATCCCAAAATACTTTTTGTCATTCGTTGCCGGTGAATGGCAGAAAGATGTCCGAAAAACGAAACAACTGCAAGGAAATAGTAAGGAATAAAAAACAGGTTAAAAGGAAAGGTATTCATCCCGGCAACGCCAAAGTATAAATTCGTGTCAAGATGCAACACAACTCTTCCTGCTATAACAGCACCCACATGAATCACAAAAAATACAGCCAGGTAAAGCCCGGTCCGGATATGCAGCTGCGCAAAAAAACTCTTCGCTGTTTTTCGTTTGCCTGTAAATAATTTTAAACCCGAATAGAGTTGAATGGCAACGGCTGCAAGTAAAAGCGTCTCAATAAAAATGTTGCGGTACAATTGCCGGAATGCATTCATTACTTCAATATGTTTCTCTGCACCTATAACACTAAAGCAATGATTGAATAAATGCAGCCCGGCAAAAGCCGAAAGAAGCAGCCCCGAAGTAAAGTGTATCTTTTTTAAGGTCATACGCTTGCTGTTTGGTTAGACGCAATCTGCAATAATGCACATCGTTTTTCTACTTGACAAAAATGGAACATTTTTTATTTGCATTTTGCAACACGGGGCCATTTCCACGCATACCGGATAATGAACAAAAGAAGAATAAGTTCTGCAGCCGCAGCAAACAACATATGCATCCATGCTTCGCCTGCCAGGTTCAGCAACGTATAGGGAATATACACGGCAGCAACAATCATATTTACCCGTCGATTTAGTTGAGCCGGCAAAGCAACAGACACAAAAATCATCAGCGCAGGAATGGATACCGAGGCAAGTGCAGCTAACAGAAATCCTTGCGTAACAGCAAATACAAACACACGCCCCTGCAGTATGTCTTCTATTTTACCCGGCATATACAAATGGAAATAATCAACATAAATATAAAGGAACATAAAACCCGTCCACAATGCAGCAAGTTTCAGGTTCACACAAACGCCGGTATCCTGCAGTGCCGGCCGGGATATTTGTTGTGTATTCATAACGCTTCCATTAAAAATTAAAACCAAAATGAAAACCCGGCTCTCCAAATACAAACTTCGGCCACTGATCATCTAACTGCTTAAACCCATCGGGCAGTTTTGTATGATAAGCACGGTGGGTAATGGCAACAGAGGGCTGAATAAAAAAGCGATCCTTAAAAAGTTTGATGTGATAACCGGCACGGTAAGTATTGAATAGCTGAAAACCTTTGTCAATGTTTTTGCCTTCTTCATTTACAAAACGTTGCCAGGTAGGCATCACATTCAGTTCGGCATACAAGCCTTTCCACAAAAATCGTTGGTACGCTACCGAAAAGCCAAACTCACGCACATAACCGGGAAACTGTTCTTCCGGTTGTCCATAAGCTTTATTAAAAAACGGATGAATCCCATTTGGCCAGGCATACTTCCAGGTTTTAGGTTCAATGGTCAGTACATCTTTACCGGTAATACGATAACCGATATTAAGCTGTACGAAGTTGGGAGGATTTGTAGCAGACAGATTACCGAACAAAAACAAGGTGCTGCCAACAAACCATCGTTTAAAACTGCTGTCGGTTCGGGCATACTGAGCATGGAGCTGCGGTACAGCGGTGAACAGTAAAATAAAACCAAGGAAGAATACTTTCTTTTGCATTTCTTTTCTTTTTAGGTGAAACGATTATGCAAAAGTGTATGGGCACGCCGCAAGTTTTCGTTCACTTAAGTGAAGAAATGCGTATCAGCTCTTTTTTTCAACAAGCCTTGCCCTTAGTCTGCTTAAAGATTGTGGTTTGATGCCTAAATAACTGGCTAACTGGTGTTGAGGCACACGTTGCAGCAGATCCGGTCTTTTTTGCAGTAAGTTCAGGTAACGTTGCTCCGGTGAAGAAGTTTTAAACGCATCAAAGTCGATCCGTTGTTTGGCTAACAATTCTTCCGACAGCTTTCTGCACATGATTTCAAACTTTGGAAATTTGCTGTTTACTTCTGCTTCCATCGCAGCATTTGAAACAGTCAGAATACAGTCTTCCACACAGGCAACAAAACAATCAGAAGGCGTTTTGGTGATAACACAATGCGGTGTTAACGCATCCATCTCGGTATAAAAAGCAGTTGTTTTTTCTTCACCATCGATGATATAATAAGTGCGGATGCAGCCACGCAAAACAAAATAGCTTTCGTTCGACGATTGTCCTTCCTGAAGTAATATGCTGCCTTTCTTTACAGAGCGAAAAATATTTAATGAAAGCAATGCGCTCTTTTCTTCATCTGTAAGCGGTATGTATTGCGCAATAAAATCAAACAGGATGTCTTGCATGGTTTGTAGCGGTTGTTACAGTACTTTATTCGCCAAGATAAGGATCTTTAATTTTTTTAACTGTATACGTAATCTGTGCAAATGTTACTTTGCAGCTTTTTCCGGTTGGTGATTGTGCCAGAAAACCCACCTGTAAAGGACCGGTTGTTTCAAACTGCAGATGCCTTACAAGAAACCATGTTTGGCCGTTTAACGAATAATACAGCGTTATTACATTGCCTGCCTTTGCTACCTTGTAAAAAACGTTGTTACCGGGTATTTCAACCGAGTTGCAGTCGTCGGAAATATTTTTTGTTACCACACTCACCACTCTTCTGGCTCCCGTATAATCTTTTTCGAAACAGAATTTAATCCAGTTCAGACTGTCTTGCTTAAGCACAATTGCCCCGCCGTCCCACTTATTTTCAAAACCATGTTCAATGGATGCGGTCAGTACAAAATCAGAGTCGGCTTTAAACAACAGTTTCGGAGCATTGTCTGTGTTATAAGTAACGTTGGGGTCTCTGAACATATCCGTTTTTTCACCCGCTGTAAGGATGATCCTGTTTTTATCTACCGAAAACCCCAGGGGTTTGTTTTCCCATTTTAACGGATGTGGAATTGCATCCATTCGTACAACCTCTTTTTGCTGACTGTAACCTTGCTGTACAAGCGTACATACAAACAAGCCATGCAGAATCAATTTGAAAATGTTCCTGTTCGCCATATAATAGAAGTTGAAAGGATTTTTAAAGTTGAAGTATTTGTGTTTGTGGTGGAATTTGAGATCCTGTCTTCTTGGAACAAATGCTGATGTAAAATACAAAAGTTCATTATTTATTTAGTTGCTTAATTCATAACGTCGGGCTGGGGCTGAAGATGATAGCGGCACATAGTTAAAACGGCGTTGTCAGTCCGCCGTCATAACACAAGTACAATGTTAGCTGCCGTATTTTGTTTCGTTACCTATCAAGTAAACAACTTACTAATTGCTTTTTACTTGTCAAGATGCCGCTGCTTCTAAAATCAGGAACGTCAGGGAGTTGATTGTTTACTATTAAATTGTCGTTCACTAAAGTCATTGTCAGACTTTTGTTGCCAAATGAAGAAACAACATTCCAGAGCATGGCCCTATAAATTTCTTTATCGTCAACATAAATGGCCACAGGGATACCACAGCAAAGTGGTATGTCTAATTTTGTCAAATGAGAAACGGTTTCGCTTGTAAGTAAGTAACGATGAGAAGTAATATACATTTGCCCAGCGTAGGTACAACAAGCGGTGTCCGTTTTTATTTCAAACTTTTTTATTTCAGCGTTGTCAACTAAAGTGGAAGCTGTCAATTTAGCTAAAGCTAAAAGACTATCTGTTACCTGTCCTGGTTTTACTTGTTGACCTTTGTCAAACTTCAGTCTGATGATTTTGATTTTGCAAGGATTGGTTTGACCGAAAGCAGAAAAACAAATCAGCAAGTATCCGACAAATAAAAGGATTAAGTAACGTGTCATTGAATTAATATGCAGTGTCACTATATGGCAGCTAACGTTCACAGCTTTGCGGTCGGCGGGGCAATTGTTTTACGTCGCCCCAGGCGACGAGTGATGAACGGTGATACTAAAGATAAAATTTTATTCAAAAGCTTAATAGATAAATGTCAGCCGGTACAAAAGCTAAATAGAACTACAGGTGATGAACGACGCTTTGCGTCGCCCCCCGCTGCCGCAAAACTGCATCCTATGTTTACAAATGAATAATTTTATAGAACAAAGAAATAACAGATTTTGAAAGAACAAAGGGCGGAGTAAGGCCGTAAAACCCAATAGGCTCTTAGCCTTTCTAACAT